>NPIE01000624.1_pt1 | contig 129788 bp, 114 predicted proteins | sample 8637661 | NCBI WGS metagenome assembly NPIE01 (sample SAMN07420842, study PRJNA396082) | bioreactor metagenome | isolation source: sample BA12 brine-fed electro-methanogenic bioreactor BA | place: Japan: Kochi | collected 2016-12-09
TTCGGAGGATTACATCTCCGGCCGTATGGGGTAATGGGGGAAAACCTGCCCGGTTCTTGAATTGCTGAAGTTTGTTGTTTCGGGTGGGGAATCGAATATGCTTTACTATTAAAGCAACATTTCCGATACACAGCAATCCAAGATCATTGACTAAACCATTTGCGGAACTGGTTTTACTTAAGGAAAGCCTGGTTACTATTAGAACTAGAATGAACTTTGATTAACCTGAAGGTCATTTTGGTTAAAGGCGCATCCCGGTTATCATCTGCAGCAAACAATTCTTGTACTACGCATTGCACCCTGCCTTTGGCCTTAGCGTGTGGAGGTGCAGCATGGTCAAGCGGTCAACACCGATAAAAGAAAATCATCTACCCACCCGGAATCTATTACCAGCTGCACGAAATGCCGAATCTGCCTACCAGTGGGAAACAGCCATCGATCTGTATACCCAGATGCTGGATAGCCAACCCGCTGGTGAGGAGAAATTTCACCAGTTAAAGCAGCGCGCAGCGTGCTTTGATTATTTGGGTGAGATTGGGTACGCCCTGCGCGATGCGCAAGAGATGGTTTCGTTAAGCGCTGAATTGGGGGACGATACCCTAGCCAAGCCCTGGGCTTGTTTGATCAGCCTTGGGTTGACGAGCGCACTCTGAGCATACCGGAGGGCGGTTTGATCTTGCTGTACAGCGATGGGCTCACCGAAGCCTGCGACTCGACAGGGGTCCAATTTGGTGAGACACGCCTGCCGCAAACTTTTCGGGGATGGATGGATTATGACCCGCAGTCGCTTTGCAACCAGCTATGGAATGCGGTAAAGCAATTTTACGGCGACCATCCCCAGCAGGATGATTTCACGCTGGTGATGATCAAGTCGCTCACTCGAGCAGGACACCTGGCAGGTTGATTTGAGCGTTGAACGGAAAATCTTTTCGGGTGCTGGTTGCTTCTCACCATCAAGGGGGTATGATTAGTTTCTGCCTTGTAGATGCCGGGGATTAATGTTAGAATCTGTATCCCGGAGGGATGGCCGAGTGGACTATGGCGCCTGTCTTGAAAACAGGTGTGGGTTTACGCCCACCGTGGGTTCGAATCCCTCTCCCTCCGCCTGAAATTAGGAGGGAAAGGTTAAACAAGTGAAGATTGGGGAGGTGCCAGAGTGGTTGATTGGGGCCGCCTGCTAAGTGGTTGTTGGGTTTATAGCTCAACCGGGGGTTCGAATCCCCCCCTCCCCGCTGAATCAACAGGCTCGCAATAATCAATTGCGAGCCTGCTTTCAATTAATGGTGTGGGTTGCGCTTGATTATGAAGTTTTTCTTTTCTGCAGAGCCGTAAAGTGCGCACCAAACCGGACCTTCCCCGACCCCTCCTGATGGAGGGGGCAATCCAAGCGGCAAATATGAAGTTCTGTTATCACGGAAAAGACTGTGTCCCTTTTATATCAGAGCGAACGCAGTGAAGTAACCTCAGGCATGAGGTTTTGTACTGCGGTCATGTGGGTGACGGCGTCATCTCAAGGATCTTATGTGTTTCCCGTGCGGGTTTACCCGCCGGAAGACACGATCAACTGGCCTTCCATGCCAGCCTGGCGGTGGCCGCTAACGCTGCAAAAGTAGAAGTAGGTGCCGGCTTCGCTTGCGACGAATTCCACCGTCTCCTCCTGGCCTATGGAGCCAAATACCGGGGTGGCCGCATCAAATTCACGGATGACGATGTCGTGGGACCGGCCATCGTCATTGATCAGGGTGATGGTAACGATGTCGCCCTCTTGCACAACCAGGTCGGGGTTGACGATGCCGTCAATCTTGCCGCCCACGCCGATGAACAGCAGCTGGTTGCCCTCAGCAGCCGTTTTTAAGGTGTATTGCACGGTTGCCGGGCTGCTCTCTGGTGCGGGCTGGGCAGGTTCGGCGGGTTCGGCAGGGGCGGTCGGGCTGCAGGCTGCCAGCAGGGCCGCACCGATCAGGAGTAAAAGGGTCATTACCTTGGGTTTTTGAAGGCTGTGTTTCATTTCGTGCTCCATTCACTTATATTAGAATATAGACCTTAATTATCCATAATATACCGCTTTTAGAGCGGCTATGTCAAATTTAACCTTCTATCCTGCATAAGTTATCCGAAAGTAAGTCCAGCATCTGAGGTGTAACTCGCTCAGAAAGGACGATCACAAGGCAAACAGCAAGTATGCTGAACTATGACACCGGTCCAGGTGCATGCTTGGATTTTGAGGGGTGGGGGCGTGTTGTTTGCTGGTTCCCTGTCGGGGACCATGGAAGCTGGCGCCATAAACGGGGTTCCTGCGTTTGATGGATTTTACGGCCTGTAGCTGTTACGGGAATGGCAGGTTTAGTCTGATTAAGGGGGCGTGTTGTTAATTGCTTGATTTGATGGGTTGGCGGGGATTAGCCGGGGTTACTCAACCCCATTCTTTATAAAACTTAATATTTTGACACGCCAACCCATCCTGCGGTCTGGTTGATCACCCTGAAGCCGAAGTTTAAGGCGTTCATAAACCCACAGTCGAAAAGGATGCACAGCAGCAGGCCTTGCAACGCAGTGGCAAAAAAACCACCGTGTGGCCGGGTAGGTCAAATCTCTGAGTGCATTGGCGCATTCACCCAATGCGGCCGACATCAAGCCCTGAAGGATGCAGGTCGGGAAAAATGAACATGGGCCTGGGTATTCTGTTCCCGTACTGGCAGACTGCTGATTTTTGTCAGACCTTTTTTCTGTTCTTGTTCAGTTGTGTGACCTGGATGTATGTATCATGAATTAATATTTATTAGGGCTCCAGGCGTTGGTAGATCTGGTAGCCGTCTTGATCGAAGATCAGGAGATAATGTGCGTTGATATAGTCCAGAACCTGGTCAGCGTTTTCTGCAATCGGGTAGATGAGACGCTGGCCTGCTCTCCGAACAGGGTCGATGCTTGGGAGCGCATCAGGTGCATGGATATGGGCATCCAGGATCAATTTGGGCGTGTTTTGCTGTAAGTCATCAAAAAAGCGCCCTTGAACTTCCCTGCCAATGCTCGAATTTGCATACAGTGGGTAGAAATTGTACGCTGTGGAGGAAAAGCGGTTGCTCATCATAAGCATGCCAGTCTGCCCGCCCCATACCAATACCAGGTCGTCCGGATCTGTGTTTTCAGTGATGAAGGCTGAAACCGGGTGGATATATTCAGCCGAGTCGGGGTTGCGGACCGCATGGGCAAAGGCCTCCCCATACCGGGCCAATTCCTGGTTGAACAGGAGCGAAAACGCCAGGATGGCTGCCGCCAGGGTCAGGGTCGGGACCCATTTCGGGAGCGTGGGGATGGAGATCAGCGGGCGGGCTTGTTTCAGGATGGTGTTGACCGCAAAAGCCGATAGAAGTGCCATCACGGGTAGCCAGGTCAGGAAATAATGGCCGTAACTGCGCCCCGATACGGAACTGGCAAGCATCTCTAAAGGCCACGTCGTTACCAGGAGGAGTGTGATGGTGTCAACCCGTTTGCTGAAAACCTGCCTGATGAAGCAGAAAAGGGCAGTCACATAACCCAAAATGGGCAGGACCATCCAGACCCCCAGTGTGGAAATCGCAGGCAGAAGGCTGGAGGTGATGATGTTAAGGTTGCTGACCCCTGGGCGGGTGCCGAAGCTATATGAGAAGTTATACACCAGGGAGGCGATGATCATTTCAGTAAATGTGCCTTGCAGTAAAAAGTAAGCACTGATCGGGATCGCTACGGCCAATCCCCCTGCTATGGCCAGCGCTGCATCGTGTAAGACGCGCTTAAACGGCTTTGTCCGTACGGCATGCCAGAGCCAGATGAGGATCAAAAGGCCGCTGGTGAGCACATTGTTGGCACGGATAAAAAAGTTGAGAGACAGCATGGCGCCCATGATGATCAGATAGATCTTTGCTGAGGGTTTTTCGAGCTGCTGAAAAAAGGCATACACAGCCACCCAGGTGAACAGCAGAGTATACTCCTCGGTGAAATTGCCTGCGCCTACGAGATGTTTGCCAACCATCAGCATGACCAGCGTGGCGAGCAAGGCTGAGAGGAAACCAAACTGTTTCTTTACCGTCACCATAGCCAGGATAGCAGAAAAGACCCACATTAAAAATTCGACCAGCCACACGCCCCAGCGCGAATCGTTGCCAATTAACAGGCCAAGGGCATTGATCCACATGATGATTGGCCCTTTGGCTTCCCAGTAGTCGACATACAGGGTTCTCCCATGCAGCACATGCCTGCCGCCAAACATGTATGCACCGCCATCCCGGCCTGGGGGGTACAAATGTGGATTAGCCAGTTCCAGCACGACCAGGCTTAAGATGACAGCAAGCAAGATTGTCAACAGGGTTTGTGTTTTGGTCAGGGGTTGGTTTTCGGGCAAGTTTACCGCACTTTTCTTTAGTCGATTTGATAAGACGTGCTTTGTTTGGTTGGCCGGGTGAACTTCTGGTTGAGGTTGATGTGCAGGCGATTTCATTGTAAGAATGTAGGTAGATCCTGTCAAGCACAGGTCTTCCAGGCCAATAAAGGTTGCTAAGCGAATGAGGCAGAATCTTTACAGCATAGGTTGGGCATGAGGGTAGCGACTCGCCTGACTTGAATAATGCCAGGATTCGCACGGTGGATGCCAGTCATTGGGCCGTCCCAGCATTGAAAGGGGTGATCAGTCATCCTGATCAAAATCTCGCCATTTCATCAAGTTCTCTGCTCTTCTTGCATTCTCAATGTGATTTAAGTCGTATCGGGAATACAGTTCACAGCCTATAATCGTCATTAAGGACCTTAGAAAAGGAGTTAATTTATGACGCGTGATGCTATGTTTTGTTACCAATGCCAGGAAGCGATGAAAAACATCGGCTGTACAACCCGGGGGGTGTGTGGGAAAACAGCTGAGGTCGCCAACTTGCAGGACCTGCTGGTGTACCTGCTCAAGGGGATTGCCTTTTGGGGCACCCGCGCGCGGGATCTGGGTGTGATCCACGCTGAGACGGATTTGTTCGTCGCCCAGGCGCTGTTTGCGACCATCACCAATGCCAATTTTGACCCGGATCGATTTGTTGAGCTGATCGGGCAAGCCATTTCTCGCCGGGATGCGCTGCGAGAGGCTCTCCAGGCCAGTTGGGAGGCGCAGCATGGCCAGCCCTGGGCCGATTCTGTGCCGGATTGGGCTGACTGGACGCCCGAATCATACGACCTGGAAGCGCTGGGTGAAAAATCGCTCCAGGTGGGCATTATGGCAGATGAAACTCTCGACGAGGATGTCCGTTCCCTGCGAGAGCTGATCATCTACGGCTTGAAGGGCATGGCTGCCTATACCGAACATGCATACGTTTTGGGCGAGGATGACCCCGAGATCTTGTTTTTCATGCAAGACATGCTGGAAGCCGTTACCAATGCGGACCATACCGTCGAAGAGCTGACCGGATTTGTACTCAAAACCGGCGAGATGGGCCTGCGGGCGATGGCCTTGCTGGATCAAGCCAACACCAGTACCTTTGGCCATCCAGAAATCACCCAGGTCTCCTTAGGCGTACGGCCGGGGCCAGGCATTTTAGTGAGCGGGCACGATTTGCTGGATTTGGACGAACTTCTGCAGCAGACACAGGGCACCGGGGTGAATGTGTACACCCATTCCGAGATGCTGCCTGCCCATGCTTACCCGGTTTTCAAAAAGTACGCGCATTTTGCCGGCAATTATGGCGGTTCCTGGTGGCATCAGCGGGAGGAATTTGAGTCTTTTGGGGGCCCGATCTTGATGACCACCAACTGCATCGTCAAGCCCAAAGAGGCTTATATCGACCGGCTGTTTACCACCGGCCAGGCAGGCTACCCAGGCTGCACACACATCCCAGATCGTAAACCGGGTGAACAAAAAGATTTTTCAGCCCTGATCGCCCTGGCAAAAACCTGCCCGGACCCGGCGCCCCTGGAGGACAGGACCATCACCACCGGCTTTGCCCGCCAGACGGTTCTGGATCATGCTGGCGCCGTGATTGACGCGGTAAATTCCGGGGATATTAAGCGTTTTGTGGTCATGGGCGGCTGCGACGGCCGATCAAAGACCCGCCAGTACTTCACGGATGTGGCAGAAGCTCTACCCAAGGACGCCGTGATCCTGACGGCTGGGTGCGCCAAGTACCGGTACAACAAGCTTGATCTGGGTGAGATCAAAGGCCTTCCCAGGGTGCTCGACGCCGGGCAATGCAACGATTCCTATTCCCTGATTCGGACGGCGCAAGCCCTGGCGGAAGCCTTCAAGGTCCAGGATGTAAACGACCTGCCGATTTCTTACGATATCGCCTGGTACGAGCAGAAAGCCGTGATCGTGCTGCTGGCGCTGCTGCACCTGGGCGTCCGCAAGATCAGGCTTGGCCCGACACTGCCGCCTTTCTTATCCCCCAATGTGGTATCGGTCCTGGTGAAGAATTTTGACCTCAAGCCGACCGGTTTGGTCTCAGAAGATGTGACCGCGATCATGGCCGGCGAATAATCCAGTTTCTAAAAAAACCTGGCAGGCTGGGTCTTGAATCCGAGCCTGCCAGGGGAAAGAAGGGAAATTATCAAATGATTGAAGATGTGTTCACCTTATCCGACGGGCCTGAGCGGACCGTTGAGAAAGTGATCCAGGATGATAACCTGGATTACATTCATATGCTGTTCAATACCGGGGAAGGTTTACCTCTGCATTACGCCAATTCCAATGTGTATATGACGGTTTTGCAGGGAACGCTGTCGATCGGATTGGATGATCAGGCTCTTCATTACTATCCAGCCGGCACCTTGTTGAGAATCCCTTATAAGACCAAAATGAATGTCAGTAACCAGGGTGATGAACGTCTGGAGCTGCTGGTGATTAAAGCCCCCGCACCCAAACATTATCACTGATAAATCGAGGTGCCTGGCCGTGAAATGTAACCCTTTGGCGAAAATGATCACGCTGGGCGCTGTTTCCCAAGGCTGGTTGCGCTAGGGAGTGCCGGTCTTGTTGGGTTTATCCCTGGCGGCGCTGATGGCTGCCCCGATGCTCAGGCCAGAGGGGTATTCCTGGCTGACTCATACCACCAGCGAATCCGCAGCCCAGAGGCTGTCAGGTGCGTGGTTGGCGTAGCTGGGGTTCCTCCTGCTGGGTTTGGCCGTCCTGTGGTTGTCGGCGGGGGTGGAAAAGCAGTTTTGCAGGCGTGCTTGACCTTGCCGTTCTGACCGCTACTATCATCATTCCGCTGATCATGGCGGGCGGGTCTGCATTCACCGGCCTGGTCCAGCGGGCGATGTTTTTTTGGCCTATGTGTGGTATGGCTATCAGGCTTATTTGCATAAGGGTAGAGCGTAAACAGAGGCCATCAGCAAGACGGCGAACGATGTTTTGAGGGATAACTGAATGTTTGTGTGACTTAGTTCACGAAATTAATCGATCATATTGTTGCAGGGCTGCAAACCCATAATATGGCTTTCTCACATCCCTTTCTCCACTTTTCTCGTGTTTCATGCAGGCAGTTAAGCGATTGGTTTGTCTCCTTAATTTGACGGCTCATATTGAGCGGTATTTATTGGGTTAATTTTTTCTGTTCTAAAAACCCCAACGACTTCTTCTTGATTAACACAATTTACAAAATATGTTATACAATAAGTGTTGTGTATCATTTATGGCATAAAAGTGTTTGTTGAGGATATCATCATGGAACCATTCAAACCTGATAAGTTTCCACTTAAGACAAATCATTGGAATTGGCCAGCATTAACCAAAAGAGTCAGCGCTTCCAGCTCTGCATTGTCCTTTTATAATGGTATTCTATCCAGCATTATCAATCCTGGCGTATTTCTTTCCCCGCTTGAGACAAAAGAAGCTGTACTGTCTTCTAAAATTGAAGGAACAGTTACGACGATTGACGAAGTCCTGAAATATGAGGTTGATCTGAAGCCAGAAGATGTTAATAAGGAAAGAGATATTGCGGAGGTTCTGAATTACCGGTCAGCGATGCGAAAAGCACGGGATTGGTTGTCAGACGGTATGCCATTTAATGTTTCTTTGATAAAAGCTATCCATGGTGAGTTGATGACAGGTGTACGCGGTAAGGATAAACAGCCTGGAAAGCTTCGTTCTGAACAAAATTGGATTGGTTCATTAAATTGTTCACTGGATCAGGCATCGTATATACCTCCAGAACCATTGAGCGTGCCACATTATCTCGAGGAATTGATTCAGTATGTCAATTCTTATGATGATGAAGTTCTCATCCAGTGCGCTATTCTGCACGCCCAGTTTGAAATAATTCACCCTTTTCTGGATGGCAACGGCCGGACAGGGCGGATCCTCATTCCTCTTTTCCTTTGGTTTAAAAACCGTATTATGACTCCCTCGTTTTATATTAGTGAGTATTTTGAAGAACATCGAGAAGCGTACTTACACAATTTATTAATGATCTCCCAAAATCAAGCTTGGGAAAATTGGATTAGTTTCTTTTTGGAAGCCATTGAAGTACAGGCACAAAAGAATGCCGATAAAGCCCAAGCTGTCCTAAATCTTTATGGAGAACTCAAAGAAAAAATTCCTGATATATCACAATCTCCGAATTTGATAAAGGTCATAGATTTGATGTTTGTTATGCCGGTCTTTCGCTCAACGGATTTGATTGAGCAGGTTGGGTTAAATCGACAAACAGCATACAGGTTGATTAATCGATTGAAGGACGAGAAGATTTTAAGATCTATTCGACCTGCTTCAGGACGCACACCGGAAATTCTTGTTTTCTGGAAATTGCACAAATTATTGGAGGAGTAGTTTGTATAACAAATTATATAATAAATGCTACACAAATTCGCTTGTGTGTCGATCTTGAAACACAAACGAAACAAACATGGAAAAACTTTTTACATCAACGATGGGTTTGGTATTCATCTGATCTAAATAGCTATGGGTGGTAAACACCCTTTTTATTCCTTAAACAAATTCTGGCATAATACGCAGCGCAAGTCCTCATCACAAAAAAACAGCCAGCCGTTGGGAGTTGCGGGGCTCAGTTCCCGGTAGGAGGTTTTATTTGTTAAAGTGAAAGGTATTTTCGGGAATCACTTGATGTTTTTGGAAAAAGGCAATATCTTTAAGCTGTATCAGCGCTCAGGCTGACTGACCTTAAGACGCTTTATACACACTGCTGCCGTTAAGAAAACAGAGTCTACCATGAACCAACCGCCCAAAAACGCATCTGAATTTGTCTCGCCGCTGGCGCGTTTGTTCCAGAAGGCCCGGAAGCAGGGGTACCTCACCTATGATGAGATCCTGGCCGAGATGCCGAACCCTGATCTGACCCTGGAGCAGCTCGACCGGTTGTTTGGCGCGCTGCTTGCTGCGGGCATCCCCTACGGTGATGAGGGCGGATTGGCCGAACGGCGCAACCCGCGCTGATTTTCTGTGCGAAACCGATCCCGGATGGTCAAACTTAATCTGAAAGTGTCACGCCAACCGGGATGATGCCCGACAAGGTTGAGTTCGCGCAGCCACTTTGTAAACACCTGTATCAGCATCTGGTCCCTTGTCTTGCGGACCAGTTTTTAATTTCATTTGGTGAATAATTAAAAATCCATGTTGGCAAGCCAACCTGTGGCGATTAATTGATTATTTATTACGCTTGCACTTCGGGGAGAATATTCGGCGCGCCTGGCAGGCCATGTGCGGTTAGGTGCTCGGGCGCTGGCCGTGTGTGAAGGTGTCGAGCAGGCTCTTTTCGGGCATCAGGATGGCCTTGGGGTCGCAGGCGCCTTTGCAGAAACAGCACCCCACGATGCACAGGAAGGGCTCAACCACTTCAACTTTGCCGTCCTCATTCATCAGGAAGACTTCTTTGGGGCACACTTCGATGCACTTGCCGCAGCCATTGCAGAGATCGGCCGAGACTACGGGGAACCAAGGGATCTGCTCGCGAGGAAAGCCCTGCCATTGTCCATAATCCCGGGCAACCACAGCTTTGCCGCCCGAACGGTCCCGGTAGTATTTTTTGTATTCCCGGGTGAGTACGTCCTGATAGTCAGCGACGGCAGGTTTTGGGATGAAGTTGTTCTTGCGGACGCCACGGATGATCCGGGCAGGTAATTCTTCATGGTTAGGGTCAAGGCCGTCGGTGTAAAGTGCATCAAACAGCTCTTCCAAACCGAGCAAGCCCGCCGGTGCGCCCCCGATATAGAGCATTCGGTAACTCAAGTTCGTCATACAGGCTTAACTTTATCCTCGTTTTATGGGTTTGGCAACCCGGAAGGCTCCCCGGCCTGAGCCGAGCGCGCCCTGGAGTGAATGTGGTCGAGCATGGCCATCAAGCCGTTGTGGCGCTCGGAGGGCAACTTCCAGATCTTGATCTGGTCGATAAAGTTCATGTTGATGGACAGGATCTCTTCAGCAGTGCGACCTTCGATCAGCCTGACTATCAGCGCCGCGATGCCTTTGATCACCAGTGAATCGCTGTCCGCTTCTAGGTGAAAGCGCTGGCTTTCCTGTTCAAGATGGAACCACAGTGAAGATTGGCAGCCCTTCACAAGGTTGTCATCGGTCTTCAGGCTGGGCTCCATAGGGGGCAGGCTGGCGGCGAGTTGAAAGAGGAGGGCATACTTATCGTCGACCGTGTTGAGGGCGGTAAACGACGCCACGATCTCGCGTACGGTATCGCTGAGAGTCTGCATGGCAGGCTGATGTTCAGTCACAGGACAAATGATAGGTCTGGCGGCTCACACCTGGATTATAGCATATCAACGGCGTCTCATTGCCAATGTGCAGTACTCAGTGTGTGTTGCTTCGCGAGCCTTTCTCAGCCGCAGGATTACAGGCCTTCAGGCAGGGTTTCATTCCGCTCCTGGGATCTCACGCGGGCTAAAGGTTTGATTCTCCCCCATTTACCTTCGGTACATCTGCTGTTCTGCTTCAATGGCAGACTCGACGGCTTCGAACTCCTCCCGACATTCGGGGCACATCCCCAGGTGCTGGTGAACAAGGGGCATCAGGTGCCTGACGTCCTCGCCTCGCTGGTGCATTTCCGTGAATTCTGCCAGGGCTGAGCTGACATCATTACAAGAAACCTCGTGGGGTTCTGTGCGCGCCAGCATCTCCAGCACCATGCTGATCCTTTCGGGGGGCAGGCTTGTTTGGGGCTTTTTTTTCCGGAATAGGCGCTTGATTTTCCTAAACATACTGACCAAAACTTTTCTTAAAATCTAATTGAATAATGCGAGCAGCTCGTCGGGCGGGTGCCCTGAGAGCTCAAGATGCGCTTTTAATTTCACGCGCGCATCGTGCATGACTTTGTAGAGGGTATTGCGATCCTTTCCCAGGCGCTCTGCCAGCACGTCGAGGGGCATGCCATGCATCACCACGGCTTTCATGACCTTGGACTGGTAAGGGGTGAGCTGCTCTTCCATGGCCGTCATGACCAGGGAGAGGGCATCGGCCTGGGCTGCGGTTGTTTCAGGATTGGGTTTGTCTGCAGCAAAGCGGGCAAAGGGGGTCTCTTCAGGGTCTGGGCTGGTTTCCAGGGCTTCCAGTGAGGTCTCCTGCCATTTTCGCAGGCGCAGTTCGCTGAGCCCGATCCGCACGGCGATGGTGTAGACCCAGGTGGAAAACTTGCTGCGGCTTTCGAAGGTGTCCAGGCGGTCCAGCACGCGCAACAGCGTTTCCTGGGTGATGTCTTCGATCAGGTGGTCGAAATGGGGGTCGTCAGGTCTCAACCAGCGGGAGAGGGCTTTGGGAAGGATGCGCATCAGGATCTCCCGTAAGTCTTCCAGGGCGGCCGACTGCTGTGCACCTTCTGCCCGCAGGTCATTGATCCAGGTTGTGTTGTCACGCTGCATGCAATCATTATAATGTATCTTCCTTGCTGTTCATCTCCATTTGATTAACTTTGTAGATAGTTTCATGCTCACTCCATCGCGGCTAACAGGTCGTCGATGATGGCCACCAGCTGTTCGAAGGATGGCGGGCCGATCAGGCGCTGGTCATTGACCATAAAAGAAGGGACAGAGCGCAAGCCCTGTTCGAGGGCGGCTGACCGCTCCCGCTCAACTGACCCCCGGTGCTCGCCGGATTCGAGGCAGGCGGTGAAGCGCTGGCTGTCCAGGCCGATTTCGGCTGCGTAAGCGATCAGCTCCTGGTCGCTGAATTTGGGGGCATTGGCGTAGAGGATTTCGTGGTAATCCCAAAATGCGCCCTGATCGTGGGCGCAAAAACCTGCTTCGGCTGCCCGGGGGGATTGGGGCAGCGTAACCGGGAAGTCCCGCCACTCAAAACGGACCTGTTCGCCGTAATGGGCGATGATTTGGTCCTTGATCCCGAATTGATGCCAGGCCTTGCAGGTGATGCAGCCAAAGTCGGCAAATTCCGTGATGGTAACCGGTGCGCTCTCCGGCCCGATGGCGCGCCGGGCGGATGGGGTGAGCGGCTCGGGCTCATCGCTGCCGTTTAATAAGAGGAAGGCGCTGATGGCCACCACAGCCACGACGATGAGCAGCGGAATCAGCCAGTGATTCTTTGACTGATGTTCCGTTGATCTCTGCGCAGGGACCTTCTCTTGGTGCTGGGGAGGGTGTTGACGGTCGGAATGGGTCACATTGAACCTCCAGTAATGTCTGAATGGGTCGTATTTGTCTTGCTACGTTATATGACAGGATCAACGACGGCATTCTTACCTGGTTTGACCGATGTAAGGAATCGGGGTGAAAGCGTGTCCTATGGGTAGAACAGACCTCTGAAAAAAGTATTGAAAGCGTGGTAAACGATGAAATTGCACAAACTGCTCTTTGTGACCCTATTTGCAGCCCTTGTTTTGGCTGCCTGTGCACCGGCCAGTGAAACGCCTGAGGGCGGTCCGCTCCCGGATCAGCCGGCTGACGACCAACGCCCTGCGGATGAGGCCGGAGAAGCCTCCCTGCCCGCAGCAGAGGAGGAGCAACCCTCAGAACCTGTCCAGCAATTAGAAGACCCGGGCCGGGTACCGCCGGGGGCACAATTTGAGTTCCCCAACACAGATTTTTCAACCCATTCGGTGTCATACAATGAGATCCTGTCGGGCGGACCACCGCGCGATGGCATCCCACCGATCGATGAGCCGGCGTTTGTCAGCATTGCTGAGGCCGATGAATGGCTCAGGCCGGTAGAACCGGTGATCCAGGTTTTAGTTAACCAGGAGGTGAAAGCCTACCCGATCCAGATCCTGACCTGGCACGAGATCGTCAACGACACCGTCGGGGGCCTGCCTGTGGTCGTGACCTTCTGCCCACTGTGCAACACCGCCATCGCCTTTGAACGGACCGTTGCGGGGCAGGAGTTGACCTTCGGGACGACCGGCCGCTTGCGCTTCAGCAACCTGATCATGTATGACCGCCAGACTGAGACCTGGTGGCAGCAGGCCACGGGCGAAGGCATTGTGGGCGAGCTGACCGGCGTGCAGCTCACCTTCATCCCTGCAGCGATGGTCTCCTGGGAAGACTTTAAAAACGCCAACCCTGAAGGAACGGTCCTCTCTCGTGAGACAGGCTTCAACCGTTCGTATGGGCGCAACCCGTACACGGGTTATGACGATGTCAACAACCCGCCATTCCTCTACCAGGGTCCTCAGACGCCAGGTGAGTTACCGCCGGTGGCGCGGGTGCTGGCCCTGGAGTTTGACGGCGAAACCGTCGCCTACCCCTTTGACTTGCTCGCGGAGCTTTCGGTGGTCAATGACCGTGTTGGCGAGCAGGATGTGGCTGTGTTTTGGGCGCCGGGCCAGGCATCAGCCCTGGACGCGGGCATCATTGCCGAAGGGCAGGATGTCGGTTCAGCCGTCGCCTACAGCCGGGAGTTGAATGATCAGAAGCTGACCTTCAGGTTTGAAGGCGGCCAGATCGTCGACAATGAAACAGGTTCAACTTGGGATATCCAGGGCCGGGCTGTTGGCGGGCCCCGCAGTGGTGAGCAATTGGCCGAGGTGGTATCTGTGAACCACTTCTGGTTCTCCTGGGCAGCCTTCAAGCCGGAAACCCGCATCTATCAACCCTGAAAAGTGTGTTCAGAAGGCAGGAAAATCAATGAATGATAAATCTGAAGGTTTGGGACTGTCCAAAAGGACCCTGGCGCTGCTTGTGGTGATCTTAGGGGGGATCACCCTGCTCGCCCTGGGTTTAGGGGGCGGCTCAACGGAACGGATTCTTGGCGCCAGTCTGCTGGCGCTGATCCCGGCGGCATTTCTCTCCGGCGTGTTGAGCTTTCTTTCGCCCTGTTCGCTGCCGATCCTGCCGGCTTACTTTGCCTATTCCTTCCAAAGCAGCAAAAAGAACATCGTGCTGATGACCGTGGCCTTTTTTGCGGGTTTGGCCACCACCATGACCCTGGTGGGCGCCAGCGTGACCGCCGTCGGCCGCCTGCTGGTTCGGAATATCTCGCAACTGTCCATCATTGGCGGTGCAGTCATCATTCTGTTTGGTGTGCTGACCATTTTGGGCAAAGGGCCGGCGGGAGTCCAATTTCAGGACAGGCCTGCCCGCACAGTGGGCGGCTCTTACATTTATGGTGCCACTTTCGCCATCGGGTGGACGGCCTGCATCGGCCCGATTTTAGGCGCTATCCTGACGCTGCTGGCAACCCAGGGCGCGGGGATCCTGCAGGGCGCATTGCTCTCGTTTATCTATGCCTTGGGGCTGGGTATGCCCCTGATCGTGATCTCGCTGTTCTTCAGCAAGTTGGGGAACGGCAGCCGATTCTGGAAGTTCATCCGGGGCAGGGGCATCACGGTGCAGGTGTTTGGAAAAGAGCTTGCCTTGCATTCCACATCGCTGATCAGCGGGTTCCTGCTGATCGCCATGGGCATCCTCTTGATGACCGGCACCCTCAACCGGATCACACAATTAGGCCTGGAGAGCAACATCTCTGCCTGGGTGATCGCGATCGATGAGCGCATCCGGGTGCTGTTTGGGTTGCGTTAGGGGTATTTGGGTTTGTTTCCCTTCAATCGGGGATCAACCTGACTCATAACAGGCCGGCCTGCCGCAGCAAGTCCTAAGCGGCGGGTCGGCTTGTGCGTTTAAATCCTCTTGGGTTTTCTGATGACGGATGTGTGTGCGGAAGGGGTGGTCACCTTTCCGCGGGGGTTTACCTGTAATTTATTGAAACAGCGGAGAGGGAGGGATTCGAACCCTCGGTAGCCGCGAAGGCTACAACGGTTTTCGAGACCGCCCCAATCGTCCACTCTGGCACCTCTCCGAATTGCAGGCATCCATTATACTCGATAAGTCCAGGTTTGATTCAACGATCAAGGGGGTTCAGGTGTGGAGCACCGCCAGGATGTCCCGGCCAAACCGCCCAAAACGGTAAGGCACATCCCACATTTCAGCCTCAAGCGCGTTCAAGTCCCCGGGGTTGGCCCACGCGATGCGATTAAGCACGTCGCGCGGCAAAACCACATCGGAGGGCACGCCCAGGTCGCGCCCGGTGAACTTGCGCCAATCCTGCAGGGCTTCGGTGCGCTCAAGAATGGCAGGCTGTGGCCGGGTGTGGTTGGGGGGGTATTCGGGTTGGGCTTCTTTGCCCGCGCGCACGGCATCAAGCAGGCCCCGGCTGTACCGTTTGGCCTGGCGTTCATGCAATGCGTTCAATTTCAGCAGGTCCGCGTGGCGCTGGGGGCAGGTTTGGGCCATTTCCACCAGCGCCTGGTGGCTGATGACCTTGAATGACGGCCGGTTTTGGGCTTCGGCAGTCGATTCTCGAAACTGGTACAGACTTTTCAGCACGGCGGCATTTTCAGGGCTGAGATCGCGCGCCCCGCGCAGCTTCCAGTAGTCCTCTTCGCTGGTTTGGGTGGTGTCCTCGATTCCCCGTGTCAGGCGCTCAAAGTCCTCCAGGGCTAACTCCCACAGGCCGGCATCCACCAGTTCTGCGCGCAGCCTGTCCTGCAGGGGGATCAGGTAGTGGCTGTCCAGGCGGGCGTAATCGAGCATATCGGGTTTAAGGGGGCGTTTGCCCCAGTTGGCGCGCTGGTATTTTTTGTTCATCCGGATGTCAAAATAGCGCTCAAGCAACGCGCCCAGGCCGATTTTCTGGTATCCCAGGATGCGGGCTGCGATCATGGTGTCGAACAAGCGGCTGAAGCGAAAGCCATAATCGCGGAACAGGCAGATCAGGTCGTATTCCGCGGCGTGGAACACTTTCAGGATGTGCTTTGAGCTGAACAGGTCTGCCAACGGCGAGAGATCGGGCAGGGCGAGCGCATCGATCAGGTAATCCTTACTGCGTGTTGAAAACTGGACCAGGCAGACCTGCTCCTGGTAGGCGTACAGGCTGTTGGATTCGGTGTCCACAGCGAGGGTGTCCTGCGAAGCTAGCTCTTCAGCGGCCTGGCGCAATTGTTGGGGCTGGTCTATCCAGACCAGTTCGGTGTTAGAGATTGAATTTGGCATGGTCTGATTATAGCACTGAAGATAATGGGGAATAACGAATGGTGAGTAGTGAGCGGTGGGTGGTGCTATAATTTGCCTGAAAAACATCACTGGATTATATTGTTAAAGCTTTGAGCTTGAAGCGTCACTGTCCCCGAAGCGTAGCGGAGCGGGATGAGCGTTGCGCTGTTATTCTAACCTGGAGTCATCTATGCGAGCAGTTATTCAACGCGTAACCGAAGGGCGTGTCATCGTCGATGGCCAGTTGGTGGCCGAGATCGGTCAGGGCCTGGTGATCCTGCTGGGGGTTGCGCCGGGCGATACGATTGCAGCGGCTGAACAAATGGCCGAGAAGATCGCCCACCTGCGCATCTTTGAGGATCCGGACCAAAAAATGAACCTGTCTGCCCTGGATGTGGGCGGAGAAGCGATCGTGGTATCGCAGTTCACTTTATATGCCGATACCAGCCGCGGGCGGCGACCCTCTTTCATCTGCGCGGCCAAGCCCGATTTAGCCGAGCCGCTGGTGGAGGCTTTTGCTGACTTGCTTGCTGCCCGGGGCGTTCCCACGCAGAAGGGCGTGTTTGGCGCCCATATGGATGTAGCGTTGGTCAACGCCGGCCCTGTGACGATTCTGATGGAATTTTGACCTGGCAAAGGGTTTTGTGCACAGCCGGCCAGGAGGTGTGGATTACGGCTGAAAGCGGAAGGATTAAATGCACAGGGCGCCATATACGGCGCCCTGATTTGATTTTGAAAGGTAATGATGGGCAGGATAGGGTTTACCCGTTCCCGTTGCCCTCCGCCAGCCGGGCGGCGCGCAGGGTGTTGCGCAACAGCATGGCGATGGTCATCGGGCCGACACCTCCGGGCACGGGGGTGATGGCCCCGGCCACCTCGGCGACTTCGTCGAAGGCCACGTCACCGACCAGGCGGTAACCCCTCTTGCGTGTCTCGTCTTCCACGCGGTTGACGCCCACATCGATCACGATTGCGCCGGGTTTGACCCAATCGCCGCGCACATACTCGGCGATGCCTACTGCGGCTACCAGCACATCGGCTTCACGGATCAGGCCGGGAATGTCCTTGGTGCGCGAGTGGCAGATGGTCACTGTGGCGTTGGCTTTGACCAGCAGCAGGCTGACGGGCATGCCGACGATGTTTGAGCGGCCCAAAACCACCGCATTTGCGCCAGAAAGCTCAACGCCGCTGTGTTCAAGCAGGTACATCACGCCAGCAGGTGTGGCGGGGATGAACAGGGGCTCACGACCTTTTTGCGCCAGGCGGCCGATATTGATCGGGTGGAAGCCATCCACATCCTTTTGCAGGCTGATGGTGTTCAGCACGCGTTCTTCGTCCAGCCCGGCGGGCAGGGGCAATTGCACCAGGATGCCGTGGATGCTGGGGTCGGCATTCAGCTTCTGAACCAGGCTTTCCACCTCTTCCTGTGAGGCATCGGCTGGCAGCTCGTGCCCAATGGAGATAATGTCTGCTTCCTGGCAGGCTTTATGTTTCATCCGCACATACACTTTTGACGCGGGGTTATCCCCCACGATCACCGTGGCCAGACCAGGAGCGGGGAGGCCCTTTTCAGCCCGTTCGGCAACCTTATGCTTGACTTCCTCACGCAGGGATTCAGCGATGGCTTTACCATCAATCAATTTCGCACGCATTTAACCTCCAATAATCTGATTTTTTACGATTATACCTGAACAACGGTTATAATCGTATCATGATGACGGAGAACAACGCAAACCAATCCATGGTGGTGGGGATCGCCGGGGGAACCGGGTCCGGCAAGACCACACTGGCAGACCTGATCGTCAAGAGCATGGGGCCTGATAAGATCGCCTATATCGCCCACGACGCCTATTACCGGGACCAAAAACATCTCCCCTTTGAGGATCGGGCGAAGGTGAACTACGACCACCCGGATTCGCTTGAAACGGACCTGATGGTGCGGCATATCCAGGCCCTGCTGAATGGCCAGCCAATCGAGCGGCCGGTGTACGATTTCAGCATCCATAGCCGGGTGGAAGAGACCGTCCGCATCGAGCCCAAGCCGGTGATCATTGTGGAGGGCATCCTGATCTTCACGGAAAAAGCGCTGCGGGATTTGTTTGATATGAAGATCTACGTCGATACCGACGCCGATATCCGTTTTATCCGCCGCCTGACCCGGGATATTGAAGAGCGGGGCCGGACCGTGCAATCGGTGATTGACCAGTACCTGAACACCGTCCGCCCGATGCACCTGGAATTTGTTGAAACCACCAAACGCTACGCTGACATCATCGTGCCTGAGGGCGGATTGAATGTGGTCGCGCTGGATATGGTCATCGCCCGGCTGCAATCGCTGCTAAACGGAGAATTACCTTTTGAATCCAGACGAAAACGTGACCTTGCCTGAAGAACCCATTGAGCCTGTGCGCGTCCCCCTGACGCAGCGGTTCTCCAAACGCACCCTGAATATCATTCGAGTCATCGTCCTGCTGCTGGTAATTGGCCTGACGGTTGTGCTGGTGATCAACCGCGAGCGCATCCAGGCCTTGAAGGGGCTGGGTTACCCGGGCATCTTCTTGTTTTCGATTCTTGCCAATGCCACCATCCTGGTGCCGGTGCCCGGGGTGGTGTTCACCTCAGCGATGGGCGCGGTCTTTCATCCCTTTTGGGTGTCGATTGTGGCCGGTGCAGGGGCAGCTTTGGGGGAGCTTTCGGGATATATGGCGGGGTTCAGCGGCCAGGCAGTCGTGGAAAACGCTGCTCGTTACCAGCGTGTGGTGCAGTGGATGCGCAAATATGGGGACATTACAATATTGTTCCTGGCTTTTATCCCCAACCCGCTATTCGACCTGGCCGGTATGCTTGCCGGCGTGCTAAAAATGCCGGTGTGGAAGTTCCTGTTTTATTGTGTGATCGGCAAAATCCTTAAGATGATGATGTTCGCCTATGCTGGCGACTGGGTGGTCACTACACTCGAGGGGCTGTTTTAGCGGAATGCTGAAATCGGCCTGCTGCCAAGCCCATTGACCCTGTGAGAGGAAATGATGAAAACGACAGCCATTGACCAATATATCGAATCTCATTTAGATGAGAGCATCGCCGAGCTTTCGCGCCTGTGTGCCCAGCCCAGTGTGGCAGCCCAGAACCTGGGAATCCAGGCCTGTGCAGAACGGGTGGCGGAGGCGCTCAGGAGGCGCGGTTTTGCGGTGCAGATCATGCCCACGGGCGGATCGCCGGTGGTGTTCGCTGAACGGGCGGGCAAAGGCGATGCGACTCTGGTCGTCTACGACCACTACGATGTTCAGCCGCCTGAGCCGCTGGAGCTGTGGGACTCTCCTCCCTTTGAGCCCACGTTGCGCACGGGCAGGCTCTACGCGCGTGGCGTGGCGGACAACAAGGGCAACTTCACCTCCCGCCTGCATGCGATTGATGCCATCCTGGCAGAAGAAGGTGAGCTTCCCTGCAAGGTTAAGTTTATTGTGGAGGGTGAAGAAGAGATCGGCAGCGTAAACCTGGAGCCCTTTGTGAAAAACAACCAGGACCTGCTGGCTGGCGATGTGTGTGTATGGGAAGTCGGCGGTGTCGACCATCAAAATGCACCCGTCCAGATGGTGGGCTTGCGGGGCATCTGCTATGTTGAGCTGCGGGTGCGCACAGCCAGCCGGGATGTGCATTCTGGTACGGGGGGGTCGATCTTCCCCAATGCCGCCTGGCGCCTGGTATGGGCTTTGAACACCCTCAAAGACGAGAATGAGAACATCCTCCTGCCAGGGTTTTATGATGACCTGATCCCACCGACGCCGCGCGAGAAGGAACTGCTGGCGCAATTGCCCGATATGGTCGATTACTACCGGGAGGAATTTGGCCTGAAGGGCTTTGTCAACGACATTGAAGACCCGCTCGAACTGGCCATCCAGGCCGTCTACCAGCCGACCTGCACGATCTGCGGACTGACGGCGGGCTACCAGGGCGAAGGCTCCAAGACCGTGCTGCCGGCAAAGGCCAGCGCTAAGGTGGACTTCCGCCTGGTGCCTGACCAGACGCCCAAACAGGTTTTGGCACAGCTCAGGGCGCACCTGGATGCACACGGGTTTGAGGATATCGAGATTGTGGACCTGGGCGGCAACCCCGGCGCCAAGACGGACCCGGATCACCGGGCAGTCAGGCTGGCGGTGAGGGCAGCAGAGGATGTCTACGACCAGCCCTCACGGATCAACCCCATGATTGGTGGGTCAGGCCCGAATTACATCTTCCAGGTCTACCTGGGGTTGCCGATCATTTCATCCGGCGCGGGCGACTCCGATTCACGCGTGCATGCCCCGAATGAGTCAATCAGCCTGGACCTTTACGAAAAAGCCGCCAAGCATTTTGCCCGTATCGTGCTGCTGATGGGCGATTATTGATGCGTACAGGAAGGTATGCCCGCTCCGGTCGGTTTACAGCGCATCAGATGGCTGTAATGTGTGAAGCGGCGGTCAGGCCTGGTAATGCGCCCGTGGTTGGCTGCCCCTCAGGGGATGCGCAATGACCACAAACAGGCGGCCTGGCCTTGCCTGAACTTAAGGGTTTATTGTGGGCGCTTTCTACTTTACCGCTTATGGGGGTAAGATAGATGGGCTATTTGTGCAAATCTTGACCTGAGGAGAGCAGAGAAATATGACAGCGATCAATCATTCCAGGAAAAACAATCCAGTTATCGACTGGTTCTTACGGCTTTTGAAGGGCATCATGGTGGGGATTGGTTTCATCACCCCGGGGCTTTCCGGCGGTGTTTTAGCAGTTGTGTTCGGTATTTATGAGCCCCTGATGCGGTTTTTGGGCAATTTAAGGCATCGTTTTGTAAAAAACGTGCTTTTTTTCATCCCTGTCGGGATAGGCGGCGTGATCGGGATGGTCGCGTTTGCCGCTGTTGTCGACATTGCCTTCACACATTATCCTGCATTATTCACCTGGCTGTTCATCGGCTTCATTTCCGGCACGTTTCCTTCGCTGGTTAAAACTTCGGGCAAGCAGGGCCGGGACAGGCGGCACTGGCTGGTTTTGGCTGCATTGGCGGTCGGCACGGTGTTCTTGATGTCGTGGATGGAGACCATCCACACTGTTCAGCTGGAGCCCTCCTTTGCCAACTGGCTGTTGAGCGGCGCCCTGATCGGCCTGGGGGTAGTGGTTCCGGGCTTGAGCCCATCGAACTTTTTAATCTATTTTGGGATTTATCAGCCCATGGCGGCCGGCTTGCGGGTCCTTGACCTGGGGGTGGTCATTCCCCTTGCCTTGGGCGGGATCGCCATTGTGCTGGCCCTGGCTAAACTGATCGCCTGGCTATTCAAGAAATTCTATACCGTGATTTACCACATCATCCTCGGTGTAGTGGTGGGCTCCACCATTGCGATCATCCCGGCGGGGGTCAGGGGCTGGGATATCGCGCTGTCTGCCCTGCTGTTCCTGGTCGGCGCGCTGTGTTCGTACGGCATCGCCAAACTGGACGAAAAATACGAGCGTGAGGAGCTGTTCGCTTAATGGCAAAAGGATGGCGGCTGGTGGGTGCTCATGCGGCTCACCATCGTGAAAATGCGTGCCAGGCTTGCGGATAGCAGTCCCGGCGCATCAGCATATAACACAGTCAACGCTTTAGGATAATAAAGCCAGCACCAATCCCCGGATTGGTGCTGGCCTGAAAATAACCCATCGGTCACCAATTCCTTTGCCTTCGAGCAAAGCACCCGCCTTAAAGGTGGCATGATTGTGAAAAAAGTGCAGTCTGCGCCTAATCCTCGGAACCCCACCCCAGATTAGCCCCAATCGCAGTTATAATTACCCGGTAATTATGCCAATCTACGAACGTTTCGCCTCAATTTATCAGCGCGGGCCTTATGTGCGTTTTTCGCAGAATTTGGCTGCCTCTGTACTGCCGGAATACCTGGATGCGCTGGATTTCCAGCCCCTGCGCCTGCTGGATGTGGCCTGCGGTGAAGGCAGTTTTGCCGTGGCCATGGCCTTACGCGGCTGCCAGGTGACGGGGGTGGACCAGTCGCCCGAAATGATCGCCCTGGCGGTAGAGCGCGCCCGAGAGGTGCAAGCCGCAGTCAACTTCAAGGTTGAGGACATGCGCAATCTACCCTTTAGGGAAGAATTTGACCTGGTCACGTGCTTTTTTGACAGCATGAACTACTTGCTATTGGTCAGGGACCTGCACGATGCCATCCGGTGCGCTTATGATGCGCTCAGGCCTGGCGGTTTGTACATTTTCGATATGAACACGGTTTACGGCCTGGCGGTGGATTGGATGCGGGAAAAAACCTACATCCAGAACCAGGCGGATGACTTCATCGAAATCCATCAGCACGAGTTTGACTACGAGAACCTGGTGGCCACCATGGCATTGACGATCTTCAAAAAAATGGATGACGGCTTTTGGGAGCGGATTGAAGAGACCCACCAGGAGCGCGGTTATCCTGTTGCCGATGTGGCGTTCTTGCTGCGCGAAACAGGGTTTGAGGTGCTCGATATATTTGGCAGCCTGAGCAAACGCTCGGAACTGCAGACAAACTCGCCCCGGGTGTGGTTCACTGCCAAAAAGCCGGGATAAAGCCCTCTTGATTTGCCTTGCCCAGCCTGTTACCTGATGTTATGATTTGATTGGTTGGAGGTGTTTTGGAAGACCTGAGCAGAAAAAAACGGGTTCGGTATATCTTAATGGTGATCATCCTGGTCACCATTCCCTGTTATTGCCTGGGTCTGGTGATTTTGCGGGGGAACCAACCGGGTTCTGGGGGGTTATCCCCGACGGCCACGGCAACAGCCACCCGCACGCCAACGATCACCCTCACACCGTATATCACCCTGACACCATCAATCACACCGACGGTAACCCAAACCCCTACGGCCACGCTCACAACCACGCCAACAACGACTGCCACTGCCACAGCGACAGAGACTCCCGTCCCCACTAACACCCCGACGGCTGTTCCGCCGACGCCCACGAACACAACCGCGCCAACCGAAACACCGACCGAAACGGGAGGTTGAACATTTTGAACACGATTCAAAAAGGACATAGACATTTATGATTGATTTGTTAGCCCATTTAAAAACAATGTTGTCTGCAGCGGGGCTATCAGGTTTTGAGAGCCCGATCAGGGAGATCATCCATGAGGCCTGGGAACCGCTTACCGATGCGCTGATGGTGAGCAAGATCGGCAGCTTGCACGGCTTGAAAACCGGCCAGGGACCGGAGCCCAGGCGCCGGGTTTTGATCTCTGCGCATATGGATGCGATTGGCCTGATGGTCACCGGCATCCAGGATGGTCTGCTGCGCGTGACCCAGGTGGGCGGCATTGACCATCGCATCCTGCCGGGCCAGTTGGTGACCGTGTACGGCCGCGAAGCCCTGCCCGGTGTGGTTGTTCAGCCGCCGGCGCACCTGCTGCCTCAGGAAGAGGACGATGGGCCGGTGATGCTGGCGTACCTGATGGTGGATGTGGGCTTGCGCCCCGAGGAGGTTGAGGATAAGGTGCGCGTTGGTGACACGATTGCCTTTGCGCAGGAACCGCTGGAACTGACCGGTGAAACCCTCGCCGGACACACCCTCGATAACCGCGTTTCGGTGGCAGCGACAACGCTGTGCCTGGACGAACTGAATGCCCGTGCCCACGCCTGGGATGTGTGGGCAGTCGCATCTGCCCAGGAAGAGGCGACCCTGGGCGGGGCGTTCACCTCGCCCTTTGACATCCGCCCAGATATCGCCATTGTGATCGATGTTTGCTTTGCCAAAGGGCCGGGTTCATCCGACTGGCGCAGCCTGCCTTTCGGGGAGGGGGTCGGGCTTGGCTACGGTCCGAACATCCATCCGGCGCTCTACCGGATGTTTGAGGAGAAAGCCAAAGCGCTTGAGATCCCCTATCACCGGGACCTGATGCCGAAGATGTCAGGCACTGACGCCATGGCCATCCAGGTGGTCGCTGAGGGCATCCCCTGTATGGTAGTGGGAATCCCGCTGCGTTATATGCACACGCCGGTTGAAACTGTTTCGCTCAAGGATGTCCGCCGGGCGGGGCGGCTGATGGCTGCGGTCATCGCTGACCTGACCCCTGATGCCCTTGACCAGATCCAATGGGAAGGGTGATTGATGACCAAGAAACTTGAGATATCTGCAGGCCAGGTGCCGGAGGTCGGTGCCAGCCAAATTGCCTTGCTCGAAAAATTATGCAATGCCGTTGCCGTCTCGGGCGACGAACATGAAGTCCGTCAGATCGTGCTCGAAGAAATCAAGCTGATCGCCGATGAGGTCAGGGTGGACACCCTGGGAAACGTGCTCGCCACCCGCTTTGGCCGGGGCGAGAACCGGGTGCGCGTCATGCTGGCTGCCCATATGGACGAGATCGGGTTCATGATCGTCAAGAAGCACGATGATGGCTTGTTTGAGTTCGAACGGGTTGGCGGCATTGATGAGCGCCAATTGCCCGGGAAGGCCGTCCTGGTCGGGCGGGAGCAGCGGCCGGGCGTGATCGGTGCCAAACCGATCCACATGACCACGGCCGAAGAACGCAAGAGAAAAATTGAAGTCTCCAGCATGCGCATCGACCTCGGGCCGGAGATTGGCGACCAGGTCAGACCCGGCGACCGGGCTGGTTTTGCCACCCGGTTCGAGATTCTCGGGCCGAGCATCCGTGCCAAAGCCCTGGATGACCGCCTGGGGGTGGCTTCATTGATTGAACTCCTCAAACACGCGCCGGACCAGATTGACCTGCTGGCGGCTTTCACCGTCCAGGAGGAAGTCGGCTTGCGGGGTGCGCGGGTGGCGGCATATGCCCTCGATCCCGACATGGCGGTCGCCGTTGATGCGACCCCGGCTTACGACCTGCCGCAATGGGACGAAGACGATGAAAATGACCGCTACAACACCCGCCTGGACGCCGGTCCGGCGGTTTATGTGATGGACTCTGCTACCGTCCCCGACCGCCGCTTGGTGAACTGGCTGGTTGAGACTGCCGCTCAGGAGGAGATCCCCTGCCAGCTGCGCCAGCCCGGCGGCGGTGGTACGGATGCGGGCGTAATCCACAAGGCTCGGGCAGGGATTCCCAGCGTGTCCGTTTCTGTGCCTATCCGGTATGCCCACACGGCCGCCAGCATCGCCCGGCTGGATGACTGGGCGAATAGCCTGCGCCTGCTGCACAGCGCGCTGAGCAAGGTCACCCCCGACCTGCTGGCTGGCGAGCGGCGGGGCTGAAATTCAGTAGAGATAATTTGACCGTTGAAATGATTACCATTCAGGAGCAACTTGATGAAATCCTTAATCCAAAAGCTTGTTGAAACCCCCGGGCCATCCGGTTTTGAATATGCGATCCGCGATGTGATTCGCGAGGCGATTGATGGCCATGCTGATGAAATCCGCGTGGACGCCCTTGGCAGCCTGATCGCCAGGAAAGGCACCCAAACGGAAGGCGGCATGCGCGTGATGGTCTCGGCGCACATTGACGAGATCGGCTTGATGGTCACCCATATTGATGAAAACGGATTTGTCCGTTTTACGAATATCGGCGGCATTTCACCGCTGACCTGCTATGGCGGGCGTGTGGTGTTCATGGACGGCACCCGGGGTGTGATCGGCATCGATGGCGTTAAGGGGGGAAAAATACCCAAGCTTTCTGACCTGTTCATCGATGTAGGTGCAACCAGCAAAGCGAATTGTCCGGTGAAGGTTGGCGATGTGTGCGGGTTTGAACGCCCGTTTATGGATCTTGGCAAGCGCATGGTCGCCAAATCGATGGACGACCGCGTGGCGGCCGCTGTGGCTATTGAAGCATTAAAACGGCTGGAGACCACACCCCACGAGGTGCATTTTGTGTTCAGCACGCAGGAAGAGGTCGGCCTGCGGGGCGCGACGACCGCCGCTTACAGTGTTGACCCCGATGTGGGCTTTGCCGTGGATGTAACCCGCAGCGGTGATACGCCGCGAGTCAACGCGAAGATGGCCACGGCATTGGGTGACGGTCCGGCGATTAAAGTGCGTGATTCCAGCTTCATCGCCGACCCCCGCTTGGTTGAATGGATGGTCACAACCGCCGAAAAGGCTGGCATTCCTTACCAGTTTGAGGTGCTGGAAGCCGGGGGAACAGATGGCCGTGCCATCCAGTTAACCCGCAGCGGCGTCCCTGCTGGCTGTGTCTCGATTGTCTGCCGTTATATCCATTCGCCATCTGAGATGGTAGACTCTGATGATGTTGAAAATGCAGTTAACCTGTTGGTTGCGCTGCTGAGCGCGCCGATCGAGTTAGCTTGACGTATTAAGAGAGGACGTGGAAACGCACGTGAAGAGGAAAAGCACGCTACTGGTACTGGGGATCATCTTTGCTATGCTGCTTTCGGCTTGCGAAGGGCTCAATATTGAGATTCCCTGGCTGGTAGATGATGTCCCGACTCCTACTGCCCCGCCGGAAGATGCCGGTGAGGTTACCCCCACACCCGAAACGTCTCCTGAAACCGAAGCCACCCTGCCCCCAGTCACCTCGCTGACGGTATGGGTGCCGCCGGAAATGGACCCGGACCTGGACACTGAGGCCAGTGCCCTGTTTGCGGACAGGCTGGCTGCCTTTGGGCAGATCAACGGGATTGATATCAACGTTCGGGTTAAAGCTGCCAGCGGTGCCGGGGGCCTGCTGGATGCCCTGACGGCCAGCAGCGCGGCCGCGCCGGACACATTGCCCGATCTGATCGCGCTTTCTCGGCCGGATTTGGAGACGGCGGCCTTGAAAGGCCTCATCTTCACCATGGACGGGATGACTGAGAGCCCGGATGATGCCGATTGGTATGGATTCACTCGTGCCATGGCCCTCATCCAGGGAAGCACTTTTGGGCTGCCCTTTGCGGCTGATGCCCTGGCAATGGTTTACCGGACTGAGAACACGCCTGACCGACCCGAAAGCTGGGCTGAGCTGTTTGAAGCCGGCATACCCCTGGCGTACCCGGTCGAACATGACCAGTCGTTGTTCCCCATGGCCTTGTACCTGGCAGAAGGCGGCCTTTTACAGGATACGCAGCGGCGCCCTCAACTGGAGTTTGACCCGCTGACGGAGGTCTTCCGCTTATTGGAGACGGGGGTTGAGGCTGGCACGTTCCCGGATTGGTTAACACAGTATCAGACTTCAGGACAGGTTTGGTCGGCCTTCAAGGATGGCCAGGTCGACTTTGCGGTTACCTGGGTCTCGGATGTGCTCAAAGAATCGCCAGATGATGCCATCCTCGTTCCCATCTACCCGAGCACAGAGGGCGGAGTTTCCTTGGGTACCGGGATGAGCTGGGCGCTGGCTTCTGCCCAGGAACACCGGCATCCCCTGGCGGTTGCCCTGGCAGAATACCTGGTCAAGCCCGAGTTCCTGGCAGAGTGGACCCTGGCAGCCGGCTATATCCCGACACGGCCCTCCGCACTCCAGGCCTGGCCAAACCAGAGAATCCGATCAACCATCAGCCAGATCGCGCTGATGACGGTGCTGCGGCCGTCCAATGATATTGTCCTCAGCCTGGGTCCGCTGCTGCGTGACGGCAGCCGGCAGGTCCTGCAAGGTGCGGTGGACCCGGCACAAGCAGCGCAGCAGGTGATTGAAACCCTGGGAGACCTGTGATGACGGGCCAAAACGGAGATCTCAACGAAAAAACTGCAAAAACCAGGCTGATGTGGACCCTGGTGGCGATGCTGGTGATTGTCCTGGTCATCGCTGTACTGGCGTTGCGCAGCCCGATCTCGCAACCCATCGGTGAGCGGACCATGGTGCCAACGCTCACCGTCCTGCCGTCAGAAGACGGCCTGACCGTCACGCCGGTGCCTGAAGTGATCATCCTCGGCCAGGAGGACTTCCTTGACCCCGAGGAGATCGGCCACACCGGTGGGATCATCTTCTGGAGCACGGTGCTGATGGTGATCGTGCTGATAGGCACCTTGCGTGAAACCATTGTGAGAAAGAAATAACCGGGGGCTTATCCCAAACCACGAAGAGGCAAGTGACATGACCAACCGACTGAACGAATTCCAGAGCTACCGCCGAGAAATGAACGCACGCATCGCTGCGATCGATCATCTGGGGGTCAAACGTTTCTTCAATCTGGACACCCATGCTTACGAGGATGGGGCTTTGGACAGCAAGACCAAGGAGTTGTTAGGGCTGGTGGCTTCCCTGGTGCTGCGCTGCAACGATTGCGTTGACTACCACATCCTGCAATGCGTGGACGCCGGTTGGACCGACGAGGAACTTTACGATGCCTTCAATGTGGGTCTGGTGGTTGGCGGGAGCATTGTCATCCCCCATTTGCGCCATGCGGTTGAGACCCTGGATTTGTGCCGTGAAGGGTCGGGCACCGGAGCGTGATGCTTTCCCCAGTTAATAATTAACGATCCCGAGCGCAATTGCACCCGGGATCGTTTTTTATTTTTATTTAGATGCTGAAATCAGAGCCGATCCAATACCCTTTTTCATCGGTTTTGATTTTCCCGTCTTGTTGAGCGTGCACATCTTCTTCCAGGCGCTCAAGCCGGGCCATCACCTGGCGCAGGGCTTCGCCGAGGGTATCGGGAAGCTGGTCGTGATGCAGGTCGGGCAGCTCGTCGGTAGGCTGCTTGGTGCGGCGCACGATTTGCCCCGGCACGCCGACCACAACGGCGTTGGGCGGGACGGGTTTAACCACCACGGCATTGGCACCGACCCGGCTGCCCATGCCGACCTCAATCGCACCGAGGATCTTTGCACCAGCGCCGACCACCACCCGGTCGCCCAGGGTGGGGTGGCGTTTACCCTTCTCGAGGCTGACGCCGCCCAGGGTCACGCCGTGGTAAAGCGTGACATCATCGCCGATTTCAGCCGTTTCGCCGATCACCACCCCCATGCCGTGGTCGATGAAGAAGCGCCTTCCGATCACCGCACCGGGGTGGATTTCGATCCCGGTCACCCAGCGGGCAAATTGTGACAGCCAGCGAGCCGGGAAATGCAGCTTATGAACCCACAGCCAGTGCGCAATGCGGTAAAACCAGATGGCATGCAGACCGGAATAATTAAACAGGACCTCAAAACCATTCCGTGCGGCGGGGTCGCGTTGCAGCGCGCAGCGTATGTCTTCCAGTATCATGCGGATTAATCCCATCTCTGAGCCGTGGTCGTTTTCCTGCGGTATGGCTCCCTCGATAATTGTAATTTGATCCATGCGCTTACCTCAATGGCTTAATTGCTGCTTTTCAGGTCTTCAAACAGCGGGGTGCTCAAATAGCGCTCAGCAAAGGAGGGCACGATCACCACGATGCGTTTATTGCTGTTTTCTGGCCGTTTTGCCACTTGCAGCGCAGCCCAGACTGCCGCGCCGGAAGAAATCCCGACAGGCAGGCCTTCTCTGACCGCCAGGTCGCGGGCGGTATTGAAGGCGTCATCGCCTGTTACCTGGATGATCTCATCGTAGATCTCCGTGTTGAGCACAGTTGGGATAAAGCCTGCCCCGATGCCCATGATCGGGTGGGGGCCCTTTTCGCCGCCCGAGAGGACTGGCGATGCCTCCGGTTCCACGGCGATAACCTGGATGTTCGGGTTGAGGGCTTTTAACTGCTCCCCGGCGCCGGTGATGGTGCCGCCGGTGCCGATGCCGGCCACAAGAAAATCCACTTTCCCGTCGGTATCGCGCCAGATCTCCATGGCAGTGGTTCGGCGGTGAATTTCAGGGTTGGCGGGGTTGTTGAACTGGTTGGGCATGAAGTAGCGCGGGTTCGAAGCCACCAGCTCTTCCGCTTTGGCGATCGAGCCTTTCATGCCCTCCTGGTCTGGCGTGAGGATCAATTCTGCGCCCAGGGCTTTCATCATCAATTTTCGTTCGTAGCTCACCTTTTCGGGCATGATGATCAAGCAACGGTAGCCCCGAGCAGCGGCTGTGAAAGCCAATGCGATGCCCGTATTGCCGCTGGTGGGTTCAACGATGATGCTGTCGGGCGAGAGCAAGCCGGCCTCTTCAGCCGCATCGATCATTGCCACGCCAATGCGGTCTTTGACGCTGTGGGCGGGGTTAAAGTACTCCAGTTTGACGACAACTTCTGCCTGGGCGCCTTCTGTTACCCGGTTGAGGCGCACCAGGGGTGTGTTACCGATCAGTTCTGTAATGTTGTTGTAAATTTTCATGTTTTCTCCAATAATTGCATCACTTCTGTTCTGCGATGGTTAAAAATTAACAGCCAGTCTCTTTAAAGGCAACGGCGGCGAAAGATTTGCTCCGCATTTGGGTTTTATGCGAGGTCCTCCGCTGCCCAGGCCGACTGGCTGTGTTGATTTTCCAGTTTATTTTGTCCGGGCGGTGGTTAGCGACCCCGCCTCAGACATAAGCAGTGTGACATTAAATCAATGCTCCCAATTAATTAGATAATTTATATCATAATTATATTGGGTATTAAGTGGGAGTCAAGGGACTGTAGAAGGGTTGGTGGGTCCGGGGTTGAGATTTGACCTGCTCCCCCGCACCATCGATTATAATTACCCCCATTGCCGGCGAAGGAGGCATATCTATGCAGTCTCGAATGAACAAATTGATCTCATTGCTCAACCAGCACAGGCTTTCAGGCGTGGCGTTGAACCCCGGTCCCACCCTGACTTACCTGACGGGCTTACATTTTCACCTGATGGAGCGTCCGACAGTGCTGTTAATCACGGCTACAGGCGGGCTGGCACTGGTGCTGCCGGAACTGGAAGCCGGTAAGCTCGCCGGGCTGCCCCTTGACATCAAGCATTTCACGTACAGCGACGATCCTGAAACACGTCCTGCAGCCTTCAGCCGGGCGGCTGAATCCCTGAACCTGCCCGGCGATGACCTGGGTGTCGAAGCCAACCGTATGCGTTACCTCGAGCTGTCGTACCTGGGCGACGCCCTGCCCGAAGTGGGGTTCACGGATGCCAGCGCATGCCTGGCTGAACTGCGCATGATCAAGGATGACTCCGAGCTGGCAAGTATGCGCCAGGCTGCTGAAATCGCCCAAACTGCGCTGCTGGCGACCCTGGCGCGCCTGCAGGCCGGGATGACCGAAAAGGCTGTGGCCAATCGGCTCATCATCCAGCTCCTGGAGGCGGGGTCGAACCCCGGCCTGCCCTTTGCGCCGATCGTGTCCTTTGGCGAGAACAGCGCCAACCCGCACGGGGTGCCCACAGACCGGCAATTGCAGCCTGGCGACCTGCTGCTGGTGGACTGGGGTGCCAATTGCGACGGCTACCTTTCCGATATCACCCGCACCTTCACCTTTGGCGAAGTCGATCCTGAACAGCTCGCCGTTGGGGAGATCGTGCGGCAAGCCAACCAGGCCGGACGATCTGCCGGCGGCCCTGGCGTAGAGGCGGGCGTTGTTGACCGGGCGGCCCGCGCCGTGATTGCCTCGGCGGGATATGGCCAGGCCTTCATCCACCGCACAGGGCATGGGCTGGGGCTGGAAGCGCACGAAGCGCCATACATCTATGAGGCCAGCAACCTGGCGTTGATGCCAGGCATGACCTTCACCGTGGAGCCCGGTATTTACCTCCCCGGAAAGGGCGGTATTCGCATTGAGGATGATGTCGTGGTGACGGATAACGGGCTGGAATCACTCACCGACCTGCCGCGGGCGGTCCTGCCCCTGGAAGGCTTTCTGGGCGGCTAAAGGACGGCTATGACGCGCGACCTCAAGGTTTTATCAGCCGCCATGCTGACCTGGGGCGTTGGTGAGGGGATGTTTTATATTTTCCAGCCCCTGTATATCCAGCAGCTCGGTGCAGACCCGATCCTGATCGGCGCGATTTTGGGGGTCAACGGCTTGGTGATGGGCCTTTCGCAAATCCCTTCCGGCTACCTGGCCGACAGGATTGGGCGCAGGCCGCTGATGTGGTTTTCATGGATCTCGGGGATGCTGGCAACCTGGATCATGGCCCTGGCGCCATCCCTCGGCGCATTTGTGGCCGGTTTGATGCTGTATGGCGTCACCTCATCGGTGATGGCGCCTCTCAACACCTATGTGCAGGGGGCGCGCGGGAAGTGGTCTGTTGGCAGAGCGGTCAGCTTTATTTCTGCGACGTACAACATCGGTGGGGTGTTGGGTCCAGTGCTTGGCGGCGTGATCGCGGAATCCTATAGCCTGCGCACCGTCTACTTTGCGGCCGGGATTTTGTTTGCCGTTTCAACCGTGATCGTACTGTTTGTCCGCAAGCAGCCCGTGGAGGACGGCGCCGTTTTGGAGGGTGATACAAACCTGCTGCAGAACGGGCGGTTCCTGAGGATGCTGGCTGTGATCTCCCTGGTGATGATCGCCGTGACCCTGCCCCAGCCCCTGACTGCGAACTTTCTGCAAAACCAGCGCGGCCTGCACCTGGGCAGCATTGGCCAGCTTGGCGCCATCGGCGCCCTGGGCAGCGTGCTGATGATGCTGGCCTTTGGCAACCTGCCAGCCGGCACAGCGATGATGATCGGCCAGGGCGGGCTGGCCCTGTTCGCCCTGTTGATCTGGGGCGGGGCGGGCTTTATCTGGTACGGCCTGGGCTACCTGTTCTTGGGCGGTTACCGCTTATGCCGGGCGATGACCGTGGCGCTGGTGCAGCCCGTGGTCCGTGAGCGGCAAGTGGGGCTGGCTTTCGGGATGGTTGAATCGATCAATGCGCTTGCCTTTATGGTTGCCCCGGTTTTGGCGGGCTTCCTGTACGATTGGCGCCCGGCTTCGATCTACCCGGTCAGTTTAGGGGTGTTGGTATTGGCTTTGCTGGTCAGCCGAGGGTATTTTAATGGGCGCCACAAACGAGAAGCACGGATCATTAAGGAGTTCTGACATGAAGCTTGAGATCATACGCATGCCCCTGGGCCCCATGCCCAATAATGTTTACTTGCTGGGAGATCACGACAGCGGGAACGCGGTGGTGATTGACCCCAGTTTTGGCGGCGCAAGCGTAATGGCGCGGGCCGATGCCCAGGGCTGGGCCCCGCGAGGGATCTGGCTGACCCACGGCCATTTTGATCACATCGCCGGGGCGGGTGAGATTGCCCATACATACGACCCGCCGCTGCCCGTAGGCCTGCACCCGGCTGATCTGGCCTGGTACACGAATGACGGGGGCGCCAGCCAGTTTGGCATGAGCATCCCTCCGTTGCCCGAGGTGACCCTGGCTTTTGAACCGGGCATGCGCCTGGGGCTGGATGCCGGCTTGCCGCCTGTGGCTGAGGTGCGCTTTGCCCCCGGTCACAGCGCCGGGCATGTGATGTTTTACGTTGAAAGCCAGGGCGCTCTGCTGTGCGGGGATGTGATCTTCCGCCAGGGCATCGGCCGGACGGACCTACCTGGCGGTGATATGGCTACCCTGCTGGAAAGCATCCGCACCCAGGTGTTCTCCCTGCCGGATGAGACCCGCCTGCTGCCTGGCCACGGGCCGGAGACCACCGTGGGCTTTGAGCGCGAGCACAACCCCTTCTTGTGATCGATCGCGCCAGGGGGAGTGCTTGCCCCGCACCTGACGAACAGCGCATTAAATAAAAAAAGCTGCCCAAACGGGCAGCTTTTTGGTTTGTCACAGGGTTTATTTGGCGTATTCGGTCGCCCGGCTTTCGCGGATCACCGTAACCCGTATCTGCCCGGGGTACTGCATGGTCTCTTCAATTTGCTGGGCGATGTTCTTGGCCATGCGGTTGGCTTCGACATCGTCGATCTCATTGGGTTTGACGATGATGCGCACTTCCCGCCCCGCCTGGATGGCGTAACTGCGTTCGACTCCGTGGTAGCTGTTGGCGATATTTTCGAGTGCACGCAGTCGCTTGATATACTGCTCCAGATCCTCTCGGCGGGCACCGGGCCGTGCGCCAGAGATGGCGTCGGCCGCTTCTGCAATCACCGCTTCAACGGATTCCTGCTCACTTTCGTGGTGGTGGGAGGCGATGATGTTGACCACCTTGGCGTTGACCCCATAACGCTGGGCAAACTCAGCGCCAATTTTTGCGTGGGTGCCTTCGGTATTGTGATCCATGGCTTTGCCGAGGTCATGGAGCAGCGCCCCGGCTTTGGCCACCTCAACATCGGCATCCAGCTCAGCGGCGATCACACTGGCGATTTTGGCGGTTTCAACGGCGTGGGCGAGCTGGTTCTGGCCGTAGGAGGTCCTGAACTTGAGGCGTCCCATTTTCTTGAGGATTTCCACATGCAGCCCGGCCACGCCGGCGTCGTAGGCGGCCTGTTCGCCGGCTTCGGCGATGTCATCGTCCATTTGCTCGTTTTCTTCTTTGACGATCTTTTCGATATTAGCTGGGTGGATGCGCCCGTCGATCACCAGGCGCTGGAGGGCACGCCGGGCAATTTCTCGGCGTACAGAGTCGAAACACGAAACGGTGACCGCTTCGGGTGTGTCATCCACGATCACATCGACGCCGGAAATCTGTTCGAAGGCGCGAATGTTGCGGCCGTTGCGGCCGACAATGCGCCCTTTCATCTCTTCATTGGGCAGGTTGACCACGGAGGTGGTCACTTCGGCAACTTTTTCTGATGCCACCCGCTGGATCGCATCGGCGATCAGCTCGCGAGCGCGGATGTTGCCCTTCTCGCGGGCTTCGCTTTCAATTTGGCGGATGATGCGGGCCATATCCGCCCGGGCTTCTTTTTCTGTTTCGACCAGCAGGATCTCGCGGGCTTCTTCCTGGGTCATCTGCGAGACGCGCTGCAGCTCTTCCATGATTTCACTGTGCAGTTTGTCGATCTCGTTGGCGCGCTTGTCGATGCTGGACTGGCGTTTGTTAAGGCGGGATTCACGCTCTTCGTATTTCTCCAAGCGCAGGTCCAATTCTTCACGGCGCTTTTGCAGGCGGTCATCTTCCCGGTTGAGCTCAAAGCGGCGCCGGTTGAGCTCCTCCTCTGCCTTTTGAGTGATCTTGAGCGCGGTGTCTTTGGCCTCCAGCTCAATTTCACGGGCTTTTTCTTTGGCTTCGGTCAGGATGTGATCGGCTTTCAGGTTTTGGGCTTTACGTTTGGCTTCTTCCTGGTTTTGTTTGATCAGGTAACCGATCAAGCCGCCCAGGCCTATTACGCCCAGGATGATGGCTACAAATACAAAAGGATTTAGTGTCATAGTTACTCCATTTTTTCAGTTTCATCGATACGCTCGCTGCCCGGACTGGCAAACGTCTCCCAAAGGCGTTCAACGGTGGGTTTTACGATGCCATAGGGAAAGCCCCGACGGGCTAAAAAGCCGCCCACCTTCTTGACAAAATCCGGTTTTTCTTCGTGGCGGTATTGTTTGGCTTTTTTAATGCCAGCCTGGTAAGCCAGGGCGGTTTCGTCGCCGGCATGCAGCTCGAGCGCTTGGTTTATTTCGTCATCTGCAACACCTTTAAGGCGTAATTCGTAGGCTAACAGCCGTTTGCTGCGCGGGCGGAAGGCGTTTCGGTTCTCGATCCATTGGCGGGCAAAGTCGAGATCATCAAGCCAGCCTTTATCGAGCAGTTTCTCGAGGGTGGATTCAACCACCTCATCGCTGAAACCTTTCTCGGTTAATCGGCGCCTTGTTTCTGCGACCGATCGCGGGCGGTGGTTGATGAACGCCAGTGCTTTTTGGAAGGCCACCTCGTAAGTGTCCTCCTGCTGCAATTTTTCGATCTCTGCTTCGCTTAGCTTCCGTCCAGGTTTAAGCCAGGCAGCCACAAAACGAGACAGGCCAAAGGCAAACTGGCCATCCAAATAGATGTTCACTCTTTGCCGGTTGCGTTTTTGTGCTTTGATGGCTGTGATTTCCCGTTCCATTGCACCTTTCTTAAACCAAAGACAGCCGTATTATGCCCATAGTGGCTACGGCTGTCGTATCAGCGAGGTTCCCTGATTGGCTAAAATTGTGTATTGGATAGATGTTTCTCAGGCGGGTTCTTCATACCGGTATACGAACCCAGGTGGTCGGGTTATGGGATCGAAGTGAGATGAAAGACCATATCTATCCTCAACGCTATGCTTGACTCAAATCTTGACGATGGCAAAGGGTTAAAGGTACCCAATTTCCCGATGCTTCTCATTTCAAAACCGACGTCATCATCAATAATATGCCAGCCAGGATGCCGGCGAAAAAACTCGTACGGTTCTCTTTGATATTCCGATCGCAGCCGCATTGATTGGGGCGGCAGATAAACAATTTTCTTAATTTGCTTTTAAGTCTGACGACTTAATTCTTGGGAATAATTATACAATAAAAAAACAATTAATGAAGGGTGCTGATTGAGGGAAATTCTTGATGCTGCTCCCGTTATGATGATTGTTGAGCAGGGGGGCGCCCAGAACCCATATTTGCCAGGCACAGGGGTTGAACTTGAGCCAGTTTGCCCTTGATTTTGGTTAATCGCCTGACTCATGTTAAAATAGAAACCATGGATATGCAAACTTCCCCAAAAACGGCTGACACCCTCGTCAGCGAAAGCCTCAAGCGCCACCAAAAGCAGCGATTTTGGCAAATATCCGTCCCGGTCGGTGTGAGTGTTGTGGCCATCCTGGTGATTCTCGGGCTGGTGATCCTAACCGCTCTCGACACGCAAGCGGGCGGACCGGTTTCGCAATGGGCGGATGCCTCGTTGATTTGGCTGTTTCTGCCTGCGCTGCTGTTTGCCCTGGTTATGGTGCTGATTCTGGGTGCGCTGGCCTACCTGCTGGCAAGGCTGTTGAGAATCTTGCCGACCTACACTTACCTCGCTCAGCACTACGTGGGTTTGGCTGCCGTATACATCAGGATCGGGGCGGATAAGGTGGCCGCGCCCTTCATCTCGGTGAAGAGCGCAACCGCGACGGTGTCTGCATTTTTTAGGGCGCTGTCTGGCCGCAACCGGGCGAGATGATCATTCCGGGGCTTGCAAGGTCCCTGTTCTCGTTCTCCCCCATGTGCTGACGACCCTGCATTACACACTAAGTATGGAAGGAATTAAATTATGAAAGACAGCTGGAAAACAAAGACCATCGTCATGGGCATTACTATCGGCGCAGTTGCCGGCGCAATTTCAGCCCTGATGTTGATTAAACGGGCGGAAAGCGAAAATAAAGCGCCCAAACTCACAACGGGTGAAGGCCTCCAGGTGGGGCTGGGCGTATTGGGCCTGATGCGTATGATCGCCGGGCTTGGGAACGACTAGCGGTTCGGCTGGCGGGCATCGCGATTGTTTGAAATCTTATTCTTGGGCACATCCGCCTCGGCGCCCTCGGTGCACCGTGGTTTGTCTTCCTTGTTGGTTCAGCACGAAGAGTTTCGCTTCCTGGTGGATTGCGGTGAGGGAACACAACGGCAGATCCTGCGCGCAGGCGTGGGTTTTAAGCGTTTAAACCAGGTCTTGCTGACCCACGGCCACCTTGACCACATTTTAGGCCTGGGCGGTCTGGTTTCGACTTTCCTGCGCTGGGATGTGATCGAGGAAATGGAGATTTACGGCACCCGGCACACCCTGGACCGGGTGCATGACCTGATCTTCGGGGTGGTTTTGCGCGGACTCCATGGCCCGGCGCCGGTTAGCCTGCTGGAGATCAAACCGGGCATCTTTTGGGAGTCGGACCGTTTTACGATCACGGCTTTTCCCGTCGATCACCGCGGTTCCCATTCCCTGGGCTACCGCTTTGAAGAGCGCACCCGGCGGCCTTTTCTGCCCGAAGCCGCTGAAGCCCTCAACATCCCGCCTGGGCCCTGGCGGCGGGATCTCGTGAGGGGTGAATCGGTCACCCTGCCCGATGGGCGCAAGATCAAGCCCGAACAGGTGCTGGGTGAACCGCTTAAAGGCACCAGCCTGGCCGTGGTTGGTGACACCGGCAACGCAGAAAAGGTGCTTCCCCATATCCAGGATGTGGATGCGCTGGTGATAGAGGCGACCTACACCGAGGAAGAAGCTGAGCTGGCTGAGCAATTTGACCACCTGACTGCCGCCCAGGCTGCCAAACTGGCTGCCGATGCCCGGGTAGGACAGCTGTTTCTAACCCACCTCTCCCGCCGATACCGCGAACGCGACATTTTAAAAGAAGCCCAGCCGATCTTCCCGGCGGTACATGTGGCGCGGGATTTTGACAGCTTTACCATCCGCAGAGGGGACGACTGATCCAGGCCGCACCTGTGGCGCCGGATCTGTCATCGTCCAGCCTGCGGTTTTTTATTTTAAACATTGGAGAAGAATTGAATGGCACATAATGCATTTCTCGAGCGTTTGTCCACCGGTGATGTGCTCGTATCGGACGGGGCCACCGGTACAAATTTACAGCACATGGGTTTGCCGGGCGGTATGGCTGCTGAAGCCTGGGTGCTGGATCGGCCTGATCAGATCCAGGCGCTTAACCAGGCCTTCATTGCTGCCGGCGCGGATATCCTGCTGACCTGCACCTTTGGCGCTACCCGCCTCCGGTTAACGACCGGGGGCCTGGCTGACCATTTTGAAGCCGTTAACCGCAAGGCGGTTGAGATCACCCGGGCAGCAGCTGCCAGCCATGACGTGTTCGTCGCCGGGTCCATCGGCCCGCTGGGGCACATGCTGGCGCCCTTGGGGCAGGTGACGGTTGAAGAAGCTGAATCGGAGTTTCGCGACCAGGCAGCCCTGCTGTGCGAAGCGGGTGTGGACCTGATCGTGGTGGAGACACAGTTTGACTTAAAGGAAGCCAGCGCAGCCATCCGAGGCGTGCGCTCGGTCGACTCCGCCATCCCCCTGGTGTGCTCCTTTAGCTACGACCGCGGCACGCGCACGATGATGGGCGTCAGCCCTGAGGGTATGGCGGCTGAGATCAGCCCGCTGGGCGTGGACGTGCTGGGGATCAACTGCGGCCAAAGCCTCGAGGACAACCTGTCGGCATTAACCCTGCTGGACGGCGCAACGGATAAGCCGCTGTGGTTCAAGCCCAACGCTGGTCTGCCGGTAGCCGGGCCCGATGGCGAGGCCACCTACACCCTGACTCCCGAAGAGATGGGGGCGATGGTCCCGACGTGGATCGAGGCGGGCGCCAGGGTGGTGGGCGGATGTTGCGGCACCAGCCCTGAGCACCTGGCCGAGATCGCCAGGGCCGCCCATGCCTGATCGATCGGGCAGGGTGCGCCGTGGGAGATTTCCCTTAACGCCTCGCATCGTCATTTTGACATCCATCACTGCCCGGGTCACGGGCAGTTTTGGTTTGTGCGCATGCTGGACGCGCCGGCCAGGTTGCACAAGGAACAGGTAGGATGTGTTAGAATCCCCGCCATGAGAAAGTTAATCCTCGCTTCAAATTCGCCTCGGCGCAGTGAACTTTTAGGCCTGCTCGGGTGGCCGTTTACAGTCTCCCCGGCGAACATCGATGAAGATCAGCACCCGGGTGAACCGCCGGTGGTCTATGTTCGCCGAATGGCGCATGAGAAGGCAGCTGAAGCGGCTGAAAACGCGCCCGGGCTGGTGATCGCAGCGGATACGATCGTGGTTGATGAGGGGGTGCTGCTGGGCAAGCCCGCTGACCCCGCAGAAGCCCGCCAAATGCTGCACCAGCTGCGCGGGCGGACGCACCAGGTCTATACAGGCATTGCCATCCTTGACCCGCACACCGGCCAGCTTTTTGAGGCTGTGTGCTGCACGGATGTGCCCATGCGGGACTATGCCGATGCGGAGATCGAAGCCTACATCGCCTCGGGCGATCCGTTTGACAAGGCCGGGGCTTACGGCATCCAGAACACCGAATTCCATCCTGCAGAGGGCCTGCAAGGCTGTTTTGCGTCGGTGATGGGTTTCCCGCTGTGTCACCTGGCCGTCGGACTGCGGCAGTTTGGCCAGGTTGCTTCTGCTGACCTGCCCGACCGCTGCCAGGCTGCCCTGGACTATCGCTGCCCGGTCTACCATGTGATCTTAGGGCGGGATTGAGGTAACGGGATGAAATCACACCCGCGCTGGCCGCGAATGCGCACGATTGTGGTGCTGACCCTGGTGAGCGTGCTGGCCGCCTGCCTGCCGGTGGACACCGTCAGGCCCCAGGCGACCCTCGCCATCCGCAAGGGGGATGCGTCCATGGCCGCTGCTGCCCAGCTGACGGTTGAGGGCTTCCTGCAGGCTTGGGAAGCCGAAGATTACCCCGCCATGTACGCTTTCTTATCGCCCTTAAGCCAGGACGCGCTCGACCTGGAGGAATTCACCGAAATTTATGAGCAATTTGCCACCACGTTCACTCTACGCTCTCTCAGCACCAGTGTGCTTTCCGCCCTGGCGGATGACACCCGGGCTGAAGTGGCCTACCGCGTGGAATTTGACACCCGCCTGGTGGGGGTGCTCAGCCGCGACACCGTGGCGGCGTTGACGCGCGAGCAGGGACGCTGGCGCATCCAGTGGGAAGAAGGTCTGGTCTTCCCGGATTTGCGCGGCGGCAACCGCCTGGAACTGATGCATCAGCTGCCCTCACGCGGGCGGATCTTTGACCGCAATGGAGCACCCCTGGCCGCCTATGAAAACGCACTCGCCATCGGCGTGGTCCCCGGTGAGATCCTCCCGGAGCAGGCCGACAGCGTATATGCCGCCCTGGCGGAGATCAGTTATTACACCCCCGACTCCCTGGCGCGGGTGATCGCGGCTACCCCGGAGGACTGGTACCTGCCCGTGGTCTCCCTGACCCAGTCGGCCGTCGCTCCGCATATCGAGACCTTGCGCACCCTCAGCGGTGTGCGGATTGATGAATTCAGGGCGCGTTTTTACCTCGATGGCGGGGTAGCCCCGCACGCGTTGGGTTATTTGCTGTTCATCCCTGAAGAGCGCCTGGATGAGTATCTGCGCCTGGGGTACCGCCAGGATGAGCGCATCGGGGCCTATGGCCTGGAAGCGGCCTACGAGCCCGAGCTGGCCGGCCAACACGGGGCGACCCTGTACCTGATGGGGCCTGGCGGCGAAATTTTGTCTCTGCTGGCCTCCAGCGACCCGATGCCCGGGCAGTCGATCACCACCACCCTGGATAAAACCCTGCAGATGCGGCTGCAAGCCTCCCTGGGGGACTTGCGCGCCGCTGTCGTCGTGATGGAAGCCGATACCGGCCGGGTGCTGGCCATGGTCTCCAACCCGTCTTTTGACCCGAACGCCTTTGACCTGACAGAAATTGACCGCAGCCTGATGGAATCCTATTTCACAGACCCGTCTCAACCCCTGTTTAACCGGGCTGCCCAGGGCCAGTATCCCCTGGGGTCGGTGTTCAAGGTCATTTCCATGTCGGCGGCGCTTGAATCGGGCCTGTACAGGCCGGGATCAAGGTTCTTCTGCGGTCACTCGCTGTGGGTGTGTGGCTCAGTCACCCTGTACGATTGGACTTTGGGGTATGGCACAGCAGCCAGCGGCGACCTGACTCTGCAGGAGGGCTTGATGCGCTCGTGCAACCCGTGGTTCTATCGCATCGGGGAGAACCTGTACACAGGGGACATGGACGGGTTCCTCTCCGAAATGGCATATGGTTTTGGGCTGGGCGCCCAGACCGGTATCGAAATCGCCGATGCGCCGGGCAACATCCCCGCAACTGCCGGCACCTGTGTGAACAGTGCCCAGATTGCCATCGGCCAGGGCGAGGTGCTGGTCACCCCGTTGCAGGTGGCCGCGTTTTTCGCTGCGCTGGCTAACGGCGGCACGTTGAACCGCCCCGCGCTGATCGAAGCCATCGGCCCTGTCACCGGGGAGCCGACTTATGTATTCTCCCCCGAACCGCAGGGGCAGCTGCCCATCTCTGAAGCGACCCTGGCAGCGGTGGCGGAAGCCCTGCGCCTGGTGACCGAGGAGCCACGCGGCACCGGTTATTGGGCGATGGAGGGGCTCTCGATCCCCGTTTCGGGCAAAACCGGCACGGCTGAGACGCCCACCGGGCGGTCACACGCCTGGTTTGCCGGTTACAGCCGGGCCAACGACCCCGACAAGCCGGATATTGCCGTGGCGGTGATCGTCGAGAACAGCGGCGAAGGCTCCGTGATGGCTGCCCCGGTCTTCCGCCGGGCGGTGGCGCTGTATTTCTCCGATGGTGAAGACCCCGGCGGCCTGATGCCCTGGGAGAGCGAGCCTTACATCCTGTATGAGCCAGAGCCCGAACCTGTGGATGACGCCACAAGTGAGGAATGACACAGTATAATCAAAGACCGTGAAACAACCGGGTGTGGGGGGTCCCCGCACTTATTGGAGACCGTTGATGATTAAAGTGCAACGCACGCTCATATTGCTGATTTTACTGGCGCTTTTAGGGTGCACGCCGGGGCCTGCCGTCACTGAACCTGGGGAGGCCTCCAGCGCCACGGCAACCCTGCCTGACCCCCAGGTTTTTATCACCCCTGCGCCGGATGTAGACGGGGTGATCGATACCTTCATGGACGCCTGGCGGCGGGATGATTACGCCCAGATGTACGACCTGCTCTCGGAAGACAGCCGCAGGGCGGTATCGCTGGAGGACTTCACCGCCCGCTACACCCAGGCGGCCATCGCGCTGACATTGCTGTTCGACGACGGCATCACCTACCAGGTGATCTCCCGCGAGACCAACCCCGATATCGCCTCTGCCAGACTGCATGTGAATTACAACACCCATTTCTTCGGCACATTGAGCCGCGACCTGGAATTTACGCTCGTGCGCGAGGCCAATGTGTGGCATGTGGCCTGGGATGAAGGGCTGATCATGCCCGACCTGGTCGGCGGCAATGCGCTTGAGATCGTACGCCAAACGACACCGCGCGGGGAGATCTTCGCCAGCGACGGCTCGCCGATTGCAGCTCAGGAGGAAGCCGTGGCAATCGGTTTCACCCCGGGCAACCTCAACCCCGACCTGATGAGCCTGTTCTACACCACCATGGCGCGCCTGACCATCTACCAGGTGGACGAGATCAGGGAAATGGTCGAGGCCGCGCTGCCATTTGACTATGTGCCCCTGGGCGAGGCGACCCGCGCCGATGTGGATGCCAATATGGGCGCGCTCAGCTCGCTAAGCGGCGTGTTCCTGAATTATTACACCTCGCGCTTTTATTATGAAGGCGGCCTGGCGCCCCAGACTGTGGGACACCTGACCTACATCTCTGAGGAGGAGATGAACCGTTACCTGCGCATGGGCTACGCGCTCAACGAGCGCTTCGGAGCTACCGGGCTCGAATTGGCCTTTGAGGACGTGCTCGCAGGCCAGCGCGGCGCGACCCTGTACGTAAAAGACCCGGATGGGCAGATCATCACCCGCCTGGCAGAGCGCGGCGCTTCACCGGGGCAGTCGATCACCACCACCATCGACCCGGGGTTGCAGTACCGCTTGCAGCAGTCATTGGGCAATTTCCGCGGCGCCATCGTGGTGATGGAAGTGGACACCGGCCGTGTGCTGGCGATGGTTTCCAACCCCCAGTTTGACCCCAACTTGTTTGATATCAACAACCAGAATTTCATCTATGCCCAAAACCCCTACGCGCAGCCTAACGACCCGGTCTTCAACCGGGCCACCAGCGGGCAATACCCGCTGGGCTCGGTGTTCAAGATCATCAGCATGGCTGCCGGGCTGGAGACGGGCGTTTTTGAACAGACCGACCAGATCTACTGCGGGCATTCGGTCGTGGTGTGCGGCAATGAGCTGTACGACTGGACCTTTGAGAAAGATGTCCCGCCCAGCGGGAACCTGACCCTGCCCGAAGGGTTGATGCGCTCGTGCAACCCGTGGTTCTACACCATCGGAGAGCAGCTCATGCTGACCGGCAATCCAGACGCCATCATCGAGATGTCGCACAGCTTTGGCCTGGGCCAGCCGACCGGTGTGGAGGTGGGGGAGCAACCCGGAAACATCCCCGCGCAGGTGACCAACTGCGAACAAAACGTGCAACTGGCCATTGGCCAGGGCGAGATGACGGTCACGCCCCTGCAGGTGGCCGCGTTCACCGCCGCGGTTGCCAATGGGGGCACCCTGTACCGGCCCACCGTGATCGACGCCATCGGCTTGCCGGAAGGAACGCCCTCGTACACCTTTGCCCCGGAGGTCAACGGCTCGCTGGCCATCTCTGACCAGAACCTGGCTATCATCCAGGACGCCTTGCGCGAGGTAATCGCCAACGCTCGAGGTACGGCCCAGCTCCAGCTGGCCACCATGCGTTACCGCTCCTTTGGCAAAACCGGCACCGCCCAAAACCCCTTTGGCGCTTCGCACGCCTGGTTTGCCGGCTATACCCAGGTCAACAACCCCGACCGGCCCGATATCGCCGTGGTGGTGATGCTCGAAAATGCCGGTGAGGGCTCTGAGATGGCTGCGCCGGTCTTCCGCCGGGCAGTTTCGCTGTATTTCTCGAACTATACCGACATTGGCCGGGTGATGCCCTGGGAGGCGTATGCCTATGTGGTCGCCTCGCCCACGCCTATCCCGACCAACACCCTCATCCCCACAAACACGCCTATCCCCACCAATACACCCATCCCCACGGAGACGCCCATCGTCGAAGAGGGTGAAACGCCCGTTGAAGAGCCGGAGGAGTGACCCGTTTGCCTGAAACCCTGGAAGGACTGGTGATCCGAGCACAATCCGGCTTTTTGACTGTCCAGACAGACGAGGGTGAGTACACTTGCCGGTTGCGCGGCCGCCTCAAACAGGGTTGGCAGGAAGGTGACATTGTTGCCATCGGCGATCGGGTGACGATCACCCCCCACACGGACGGCACCGGTGAAATCGAAACCGTCCACGAGCGCACAACCCAGTTTGCCCGCGTACGCACGGGCATCAAGCGCGAATTCCGCCAGATCCTGCTGGCCAACCCCGACCAAATCGTGGCCGTGTTCGCCTGTGCCCAGCCCGTGCCCAGCCTGCGCATGCTGGACCGCTTCCTGGTGATCGCCGAAAAGCAGATGGTCACGGCGCTGATCGTGGCGAACAAGGTTGACCTGGTCACTCCTGCGCAGGCAAAATCCATCTTTGGTTTGTACGAGGAACTCGGCTACCCCGTGGTCTACACCTCCGCCGTCACCGGCGAGGGGGTCGAGTGCTTGCGCTCGCACTTAAAAGGAAAGCTCTCTGCACTGACCGGGCCATCGGGTGTGGGCAAGTCCAGCTTGCTCAACGCCATCCAGCCTGATTTGGGCCTGCATGTGCGCTCGGTGAGCGAGGCGACCTCGAAAGGGCGCCATACCACCCGCGTGCGTGAGCTGTTCCCGCTGGATGTGGGAGGGTATGTGGCCGACACGCCCGGCATCCGCTCGCTGGCGTTGTGGGACACCGAACCGGAAGAGCTGGATGCCTATTTTATCGAAATGCGCGACCTGGTGGCGGGCTGCCAGTTTTCCGACTGCACCCACACCCACGAACCCGGATGCGCCGTCCTGGCTGCCGTGGAAGCCGGAGACGTCGCGACTCAGCGGTACACCTCCTACCTGCGGCTGCGCTTTGGGGATGAATCGGAAGAGATGATTGAAGACGGGGACTGGGACTGACCAGCGCCCGAAAGGATTGCCCGATGAGAAAAGCCCTGATGATGCTCCTGCTGATAACGCTCTTGCTGGCCGCCTGCGCCACACCTGCAGACCTGCCGCCGGATGAGGAGGCCGCGCCCACCGGCCAGCCAGACCCCACACCCCTGCCCAGCCCCACCGCGACGGACATCCCGCCTGTGGTGGTGAACATCTGCACTGCCAGCCTTCCTGCGACCCTGTTCCCCTACGCCGGGGGTGCCTCGGCTGCCAAAACGCGGATCATCAGCCTGCTGTTCCCGCCGGCCTTCGAGCTGGTGGAGGGGCGATTGTTGCCCCTGGCTGTGGAAGCGGTACCCGAGGAGGGCAATGGCAGCCTGCGGTTGGAGCCTGTGCTCATCCGCCGGGGGCAGACGGTGATCGACGCGCGGGGTGAGCGGGTCACCGCGACTGAGGGCATCTGGGTGCGCCCCAGCAGCTGCCGGGAGGCCGACTGTGCCATCACCTGGGATGGGCTGACACCCCTCGAAATGGACCAGATGGTGGTCGACTTCACCCTCAGGGACGGCCTGACCTGGTCTGACGGCACGCCGGTGACCGCTGCGGATGCGGCCTTCAGCTACCGGCTGGCCAGCCAGCCCGATTCACCCGCTTACGGCTGGGCTGAAGCGCATACCCAGGCTTTCAGCGCGCTGGATGAGCGCACCGTCACCTGGGTCGGCTACCCCGGGTTTGCCACAGCGGATTTGGGACGCTTTTTCTGGCCGCCGCTGCCTGCCCATGCCTTCGGGCCGGGTGCGGACCTGGATGCCGTCGCTGCCCACGACATGTGGGTCGGCTCGCCAGTCAGCTACGGTTCCTTTACCGTGACGGACCGGGGCGGGGGCGAAATCCGCCTGGCGCGCCGGCCGGGTGCGGGCTTTGGCGCAACGCATTTCCCTGGTGCGGACCAGGTCCTGCTGCGCCCGTTTGAGGGGGATCTTGAGGCCGGCTGGGCTGCCCTGCACGACGGCACCTGCGACGTGCTGGACGCTTCTTTGGGGATGGTGGACGCCCCTGAGCGGGCCGCGGTTGAGACCAACCGCGATTACGTGGTGCGCGTCGAGCCCGGCGACTCGTGGACACAGCTTGTGTTTGGGATCCGCCCCGCTGAGTATGACGGCCTGGCCAACCCGGTTTTCGCTGAGCGGCCGGATTTCTTCGCCGACCCCCGCACCCGCCAGGGAATCGCCGCCTGCCTTGACCGGGAGACCATGCTTGGTGGGATGCCCAGCACCCCCTGGCCGAGTTTTTTGCCCCCGGATCGGTCGGCTTTGCAGGATAGCCTCCCATATGACCCTGATTTGGCCGCGGTACTGCTCGAGGAGGTCGGCTGGCACGACCACGACGGGGACCCGGCCACACCGCGCATCGCCCAGAACGTGCTGACCGTTTTCAACGGGGTTCCGCTCTCGCTGACGCTGCTAGCCGGGCCTTCACCCTTCCATCAGGACATGGCGGCAAGCATCCAAACCTCGCTGAGGGCCTGCGGGGTCGGCTTGGACGTGGTGACTCTGCCGCTGGCCGAGCTGTACGCTCCCGGGCCAGAGGGGCCCCTGTTCGGGCGTAATTTTGACCTGGCGTTGATCGCCTGGCAGCCTTTGCCCGGCCCGGATTGCGGGCTGTACACCACCTGGTCGGTGCCCAGCACGGAAAACGGTTGGATCGGCACGAACATCGCCGGGTTGACCGACCCCGGCTATGATGTCGCTTGCACAGCGGCTGCCCTGGCTTTGCCGGGCGAAGCCGCAGCGCGGCTGGCTGATGCTGAAGCCGCCTTCGTGGAAGCGCTGCCTTCGATCCCATTAACCGCCCCGCCGGTGATTGAGGTGTGGCGGGAGTAGCGGGTACGCAATTTAATTTTTTGTTTGTAGGGTGCGCACTGCTCCTGCCCTGAGCGAAGCGTAAGGGTTGTGCGCACCATTTTGCTTGGTGCGCGGGCAATCACCGCGCACCCTACGGTGACGAATTAGATTATTATCGCGCGTAAATATTATGTTTTGTAGGGTGTGCACTGAACCTGCCCTGAGCGAAGCGTAAGGGTTGTGCGCACCATTATTGTTTTTGGTGCGCAGACAACCCCTGCGCACCCTACGATGGCTACTCGCCAAACGAGGTCTGTGAGGTTTTAATTTGATCTTCTCCACCCCAATCTACATCATAGTTTGGTGCGCGGGCAACCACCGCGCACCCCACGGATGACGAATTAGATTATTATCGCGCGTAAATATTTTGTTTTGTAGGGTGCGCACTGCCTTTGTGCGCACCATTTTGTTTGGTGCGAGGGCAATCACCGCGTACCCGACGATGATGAATTTGTATGCAATTTATTGGTGCGCGGGCAATCACCGCGCACCCTACGATGGCTACTCGCCAAACGTGGTCTGTGAGGTTTTAATTTGATCTTCTCCACCCCAATCTACGTCATAATATCCTGAATTTACATAATGCATAAAGCTGGATGCTTCCCAATCACGCGCATGGTGAACCAAGCCATGTTTGACGGGATTAAAATGGAGGTAATCAAAATGCCGCTCAAAATCATCCTCATCACGAATGAGATGTTCCCAAAAACGGCGCTGCCAGATAGACGATTCTCTCCGTTTAATTTTTGAGGGGTTTGCCGGCAAGGGCACAATCCCGCGTTGTTTGTAGATTATGGAACAACGCCGTTTAATAGCGCCGATTCGGCTGGAATAGTTGAAATCATCTTGCGGCAATTGCCAGATGAAGTGAATATGATCTGGCAAGATACAATATGCGATTGTGGTGAATGGATGATACGAACGGACATGTTCGACGACATCTAAAAGCAGGTTGCGCGACGAGGGAGCTGAAAATATCTTCTGGCGCTGGTCTGTTACCAGGGTAAAGAAGTAAACACCACCTTCAATGAAAACCCGTCGATATTCTGGCATGTGTTGATTATATACACAAAAAATGTAGAGTGTGTGAAATGGTGGAACACCATTTTTGTTTTTGGTGCGCGGGCAACCACCGCGCGCCCAACGATGAGGGAGATGTGGGTGTTGTGGTTTGGTGTGCAGACAACCCCTGCGCACCCTACGATGATGGATTTGTGTATTGGTGCGCGGGCAATCATCGCACACCGTACGATGAGGGAGATGTGGGTGTTGTGGTTTGGTGCGCAGACAACCCCTGCGCACCCTACGATGATGGAAAAATTATTTTCCATCCGTGCCAAAATTTGTTTATGCGAATTGTGTGTTTACCCTAACAAAACGCCGGATACACCCTTGCACAAAATTAAATCTTATATTAGAATATGGGTGGTGTCCATCACGGAAGCAAAATGGGTGGAACGCTGTCAAATCGGCACACTATGGCGATTGTTGGGCGGGGAATTCGCCTGACGAAGAATTGTAAACAAAGCAGATGATTATTGCCGGGGATTGTAATCAATACGCGACCATTGCCAGCACCATCAATAAAGATGGTGTGGCGGCGCGGTGGAACAAGGGCAGGCTGCGGATGCGGCCGGCTTTTTAATTTCCGTGGAAAGGGGTGATTTTGGATGAATGATGATCACATGAGGCTGGCACAGACCGCCCGGCAGGCCGGGGACGGGAAGGAGGTGCACGAGCGGGGATTTTGAACAGTGCACAAAAAAAGAAGCGAATGGGGCTGCCAAGCGGCGCAGCCCGCAAACAAGACGAATGATTTATGGAGGAATGAAAAACATGAATACAAGAAAGATAGCGATAAAGACTTTGGGGGTCTTGATGGTAGCGGCCATGCTGCTGGCCTTTTTGCCGGCGGGTGAGGTAATGGCGCAAACAACGTGGACGGTTGATTGTGTTACCAGCTGTGACCAAACACATATTCAAAATGCGATTTATGGAGCTGCTGCTGGTGACACGATTGAGGTCAGTGGTGGGCCATACATTTTCACATCCGGCATTACTGTAGATATAGCTGTTACCCTGAAAGGTGTGGGGAAACCACTTGTTCAAGTTTCAGGTACTGGTAATCGGATAACCATGAGTGGTGCTGGTTCCACTTTAGAGGGTTTTCATATTCAGAAAACTGATAAAGTTGGTGAACAAAACATCATCAGCGTCACTAATGCAGATGTCACCATCAAAAACAATAAAATTTGGGGTGCTTATGAATTTGGTGACCCTCAAGTTTCCCGCGCAATAGTTAATAATAGTGGGATCCAAAATTTGACAATCACCGGCAACGAGATCTTTGATTTACGGCAACCTGCTTATATCAATGGTGGAACCGGTGAAATATCCGGTAACCTTGTTTATCGAACGCGGGGTTGGGTTATCCAAAATGAAAATTTCCAATTTGATAACAATTCCTGGGGCTCTGGGGCCGATGCGAATATCTTTGATATTGTCTTCTTGGATACAGTAGCTTCAGAATTTTACACAGACATCGTTGCTATCAGTGAAGCAAATAACATGGCTGTCGTTGAGGACCAGCGTGTTTCACCTGCTGTCCTTTCAGTTGTATACGTCGATGCTAGTGCACCTGCGGATGGAAATGGTGGGGCAGCCCAGCCTTATCAAACGATTCAGGAGGGTGTTGACCGTGTGGTTGAAGGCGGCACGGTCTACGTTGCAGCAGGGACGTATGTTGAACAACTCTTTATAAACAAGAGCATTACCCTCATCAGCGTTGAAGAACATGGTGCAGTCATTCAAGCTCCTGGTTCAATGACGGGTTATATCTTACCAGAGTCTTCCCATCCAATTTATGCGGTTGTGCTTGCTTTGGGTGGAACTCTGGACGGGACAGCGGTTACGGGTGGTGATCCCATCACCTTCAATATGTCAGGTTTTGAAATTGACGCTCAGGAATATAATGTTAGGCGCACAAGTGGTGTGCTGCTGCACAGCGTTGGTGGACAAGTTTCAAATAATCTGATTGGCAACTTCGGATTGGACACTGAAACCTTTGGTATTCAAGTCTATGGCGAATCGAATGTGACTATTCAGGGTAATGAGATTTCTGGATTTGGACGTTCAGGTATTGGTGTCAATGGCACCATTGATTCTTCAGCTGGCCCCCATCCCTATGCTGAGATCATTGAAAATACAGTGACGAAGACAGGAACAACTGTATGGGCAGCAAATGGCATTCAAATTGGTTATTTTGCCACAGGTAAAATTGTCAATAACACTGTTTCTTCCAGTATTTGGGAAGGTGAAAACTGGGCTGCTTCCGGGATCATCCTACCAGGAGTTTCAGACGTGGAAGTTGTTGGGAATACAGTTACTAACTGTGATTACGGGATATCAATAACCGGTTATGAGGATTGGGATGGCAATTATTTGCCAACAAGTGGTGTAATCATCACTGACAACACAATCTTAAATAATAAATATGGTATTGGCATTCAAGGCGCAGTATCAGACACGGTCATCTTAAGAAATATCATCGAAGATAATACCCTCGTTGGCGTGGTCAGTTTTGACTATAATCCAGCTGGATGGACAGGTGGTGGTATTCCTACTGGTACTGTGATGCAATTTAACCAGGTCACTGGGAGTACCTATCCGGTGTATGTGTATCCATTGGAAACAGCTAATGAACCTGCTCCTGAAGGCTTTGTGATGAACGCCTCCCCCAACTGGTGGGGCAGCATTCTGGGCCCAATGGGACCCATCACAGGCGATGTGGACTACTCCCCCTGGTGCGGTGATGCGGAATGCTCCTTCCTGGTTCCCGATGAGGAAATTGTGCTCGAGGGTGAAATTAACGAAACCATCGTCATCAACAACCCTGGGATGACCATTCTCCTCATGGACGGCACCACCATCAATGCTGGCGGCCCCTGTTTTGAGGTCAATGCCAGCCAGACCAAGATCTACACCGAAAGCAACCTGGGCGCAGTGTGTTACCCCGGGTCTAACGGCGTGGTGGTGGCGGATGGCGTGGATCAATTCGAACTGATCGGCTTGGAGATCGACGGTACCGGAATGAACGCCGGCAACGGCGTCCATTTTGAAGGCGCGGTTTCCAATGTGTGGCTGATCGATAACTTCATCCATGATATTGTGGCTGATGAAGAAGATGACACGACCGGCCACGGCGTTTACTTTGCTGCGGGCTTGGGCGGCACCGTCAACAGTATTCAGGGCAACCTGTTCCTGGATAATGCCGGCAACGGCATTGAAGCCGGCACACACCCCATCGATGCCCAATATAACGCCTGGGGCCATGTCGAAGGTGCAGAAGAAGGCGACGGCGCCAGCGTGAACGTAAATTGGACCAACTGGACCCATGCGGACCTGTACCTGGAATCCTCCGGGACAGTTTACGCCGATCAGGTTGTGCTTGGCGATCAGATCGTCTACACGGTGTACGGCAGCCTGGCGAACGTTTCGGGTGTGGAGATAGACCTGACCCACTCCCCAGAACCCTTGGGCTACGTACCAGAATCCTTTGAGTACAACTCGGACCTGTTCGATGAGGCTGGTGTTAATTACACGCCATTCCAAGTTTCCATGTATGGCTACCAGTGGGTTGCAGAAGGGAGCGGGCCGGTCGAGGGAATCACCACCACTGAGCCCACCTGGCTGTTCAGGGTAGCCTTTACTGGATTAGAGACCTGTAAGACTTGTTCGGCTGGCTTTGAGGGATTGGCAGAATTTGCCTTTGCCCACACCCAAATTGATGGCGGGCCGACCAATAATATTTACCCCGCTGCCCTGGTCGGCGTGGACCCGATCGAAGTGATCGAGCTGCCGGTCCTTTCGCAAGAAGGCCTGGATGACCCCCTGACCGCCGGGATTGAGCGCTATTTCACCGTCAGGCTGGAAAATCCTGAGACTGGCGGCGTGTTTGACCCCGTGTTGGTTAATTTCTTAATCGCCGATGCAGCGCTTGATGATATCTACAGCTTCGAGTGCTTTGATCAGACCCATGGCTGGCTGGAATTGCTGGATGAAGATGGTGAGGGCAACCTGGTCGGTGTTTGGGGTCCTTCGGAGGGTTTCCCGTTGACAGCACCTTATGATGAGACGACGTTGTGCCGGGTGACCTTCAGGAACCCCGGTGCATATGCTGTAGAGATCACCCTGGTTGACCTGGATACTGATTGGGAGCTGGCCAGGCTGGATCTTCCAGTGGTTGTTAACGCCGGCGACTTCACGGTGACCGGTACCGTCTCGATGCAGGGCCGCACGGCCCGCTCCGGTGTGCCGATGACCCTGACCAGTGATATTTATGCTGCTGTCGAAGCAAATTCCGGCCCTACGATGCTCGGCAACCTGGTGTTCTCCGCAATGAACGGCGGCACCTATCAGATCACCACGCTGCAGCCCCGCTACCTCAACATTCACGAGGAACTTGGGCTGAGCATCTATCTTTCCGGTGATGTTGATCTGCCCCCGCTGCACCTGTACGGCGGTAATGCCGTTCAGGATAATATTATTGACATTTTCGATGCCTCTTATGTAGGTACCGAATACGGTTGGACAGGCAATACTGCTCTTCAGGATGCCGATGTGAACTTTGACGGCAAGGTCAACATTCAAGACCTGGCGCTGGTCGGCGGCAACTTCGACCTGACTTCGGCCGAGGCTTATGGTGAATGGATTTCGCCGGTATTAGAGGGCGTTAGCCCGGCGCCTGGCGCTGTGGTACTGGGCGCAGGTCAGAATTTTGTCTGGATTGTGGATGCCCTTGATATGGATGATAACCTGTACAAGCTGGAGATCGACCACAGCTTCGAAGGGACGTTTCCTGAATTCAGCGTATATGCCAGCGAGGAAAACCCCTATGGGACGGAAGCCGACCGACAGGAATTTGAAGTAGATTATGGCGTATTTGTTACCTATAATGCAGCCCAACAAGCCTGGACATTCGACTTTGGGAACACTTTTACGGATGTATTCATTGGCCATGGCGGTATCACCTTTTACGTTGTTTTGGAAGATACGGCCGGAAACCAATGGGGAACCATGTATGGGACCACACCGGAAAACACCTTTGCTTACACGATCACTCGAGAGTAAGGTGTGAGATAGCGTTTACACTATTGCAGGCTGGGATAAAGCCCCAGCCTGCATAGCTGACTATTGAATGACGCCGTGGAGGCGTTGCCTGCAACGCCTCTACGGACAGTCGTTTTGAAGAAAATAAAAATTTTCATGTTTCATTTTTCGCCTGGTTCAAGGAAATCCTGGGTTCTTTTTTCGGCATTTCTCTGCCTAATGGCCTTGTTTTTAGCACCTCTTGACGCCTATACCCAGCCATTGACTGCGGTGCGCATCGCGCCTTCATCCCTCACCCTGGAACCCGGCCAGAGCGCTGAAATCGAGGTTTGGGTTGATAATGTGGTTGGATTGCGAGCGTTTGATATTCATGTTCAGTTTGACCCAACAAGATTATCAGCTGACCAATTAACAGATGCGGAGTTTATTCCCGGGCTGTTTGAGGCACCAACCAATAATATTGATAATGGCACTGGTTTAATAAAATTTGGCGTTGTTCAGGGCAATGTTGATCCGCAATCAGGTTCTGGTGTTTTGTTTTCATTTGAGATAACAGCAAAGGATTTGTCCGGTGAAACGCAACTCAGCATCGAATTGGCCGATTTGGTTGGTGAGGATTATCTTCTAATCTCCTGTGAAACCAGTCATGGCATCGTACAGATTTCTGGTGAACCAGTACCGGTGTATAAGGCGTTCTTACCCTTAATTTTGCAATAACCGCCCTCATCTGAGATATGAGGGCACAGGAAGGCCTTTTTTGGAGCGACGTTTGATTTTCTGGCATTATTTATTCATATTATTTCTTTTTTCAGGGCTGTTCGCGCTGTTTCACAGGCAACAACGGATCGTGCGCGCTCAAAATGCGACCGTTCTGGCGGTTTTTCCCACAGAAACGCAAATTGATCTTAACGGCGCCAACAGCGTTGACCTGCAAATTTATATCAGCAATGTGGAGAATCTCAACGCGTTTGATATTACCCTGACCTATGATGGAAACATTGCGAATATGCTGGAATGGTCACACGGTGGGTTTTTATCGAATTTGAGTTGTTATCGGGACATCAATGAATTGGGCTATTTTAGCTTAGCTTGTTTTCAGGTTCAAACACCGGGAGTCAACGGGGAAGGGCCGCTAATCAACTTAACTTTCTTCGGCGTCTCACCAGGTTTAACGACTATTACCATCACTGAAGCAAAGCTGCCCGATGGGAGCAGTCCGCCGCAACCGATTTACGCCCAATTACAGCACGGCACCATCGCTGTCTGCTGCCGTACGTCCCCCGTCACGGGGGCGATTGCGCTCCAGGGGCAAACCCGGCGCGGCGGGGTTCCCGTCACCCTGGCAGGGGGCGCGCTGTTCGGCCAGGGGCCGTACACCGCCTTCAGCACGCCCAGCCTGGGGCACAACCTCGATTTCGGCCTGGCGGCGCACGACACCTACGCCCTGGCGGCCGCTTATCCGGGCTACCTGGGACTGGCCGCCGAGGTTACCGTCAGTGGCCCGCTGACCCTGCCGCCGCTGCGCCTGCTGGCGGGCGACGTGACAGGCGACGGCACGATCGGCCCGTCTGACCTGGACGCCATCCGCGCCGCTTATGGCATGTCAGGCGCGGGGCTGGCGGCGGACCTGAACGGCGACGGCCTGGTGAACCTGCGCGACCTGGCGCTGGCGGGCGGCAATTACGGCCTGAGCGCTGCCTCGGCCTATGCTGATTGGCAGCCCTGAGGCCGGCGATGTTAATGAAAAGTGCAGCCATAAACGGGCTGCTGGTAAAATGGACAGGATGATGCTATGGCGCAAATGGATTTTACTCGGGGCGTTGATCGCCGCGCTGGCCTGGCCGGCGGCTTGGCCGGCCCGCGCCCAATCCACGGCGCGCCTTTCGGTGTATCCGGCCGAAATCCAGGTGCCTGCAGGCAACGACCTGCCCCTGGAACTGGTTGTGACGGGCGGGGTGAACGTGAACGCCTTTGATGTGACGGTCACCTACGACCCCGATGTGCTCACGCTCAGCGATTGGGCGCATGGGGATTACCTCTCCAACCTGGCGGTGGTCAGCCAGGTCAATCAGCCCGGCTCGCTGCGCGTGGCCGCCACCCAGCTGGCCACGGCGCCGGCATCGGGCGACGGGGTGCTGCTGAGGCTGAACTTCAGGGCTGCTGCTGCGGGCGTCTCGCCGGTGACGATCGCCCGGGCAGAGTTCGCCGGACCCACGGGCGCGAAGACCGAGCCCCAGCGCGACCACGGCACGGTCACGGTGGTCAGCGCGGCCACCTTCACGCCCACGCCGACGGTCACCCGCACGCCCACGGCGACCTTCACCCGTACGGCGACGGTCGCCACGCCGGTCCCCACGGCCACGGCGGTCACGCCAGCGGCTACCCCCACGGGTACAGCCACCGCCCCGGCAGTGACCCAAACCACGGCCACGCCTTTGGCGGGCGCGACGGCCACCCAGCCCACGCTGATGGGCACGGTCACCGATCCGGCGCAGCCTGCACCCCCACCCGGGGCGCAAACAGCCTACCCGGGGGGCCAGGTGCCCCCCTCAGCGCCCGGGGCCATGCCCGATGGCGCGCAGGCCGAAACCCGGGCGGAAACGGTCATGCCGCAGGCAGAGATTCAGCCCGGGGAGGCGGCCGAGGGCGGGGAATCTGGGGGCTGGCTGGCGAATCTGCTGTGGGGCGCGCTGATTGCGGCCGGATTGGCGGTTGCTGCGATGCTGATGATCATAATCTGGCGCAAACTGCGCCGTGAACGGAAGGATGAGGATTTACTGTGATGAAATTTTACCGATTGAACCTGGCACTGATGGTCATGATGGCTGCGAGCCTGCTGTGGGGCGCCGCGGGGGCGGTCCACGCCCAGGCCGCGGCTGAGGCGGGCTTTTTCGAGGAATTCGAAGCCCCGCCGGGGGCGCGTTTTGAAGTGCCGGTCGAGGTGCGCGGTGTGGCCGACCTGTATGCCATCGACATCGAGATCCGCTTCGACCCCGCCATCCTCCAGGTCGAGGATGCCAACCCGGATGCAGAGGGCGTCCAGCCTGCACTGGGCACCTTCCTGGAGCCCGGCCTGACGCTGTTCAACACCGTCGATAACGCGGAAGGCGTGGTGCGCTTTGCCATGTCGCAGGTCAACCCTGCGGAACCCAAATCAGGCGACGGGGTTGTGCTGGTGCTGTACTTTGTTGCGGGTGCCGAGGGCGAGAGCAGCCTGACGGTCAGCTTCCTGGAGGCATCAGACCGGTTTGGCGACGCCGTCGCCCTTGAACCGGCTGACGGCGTGGTGCGGATTGTCGCCGATGCACCCGAAGTGGTCGCCACCAGCATCCCCGTGCAGGACCAGGGCGGGCTGATCGCGGTGCCCACCCTGGCGCCGACGCCCACGCCGACCGAGGCACCCCCCACGGCGGAGACGCTCCCCGTGGCTGAGGCTGTCGGCGAGGCTGAGGCCGCCGGTGAGGTGGAAAGCGAACCCGGCCAGGCGGCAGCAGAGCCTGAAATGGTGGAGGAGGACCCCGCTGCGCCCGTGGAGTCGGCCGGCGCCACCATCCTGGACTACTGGTGGGCGGTGCTGATCGCCGTCCTGCTGGCGGTCGGGCTGGGAATCTACCTGGCTGTGAGCAAAAAACAACCTGGTGCGTGAGCGCCCCTGGGAAGTATTGCTGCTATCAATGAACACAAAAAAACTTCTGGTACAATCAAGGGGATGAGGAGGGACGGTTGCATGAGATCGAAATCAAGAGCATGGCTTGGCTGGACAATCTCCGGGGTGCTGGTTGCAGGGCTGCTGCTGGCAGCGCTGCTGGCTTCGGAGGGCATTGCGGCGAGCATGATGAGCGAAAGCCAGGTGGTGAGCGCCCTGACCCTGGTCGAATCGGAGGACGGTGAGACGTGGTCCGAGGTCCCCGGCCTGCTGGGGCATGGCTACACCATGGCGCTTGACCCCGGAAATGAATTTGAATACCTGGATGTGCAGGACCTGATCGCAGATCCGGCGCTGGATGATGATCTGTACGCGTTTTTCCTGGACCCTTACAATGTCCCGGAGGGCTTCTTGGCCTACTGGGCGGATAGGGGCGTGGACGGGAATGAACCCCATGCCGAACCCTGGATGGATGTCATGTGGGAGATCATCAACGGGCGTGAGCCGATCTTCTACCTGGAGGTTAGCCAGGGCGGCACGCAGTTTGATCTGCTTGACGGCCTTTTATACCAGCTTGACGAAACAAAAGCACCGCTGCAAGTGAACGGCGATTACCCCCTGGGCACCTACAGCTTTGGTGGCGAGGTGCAGGCGGGCGGCGAACCAGAATATCTCAACGTGCAGATCACCTTCACTTACCCGGTGACGGTCTCGCTTGTGCCGGATGCGGCAGAGATTGACGGTTGCGGCTTTGTGGACGTTTACATCCACCTGGACGGCGTGGAAAACCTGTACGCGCTGGATATTGCGCTCAGCTTTGACCCCGGGGTGCTGGAAGTGGTGGATCTGCTGCCGGGTACGGACGGGGTCAATATCGAGCCGCTGGACAGGCTGTTTTCGGCGGGCTATTGGGCAGAAAACACGGTGGACAACGAGACGGATACGATCTGGTACGTTGCCACCCAAACCCATCCGACCGAGCCGGCATCAGGTTCGGGGAATGTGGCCAGGATCCGCTTCCGGGCCAAATCAATCGGCGTGAGCGCTATCACCATTGAGGACGTGGCCCTTTCGGACCGGGACGGCTACCTGATCGGCCTGCCGCTGACCTTTGAGGACAGCCAGATCAGCACGGCCTTCAGCGCCGAAGCTGGTTTGGAACTGGACATTGAACGGCTGAACGCCTCCACGGTGCAGTTGAGCTGGCCTGTGGCTGCTGAGGGGTCTGGTATTGCGGAATTCAAGCTGTACCGCTCCCCCCTGCCGTATTTTGAACTTGGGGATGGGAGCGTGGACCTAATGCCAGGTAATGATTATGTTCCGGTGGAGGATAGGGTTACCTTCGATGATGCCGTGCTGGGGAATGTGGATGTGAACACTTTCTACGCCCTGCAGGTCGTGTGTGACAGCGGATATCAAAGCCCGCTTTCCGGCCAGGTCGGCAAGTTTGAGTATGAGTTGTTTGAAACGGATCGTATGGATTACACATGGATTGGACTAGTTCTTGAAGTGACACCACCAATCAACAAAGCTTCTGAATTAGCAGCACATATTGTGACAAATAGCAATGAGGCGCTACAAATTAATACGATTAGCTATTGGAGTTCTGGTCAAAGTTTTAACATTTATTATCCGGCTTTTGAATTTGGTGAATTCGATACTTATCTAAAGTATCCTTACAGGATTGAAATTGACATAGATGATGTTGATTTTGGGAGTGTCATTTGGGCACAGGTTGGTAAGGTGCCCGAAATAACAACGGACACTTATACTTTATATCAAACTGACCGTTTGGATTATTCCTGGGTCCTGCAGCCTTTGGATTTAACCAATGTTACAAAATCAGAGATGCTCGCAAATCACATTATTATCAACGCCAGCAGTTTTTTAACCTTATCTACCATCAGTTACTATGATGGGTCATCTCAGTCTTTTAATTTTTATTACCCAGCTTATAATTTTGGTGATTTTGACACACGTTTTGGTTATCCATATCGGGTTGAAGTAAATATTTCTGTAGGTGACTCGGTCACATGGCCCTAATAATTTTGGAGAAATTTAGTACGTGAAATTTTTAGAATTGAGGAGTATCGAATGAAAATGAAAAAATTAAATGTCTCCATATTGATCGCGATAATAATGACCATGTTGTTGATAGGAGTGGTGGTTGCTGGATCATCAGCAGATTTCGGATATGTGGAGACAACGCCGCCTATTGGCGAGGTAAATTGGTTGGCATGGTTTGATAATTCAGCAAATACCCACCCAGAAGGTATGCCCATAGAAGTGGTAACAGAAGATAGCACTAATCCAGCATCTGGTGTTGACCAAGGTTATCAAATCTTTGGAGGTGAACGAAGTTGGATTCTTCAAGTGGCAAATATGATTGTTGGTAAAAGTCATGGTCAGCCAATAAAAATGATTTTTGGCGGTTTAGGTAATTCGTCAGGAATGCTTTGGCTTTATGGGTTTGAAGAAGATGAGTTCATCTGGAATGAGTATGAATCTTTTACTACCCATGGGACAGTGGCATTGAGTGAAAGGACGGAAAGTTGCCCGGTGACCTCGGAAGTGAGGGTCGAGGGTACAATTAAAAGTGTGACTTTTCAGGGTTTACCAAATAGCTCATATCATGTTTACAGAAGCACAACGACTTCAGGTGCTGGTAACGATGCTAGCGATGGGCGCTATTTGTATCTTAAAACTGAAGAGACAAATGATGGAGGCCTTGGTACTTTTACCGATGATCGTGATGGGAACAGCTGGTACATCGTAATACGTGCTGATCCGGAGACAAAGGAATTATTAGGCTGCCATAGCGAAGAAGGTACGCCCACCAACGTCCGCGAGATTGACTTCAGCGCCACGTACCTGCCCGCCAGCATGCAGATCGAGCTGGCCTGGACCACCACAAACGAGACGGAGATCACCGGGTTCAACCTTTATCGCAGCACCAGCGAAGGCGGGGTAAGGGACAAGCTCAATGCTGCCGTGATTGACCCCAAGCAAGGCGGGAGCGCGCTCGGCGATTCCTATTCCTTCATTGACGACGACCTGGTCATGGGGCAGGAATATTACTACTGGCTCGAGGTGCTCCAAACCGGAGATCCTGAAGAAATCGGTCCAAGGACAGCCTTGGCTGGTTGGTTGTACTACTTCCCGCTCTTTCAGAATTGAACCGGACAGGTTTTTGTAAAATCAGAGGCTGCTCTCATCCAGGGCAGCCTTTTGTTTTGTAACGTGCGCACCATTATTGGATTTGGTGCGCGGGCAATCACCGCGCACCCGACGATGGTGGAGATGTGTGGGTTTTATTGGTGCGCGGGCAACCACCGCGCACCCTACGGATGTTGGATTTGATTGTGCAATTTAATTTATTGTTATGTAGGGTGCGCACTGTTCTTGTGCGCACCATTATTGGTTTTGGTGCGCAGACAATCCCCGCGCACCGTACGGATGGTGGAGATGTGGGTGTTGTGGTTTGGTGCGCAGACAAGCCCTGCGCACCCTACGATGGCGGATTTGTGGTTTTTGGTGCGAGGGCAACCACCGCGCACCCGACGATGGCGGATGTGTGGTTTTTTTTGGTGCGCAGACAAGCCCTGCGCACCCTACGATGATGAATGTGTGCGCGGGCAACCACCGCGCACCCTGCGATTAATTTGCATAGGACCTGATTTCCAATCACCCCACTGCCATTTTCTGGAGGCGAATTTCAAGATTATCGAATTTCCGTGTTATAATTCTTAATCATAAATACATAATGGCAAAGATTATCGCGCGACGAGAAAAAATTTTATCAACTGATACCGTTTGTGGAGGGGCCAGGGGGTGCCTCGATTTCTTGACGAATAAATGGATGTGTGCTATATTTTTGGTCTAAAACCATGCAGAATTTCGCCTATTAAGGTATGATTATTGGTGTGCGTATTTAATCTTTAATCACTTCATGATGTTCGCTAGAAAAAGGCAGTAATCAAAGGAGGTGGTGAAGTCCCGAACAGATAACCCAAATCGATGTAACAAAGTCAAGTTGATCCACTAGAATTCTGACAAATACTGATTTGTTAAGAAGGAGAAAAAATGCAAAAGAAACTGTTAGCTTTGATTGGCGTCGTAGTGGCGCTGGCGATGGTTTTGGCCGCTTGCGAGCCTGCTGCCGCCCCGGCACCCGAAACGATTGTTGAAACTGTTGTTGAAACAGTGATTGAAACAGTCGAGGTCGAGGTACCGGTTGAGGTTGAGGTTCCCGTTGAAGTTGCTCCCGAAGTTGAGCCCTCAACGCGCACAGGTGGCTGGTTTGATACCATCATCGTGATTGAAGAGCCCAGCACCGATGCCGCCATCACCCGCCTTGAGGTTGAGGAAATTGACATCTTTGTCTACACCGTCAGCAACCCCGAAGCGGCTGATAAAGTTGAAGCCGCCCCGAATATCGATTACTATCGATCCTCCGGCTCCTACAACGAGCTGAGCTTCAACACCACCGGCCCATACTGGGAAGATGGTCGTTTGAATCCCTTTGGCGTGCCGGCAATCCGCGAGGCCATGAACTACCTGATCGACCGCGAATATGTTGCGCAGGAGATCATGGGCGGCCTGGCAACCCCCCGCTGGACCACATTCAACAGCGCATCGAATGACGCAGCGACCTTCGCCCCTGAAATTCGTGCCCTTGAGCTGAAATACGCCTATAACAAAGAACTCGCTGGCGAACTGATCGGCGCCGAGATGGAAGCTTTGGGCGCAACCCTTGAGGGTGGCATTTGGACCTATGAGGGTGAACCCGTTGAAATCAGCGTCCTGACCCGCATCGAGGACGAGCGCCTCGCCATTGGCGACTATGTTGGCAACCAGCTTGAAGACATTGGCTTCCAGGTGTTCCGTGATTACAAGTCCGCTGCCGATGCGTCACCCATTTGGTACGGCGGCGACCCGAACGAGGGTGGCTTCCATATCTACACCGGCGGCTGGATCACCACAGTGATCCCACGAGACCTTGGCGACAACTTTGCCTTCTTCTACACCGACATGGGCTTACCCACGCCGCTGTGGCAGAATTACGACACCGACCCAGAGTTCTATGAACTGGCTGACCGGCTGAACTACGCCGATTATGCGTCACTGGAAGAGCGCGCTGAGTTGATTTCACGGGCATTGACGCTCTCCTTAGAGGATACCGCACGCCTGTGGCTGGTTGACCGCAACGCGATCACACCCAAGCTGACCAACATCGCTGCTGCTGCTGACCTGTACGGTAACGTTGGCGGCGGCTGGCTGTGGGCACTCACCATCCAACGCGCAGGCGAAGAAGGTGGCTCACTGACCGTTGCCATGCCCAGCATTCTCACCGAGCCCTGGAACCCGATCGCTGGCTCCAACTGGATCTATGACATGACCCTGATCCGCGGTACCTCAGAAATGGCGTACTACCCGGATCCCTTCACCGGTCTGTGGCTTCCTAACCGCGTTACCAGCGCTGAGGTTGTAGTCCAGGAAGGCCTGCCCGTCTTCCAGACCCTGGATTGGGTTGACCTGTCCTTCGAGCCCGAAATCGTCGTCCCCGAGGACGCATGGGCTGACTGGGATGCTGAAGCACAGCAATTCATCACCGTAGGCGAACTGGCTGCAGCTGCAGCTGAAGCCGCTGAAGAGGATGAGGAAGCAGAAGCACCTGGTCCTGTGACCGCTCTCCGCAAGAGCACTGTTTACTATCAAGAAGACCTGTTTGATGTAGTCAAATGGCATGATGGCAGCCCCATTTCGATGGGTGACTTCCTGATGGGTATGATCCTGACCTTTGATCGTGCCAAGGAAGAAAGCGCCATTTTTGATGCCGCAGCCGTTCCGGCCTTCAATTCCTTCATGTCTTCCTTCAAGGGCGTCAGGGTTACTTCGACCGATCCATTGGTCATCGAAACCTATTCAGACTACTATCAGTCAGACGCCGAGAACTCCGTCACCTTCTGGTGGCCATACTACGATCAGGGCACTGGCGCCTGGCACAACCTGTACATCGCTAGCCTGGCGGATGCCGCTGGTGAGGCTGTTTTCTCCCAGGCCAAGCAGACCGAGCTGGATGTTGACCGCTTGAGCTTCATTGCTGGCCCGACCGTTGAGATCATGAACAACTGGCTGGCTGTGTGGACGGAAGAGGGCGGTATGCCTTACGAACCGACCTTCAGCCAATTCGTGGACGAAGCCGAAGTGGCTCTGCGGATCGAAAACCTGACCGAATGGCATCGCCGTTACGGGCACTTCTGGATCGGCACCGGTCCATATTACCTGCAGCGTGCTTTCCCGGTTGAGGGTACCGTTATTCTGAACCACAACCCGCTGTTCCCCGATCTGTCTTCCCGCTGGAATCGCTTTGCGAACGCACCCATCCCTGTTGTTGAGGTGGATGGTTCAGCACGCGTGACCGTTGGCGACGAAGAGGTCTACGAAGTTCGGGTGACCTTCCAGGGTGAACCCTATCCTCTGGCGGATATCACCAGCGTGAGCTTCCTGGTGGTTGATGCGACCAACCAAATCGCCCATGTGGGTGAGGCAGTTGCTGTTGAAGATGGTCTCTTCGAGATCGTCCTCACGTCCGAGATCACCGGCGCCCTGGCGACAGGCTCCAACGCACTTGAGGTCGTGGTTGTTTCCGACCTGGTTGCTGTGCCTGTTTCAGACGCTCTCACCTTCGTGACCGTTGAGTAGTTAGTTTGAGCATTCTATAGTACTTTATACTGGGGGCGGGGCGCACGCCACGCCCCCAGTATGCTTAATTTCTATCTGTTATAAGAAAGCGAGATGCGCGATGACAGATACCACCTTTTCAACTGAAGAAATGGAAGCACCGGTCGAATCGACGAAGAAACGACCCAACGCGTTCTTGCGACTCCTGCGCTATTCTGTGGGAAAGTTCTTTACACTGTTCATTGCCGTGACGATCGGGATGTATCTGACCATTCTGATTGCCAACATGGGCGGCTATGTGGACCAAATCATGAAGGCGCAGATTCGTGACGGCATCGGCCTTCAGGTCAGCATGGACCCGGAAACACGCCGACTGCCTGTGGCGGAACGCCAGCAGCTGATCAATGAACTCGTTGAAGTAGAGGAAAGACGCTTGGGGCTCGATCAACCCTTCATCGGTCGAAGTTTTCGCTTCCTGTACAACGCCCTGACGCTGAATTTGGGGCGTGCGCAGCAAATTTCAAGCGATTCCGGCTCCCGGTTTGTGCGGCTGATCATCCTTGAACGCCTGCCCCCTACTTTATTGTTGATGACAACAGCGAGTTTTTCGCTGTTCTTCATCAGCCTGTTCTTTGCCTTGTTCTTATCCAGGAATTATGGTTCAATTCTTGACAAGATCGTCATTGCCCTTTCACCGACGTCCTCTGCACCTCCCTGGTTTTACGGCATCTTTTTACTGCTGATCTTCGCCGCGCTGTTAGGCTGGCTGCCTTTTGGCGGTATGGTGGCTGCACCTCCGCCAGAAGACCCCATCGCCTACGCGCTCAGTTTGGGGCGGCATTTAATCCTCCCGGTGACTGCCTGGTTGATCAGCGGTTTCTTTGCGAGTGTGTTTGCCTACCGCACGTTCTTCCTGATCTTCTCGATGGAAGATTACGTCGAGCTGGCCAGAGCCAAAGGCTTGCCCGCCCGTGATATTGAACGGCGCTACATCCTGCGCCCAACGCTGCCCAACATCATCACCCAATTTGCGCTGATGCTGATCGGCCTGTGGCAGGGCGCCATCATCACTGAGACGGTTTTCAACTGGCCAGGGCTGGGCCGTATGCTCTACTCGGCCATCCAGGTGTTTGATACGCCGGTGATTATCGGGTCGAACGTGATTTACGCTTACTTGCTGGCTATAACAGTGTTCTTATTGGATTTCATTTACGCCCTGGTTGATCCCCGGGTGCGTGTGGGAAGTGGAGGGCCGAAAGCATGAAAAAGTTCTTCAATGGCATCAAGCAATATCCCTCTGCGATCATTGGTTTGATCATGATCATTCTGCTGGTTGTTTTGTCCATCTATGTGGTCATTACCATTCCTTACAACCAGGCCATTCAATACTGGCGGGGCGGTGAGGATGTGATTGGTGATGTTCCCCGCACAGCCAAGCCGACCTACATCAACTGGTTCACCACAAGTAAGCTGCCTGAGACCTTGGTGATCGACAGTGCCAACCCGGAACACGGGATTGAGAAGACCGTGAACGAGGTCGCTGCGGACATGTGGGATATCCAGATGGTGTTTGAGTTCGATTACCCTTATGATGGATTTCCACAAGAGCTCCAGGTGGTCCTGACGGCCACTTATGAAGAAAAATCGCCCTTTGTGACCCTGACATGGTATACCCCGGAAGGTGAACGTTATAAAATTGGCGATATCAACGCAAGGCGTTCTGAAACGGTCCGCTTTGATCTGCAAGACCGGCTCGTCCGCCAGCTGGATGGTGCGCCCCCCCGCATTGGGCTGTTGGCGGTGCCAGGAAGCGACCCGCCAGTGGCGCAGCAAGGCACGTACGAGTTGCACATCGACACCATCGTGTTTGAAGAAGATTCTGATATCGAAGCAAGGTTCATCAGTATGGGCCAGGTGCATGGCGTGGCAGGCACAGACCATCGCCGCCGGGAACTCTCCCTGGCGTTGATGTGGGGCGCCCCGATTGCCCTCTCGTTTGGCCTGCTGGCCGCGTTGGGAACAACGTTCACCACGATGTTCATTGCGGCGGTGGGCGTGTGGTTTGGCGGTGTGGTGGATGAGATCATCCAGCGTATCACCGAAATTTACATGGTTTTACCCTTCTTGCCGATCCTGATCATGGTGGGGGTGTTTTACAGCCGCAGCATCTGGGTGATGCTGGGCGTGGTGATCTTGATCAGCATCTTTGGCGCCGCGATCAAGACTTACCGCGCGATCTTCCTGCAAATTAAGGAAGCGGCATATATTGAGGCGGCACGTTCATACGGTGCAGGCAACTGGCGCATCATTTCCCGGTATCTTGTGCCGCGCATCGTCCCGATTTTGATCCCCGGCCTCATCAGTGCCATCCCAGCCTATGTGTTCCTGGAAGCTTCATTGGCTTTGCTGGGCTTGGGCGACCCGGTCCTGCCGACCTGGGGGAAGATCATCAACGATGCCAATATGAACGGTGCTTTGTACAATGGGTATTACTACTGGGTGCTGCAGCCGGCAGCCTTATTGATGATCACTGGTTTGGGCTTTGCGATGATTGGGTTTGCGTTAGATCGCATCTTCAACCCCAAATTGAGAGAGGTATAAGATCAATGTCTGATGATACTTTATTAAATGTGCAGAATTTGCGCTTATTCTTCCGCACAACAAAGGGTGTGGTTCGCGCGGTGGATGGTGTCGATTTCAAACTGGCCCGTAACCGTGCCGTGGTGATTGTGGGGGAATCAGGGTGCGGTAAGACCTCCATGGCCAAAGCGATCCTGAGGTTGCTGCCAAAGAATGTGGATACCTATGCTGGAAAAATCTTCTTGAACGATCTGGACACCATGTTGTTGAAGGATGAAGAATACCGCCTCAAGATGCGCTGGGTGAAGATGTCGATGGTCCCCCAGGCTGCCATGAACTCGCTCAACCCGGTCTTGAAGGTGGGCGAACAGGTGGCAGAACCGGCCATGATCCATAACGATATGAGCAAAGCAGTTGCTTTGCAGCAGGCCAAAACGATGTTCCAGCATGTGGGCGTACCGCTTGATTTTATTGAGCGCTATGCCTTCGAATTAAGCGGCGGGATGCGCCAGCGTGTGGCAATTGCCATGTCCCTGGTGTCGTTACCCGAGCTGGTGGTTTTGGATGAGCCCACCTCAGCGCTGGATGTCCTCACGCAGGCTAATATTTTTAACGTGCTCAAGCGCATTAAACAGGATCTGGGGATGAGCTTTATTCTCATCACCCACGATATCGCTACCTCCAGCGAATTAGCGGACGATGTTGCTGTGATGTATGCCGGCCAGATCGTCGAGACGGGCGATGCCCATCGCTTCTTTGCTGCGCCGCTGCATCCTTATTCGATCAAATTGATGAACAGCGTGCCCCGACTGCGAGCGCGGCAGGAACCGGATTTCATCACCGGTCAGCCCCCCAGCCTGCTCAACCCGCCTACCGGATGCCGATTTGCCGCCAGATGCCCTTCTCGGTTTGAACCCTGTGACCAGGATCCCCCAACCGTCAATATTGAGGGCCGGACGGTGAAGTGCTGGCTGCATGTGAAATAAGGAGAAGTAATGACGACAGATAATACAGTAACACAAGCACATGAAGCCCAAAAGAGCGAGGCAGAGGCCATGCAGAGCAGAGATGATGTTTTGCTTTCGGTTCAGGACCTAAAAGTCTGGTTTGAGCTGCGCAAATTTGGTTTTGGTGTCTCCGGTTATGTACACGCTGTGGATGGCGTCAGTTTTGACCTGCATTATGGCGAAACGATCGCGATCGTGGGCGAATCAGGGTGTGGCAAAACCACGCTGATGAAGAGCATCCTGGCCCTGTACCAGCCAACCGACGGCGAAATTTATTTTGAAGGAGAACGGTTGAGCCAGCTGCGCTCCTCTGAGATGCGTGAGTACCGCTCGAACGTCGGCTATGTGCAGCAGGACCCTTATGGCGCCCTGCCTCCCTTCATGAACGTGCAAACTATTCTCGAAGAGCCCATGATCATCAACGGGATCAAGGATAAAAACGAACGGCGTGAGCGCATTTACCGGGTGCTTGAAGAAGTTAAAATGAGCCCGCCAGAGGACTTTCTTGAAAAGTTCCCCCACATGCTCAGCGGCGGCCAGCAGCAACGTATCGTACTGGCACGCGCGATGGAGCTGGAGCCCAAATTGATCGTGGCTGATGAGCCTGTGTCGATGCTGGACGCCTCGGTGCGCGTGGAAATCTTGCGCCTGATGCAATCGTTGCAGAAACGCCACAACCTGGCGGTGATCTACATCACCCATGACCTCTCGACTGTGCGTTACTTCTCGGAGCGTGTGTTCGTGATGTATGCCGGCCAGGCTGTTGAAAAGACCATGATTGACAGTATTGTGCATGACCCGCTGCACCCATACTCACAGGCGTTGATGGAAGCGACATCCGACCCCGACGCAGAAAATGCCACGCGTTACCGCGATGTCCCGCCGGGTGAACCGCCAAGTTTGGTCAAGCCGCCCTCAGGCTGCCGGTTCCACCCCCGCTGCCCGTACAAGATTGACGGGCTATGTGAAGTGGAAGTCCCGCCGCATTTCACGCCTAAACCCAATCAGATGGTGGCTTGCTGGTTGTACCGATGATCATTCGCTGGCCTCCCTGGAAGATGATTGTGGTGGGGGGTGTGATGATGCTGGTGAGTGTGATCCTGCCCCTGCTGATGGTCCTGCAAATTTTGCAATCGACCTTCTTTTGGAATTTCCTGGCTTATGGGCTGTCGGTGGCGGGTTTGCTGATTGGCTATATCGGCATGGTGAGCATGATAAAGATCAGGCGCGGTAAAGACAAATACCAGTAAGCAGGCAAATTGGTTCTCTGCGAGGTTGACCGTTCAACGGTTAACCTCGTTTTTGTTTGGGCGTGGTTTGGTCACGGCACGGCGGGATGCATCTTGGACATCTTAAAAAAATGTGTTAGAATCAGGGCTACAATTCTGGGGCATGGTGCAACGGCAGCACAGCGGACTTTGAATCCGTTGATCCAGGTTCGAATCCTGGTGCCCCGGCCATCTTAAGCCAACGCTTTGATTAATCAAGAAACTGACCCCGATAGACGTCCCACGAGCCCGGCATATCCGACAGGAGATGGCTTTGGCCGTGGGTTTGCGTTTAAACGCGCCTTCCCTGGCCGGAAGGCAGGCGTGTATAATTAAAGGACACATGAAAATGACCTTAGCTTCAATCATCCTGGCTGCGGGCGAGGGCACCCGTATGCGTTCCAAACTCCCCAAGGTGCTGCACCCCCTGGCGGGCAAGCCCATGGTCTGGTATGCCCTGCAGGCCGTGCAAGCGCTGGTGGGCCTGCCGCCTGTGCTGGTGGTGGGGCACGGAGCGGATGAGGTTCAGGCTGCTGTTGGGGATGATGCCCAATACGCCTTGCAGGCGGAGCAGTTGGGCACGGGGCATGCTGTGATGATGGCGCAGCCTTTGCTGGAATCAAAAGCCGATACGCTCCTGGTGACCTTCGCTGATATGCCGCTGCTGCGGGCAGAATCGCTCAAACAGCTGATCGCAATGCACGCATCCGGCGGCAGCCCGGTGACGATGACCAGTTTCATCGGGGATCAGGCGCGCGGTTTCGGCCGGGTGCTGCGCGATGCCAGCGGCCAGGTATCCGCTATCGTTGAACAGGCTGATGCCACGCCGGAGCAGATGGCCATCCGTGAGTATAACGTCAGCGCGTACTGTTTTGATGCAGACTGGCTCTGGTCAGCCCTGGCGCGCATCCCGGTTTCACCCAAGGGCGAATATTACCTGACCGATGTGGTCGCACTGGCCGTTGAGGGCGGGTACCCGGTGGACTCACTTGTGCTGGAGGATCCTGACGAAGCGATCGGATTGAATAACCGCGTCCACCTGGCCGAAGCGGAAAGGGTGATGCGTAAACGCATCAATGAGGACTGGATGCTGTCTGGCGTGACGATCGTCGACCCTGAGCGGACTTACATCCAGGCGGATGTACGTATCGGGCAGGACACAGTCATTCTGCCCAACACGCATCTGCGCGGCCAGACGGAAATTGGCACAGACTGCGAAATTGGGCCGGATACGACCGTGATCGACTCCAAGGTGGGGAATCACGTCCAATTGATCGCCTCGGTGCTTGAGCAGGCAGAGGTGCGCAATCACGTTACCATGGGGCCGTACTGCCACCTGCGTAAAGGCGCCGTTCTGGATGAGGGCGTTCATTTGGGTAATTTTGGTGAGGTGAAGGATTCATACCTGGGCCCGAGCACAAAAATGGGGCATTTCTCCTACATTGGCAATGCCACCATTGGGCGGGATGTCAACATCGGCGCGGGCACGATCACCTGTAATTTTGACGGCGACCGGAAAAATCCCACCGAAATTGGCGATGAGGTTTTCATCGGCAGCGATACAATGCTGGTAGCGCCGGTCAAGATTGGGGATCGCAGCGTGACCGGGGCGGGTTCCGTGGTCACCAAGGACGTCCCTGAAGATACACTGGTGATCGGTGTCCCAGCGAAAACAATACGTAAGTTGGAGAAAAGTGACGAATAATCTGTTGTTGTGGTTCATATTTGCCGTCCTGGTTTTATTGGATGTCCTGGTTGCTGCAGTCAAAGCGGGGTTCAACCACGCCAGGCTGCCGTACCTGCTCAACCTGCGCGAAGGGCGCGAGGAGGCCGTGGAGGACACCATCAACCTGATCGAGGAGGCGCGCTTGCGCACGAGCCTGCGCATGGCGGCAACACTGCTGCATTTTGGACTGGCGGGGTGGTTTGTGGTTGCGCTGCTTTCGACATTTCCCGCAGTCAATATCTGGCTGGTATTGATTTACCTGCTGTTGGGGATGATCCTGCTCAGCATTCTCGAATACGGGGTCGAAGCCCGGGTGTTAACCGACCCGGAAGGCACAGCCATCCGTTTGAAGTTTTTCGGCCGGTTGATCAACGTCCTGTTCACGCCGCTTTCAACGATGCTGCTGTCTTTGCTGGGGCCCAACGCCAATCGGGTCACCCTGGCAACGATGACAGAAGAGGATTTAAAGAACTGGGTTGAAGTGGGGCAGCCAGAGGGGTCTTTGGAGAAGGGCGAGCGGGAGATGATTTACTCCATCTTCCAGTTCGGTGATACCCTCGCCAAGGAGATCATGGTACCAAGGATCGATGTGCTGGCGCTCGACATCCAAAACACCCTGGGCGAAGCCCGGGCGACCTTTTTACGGGCAGGGCATTCACGGGTGCCGGTGTACGAAGATACGGTCGACAACGTGGTAGGGCTGCTGTATGCGAAAGATCTGCTCAGCCTGCAGCAGGATGACGACCGGATTGCAGATCACCGCGATTTGTTGCGGCTGGCCTATTTCGTCCCTGAATCCAAAAAGGTCGACGAGGTGCTGGCTGAGATGCAGACCCGCAGTATGCACATGGCGATTGTGGTTGATGAATACGGCGGGGTGGCAGGGGTGGTTACCCTCGAGGATATCGTAGAAGAGATCATCGGTGAGATCCGAGACGAGTATGACGAGAGCGAAGAGCTGCCTTATGCACAGATGGCTGAAGACGAATATGTCTTCCAGGGGCGGGTTGACCTGGACATCTTCAACGAGGTGATGGGCACGGACATCGCCACGGACAACGCCGACACGATCGGCGGCTTTATCTACGGTGAAATCGGCGACGTGCCTTCGGGCGGCGAGCACATCAAGCTGGACGATCTGACGTTGATCGTTGAGCAGGTGGTCGGCCGCCGAATCGCCAAGGTGCGCGCCAAGAAAGAAGAGCTGCCCCCCAGCGGGAAGGGAGAAGAACATGCTGACAAATGAAATGCGTGAACAATTGATCCAACGGGCGCAGGACGCCTGGCACAGGGCTTACGCACCCTATTCGGAATATGCGGTTGGCGCTGCCTTGCTGACGGAATCGGGAAAGATCTATGACGGCGTCAATATTGAGAACGCTGTGTACCCCCTGACCATCTGTGCGGAGCGGGTGGCGGTGTTTAAAGCCGTATCGGAGGTTGAGAAGGACTTCCAGGCCATCGCGGTTGTGACCAGGAACGGGGGCACACCCTGCGGTGCTTGCCGGCAGGTGCTGGCCGAGTTCGGACTGGAGACCGTTGTGCTGATTGCTGACACCGAGGGGAACCTTGTGCAGGAGCTGACCGTGGCCGACCTGCTGCCGTATGCTTTTGGCAGCGGCGATCTCGACTCCAACCGGGACTGAGGGGCTGTGAATACAGCCGACAGCGCGTGCTGGCTTGCCGGCAGGCGCTTTTTTTAACGAAACTGGTGGATTGATAGACCATGTCAACGCGTGAAAGCCGAACCTACCGCACCCAGGCGATTGTTTTAGGGCATTTCGAATACGGCGAAGCAGACCGGATTCTGAAGCTGTTCACCCTTGAGCGGGGGAAGATCTCAGCGATCGCCAAGGGTGTGCGCAAGATCAGCTCCCGTAAAGCCGGGCACCTGGAGCCGTTCACCCACGTCAGCCTGCTGCTGGCTGCGGGGAGGGACCTGCATATCATCACCCAGGCGGAAGCCATCAACATGATGGACGGCTTGCGGGCAGACTTACGCCGTATGGCGCAGGCTTCCTATGTCGTTGAGGTGCTGGACCGCTTCACCTACGAGGAGGGGCCGAACCAGGCTTTGTTCCGCTTGCTGGCGCAAACGCTGGCACGCCTGGAATCGGGGTTCCATGTTGAAACGGCGATCCGCTATTACGAGCTGCGTTTGCTGGATTTGTTGGGCTACCGCCCGCAGTTGTTTGCTTGCATAGACTGCGATGAGCCGATTCGTGAGCAGGACCAGTTCTTTTCACCGCTGGGCGGCGGTGTGGCTTGCCCCAGGTGCGGGAAAACCCGGGGAGAAGCCTGGCCAGTCAGCAAAGATGTGCTGCGCTATTTGCGCCACTTTCAACGTTCGGATTGGAAGGCGGTTGCTGCAGTCGTTATCCCGGAAAAGATTAACGCCGGCATGTCCGCCTTGGTGGAAGCGTATTTCACCTATCTACTGGAGAGCCGATTGAACACGCCAGACTTCCTGCGCAAGATCCAGGGCGCCAATGGAGAATCCCGGCCAGGGAGTGAAGCCTCTGACGACGTTTCTGGCGGAGATTAGCCGCACACAGAGAATGTAAATATTGTTTATAATGGGGGAAATTTTAATCACGCAGGCATGCTGGACTCATCAATGAAAGAAACAACCCACATGAAACGTATTGTTGTGAAACTCGGCACTTCAACCCTGACTGCCGGCGGGACGCATTTGAACCTGGCCCGGATGGTGGACTTGGTCCGGCAGATGGCGGCTTTGCGTGCTGATGGGCACCAGGTGGCTTTGGTCACCTCGGGGGGGATCGCGGCCGGCCGTGAGGCGATGGCGTACCCCGACCTGGCGCATTTTCTCCCAGCTAAGCAGATGCTGGCCGCCGTCGGGCAACCCCGCCTGATGGCAATTTACACCCAGCTCTTTTCCCTGTACCAGCAGCAAATCGCCCAGGTTTTGCTGACCCGTGAAGACTTGCTCGATCGGCGGCGGTACCTGAATGCGCGCAACACTCTCGAAGCCCTGCTCAGTTACGGCGTGATCCCGATTATCAATGAAAATGACACCACCGCCACGGAAGAGATCCGCTTTGGGGATAACGACAACCTCTCCGCTCTGGTGGCCAACGTGCTTGAAGCGGACCTGCTGCTGTTGCTCACGGACCAGGACGGGCTTTACACTGCCGACCCGCGGGTTGACCCCCAGGCCGCCCTGATATCCCGGATCGAGGAGGCTGATATCCCCGAGGAGATCGTGGAATCCGCCCGGGACAGCGCCCAGGGGCTGGGGACCGGCGGCATGGCGAGCAAATTGCAGGCGGCAGACCTGGCCAGGCGCACAGGCGCAGCGGTGATCATTGCCAACGGGGCCATCGCAGGGGTGATCCCCCGGGCAGTTTCGGGTGAACCCCTTGGGACGTATTTCAGCCCATTGGGGTCGCACCTGGAGAGCCGCAAACGCTACTTGCTTGCCGGGGTGAAGGACACTTCGGGCGTCCTGGTGATCGATGACGGCGCTGTGCGGGCGCTGCGCCAGGGCGGCAGTTTGCTCCCGGTGGGGATCGTGCGCACCGACGGGCATTTCTCGCGCGGGCAAAGTGTGACCGTCACCGACGAAATGGACCGCACCGTCGCTGTCGGGCTTGCCAATTATGATGTGGATGATGTCCGCCGGATTTCCGGCAGGCAATCTGATGAAATTGAAGCCATCCTGGGTTACGCGTATGGGTCAGAAGTGGTCCATCACGATAACCTGGTCGTGCTGTAAAAAGGAATTGAGGACAGATGATCAACTTGCATGAGATCACGAAAGCTGCCCGCCAGGCGGCGCGCACCCTGGCCGTGCTCGATCGTACGGCCAAAGACCGCGCACTGGGGTACCTGGCGGATTTACTCGTTGAACACAGCCCTGAGATACTCTCTGCTAATGCAGCAGATATCAAGCTGGCCGAACAGGCGGGTTTGGCACCGCACTTGATCGACCGACTGAGGCTTTCTGAGCCTGGACTGCGCGTTATGGCGGATGATGTGCGTAAGGTGGCTGGGCTGCCCGACCCTGTCGGGGTGGTTTTTGACCGCAAAATGCTGCCGAGTGGCCTGGAGGTCCACAAGCAGCGTGTGCCTTTGGGCGTTTTGGCCGTGATCTACGAATCACGGCCGAATGTGACTGTGGACGTCTCGAGCCTGGCTTTGAAGTCGGGCAACGCGGTGATCCTGCGCGGCGGTAAAGAGACGCTGCATTCCAACCGGGCCTTGCTTGGGGTGATTCAGCAGGCGCTGGAGGCTTGTGATGTCCCTCCAGGGGCCGTCCAGTTCATTGATTCCAGCGACCGGGCCTTGCTGCTTGAGCTGATCCAGATGGGTGAGGATGTGGATATGCTCATCCCGCGCGGGGGAGAAGGTCTGCATCGCTTTTGTCGCGAGAACAGCCGCATCCCGGTCATGACGGGCGGGATCGGCATCTGTCATCTGTTTGTGGACGAAAGCGCGGACCAAACTGCGGCGTTAAAGGTGATTCATAATGCAAAAACACAGCGGCCAAGCGTGTGCAACGCGCTCGATACAGTGCTTGTGCACCGCGCCATTGCTGAAAAGTTCGTTCCGGCGTTGATCGGGCATTTTCAGGGGTCCGGGGTGGCTTTTCGGCTCGACCCGGCAGCCATGGCCCCACTCCAGGGGAAACCGGCCGCCGGAACCGAGGTGAAACTGGCCGGCCCGGACGATTTTGACACGGAATGGCTATCCCTGGTGCTGGGGGTGCGGGTGGTAGGGGGGCTGGACGAGGCGATTGAGCATATCCAGCGCCACAGCACCGGGCACAGCGACGGCATCCTCACCCGGGATTCGGCGCATGCGGATCGTTTCGTCCAGCAGGTTGATTCGGCCGCGGTGTATGTTAATGCCAGCACGCGTTTTACCGATGGGAGTCAGTTAGGCCTGGGCGCGGAGGTGGCCATCTCAACCCAGCGCCTGCATGCCCGCGGCCCGATGGCCCTGGAGGAATTGACCACCTATAAATGGGTGATCAGCGGGGATTACCACGTCCGGCCATGAGAACGACCAGGCAATAAAAGGCCTGGCCCCATCCTGGCTGGCGTTCGGGCTGTGCTATGACCCCTCAGCGTGCGGTATTCGCTGCCTTTTGTCGATGGTATAATGATGGGGTTAATTTTTTAATGTCTTTGTGGACTTTTCACCACCCTTGGAGCTGGACATCTTATGCATGAATCGGTTTATTTTCAATCCATCATCATGAAACTGCAGGAATTTTGGGCGCAGCGCGGGTGCCTGATCTGGCAGCCCTATTACACCCAGGTGGGCGCCGGGACGATGAACCCGGCCACCTTTCTGCGCGTGTTGGGGCCTGAGCCCTGGAACGTCGCCTACGTTGAGCCCTCCATCCGCCCCGATGATGGGCGCTATGGCGACAACCCCAATCGCCTGCAGCAGTTTTACCAGTTCCAGGTGATCCTGAAACCTGACCCGGGCAACCCCCAGGAGGTTTACTTGGAATCCCTGGAAGCCGTAGGGATCAACCCCGCCAAGCACGATATCCGCTTTGTGGAGGATAACTGGCAGCAACCCGCCATTGGCGCATGGGGCCTGGGCTGGGAAGTGTGGCTGGACGGGGTTGAGATCACCCAGTTCACTTATTTTCAGCAGTGCGGCGGAATCGACCTCGACCCGGTGTCGGTCGAGATCACCTACGGGCTCGACCGGATTGCGATGACCCTGCAGGGCGTGCGCCATTTCAAGGATATCCAGTGGAACCCTGAGCGCACCTCGGGTGATGTCAACCTGATGGGTGAACGCGAGCACAGCACCTATTACTTTGAGGTCGCCGATGTGGACAACATGCGCAAAATGTACGATTTGTTTGAGAGCGAAGCGGTGCGGGCCATTGAAGCCGGGTTGGTGCTGCCCGCCCACGATTACGTCCTGAAGACATCGCATACCTTCAATATTCTCGATACTCGGGGCGCAGTTGGTGTCACGGAGCGCCAGGCGCTGTTTGGCCGCACCCGTGACCTGGCCCGCCGTGTGGCAGAAACCTACCTTGAGCAGCGCCAGGCTGCCGGTTTTCCCTGGCTGGAACCCTCCTCCGCTGAGGCTGAGCTGGCCGGTGAAGCGCCCGGGACCGAAATCCCGACAGAATCAGCGCCGTTCCTGCTTGAAGTGGGCACCGAAGAGCTGCCCGCTGCAGACCTTTCAGATGCCCTTGCGCAGCTAAAAGAAAGTGTGCCCGCCATGCTGGATGACTTGCGCCTATCACATGGTGATGTGCGTTTGATGGGCACGCCGCGGCGCCTGGTGGTATGGGTCGACGACCTGGCTGCCCGCCAGCCGGACCTTTCGATGGAGGTCAAAGGCCCGCCTGCTGACCGCGCATTTGACGCCGAAGGCAACCCCACCAAAGCCGCTGAGGGATTTGCCCGCAGCAAAGGCATTGATGTGGCGGATTTAACCGTTAAAGACCTGGACGGCGGTCAGTATGCTATGGCTGCGGTCACAGCGCTGGGTGAACCCGCCTTCAAGGTGTTGGGGCCTGCCCTGGCAGACCTGATCGCCAGTATCCGCTTTACCAAATCGATGCGCTGGAATGAAAGCGGTGTGGCCTTCTCGCGTCCGATCCGCTGGCTTGTGGCGCTGCATGGTGAAAACGTGGTGCCCTTCACGTATGCCGGCTGCGCGAGCGGCCGCGAGACCCGCGGGTTGCGGATCGAAGCGGCCCCGCAGTTTACCGTCGAATCGCCCCAGGATTACCTGGAGAAAATGGCCACACGCGGCATCATCCTCGACCCGGAAGCGCGCCAGGCCCAAATCAGGGAACAAGCAGATGCCCTGGCCGCGCAGATCGGCGGACAGATTCAGCATGACCCTGACCTGGTCCTTGAAGTGACCCATATGGTCGAAAAACCCTACGCCCTGCTCGGCGAATTTGACCCGGCGTTTTTAGATACCCTGCCGCCTGAGGTATTAACCTCAGTGATGAAAAAACACCAGCGTTACCTGGTGATTGAAGACCCGCAGGGAAATTTGATGCCGTATTTTATCACCATCAGCAACGGGACCGAAGACCACCTTGATATCGTCGCCGATGGCAACCAGCAGGTGGTTTTGGCGCGTTTTGATGATGCCGCTTTCTTCATTCAAAAGGACCTGGGGCAGCCCCTGGAGGCTTTTGTGGAATCGCTCAATACCCTCACCTTCCAGGTGAAATTGGGCTCGTTCCTGGATAAAACCCGCCGGCTGACCGCTTTGGTGCCTGTCCTGGGTGAAATGCTGGATTTATCGGAATCCGACATGGCAACTGCCCTGCGTGCGGCCTATTTGGCCAAAGCCGATTTGGCCACCGATATGGTGGTGGAAATGACCTCACTCCAGGGGGTGATGGGGCGTTACTATGCCTTGCACAGCGGTGAGACCCAGTCGGTGGCTGAAGCGATTTTTGAACACTACCTGCCCCGTTCAGCTGATGACAAACTCCCCAGGGCCAAACCTGGCCTGGTGGTCGGTTTGGCCGACCGGCTGGACACGCTGATGGGTTTGTTTGCCGTTGGGTTACCCCCCTCAGGCACCAAGGATCCCTTTGCCCAACGACGGGCTGCCCTGGGAATTTGCCAGAATTTGATCGCCTGGAAGCAGCATTTTGACCTGCGGGCGGGTTTGGAAACCGCTGCCCGGAGACTGCCGGTGGATGTAGCCGGGGATGACTTTGAAGCCTGCCTGGCCTTCATCCAGCGCCGACTGCGTGTGATGCTGCTGGAAATGGACTACGCCCATGATGTGGTCGACGCTGTCCTGGCGGAAAAGGGCACAGACCCTTACGCAGTAGTGCTGGGCGTCGATGCGCTTTCGACCTGGGTCGCCCGGTCGGATTGGAACGAGATCCTGCCCGCCTTCAGCCGGTGCGTGCGCATCATTCGCGACCTGGAAGATGCCTTCAGCGTGGACCCGGGCCGCTTTGAAACGCAATCGGAAGAGCAGTTGTTCAACGCACTCACACAGGCTGAGGATGAAATGCGCGGTCTGCTCACCGTGGACGCCTTCTTGAATGCCCTGGTGCCGCTGGTGCCGGTTATCAACCGTTTCTTTGATGAGGTGCTGGTGATGGCAGAGGAGGAGGCCACACGCCGCAACCGCCTGGGCTTGATGCAGCGCATTGCCGCCCTGGCCGACGGTGTGGCGGATTTGAGCTACCTGGAAGGCTTCTAAAAGCTTAATCTCGCGCAGTAACGCCCTGGAGGTTACCGAAAATCCCCAGGGCGTTTTTATTCACTGTTGATTGTTGAACTATCTTCACGTTACGAGATGGTTTCAAGGAATTGGTGCGTGATTTCGGCGATATTGTCGGTGGTTTTGATGCCCGTCCAGTCATCACCGGGGCGCACGAGGTTGGCGACGACGATATTGGCGCCATTGAAAATCGCGCTGCGCGCTTCCCGAAGGTCAACGCCCCCGGCAGCGGAGATCAGCGAATTGTATTTGCTGCGGATGCGGTTTACCTGCCGGTAGCGGATTACTTTCCCCTGGGTAGATTCCTCATCCCTGCCCAGGTGGATCACGGCGATATCCGGGGCTTTTCTCAGCGGGCGCAGGACATCCAGGGGGTCGTTCACGCCGATCAGGTCGACCATCGACAGCATGTTCAGTATTTCACAGTGCTCGATGAACAGGTTGATCGATTCCGTGGGGGCCGTGCCCAGGATTGTTGCTGCCGTGGCGCCGGCCTGGTGGGCCATGTCCAGTTCGCCGTGCGCTCCGTCGGCGACCTTGAGATCAGCTACCACATGCCCTGACCAATAGCGCCTGATCAGGAAGAGGCCCAGCATACCTTCCCGTTTGATGTAAGGTGTACCGGCTTCGATCAGGATGCGGTCGCTGCGGGGGATGTGCGGCAGCACCTGGCGCACCAGGTTTTGATCGTAGTTGAAGGCGATCTGCAGGTATCGCAGGTTGTTATCCAGCTCTGGCACGGTTAGGCCTCTTTAGTTTTGATGTAGGCGCTGGCCTGGTTGGCCAGGTCGGCAGGCAGGAACAGCACGATCTTCTCCGAAGGATCGGATGAGATATCCCGTACAGTCTGCAGGGTGCGCAGGTGAAGCGCGCCCGGTGAGGAGGCCAGCTCTTCCGCAGCCATGCGCAGGTTTTTGGAGGCCTCCAGTTCGCCCTGTGAAGCGATGATGGTGGCGCGCCGTTCCCGTTCGGCCTCAGCCTGGCGTGCCATGGCGCGTTTCATCTCCGCGGGCAGTTCCATTTCCTGGATTTTGATCGATTCGATGTCCACGCCCCAATCGCTGGTTTCCATATCTACGATCTCGCGGATCGCTTCGGCGATCTGCAGCCTTTCCATCAGGACGGTGTCCATCTCGTTGTTGCCGATCACATCCCGCAGCGCTGCCTGGGTGTACTGGCGGATGGCGAAGATGTAGTCTTCAATTTTGATGATCACCGCTTCAGGGTCGATGACCTTGAAATAGACCACCGCGTTGACCAGCATGGGGATGTTGTCCTTGGTCATCACCTCCTGCCGGGGCACCTCTGCTGTTGCCAGGCGCATATCCACCCGGATCAGGCGCTGGATAATGGGGAAGATGATGTTCAGGCCGGGGTTGCGGACGCCGGAGAATTTCCCCAGGGTAAAGACCACCCCGCGCTCGTATTCGGGGATCACCCTGAGCACGCGCAGGAACAGGATGAAGATGATTACAGCGAGCGCGATGAAGGCACAAATCAGAAAAATCGAAAGTTCACCTAAATTCGCAAGCATAGCGGCCCACTTCCTTTCAGTTACATTAACATGGAGATATGCGTATTTTACATCAATCCTGGAGGCCTTGTCCACAACCAGATTTGTGATCTTCCTGAATGGGTATTTTTGAAATTTTGAACAATACCTGAACCCGGAACAGGATTCCATGCTGATTCTTTGGACAGTCCCGTCTTGATTTGCCAGGACGTTGTATAATTCTATATATTAGACTGGAGGTTTTATGGAAATTACCTGGCACGGACATTCTTGTTTTCGCATCAACGAGCGCGGTATGGCATCCGTGGTGACTGATCCCTACGACCCGGGGGTTGTGGGGATTGACCCTGGAAAATTGCGCGCGGATGTGGTCACGGTGAGCTGTGATGACCCTGCTCACAATTACGTCAAAGCGATTCGCGGCAAGGCCTTTGAGATCACCGGCCCGGGAGAGTATGAAATTGGCGGTGTGTTTGTCACGGGCGTCAGGATCAACGGCCGGAAAAAGAAGGCAGACCCTGGTGACCTGCGAAACACCGTGTACGTGATCGACTACAACGGCCTGACGATCGCCCACCTGGGCGAACTGAACAATGTGCCCAGCCAGACCGAGGTGGAAGGCCTGGGCGAGGTGAACATTGCCCTGGTCCCGATTGGCGGACAAACCAGCTTGAACGCGTCCAAGGCTGCCGAGGTGATCAGCTTGCTCGAGCCGAGCATCGTGATCCCCATGCATTACGGGATGAGTGCATCCCTGGTCAAATTAGACCCCCTCGGAAAGTTCCTGAAGGAGATGGGACTCACGACAGTTGAAACGGAAGAATCGATTAAATTCACAAGCACAAGCTCGCTCCCTGAGGAGATTCGTGTGATGGTTCTTGATTTGAGCGTTTAGCCAATCAATGACACATCTGAATAAAAGGAATCAGCTATGAATGTCAAAGTGATCATGTCCTGGGATATCATCGAGGGACGCGAACAGGAGTATTTTGAGTTTGTTGTACGGAATTTTATGCCCGGAGTACAAAAGCTTGGAATGGCCCTCAGTGATGCCTGGGTGACCATCTATGGCGATCAACCCCAAATTCTGGTAGGTGCGGTTGTGCCCGGGCTGGAAAAAGCGCAAAACATCATCCACTCCGAGGCATGGCTGAGGTTGAATCATCGGCTGCTCAATTATGTGAAGAATTACGAGTTGAAGGTCGCACCTTTAGAAGGCGGTTTTCAATTTTGACCACGTTTGTCCCGGCTTTACTGGATTGGTACACTCACAACGCCAGGGATTTGCCCTGGCGTTGCGCTAACTCCCCCTACCGCACCTGGGTGTCTGAGGTCATGCTCCAGCAGACCCAGGTGGACACCGTCATTCCCTATTTCCAGCACTGGATGGCGGCTTTCCCGGATATTGCATCCCTGGCGGAAGCCGATGAGCAGGCAGTCCTTTCAGCCTGGGAAGGGCTGGGTTATTACAGCCGGGCGCGCAATCTGCACCGGGCGGCACGGCAGGTGATGGACGAGCATTCCGGTCAACTGCCGGCTTCGAGCGCAGCCCTGCAGCGCCTGCCAGGGATTGGCCCGTACACAGCCGGTGCGATTGCTTCGATCGCGTTTGGCGAGGATGTCCCTGCGGTGGACGGCAATGTCCGCCGGGTCTTCGCGCGCTTGTTTAACATCAGTGTGCCGGTGAGGTCGGCTGAAGGGGAAGCGCGTGTGCATGCGCTCGCCCAGGCCTATCTCCGGGACGGGCGGGCTGGCGACTATAACCAAGCGCTGATGGAACTGGGCGCATTGATCTGCAAGCCAAAGAACCCGGCTTGCAGCAACTGCCCGGTTGCAGAGTGGTGCCAGGCGTTCCGGCTCGGGCTGCAGGCGGAGCGGCCTGTTAAAGTGCCGAGTAAAAAGACCCCTCACCTGACCGTGACGGCAGCAGTGATCCGCCAGGACGGGCGCATATTGCTGGCGCAGCGTCCCCCTGACGGGTTGTTGGGCGGGTTGTGGGAGTTCCCTGGCGGAACGCTTGAGGCCGGCGACGCCAATCTGCAAGCCTGCCTGCAGCGCGAGATCAGGGAGGAGCTGGGTGTGGACGTTGAGGTTGGCCAGTTTTTTGGGCGCTACGAGCATGCATATACGCACTTCAAGATCACACTGCATGCTTTTTTATGTGCTTTGCCGCCTGGCAGCAAGCCCCAGCCAATGGAAAGCCAAAATTTGGCCTGGGCTGGGTTAGCTGACCTGCCCGATTACCCGATGGGCAAGGTTGACCGGCTGATTGCCAGGCAATTGATCGTGGAGGGAACAAATGGACACCTACGAGAATGAACGTGAGCAAATGGTTACCCACCAGATCGCCAGCAAGGGCATCAAAGATGAGCGTGTCCTCGAAGCCATGCGCAAGGTGCCCAGGCATCGCTTTGTGCCGATGGATGCCCGGCCCTATGCCTATGTGGACAGCCCGGTGCGCATTGGCAGGGGGCAGACCATCTCGCAGCCGTTTATCGTTGCACTGATGACGGAACTGCTGGAGGTGCAGCCGGAACATCGTGTTTTGGATGTGGGCACCGGTTCCGGTTACCAGGCCGCGATTTTGGGCGAGCTGGCTGCAGAGGTGTTTTCTATCGAGCGGCACCCTGAACTGGCAGAGGCCGCCAAGGCGGTCTTGAGTGAATTGGGGTATGAGAATATCCAGGTGGTGGTGGGGGACGGGACGCAGGGATATGCTCCCGGGGCCCCTTACGACCGCATCATCGTCGCCGCCGCAGCGCCTTCGGTGCCGCAAGCGCTGCTGGACCAGCTGGCGCCTGGGGGCCGCCTGGTGATCCCCGTGGGGCCGCGTTATTCCCAGCGCCTGGAGGTGTGGGACCGCCAGGATGAGCGGTTCAAACGCTCAACCAATATCCCCGTGGTCTTTGTGCCGTTAATCGGCGAAGAGGGCTGGGAGGATTAATCTGCTTCGGCGGGCGGCAGGGGCCGGGTTAGCTCGGGTTTTGGCTCCAGGGCGTCGGGCTGAAGAAAGAGGATCACCGCCAGGATGGTGAAACCTATCCCGCCGATAAAACCGACGGGTGTGGGGCCGAGAAGGGTGCTTGGCTCTCCCTGGATGAACAGCAGGCTCAGACCTGCGATCCCATTCAGCGCCCCGTGCCCGATTACAGCCGGCCAGACGCTTTTCGATTTGATCGTTACCCAGCTCATCAGGGCGCCCACAACAATCGTGAACCATACCATCGCCAAAGGGCCCAGTATGGGTGCGCCGAAGTAGTCTGTTCCGTAGTTGTAGCCCATCAGGATGATTGGCCAGTGCCACACCCCCCAGATGACGCCGGACAGCAAGATCGCCTTACGGCCCCCCAGGGGCAGCAGTTTGGGCAGCAGATATCCCCGCCAGCCAAATTCCTCACCGAAGGTGGGCAGTGCATTCAGCAGCGGGGCGATCAGGATCGCCTGTACGGTTTGCATGATCACGATCACCCAGGGGCTCACATCCTCTGCGCCAGCCAGGCGCATTTGTTCCCTCAGGAAGGTCAGGTCGGCATCATAGGCGTTGGAAAATAGCAGGAAGAACAAAGCCATACCTAAAATGGTCAGGACGCCGGGCAGCACCCACGCAGCGAGGTAGTACAGCCAGCGGCCGCGGTCAAAGTTTGGTGCCAATAGCAGGTTTCGTTTGCCTTCTTTGGTCACCATGCGCGTGAGGACGTTCGCCAGGGCCGGCCCAAACATGTAAAACGTTGCCATCAGGATCAATGCCAGGCTGATCTGCCCATTGCCGATCAGGTAAATGGGGCTGTTTTCCAGGCCCCCCGTCAAAAATATGACCAACCCGGTCATCCAGGATATTCCAAATGCGAAAGCTAAAAAAATAATAACTCTTCTTCGTTCAGTTGCTTGAATCATAGCGATTTCCCTTTTTGAGAAGATTATTGGTCGGCACGGCGGTAGTTTTGGCGATCTGCACCTGCCCCGATGATCAAACCCAGGGCCAGGCCGACGCCGATGATAATGCCGATCAGCATCCCGAGCTGTGCATAAGTGTATTTTTCTTTTCCATGTCTGCTCGCTTTTATTTCGTTGTTTTTCTGGGTTTATTTTACCCTGTATTCGGCAGGGCCCCCTCGACGACGACTGACCCGGTGGTGTTCAGCTTGTTCAGTTGTCAGCTAAGGTATGCCACTCAAATCTGTATCCCCACTGCATTGATGATTTATCAGCCGGGTTGCTGCGTTATCGCTTTTGCGGGCAGTATTAAATTAAAGTAAAATAATCATATAAAAAAGGTTATAATTGAGAAAATTATTTCCGCCCGGAGGTGAAAATGAAACGGTTGACTATAACGATCATGGGTGTGGTGGTGTTGGGTGCGATGTTGACCTCATGCGATTGGCTGCTGCCTTCTTCTTCTGGCAGCCAGGACCTGGAAGGTACACGGGTGGCTTTAGCTGTTCAGCAGACCAGCATGGCGGTGGAACAGACCCGTTTGGTTCAGGCAGCTCAAGCCGAGCCTGCGGTTGAACAGCCGCCCCTACCCACGTTCACACCGTATCCTACGTACACCCAGCCAGCCGTCGTGGAACCGCCTGCCCCCGAGCCGACGCAGGTCATTGTTGAGCAGCCCACAGCGACAGAACCTGCACAGACCTTTGATGACTGGCTTAAGTCGGTCAGGATCCTCCTGTATGATGATATGTATCCATCGGGAGACGCCAAGGTCCTTCAGAACGCGGTTGACGGGTTGGGCCTGGGCCGCAACACCACCCACGTCAATGACGCCATGGGCGATTTGCTCACCAATATGAACTCCGCTACCCAGTGGGACCTGATCCTGATCGGCGCGGAATCACGGCAGAACATCTCAGGGGAATATTTTGATGCGCTTTCTGATCAGATGGACCGGGGCACCGGTATTGTTTTGGAGATCTGGTATATCGATGATGTGACCTTTGGGCGTATTCAGCCGATCATGCAGCGCTGCGGCATTGCCTTTCACCGCGATTGGTGGCGAGATACCAACAGCAACCTGAATGCCTACCTGGTTTACCTGCTGGACCCCACACACCCGCTGTTCGCTGAGCCAAACCTGATCAGCATGTTAATTCCCTATGATGTCTTGTGGTATGGGGATGCGGGTGACCTGCTCAAGCTCAACCCGGGCTCCGGAGCTGTTTTGCTGGGCGGGATTCAGCAAAAGGATGTCAGCGCTTACGGGGTCATCGCTGAGTGTATGGAAGGCCGCATGATCTGGCAGACCTTTTCGACCCATGATTATAAAACCCAGGACATGATCAACCTGTGGCAGAACTACATCATGCATGTGCTCAAAGCGCGTTACGCGTATTTGCAGCAATGAGCCTGATGGCCAAGCAGCCATAAACAGCCCCCGAAATCAATTCTCGGGGGCTTTTGTTTTAACCTTTTTGACGAGTTGTGAGGGGTTTTTTATGCTTATTTTAGGGGGAATGCGCTTTTGAGGGCTTGCCAGGTTTCCTGGTAAGCGTGTTACTCGCTCACCAGGTCGGCCGGGCGCCAGCGATGATCACATCAAGGTCTTCATGTTCAAGGTCTGATTTTTATATTGTTATTATATTGGCAAACTAGGCTCAATATGGAACAAAAGCAGGAAAGTTCACGTTTTAAGTATGAGAAGAAATCGAAGAAAGGAAAAGAACGCTATGAAGACGCTTAAATTTGTCTTCTTGATGACCCTGTTAGCCGGTTTGCTTTTGTCGGCTTGCCAGCCAGCAGACCCGGCTGGACCGCCACCGACAGGGGATGAATATGCCTATGGGGAGGAAGCAATTGTTGAATCCATTGATGTGCTGGTGCTCGAATCCTTCCCTGTGCAGGTGAACGCTGTTGTTTCGGGCTACTTTCCGGATGGCTGTGTACAACTGGTGGAGATCAGCCCTGAGAGGCAGGAGAATGTGTTTGTTTTGACCCTGTCCACACGCCGACCTACCGGTGATATTGCCTGCACGGAAGCATTGGTCCCCTTTGAAGAGCGCGTCAGCCTGGATGTTTTCGGCCTTGAGGCGGGCACTTATACCGTCACCGCCCAGGACGAGCAGGCGACCTTCACCCTGGATGTGGACAACGTCCCCGCTGGTGAACCGGTTTCTGGCGATCAGGACATGGTTTTCACCTCGGACGCCGTAGTAGAGGAAATCTCAGTTTTGATCATGGAATCGGACCCGGTTCAGGTGCGGGCTCTCCTGCGAGGTTACCTGCCTGATGGCTGCACGAGCATTTATGAAGTCCAAACGGATCGTGAGGATGACACCTTTACTGTGAGGATTGTCACCCAGCGCCCCGATGGCGAAGTTGCCTGCACGATGGCAATTGTGCCCTTTGACGAGGAGGTTGACCTCGACGTTGCGGGTCTGCCAGCCGGCGAGTATACCGTCCGGGCTGATGAGATCCGTGAAACCTTCATCTTAGATACGGATAATTAATACCTGTTTGCCCGGAATTGATTTTCTGGCTAACAAAGACACGCTAATGAGGTCGCCCAGCAGATTTGGGTGGCCTCTTGGGTGTTAATATTTAAGATGCCTCCTCTTCTTGCTGATTCAAGCTGTGTGTAAAAGCTAAAAATTATTTCTAAAAGGCTTAGATAAATTTAATATTATGCTAAATTTTGGATAATACTGCATTCTGGGTATAATTTTTAATAATCATGCGACGGTATTTTGAAATCATCCACGTAAAACGGTAGGCTCGTGATGCCAACCCGATGCTGGTTATCCATTAACTTTATTCCCGCTTATGCCTGGAGACTGAGATGAAGTTCGATTTTGATAAGAATAAGCTGCTGGTTTTATTATTGATCACCGATGCAGTATTCATTCTTTTGCATGTGCTCAATGTATATACAAACCTGCTTAACAGCAGTCTGTATTTGCTTTCGCGTGATCGCGGGTATGCGGAGTTCTTTCAATACACCAAGGAATTGTGGATCGCCTTTCTGTTCTTGTTCTTGGCGGTTAAGCGGAAAAAGGGCATTTTCTACGTATTTTCGCTGCTATTCCTTTATTTGATGTTTGATGATTCATTTACGCTTCATGAAAATTTGGGCCAATTTTTGGCAGAGATGTTTCATTTTCAGGATATGCTGGGTTTGCGAGCAGTCGATTTTGGCGAATTACTCGTCTCTGGGCTGGTCGGTCTGCTATTCCTGGCCGCCCTGGTTCTGTTCTATTTCCTGAGCGATCAGTTTTCCAGGCACATTGCACTTTATATGGGCCTGTTTATGGGCATGCTGGCTTTTTTCGGAGTGGCTTTGGATATGGTCGAGGTCATTATCCCTGACCGAGGCATTGCCCGTGTTTTTACCATTATCGAAGAGGGCGGGGAGATGCTCGTGATGAGCCTGATAACCTTGTTTGTCTATCGGATTCATTTCACAAACGATGTGCTTCCCCTCTTCTGGCTGAAAGTAAAGGATTTACCTCAAACGGATTAAGGCGTAGAGGCAGATTTGCAGCGTCACGTTTTGAGGTTTTGTCCGTCGTAATATTAAAGAGAAAGTTTATGCAAACGGATTATTACGTTGAAGAAGTTGACCAGGTCAGTTTGACAAAGCAGGATCTGGTTAATATTTATGAGGAGTACAGCCCGCGGCTATTTGCTTATGCATTCCGTTTGCTGGGTGATTCTCAATTAGCAGAAGATTGCGTTTCGGAGACCTTCAGCAGGTTCCTTAAAATCATTGAGAGAGGTGTTCCACCGTTTGATAATCTCAAAGCCTACCTTTACAGGATTTCACATAACTGGATCATGGATTATTACCGCAAGCGAACGCCCGAATCAGAACAGTTGGATGTTGAAAAAATGGAAAGCGGCGCAAGTAATCCGGAAAGAAAACTGAGCCAAAAGCTTGAGCAAGAGACCGTGCGAGAGGCATTGCTCAACTTAACAGAGGACCAACGCCAGGTGATTATGTTTCGTTTTTATGAAGATTGGTCGCATTCAGAAACGGCAGCAGCCTTAGGAAAGAGTGAGCAAGCCACCCGTGCCTTACAGTACCGGGCTCTAGAAGCACTAAAACAAGCACTTATCCCAGATCAGGGAAGAGGAAAAGCATGAAGAGAGAATTTTCCCCTCAAGAACCGATAGATCCCCATTTGATCGCCCTGCTCAATCAGCTGACGGATGTACCCCAGCGTGAGCCTGATTTGGTCGATAAGAATAAACACAAATTCTTGTCTGAACTGGAGAGCCTGCCATTGCCAGAGAAAAAGCCTGCTTTGCTCAGGCAGCTTCTTGGCGGTACAGGTAGCCCTTCAAATCCAGAAAACAAAAAGGAGAAACAAACCATGAAATCGAATAAATTACGTTTAGCATTAGGCATCGTTGCCACCCTGGTCGTGCTCGTGATTGTGATGTTTGGAGGGACAACAGCCACAGTGCTGGCATCACAAAACAGCATTCCTGGCGATACGCTTTACCCCATTAAAACCACTTTGGAGAGAACTCGCCTTTCGCTTGCCAGGAGCACAGAAACGCGTATTGAACTTCAGCTTGAGTTTGCAGAATTTCGCCTGGATGAAATTGAAGCCCTGATCAAGGAAGGCCGCTTCCAGAATATTAAACCTGCAATAACAGCTTTCGAGGGACACATCATGAAAGCACTGGAAGAGATCAACCTTTTGGCTGAAGAAAGCCCCGATCAAGCCGTCAGCCTGATGGCCAGCCTGACGGAATCGCTTGCCCGTTATGTGGCCGCACTCACTGATATGGCATCACGTATCCCCGAGCCATTGCGGGTTGATCTGGAGGATACCATTATCAATCTCGGTGGTGCAGAAAACACCAACAACAACGGCAATTTCAACAGTAATTTCAACAGCAATTACAACGAAAATTACAATTACAACTACAATTACAATAACAACGAAGACTACAACTACAACGATAACTACAACAACAACAATAATTACAACAGCAATCACAATGGCGACTAAATGGATCAATTTCCATTGAAGGTTAGAAAAAGCAGGAACTACACGCTAAGCTGTAGTTCCTGCTTGTGTATCTCATGAAGAAAACGATGAGCAAACAGAGCGCGATTAAACCTGTCCTGAAGCATTTATTGGTTTTGGCTGGTTTTCTGCTCCTGTTGGGGGTGATCCAATTTTCAACGCCCAATCTGCCGGGAAATGATGGGTTTTACCACATCAAAATGGCCTACATCATGCGTACAGAAGGCTTGAAGCCAGCCTTTCCCTGGCTACCGCTGACCATTCTCAATGCTCGTGAATTTTACAATCATCATTTTCTCTTCCATTTGTTACTGATACCCTTCACATTTGGTGATTTGATCGTCGGCGCCAAGGTCGCTGCTGTACTCTTCAGCAGCCTGGCTTTTTGGCTGGTTTGGTACGTTCTGGATCACCAAAAGGTGCCCTATTCAGCATTGTGGGCTTTGGGGTTGATGGCCGTTTCTGAAGCATTCATCTTCCGCATGAGCATTCCACGTACGCAATCGCTATCACTGGCAGTGTTGGTGCTGGGTTTGCATTGGCTTTTGACGGGTAAACACTACACGTTGATTTTTTTGGGTTTTTTCTATGTCTGGCTGTATAATGCTTTCCCGCTGCTGCTGGTGATCGCCGGTGCTTATACGCTGGCGTTGTGGCTGATCGAAGGGCGTTTCGATTTCCGTCCATTATTGTTCAGCACTGTGGGGATTGCAGCAGGATTGCTTTTCAATCTTTATTTCCCGTACAATATCGTTTTCATTGTTCAGCATATCTTCCCAAAACTGGCTAATGCCACAGCCACCAGCGTGGGCAGCGAGTGGTACCCATACACAACAGAGCAATTGCTGGCGAATTCTCCCCTGACTCTGGTCATGTTCATCAGTGCAGTGCTTGCATTAGGCTTATCGCGGCAGCGGATGTCGGTCAACACGGGCACCGGTTTCGTTCTGATTGCCGTGTTTGGTCTGATGCTGTTCCAGTCCCGGCGGTTCATTGAGTATTTCCCCGCCTTTGTGCTGATGTTCACAGCCTTTGCCTGGACGCCCCTTTTGCGAGATTTTATTGGCAAAGCCAAAGATCGGTCGTGGGCTCTTGCCCGGGGTTGGAAGCGATTCTTAATGCAGCATGCCGCTTTGGCAATACTGCTGATTGTTCTGCTGCCGTTCGGCTGGAAAACAATGCAAGATTCGAAAAATTCATTGAATGCTTCAAAACCCAACGGCCTGTACCGAGAAGCCTCGGCCTGGCTGATAGACCATACCCCTCCGGGAGAACGCGTCTTTCAAACGGATTGGGATGATTTCCCGCGCTTATTCTTTTACAACACCCACAACACCTACCTGTTGGGGTTGGACCCCACGTATATGCAATTGTATGATGCCGATCTGTATGCGGTATGGGTGGATATCACCCGCGGCCAGGTGGAGAATCCTGCGCAAATCATTCAGGAAAATTATGGCGCCTCTTATGTTCTGAGTGATTTGTTACACGAGGGTTTCTTAAACCAGGCCGATCGTGATCCGCGTCTGCAAGAGGTCTATCGAGATGGGGAGGCGGTGATTTACCGTGTCATTGATGGATAGATTTCCATTGCGTTCAATGTGATCTGCCGGAAAAGCATCCAGCAGTTTCACTCCCTCATTGTAGGTCGCCTGTTAGCAGGTTGGAGTTATCCCCCAGTTTCTCCTTCATTTTTTTGAGCAGCGCATCATCGGGCGAGGATTGAGTCAGGCTGTACATGAAGACGGCCAGCATCATCTCGCAATCCGCAACCTCCTTGCTGATATCCTCTTTTTTGACCCGGTCGTTGTTCCGCACCCAGCCGTCCACCCGCGAGACGATTTCATCGGCATGAAAGCCCTCATCGGCAAAGGATTGCAGCATGCGCACCTCTTCCTCGGTGAGTTCTGCCGCATAATGGGTCAGGTACGCTTCAGCCAGTTCCCCCACTTCTGAGAGAAAAAACCATAATGCATCCTTGGCACCAGGCCATTGCAGTCCGCGTGCGCTGTAGTAATTTTGAATCGTCCTGATATCCATATAAGCTCCTGTTGAAATGCTGGTTGGGCCAAAGGCTTATTATACATGACGTTCTGCCCTCTGCCGGTCAACTGGTGGAGGAAATTTGCCTTTCGTTGCCTTCCCGGTCAATCAGCGTAAATGGGAAAACCATAAGCCAGTATAATAAGGCAAAACCCGGCAACCAAATAGGATTATGGATTTAAAAAAGATCTATCGAAGTGTTGAAAGCGGACTTAAACAGCTGTATCAGCGCGCTGACCGCCTGACCGACGGGGTGTTGGAGATCATTCGGATTGCCGTTCAGCGTTTTACCGAGGAACGCGGTTCTGAAACTGCGGCCAGCCTGGCGTATTATGCCTTTTTCTCCATTTTCCCGATGCTGCTGGTGTTCATCGTGGTAGGCAGTTTTTTTGTTGATACCGAAGTGGTGCAGGCGAACTTGTTAAGTGTCCTGGAGGGCGTTTTGCCGGGCGCGGAGAACCTGGTGATCCAGAACATCAACCACGTGCTCAGGCTGCGTGGGGCGGTCACCTTCGTTGCCCTGATTTCCCTGGTCTGGTCTGCAACCAGCGTGTTTAATATCCTGGCCAGGAACATCAACCGGGCCTTTCCGCAGGCAGCATTACTGGACTTCATTAAAGGCCGGTTGCGCGGACTGCTGATCTTTTTCGGTATTGGGCTGTTGCTGCTGCTGTCTTTGGCGGCCTCGGCCTTGTCCGGGCTGATCCCGGTGATTAATATCCCCATTAACGGGGTCAAGCTGCACGAAACGATCTTCTGGCAGATCGGTGTGTTCCTGGTGCCGGTACTTTTAAACTGGCTGATGTTCTGGGCAATGTACCAGTGGGTGCCGACCGTGTCGGTCAGCCGCAGAGCCTCGATGTTTGGCGGGCTGATCACCGGCGTGGCGTGGGTGCTGCTGAACAATGGTTTTGCCTGGTACCTCAGCAGCGGATTTTCGCAATACCAGCTCGTGTACGGCTCTTTGGGGACGATTGTGGCGCTGTTGTTCTGGGTCTACCTGACCGGGACGATTGTATTGATGGGCGCTCACCTGACTGCTTCCATCCAGAATGCGAGACGCAATCCCTCCGATGACCGCTGACATGGCCGAGTTTCCCTGTTTTAGCCCCGTTGGCGATCGGGCTGTGCTGATCACCTTTGACGATGCGCTGTCGGAGGCAGCCAACCAGCAGGTACGCGTCCTCGACTGGCATTTGCAGCAGGCACCCCTGGCGGGCGTTGTGGAATGGATCCCAGCATTCAGCAGCCTGATGGTGCTGTACGACCCCGAGCAGGTGACCCTGGCTGCAGTTACAAGCTGGGTGGAGGCCTGCCATGCCTCAGAAGTGCAGGCGGTCGAACAGTCACCGCGCCGAGTGGAGATCCTGGTGCGTTACGGCGGCGAGGATGGGCCTGATTTGCCCGCCGTTGCCGCGTACCACGGACTCACCCAGAACGAGGTGGTTGGGCGTCACACGCAGGGTTTGTACCGGGTTGGTATGATGGGCTTCGTGCCGGGTTTTGCTTACCTGCTGGGGCTGGACCCCGGCTTAGCCACCCCGCGGCTGGCTACGCCCCGCACGCACGTGCCGGCTGGCTCGGTGGGGATTGCTGGGAATCAGACGGGTATTTATCCCCTGGCATCACCGGGCGGGTGGCGGCTGATCGGCCGGACGGACCAGGTGCTGTTTGACCCCCTCAGCGAACCCTATTTCACCCTTTCACCCGGTGATGAGGTGCGCTTCATCGCTGTCCAGGGCAGCGACCTACCATGACCCTCCAAATTCTCCAGGCAGCATTGATGATGACCGTTCAGGATGCCGGACGGACGGGGTACCAGCGCTTTGGCATGCCCGAATCCGGGCCGATGGATGAATGGGCATTTCGGGCAGCAAACGGGCTGGTCCGCAACCCGCCTGGCGCGGCCTGTGTGGAGGTCGGTTTTTCAAGCGCTGAATTTGTACTGGAGGGGCGTGCCCTGCTCGCTGTGTGCGGCGCGGGGTACCGCCTGTGGGTAAATCGGCGCGCGCTCCCCCTGTGGATGGCGTTTTTGGCCACACGCGGCGATGTTATCCGCCTGGAGAAAACAGCCGGCGGCAACTGGGCTTACCTGGCGGCAGGGGGCGGGGTGCAGTCTGAGGCATGGATGGGATCGCGCAGCGCGTACCCCGCAGCGGGGCTGGGCAGCAGGCTGGCTGAAGGTGACCGAGTGCCAATCCAAACTGCCAGCGCGGACGCGGCCATGCTGGCGGGTCGTTCGGTTCCGCAGCCCCTGCGCCCGCCATACGCTTCCGAACTGTTGATCCGGGTGGTTCCCGGTCCGCACTTAGCGCGGTTTACACATGCGAGCTGGGATGCTTTCATGGAGGGACCTTATGCGCTGACGGCGCAGTCGGACCGCATGGGCTACCGCCTGAGCGGCCTGCCCCTGGCACATCAGGGCGGTGCGGACTTGGTCTCGCAAGGCATGGCGCTGGGAGAGGTCCAGGTGCCGGGAGACGGGCAGCCGATCGTGATGATGCCCGACCATCCCACAACGGGCGGGTACGCTTGCATCGCTGCCGTGGCCCGGGGGGACATGCCCTTGCTGGCGCAGGCTGAGCCAGGGCGCGCTGTGCTGCGCTTCAAGCCGGTTTCCGTGGCCGATGCCCAGGCAGCATGGAAGCAGGTTCTGGACGCGCTTGATTCTAAGGCGTTATTTCAGGAGGACGCATGGACAGGCATTTGAAGGTGGATATCAATTGTGACATGGGTGAAAGCTTTGGCCGCTACACCCTGGGCACAGATGCCGAGATGATGAAGTGGATCACCTCTGCCAATATCGCCTGCGGGTTTCACGCCGGTGACCCGGTCGTGATGGCTCGCACGGTTGCGGAGGCTGTTGCGCTTGATGTTGTCCTGGGGGCGCATCCCGGCTACCCGGATTTGGCCGGGTTTGGCCGGCGGGCGATGGCGCTTTCAGCTGATGAGCTCGGCAGTGCCATTACCTATCAGCTGGGCGCCCTGGAAGCCTTTGCCCGTGCTGTGGGGGCAGCGCTTGCCCATGTGAAACCGCATGGCGCGCTGTATAACCTGGCCGCGCAAGATGAGGCAACCGCCGGGGTGATTGCCCGGGCTGTGGCTGCCTATAACCCGCAACTGATCCTGGTAGGGTTGGCGGGTTCTGCCCTGGTGCGGGGGGCTGAAGCGGCTGGCCTGCGTGCTGCCAATGAGGCCTTCCCGGACCGGGCTTACCTGCCGAATGGGCAGCTAATGCCCAGGAGTCAGACGGACGCACTGATCACTGACCCCCAGGCGGTGGCCCAAAACGCCCTGCGCTTGGTCAGAGAGGGGATTATTATTGAAGGCCAGGCATGCCGGATTGACACCCTGTGCCTGCATGGTGACCATGCCACTGCGCCCGAAAATGCCCGGCTGGTGCAGCGCGCGCTGGTCGATGCGGGTACATCCCTGGTCCCCCTGGCCGTGGTGTTGGGCAGTTGATCTGACGGCAAGATCTGCCCGGAAGACACCTGCGGGTTAATGGTTGGTAAATTGATACTGTTTTTCGTTAACGCCGTCAATTTTCATGTATAATCAGGGCACAGGAAGTCAGGTGATGCGTTTCATCGCACCCGTAGGGACACATCGGGAGGATTGGCAATCCATCACAGAATTGTTCGAGAATGCGGCTTAAGGGGTACCAAACATCACATGTTTTGATTGAGAGCCTATGGAAAAAAAGAACTTTCTTCAGAGAACTTTCACTGGACGACGGGGGCGACGTTTAAAAGAATACTTAACCGCTTATTTGTTTATTGCACCAGCATCGATCCTGATCTTTATGTTCGGTATCTTCCCGGTGTTTTTTGCGCTGTATGTCAGCCTGCACCGCTGGCGGATTGTGCGCAGTGATATGGTCGGGCTGACCAATTACGTCAATGCGATCGGAAACCTGGCGTATGTGGTGGCTTTCTTCCTGGGGTTAGGTGCCCTGGTTGGCGTTTATTTCTTGCTCAGGCAGGTGTTGCAGATTAAGCGGGAGAATCAGGACCAGCCGTGGCTGACCATTTTACCGGGTTTAGCCTTTGCGGCGATGATTTTCTCCTTCCTGAATTGGTTTTACCGTGCTCTGCCGGAGGTACTGGATATTGCCTTTAAAGTGCGCGGGTTGGAGCGTGACGAAATTGTATTCGTTGAGTTTTTACGGGAGGCCTTTCGCGCGGAAAGCGTTCTGCCTGCCTGGCGGACCTTCCTGTTAGCCCTGCTGGCAAGCCTGGTGCTGGGCGGGCTGGTCTTGCATTTTTGGCGCAATCGCAGCAACCTCACATATCAGGCTTACTTTGCGATGGGCTTTATCCTGCTGGGCATCGGGGTTGGGCTGTTGGCCTTCACTTTCCAGGAGGTCAATGCAGCTTACTCCGCAGCTTTAGCGGAGGGCACTGACCCGGGCATCTGGCCTCAGGTGGTCACCATCAGCAGCGGACTGATCCTGTTTGCGGCAGGCTGGCTGATCTGGCGGCGGGCGGAAAAACAAACCAGTGATGGTTTGTTTTGGATGCACGCGCTGGGGGCACTGGTGCTGTTGGTCGGCGGTTGGCTGCTGATCGGCGAACTGCCCGCGGTGATCGCTGCAGGGGATAAAAAGATTTGGGACGGCCTTAAAGTCACGGTGTTCTTCTCATTAGGAACCGTTCCCCTGCAACTGGTGACCTCTTTGTTCCTGTCGGTGCTGCTGTTCCAAAAACTGATTGGGTCGAATGTTTTCCGCATCATTTATTTCATCCCTTATGTCACGCCGTCCATCGCCAGCGCGGCAGTCTTCCAGCAAATGTTCTCTAACCGGCAAACAGCGCCTGTCAATATGTTATTGCGCAGCCTGGGACTGCCGCCCCAGCAGTGGCTGTTCGAGCCGCGCGGCATCATCACGATCATCGGCGACCTGATCGGGTTCAGCGTCCCACCCTGGGCTGCCGGACCGAGCCTGGCGATGGTGGTGATCATCCTGCATTCCATTTGGACCTTTGTGGGCTATAACACGGTGATTTACCTGGCCGGTCTGGGAAATATTCCCAAGGAATTGAATGATTCTGCCGAAGTGGATGGCGCAAACAGGTGGCAGGTGTTCCGGCACATCACCTTTCCGCTGCTTTCACCGACCACTTACTTCCTGTCGTTGATCGGCATTATTGGGACCTTTAAAGCCTTCAATACCATCTGGATCTTCAGAAGCAATTTGGCCCTGGGGACGACGGACACCTTCAGCCTGGTGATTTTTATCGAGTTTTTCGAAAAGCTCAGGTACGGGTATGCGTCGGCGATGGCCTTTGTTTTGTTTGGAATCATCTTAACACTGACTCTCATCAATAACCGGGTTCAAGGTTCACGGGTGTTTTATGGATAATCAACACAAAAGACGGAAACGCTTTTCGTTCACAACCCGCAGGAAGATTTTTATCTATATTTTCCTGTTGCTGGGCGCGTTTATCTCGTTGATCCCGTTTATCTGGATGATATCTACCTCGCTGATGAGCCTGGGCGAAGCCTTGGGGACTGCGTTTTTCCCGTCGGAGCTGCATTTTGAGAACTACGCTGAAGCCTGGCGGCGGGCGCAATTTTCTGAGTATTTTATCAACAGCATTCTGATCACATTGATCACCCTGGCTGGAGAGATCACTTTCAGCATTTTTGCAGCCTATGCCTTTGCCCGGATGGAGTTCCCCGGCCGCGATTTGATCTTCGGTGTGATGTTAAGTACCATCATGATCCCGGCGATGGTGTTGATCATCCCGAACTTCCTGACGGTCACCTGGCTGGGGCGGATCGGGCCCATCCCGTGGATCAACAACTGGCCTGCCCTGACGATTCCCTTTATGGGGAGCATCTTCTCCATCTTTTTACTCAAGCAGTTCTTTGCCCAGGTGCCAGACGAGCTGTTCGACGCCGCCCAGATTGATGGCGCCGGGCATCTGCGTTTCTTGTTCCAGGTGGTCTTGCCTTTATCAAAAGCCCCGCTGATGGTCATCCTGGTATTATCCTTCATCGGCACATGGAACTCACTCGCCTGGCCGATGCTGGTGACCAACACCCCCGATTGGCGCCCGATTTCCGTCGGGTTGATGAACTTTGTCGATGAAGCCGGCCAGCTGGTCAATCTAACCATGGCAGGCGCATTTATTACCATTATCCCGATTTTGGTGATTTACTTCTTTACCCAGCGGCAATTCACCGATAGTATTGCCAGATCTGGTTTGAAAGGTTAAACTTGGAATGCATGGGAAAGGAGGCAATGGATCAAAGGACTTTTTTGTACGACCGTGTTGATACTAAGATTAACTATTTTGAGGAGATGAAAATTCATGAAAAAGTTAAGCATTTTACTGACTGTTGTGATGTTGTTTTCCTTCGTGCTTGCGGCATGCGGCCCTGCCGAAACGCCCCCAGCCGTTGAAGAACCGGTGGTAGAAGAGCCGGTGGTCGAAGAACCGGTTGTTGAGGAACCTGTTGTAGAAGAGCCAGAAGAGGTTGAGGAAGTCGAAGAGCCGGAACCTGTTGAAGAGACACCCCCATTCGAGGGCGTGACCGTGCAGTTCTGGCATGTGTATTCCGATGCCCCCGGTGAGGCCTTGCAGGCATTGGTAGATGAATTCAATGACACCAATCCTTACGGCATCACCGTAGACGCCCTTGACCAGGGACGTTACAGCGATGTTGAGGACAAGGTCAATGCTGGCATCCAATCCGGCGACCTGCCTGACGTGGTCATGGCTTACACGAACGCCCTGGCTGACTGGTATTCTGTGGGTTTTGTTGCCGACCTGGTTCCCTACATTGATGACCCCGAATACGGTCTGACGGTTGAGGAATTGGCCGACCTGTATCCGCACCTTAAAGAAGCCGGCAGCACACCCGATGGCGCCTGGATTGCCTACCCGATGACCCAATCCGCCAATGTATTGGTATTGAACTACACCTGGGCAGAGGAATTGGGCTTTGCTGAACTCCCTGCGACATCGGCTGAGTTGAAGGAGCTGGTGTGTGCAGCAGCAGCTGAAAATACGGAAAAGGGCGGCGACTTCGCCGGCACCGGTGGTATGGTGTATTTCCCCAGCGCGACCAACTGGCTGCACTGGCTGTATGCCTTTGGCGGCGATGAGCTCAACGATGCCCGCGATGCCTACGACTTCACCTCGCAGGAAGCCATCGATACCACCATGTACATTTTGGACCTGAAGAACGAGGGCTGTGTATGGCAGACCGAAAGCTATCCGAACCCTGAGCAGGGTCAGCGGAAAGCCATCATCACCATGAGCTCAACCGCAGGCGCACCCTACTATGCCGCGGCTTTTGCTGATGAAAACAATGATGATGTGTGGGGCTGGATGGCCGCTCCTGGTCCTGACGGCACCCTGGCTGTGAATGCCTTCCAGCAGATGCTCGGTGTGATCCCCAGCACCCAGCAGCGTGAAATGGCTTCGTGGCTGTTCATCAAATGGCTGACCTCCCCCGAGATCCAGGCTCGCTGGATTCCCGCCAGCGGCTACTACGGCACGCAATACACCACCGAGGCTATGATGGTGGAATATGGTGAAGAGAATCCCGTGTGGGCTTCCGGTGTGGAACTGGCCGCAATTGGCCCGTCAGAGCCGCAAACCTTCCCCGCCTGGTCTTCTGTGCGGCGCACCCTGAACGATTTCGCCGCCGAACTGTATAATGCGACCAGCCAGGCTGAGGTCGAAGAGATTCTTGCCCGCCTGACCGAAACCGCCAACGAATTGGTTGCGGAAGTGCAGTAAAATCCCCAGCAGCCATGCTGGTTGCTGATCACTAAAGAAATTACACCCCCCAGGTTGATTGGCCTGGGGGGTGAGGTTTTAAGCTTGCTTTTGCGTTTGAGATAACCGGCCGCATTCATCAGATGAATTGATAACCAAACGATGTTGATTTTTTAACACATTCTTAAGCCAATTGCGGATCCCATCCGTTATACTGTTATCATCTGGTCGATTAACGAATCGGCCAGCATGGACAAAATTCAGATTTTCTTTCTCTCCTTTTGGTTTTGAGGCTCCTTCCGAGTAACGTCAGCGGATGACTGGTAAAGTCATCCGCTGACGTGTTAATAGGTCTGGCTGTAAGCGGGGATTAATCGGTGCTGAGCAGTTGGGGATAGATTTCGCGGGCCCAGGCGCGGATTTTGTCCCAGTCGCGGTGGTCCTGTTCGGGGAGGGATCTCATGGACTTTCCGAACATATCTGTCAATTTTTCGTGGTCAATGCATCCCCCAAACAGCCCCAGGCTGACAGGCGCTTTGATCTCGACCATAGGTTTAGCGTAATCAGTGGCCTTTTGGATGTTTTTGGGGGTTTCTTCGCCCATCGTCAGGCAGACCAAAAAGTACGCCACGGGCAGGTTTTGCAGCGTTTTGCGGTGCTTGCGCATGAACCGTCGGGTTTTTCCCAGAATGTGGAACATCCGCACCGCCGTTCCCACCACGACCGCATCGTAACCTGCGAGGTTATTAACGGATCCCACGGGTTCAACGTCCACCTGTGCGTCGGCTGCGGTTAGCTCGTCAGCGATTGCCTGGGCAACCTCAGCAGTTGAGCCGGCGGCTGTGCCGTAAGCAAGCAAAATTTTATTGGTCATGGATCCTGGTCCTTTCATCTGGAGGCTGAGCCCACATTGACAGGATTATTCTAATCCAATTTTCTGATTCTGCGGGGCAAAAAAGTTTAAATGCCGTGTTACGGATGGGAGAAATGCGCTTGAGTATGCTGGAATCACCTGATGAAGGCGCGGGATGTCTACCGGGTTCAACGGGCCCAGAGGTCATCAACCCGTAAAACAACCAGACAAATAGTCGTTATTTCGGCGGGAAGAGGCGCCTATGTGGGAAATGCGGAACAAATACCGGGATCAAAGAGCAACCGAAGCGACGTCATGTGATGGAATGGCCTTCACCAGCATCATTGATATCAGGCGATTTTTATCATAGAATCTGAACAATGGATATCCACACAAAGAAGTGATGTAAACACATGGTGAGCTCGAATCAGGGCAATTTAGCGGATTTGTGGGCTGTGGGCGGGCGGCAGGCCCCAATGCCCGGTGACAACGCAGATGCGGGATGTTATTCGTTTTGCCCTGAATGCGGATGGCAGCTCACGGGGAAATTCTCCAACTGCCCGCGCTGCGGCGCTGACTTACGTTGTGTAATCTGCGCATATTGCGGCAGCAGGGTCCCCGCGAGGGATGAGCACTGCCCGCGCTGCACGGCATCCTTGGGGTGAACCCGCGGGCTGTTTTACCCGGGTTTTTTGTTTTGCGCCGAAATGAGCGCTGTATTCGGTAATCTTTATCCACACTTAGTAAATGCTTTAAACTTTCTTTACAAGTTAACGCTATAAATTAGTGTATGTACAAGCCAACCAACCAAGATGAGGTGTTTTATGAGTAAACAAAAAGTTTTTGGTATTTCAATCCTTGTAGCGGCCACTTTGCTGGTGATCACCACAGGCGTGGTCTTTGCGGCTGGGTTTGCCCATGGCGGGCAGCCATTCAATGAAGCTGACCGGGGCGAAGATTACGGTCAATTTTGGGGCCCGATGCACGGGGGCAGGGGCGGATGGTCATCTGAAGCACAACCAATGCACGAGGCGATGGTTGGGGCGGTAGCAGAGGTTACCGGCCTGAGTGTAGAAGAAATCGAAGACCGTCTCGCTTCTGGTGAGCATATGTACGATATTGTGCTGGATGCCGGTATGGACGAAGCAGCATTTTTTGAGCTGATGACAGAAACCCGTGAAGCGTTTTTTGCCGAAGCGGTTGAAAACGGCTGGATCAGTGAAGCGCATTACCAGCAGATGCTTGAGCACATGCAAGGCGAAGCCTACGGCCCCGGCTATGGCGGCTGCCATGGTGAAGAATCAGAAGGCTTTTTCGGGGGCGGCCGAGGCCCTGGCATGGGGCGCCGCGGGCGCTGGTAAGCAAGGACGGTAAACGAATCGATGAAGAACATTTGGTACTGGATTATTGGTATTGGAACAATTCTGATCCTTTGCTTGGTGATCCTGTTGGGTGTGGGCTTTGTGCGCCTGCAGTTTATGCCAATGGATTGGGTGAATGGAGGCAGTAATGTTTGGGGCTTTGGTAATTGGCATCACCATGGCATTCGGTGGGGGGCGCCGATGATGGGGATGTTTGGCGGCTTATTGATGTTGATCATCCCTTTGGGATTCCTGGTTTTGGTGGGTGTGGGCGTGTTTTTCCTGGTGAAAGCCTTGCAGCAGCCCAATCGAGACCGATTTGAGCCCGCTGCGCGGCATTGTGACCATTGCGGCAAAACAGTTTCGCCTGACTGGCAGGTTTGTCCCTATTGCGGCGAGTCGCTGAAGGAGTAGGCACGCAATGCCTTGCTTAGGAATGGGGTCAGACCTGATCAAATTGGGGTCTTTGCTAAAGACTGAAGCGGTCCGTGCCCCATCTGGCCTGCCGGATCCCCGGGTGAGGGTAAATTGCCCGGAATGCGGTTGGGAAATCACAAGCGATTTCACCTGGTGCCCGCAATGCGGCGCACGCACGAAACCTTACCAGTGCGCCTATTGCCGGGGCTGGGTCCCAGCGGGGTTGGAAGTCTGTCCCCGGTGCGGCGCGCCTGAAAATTAAGTTCTAAGTTTATTGATAACAGGGCACAGGGTATTTATCTGTGCCCTGTTTGGGTAAAATTGGGATACCTGAGCCATTACCCTGAGGGCATGTTCATGTCGGCAAAAATTTTGATCGTTGATGATGAGGATGATATCCGAGAGCTGCTGCTGGCTTACCTCGAAGCGGAAGGTTATCAGGTACTCGAGGCGAGCGACGGCGAGCAGGCAATCCGGGCTGCCCGGGAGCACGACCCGGATGTGGTCATCCTGGATATCATGCTGCCAAAGATAAGCGGCCTGGAGGTCCTCTCGACGCTGCGTCGGGAGTCGGATGTGTATGTGCTCATGCTAACCGCCAAAACAGAGGAGATCGATAAACTGGTGGGGCTCAACATGGGCGCTGATGACTATCTGACCAAGCCTTTCTCGCCGCGAGAACTGGTTGCCAGGATCAACGCCGCCCTCAGGCGCCTTACACAGCGTACTTCGGATGGCGAGAAGCATGTCTATCGGACGGCGCATCTCCGCCTGGATGAGGGCGCCCACAAAGTCTGGCTCGAGGAAAAATCGCTTGACCTGACGGCGATCGAATTTGACCTGCTGCAAACGCTGATGATCCACAACGGGCAGGTGCTGACCCGCGAGCAATTGCTGGAGCATGTGTGGGGCACGAATTATTATGGCGAATCCCGGGTGGTTGATGTGCACATCGGGCACATCCGCAAGAAAATGGGTGAGCGGTTCATTGAAACCGTGTGGGGAGTCGGCTATCGCTTTGAGGATGAACGGGTGCTCTAATGGGGTTCATTAAGAAACGCTTATTTTGGAAATTCTTTTTTTCCTATTTCATTTTGGTGCTGATCACCATCCTTGTGATGGCTTTAGTGATCCGAATCCTGCTGCCCGGCATCTTTGGCAGCCACATGGCCAGCATGAACCGTCTGTTCTTGCGCCACGGATTGGAGGATGCGGGTCATATGGGCAGCATGGGGGCGATGGGGGGCAGGATGATGGGCTGGTCGGGATTCTTTACCGATCTATTTGCGATTTTCAACCAGATCATCTTTGATGCCATTCTCTATGCTATCCTGCCATCAGCGATGATCGCCCTGGTGTTGTCCGTGGTGATGAGCCAGCGGTTTGTGCGGCCGCTGCAGCAGATGACCCGGGCAGCCGATCGGATTGCCCAAGGTCATTACGAGGAGCGTTTACCGGTAGGTGATCTTGCGGCCGAATCACAAGATGAACTGGGACAGCTTGCTGTGCGCTTTAACCGGATGACGGCCCAGCTTGAGCAGGTTGAAGATATGCGCCAAAAGCTGATCGGTGATGTGGCACATGAGCTGCGCACGCCGCTGACGGTGATCAGAGGTTCGCTGGATGGGTTGATGGATGGGGTCATGACCCCGGACACAACCACCTATGAGCGGATTTACCGCCAGGTGGGCCGGATGGGCCGGTTAGTGGACGACCTGCAGGAGTTGAACCGGATCGAAGAGGGCATGATCGAGCTGAACATTGCGCCTGTGGACGCCAGGCAGCTTTTGACAACTTTGGTGCACACGTTGGCGGTCAGCTATTCGGCGAAAGATGTAGACCTCAACCTGGTGCTGCCCCATGCGCCGCTGCAAGTGTTAGCCGATGAAGACCGCTTTGAGCAGGTGATGATCAACTTGCTGAACAATGCGCTGCAATTCACGCCGGGCGGGGGGCAGGTCCTCGTTAAGGCAGAATCCCACGGCAATATGGCCCGTATCAGCGTAGCGGACACCGGCGCCGGGATGGCGCCTGAACACCTGGAGAAAGTGTTCGCCAGGTTTTACCGGGTGGATGACTCCCGGTCACGCCAGGCAGGCGGCAGCGGGATCGGTTTAACTGTCACCAAAAAGCTGGTGGAAGCCATGGGCGGGCGAATCTGGGCGGAGAGCGCCGGCCTGGGCAAGGGCTCCGTGTTTACATTTACCCTGCCATTGGCGTAGCACCACTTGCCTTCAGCATTCCGTCTGCCTTACGCGCGTATTTGGTCTGCTGGTAGCCCTTGGCTGCCTTGCATATACCCGACGCGAACAATTACCATGGCTGTGGGGGGGTATTGTGTAGATGCGAATGATGCGCAATAATATTCCACCAAACCCATCCTCTGATGAGCCCAGGTTGCCAGATCAAGTTTTTTTGATTTTGATTCCCCAGTAAGTATCAGGCTTGTTTTGTGATCTCCAATGCGTCGGCATAGCGTTTGATGGCCTGGATGTGCTCCTGGGGGGTGGAAAAGCCGGCGGCCATGGTGATCACAGTCAGGTGGGTGGCGCCTACAGCCCGCCAGCCCTGGGCCAGCTGATGCCATGTGTCCGGGTCTCCGTCTTTGTACCGCAAGCGTGGCTCAATGCCGATCTCCGCCATACTGCGGCCTGCCTGGGCAACATAAGAGTGTAAACGGTCAAAGTCCTCAGCGCCTGCTTCCGGGGTGTGGTAATTGGGTAGCCAGCCATCGCCCATCCGGGCAACGCGGCGCAGTACGGGGTCGGCATGCCCGCCAAACCACAGGGGAATCGGGCGCTGGAGGGGGAGGGGGTTCAAACCGGCATCCAGGATGGTGTGCCAGCGGCCTTCGAAGGTGACCAGTTCCTCCGTCCACAGTTTGCGCAAGACCTGCACCTGTTCTTCGATGCGGTCTCCGCGGTTGTGAAAATCCTTGTTTTGGGCGACATATTCAACCTTGTTCCAGCCCAGGGCAATGCCCAGGCGCAAACGGCCCTGGCAGAGCACATCGAGGGTCGCCGCCTGTTTGGCGAACAGGACTGTTTCACGCTGCGGCAGGATGATGATCCCGCTGATGAAGGACAAGCGCTCTGTCAGCCCCGCCAGGTAGCTGAACAGGGTCAGCGGCTCCTGGAACGGGTCTGTGTAGGTGTAGGGCCCAGACCAGCCGCCTTCACGGTCGGGGTTGGCACCCAGCAGGTGGTCATAGGCCAGCAGGTGGGTGTAGCCCAGGTCTTCAGCGGCCTGCGCGAAATCCCGGATTGCTGATGGATCGCTGGGGAACTCGGTTTGGGGAAAGACAACGCCAATTTGCATACATTTACTCCCATGTTTAATGAGTGGTTGGTTTTATTTTACCTTGGTAAAGGATGATGTTCATGACCTTAGACACCCGGATATTCGCTTATAACCTATCACGTACGCCACCTGCGATAAACAAACGCCAGAAAGAAATCCGTTATTGATATTCTTATTATCCTTCGGGCGATCATTGAATATATCAATATAATTATTAATAATATTGATATTAAACCTGTAATTAACATCGATTCCCAACATTATGGTAGAATTTATTACACCCTTCGTTTTAGTATTATTCGCTTTTATTCAATAAGGAGACAATAATGAACTTCAAGAATTTTCTCGGTTTCGAACGCATGATCACCCCGGTCATCATCAAGGTTTTGTTTTATATTGGTCTGATCGGCAGCTTAATCGGCGGCATCGTGTTTTTCTTCACGACTGCGTTTGTGGGTATTGGCTATCGAAATTTCGGCCAAATCCTGTTGAATATTCTTCTGGGTGGGCTGGGGGGCTTGCTGATCATGTTCCTGGGCGCCCTCGTGACCCGCATTTACGCTGAATTGATGATCCTGGTCTTCAGGATCAACGAATCCCTGACGGATATCAAGATCATGATGAAGGACAAGCAAGCTGAATGATGGAAGCTTTGTGAGTGGTGCGTGACTGATTGAGCCTACAGAGCTGGGGCATTAGGTATCAGGAATCACGCGTTCGGCTGGATTAATCCGCACTGTTCGGTGATAATTAGCCTTACGCCTGATCTGCTAATAGCTAATTTCCTGATACCTGACCCCCATTCACATCTCACCACTCACCTGCCCTGGCCAATTGACCCCGGCTCGCCATTATGGTATTCTGCTGCATATGAACATGCAAGCCAGCGCGCTGGCCCATCCCAACATTGCCTTTATTAAATACTGGGGGCTGGAAGACGAAGCCCGCCGCATCCCGGCGAACGGCTCCATCTCGATGAACATCGGTCCGCTGGCGACTGAGACAACGGTCACCTGCGACCCTGCCATAAAAGCAGACACGCTCACCCTGAATGGCAAGCCTGTTTCAGGGCTGGCGCTGGCACGTGTTCAGCAATTCATGGACCGCATCCGAAGGCTGGCCGGCTCGAACCTGCATGCCCGTATCACCAGTGAGAACAACTTTCCCGCCGGCGCTGGCCTGGCTTCTTCGGCTTCCGGGTTTGCCGCATTGGCGCTGGCCGGGACGGCTGCCTTAGGGCTGGACCTGCCTGAGCAGGAGCTTTCCGCCCTGGCACGTTATGGCTCCGGCTCGGCCTGCCGTTCCATCCCCGGGGGTTTCGTCGAATGGCTGACCGACCCGCTAAGCGGCGAGACTTATGCACACTCGATTGCCCCGGCAGACCACTGGGACCTGGCGGACTGCATTGCCATCCTGAGTGAAGCACACAAACCGATCGGCTCGGAGGCTGGTATGCGCCGCGCGGCCTCAAGCCCGCTGCAAGAAGGCCGTGTGCTGGATGCAGACCGCCGGCTGGCGGCGTGCCGGGAGGCGATCCTCGAGCGGGATTTTGCTGCTCTGGCAGCCGTGACTGAACTGGACAGCAACCTGATGCATGCGGTGATGATGACCTCCGAGCCGCCCCTGTACTACTGGCAGCCAGCCTCACTGGAGATCATGTTCGCAGTCAGGTCATGGCAGGCGGAAGGCATGCAGGTTACCTTTACCCTGGATGCCGGCCCGAATGTGCATGTGATCACCATCCGGACTTTGATGGGGGAAGTTGTCCGCAGGCTGCGCCAGTTTCCGGCTGTGCTTGATGTGCTCAGCGCCCTGCCTGCAGGGCCAGCCCGCCTGCTGACGCAGGACTCGCCATCTTAATCGGCGCAGGTATAATTAATCCAACCAATTGAACTGAATTACCATGCGGCATGGACTGCATGGGTTGAAGAGGACCCTATGAGTGTGTTTTTACTGATTTTACAAGTTGTGATCGTGATCGGAATATTGATTTTCTTTCACGAGCTGGGCCATTTCCTGGCATCGCGAGCCGTGGGTGTGGCGATCGAGGAGTTTGGTTTCGGCTACCCCCCGAGACTGGCAAAGATCGCCACATGGAAAGGCACGGAAATTACCCTCAACTGGATTCCTTTCGGCGGATTTGTACGAGCAAAGGGTGAGTCCGATGATGGTGTTGTGGACGGGATGGCTGCGGCCCCTGCATGGAAGCGCCTGGTGATCCTGTTCTCAGGACCGCTCATGAACTTCCTGATTGGTATCATCCTGCTGGTTGTGATCTATGGCGCGCTGGGCACACCGGCCTCCGACCAGGCGATGATCACCCAGGTGGCGTCTGAGTCCCCGGCCATGTCGGTCGGTTTGCTGCCGGGCGATATCATCACCGCCGTTGACGGGCAAAAAATTGAGGATATCGAGCAGCTGATCGGCGTTGTGGCAGAGCAGGCCGGTAACCCCATCACCCTGACGGTTGCACGCGGTGAAACGGTTGAGGACCTGACCCTCACCCCGCGGCTTGATCCGCCCCCAGGGGAAGGCGCGATGGGCGTCGGGCTGAGCAACCCGCTCAAACCGACCCCCTTCTTCCAATCGGTTGGGTATGCGTTCGAAGCCACAGGTTTTATTGTCCGTGAAACATTGCTGCTGCCAGTCAGGCTGGTGCGCGGCACGGCAGATCCCGCTTTAGCACGGCCGGTGGGCTACAAGGGCATCTATGATATCTACAGCCAGGCTGTCGAAATGGATCAGGAATCCGAGATCAGCACGGCAGAACCGCTGCCTGTGTTCACCCTGTCAATCATCGCCAATATCTCTCTGGCTTTGGCGATCACCAACCTGTTACCCATCCCCGCCCTGGATGGCGGCCGGATCCTGTTTGCGCTGCCAGAGCTGCTGATCGGTAAGCGCATCCCGCAAAAGTGGGAGAATGCCATCAACACGGCCAGCTTTTTACTGCTGATCCTGCTAATGGTTGTGATCACCGTGCTGGATTTCACCAACCCGGTTGTCCTGCCCTGAAAGCTTTTATCTGAGGAATCCATGATGTACGCACCCAATCAAAAGAAGTATGCATTTGAAGAAATCAAAACTGCGCTGCTTAACAATGACGCGCCCTTCCCGACCGGGATGATCTACTTTTTTTCCGATATCGATGAGGATGATCTTGGTTTGCTGGAGAGCCTCTGGCCGGAGGTATGGGTTGAACGCCGCCGGGGCTTGCTGGAAGATATGGAATCCATGGCGGAGAATGATACCCTGCTGAATTTTGATCCCGTTGCCGTGATGTGCCTGGAAGATGCCGACCCGGTCTCCCGGGCAACGGCCATCCGCCTGCTGTGGCAATCGCAAAATGAGGACCTTGTCCCCCTGCTGATCAAGCGCCTTGAGCAAGACCGGGAGTCGATTGTACGGGCTGCTGCAGCCACCGCGCTGGGGATGTTTGTCTACATGGGCGAGCTGGAAGAGATCAAAGCCTCAACCTACAAGCAGGTGCTGGAATGCCTGATCGCCGCGCACCTTGATTCTAAGGACACCCTGGTTTGCCGGCGTGCGCTGGAATCCCTTGGGTACGCCAGCCACCCGGAAGTCCCCGGGTTCATCGACCGGGCGTACGAATCCGACGATGAAGAATGGCTCCAGAGTGCACTGTTTGCCATGGGCCGTTCCTATGACCATCGTTACACGGATTTGGTGCTGCGCATGTTTGATCACCCTGATGCCGTGGTCCGCTATGAAGCTGTCCGGGCAGCCGGAGAACTGGAAGCCGAGCAGGCGCGCGAGCCACTGATTGATCTGCTGGAGGAAGGCACCGACGACGATGATATCTACTTCGCGGCCATCTGGTCCCTTTCAAAGATCGGCGGCGAGGGTGTGCGCGAACTGATTGAGTTTGCTTTGGAAGACTCCGAGGACCCTGAGGACATCCAGTTTCTCGAAGAAGCGCTCGAAAACCTGGATTTCACCGAGCAGGTGAACCGCTTTGACCTCATGCGTTTCGAAGATGACGATCAGGATGACTGGCTGGATGAAGATCTGGAAGATTATTAACCAACTGACCTGAATGTGATACTTACAGCACAAGCCATCGCTGTGTTCTGCCCGGCGGTGGCTTTTTATTTGCGGGAACCTGAGAAATTTGGGTAGAATCAGCCTATCAGAACAGTAGAAAGTGCAAAAATGACTGAAAAAGATAATCAGCGCTTACATGCATATGTTGAGGGCTATGTTCAGGGGGTTGGCTTTCGCTATTTTGTCCTCAGGACGGCCCAAAACCATAACCTGACCGGCTGGGTGCGCAACCGCCACGACGGCAGGGTTGAGGTGATGGCAGAGGGCGCTTTGGCAGACCTCAATCGCCTGCTGGGGGAATTGCGCCAGGGGCCGATCAGCGCAGAGGTGAACAATGTCGATTATGATTATTCAGCGGCACAGGGGGACCTTGACCGCTTCAGTGTTCTGGCCACAGCCTGAGCCATCTGCAGGCACAATCCTGGATTTTTATACTTGCTCCGCGCCGCCGGTGAGCAGCTGAACCTTTTTCCACGGGGGCAGGTCGGATTCTTCGGCCAGCATGGCCCGTAATTCGTAGACCTGGTCCCGCAGCAGGGCAGCGCGTTCAAATTCCAGCTCCTTGGCGGCGGCTTTCATCTGCTGTTCCAGCTCGCTGATCATCCTGTACAGTTCCTTTTGCTCCATCTTACTGGCTTTGCCGCGGATATCCCTGCCTTCCACAACGCCGGCATCGCGCGCCAATCGGTCGGTCAGGTCGCGCACGGCTTTGACCACGCTGGCCGGTTCGATGTGATGGGCTCGGTTGTATTCGACCTGGATCGCGCGGCGGCGGTTGGTCTCATCGATCGCAAACCGCATGGCGTCGGTGATTTGATCGCCGTACATGATCACCTGCCCGTGAATGTGGCGGGCGGCGCGGCCGATGGTTTGGACCAGGGCTGTGCCTGACCGCAAAAACCCCTGCTTGTCTGCATCCAGGATGGCCACCAGCGAGACCTCTGGCAGGTCCAGCCCTTCACGCAGCAGGTTGATTCCCACCACCACGTCGAAAACGCCCAGACGCAGGTCACGCAGGATGCCCACCCGCTCGAGGGTGTCGACCTCAGAGTGCAGGTAGTGCACCTTCAGCCCCAGCTCGAGCAGGTAATCAGCCAGGTCTTCTGCCATGCGCTTGGTGAGGGTCGTGACGAGGACGCGCTCACCCTGATTCCGCCCGGCCGTGAATCTCGCCCACCAGGTCATCCACCTGCCCCTGTGTAGGCCGGACGATCACTTCGGGGTCGACCAAGCCGGTGGGGCGGATGATCTGCTCGACCACCTGGTCTGCGATGGAAAGCTCGTATGCTGCGGGTGTGGCTGAGGTGTACAGGGTGATGCCCATCTGCTGTTTGAATTCCTCAAATCTGAGGGGGCGGTTGTCGAGCGCGGAGGGCAGCCGGAAGCCGTAATCGATCAGCACCTGCTTGCGCGAGCGGTCACCGTTATACATGCCGCGGATCTGGGGGATCATCATGTGCGATTCGTCGATCACCAGCAGGTAATCCTTGGGCAGGAAGTCGATCAGCGTCCAGGGCGGTGACCCGGGGGGACGGCCATCGATGTGCCGGGAGTAGTTTTCAATCCCGGAGCAATAGCCCACCTCGCGCAGCATCTCCAGGTCGTAGCGGGTGCGCTGTTCCAGGCGCTGCGCTTCAAGGAGCTGGTTGGCGGCCCGTAACGCTGCCAGGCGCGCTTCCAGTTCCGTTTCGATATTGACCAGGGCATGGGCCATGCGCTCATCTTCGGTGATATAGTGCTTGGCCGGGTAGATCTCGACCACATCCAGGTTTTCAAACACTTCACCGGTGAGGGGGTTGACGGTGATGATGCGCTCCACCTCATCCCCAAAGAAGCTGATCCTGAAGGCGCGAGTGTCGTCGTAGGCGGGGAGCACCTCAAGGGTGTCGCCGCGCACACGGAACACACCCGGCTTGAGCTCAAAATCATTGCGGCTGTACTGGCTTTCCACCAGCCGACGCAGCAGGGCGTTGCGCCGGTAGATCTGGCCCACCTCCAGGCGAACGACAGTATCCCGGTAGGCTTCCGGATCGCCCAGCCCGTAAATGGCGGAAACAGAGGCCACGATGATCACATCCTTGCGCGACATGAGCGAGGTGGTGGCCGCCAGGCGCAGCCGGTCGATCTCTTCGTTGATATCCGTCTCTTTTTCGATGTACAGATCGCGCTGCGGCACATAGGCTTCGGGCTGGTAGTAGTCGTAATACGAGACGAAATATTCCACCGCATTGTTGGGGAAGAACTCTTTGAATTCCGCGTAAAGCTGCGCGGCCAGGGTTTTGTTGTGGACCATCACCAGGGTGGGCAGCTGCACTTGCTGGATCACATTGGCAACGGTGAAGGTTTTGCCAGTGCCGGTAGCCCCCAGCAAGACCTGGTGCTGGAAGCCATGCTGGATGCCCTCGATTAGTTGGCTGATGGCATCAGGCTGGTCGCCGGTGGGCTGGTAAGGCGCATGCAGATCAAAAGGCATGGTTCACATCCGTAGAAGGCTGGATAATGGGTTTGATTGGGTGTACGGGTGGATTCTACCAGAAAAGCGGCCGTTATTGCATGATGATCAGCGGGAGGTATTGTAGTATTTGTGCATCGTTTCGCCACCCTGTGATGGGTGCAGAAAAATCTGAACAGCCTGCCCCATTGCACGCCTTGACCCAGTAATAATACTGCTGGCCTGGGACCGCGGTGAAATCATCCAGGGGGCAGGACGCAGACCCACTGGGAAGTTCTTTGGAGCCGTTGACGCCTTTGGAGGTGTTGCGGAAAATCTTGTATATGCTGGCGTTTTCACTGGAATCCCAGCAAATGCGCACACGGTCAAAATAGGTTCCATGGCTTGCCAAGGCCTCCGCAGGGGCAACAGGCTGGGGCGCATCCGAGGGCTCGAGGCGGACAACGCTGACGGATCGTAGCGGCATGCCCATGTAGCTTGATCCCCAGGTCATGGTATAGATGTTTTGTGGGTTGGAGTCCCAGGTGTCTCGAATGTAGATGGTAGAGCCGCTGTAGCCGTAACCCACAATGGAATGGCCTTCTAAATTCAATATCACGGGATGGCCTGAATCAATTTCGTTTTGGAAGTCACTTAACGAGAAACCCGTGTCCACATGTGTTTCAGCGAGCTGATTGTAGCATTCGGTGACATCGTACCCCCGGGCTTCGTAGAACAGTTTACGGCCATATGTGCCATCATTCTGGGAAACGGTGTAAGGCGGTTTACCTGCATGCTCGATGGTGATTTCCTCCATCGCAGAACAGGTTAGTTTGCTGCCGCTGGGGTAATTCCAGAACCAGGTGCTGCCATCCACGTTTTCGTATGGGTAGGCCGATTGGCTGGTCTTCATAAAGTCGCCAATAGAGGTACCCCATGTGTGATTTGGCCAGCCATAGGTGATGTAGGGGTCATCGGCTGTGCTGAAATAGCTAACCCAGTAATTATCGATCGTGCCACGGCCAACGCGCCCGTCCACGCCATCTTTGGAGGCAACCAGCGGGTTGTTAGGATACCTCACCCCCTGCCCATCGACCCAGGTTGGCCAGGATGTGTCTGTAGGGGGCATGACACCCCCGTTTGTCGGCCCGGTGTATATGTTGGGATAGCCGATGCGGTCATGATGTCCGGCAATCATCGCGGCTGAAACGGCTGAGCAGCCTAACACCCAGCTGAAGGATGGGAAATAAGCCGGCGTGCCCCTGGTGAGGGCAGGCGCTGTTGTAACTGTTCGTTCAGATTCGTACCCGGGCGGGGGCACCGGCGGGCCGTTGATGATCTCCAGTTCAAGGCGGGTGCCATCCGCCAGGGCATAGGTTTCAAGGTTGAGATAAGGGTTGATCTCTTCCTTCTGCAGGCACACAGCAAGATTTTCCGGAAGGGGTATGTCGGGCGCAGGGGCGGCCAGCATGGGTCCAATCGGAACAGCAATGGTGACCAGGGAGATCAGTAACAGCAGGGAGGAGGTCAAATATTTTTTCATGGGCATTCGATAATAATTAGGTAAATCAGTCCGGTGTTTTTTGATCCAGTAAATGGCGCTTTTATCCTTGCGCTTAGGCAGATATCTAAACGATTGGTGTCTTAGGAAGCAAGATATGTGCCACTTGAAGGCGCGTTTAGTACGGACATGCAGGCGCCTGACCTACTGGAATCACGCCAAACAGGTTCCTATTCCGCCGGATTGGGCAGTTTTTTTTAGGAGAGATCCAGATTTGGGTAATGCCTGCGCTGCCTCTGGAGGAGGGCGCGGACAGAAAGAAAAAAAGCCCGGGTGATGATACCCGGGCTGTGGTTAAAGGTTAACTTTGCTCAGTCTGCCGGAATAAAATTCAGGCCCATGATTCCGGTCAGCCTGCCATCCAGGAAAATGCCCGTGATGCGGTCACCGCTGGCATTGTACCAGTTGAAGGTGCTGCGCACGATGTCGTCATCTTCGCCGATCCACTGTTCGCGCAAGAATCCGGGTGAACCGAGCATGTTGGCCATCACCTCGTAGGGGATCACCTTGTCTCGGTCGTAAATCGCCTTGAGCTGCTCGTATGTCTCACGATTGACCGTTGACAGGGCGAAATCATCGACGTGGACATTTGCAGTCACGTTCTTTTTGTACACCCTGCCGTCGTTGGTGACGCTGATGTAGCCGGTCATGCCCGTCCAGGGCATATCAAAAAGGTAAGTCTGCTTGTGGCTCTCGCGCGGTTTCCATGAGTCGGTGCTTTTGCGTCCGGTGATGGTCATGATGCGGTCCAGGTCGGCTTCCATCGTCTCACCGATAATAATGTTGACCCAGCCCTGGTAGACCGGACCAGCCATCAGCCCGCTGTAATTGGTGGGGATATCGGCAGCGGTTGGGGGCGCGGAAGGCTCCTGTGCTGGAGGCTGGTCCTCTACCGGTGGGACTGTGACACCCTGCGGGTAGCCAACCAGCTCGACAGCATCGATCTCCACCCAGCCCAGCCCTAAAATGCTCTGGTCAACCCAGATCACGACTGTATCGGTGTAAAAGACTTCGTCCAATTCGATGGTATGGGTCCAGACATCCGGGCAGTACTCCACATCCTCTGGGTCGCCGTACCACAACAACCAGGTCTCCCCTGCGGTGTCGATCAACTGGATTTCTACCACCTGGGAGGGGTTGTGGGACTGGTGGATGACCAGTTCGGTGGGGTTAACGGGCGTCTCGTAGTACAGAACAAGATACTCTTCGGTTTCGGGCTGTGATGAAGCCCAGGCCAATGGGTTATCCCCGCAGACATCGACATCCGGGGCACCTGTGGCCTGCATGGCTGACCAATCGTGGGAGGTGTATTCCGAGCTGGCCTCAGCCCACACAGCCCACTGGCGGATGGCCTGCCCGGGGCCGGGAACCCCAGCCACAGCAGGATCACCAAATTTGATAGAGGCCAGCAGGGCTTCGAATACCGGTCGCACGCCAGCCCAGTCTGATGCAGGGGACTCAACATTGACGTTGAAATATTCATAAGGCGTCAGCATGGTCATGAACACAAGCCCTTGCATCGTTTCGCCCCTCACGGTTTCTTCGTAATCCATCATCAAACCCTCAACGCCGTCCATAAAGTAAGGCATCGGGTTGCTATATTGGGAGCCTGTTCCGAAGGGGTTGTCGAACAGTTCTTCTTTGGTCATGGGCTGCGGTAAATCCTGGTAAAGGATGGTGACTTTGGGCCTGGCAGCGCCACCTGGGCCAGATTGAGTCATCGTGATGAAGCCGAGATCATCTTCAAAGTCGTAACCCATGATCTTTTGGAAGGAAAAACCACCCTGGCTGTGCTGGTAGACCTCGCCAAGATAGAAGCTTTCTGCGGAGGTGCTTTCCTCGCCCAGGGATTCCCAGGCCTCATCATCAAGCGGTTCATCCCACTCCCAATCCTCAAGATCAAACTCGAATGGCTGGGCTTCGAAAAATGTGACCGAATTGAGCACGGCATCAAAAATCGGTTCCAGTTCCTTCCAGCGCGCTTCGGGTGATAGGGCAGTGATGTAGAATTCCTGGTTCGGGTAAGGCGCAACGGCAAAGACCTTACCTTTGAGGGACTGGCCGCTTTCTTCCCCTGAAAATTCAACCAGCAGGCCATCCCTGCCATTCACTTTGATATTATTCGGCCTGGAGAATTGGATGTCTTCGGCTTCTGCGGCCATTTGGTCGAGAATCTCCTGCGAGCTCAGATCCTCTTCGGTCAGACCGCCGAACGCCATGATAAACGGGCCAACATCCTCCTGCGCATCGGGCGCCATCATGATCACCATGCCCCAAAAGTCCTGGGTTTCATAATCGGGGACCTGCTGAAGGGCGAACCCGCCCTGGTTGGATGTGAGTGTTTCCCCCAGGGGGATGTCTTTCCTGCCCCCCAGGCTGCATGCCATGGTGGCAATCAACAACATGGTGAGTACCAAAACGAGGGGTTGGTGTCTTCGGGCCATTAAGTCTCCTTTTTTGACAGGTTGCGGTAAGCGTATTCAATTGGTGATCAGTTAAGTCCGTTGGTGTGATTTTCCCCTTCTGGACGGGTGTATTGACATCAATTATATATGATTTTTAGATTAAACGAAGTGTTTTTTAAGATTAATTTTGGCCGAATCAGCCAGAACACAACCAGTTTAAGGCATCTGCCCGGCTTACTGACAGCCTGAACAACCCCCACGGCTTTTGATCGGCCAGCATTTCGTCGAAATGGCTGCTCACCTGCAGCGACGCGGTCCGTACGACCGCCAGACGGATGTGGTAATTGGCCAATTTCTGGAGCACAGCGCCGGCAACCCCTGAACTCAGGTCAAAGAATTGGGGGGGCAAGTTTTCGGGATAAAGCAGCACCAGGGCTGTCTCTGCCCCAAAGCAGGCTTCAATCAATTGGCTGACGGAAGGGGCATCCTCGAGGAACGCGGCACCGAGGGGCCCTTCGAGCAGGCGTTTTTCTCTGAAGGTGACCGGGATTAATTGGCTCATGGCATCCTTTGAAAAGAATTGATCGCATGATCATGGGTGTTCACTTGGGCAACCATACCGACAGGCTGAAGCCGATGTTAAGCAGGCATTACGAATTGCGTATAGCCATTGAGTCGAATCCTGGGCCTGCGCCAGGGCGGAGCACGCTCCCGATGGTGGGGTTCATTTTGGCCAGCCTGTGTTCCCTGGTCAGGATCAAACCTCCAGGTAGTGAATGCGTTTATTCAGCCAGACGACCGTCTCTGGCTGGTAGTGACGCACGATCAGCATTGAACAGCCCACGGTTTCCATCAGCCTGTCGTTCAGGGGCCCGAAAAGGCTGCGATGCGAAAAGACGTCCCCGCCAGCGCCGATGATCAGCAGGTCGTATTTCCCTGCAATGATTTCCTGCTGGATGCCTTCGCTGACGGATGGCGTTGGCTTGGCCTGGATGTCCATCCACTCGGGAATTTCGCCCAGAACCTGCTCAACGAGCTCCTGGGCAAACAGTGCTGCATCTTCCATTTTCTCCTCATCCAACCCTTCGGGGGTCAGGTGCAGCGCTGTGACATGCACACCGGGTTCGTAGGCCAGGGAGGTGCTCAATTGCAGGCTCAGGCGGGTATTGGGACCGCCGGCGATAGGCACAAGGACTTTTCGGATACTTTCGATCCCCCGGTTGCGGAAAACGACCACGTCCTTGCGCGCGTTGACCATCACCTCTTTGACGATGTTGTGGGGGATTTTGAGCTTGGTGTCCTCTGATGGCCAGCCCAGCATGACCATGCGCACGGGGTTGGGAGATTGCAGCTCTTTATAGATGGCCGATTCCACCGTATTGGCTGCTTTGATCTTGGCCGAGATGGCCACATTCCGAGCCTGGGCGATGGGCGCGGTCAGCTGGTATAACCCGTCTCGGGCTGCTTTGCTCTGTTCGACAATGGCCTCAATCTCTGCCTCGGTTCTGGTGTTGGGCACCTTGATGACCGACATCAGGCTGATCGTGGTGTCCTCCTGGTGCTCAGCCAGGCGGGATGCCAGTTCGACGAGGCCTGCCGCTGTGGCGGGGTTGATTGCGGCAATCAGCAGGCGGCCGCCGCCCACGTCTTCCTCAAATTTCGCCTGGATCAGCGCCCTGCGGCGATAAACGCGCGAAATGTAGAAACCGATAGTTAAGATCACGATCACCAGTCCCAGGAACAGCAAGGCCCGCGGGTTGGCAAAGGCGATAATCAAGACACCGCTCAGGGCTGCCAAGATTGGGGTGAGGGGATAAAAGGGGACCTTGAAAGGGCGGTCGATGTCGGGATACTTCTTGCGCAGCTGGACCATCGCCAGGGATGCCCAGACCAGCACAAACATGTACCCGGCGCTGGAAATGAAGCTCAGAAAATCGACCAGCCCGATAATCGTCACCAGCCCGCTGATCACCGCCACCATCAGGATGGCGGCATAAGGTGTGCGCCAGCGGCTTAAGCGTGACAGGCTGCGCGGCCACACCTGGTCACGGCTGAGGGTGAAGGCTTCCCGCGTTGCCGATAGCATAGCGGAGTTGACCGAGGTCAGCGTTGCCACAATGCCTGCTGCGGCCATCAGTGTCACGCCCAGGCGGGGCCAAAAGACCTGAGCGGCGTCTGTCAGGGCTGTTTCCGAACCGGCCAGGGCATCATACGGGATCACACCGATGGTGACAAGCGAGACCAGCGTGTATACGAGGGTGGTCACGCCCAGGCTGATCAAGATCCCCCTGGGAATGACCCGATGCGGCTCACGAATCTCTTCGGCGTCGTCGGCGATGACTTCAAAACCAACATAGGCGTTATAGATCAGGGCGATGGTGGTCAGCATGCGGCCCAAATTTGCCCAAACCGAGCGGTCTTCAAATAGAACGCGGCCTGATTGAAACGTATCCCACGAAAAACCCTCCGGACGGAGAAAACCGAGCAGTACGTACAGGGTAAAAACAACCAGTAAAAAGCCGCCCAGAGCAATTTGAAGGTTGCCGACCTGGGTGATACCGCGCACGTGCATCAGCCCCACTGCAAAGATTACGATCAGGGCGACCGGGATGATGGGTAAAAACGGGAAGAACACCTTGAGGGAATAGGCAAAACCCACTGCAGATAGGGCGGCATAAAAGGTGCTCGAAAGCCCGTCCAGTGAGCCAACCAGGAACATAACCAGGTTATTCCCGAAGGCTTCTTTCACGTAGGTCATCGCACCGCCAGTGACGGGGTAAGTGGTGGCCAGCTCGCAGTAGTTGAGGGCGATGCTCAATGAAAGCACCCCGCCGATGATGATCGCCAGCACGGCATCGGGCCCGGCGATGCCTGCTGCATGCCCGGTGAGAACGAAGATCTCCGCCGCGATGGTGCCAGCGGTGCCGAGCATGATCACTTGCAAAAGGTTGAGTTGACGTCTCAGTTTTCGTTTAGCCATGGGAAGTAAAGGGAATAATTATTAGGTATTGGGTAATTGGAAGGGGGTGGTTGGTTTTTTTCTTTACCCGTTAATTGTAGCCCAAATTACTGTTTAATACTATATTCTCAAAATAAAACAATTCCCCATCAACCCATCCCAAACGCCTAATTTCTAACCGCTTAATATTCCTCAAATCACCTTTTCTGTTTTTCCGGCCAGGTTACGCAATTGCTCCAGCTGGCCAATGTGGTAGGTGTGGTGGAAAAAGTAGAAAAAAGCCACATAACCACGCCGGTGTTTCCCCTGCCAGAAGTCGATTTCTTCATCAAAATCGGCTTTGCTCATATGCTCTAAGTGATCTGTGATCAACTCGGAGATAAGGGTATAGGTGTTGGTTAGCTGCTGCAGGTGGATAACGCCGTCTCCGTCACAGGTGATGGGTTCTGAGCCGATCCGGTAATGCGCCAGGTCGGGCAGGTCAGTCGGGGTTTTACCCCCGATCGCCTTGAGAATATCCACCTGGTTCTGAACCAGGTGCCCCAGGACCCAATTCAGGCAATTCCCCGCTGGCTGAGGCTGAAGCAGACTGTCGGCATGGCTCAGGTCGGAAACCTGCCTGAGCAGGATACCCTGTTCGAAGGTGAGCATTTTTGTGAATTCATCTTTTGTAATCATGGTTTCTCCGGTTATGTCTAAAACCATCAATCAAATCCTGATGATATCGGTTCGATCATGGCACATGTCTGGCGATATTTATATAAGGCGGTTAACGCGTTCTATGGCAACCAGGCCAGTCGGGCGATAAAGTGGCGTAACAGCTCAGGCGCCCAGGTGATCTCCAGCCCGCGGATCTTTTCGGACTGCTGGACCACAACACTGGCCACCTCGCCGACATAGTCCAGGTGGCTGCGGGTGTACACCCGGCGCGGGATGGCGAAGCGCACCAGCTCGTTGGGCGCGGGGATGGCATGGCCGGTTTTGGGGTCGGGGTGCGAGAACATCAGGCTGCCGATCTCTACGGTGCGCACGCCCCCCTCGATATAGAGCATGTTCGCCAGGGCTACACCCGGGAATTGTGATGGCGGGATGTGGGGCAGGGTTTGGGCGGCGTCCACATACACGGCATGTCCACCGGTGGGCAGATAAACGCTCATCCCGGCGGCGCGCAGCACCTCTCCCAGGTACGCGGTGTGACCCTCGCGGTAGGCCAGGTAGTCCTCGTTAATCCCCTCCCGCAGGCCGACGGCAATCGCTTCCAGGTCACGGCCGGCCAGGCCGCCATAGGTCAGGAAGCCCTCCTGGATGATCAGACGTTCTGACAGCTTGAGCTTGAGGTTTTCATCGCGGCAGGCGATGAACCCGCCGATATTGACGATGGCATCCTTTTTCGCGCTCATCGTGCAACCATCGGCATAGGAAAACATCTCCCGGGCGATCTCAGCAACAGAGCGGTCAGCGTAGCCTGGTTCGCGATTTTTGATGAACCAGGCGTTTTCTGCGAAGCGGCAGGCATCGATGAAAAAGGGAATCCCGTGGTGGTGGTAGATTTCTGCCGTGGCGCGCAGGTTGGCCATCGAGACGGGCTGCCCGGCAGCCGAATTGTTGGTGACGGTCAGCATGCCGACGGGAATGTTCTCTGCCCCGGTCTTTTGGATGAAGTCTTCCAGTTTGTCCAGGTCCATATTTCCCTTGAAGGGCAGGTCACGCTGGGGGTTAGATGCTTCAGGCACGGCCAGGTCAACCGGGTTGGCACCCAGGGCCATAAGGTTGGCCTGGGTAGTGTCGAAATGGCGGTTGTTGGGTACGCTTTGCCCGGCAGAGACCATCGTCTTGAACAGCACGCCCTCTGCGCCGCGTCCCTGGTGGGTGGGCAGCACATAAGGGAACCCGAGTACCTCCTGCACAGCCGCCTCGAAACGGGCAAAGCTGCGGGCACCCGCGTAAGATTCGTCTCCGACCATCATGGCTGACCATTGGCGGTCGCTCATGGCGTTGGTACCGGAATCGGTCAGAAAGTCAATGAAGACGTCCTCAGCGGCGACACCGAACAGGTTGTTGTGAGCATCCGCCAGGATGCGCTCGCGTTCTGCGTGGGTAGTTTGCTTGATGGGTTCGACAACTTTGATGCGGAAAGGTTCAACAAAGGGAATGGGCATGGGTGGGTTCTCCTGGTTTTAATCGGTTGGTTAGGGTTAATCGTCAGGTGGATAAGCCAGATGACCAGTCTCAATTATAATTGCACTTCTTTAAAATTCGTGAGATTTCATGACACTTTTTGGGGTAACACCTAACAAGCAGGGCTAAGGTCTCTGGAATTAAGATTTTTTTGAATTTTCTGAAAATGCCGATTGGACAATAATGCGTTCAAATCTTCATTGATGATTTTCTCGTTGACTGGCGAGAGACCGTCACATAAAGTTGATGCTGATCAGCAATACCCCTCAATTTACCGCAAGATCGTTTGTGTGAAAAACCCTGCAACTAGATTGATTGAGTTCTGTTCATCATGGGTTTGTCGCTGTAAATTGACATGATTCATACCTGATGAATCACGCTTTTATCAGCAATGACTCCCTCATATACAATAATAATCTCACTGCTGCGCAAGTTGAACGTACCCTAAGTTTAGGGCGGGACTGGGTTCTTTGACTCATTAACAAAGCGGCTTTGCAATTGCTAAAGCCAGGGTCAACAACACACCACAGCCCTTATTTCGGGCGCTACAGCTGCCTTTCCTCAATATAAATTTCATCTTTACCGGACATTGCCGGCGACAGCAGTAATAACATGTGAGTTAAAGATTGTCCTTAACAGCATTATTGAGAAATTTATGTAGAACCGTTGAAATCCGCGTTCATTTCCTATATACTGAAATTAACAGATAATCGTTTCTTTTACCCCTTTGCAAGAACGGCTTGTGGAAGGATCTGGAATTCTGTTAAAGAGAAAACAGAATATCACACAACAGGTCATTGATTTGCAAGCCCATCAGGTGATGGGCGCAAGGAAATCTGAGCAAACAGAAACCCGCACAAACCTGCAGATTGCACCACCAGGTAGGAAAGGCAGGTGACAAAAAGATTTTTGAAAGATTCTCTGCAAGGAAGACAAAGCATTTATTCCAAAAGCAGCGCGATATAATCTGGAAGCACAAAACGCAATTTACACCCCTGAACAATTCACTAACGAATCCCATTGATGTCTCATTGATATAAAACAATTAAATACTTTAATCTGGCCTTTGCGGAGCTTTGATTTTTTGTCACACCTTGGTACCCACATTGAAAGGTGAATTTTTCCCTTAATCTTCTATAGCATTTTGTAGTTACACACCAAAAGAGGACAAAATGAACAGCCGACGGGTTTTTGCATTCAGTATCTTTATCATGCTTGTGCTGTTGATCACAGCAAATCTGGTTTCTGCTGAAACAGTTAATATCATCTCACTTGAAAGCGGTTTTACTTATCAGGGACAACTAAAAAGCAGTGATGAGCCTTATACTGGCACCTGCGACTTTCAATTTTTGCTTTTTGAGGCCCAAGTGGCCGGCAGTCAGGTGGGAGATATGCTAACCCAGGAGGCTGTGGCCCTGAATGAAGGTTTTTTCACCGTGACCCTTGATTTTGGACCAGGTGCGTTCAACGGGGATAAGCGCTGGCTAGAGATCTGGGTGCGCTGCCCGGCAGGCGTGGGGGACTATCAGCAGCTCTCCCCTCGCCAGGCGTTGACGGCTACGCCTTATGCCTGGTATGCCCAGAATGCTCCCTGGTCTGGAATCAGCAACATACCGCCCGGGTTTGCCGATGGCGTGGATGATGATACCCTTTACACGGCTGGGACAGGCCTAACCCTCTCAGGCACCACTTTTCATGTCGACACAGGCTATCTGCAACGGCGGGTGAGCGGCACCTGTGATCCTGGAAATGCCATCCGGGTGATTGCATTTGATGGGTCTGTAACCTGCGAACCGGTCGGCGGGAGTGCTGGGTGGTCCCTGACGGGCAACGCCGGCACAAACCCGCAGACCAATTTCCTGGGCACCAGTGATAATGTCGCCCTTGAGTTGCGGGTGAATGGAAAGCGTGCCTTGCGGCTTGAACCCAACGGAAATAGTTCCAGCCTCCTGGGCGGATCTGCATATAACCAGGTGTTTGACGACGTTGTTGGGGCTGTGATTGGTGGCGGCGGTAATTCCACGTATGAAAATAGGGTCACGGATAACTATGGCACAGTTGGGGGCGGATTGTCCAACCAGGCAGGCGATGCGGAGGGCAGTGTCACGGATAAGTATGGTGCGACGGTGGGCGGCGGCTACGGCAACACGGCTAGTGGCTACGTTTCAACCGTGGGCGGCGGCCAAGCCAATGAGGCCAGTGGGGTCCGTTCATCCTTGACCGGCGGCTATCAAAACACAGCCAGTGGCAGCAACTCAACCGTGGGCGGCGGCCAAGCCAATGAGGCTAGTGGCTTCCTTTCAACTGTGGGCGGCGGCTATAGCAACACGGCTAGTGACAACTACTCAACCGTGGGCGGCGGCTTTCAAAACACGGCCAGTTACGACACCTCGACCGTGGGCGGCGGCTCTCATAACACGGCCAGCGGCAGTTACTCGACCGTGCCAGGAGGATATTATAATCTTGCCCAGGGTTATGGCAGTCTGGCTGCTGGTTATTCTGCCAAAGCCAATAACATAGGTTGCTTTGTGTGGGGTGATGTTTATGAAGAGGATGTGACCTGTGATGTTGATAACCGCTGGGTGGCGCGGGCCCGTGGTGGCGTGTATTTCTATACCAATGCTGGCCTCACAACGGGTGCTTACCTGGCGGCTGGGGAAGGTTCTTGGAGTTCTATCAGTGACCGGAACATGAAGGCGAACATCGAAGCCGTTGAAACCACAACCGTACTCGAAGCGCTGATGGAGGTGCCCATCTCAACCTGGAATTACACGACACAGGATGATTCCATTCGCCATATCGGACCGATGGCACAGGATTTTTACGCCGCTTTCGGCGTGGGCGGAAACGACACCGCTATCACCACCATCGATGCAGATGGCGTGGCCCTGGCAGCCATTCAAGGCTTGTATGCCGAGAACCTAGCCCTCAAGGCGCAGGTTGATGATCTGGAAACTCGCCTCACGGCGCTGGAAGCGGTGGTGAGTGCAGGGCAATCCCCGGAGACATCACCCAGGACGAGCATCCCATGGATCATTGCCCTGGGGTTGTTCGTGGTTGGGGGGGTGTGGATGGTCAAACGCAGGGAGGAGGGTGTATAAAGATGAAGAATCACCTTCCAAAATTGCACACATTGGTGGTCTTGTGCTTCTTGCTGTGCCTGTTCGCGGTTTTACAGGTGCTGGCGCAATCTGGTGGTCCCTTTGACCTCACCTGGAGCACAGTGGATGGCGGCGGGGCGACCTTCAGCACCGCCGGCAGCTTTTCGCTGGGTGGCACCATCGGTCAGCCGGATGCGGGGGGCATGGCAGGTGGAGATTACACGCTTGCGGGCGGCTTCTGGGGTGGCAGAGGTCATGAACTTGTGGAGCAAGGCCAACTCATTTTTATGCCTCTAATCTTCAGATGAGGGGTTTGACGGAGGTTGGCTGAAAACTGACTGACCGGTTGATACCTGATCATCTGACCCGCAGACGATGATTTAACCCCTCTTGGTCATGGCGATTCAACCATTGAGAGGTTAAATCAAATGATGCCGGGTAATCTCGGAATTTAGCGGTGATGTGTCTTGATGGTCTGCTCTGATTGAGGATAAGGAAAAAAAGGGCATTACTTTTCGCGTTTTTAATGGCGTTCACGCTGTGGTGATGCCCTTATCAACAGGACAGGTTTGAAGGTCGGTTTATTCATCAATATCGTGTGTCTCATCATCGCGCTGGTCCGTTTCCATCTCAGCCCGCAGCCTGCGCAACGACCGCCGCACCATAAAATACACCCCACCCAATGCGAAGGGCGCGCTGGCGATCAGCAAGATCACCGTCCAGCGCGGGGTTGTCCCCAAGCGCGTATCCAGCCATAGCCCGACCAGGATCGCCACCGTCGCCAGGGCAAAGGTCAGGCAGCCCGCCTGCAGGGGGATCAGCCCGAGCGGCATCTTTTTAGCGCTGCCGGGTGGTTTCTCTTGGTCCCGATCTTTATCCATCTCGTTCATTTCTCCTCCCGGCTAATTTCTGCCAACAGGTTTCAATAAATGGGTTCGGCTCGCTGCTGCGGACTTTTGCGCCCCGCTGATCCGCAGCGGATAGCTACCGCCAACCAATTATCCGCTAAACGCGATGCGCTACGCCCGCATACCTTCCCAGCACGAACAGCGCGCCCCACAGCACCAATCCGATCAGACCAAACCAAATTGCGAGCCCTGAATCCAGTCCCCACAGGTCGATCACCCGGATTTCAAAGTCGACCACTGCCACAGGAACCGGGATCAGGTCGTCAAGGGCTTCATCATAGAATCCGAAGGACACGAACACCTTCCCGGGGAAGTCGCCGGGCTGCTCAGCCCGCAGTTCCCATGTTAACAACAGGTCTTGCTCGTCGGCGAGGTTGGCCTGCGTTATGCCGGGCGGGTCCAGGCGCAGCGGGTAGAGAGCTGGCTCGGCCAGCACGACCTGCCCCTCCCGGGTTTCACCAGCGGGCAAGGGATCGTGGTCCAGGTCGGTCAGGCGCATGTGGACCGCGCCGGTGTCGCCGCTGCGGATCCAGCGCGGCCAGGCGATCTCGAGCGCATACGCTGAGTGGCTGGCAAAATCCTCATCCCCGGGTGCAGCGGGGAGCGGACCGGCTGGAACCCTGAATTGGCGGGTGTCAGTCGGTGCCGGCCAGGCAGCCCAGCCCAGGCTGAACAGCCCTACGGCAAGACACACCAAGCTGAGGGCGTACAGGATCTGGCTGAGGGCTTTGCCTGGGTGCCGAAAGTGCGTTTTCATCCCTGCCAAATCAGATAAAGCATGCTGAGCAGCAGGGGGGCTGCCAGCAAGGCAGCCAGCAGCTCGATTTCAGCCCTCAGGGCGAGATACAATCCAAAGGGGATCAAAACCTGGATAACCAGCAAGACCACCTTGGTTTTGAGGCCATTTTTCTTCATCTGTTCTGCGATCAGGTTTAAAATAGGCATTTTTTCCCGTTAAACCAAGTGAATTAATAAAGCTGAGATCGACACGGTCAGCACCATAATCAGCCCGTACAGCAGCAGCTTGCGCATCACGCTGCCCTCCTGGCCGGTCAGGCCAACAGTGCTGCAGCCCACGATCACCTTAGCAGGTGCCAGCACGCTCCCCAGGGAGCCGCCTGCGGTCTGCGCAGCCAATATAAGCGGGACGCTGAGGTTGAGCAATTGGGCTGAGTTCTGCTGGAGTACGCCGAACAGCACGTTCGAATTGGTATTGCTGCCGGTGATGAATGCCCCTAAAGCGCCAATGAAAGGTGCGATCACGGGGTAAAGATCCCGGCTGAAACTGACGCTGAGGCCTTCTGCCAGCAAAAAGGTCATGCCGCTGTGGAGCATGATCGATGCTACGCCGACCATGGCCAATATCCCCAGGCTGGCATTCACACCGCTGCGGGTGACCTTGGTTAAAATGCGTTTGATGGAATCGGGCTTTAAATAACCTGTGCGGCGATAGATCAACAATGAGAGCAGGCTGCTGTAAAGCAGGATCGATCCGACATGCCCAAACAGATTAATTGTCCGGCCCGGACCTGCCTGGGTCACCCAGCCGTAGCGGGTGGCAACTGCCGGAAAGTCCAGCGAAAAGGTCACCTGGCCGAGAAAGGCTTTAACAGGGGGGATCAGGTTGACTGTAAACGCCAAAACGACCAGCAATCCATAGCCGATCAGCGATAGCCACAGCGATTTGCCCGCGTTTTCGCCTTCGCCGGGCTTGGCGAGCTCGACGTTGTGGACGTTGTTGTGATAGGCAGGCAGGCGCAGCAGGAGAAATCCCACGCCCAGGCCGGCCAGCCCGGCACCGGTGCTGCCCAAAGTCCACATGCCGTTGACAGCCAGCAGGTACTGCACCACGCCCATCACTGCTGAGATCAGCAGTACAGGCAGAAAGGCGCGTTTAAGGCTTTTCCAGCCGTTGCCAGCCACGGCCACCAGCAGGCCGCTGGGAAAGCCTGCCAAGCCGCTTAAAACCGCGGAGAGCGGGGCGAGGGCATCAGCGGAAAGGCCTGTCACCGCCATCAGGGACTGGAACGAAGTTCCCAACGAGCCAAAGGTGACCGCCCAGCCATCACCCAGGGAGGCCATCAAGACGGCCTGGATGGGTGTGAATCCCAACCCGACCAGCATCGGGGCGCACACCGCCACCGGCACGCCGAACCCACCCATTCCCTGCAAAAAAGTGACCATCAGCCACCCGATCAACAGAGACTGCATCACCCTGTCCTCGGTCAGGCTGGGCATCGCCTGCCCAATCATCCGGATGGCACCTGCTTCCTGGACGATATTAAACAGGAGCAGTGCCGTCCAAATGATCAGCAGCACATCGATGCTGAGGAGAACGGCCTTGATTTGGGCAACGGCCAGCAGCTCGAAGCCAGCCCCAAAAAAAAGGACAGCAACCAGGAGTGCTGCCAGCCAGCCAGCCGCGCCAGCCCGGCTGCCCCCCCAGCGGAAGCCGAGCATCATGACCAATACAACCAGCACCGGCGTGAACGCCAGCAGCCAGTTCCAAATCGATAATGAAAGGGTCATATTCCTCCAGTAATCAATTCAGTTTCTTCATCAAGCATATAACCATTAAACCACTAAAACAGCTGGCTTGCCGATCAATTCAAACATTGTCGATAAACCCGCTGCCTGCCCGGGCTGACCGCCGCCGGCAAACAGGGTGAAGGAGCCGGGTTCGACCACCCAATCGCCGTTGTCGGTGACGACAGCATATTGGCGGGGATGGATGGTAAATTCAAGGCGTGCCGTTGCGCTTGGTGCCAGGTGAACCCGTTTGAAGCCCACCAGGCTGTGGCGCGGTACGGGGACCGATGCAGCCTGGTCGCTCAGGTAAACCTGGACGACCTCATCCCCGGGCACCTGGCCGATGTTGTGAACCTCGCAGCTCACTTGCAGGGTTGCGGGGGTGCGCATCTGAACCGGGGTCACGGAGAGGTTGTGGTAAGCGAATTCAGTGTAGCTCAATCCGAACCCGAAGGGATACAAAGGGTCACCGTCAAAATAACGGTAAGTACGCCCGGCCATGCGGTAATCGTCGAAGGGCGGCAGCTGATCGACGGATCGATAAAAGGTCACGGGCAGCTTGCCGCCCGGGTTGGTACCGCCAAACAAGGCTTCTGCCACGGCACGGCCGCCAGCCTGGCCGGGATACCATGCCTCAAGAATAGCCGGGATATGCGCGTCTGCCCAATTGAGGGCAATCGGGCTCCCGTTAAGCAGCACCAGCACCACCGGGGTACCCGTCGCTGCGATGGCCTTGAGCAAAGCTTCCTGCTCGCCCGGCAGGTCCAATGTTTGGCGGTCACCGCCGCTGACCTTGCCCTCCAGGTTGCCCTCGGACTGGCCTTCTTCGCCTTCGACGAGCTGAGAAAGCCCCAGCACAATCACAGCCAGGTCGGATTCGGCGGCGGCCTGCACTGCTTCGGGAAAGCCTGCCTGGCCCGGCGCGGCGATGTCGCAGCCGCGGTCATAGCGCACCCGGGTACTCTCCGGCACCATGCCCCGGATGCCCTCCAGCACAGTGACAGGTGATGAGGGCGTGCCGTAGTAGTTCCCGAGCAAGACCAGGGGGTCATCGGCGTTCGGGCCGATCACAGCGATGGAGCCGATGTTCTTTTGCACAGGCAGGAGCTGATCCTCGTTTTTCAGCAACACCAGGGATTGTCGGGCGACTTCCAGCGCCAATGCCTGGTGGGCCGGGCTGTCGACTGCCTCGACCGGGATACCGGTGTAGGGCACAGTTTCAGGGGTGTCGAACATCCCCAGCCTGAACCGGATCTGGAATAAATAGGAAAGGGCTGCGTCGATCTCACGTTCGGGGAGCCAGCCCTGCCCGACGGCCAGCAGGAGGTGCTCGTAAGTGCGGCCGCAATTCAGGTTGCAGCCTGCCTGGACGGCCATCCCGGCAGCCTCTTCAGGGCTGGGGGCAAGCCGGTGATGTTTATAGATGTCTTCGATCGCGCCGCAATCGGAAACGGCGTAGCCCTCAAAACCCCAGCGCTGGCGCAGAATCTCTTCCAGGAGGAAGGAACTGGCACAGCAGGCTTCGCCGTTGACCCGGTTATAAGCGCCCATCACTCCGGCTACACCTGCCTCGCGCACGAGGGCTTCGAAGGCCGGCAGGTAGGTCAGCAGCAGGTCCCGCCGGTCAACCCGGGCGTCAAAATGGTGCCGGTCAGCCTCGGGTCCGCTGTGGACGGCGAAATGCTTGGCGCAGGCAGCCGTTTTGAGGTAGCGGGGGTCATCGCCCTGCATGCCGCGTACAAACTGCGTACCGATACGGGCGGTCAGGTAGGGGTCTTCACCGTAGGTCTCCTGTCCTCGTCCCCAGCGGGGATCGCGGAAAATATTGATGTTGGGGGACCAAAACGTCAGGCCTGTATAGCGGGAATGGTCTCCGCGGCGCAGCGCGTCGTGATGTTTGGCGCGCCCTTCATCGGAGATGGCGGTGGCCATGCGGAAAACGAGATCTTCGTTCCAGGTAGCCGCGATGCCGATCGCCTGGGGGAACACGGTGGCGGTCCCTGCCCGGGCGACGCCGTGCAAAGCTTCGTTCCACCAGTTGTAGGCGGGGATGCCCAGCCGCTCGATGGCCGGGGAGTCGTCCATCAGCTGGGAGATCTTCTCCGCAATGGTCATGCGCGCGATTAGGTCGCGGGCGCGGTCACCGGGCGGGAGGTTAGGGTTGCGATCGTCAGTTTGTAGACCGGGGTTCAATGCAGGCTCCTGTAGAGATACGTGCAAACATTATAAACGACAAATCAGGGGGATGCGGGTGAAATTTGAGGATGGCGAATGGTGACGGGTGAGTACAATCCGTGCAGGCAAGAGGTAGAACTAAGCAACGCGCAGGCTGGGGGATTGGTTTTTTATTCCTTCACAAGATGATGGATAATGGTAAAATTATGCCTGTATCTGGGGCAGTGGCGGAATGGCAGACGCAACGGACTTAAAATCCGTCGGTGGTAACACCGTGTGGGTTCGACTCCCACCTGCCCTATTATATCAGATTAATTTTTATTCTATATTCAAAAGGCATCTCAGATCAGGTGCCTTTTTTTGTTGTTAATTCAATCCCACAAATCAAAAGAATATCATCAAATGACCTTACCTGGTAACC
>NPIE01000195.1_pt1 | contig 129675 bp, 116 predicted proteins | sample 8637661 | NCBI WGS metagenome assembly NPIE01 (sample SAMN07420842, study PRJNA396082) | bioreactor metagenome | isolation source: sample BA12 brine-fed electro-methanogenic bioreactor BA | place: Japan: Kochi | collected 2016-12-09
CACGGAACACGGAACACGGAACACGGATGTGCCGATGTTCGGATGTGCGGATGTGCGGATGAATCCGCACCTACCATCCTTATCCCTTATCCCTTATCCCTTATCCCTTATCCCTTATCCCTTGTCCCTTGTCCCTTGTCCCTTGTCCCTTGTCCCCGTCACCCCGACAGCGGCAGGGTGAGGGTGAACAGCGCTCCGCCGTCGGGGCCGTTCGTCGCCTCCAGCGTGCCGCCGTGGTGTTCCACGATTTCGTAGCAGATCCAGAGCCCGAGCCCGGTGCCCTGTCCCGGGTCCTTGGTGGTGTAGAAGGGCTCGAAGATGTGGGGCAGGTCGCGCTCGGCCAGGCCCGGGCCATTGTCGCGGACCCGCAGCCAGGCGTGGCCTGATCCGCTGGTGGCGTCGATCCGGATCACGGGACGGGGATGCCCCGCGGTCGCATCCACTGCGTTCTGCACCAGGTTGACCAGCACCTGGTGCAGCTGGCCGGCATTGCCGAACACCACCAGCCGCTCGGGCAGCTCCAGCTCCACCTCCGGCCGCTGTTGCAGTCCCTTCACCACCCAGTGCGCGGCGGTGGTGGCGATCGCGGCCAGGTTCACCGGCTCCGGCTCCTGTCCGCCGCGCAGTGAGAGATGGCGCAGGCTGCGGATGATCTCGCCAATCCGCGCGGCTCCCTCCACCATGCCGTCCACCAGCGAGGGAAGGTCATCCAGGATGTCATCGATGTCCAGGGCCCGGCGCTGGCGATCCAGTACCTGTGGGTCCACGCCGCGGTGGACGAGTCCCAGATAATCCCCCAGGGCGTGGGTGTAGCGGCGCAGGATATGGGCGTTGCCGTAGACGAAGCTCACCGGGTTGTTCAGCTCGTGGGCCACGCCCGCCACCAGCCGGCCGAGGGAGGCCATCTTCTCCGATTGCAGGATGCGCTGCTGGGCCTGCTGCAGTTCGTGGTGGGCACGGTTCAGTCGCCGGTAGGCGCGGCGCAGCTCGCCCACCGGGCGCCCGACCAGCACCAGTCCCACCGCGTCGCCGCGGGGATCGCGGCGCAGGGCACAGTTGAGGACCACCGGCTCACTGGCGCGGCCGGTGTGGTCGAGCAGGCGCACCTCTCTCTCACAGGCCGAGGGGCGCTCGGGCAGCGCCGGCCAGTGGGTCGTCAGGTGGCGTGATCCGGGGTCCAGGAGTTCCGTCATGCTCAGCCCGATGACCTCGGCGCCGGTGCGTCCCGTGAGGCGGGTGAAGGCGTGGTTGACCTGTTGTACCCGGCCGTCGGGAGCGCAGACGACCAGGACCTCGGAGATGGATGCAAGTACGCTCTCGATAAATTGCTGCGCCTCGCGCAGGCTGTGATTCTGGCGCTCAAGCTCGATCTCGCGCTTGATGAGCTCCGCCTGGACCCCCTCCACCCGGAATATCTCGCGCAGCCAGCCGGTATCCACGGGCGGGGCGTCGGGATCGAACAGTGCCGCCAGCACTGCCTCACGCCTGTCCTGGTCGGAGCTCATTCAAACCCCTCCTGAGGTGCCCGGTGCGCGGGCTCAGTTCACCCGCTCGAGCCCGTAACGCTGCAGCTTGCCGCGCAGTCCGACCCGTGAGAGACCGAGCGCCCGGGCGGCGCGGCTGATGTTCCAGCCGTGACGGCGAAGGGTGTCGCGGATGATCCGCTCCTCGAAGCTCTCCACCTGCTCCTTCAGCGTCATGCCGTCGGTGGGCGCCTGGCCCGACGGCTGCGGAGTGTCCATGGCGTTGGCGACCCCGGCGCTGCCGAGGCGGGGCGAGAGGAGATCGGGGCCCAGTACCGGACCGTCGGCCAGGGCCACCATGCGCTGGATCTCGTTCTGCATCTCCCGCACGTTGCCGGGCCAGGCGTAGGACTTGAACCGTGCCAGGACCGTCTCGCTGAAGCCGGTGATGCGCTTGTGGAAGGAAGCCGCGGTCCGCTCCAGGAGATGGGCGGCCAGGAGCGGGATGTCCATCGGCCGGCTGCGCAGGGGGGGGAGGTGCAGGGGAAAGGCGCCAAGGCGGTAGTAGAGATCGGGACGGAAACGCCGGGCGGCGACAGCGGCCTCCAGGTCGCAGTTGGTGGCCGCGATGACGCGCACGTCCACCCGCCGCCGCCGGGTATTGCCAAGCGGCCGTATCTCCCCCTCCTGCAGAACCCGCAGCAGCTTGACCTGGAAGGTCAGCGAGGTCTCGCCAATCTCGTCCAGGAAGATGCTGCCGTCGTCGGCCTGCTCGAACAGCCCGATGCGATCCTCGTAGGCGCCGGTGAAGGCGCCCTTCTTGCAGCCGAACAGCTCGCTCTCCAGCAGTTGATCCGGCAGGGCGCCGCAGTTCTCGGCCACGAAGGAGCCCTCGCGGCGCGGGCTGCTGTAGTGAATGGCCCGGGCCAGCAGATCCTTGCCGGTTCCGGATTCTCCGGTGATGAGCACCGGGATGTCGTACTCGGCGATGCGCATCGCCAGGCTGCACAGGCGCGCCAGCGGGCTGTCGGGCGCGTGGATGAGGCTCTCGAAGGCGTAGTGGTGCTGCAGGATCCGGCGTTTCTCGGCGATGGTCTGCTGCAGGGCGGGGGCGGCCCGCTTGAGCTCCACGCTCACGTTCTGGTTGTCCTGCTGCAGGCGGAACAGCTCGGCCGCGCCGCGCACCACCTCCAGCAGCCGGTCGGGTTCCCAGGGCTTGGTCAGGTACTGGTAGATGCCGGCCTCGTTCACGCCGGCAATGATGTTCTCGGAGTCGGAGTAGCCGGAGATGATCAGCCGGACGGGATCCGGCCAGCAATCCCGGACCCGCTTGAGGAAGTCCACCCCGGATTCCCCCGGCATGCGCTGGTCGCACAGGATGACGTGGATCAGCTCGTTGTTGAGCAGGGCCTCGGCATCGGCGGCACTGGCGGCGGTGAGGGTGTCGAACTCCTCCCTGAGAACACGGCGGATGGCTTCCTGCGAGCGCACTTCATCATCGACGATGAGCACGCACGGGCGGCTTTTCATCGGTACTGATCTCTCCTGGACGCGGACGGGGTTGGCGCACGCCAAGAGCCATATGTGGATTTTATGGCACGGACAGAGAATGCCTATGGCCGGAAATGGCCGCCATGACCTGCGTCAAAGGAGTTGGCAGGGGTCAACCGGCAGCACAGGTGCGGACTCATCAGCACGCTTGTGCCGGACCCTCCTCCCGGCCGGATGGATCCAGCCCCGCGCCGCGGCCGGGCTACCCGCCGAGCAGTTTCCTGAAAAATCCGCGCCGGTCGGTGGCGGGGCGGGGATCCGCTGATTGCGCCGCTGCCTGTCCCGGCGCCCCGGCGTGGGTTTCGAGCAGGGCGGCCACGGCGGTGCGGGCGCTCGCCCGGGCGGCCTCCTGATCGGGGAAGCCGGACATGGGAGAGGCCAGCGACAGGGCGAGGTACGCACCGAGCTCTTCGTCCCGCGAGCTGAGGAAGCGTTCGCTGCGGCCGGCCAGATCGATCTGGAGATCGCTACCCTCGGGTGGCAGCGCGGGGGCCCCGGGAAGGCGGGGGAACAGGACCAGGTTCATGAACCAGGGGGTGACGAGCACCCCTGCCCACCAGGGTCCGAAGGCCCGGAAGCCGATGGTTTCCACGGCCAGGTCCGGCCGGTAGATGGGCAGATCGCGCATGCGCGTCTCTCCGATGAGCCGGAAGCGCGCCTCCAGCTCCATGCTCAGCTGTTCCGGATTGGCAAAGGGTGCGTTCTGGTTCATGGCCACGGAAACGAAGGGGGGCGCCGTCATGGCGCCCCCCGATTCTACCGCCCCGGTGCCTGCCGCGTCGCGCCCGGCGGGGCCTGTCGGTTCAACGCCGGGCCGCCTGGCGCTGTAGGCGGTTCACGCCGCCGAGCTGTGCGGCGTGAACCGGCGGGGCCGGTGGCCCAGGCGCTCGAGGTCCTCCAGCACGTTGGCGAGCAGCTCGTCGCGGCGTGCGCCCACGGTGTGGGTGAGTTCGAGGCCGGTGGCCAGGGATTCGGGCTCGATCCCGTGGATGATGACCTCCCCGGGATACTCCCCGGTCAGGCGCAGCGAGGCGAGCACGTCGGACAGGGCTACCTGGTGGGGCGAAACCTTGTTCATGAAGAAGGCGGGCACCGCGTTCCCCGTCAACCTCACCAGGGTGCCCGGGGCCTTCCCGGTCTTGACCGCGTCCACCACGATGAGCACATCACACTCGGCGATGGGCTCCAGCAGCTCCATGCCCGACGTGCCGCCGTCGATCACCTCCACGTTGCCGTCGAAGCTGAAATCCCGGGCCAGGCGCGCGGCCAGCCGTGCGCCCACCCCCTCGTCACTGAGCAGGATGTTGCCCAGTCCCAGCACCAGGATTCGCGGTGCCGGATTGCGGTCCGGGATGCCGGTCACAGGGCCCGCACCTTGATCAGCTCGTTGTTCTCCGTGTCCACCAGGTGCACGGCGCAGGCCAGGCAGGGATCGAAGGAGTGCACGGTGCGCAGCACCTCCAGCGGTTTCTCGGGGTCGGCAACCGGGTTGTCCATGAGGGAGGCCTCGTAGGGTCCGATGGCGTCGTTCTCGTCCCGGGGGCCGGCGTTCCAGGTGGTGGGCACCACGGCCTGGTAGTTCTTGATCCTGCCGTCCTCGATCACGACCCAGTGGGAGAGCACGCCGCGCGGCGCCTCGTGGAATCCGAAGCCGCGGATCTCGCCCTTGGGGAAGACCGGGCGGTTGAAGGTGTCCAGGTCGCCGCTGGCGATGTTGTCCATGAGCAGCTGCCACTGCTCGTTGAGGGCGTCGTAGAGCACCGCGGCGCGCACCGCGCGGGCGGCATGGCGGCCGATGGTGGAGTGCAGCGCCGAAACGGGGATCTCGCTGCCGGCGACGGTCCCGACCAGGTTCAGCGCGTAGTCGAGCCAGTGCGTGGTGGAGCCGTGCCCGGCGGCCGCCATGGCGAGGACGTTGGCCAGCGGGCCCACCTGGGCGCGCTCGTCGTAGAAGGTGGGCGCCTTCACCCAGGAGTACTTGCCCTCGTCCTGGAAGTCGGTGTACTGGGGGATGGTCTCGCCGTCGTAAGGATGCAGGGCGCCTTTCCCGCCCTCGTACCAGGCGTGCTTGACGCTCTCCTTCACCCCCTGCTCGAAGTAGCTGTCGGTGTAGCTGGTGATGGCCTTGAAGCTGGCGAGGTCGCCGCCGTGGACATAGCCGCCGGGCAGCGCGAACTTCGTGCCCTTGGTGTCCAGGGGCATGTCCGGCACCGACAGGTAGTTGGTGATGCCGGCGCCGTACTGGGTCCAGTCGGCGTAGAGGGCGCCGATGGCCGCCACGTCCACCAGGTAGGCGTTGCGGACGAAGGCGCCGATCTCGTCGATGAGCGTCTTGATGTAGGCGAGCCGCTCCATCCCCAGGGTGGAGGGGCTGTCGAGGTTGATGGCGTTGGCCACGCCGCCCACGGCCAGGTTCTGGATGTGGGGCGTCTTGGAACCGAGGATGGTGACGATCTTGTTGGCCTTGCGCTGGTACTCGAGCGCCTGCAGGTAGTGGGCCGCGGCCAGCAGGTTGACCTCCGGCGGCAGCTTCATGGCCGGGTGGCCCCAGTAGCCGTTGGCGAAGATGCCGAGCTGGCCGGAGCTGACGAAGGTCTTGAGCCGGTCCTGGACGGCGCGCATCTCCTGTTCGCTGTTGAGATGCCAGTCCGAGAGGCTCTGGGCCAGCTGGGCCGCCTGCTTCGGGTCGGCATCCAGCGCCGAGACGATGTCCACCCAGTCCAGCGCCGAGAGGTGGTAGAAGTGGACGATGTGATCATGCAGCGCATGGGCCGCCATGATCATGTTGCGGATGTACTGGGCGTTGAGCGGCACCTCCAGGTCCAGCGCGTTCTCCACCGCGCGCACCGAGGTGATGGCGTGCACCGTGGTGCACACGCCGCAGATGCGCTGGGCGAAAACCCAGGCGTCGCGCGGGTCGCGGCCCTGCAGGATGAGCTCGATGCCGCGCCACATCTGGCCCGAGGCCCAGGCCTTGGAGACCTTGCCCTCATTGATCTCGCAGTCGATGCGGAGGTGGCCTTCGATGCGGGTGACAGGATCGACGATGATGCGGTTGGTCATGGTTCCCCCAATGTTCAGTCGGCTGCCATCACGCGTGTTTGGCCAGCACGGGAAGCTTCTTCACGAATACCAGGTAGAGCAGGATCTCGATGGAAAAGACGCCCACGGTCACGAGCATCTCCGGCACCGACGGGAAGTAGTGCCAGGTGCCGTTCACCGGTTCGTAGCCCACCAGGTAGGAGTTGATGCGGAATAGGATGCCGGCCGTGAGCAGGGTTACCGCCGCGATGAACTGCGCCCGGGCGCTGCGCTGGGCCTGCTGGCGGGCCAGCAGGGCCAGGCCGCCGATGAACAGCGCCGATTCCAGCAGGAACATGTTGGCCCGGAGATCGCCGGCGAGGGCATGGCCGAGGGCGCCCCGGAACAGCAGGTCGCCGAAGCGCACCGCCAGGAAGATGGCGCCCACCACCAGGATGACCCGGTTGAGCCGTCCCATGAGGCCGGTCTCCAGCTGGCGGCGCAGGCCGAGCGCCGCGAGCACCGACTCGAAGGGCACCAGCGCCAGGCCCATGAGAATGGCCGAGCTGAGATAGAGCAGGGGCAGGAACTGGGTCTGCCACAGGGGGGAGACCTTGTGGCCGAGAATGACGATGGCGCTGCCGAGGGACGACTGGTGCATGGTGGGCAGCAGCACGCCCAGGGCGATGATGATGAACAGTACCCGGCTCAGCTTTTCGCGGGCGTTGTGGAGGCCGAAGCGCTCCAGGAACGTGGGCGCGAACTCGATCCAGAGCACGGTGATGTAGCCGGCCACGCACAGCGCGATCTCCCACATCACCGAATTGGGCTGGGCGTACCAGGGCAGGAACAGGTTGTAGAAGTTCCAGTAGCGGCCCAGGTCGAACATCACCGCGATACCGGCAAGCGTATAGCCGAACAGGCTCGCCATGACCGCCGAGCGGACGATGGGATGGTACTCGCCGCGGTTGAGGATGTAGACGATGAGCGACACCGCGTAGCCGGCACAACCGAAGGCGGTGCCGATGACGATGTCGATGATCACCCAGATACCCCAGGGATAGCCGTCGTTCAGGTTGGTGACCGCGCCCAGTCCATAGACGAAGCGGCCGGCCAGGAGCGCCAGGGCAATCGCCGCGAGGAAGGCCAGGACCAGGAACGGGACCGTGACCAGGCGGCCGCCGACGGGTGCGTGTGCATGGGCGCTCATGAGTCCTTCTCCTCCTTCTTCGCGGCGGCGTCCGGCTCCATGCCCTCATCGGTGAACAGGGGGTCGTCGGCCTGGTTCCGCTTGATGTTGCGCCGCGCCAGGAAGACGAGGCCGCCAAGCAGGAGGGCCGGTCCGGCCATCCCCTTGTAGAGGGTGTGCTGAAGGCCCTCGGAGAGGGTCGGGTAGCCGACGTCGGGCACGTCGGTGGGCAGTCCCAGCTTGTCGAAGGGAACTCCCGCGAGGTACATCACCTGGGTCCCGCCCAGTTCCCGGTCGCCGTAGAGATGCTGCTGATAGTTGCCCGTGGCGGCCACGTGGGTGGGTCGATCGGAGCCGATCTCCCCGCGCGGGAACTCCAGCTCGGTTCCCGGCGCCGCGGCCAGCCGGCGCTGCGCCTCCGACTTGAGCTGCTCCACGGGGCCGAACAGGGAGGCGCCGGTGGGACAGACGTCGCAGCAGGCCGGGATGCCGCCCTCGGCCAGCAGGTGGCTGCAGAGCTGGCACTTGCCGATCTGTCCGAAGGGATCGTCGTAGTTGTAGCGCGGTACGCCGAATGGGCAGGAGTAGACGCAGTAGCGGCAGCCGATGCAGAGGCTCGGATCATGACTCACCAGCCCGGTGAGGGGATCCTTGTGCATCGCCGAAACCGGGCAGGCGGACACGCAGGAGGGATCCACGCAGTGCAGGCAGTGGCGCTTGACGAAGGCATAGCCGTCCTCGACCCGGTCCTTCTCGGCCCGGGTGCCGTTCACGTAGGCCTTGATGATGTTGTAGGTGGTGGGCGAGAGGTCCAGCGGGGTGTCCCAGGTGCCCGTGTTCCACTCGCCGCCCTCGGGCAGCCGCTCCGGCGGGAGGTCGTTGGCCTCCTTGCAGGCGCTCATGCAGGCCTTGCAGCCGATGCACAGGGTGGAGTCGTAGAGCATGCCGATGGCCTGCGGCGGCATCGGTTTCGGCTCGCGCATCAGCGCGGCCTGGCCCGCGGCGGGGGCAGCCGCCGCCAGGGCAGCTGTCGCCTTGAGAAAATCGCGTCGTTTCATGGCCGCACCCCCGTCAATCCGGCTTGCCGGACTCGGCGTGTTCGCCGTTCTCGGCCTGCTCGGCCTTGCCCAGGCGGCTGGCGAAAACGGCCCCGGCGCCGATGGCCGCCCCGCCGAGCCCCGCGGCCAGTGCGGCGGCTCCCGGGGTGATCCCCCGGCCCTTGTCCTCGGCGATGCGGGCGAAGGCGGTGGGCGGAGAGACCGTCTTCAGCTCGGCCAGGGCATGGATGGGCTTGGTGAACCCGACGCCCTCCTCGGTGCAGCCGAAGCAGGGATGACCGGTGCCCACCGGCCAGGCGCCGGGGCCCACGTCGCCGAACAGGATGGTGGGGCAGTTGGCGTAGGTCTCGGGACCCTTGCAGCCGATCTTGTACAGGCACCAGCCCTGGCGGTGGCCCTCGTCCCCGAACTCCAGGGCGAAGCGGCCGGCGTCGAAATGGGGTCGGCGTTCGCAGTTCTCGTGGATGAGGCGGCTGTAGGCGAATTTCGGCCGGTTCTTGTGATCCAGCTCCGGCAGCTTCCCGAAGGTGATGAAATGCAGCACCGTGGCGAGGAAGTTGTAGGGGTTCGGCGGGCAGCCGGGGATATTGAGCACCGTCTTGTCAGTGAGGATTTTCTGCACCCCGACCGCGCCGGTGGGGTTGGGTCCGCTGGAGGGGATGCCGCCCCAGGAGGCGCAGGAGCCGATGGCGATGATGGCCGCCGCGCCGGCCGCGGCCTCCATGACGTGCTCCTGCATGGTGCGGTTGGCCACCTTGCAGTAGATGCCGCCGTCCTTGGTGGGGATGGAGCCGTCCACCACCAGCACGTAGTTGCCGCGGTTGGCCTCCATGGAAGCGTGCCGCGCCGCCTCCGCCTGGTGGCCCGCCGCGGCCTGCAGGGTTTCGTTGTAATCCAGCGAGATGGCTTCAAGAATCAGGTGTTCGAGGGTGGGATGGGTGGAGCGCAGCAGCGATTCGGTACAGCCGGTGCACTCCTGGGCCGACAGCCAGACGACCGGCGGCCGCCCGGGGGCGGTGGCCGCCTCGGCGATGCGCACGCCCAGGGCGGGCGAGAGGCCCAGCGTGGCCGCCACCCCGGTACAGAACTGGATAAATTCCCGGCGGCTGACCCCCCCGATACCACTGTTCAGTTCACCATCCATTGTCATGCTCCGCGCGTTGGTCGCGGCGGCGGTACAGGCCGCGACGGCTAATCACCGATGATCAGGGTGGTTATTGCAAGGGCCATACCAGAGCGTTCAGCTGGGTGACCTGGCGGAGAAAGTTCCGGTAAAACAGCCGGATAGTTATGGGCGAGGGTGATTGTGGGACGCGAGGGGTGGTAAGCGGGTTTGCAGGTGTAACAAGGGGGTTTTCATCTGTCCGCTCCGGCGGGGGCGCCGGAGCGGTTCCTGGTGCGGCCTCAGTCGTCCTGTTCCAGCCGGTTGCGTCCGGCCCAGTCCTGGGCGAACTGGCGGGCGGAGCGGCCGCTGCGGGAGCCGCGGGCCAGGGCCCACTGCAGGGCGGCGCGGCGGATGGGCTCCGGCTCCGCGCAGTCCACCCGGTAGACGTCGAGCCAGTGGAAGACGATGTCCAGGTACTGGTCCTGGTTGAAGGGGTAGAAGGAGAGCCACAGTCCGAAGCGCTCGGAGAGGGAGATCTTCTCCTCCACCGCCTCGCCGTGGTGAATCTCGGTCTCCACCACCCGGGCCTCGAGGTTCTCGTGCATGTACTCGGGCAGCAGATGGCGGCGGTTGGAAGTGGCGCAGATGAGGAGATTTTCGGGCGGAGCGGCCACCGAGCCGTCGAGCAGGCTCTTCAGCGCCTTGTAGCTGGCGTCGTCGGCCTCGAAGGAGAGGTCGTCGGAGAAGATCAGGAACCGTTCGGGCCGCCCGCGCAGCAGCTCGGCGATCTCCGGCAGATCCTCCAGGTGGGGCTTGTCCACCTCCACCAGGCGCAGCCCGCGCCCGGCGTAGGCATGGAGCAGGGCCTTGATGAGGGAGGACTTGCCGGTGCCGCGGGAGCCCCACAGCAGCACGTTGTTGGCCGGCAGGCCGGCGACGAACTGGCGGATATTGCGCTCCAGCGCCTCCTTCTGGGGTTCGATGTCGCGCAGGTCCTCGAGCCGGATGGGATGGGGCTGCAGCACCGGCTGCAGGTGGCCATGTCCGCCCCGGCGGCGCCAGCGGTAGGCGGTGGCGCTCCAGTCCGTGTCCGGCGCGCCGGCGGGAAGCAGCTGTTCGAGTCGCGCCAGCAGTTCCTCGGCGCGGTCGATGAGTCGGTCCAGGTCGGCCATGTATTCTCCCTCCAGCGGGTCCTCTGCGGCTAATCATCCAGCCGCGGCAGGATGCGCACGGTCTTCACGGCGTTGCCGGTGGTCTGGACGATCTCGATGGGGTAGCCCGCCAGCTTGAGGCTGGTCCCGGCCTCCGGGATGTTCTCCAGGTACTCCAGCACCAGGCCGTTGAGGGTCTTGGGGCCGTCGGTGGGCAGGTCCAGCCCCTCCAGCCGGTTCAGCTCGCGGATGGTCACCCCGGCGTCCACCAGCAGGCTGCCGTCATCCTGGGGGTGGATGTCGCGGCTCAGCGCCGAGACGTCGGTGGTGAACTCGCCGATGATCTCCTCGAGGATGTCTTCCAGGGTCACCAGGCCCTGGATGTCGCCGTATTCATCCACCACCAGGCCGATGCGGCGGCGGCTGCGCTGGAAGTTGAGCAGCTGCCGGTGCAGCGCCGTGCCCTCGGGGACGTAGTAGGGCTCGCGCACCAGCCCGATGAGTCGCTCCTTGTCGAAGACGCTGGTGCCGAGCAGCGACAGCACGTTGCGGGCATGGAGTACGCCCACCACGTCGTCGATGCTGTCGCGGTAGACGGGCAGCCGGGTGTGCTGGCAGTGGATCAGCTGCTCCAGGATCTCCTCCCACTCATCCTCCAGATCGATGCCCACCACCTCGTTGCGGGGCACCATGATGTCCTCCACCGTCACCTTCTCCAGGTCGAGGATGTTGAGCAGCATCTCCTGGTGGCGCCGGGGGATGAGGGCGCCGGCCTCGTTGACCACCGTGCGCAGCTCCTCGCTGCTGAGGCTGTGGCTGGGCGCCTGTTCGGCGGAGACGCCGATCACCCGCAGAACGCCGTTGGCCAGCATGTTGACCGCCCAGACCAGGGGGTAGAGCAGCCGCTGGAGCACCATCAGCACGGCGCTGGCGGGGAAGGCCACCCGCTCGGGGTGCAGGGCGGCGACGGTCTTGGGGGCCACCTCGGCGAAGATCAGGATCACCAGGGTCAGCAGGCCGGCGGCGATGGCGATGCCCGCCTCGCCGAACAGGCGCAGGGCGATGACCGTGGCGATGGAGGAGGCGAGGATGTTGACGAAGTTGTTGCCGATGAGGATGAGGCCGATGAGCCGGTCGGGCCGCTCCAGCAGGCGCTGGGCGCGCTGGGCGCCACGCAGCTTCTTCTCCGCCAGGTGGCGCAGACGATAGCGGTTCAGCGACATCATTCCCGTCTCGGAGCCGGAAAAGAAGGCGGACAGGAGGATGAGTACCAGCAGGGCGCCGAACAGGACGCTCAGGGGGGCATCGCTCAAGGTGATTGACCTCGGAGTCGTTGGTGTCCCGAACGCTCAGCGCTGCAGGATCAGCTCCAGCACCAGCTTGCTGCCGAAGTAGGCCAGGGCCAGGAAGCCGAAGCCCCACAGGGTCCAGCGCACCGCGGTGCGGCCACGCCAGCCGAAGCGGTAACGCCCCCACAGCAGCACGGCGAACACCAGCCAGGCGATGATGGACAGCACCGTCTTGTGGACCAGGTGCTGGGCGAAGATGTCGTCGATATAGAGCACCCCGGTGACCAGGGACAGGCCCAGCAGGATGAAGCCGGCCCAGATCATCTGGAACAGCAGAGTCTCCATGGTCTGCAGCGGCGGCAGCGCGCGCACGAAACCGCCCGGCTGGCGGTTGCGCAGATGCCGGTGCTGCAGTGCCAGCAGCAGCGCCTGCAGCGCCGCGATGGTCAGCAGGCTGTAGGCAAGGATCGAAATCAGGATGTGGCTGAGCAGGTCCGGGCTGCGGATGTCGTGCACGATGTGGTGCATCGGAAACAGCAGGGCGGTGATGATGGTGACGGCCGCGAGCGGGAGGATGGCAATCCCGACATTCTCCATCGGCATGCGCAGGGAGCCGAGCAGCACCAGGATGGTCATGATCCAGGCCAGCAGGGAGGCGACATTGAAGAAGCTCAGGTCGCGGTCCATCCCCACGTGGATCCAGTGGTAGAGCAGGAGTCCGTGCAGCACCGCGGCCAGCAGGCCGGGGGCGAGGACGGGCAGCTTGGGCAGATCCGGCCTGCGCATGAGCCGCCATGCCAGCAGCGTGCCGGAGGTAAGGTAGAGGACAATGCTGGCGGTGCTGATGAGCGCTGTATTCATGCTTCCTGCTGTCAGTGCACGACTGCGGCGATGATCGCATATCTCCATCCTCCAGAGAAGGCTTGGGCGGGATGGTGAATGTGTGAATGCGTGAATGCGTGAATGCGTGAGTGCGTGAGTGCGTGAGTGCGTGAGTGCGTGAGTGCGTGAGTGCGTGAGTGCGGGAGTGCGGGAGTGCGTGAAGGGTCAATGGACAATGGACAAAGGATAAAGGCGGCTGGGAGCCGAACGGGGACCCCGGTGTCCCCTGCTCCCTGTTCCGTGAGTGCCGGGATGGGCGATGCCGGCCCTGACCTGCAGGGGCAGACTCGGGTATAATCCCATCTCTTAGGCCAACTCCCTGCGAGAATCCTGACGACCCATGTTCGAAAACCTGACCGAACGGCTCGGCCGCACCCTGAAAAACCTCCGCGGCCAGGGACGCCTGACCGAGGACAACATCAAGGATGCCCTGCGCGAGGTGCGCATGGCGCTGCTGGAGGCCGACGTGGCCCTCCCGGTGGTGCGCGACTTCATCGACCGGGTGCGCGAGCGCTCGGTGGGCCAGGATGTCATGCAGAGCCTCACCCCGGGCCAGGCCCTGGTGCGGGTGGTGCGCGACGAGCTGGTGCGGGTCATGGGCGAGTACAACGACGAGCTCGACCTCAGCGCCCGCCCGCCGGCGGTCATCCTCATGGCCGGCCTGCAGGGCTCGGGCAAGACCACCAGCGTGGCGAAGCTCGCCCGCTGGCTGAAGGAGCGGCGCAAGAAGTCGGTGCTCGTCACCAGTGCCGACATCTACCGTCCGGCGGCCATTGAGCAGTTGCGCACCCTGGCCGCCGAGGTGGGGGTGGAGTTCTTCCCCAGCAGCGCCGACCAGGACCCGGTGGCGATCGCCCGGGGGGCCCTCGCGCAGGCGCGCACCCGCTTCATCGACGTGGTCATCGTCGACACCGCGGGCCGGCTCCACGTGGACGCGGAGATGATGGACGAGGTCCAGCGTCTGCATGGGGCCGTGGAGCCGGTGGAGACGCTGTTCGTGGTGGACAGCATGACCGGCCAGGACGCGGCCAACACCGCGCGGGTGTTCAACGAGGCGCTGCCCCTCACCGGTGTCATCCTCACCAAGGCCGACGGCGACGCCCGTGGCGGCGCCGCGCTCTCCATCCGCGGCCTGACCGGCAAGCCCATCAAGTTCCTGGGCGTCGGGGAGAAGACCGATGCCCTGGAGCCTTTCCACCCGGACCGCGTCGCCTCGCGCATCCTCGGGATGGGGGACATCCTCTCCCTCATCGAGGAGGCCGAGCACAAGGTGGACCGCCAGCAGGCGGAGAAGCTGGCGCGCAAGGTGCAGAAGGGCAAGGATTTCGACCTGGACGATTTCCGCGCCCAGCTGCAGCAGATGCAGAGCATGGGCGGCGTGGCCGGCCTGCTCGACAAGCTGCCCGGGGTGGCCGACCTGCCGGACAAGGTGAAGAACCAGGTCAATGACAAGGACATGCGCCGGCTGGAGGCGATCATCGGTTCCATGACCGCCCAGGAGCGGCGTCACCCGGGCATCATCAACGGCTCCCGCAAGCGCCGGATCGCCAGCGGCTCCGGAACCCAGGTCCAGGACGTCAACCGCCTCCTGAAGCAGTTCACCCAGATGCAGAAGATGATGAAAAAGCTCTCCCGCAAGGGAGGGATGAAGAAGATGATGCGCGGGATGAAGGGCATGCTGCCCCCCGGCGGGGTTCCGCCCATGCGCTTCTGAAGCGGCAAGCGACTGATCCGGCGGGAGTTTGCGTGCGCTTTCCCGGTGCGCGAAGGGGCCGCCCGCGCCGCTGCGCACATATCTCTTCCAATTTGTTGTAAGTCCAGTAAAATAACCGGCTTTTCCCGGGACGGTCGTGTGGCCGCCCTTCAGGCAGCAAGAGGATACGAATTCGTATGGTGACCATTCGTCTCGCCCGGTCGGGCGCCAAGAAGCGTCCGTTCTACCAGATCGTGGTGACGGACAGCCGTAACCGCCGTGATGGCCGCTTCATCGAGCGCCTCGGCTTTTTCAACCCCATCGCCGCCGGTGGCGAGCAGCGGCTCGAGGTGAACCAGGAGCGCGTCAGCTACTGGATCGCCCAGGGCGCCAAGCCCTCCGACCGGGTGAACAGCCTGCTGAAGCAGGCCAGCGCCTGAGGTGCGGGCGGTGGCCGCTTGCGGCCGCCGCGACAGTGCAATGGGCGGGGACGCGACTGATCTGTTGGTGATGGGCCGCGTCTCCGGCGTGTTCGGAATACGCGGCTGGGTCAAGGTCTGGTCCTACAGCGACCCGCGGGAAAACCTGCTCGAGTATCCGGTCTGGCAATTGCGCCTGACCGGCGGCTGGCGGCCGGTGCGGGTGCTGGAGGGCAAGGTGCACGGCAAGGCCCTGGTCGTCCGGCTGGAAGGTTGCGAGGACCGGGAGGCGGCCCGCGCGCTGATCGACGCGGACATCGCGATCCGGCGCGAAGAGCTGCCGCTCCTGCCCCAGGGCGAGTACTACTGGGGCGAGCTCGAGGGGTTGCGGGTGGAGACACTCGAGGGCCGGGCGCTCGGCGTGGTCGACCACCTCATCGAGACCGGCGCCAACGATGTGCTGGTGGTGCGGGGAGAGCGCGAGCGCCTCATTCCCTATCTGCCGGGCGACGTGGTCCGCGAGGTGGACCTGGAGCAGGGGACCCTGCGCGTGGACTGGGACCCGGAGTTCTGAACCGGGCCGCCGTGGAAACGAAGCGCGCGCAAGGGGACGCAGTGCCGGAGCCGGCCTTCCGGGCCGGGGTGGTGACCCTGTTCCCGGAGATGTTTGACGCCATAACCGCCCACGGCATTACCGGCCGGGCGGTGAAGCGGGGGTTGCTGGAGCTGATGTTCAGCAATCCGCGGGACTTCACCCGCGACCGTCACCGGACGGTGGACGATCGTCCCTACGGCGGCGGGCCGGGCATGGTGATGATGGTGGAGCCGCTGCGCTCGGCCATCGCCGCGGCGCGTTCGGCGGCGGGGGCCGGGGCCAGGGTGGTCTACCTCTCGCCCCAGGGACGGCTGCTGGACCAGCGCGGCGTGGAAGAGCTCGCCGGGCGCGGACGGCTGGTTCTCGTCGCCGGCCGCTACGAGGGTGTCGACGAGCGGCTGATCGAGTCCGAGGTGGACGAGGAGTGGTCCGTCGGCGACTACGTGCTGAGCGGCGGCGAGCTGGGGGCGATGGTGATGCTGGATGCGATCACCCGTCTTCTGCCCGGGGCGCTGGGGCACCAGGATTCCGCGCAGCAGGACTCCTTCGCCGCCGGGCTGCTGGACTGCCCGCACTACACGCGTCCGGAGGAGCTGGATGGACGCCGGGTGCCGGAGGTGCTGCTGTCGGGCAACCACGCGGCCATCGAGCGCTGGCGGCTCAAGCAGGCCCTGGGACGGACCTGGGAACGGCGTCCGGATCTGCTGGCGCGGCTGGAGCTGGATGCGCAACAGCGCGCCCTGCTGGAGGAGTACCGGCGCGAGCACGAAGGGCGGGACGAGGAACGGTAAAGGGTGGAGGAGCCGCTGGCCAATCCGGTTGCAAGGGCAGCCGGATTGGCCAGCGGCTCCCGGATACGGGTGAGTCGGTGCCTGTTCAGCGGGACGCGGCCGCCGGGATTCACATACAGGGCGGGGCCGTCGCAGGCAGCCGAGAGCAAGTTATCAGGAGCAAGCCATGAGCAACATCATCGACCAGATCAACGCCGAGCAGATGAATAAGGATGTGCCGGAATTCGCCCCCGGCGACACCGTGGTGGTGCAGGTGAAGGTCACCGAGGGCAACCGCGAGCGTCTGCAGGCCTTCGAGGGCGTGGTCATCGCCAAGCGCAACCGCGGGCTCGACTCCTCCTTCACCGTGCGCAAGATCTCCCATGGTGAGGGCGTGGAGCGCGTCTTCCCCGTCTACAGCCCGCTGGTGGATTCCATCGCCGTGAAGCGCCGCGGCGACGTCCGCCGGGCCAAGCTGTACTACCTGCGCGAACTGCGCGGCAAGGCGGCCCGCATCAAGGAGAAGCTCTAAGCCGCGCACTAACCGTCCTTCCGGGACGGTTAGTCAGGCAACGCAGAGCGGGCGCCCGGCAACGGGCGCCCGCTCTGCGTTGGGGTCGCCGCCGCGCGGCGGCGACCCGCATCGGCGCCGGTCGCCGGCCCTCCGCCTCGCCAAGGGCATGATAATCGGGCAGACTCCCGGAGACAGGAGATCCGCCGACCCGGGTAGCGCCATGATTCAGTCCGGCTTCCGCCATACCGATCCGTCCCTTTTCGACGCGGTGATCGAAACGCCGCTCGGTCCGCTGGGAATCCGGCTGCAGGAAGGGCGGCTGGCCGCGGTGGCGTTTCTCGATCCGGAGCGGGCTACTCCCCGTGGCGGCAGCGCCGGGGCCAAGACCGTGGCCCGGATGCTGGCACGGTACTTCGCCGATCCCCGCCAGCCGCTCCGGCCGCCGCTGGCCCCCGCACCCACCCCCTATCAGGCCCGGGTCCGTAGCGCTCTGCTCGCCATCCCGCCGGGCGAGACCCGTAGCTACGGTCAACTCGCCGCGGCGCTGGGCAGCGGCGCGCGGGCCGTGGCCGGTGCCTGCCGTGCCAACCCGCTGCCCATCGTGGTGCCCTGCCACCGCGTGGTGGCGGCCGCCGGCCCGGGCGGGTATGCCGGTGCCCGCACGGGCCGTCCGCTGCAGGTTAAGCAATGGTTGCTGCGTCATGAGCATCGCTGCTGACCGCCGCCTGCCGGAGGATGAGCGCCGGCTGCTGGAAACGTTTCTGGATGCGCTGTGGATGGAGCAGGGGCTGTCCGCGAACACGCTGGCGGCCTACCGGGCCGATCTGGGGGCGCTGGGGCTGTGGCTGGCGGCCCGGGACAGTCGCCTGGCCGGCGCGGGCCGCGCCGATCTGATGGCTTTCCTGGCCGAGCGGATGAGCGGCGGCGCCCGGCCCCGGTCCACGGCCCGGCTGCTCTCCAGCCTGCGGCGCTTCTACCGCTACCTGGCCCGGGAGGGCCGCATTCCCGAGGACCCCACCCTGCGCATCGACGCGCCGCGCACCGGCCGGCCGCTGCCGAAGACGCTGACCGAGGAGGAGGTGGAGGCGCTGCTGGCGGCGCCGCCCCTGGACACGGTGCTGGGCCTGCGTGACCGGACCATGCTGGAGGTGCTCTATGCCTGCGGGCTGCGGGTCTCGGAGCTGGTGGGGCTGCAGCTGGGGCAGGTGAACCTGCGCCAGGGCGTGGTGCGGATTACCGGCAAGGGCGGCAAGGAGCGGCTGGTGCCCCTGGGGGAGGAGGCGCTGGCCTGGCTCGAGCGCTACCTGCGCGAGGCGCGTCCGTCGCTGCTGCGTGGGCGAGCCGGTTCGGCCCTGTTTCCGACCGGCCGCGGGGCGACCATGACCCGCCAGGCCTTCTGGTACCTGATCAAGCGCTATGCGCTGTCCGCGGGCATCGCCAAGCCGCTCTCGCCCCATACCCTGCGCCACGCCTTCGCCACCCACCTCATCAACCATGGTGCGGACCTGCGCGTGGTGCAGCTGCTGCTGGGCCACAGCGATCTCTCCACCACCCAGATCTACACCCATGTGGCCCGGGAACGGCTGAAGGATCTCCATGCCCGCCATCATCCGCGGGGCTGAAACGGGGCCACGCACCTCCGGACACCGGCGCCCGGCCAAGACGGGAGCCCCGGCCGGCGCCGACCCCTCCGGGGCCCGCCCATGTGGAGCCGCTTGCCTCGCCGAGCGAACAAGACGGCCGCGGGGGCAAGGGTGTCCGATTACATGAAGCGCCCCTGATGGGGCCTTCAACAGCCCGATCGCGGTATGATCGGGAACCGTCGTGCATGGACAGCCTCTAACCCAGACACGGCCCCGGTGCCGGGTGGCGCCGCCGGGAACTCAATATTTTCACGCGAGGAACGAATCTGATGCTGAATCGATACGCGGGTGCCCTGGCCCTGTGCCTGGCCGGAACCGGAACAGTGCTGGCAGCCGAGGGGGCGCAGGAATCCGTGGCCGATGCCATGGCCCAGGTGTTCGGCGCCGAGAACGTCAAGAGCGTCACCGCCACGCCCGTTCCGGGCCTTAACGAGGTGGTGCTGGACGGCGAGGTGATCTACGTGAGCGACGACGGCCGCTACCTGATCCAGGGCAATCTCGTGGATATCCAGGAGCGCCGCAACCTCACCGAGGAGCGCCGCGGCGAAATGCGCGCCGAGGCAATCTCGGCACTGGACGAGAAGGACATGGTGGTGTTCGCGCCGGCCGGCGATGTGAAGCACACCCTGACCGTGTTCACCGATCCCGACTGCCCCTACTGCCGCAAGCTGCACAGCGAGGTGCCCCAGCTGAACGCCGCGGGCGTCAAGGTGCGCTACCTGGCCTTCCCGCGCCAGGGAATCCCCTCGCCGGGTTATGACAAGGCCGTGTCCGTGTGGTGCGCCGAGGATCGCGCGGCGGCAATGACGGCCGCCAAGTCCGGGGCGGAGGTGGAGAGCCGCACCTGCGACAACCCCGTCATGGACCAGCTGCAGACGGGCATGCGCCTGGGCGTGCGCGGCACTCCCACCATCATCACCGAGACCGGCCGCACCTTCCCCGGCTACGTCCCCGCCGCCGAGTTGCTGAACCAGCTGGATTGAGGGGGGTTGCAGTTACCGGCTTCCGGTCGCCGGTTACCAGTCGCCAGGAGATTCCAGCAATGACCGGTGACTGGTAACCGGCGACCGGAAACTGCTCAGTACAACGCCTGCGCCATCTTCGCCCGGTAGCGCGTCACCAGGCCGCCGCTGCCGCCGAGCAGGTCGAACACGGCCACCATCGCCTTGCGCGCCGCGTCGTCGCCGTAGTTGCGGTTCCGCCGGAGAATGGCCAGGTAGTGCTCCAGGGCCGGCTCGTAGTCTCCCGCCTGGACCAGGCGGGCGGCCAGCCGGTAGCGCGCTTCGAGGTCGCCCTCGTCGGCGGCCACGGCCTGCTCCAGCGCCGCCTGTTCCGGGGCGTCGGCGGCAGCCTCGGCGAACAGTCGCAGGGCGCGCAGCCGTTCCACCGCCGGGTCGGCCAGCATGTCCACCGGCAGCTGGTCGATGCGGGCGCCCGCCTCCACCACCTCTCCCGCCGTCAGCAGCGCTTCGATCAGCACCAGCTGGGCGGGCACGTAGGCCTCATCCTCGGCCAGCGCGGCCCGCGCCTGCTCCAGGGCCGATGCCACATCGTGCCGCTCCAGGGACTCGCGGGCGGCCTGGATGCGGGCGTCGGCGGGCCGTGACAGGTGGGGATCGATGAAGCGGCGGACCTCCGATTCCGGCTGGGCGCCCATGAACTGATCCACGGGCTTGCCGTGGCGGAACAGGATCACGGTGGGGACGCTGCGCACGCCGAACTGCATGGCCAGTTCCTGCTCGGCGTCGATGTTCGCCTTGGCCAGGATGAACTTGCCCTGGTACTCCTCGGCCAGCTTCGTGAGGATGGGCATCAGCGACTTGCACGGGCCGCACCACTCGGCCCAGAAATCCACCACCACCGGTACTTCCCTGGAGATTTCCAGCAGGTCGTTGAAGTGATCCAGGGTGGCATCGACGATAGAGGGGATTGTGTTCATGGGCTCCTCGCAATCAGCTGTGTGCGTCGGTCCGGCGCCGCCCGTGGCCGGAACCCCGTCCCGAAGGTCGCAGAACGGGTGGCGGCCGGCCTTTTCCCGCTGCCGGCCCGGCGCGGAAGGACCGCCTGTCCGGTCGTGGTGGATGCCCCGGGCGGGCAAAACGCTCCAGGCCGCGCTTCTCCGCGGCTGGCCGGGACACCGGAGAGTGATCAGTATGGGGGCGTAGCGGGCAGGATCAACCGCGGGAACGGGAGCCGGTGCCCGGCGGGGGTCCGTTCCCGCCCGGCATCAGCCCAGCACCAGGGCCGCGGCGACGCGGCGCCCTTCGGAGGCGAGCACCGCGAAGGTGCGGCAGGCCGCGGCGGTGTCCATGACCTCCGCGCCGATACCGTGGCTGCCGAGCAGCGCCAGGACTTCGGGAGCCGGGAAGCGCAGCCGCCGCCCGGTGCCGATGACGACGATATCCACCCCCAGTTCCAGCAGGGGAGCCAGGTGCTCCGCGGCCAGCGGCGCTCCCTCATCGGCCGGCCACCCGGTAATGAGTCGATCCGGAGTCACGATCAGGCTCTCGCGGTAGACGGACTCGTTGATGCGCGCCTCGCCATCGGCGTAGGCCCGGATGACATTGCCCGCGGTCTCGATGTGCTGGGTCAGTTTCACGGTCTTGCGGTCTGTTCCGGGTCAAGGACTGAATTGACAGGTTACGGGTTCGTCATTAATGTTAGCAGTTTCGCAATGTGCGGGCGGTTCCCGCCCAAGCCTGATTTGTCCGCCATCTGAATCACAGTGGCCGAGTCGCCGGATTGCGGTGTCGATGATCCGCCGGACTCCGCTGCCGGAGCCTCTGTCCGGACCGCGGGTCGCTGTGCTTTGCTGTGGCATTTGATGAATTCTTTGGGCCGGATCCCCGTTTCCTGACCGCAACGACCTCGCCTGGGTGAACCTGTCAATGGACGAATTTCCTCGCATCAAGCGCCTTCCGCCATACGTCTTCAATATCGTCAATGAACTGAAGGCGCAGGCTCGAGCCCGGGGCGAGGATATCATCGACTTCGGCATGGGCAACCCCGATCAGCCCACCCCCCAGCACATCGTCGACAAGCTGGTGGAGGCCGCGCAGCGGCGCGACACCCATCGCTACTCCATGTCGCGGGGCATCCCGCGCCTGCGCCGGGCCATCGCCCGCTGGTACAAGACCAAGTACGACGTGGAGCTGGATCCGGAGCGCGAGGCCATCGTCACCATCGGCTCCAAGGAGGGGCTGGCACACCTGGCCCTGGCCACCATGGGCCCCGGGGATGCGGTACTGGTGCCGAGCCCGGCCTATCCCATCCATCCCTACGGCTGCGTGATCGCCGGGGCGGACATCCGCCACGTGCCGCTGGTGCCGGGAGTGGATTTCTTCGAGGAGCTGGAGAAGGCGATCCGGGAGTGCTGGCCGAAGCCGAAGATGCTCATCATCAGCTTCCCGGCCAATCCCACCACCCAGTGCGTGGAGCTGGAGTTCTTCCAGAAGGTGGTCGACATCGCCCGCGAGCACCAGATCTGGGTCATCCACGATATCGCCTACGCGGAGATCACCTTCGACGGCTACCAGGCGCCCTCGATCCTGCAGGTGCCCGGCGCGAAGGACATCGCCGTGGAGTTCTATTCGCTGTCAAAGACCTACAACATGCCCGGCTGGCGGGTGGGCTTCTGCTGCGGCAACCCGACCCTGATCGCGGCCCTGGCGCGGATGAAATCCTACCTGGACTACGGCATGTTCACGCCCATCCAGGTGGCCGCCATCGCCGCCCTTGAGGGGCCGCAGGACTGCGTGGACGAGATCCGCGGGATGTACCAGAGCCGCCGCGACACCCTCTGCCGCGGCCTGCAGCAGGCGGGCTGGCAGGTGGAGAAGCCCAAGGCGACCATGTTCGTGTGGGCGCAGATTCCCGAACAGTTCCGGGCCATGGGATCGCTGGAGTTCTCCAAGCTGCTGCTCAAGGAGGCCAAGGTGGCGGTCTCGCCCGGCATCGGCTTCGGCGAGTGGGGTGACGATCACGTGCGCTTCAGCCTGATCGAGAACGAGCACCGTACCCGGCAGGCGGTGCGCGGCATCCGGGAACTGATCAAGAAGGGATGATCGTCCGCGCCTCCGCCCCGGGCGTGCCGTCGCCGGGGCATGGATGCGCGGACGCCGAGAATTGGCGCCCGGCGCGACGCCGGGCCGGGATGGTCCGCGGCTCATGGTCCGCGTAGAGGAAGAGGAGCGAGGTTTGTGAAACCGGTGAAAGTGGGCCTGCTGGGCCTGGGAACCGTGGGCGGGGGCACCGTCAACGTACTGCGCCGCAATGCCGAGGAGATTACCCGGCGTGCCGGTCGCGGAATCGTGATTTCCCATGCCGCCGCGCGCAGCCTGGACAAGCCGCGGCTCTGCGATACCACCGGCATCCGCCTGACGACCGACCCCAACGAGGTGGTGGACGATCCCGGGGTCGACGTGGTGGTGGAACTCATCGGCGGCTACGACCTGGCCCGGGAGCTGGTGCTGCGCGCCATCGCCAACGGCAAGCACGTGGTGACCGCCAACAAGGCGCTGATCGCCAAGTACGGCAACGAGATCTTCGCCGCGGCCAGCCGGCAGGGCGTGGTGGTGGCGTTCGAGGCGGCGGTCGCGGGCGGGATTCCCATCATCAAGGCGATCCGCGAGGGGCTGGCGGGCAACCGCATCGAGTGGCTGGCGGGCATCATCAACGGCACCGGCAACTTCATCCTCACCGAGATGCGGGACAAGGGGCGCGAGTTCGCCGATGTGCTGGCCGAGGCCCAGCGGTTCGGCTATGCCGAGGCCGATCCCACCTTCGATGTGGAGGGCATCGACGCCGCCCACAAGCTCACCATCCTCGCCTCGATAGCCTTCGGCATCCCCCTGCAGTTCGAGCACGCCTACACCGAGGGCATCACCCGGATTACCCCGACCGACGTCACCTATGCTGAACAGCTGGGTTACCGCATCAAGCACCTGGGGATGGCGCGCCGGGTGGAGTCGGGCATCGAGCTGCGCGTGCACCCGACCCTGATCCCGGAGCGGCGCCTCATCGCCAACGTGGACGGCGTGATGAACGCCGTGCTGGTGCAGGGCGACGCCGTCGGCCCGACCCTCTACTACGGCGCCGGAGCCGGCGCCGAGGCCACCGCCTCGGCGGTGGTGGCCGACCTGGTGGACGTGGTGCGCGTGCTGACCACCGATCCCAACAACCGGGTCCCGCACCTGGCGTTCCAGGCCGATGCGCTCTCGGATCTGCCGATCCTGCCCATGGAGCAGGTCCAGACCGCCTACTACCTGCGCCTGCAGGCCGAGGACAGCCCCGGCGTGCTCGCGGACATCACCCGTATACTGGGCGACCAGGGCATCAGCATCGAGGCGGTGCTGCAGAAGGAGCCCTCCGAGGGACAGAGCCACGTTCCGCTCATCTTCCTGACCCAGCGCACCCTCGAGGCGAAGATGAACGGGGCCATCGACGCCATCGAGGCCCTGGAGTGCATCAGCGGCCAGGTGGTGCGCATCCGCCTGGAGCACCTGGACAGCCACCGCTGAGCACCTGATCCAGTTGACCGCCGGCAGGATGTCCACACGGGCGAACAGATAAGCACGAGGGAGAGAAAATGCCGTTCCGTACCCGCTACACCGGACTCATCGAGCGCTACCGCGACCGTCTGCCGATCAAGGACGACACGCGCATCATCAGCCTGGGCGAGGGCAACACCCCTCTCATCCGGCTGGCCAACATCCCCCGCGAACTGGGACGCGAGGTGGACATCTACGTCAAGTTCGAGGGTCTGAACCCGACCGGCTCCTTCAAGGACCGCGGCATGACCATGGCGGTCACCAAGGCGGTGGAGGAGGGCTCCAAGGCCATCATCTGCGCCTCCACGGGCAACACCTCCGCGGCGGCCGCGGCCTACGCGGCGCGGGCCGGGATCACCGCCTTCGTGCTGATTCCAGACGGCAAGATCGCCCTGGGCAAGCTGGCCCAGGCCATGATGCACGGTGCCACCGTCATCCAGATCAAGGGCAACTTCGACGAGGGCATGCAGCTGGTCAAGGAGGTGGCGGGCGAGGCGCCGGTGACCATCGTCAACTCCATCAATCCCTACCGGCTGCAGGGCCAGAAGACCGCGGCGTTCGAGATCGTGGAAGCCCTCGGGCGCGCCCCCGACTACCACTGCCTGCCGGTGGGCAACGCCGGCAACATCAGTGCCTACTGGATGGGCTACAGCGAGTACTGGCGCGACGGCCTCACCAACCGCCGCCCCGTCATGTGCGGCTACCAGGCCAGCGGCGCTGCGCCGTTCCTGCGCGGCCACCCGGTGGAGAATCCGGAGACCGTCGCCACCGCCATCCGCATCGGCAACCCCCAGTCCTGGGACCTCGCCGTCAACGCCAAGGAGGAGTCCGGCGGCTGGTTCGACGAGTTCAGCGACGCGGATATCCTCGCCGCCCAGAAGCTCCTGGCGCGCAAGGAAGGGGTGTTCTGCGAACCCGCCTCCGCCATCTCCGTGGCCGGAGCCCTGAACGACATCCGCCACGGCCGCATCCCCGAGGGGAGCACCGTGGTCTGCACCCTCACCGGTCACGGCCTCAAGGACCCGGACACCGCCATCAAGCAGAGCGAGCCGGTGCTCACCGTCGATGCCACCCTGGACGCGGTGAAGGGCGCCATCCTCGACAACATGGCCTGAGCCCATCGGGCCGGGGCGGTTTTGCCGGGTCACCCGGCCGGCGCCCCCGCCCCCGCCCCCCAAGGGTCGTCCCCGATGAAACTGCAATGGACAGCGATCCTGCTGGTGCTGGCGCTGTCAGTGGCGGCCTGCGGCGATCCCCATGCCCGTGACGAAAAGGGGCGCACCCCGCTCATCATCGCCGCCGAATCCGGCGATCTGGACGGGGTCGAGCGCTGGCTCGATCGCGGCGCCGACATCGGCGCCCGGGATCACTGTGGCTGGACCGCCCTGCTGCGGGCCGCGCTCGGCGGCCACCTGGAGGTGGTGGAACGGCTGCTGGCCGCCGGCGCCGATGCCAACGACCGGGACAGCGGCGACTACACCGCGCTCATGCTGGCCGCCGGCAACGGCCACCGGGAGGTGGTCGAGCGGTTGCTGGCCGCCGGCGCCGATCCGGACCGCCAGGAATCCACGCTGGGCTGGACCGCGCTCATCTGGGCCGCCAAGGAGGGGGAGGGGGAGATCGCGGCGCTGCTGTTGCGCTCCGGCGCCGACGGCACGCTGCGGGACAGCGGCGGCAACACCGCGCTGACCTGGGCGGCGGCCAAGGGGCATCTCGGGGTGGTGGATGCGTTGCTGGCGGCGGGTGTCCCACCGACGCAGACCGACGCCGGCGGCCGCACGGCCCTGGTGATTGCGCGGGAGGCGGGCCACGGAGCGGTGGTGGAACGGCTCGCCCGTGCCGCCATGGCAGCCCGGCCCGCTGCGGCGGATCATTGAGTCCATGGCGACCTCACCCCACCGCAGCGAGCGGATTTTCGAGCTGACCCTGGTGGTTCCCGGACTGCTGCCGGTGCTGGCCGGCGACTTCCGGGGGAGCGGGCGGCTGGCCCGCCTGCTGGCCCGTGGCCGCTGCCATCGGGCGCTCGACCGGGACCCGGATCGCCTGCTGTTCCGGCTCTGCGGGGTGGAGCCGGGGGAGGCTCCCCCGGTGGCCCCGGTGAGCCTGCTGGGCGAGGGTGAGGACCCCGGCGGGGCGTACTGGCTGCGCGCCGATCCGGTCCAGCTCGAGGCCGATCAAGCCCAGGTCTTCCTGCTGGGCAACCGCCACCTGGCGCTGGACGCCGGCGAGTCGCGGCGCCTGGCGGCGGAGCTCGACGCCCACCTGCGGGAGGAGGGCTGCGCCCTGCGCGCCCCCCACCCCCGGCGCTGGTACCTGCGGTTGCCCGAACCCGCCGACCTGCGCACCCATCCTCCCGCCGCGGCCCTCGGCCACGCCATCCACGACTTCCAGCCGGAGGGAGCGGACCGGGCCCGCTGGCAACGGGTGGCCACCGAGCTGCAGATGCTGCTGCACGCCAGCCCGGTGAGCGCCGGCCGCACGGCCCGCGGCCTCCCGGGTCCCAACAGTCTCTGGTTGTGGGGCGGGGGGACGCTGCCGCCGTGGCGTCCCTCCCGCTGGGACGGAATCCGGGGCGGCGGGCCACTGCTGCATGGTCTGGCCCGCCTCACCGGCACCCCCTGGGCCGGCACGCCCGGCAGTGCCGCCGAATGGCTGGCGCAGACGGGCGACGGTCGCCATCTCGTGGTTCTCGACGGCGTGGGGGACGCGGCCCAGTACGGGGATCGATCGGCCTGGGTGCCGGCGGTCGAGGCACTGTTGCGGGACTGGCTGGAACCGATCGTCGCCGCGCTGTCGGCGGACGGACCGTCACGGTTGTGGCTGCTGCCGGGCGCTGGCCAGCGGCTGGAGCTGACCCGCCGTCTGCTGTGGCGCTGGTGGCGGCGCCCCCGTGCGCTGGAGACGTGGCGATGAAGCCGCTGATCGTCCCACGGGAGGTCGGGGGGGAGCTCCCGGCGTGGGCCGGGCAGCTGCACCCGGTGCTGGCGCGTGTCTACGCCGCCCGGGGCGTGGGCTCCGTGGACGAGCTGGAGTATGGGTTGGGGGGCCTGCTCCCGGCCACGGCGCTCGCGGGGATGGGCGCGGCGGTCGGCCTGCTGGAGCAGGCGCTGGAGAAGCGCTGGCGCATCCTGGTGGTGGGTGACTTCGATGCCGACGGGGCCACCAGTACGGCGCTGGCGTTGCGCGCCCTGCGCGCCCTCGGCGCCGCCGCGGTCGATTACCTGGTCCCCAACCGGTTCGAATACGGCTACGGCCTGACCCCGGAAATCGTGGCCGTCGCGGCCGATCTCCGGCCCGATCTCATCATCACCGTCGACAACGGCATCTCCAGCATCGCCGGCGTGGCGGCCGCCCGCGAACGCGGCATCCGGGTGCTGGTCACCGATCACCACCTTCCGGGCGCGGAGCTGCCGGCCGCCGACGCCATCGTGAACCCGAACCAGCCCGGTGACGGCTTCGCGAGCAAGAACCTGGCCGGTGTCGGCGTCATCTTCTATGTCATGCTGGCGCTGCGCGCCCACCTGCGCGGGCACGGCTGGTTCGAGCGGCGCGGCATCGCGGAGCCCAACCTGGCGCGGTTCCTCGACCTGGTGGCGCTGGGAACCGTGGCCGACGTGGTGCCCCTGGACCGCAACAACCGCGTTCTCGTGGCCCAGGGGCTGGCGCGTATCCGCAGCGGGAGCTGCTGCGCCGGCATCACGGCGCTGCTGGCGGTGGCGGGGCGCGATCCGGGGCGCCTGGTGGCGGCCGACCTGGGCTTCACGGTGGGTCCGCGGCTCAACGCCGCCGGCCGGCTCGACGACATGTCCCATGGCATCGAGTGCCTGCTGGCCGACGCCCCGGGGGAAGCCCGCCGCCTGGCCGGCGAGCTCGACCGCCTCAACCGGGAGCGGCGCGAGATCGAGACCCGGATGCGCGAGGAGGCGCTGGCGGCGGTGGCGGCCATGGAGGGGGAGGAGGCCTCCGACCGTCTCGGTGTCATCCTGTTCCGGGAGGATTGGCACCAGGGCGTCGTGGGCCTGGTCGCCTCGCGGATCAAGGAGCGGCTGCACCGGCCGGTCATCGCCTTCGCCCCCGCGGGTGACGGCGACGAACTGCGCGGCTCCGCACGCTCGGTGCCCGGGGTGCACATCCGCGACCTGCTGGATACGATCGCCGCCCGTCACCCCGGTCTGCTGATCAAGTTCGGCGGCCATGCCATGGCGGCCGGCCTGAGTTTGCTGCGCCCGGACCTGGAAGCCTTCGATGCGGCGTTCAACCGGGAGCTGGCGCGCCTGGTGAGCCTGGAGGACCTGCGCGGCCGGATTCGCAGTGACGGCGTCCTGGAGGCCTCCGAGTTCAGCCTCGACCTGGCGCAGCGGATACGGGAGGGGGGGCCCTGGGGTCAGGGCTTTCCGGAGCCCCTGTTCCATGGAGAGTTCGAGGTCCTGTCACAGCGTCCCGTGGGCGGCGATCGCCATCTGAAGCTGCAGCTCGGCCATCCCGGCGTGGAGCGGCTTCTGGATGCCATCGCCTTCAACGTGGAGGCCGACCTGCTGGAATCCCCGCTGACCCGGGTGCTGGTGGTCTATCGGCTCGATGTGAACGAATACCGGGGCCGGCGCAGCCTGCAGCTGCTGATCGAGCGGCTCCATCCCCTCTGAACCCGGGCCCGCCGGTGGCGCCGGAGACCCCTTCCAGCCTTTCGTTCCGCCACGCTCTCCGTCCGCTCCGCCTTGATCCAGGGCCTTGCCGGCACTACAATTTTTATAATTGACAAAAATACTCGGAAATAGCCGGAAGGAGGTGGCCGTGAAAAGAGTGATGCGCCGTCTCACCAAAGTGCTGGCCCTCGGGGGTACGCTGCTGGCGCTGCAGAACCTGATGGTCGTCCTGGCCTTCGAGTCCGGCGGCTAGTGTACTGCGCCTGCGGGGACTTTCAGCGCGCCACTGGCAGGCCTGCCGCCCGCCGGCCGGAGCGCCGGCGGGCGGCCATGCCCTGTCAGCGCTCCTTGAGCGGCGAGTACTCGCGCTGGAGCTGGCCGGTGTAGAGCTGGCGGGGGCGGCCGATCTTGAGGTTCGGGGTGCCGATCATCTCGTGCCACTGGGCGACCCAGCCGATGGTGCGCGCCAGGGCGAAGATGACCGTGAACATGTTGGAGGGGATGCCGATGGCGCGGAGGATGATGCCCGAGTAGAAGTCCACGTTCGGATAGAGCTTCTTCTCGATGAAGTAGTCGTCCTCCAGGGCAATCCGCTCCAGTTCCATGGAGATCCTGAACAGCGGCTCATCCTGGAGGCCGAGCTCGGAGAGCACCTCGTGACAGGTGTTGCGCAGCACCTTGGCGCGGGGGTCGTAGTTCTTGTAGACCCGGTGGCCGAAGCCCATGAGGCGGAAGGGATCGTCCTTGTCCTTGGCCCGCTCGATGAATTCCGGAATGCGATCCGGCGTCTCGATCTGCTCGAGCATGTTGAGTACCGCCTCGTTGGCGCCGCCGTGGGCGGGACCCCAGAGAGCGGCGATGCCGGCGGCGATGCAGGCGAAGGGATTGGCGCCGGAGGAACCGGCCAGGCGGACGGTCGAAGTGGAGGCGTTCTGCTCGTGATCGGCATGCAGGATGAAGATGCGATCCATGGCGCGGGCCAGCACCGGGTTCGGCGTATAGGGCTCGCACGGCACCGCGAACATCATGTGCAGGAAATTCTCCGCGTAGGACAGGTCGTTGCGCGGATACATGAACGGCTGCCCGACGTAGTACTTGTAGGACATGGCCGCCAGGGTGGGCATCTTCGCCAGCATCCGGAAGGCGGCAATCTCGCGGTGCTTCTCGTTGCTGATGTCGAGGGTGTCGTGATAGAAGGCCGACAGCGCGCCCACCACCGCCACCATGGTGGCCATGGGGTGGGCGTCGCGGCGGAAGCCGCTGTAGAACTTGTGGATCTGCTCATGCACCATCGTGTGGTGCTTCACCGTCTTCACGAACTGGTGGTACTGGGAGGAGGAGGGGAGGTCGCCGTAGAGCAGCAGGTAGGCCACCTCGAGGAAATCGGACTTCTCCGCCAGCTGCTCGATGGGATAGCCGCGGTGCAGCAGGATGCCCTTGTCGCCGTCGATGAAGGTGATGCCCGATTCGCAGCTTGCCGTGGAGAGGAAGCCGGGATCGTAGGTGAAGTACCCCGCCTTGCCCAGGTCGCGAACATCGATGACGTCCTGGCCCAGAGAGCCGGACATGACCGGCAGTTCAATGGGCTCGCTGCGCCCGTCAATCGTGATATGCGCTTTCTTGTCCACCGTCATCGGTGCCTCCTTCCAACAGTGAAACAGCCGTTAGGCGTCTGCGGGCCCGGGTCGCACGGGACACGGCTGTCACGACCTGGTGATTTTACCTCGACACGGCCCTCGGGGAGGATGCCGATCGGTCGGTCCCGGTCCCGGGAAGCCCTCGGCGCGCGCTCACCCGCGTCATGAAACGGTGTTGCGTCCCGACGGGGGCGGACGGCCTTCGCAAACGCATCAGTATAGTGGTTTTGGCCGGAACCGTAAGTTATAGAAAGGCGGAACTATTTGTCAAACTGATAAACAATATAAATAATACTAATCGGCAAGTGGGCCCAGCGGGGAGTTCAAGGGGGGCTTGCTGCGAACGCACATAAGCCTTTATTTTGCACAAGCGATGTGCATATAATTCGCTTATGTCTCCATAAGACGGGGGTGTGCCTGACTTTTTGACTGCACACCTTTTTTATTTAAAACAATGGCATAAGCCATAAAAAATGGTGGTTTTGCGAACTGTGAACAAGAAGCGTCCTGTCAATCTCGATCTCACGAGCATCCGCTTCCCCGTCCCGGCCGTCGCCTCCATTCTGCACCGCGTATCCGGCATGGCCCTGTTCGTGGCCACGCCCCTGCTGCTCTGGATGCTGGAGCGGTCCCTGGACTCCGCGGAAGCGTTCGACGCGCTCAAGGCGACCCTCGACGGCTTCATCGTGAAGCTGGTGCTGCTGGCGGTTCTGGCCGGCCTCCTCTATCACCTGGCCGCGGGCATCCGTCACCTGTTCATGGACATGCATATCGGCGACACCCTCGAGGGGGGGCGCCGCGGTGCCTGGAGTGCGATTGCGGTAGCCGCCGTCGCCACGCTGCTGATGGGGGTCTGGCTATGGTAGACAATGTGGCAGGCCTTGCCCGCACCGGCCTGCGCGACTGGCTGGTGCAGCGCGTCTCGGCGGTCATCCTCGCCCTCTACACCCTGTTTCTCCTGGGCTTCCTGCTGCTCAACCCGGACCTGCAGTTCGCGGACTGGCAGGGGCTCTTCGCCCAGGGCTGGTTCCGCATGTTCACCCTGTTGTCGGTCCTGTCGCTGGCCGGTCATGCCTGGGTCGGCGTGTGGGGCGTGTCCACCGACTACATCCATCCTTACTGGCTCCGGCTGCTGTTCCAGGTGGTTGTCATCCTGGCGCTGGTGGTCTTCGTCGCCTGGGCCGTCGCGATTCTGTGGGGTAACTGATGACAGCGGTTGTTGAGCACGAATTCGATGCGGTGATCATCGGCGCCGGCGGCGCCGGCCTGCGGGCGGGCCTGCAGATGGCCGAGGCGGGGCTGCGCCCGGCCGTGGTCTCGAAGGTCTTTCCCACCCGCTCCCACACCGTCTCGGCCCAGGGCGGCATCACCGCCGCGCTCGGGAATGTCTCCGAGGACAACTGGCACTGGCACATGTTCGATACCGTCAAGGGGTCGGACTACCTGGGCGACCAGGATGCCATCGAGTACATGTGCCGCCACGCGGCGGACGTGGTCTATGAGCTGGAGCACTACGGGCTGCCCTTCTCCCGCCTGGACAACGGCAAGATCTACCAGCGACCCTTCGGCGGCCAGTCACGCAATTTCGGCGGCGAGCAGGCCACCCGCACCTGCGCGGCGGCCGACCGCACCGGCCACGCCCTGCTGCATACCCTCTACCAGCGGAACCTGATGGCCGGGACCACCTTCTTCACCGAGTTCCTGGCGGTGGACCTGATCAAGGACCGCAACGGCGCCATCGCCGGCGTGCTGGCCATCGAGATCGAGACGGGCGACCTGCACTTCATCAAGAGCCGGGCCACGGTGCTCGCCACCGGCGGGGCGGGGCGCATCTTCGCCTCCACCACCAATGCCCTCATCAACACCGGCGACGGTCTGGGCATGGCCCTGCGCGCCGGCCTGCCGGTGCAGGACATGGAGATGTGGCAGTTCCACCCCACCGGCATCGCCGGCGCGGGCGTGCTCGTCACCGAGGGCGTGCGCGGGGAGGGCGGCTACCTGCTGAACAAGGATGGCGAACGGTTCATGGAGCGCTACGCCCCCAACGCCAAGGACCTGGCCTCGCGCGACGTGGTGGCCCGGGCCATGGCGGTGGAGATCCGCGAGGGGCGCGGCTGCGGCCCCGAGGGCGATCACGTGCTGCTGAAGCTCGATCACCTGGGTGCCGACGTGATCAAGAGCCGCCTGCCCGGCATCCGCGAGCTGGCCATCACCTTCGCCCACGCGGACCCCATCGAGAAGCCCATCCCGGTGGTGCCCACCGCCCACTACATGATGGGCGGCGTGCCCACCAACGTCTACGGCCAGGTGCTCAGCCAGGATGCGGACGGCGGCGACCGGGTGGTGGACGGGCTCTACGCGGTCGGCGAGTGCGCCTGCGTCTCCGTCCACGGCGCCAACCGCCTCGGCGGCAACTCCCTGCTCGACCTGGTGGTGTTCGGCCGCGCCGCCGGCCAGCACGTGACCCACATGCTCGCCACCGAGCACGTGGAGCGGCCGCTGGGCGAGGACGCCCTCGACCCGGCGCTCGATCGGCTCGATCGCTGGAATCAGAGCAGCGGCGGCGAGCGGGTGGAGGACATCCGCAACGAGATGCGCCGGACCATGCAGAACGACTGCAGCGTGTTCCGCACCGAGGAGGTGATGCAGGAGGGCATCGGGAAGATCGAGGCGCTGCAGGAGCGCCTGCGGCATGCCCACCTGCGCGACAAGAGCAAAGCCTACAACACCGCCCGGGTGGAGGCGCTCGAGCTCGAGAACCTGATGGCCGTGGCCCATGCCAGCATCGTCTCCGCGGAGGCGCGCAAGGAGAGCCGCGGCGCCCACTCGCGGGTGGACTTTCCCGAGCGCGACGACGAGAACTGGATCCGGCACACGGTCTATTTCGCCGGTCAGCCCCTGCGCTACCGCTCGGTGAACATGAAACCGCTGACGGTGGAGCCGTTCCCGCCCAGGAAGCGAACCTACTGAGTACCGGGTGGCGGGGCGCCGGTCCGCTCCGCGCGTTTCAGAAGCCTTGCACGAAGACGACTAAAGACGATGCGCTTTTCAATCTACCGTTACGACCCGGAGCAGGACCAGGCGCCCAGGATGCAGGACTACCGCCTGGACGTGGAAGCCGGCGACATGATGCTGCTCGATGCCCTCATGCTGCTGAAGGCCGAGGATGAAAGCCTCACCTTCCGCCGCTCCTGCCGTGAAGGCGTCTGCGGATCCGATGGCATGAGCATCAACGGGGTGAACGGGCTGGCCTGCATCACGCCGATGTCATCCCTGCAGGAGCCCGTGGTGCTGCGCCCCTTGCCCGGCCTGCCGGTCATCCGCGACCTGGTGGTGGACATGGGCCAGTTCTACAGGCAGTACGAGAAGGCCCGTCCCTACCTCATCAACGAAACGCCGGCGCCGCGCACCGAACGGCTGCAGTCCCCGGCGGATCGCGAGAAGCTCGACGGGCTGTACGAATGCATCCTCTGCGGCTGCTGCTCCACCTCCTGCCCCTCCTTCTGGTGGAACCCGGACAAGTTCATGGGTCCGGCCGCGCTGCTGCAGGCCTACCGCTTCATCGTCGACAGCCGCGACCAGGCCACCGAGGAACGGCTGGCCGATCTGCAGGATGCCTACAGCGTCTTCCGCTGCCACGGCATCATGAACTGCGTGGCGGTCTGCCCCAAGGGGCTCAATCCGACCCAGGCGATTGCCCAGATCAAGACGCTCATGCTGCGCAAGAGCGCCTGAGCGGGTGCGGCCCGGCCGCGCTTGCGCACTGGAAATACAAGGCACGGCCGGGGCGGCTCACGGCGTCCCGGACTCGGCAGGCATGTGACCGGCTCGCCAGATGGCCGGCATGTTCCTGCGCAGCGGACTTCTCGTGGAGGAGAAATACGTGACTGCGATGGGGAACCTCAAGGCACTCCTCGGCAACACCCACCTGTCGGGCGGCAGTGCCGCGTACCTGGAAGCCGTCTACGAGACCTACCTGCAGGACCCGGAGGCGGTCAGCCCCGAGTGGCGCGACTACTTCGAGGAGCTGAAGCTGGCCGGCGGCGCACATGCCGATGTTCCGCACGCGCCCATCCGGGACCAGTTCCGGCAGGCCGCGCTGCACGCCGGGGCGGCGCCCGATTCCCGGGTGCTGCAGCAGATGGCCGAGCACGAGCGCAAGCAGGTGCGCGTGCTCCAGCTCATCAACGCTTACCGCTTCCGCGGCCACCAGTACGCCAACCTCAGTCCGCTCGGGATCCATGAACGCCCGCACGTCCCCGACCTGGACCTTGAGTACCACAATCTCGCCGACGCGGATCTGAACCTGCAGTTCAACACCGGCTCGTTCCTGTTCGGCCGGAAGAAGGCGTCGCTCAAGGAGATCCTGCACGCGCTGCGCGCCACCTACTGCGGCACCATCGGCGCCGAGTACATGCACATCACCGACACGGTGCAGAAGCGCTGGATCCAGGAGCGGCTGGAGATGCGCCGCTCCCAGCCCAACTTCGTGGCCGAGACCAAGCGCCGCATCTTCGAGCGGATCACCGCCGCCGAGGGCCTGGAGCGCTACCTGCACTCCAGGTACGTGGGCCAGAAGCGCTTCTCCCTGGAAGGGGGCGAGGCGCTGATACCCATGCTGGACGACATGGTGCAGCGGGCCGGCAAGAGCGGGGTGGAGGAGGTGATCGTGGGCATGGCCCACCGCGGCCGCCTGAACGTGCTCGTCAACATTCTCGGCAAGTCGCCCACCAACCTGTTCCAGGAATTCGAGGGCAAGTACGATCACGATCATCTCCAGGGCTCCGGCGACGTCAAGTACCACAAGGGGTTCTCCAGCGACATCCGCACCCCGGGCGGGCCGCTGCACCTGGTGCTGGCCTTCAACCCGTCCCACCTGGAGATCGTCTCGCCGGTGGTGGAGGGATCGGTGCGGGCGCGCCAGGAGCGGCGCGGCGCGGGCGCCAATGCGCGGGTGCTGCCGGTGCTGATCCACGGCGATGCCGCCATCGCCGGCCAGGGCGTGGTGATGGAGACCATGAACATGTCCCAGGCGCGCGGCTACGCCACCGGGGGCACGGTGCACATCGTGGTCAACAACCAGGTGGGATTCACCACCAGCAATCCCCTGGACGCCCGCTCCACCCTCTACTGCACCGATGTGTTCAAGATGGTGCAGGCGCCCATCTTCCACGTGAACGGCGACGATCCCGAAGCGGTGGTGTTCGTCTCCCAGCTGGCGCTGGACTACCGCAACGAATTCGAGCGGGACGTGGTCATCGACATGGTCTGCTACCGCCGCCACGGCCACAACGAGGCCGACGAGCCGGCGGTGACCCAGCCGCAGATGTACCAGCGCATCCGCGAGTTGCCCACCCTGCGCCAGCTCCATGGTGAACGCCTGACCAAGGAGGGGATGCTGAAGGAGGGGGAGGTCGACGCGGTTGCCGAGAGCTACCGCGACAAACTGGAATCGGGCGCCATCGCCGCCCGGGACGTGATCGAGAACGGCAAGGGCAACAAGCACACCGTGGACTGGAGCCGCTTCCACGGCACCGATTGGCGCCACCCGGTGGACACCTCCCTGCCGCAGCCGGTCATCAAGGAGCTCACCGAGCGGCTCACCCAGCTGCCCGAGGGCCTGGAGCTGCACCCGCGCGTGGCCAAGATCATCGACGACCGCCGCAAGATGGGCGCCGGCGCCCTGGCCATGGACTGGGGCTTTGCCGAAACCCTGGCCTACGCCGCGCTCCTGCGGGAGAACTACGCCATCCGCATCTCCGGCCAGGACTGCGGCCGCGGCACCTTCTTCCACCGCCACGCGGTACTGCACAACCAGAAGGAGGATGCCCACTACATCCCGCTGCAGCACCTGGCCGAGGAGCAGCCCCAGTTCCGCGTCATCGACTCCCTGCTCTCGGAGGAGGCGGTGCTCGGCTTCGAGTATGGCTACGCCACCGCCGAACCGGATACCCTGGTCATCTGGGAGGCGCAGTTCGGTGATTTCGCCAACGGCGCCCAGGTGGTCATCGACCAGTTCATCAGCTCCGGCGAGTCGAAGTGGGGTCGCCTGTGCGGGCTGGTGATGTTCCTTCCCCACGGCTACGAGGGCCAGGGCCCGGAGCACTCCTCGGCACGCCTGGAGCGCTACCTGCAGCTGTGCGCCGAGCAGAACATCCAGGTCTGCGTACCCAGCACCCCGGCGCAGATGTTCCACATGCTCCGGCGCCAGGCGCTGCGGCCCTACCGCAAGCCGCTGGTGGTGATGACCCCGAAGAGCCTGCTGCGCCACAAGCTCTCCACCTCGAGCCTGGAGGACATCTCCGAGGGCAGGTTCCAGCCGGTCATTCCGGAGGTCGAGCCCATCAAGCCCAGCGGGGTGCGCAAGGTGGTGCTGTGCAGCGGCAAGGTCTACTTCGACCTCTACGAGGCGCGCCAGGCCCGCGAGGCCGACGATGTGGTCATCCTGCGGGTGGAACAGCTCTATCCCTTCCCGGTGGAGGAGCTCAGCGTGGAGCTGAAACGCTACACCCGGGCCAGGGAGGTGGTCTGGTGCCAGGAGGAGCCGAAGAACCAGGGTGCCTGGTTCTCCAGCAAGCACCATCTCGAGGAGTGCCTGCGGACGGGGCAGAGCCTGTCCTACGCGGGCCGGGATTTCTCCGCCTCGCCGGCGACCGGCTACTTCTCGCTGCACGTACAACAACAGGCGGCCCTGGTAGACCAGGCGCTCAGCTGATAACGACCCCGGAAGTCCAGATTGAAGGAAGCTGCCATGTCCATAGAAGTCAAGGTTCCCATGTTGCCGGAGTCCGTTGCCGATGCGACGGTGGTGACCTGGCACAAACAGCCGGGTGAGGCGGTCAGGCGCGACGAAAACCTGGTGGATATCGAAACCGACAAGGTGGTGCTCGAGGTGCCGGCACCCCAGGACGGCGTGCTGAGGGAGATTCTCAAGCGCGATGGCGCCCAGGTGGTGGCCGAGGAGGTGCTGGCCATCCTGGAGGCCGGTGTCGCGGCGCCAGCCGTTGAAAGCGCTCCCGCCCCCGCCGCGGATGAAAGCGCCGCAGCCGGGACTGCCGCGGGGGAGCCGGAAACGGAATCCGCCGCCGCTACCGGCGTGGGGCCCGCGGTGCGGCGCCTGCTGGAGGAGCACGGCCTCGATGCCGCCGCCATCCCCGTGAGCGGCGACCGCCTGACGAAGGGCGATGTGCTCGCCTACCTGGAAAACCGCCAGGCCGAAGCGGCGGAGGCGACTGCTCCGGCCCCCGCGGCGGCAGCGCCGCCGCCACCGCCCGCAGCGCCGGTGCCGGCAACCGAGCCCCTGGGGGCCAGGGCCGAGCGCCGGGTGCCCATGACCCGCATCCGCCAGCGTATCGCCGAGCGGCTGGTGGAGGCCCAGCACACCGCGGCCATCCTCACCACCTTCAACGAGGTGGATCTGAAAGGGGTGATGGACCTGCGCGCCCGCTACAAGGACCGCTTCGAGAAGGCTCACGGCGTGCGCCTTGGCTTCATGTCCTTTTTCGTCAAGGCGTGTGTCGAGGCCCTCAAGCGTTTCCCCGAGGTGAATGCCTCCATCGACGGCACCGACATCGTCTACCACGGCTATTACGACGTGGGCATCGCCGTGGCCTCGCCGCGGGGACTCGTGGTGCCGATCCTGCGCGACGTGGACCAGATGAGCCTGGCTGACATCGAGAAGGCCATCGCCGCCTACGGCGACAAGGCCAAGAAGGGCGCGCTGTCCATGGAGGAGCTCACCGGCGGCACCTTCACCCTCTCCAACGGCGGCGTGTTCGGCTCCATGCTCTCCACGCCCATCCTCAACCCGCCGCAGAGCGCGATTCTCGGGATGCACAAGACCCAGGAGCGCCCGGTGGTGGTCGACGGCGAGATTGTCATCCGGCCAATGATGTACCTGGCCCTGTCCTACGATCACCGCATCATCGACGGGCGTGAGGCGGTCCAGTTCCTGGTCACCATCAAGGAGGCCCTGGAGGACCCGGCGCGGATGCTGCTGCAGCTTTGATCGGGTTCTGCCGCCACAGGGGTCACAGAGAATACAGAGGATCGGAACACCGGAACCTCAACGTGGCGCGTGGGTAGGTACGGGTGTGCCGCAGCCGGCCCCCGATCCCCATTGCCCCGTGTCCTCCGTGCACTCTGTGGCCTACACAGGTTGTTCCGCACCGCGCGGTTGCCGGCTGAAGGAACGGACCGGAATCCCGGAGCTCTGCAGAAGGCGGTCCGGCGGTCGGAGACAGCAGGGAAACCATGAATCCGTCCGTGCAGGTGCGCGGGCGCAGGGGGAGATGAGCGATGTCAAAATCCTATGACGTGGTGGTGATTGGCGGGGGGCCGGCCGGTTACGTGGCGGCCATCCGCTGCGCCCAGCTGGGGCTGAAGACGGCCTGTGTCGACGAGTGGCTGGACAAGGCGGGCAAACCGTCGCTGGGCGGAACCTGCCTCAACGCCGGCTGCATCCCATCCAAGGCGCTGCTGGACTCCTCGGAACACTACCACCGGATCGCCCATGAGCTGGGGGGGCACGGTATCAGCGTGGAGGGGCTCAGCCTCGACGTGCCGCAGATGATTACCCGCAAGGACGAGGTGGTGAAGGGCCTGACCGGCGGTATCGCCGCCCTGTTCAAGGCCAACAAGGTGACCTGGCTGCAGGGCCACGGACGGCTGCTGGATGGCCGCCGGGTGGAGTTCTCCCCGACCGGCGGGGGCGACCCCGAGGTGGTGCAGGCGGGTGATGTCATCCTGGCCAGCGGCTCGCGGCCGAGCACCCTGCACATGGCGCCCGTGGACGGGGATCGGATTGTCGATTCCACCGGTGCGCTGGAGTTCGACGAGGTGCCCAAGCGCCTCGGCATCATCGGTGCGGGCGTCATCGGCCTGGAGCTGGGCAGCGTCTGGCGCCGGCTCGGGGCCGAGGTGGTGCTGCTCGAGGCACAGGAGAACTTCCTCCACTTCGCCGACCAGCAGATGGCCGAGGAGGCCTACAAGCAGTTCACCCGGCAGGGGCTGGACATCCGCCTCGGCGCCCGGGTGACCTCCACCAGCCTGGGCAAGAAGAATGTCGTGGTGCACTACACCGACAGCGCCGGCGAGCACAGGATCCAGGTGGAGAAGCTGGTGGTGGCCGTGGGCCGCCGGCCCCATACCGAGGGGCTGTTCGCCCCCGAGTCGGACCTGCTGCTGGACGAGGGCGGGTTCATCCACGTGGACGAGCACTGCCGCACCAACCTGCCCGGCGTCTACGCGGTGGGGGACGTGGTGCGCGGTCCCATGCTGGCCCACAAGGGTTCCGAGGAGGGGTTGGCGGTGGCCGAGATCATCGCCGGCCACAAGGCCCGGGTGAACTACGACACCATCCCCGCGGTGATCTACACCAATCCCGAACTGGCCTGGGTGGGGCGGACCGAGGAGGCCCTGCGCGGCGCCGGCGAGCAGATCCGTGTCGGCATCTTCCCCTTCGCCGCCAACGGCCGCGCCCGGGCCAGCGACGAGGCGGTCGGGATGGTGAAGATCATCGCCGAGGAGAAGAGCGACCGGATACTGGGCGTCCATGTGCTCGGCCCCAGCGCCTCCGAGATCATCGCCCAGGCGGTGATTGCCATGGAGTTCGCCGCCAGTGCCGAGGATCTCGCGCTGACCGTCTTCGCCCATCCGACGCTGTCGGAGGCGCTGCACGAGGCGGCGATGGCCGCCGGCGGCAGCGCCATACACATTTACCAGCCAAAAAAGCGAAAATAGCGGCTGCGGCGTCTCCGGGCGCTTTCGCAGCGGCACGGCCGGGGAGCGGCCTCCATGACCCCGGGTCACCGGCCCGCGGGGCCACCAGATAACAAGTGGAAAGGTTATGAATCTACACGAATATCAGGCTAAACAACTCTTTGCCGGCTACGGCATGCCGGTACCCGCCGGTGCCGTGGTCCATGACGCGGCGGACGTGCGCGCGGCGCTGGCCAACCTGGCCGGCGACCGCTGGGTGGTCAAGGCGCAGGTGCACGCCGGCGGCCGGGGCAAGGCCGGCGGCGTGAAGCTGGTCGGCAGCGCGGAGGAGGCCGCCGAGGTGGCCAAGGCGCTGCTCGGCACCCGGCTGGTCACCTACCAGACCGACGCCAACGGCCAGCCGGTGAACGCGGTGCTGCTGGAAGAGGTGAGCAATATCGCCCGCGAGCTCTACGTCGGCGCCGTGGTGGATCGCGCCAGCCGCCGCGTAACCCTCATGGTCTCCACCGAGGGGGGGATGGAGATCGAGAAGGTGGCCGAGGAAACGCCGGAGAAGATCCTCAGGACCACCGTCGACCCCATGCTCGGCCTGCTGCCCTACCAGTGCCGCGAGCTGGCCTTCGGCCTGGGGCTGGAAGGCGATCAGATCAAGCAGTTCACCCGGCTGCTCGGGGGGCTGGCGCGGCTGTTCGTGGAGTGCGATCTCAGCCTGGTGGAGGTCAACCCGCTGGTGGTCACCGCCGAGGGCAACCTGCTGTGTCTCGACGGCAAGGTGAACATCGACGACAACGCCCTCTACCGCCAGCCCAAGCTGCAGGAGATGCGCGACATCAGCCAGGAGGAGGAGAAGGAGGTCCACGCCAAGAAGTTCGACCTCAACTACGTGGCCCTGGACGGTGACATCGGCTGCATGGTCAACGGCGCGGGCCTGGCCATGGCGACCATGGACCTGGTGCAGCTCCACGGCGGCAGCCCCGCCAACTTCCTCGACGTGGGCGGCGGCGCCACCACCGAACGGGTCACCGAGGCCTTCAAGCTGATCCTCTCCGACCCCAAGGTGAAGGGGGTGCTGGTGAACATCTTCGGCGGGATCGTGCGCTGTGACCTCATCGCCGACGGCATCATCGGCGCGGTGGAGCAGGTGGGCGTCAAGGTGCCGGTGGTGGTGCGCCTCGAGGGCACCAACGCCGAGCTCGGCGCTTCGAGACTGGAGGAGAGCGGTTTGAACCTGATTGCGGCCAACGGCCTTACCGACGCCGCCGAGAAGATCGTTGCAGCGGTGGGAGGTGCGGCATGAGTGTACTGATCAACAAGGAGACGAAAGTCATCTGCCAGGGATTCACCGGCAAGCAGGGCACCTTCCACTCGGAGCAGGCCATCGCCTACGGCACCCGGATGGTGGGCGGCGTGACCCCCGGCAAGGGCGGCAGCACCCATCTCGGCCTGCCGGTGTTCGACACCGTGCGTGGCGCGGTGGAGAGCACCGGCGCCGACGCCAGCGTCATCTACGTCCCGGCCCCGTTCTGCAAGGACTCCATCATCGAGGCGGCCGAGGCGGGCATCAAGCTCATCGTCTGCATCACCGAGGGCATTCCCACCCTCGACATGCTCCAGGTGAAAGCCTACCTGGACCAGCACGAGGCGCGTCTCATCGGCCCCAACTGCCCCGGCATCATCACCCCCGGGGAGTGCAAGATCGGCATCATGCCCGGCCACATCCACCAGCCGGGCAAGGTGGGAATCGTGTCCCGCTCCGGCACGCTCACCTACGAGGCGGTGAAGCAGACCACCGACGCCGGCCTCGGGCAGAGCACCTGCATCGGCATCGGCGGCGACCCGATTCCCGGCACCAACTTCGTGGACGCCCTGCGGCTGTTCCAGGATGACCCGCAGACCGAGGCCATCATCATGGTGGGCGAGATCGGCGGCACCGCCGAGGAGGAGGCCGCGGCCTTCATCAAGGCCAATGTCACCAAGCCGGTGGTCTCCTACATCGCCGGCGTCACGGCGCCCAAGGGCAAGCGCATGGGCCATGCCGGGGCCATCATCGCCGGCGGCAAGGGCACCGCCGCGGAGAAGTTCGCTGCGCTGGAGGCGGCGGGCGTGCACACGGTCCGCTCCCCGGCCGAAATGGGCCGGGCCGTGGCCGCCGCGCTGGGCGGATAAGTACAACCTGAAAACCTTGAATGACACAATGCCTTCACCACGAAGGCACGGAGGACACGAAGAAAAGATTCTGATTATCCGCAGATTACGCAGATTACGCAGATTCACGGATTTGCACGGCTGGCCCGTGCCACCGGGCCGCTCGCGTCAAGGGACCATGCGCCAGCCGTCATTGGCGGCGCAGGTGCTGAACTGGCACAACCCGGTCCGGGTTGTCCGACGGTGATCCTGGTTTTTACCAACCAATCTGCGTAATCCGCGTAATCTGCGGATATCGATCTTTTTTGTCTTCTTCGTGTCCTTCGTGCCTTCGTGGTGGGTTCTGAAAGCGTCGCCAAGAGTGAAGCAGTGCGCAAGAGGAGTGCCAGACATGCTGACGGCAATCGTGATGTTGCGGGTGGAGCACGGGAAGGTCAACGAGGTCGCCGAGCAGTTGGCGGAGCGGCCGGAGATCTCGGAAACCTACTCGGTGAGCGGTCCCTACGACCTGGTGGCCATCGTGCGGGTGCATGAAAACGAGGCTCTCGCCGACCTGGTGACCGAGCACATCGCCCGCATCGAGGGCATCCGTGAGACGGAGACCATGCTGGCTTTCCGTGCCTACTCCCGGCACGACCTCGAACAGATGTTCTCCCTCGGCCTCTGAGCGTATCGTGCCGCTCCGTGGTCTTGCCCTGACCCTGCTGTGGTCGCTGCTGGCTGGCAGCGCCGCGGCCGCGATGGGCCCCGCTGCGCCGTTTGGGTCGGGAGACGCGGTGGCGGTTCCGCCGGCCGGGACCCTGGATCTGGTGCCTCCGCGGCAGTTGTCCGTGGCCGCCGCGGCGCGGTTGTTCGAGCGCATGGTGATGCGGGGCGAGCTCATCCTGTTCGATACGGTCATGACCATCGACCGGCTCAAGGCCACCCAGGTGGCCTACGTCTATGGAATGGACGGCCGCCTGCGGCTGATTCGCGTCTCCGCCCGCCTGACGCCGCCATTGCCGGTCCCCGAGGCTTCCTGCCGGGTGATATCAATCGATGCCTGGCTGACGCCGGAGGGTGAGTTGACGGAATCCCACCTGCACGTGGAGCCGATGGCGGAGGAGGGGGGGTGAGCCCGGACAACGTGCCGGTGGTCATCGTCACCGGCGCAGCCCAGGGCATCGGCCGGGGCATCGCGGAACACTTGCTCGGACAGGGATTTGCCGTGGTCGCGGCGGACATCGACACCGAGGCGGTTCGGGAGTGCGCCGGGCGCCATGCCGCGACGGCGCGTTTCCACGCCTTGCCCATGGACGTGGGTGACGAGAGCTCGGTGGCGGCCGCCGTCGACACCGCGCTGGCCTGGGGCGGACGTCTGGACGGTTTGGTGAACAACGCCGGCCTGGCCGATCCCTTCGCCGGGCCGGTGGAACAGCTGCCGCTGGAGCGCTGGGAGCGAATCATCCGCACGAATCTCACCGGTGCCTTTCTGATGTGCCGACAGGCGCTACCCCACCTGCGTCGACGGCGCGGTGCGATCGTCAACATCGCCTCGACCCGCGCTCTACAGTCGGAGCCCGGCACGGAGGCCTACAGCGCCTCCAAGGGCGGCCTGGTGGCCCTTACCCATGCGCTGGCGGTCAGCGCGGGTCCGGAGGTGCGTGTCAACTGCATCAGCCCCGGCTGGATCGAGGTGCGTGACTGGCAGAAGGACTCCCGCCGCGGCACCCCGGAGCTGAGCGACACCGACCATGCCCAGCATCCCGTCGGCCGGGTGGGTATGCCCGCGGACGTTGCCTCTCTGGCGGGCTTCCTGCTCGATGGCGGGCGGGCCGGTTTCATCACCGGGCAGAATTTCGTCGTCGATGGTGGCATGACCCGGCGCATGATCTACGCTGAATAGGTCCGGCCTCCGTGGAACACGGGAATTTCCGCGGACGGCATGCGGAGACCGGTATCCACGGGGCCGTCCCCACTCAGGCACTGGGATTCAGGTGGCTGCTGGATGAAAGCCGTACTCTTCGACCTCGACGGTGTCCTCTACCAGGAGGACCGGGCCATACCCGGCGCGGTCGAGACCGTTGCCTGGTTCCGGCGGCATGCCGTTGCCCGCCTCTTCCTCACCAACACCACTTCCCGTCCCCGCTCGGTCCTGGTGGAGAAGCTCGATTCGATGGGCATCCCGGTCGAGCCGGGGGCCCTGCTGACCCCGCCGGTGGCGGCCGCCAGCTGGCTCGCCGCCAACGTGGACGGACCGGTGGCGCTGTTCGTGACCGAACAGACGCGCACCGAGTTCGCGGGGCTGCGACAGCTGCCGGCGGATGCCGAAGCGGGAGCGGCCGCGGTGGTGGTGGGCGATCTCGGCGAGGAGTGGAGTTACCCCCTGCTGAACCGGGCGTTCCGTCTCCTGATGGCGGATCCGCCGCCCAGGCTCATCGCGCTGGGAATGACCCGCTACTGGCAGGCGACCGACGGGCTGCGTCTCGATGCGGGACCGTTCGTCGCTGCGCTGGCCATGGCCAGCGCTCTTCAGCCGCGGGTGTTCGGGAAGCCGGCGAGGCCGTTTTTCCAGGCGGCGCTCGATCTCCTCGGGGTCGAGGCGGACATGTGCCTGATGGTGGGTGATGACATCCGCGGCGATATCGAGGGGGCACAGGCGGCCGGTTTGCGCACGCTCCTGGTGCGCACGGGGAAGTTCCGACCCCAGGATCTGGAAGGTGATGTGCGGCCTACGGCCGTGCTGGACTCGATTGCCGATCTGCCCGCCTGGTGGCAAAGCTCAGGATTCTGATCCGGATTCCAGCCCGTTGGGAACCGGGACGGTGGTCCCGGTGCCCCGCAGGGGGACCGGAGCCGCAACGGCATAGCCCTGGATGTAATCCACGCCGAGTTCGGTCAGCAGCGGCACCAGCGATTCGTCCTCCAGTTGCTTGGCAACGGTCCGGATGCCCATCTGCCGGGCCACGCCGGTCATGGCGCGGAGAATGGACTGGTCCACCGGGCTTGCCGCAAGGTCGGTAATCACCTGGCGGCTGAATTTCAGGTAGCTGACGGGCAGTCCCTTCAGGTAGGAGAACGGCGTCAGGCTGCTGCCGAAATCGTCCAGCGCGAACTGGAAGCCCTTTTCCCGCAGCGACTGCATGAAACGGACAATCCGGGTATACCCGGACAGCAGTTCATTCTCGTCGAGCTCCAGGCAGATTTGCTCGGGGTGCAGTCCGTTGCGTTCGGCCTGCTCCACCACGAAACCGAGAAAGCGTTCGTCGGCAATGCTCTGCACCGAGAGGTTGACGAACAGCAGGGCGTTTCCGGTGTCCTCCTGGCGCTGCTCCCCGAGCTGGGCGAACAGCGTGCCGACGACCCAGCGATCCACCTCGACCATGCGCTCGTAGCGCACCGCGGCGGGCAGGAAGCTGCGTGGATTGAGCAGCCGGCCCTGATCGTCGGCGAGCCGGACCAGGATCTCGCCCATCGTGCGCGAGTCGCCGGGCACCAGGCTGTGGATGGACTGCCGGAACAGGACCAGGCGGTCCCGCTCCACGGCCTGCAGGACCCGCCGCAGACTGCGAACCTCGGTGTGCTGTTCATCCGGGTCGGGGCGATGGACGCGCACGGTGTTGCGCCCGGCCTCCTTGGCCTCGTAGCAGGCCGCATCGGCCGATTTCAATGCCGCTTCCGCGCTGGCGCAGGTGTCGTTCAGCGGCACCAGGCCGACGCTCACGCCGATATCGAACCGGTTGTCCTTCCAGGCGAAGCGGAATTCCCTGATGGCGGAGCAGAGCCCCTCCGCCACCTGGGTGCCCCGTTCCAGGCTGCAGCCCTGGAGCAGCACCGCGAATTCGTCGCCCCCGAGCCGCGCGAGCACATCGGAGTCACGGATCTGTCCGCGCAGGAGCGCCGCCACCTGTTTGAGCAGCTCGTCCCCGGCGACGTGGCCGCCGCTGTCGTTGACGGTCTTGAAATTGTCGAGATCCAGGTAGCAGAGCACGGAAGGCTTCTTCTCCTCCCGTGCCCTTTCCACCGCATCTCCGAGCCGTTCCTGGAATTCGCGGCGGTTGTAGAGTCCGGTCAGGGGATCATGTCGTGCCTCGTAGCTCATGCGCCGGACCTGCTGGCGCATGGCGGTCACCTCGTGCAGGATCAGGACACTGCCGGCAATGCGTCCGACCCGGTCGTAGATGGGGGAGGCGGAGATCTGGACGGCGATTTCGCGCCCGTCGCTGCGCAGCAGCTGCGCATGCTCGGAGATCTCGATCCGCCGTCCCAGGCGCAGGCAGCGCTGGACCGGATCCTGCTCCGGCTCCCGGGTCGTCTCGTTGACCAGGTGAAGGATCTCGCTCAGTTCCAGGCCCTGCGCCTCGCGGCTGTTCCAGCCGGTGAGCTGTTCCGCCACCGGGTTCAGGTACTCCACGACCCCGGTGTCGCTGGTGGTTATGACCGCATCCGCAATCGCCTCCAGGGTGACCGTGGCCCGCTCGATCTCCTTGTAGAGGCTCTGTTCGGCGCGCTTGCGCGCGGTGATGTCCATGACGTAGAGAACGAATCCGGGCGCCGGCGTCACCTGTTCCATGGGCGCCAGGCTGGCCAGCACGGTGAGCCGGCGCTGGGCGGAATCGCGCAGGTGCAGTTCGCGGTTCTTGCCGCGGCTTTCCACCGCCTCGTGCAGCAGAGCCTGGGTATCCTCTTCGATCAGCGCCTGCAGGTCATGACCGGCGATCTCCTCGCAGGTCCGGCCGAGCAGGGTACAGAATGCGGGGTTCACCGACTCCACCCGGCCCGAGGGATCGGTGATGGCGAGCCCAATCGGCGCCTGACCAATGAGGTTGCCGAGCTGCGCCTCCCGTGACCGCAGCCGCTCCTCGACATTCATCAGCACACTGTCATCGTGGAGCTCGGCCAGCAGATGGCCGCTGGCCGGGGAGCGGCCGGGTAGTGGCTGGATGCCCACCTGCAGCCGCCGGGGCGGTGTGTCCGCCTCGGAGCGGTGCAGCAGCGCCAGTTCACAGCGGCTCCCGGTTTCGAGGCAGGTGGAGAGCCGGTCGAGAAGCTCCCCGTTCAGGGACCGTTCGAAGAGATCCGGGAACGGCGTCAGCTCCAGTCGCTCCCGGTCACTCCCCAGCAGCCGGATCGCGCTCGTGTTGGCTTCCACGATGCGGTGTTCACCGCCGGCCTCCAGGATCAGCTGGCAACAGCCCGACGCCTGCATGGCGGTGGAGCGCAGGCGTATGGGTCGTTCCAGTTCGCGCAGTTCGCCGACGTCCCTGACACTGAACAGGAATCCTCCACCGTCCCGCGGCAGGGGCGTGATGCTGCACAGTACTTCCAGGACATAGCCGTTGCGATGCAGGTGCTGGGTGGAGAGGTTGTGCAGGCTGGCGCCGGCACGGACCTGTTCCAGCTGCACGCCTATCTCCTCCTGCTTCCAGGCGGGCACCAGGCGCGCGACGGGCTGGCCGAGAATCTCGCCGGCCGGGTAACCGAACAGCAGTTCCGCGGCCGGTGTCCACAGGGTGATGCTTCCGCCGGAATCCACGGCGAAGACGGCGTCCTGCACCCGCTGCAGTGTGCGCTTGAGCTCGTCGCGTTCCGTCTCCAGCCGTTGCAGCCGCTCCTGCAGGTGCGCAGGGGATGCGGAATCCCTCGCCGCCGTTTCGCCGCCGCCGTCGAGCCGGGAGAGCGTGCGCTGAAGGGTGACCCTCTGGCCGGCGGATTGGCGCAGGAGCAGGAACAGAAGGGGCAGTGCCATGAGCAGGGATGCGGCAAGGAGCCCGCTGACGGACAGCCACTGCACCCAGAGACGTTCATGAATCATTCCGGTATCGGGGTTCAGCCGTAGCACTGGTCCACCGTCGCCGGTGGCGCCGATCTCCAGCGCGGGCAAGTCCAGCGCCAGGGCGCCGCGGAACCAATCCGGCGCGGATCCCCGCGGGCGATTCCCGGCGTTCATGGAAATGGTCGCACCGCCGCGTTCCTGAAGGAGCGCGGAGCCAATCTCCGGATTCGCCGCGAGCCAGGCGCGCAGCATCTCCTCGCGCCGGGCAGGGTCGGCGACGGTGTCCAGGGCGGCAAGCAGTCCGTCGGCGGCTTGCGTGGGCTGGACCGCCCAGTGCTGCTGTTCCAGGTGCCTGAGTCCGAGCGCCACGGCCACTCCCCCCAGCAGGAGGATCATCAGGAAGCCGATGAGAGTGTGCAGCTTCCAGGGGCGCGTCATGGATGGACCGCCTCCAGGCGGAGGGGCCGGCCCTCATGCACGGTGGTATCTCCGGGCCCTGTTGTCTGCCGCCGGAATCTTTCCATGGCGTGGCCGTACTTAACGCAGCAGGCCGGGGCGGCCGACATTGATATCGGATACGGTGATATCCGCCCCCCCGAGCTGCAGGCCGAGCAGATTGAGCAGGAAGTCGAGCAGCGGGTCGAGCGCCATGATCACCGGAGAGAGCAGATTGACAACCAGGTCGAGGAGCCCCTGCGAGCTGCCGAGCCCGAGCAGGTTGAGCACCGGCTGCAGAATGGCGCCGAGCAGCGCGCCGAGCAGCGTGCTGCGATCGAAGTCCACCACCAGGTTGTCGACCAGCGCCTGGAGCAGGGTGGTCACGGAGGTGCCCAGGGAGGGCGACACGGTCTGGGTCGAGGGGATCTCCTCGAACAGCAGCTGTTCCGGGTTGGCGGAGGAGCTGCCCAGGGGCAGCTCGGCCAGGGCCGTGATGGTGAGCAGCGGCAGGCCGAGCAGGTTGAGGTTGATGGCCGGGCTCGGCGTGATGGTCGGATTGAGATCCTCGATGTCGTCGAAAACGCCGATGCCGATGCGGGCAAGCTGTGGCACGGCGCCCACCACCGCGGCGGGCGTGGTGTCGTCGCGGCATTCGAAGCGCTCGAAGCCGGCCCGGGTCTCCGCCGCGCCCACGTAGAGGTCGAGGCTGAGCAAACCGTCGGGCGGGAACAGCAGGGCCAGCAGGCCGAGGTGCAGCTGCAGGTTGATCTGCGCGGAACGGGCCCGGGTGATCCACTCGCCGTTCTCATCCCGTCCGGCGGGACCGATGGCGATCTGCGGCGGCTCGATGATGTAGAGATCCAGCCCCAGGTCGGCGATGCCCAGGGCGTTGAGCCCGGGCGTGCTGGTGTTCACCGCGACCGCGTGACCGGCGTTGGCCACCTGGGCGCCGACCATGAGCAGGTCGAAGACATTCACCTGTGCGTTCAGCGCGGCATCGGTGGAGGGCAGCGCCACCTGCAGGACATCGCCGAGGCGCAGATCCAGGTCCGCATCCACGGTCAGGGCGTCGGCCACGTTCAGCAGCGTCACGGCGACGGTCCGCTGGTCGGGGTAGCGCGACAGGGCGTTGGCGGCCAGCAGGACGAAGTCGCGGATGCCCAGATTGAGGTTGAGCAGCTCATCCACGGTCCCCACCGTGGCGTCGGCGTCGATCAGATCGAGCAGGGTGACGTGGGCGTCGGCGATACCCCGGTAGGAGACGGCGTCCAGGTTGATGGAGGTCCCCAGCAGACCGCCCAGAATGGCATTCAGCAGCGGCGAGGTGGTGGTGTCGAGGCGGGCCAGGAAGGAGCCCACTTCCAGGGTGCCGATGGTGCGGGTTCCGGCCACCGCGGTGGCGGTGAGCCGATGGTTGCCGGCGATCTTCCCCGGCAGGAAAAGGCTGCGCGGCACATCGCGGGCGGCGACGACCTCTACCGCCTCCACCACGCCGGGCCCGGGGGAGAACTGCCGGATCCCGTCGGCATCGGTGTCCACCCGCCCCACCCGCACACGCAGGGGCTGTCCGTCATAGTCGTTGCGGGCGGCGGCGGTGGCGGCGGCGGTGGTGGCGATCCCGAGGGCGGATCCCGCCGGGGTGGCGCAGTTGCCCACGGCGAGGCTGGCCTCCAGGGCCGAGAGATCGGCGACCAGCTGCAGGTGCCGCTTTTCCCAGGCAATTCGCCCCACGTCCACGGCCAGGGCCACGGAGAGGACGACAGCGAGCAGGGCGCCGGCCACCATGATGCTGACGGCGCCGACCTGCCGGCCGGGAGGTCCGCCGGTTGCCTTGGAATTGACTCTCATACCCTTGTGCACCCTTTACCCCTCGTGCTCCCGGGACCGGACGAGGCGTGGTCCGCCTCAGCGCCTGGTGCCGCCGCCCTTGATGAATCCCTCCCGCTGGTAGAACTCGGGAATCGGATGCCCGAAGCTGTTCAGGTAGCGGGCATAGGTGCGCGTGGCCGCGGCGCCCGGTTGCGGGTGGGCGGTGCCGGCGGCCTGGCCGCTGCACTGGAAGTTCAGCCAGGCCCGGGTGCTCTCGCCGACCCGGGCAGGATCGAGGGGACCGGGATCGGCAGTAAAGGCGCTTACCGGCGCGGGCTCGCATTCACCGCCCAGGGCGGAAACGGATGGAAGCGTGAGCAGCATGGCGACTGCCAGTGGGAGACGGATGTGCACGGGTCAACCTCCTTGAGAGTTGGAAGCGGGTGAAGCTGCTGCCGGCGGTGATGCCGGTTCCGCGACGGCGGGACCGCTGTCTCCGGACGAAGCAGTGTCGTTCTCCGGTCCGGCGGCCGCATTGCCGGGATCGGTGGCGTAGGCGGCGGTGCCGGGCGCAATGCCGGCTTCCCCGGCCGGCGCCACCAGCTGGCCGGCGGGCTCCGTACCCGCCGGTGGCGGCTGTGTCCCTTCCGGGGCCCTGATTGAAGTCGCTGCCTGCGGGGGAGCAGGCGGAGTGGATTCCGATTGCCGTTGCAGGTGGGCAAGCAGCTGCTGGGCGCGCCCGCGCAGCCTTGCGGTCTCCGCCGGGTCGATTGCGGCCTGGGCGGCGAAGCGCTCCGCCGCGGCCATGTCACCACGGGCCATCAGCAGGAGCAGCAGATTGCGCTGGGTCCGCTTGTCGTCGCCACCCAGCTCCATGGCGGTGTTGAGCTGGAATTCGGCCTCGTCGAAGGCTCCCCGCAGCAGCAGGGCGTAGCCGAGATCGTTGCGGATGCGCGAATCCACCGGCCGCAGTTCCGTGGCCGTCCTGAAATGCAGGACCGCCGCCTCTAGATCGTCGTTGTTTTCGGCCGCTATCAGTCCCAGGCCGTGATGGGCGAGTCCCGCCATGCTGGAATCGAGCAGGCCCCGGTACAGGGCCCGGGACTCGGTAAGGCGCCCGATGCGGCGCAACGCCTCGGCGCGCAGGTAGCGGGCATCGAGCGTCAGCTTGCCCTGGTTCTCCATCGCCTGGAGGTGGGCGAGCGCGGCATGGTAGAGCTTCTTGTCGAGCATCTCCTGGACCAGCCGGATGTGCAGCTCCTTGTCCTCCTCGGTGGCCTGGGCCTTGCCGCTGGCCACCGGCTTGGCCTCGTTCCCGGCCGTGGCGCCGTTGCGCAGGGCGCAACCGGGGCTGGAGAGCGCGAGCAGCACCAGGGCGGCGCTGAGCAGTCGGCGTTTCATGGTCATTGCCCCCCGAGGGCGCGCAGGATGCCGAAGGCGGCGGGGCCGGCGATGAAGATGAGCAGGGCCGGGAACATGCACAGCACCATGACGATGGTCATCTTGGCCGAGAGCTTGCTGATGCGCTCCTGGAGCGTGGTGCGGCGGCGATCCTCGAGCAGTTCGGCGTAGTTGAGCAGCGGCTGGCGGATGCTGCCGCCGTAGCGGTTGACCTGGCGCAGCATCTTCACCAGGTCGGAGAGATCCTCCACCTGCAGGTCGTCGGCCATCTCCTTCAGAGCCTGGTTCAGGTCCATGCCGGCACCGATATTGCGCAGGACACCGTAGATTTCCCGGGCCAGCACCGGCAGCACCCGGGGATTCGTCTCGCAGATCTCCACCAGGGACTGCTCGAGGCCCAGCCCGGTTTCGAACAGGGTGCGCAGGAGGTGGACGAGGGTGGGCACCTCCGCTTCCAGCTGGCGCTGCCGGGCATGGGCGCGTGTGCGCAGCAGGAACTTGGGCAGCAGGTAGCCGGCGATGGACGCCGTCAGCAGCCACAGGGCAATCCGCCTGTCCAGGGTGACCAGCCACTCATGGGGAACGAGGAGCAGGGTCAGCAGGATGCCCGCGACGGGCATCAGCAGTTGTGCGGCGAAGAACAGCGCCCGGGCCTGGGAGCCCCGCCAGCCGGCGCGGGCGAGCAGCACGGGTACCTCCTCGTCGCGCATGAAGGAGGGAGCGAGCCGTTCGAGCCGAATCAGGCCCTGGCCCGTGAGCCATCGATGGCCGCCGTCCGCCCCGAGGGACGGTCCGTCAACCGCGGCCAGTGCGCCGTTGATGCGGCGATGGATGCGGGCGAGGCGGCGGTTTGCAACCCAGTTGCCGATCAGGAAGGTCAGGCCAAGCACCAGGAGCGTGACGCTGATGCCGATAATCAGTGGTAGGTTGGACATGACTGGACTCGATGGCTATGGCTTCTGGGGCGCGATGGCCCGTTCCCGGGCTCAGATGGAGCGCAGCATCCGCCAGATGATGAAGACGCCGAGCCCCTGCAGGGCCCCGGCGGCCAGCATCACCATGCGGCCGTTCTCCTCATTCCACATCAGCATGAAGTACTGGGGGTTCATGCTCACGATATACACGGCGAGCGATATGGGGAGCACGGCCAGGACCCAGGCGCTGAGCCTCGTCTCGCCGGTCATGGCGCGTAGTTCCCTGTGCGCGGCTTCCCGCTGGCGCAGGGCCGTGATCACGGACTCGAGAATCTCGCGGATGGCGCCGCCATAGCGCAGATTCACGCTGATGGCGGCCTGGAGGAGATCCAGTTCCTGCAGCCGGTAGGTCATGGCCGCCTGGTCGACCGCCTCGTCCAGGTGCACGCCCAGCTGCACCTGCCGGACCACCCGCTCGAACACTTCCCGGATGGGGCCGTCACTCTCCTCCACCGCGGCGACGAGACCCTGCTCGATACTGTTGCCGGCCCGCACGGAACGGATGACGTGATCGAGAAACGTGGGCAGCTGCGCGGTGATTCGCCGGCGCCTGCGGGCACCCACCGTGATCAGGGCGAGATAGAGCAGGGCGACGATGCCGAGGGGGAGCAGTACCGTACCCGTGAAGCCGAACAGCTCCAGGCCGAGGATGGCGGAGAGCGCGATCCCGATCAGCAGCGCCCAGCCGTGCCACGGCGCCGGCGTGTAGCCGGCGCGGCCCAGGAGGTGGGTGAGCAGCTGTTCGATGGGCTGCTCGGCGCCGCTGCGCGATTCGGGCAGATCCGTGTGCCGGGCCGGTTGCGGCAGCCGGGTCAGCATCCGGGCGCGGTAGTCCTCCTGCCGGCTCGACCTGAACAGCAGGATGGCGCCGGCGATCGCGGCGAGGCTGGCGATGACCAGCAGGAGCATCTCAACGGCCATGGTGTCCACCCCTCAGCGCCCCGCCTGCGGGCCGCTCCAGGCCTTCGCCGCTGCGGCTGCCGACCGCGAAGGTGTTGCTGCGGCTGAAGCGCCGCTCCGCACGGTCGTAGTGGAAAATCTCGTGCAGGGTGATCTTGTCGTCGGCATAGCCTGTCACCTCGTCGATGGAGATGACCTTGCGCTCGCCGCCGGGCATGCGGGCGATCTGGATGACGATGTCGATGGCGCTGGCGACCCAGCTGCGCAGGGTGTCCTCGCGGCCGCTGAATCCGGCGAAACCGGCCAGGAGCTCGAGCCGGGAGAGGGCGTCGCGGGGGGTGTTGGCATGGATGGTGGTCATGGAGCCCGCGTGGCCGGTGTTCATGGCCTGCAGCATGTCCATCACCTCCACCCCGCGCACCTCGCCCAGGATGATGCGGTCGGGGCGCATGCGCAGGGCGTTGCGCACCAGGTCGCGCGCGGTCACCTCGCCCTGGCCCTCCAGGTTGGCCGGACGCGTCTCCAGCCGGACCACGTGGGGATGGCCCAGGCTCAGCTCCGCGGCATCCTCGATGGTCACCAGCCGCTCCTCGGGCGGAATGGACTGGCTCAGGACGTTGAGCAGGGTGGTCTTGCCGGCGCCGGTGCCGCCGCTGATGAGGACGCTGGCGCGGTTGCGCACGGCGGTGCGCATGAACTCCAGCATCTCGTCGCTGAGGGTCTGGTAGGCGAGGAGATCGCCGCCGGTGAGCGGCTCCTTGCGGAACTTGCGGATCGACAGGCACGGGCCGTCGAGGGCCAGCGGCGCGATGATGGCGTTGACCCGGCTGCCGTCGGGCAGGCGGGCATCCACCATGGGGTTGGACTCGTCCAGGCGCCGGCCCAGCGGTGCGATGATGCGCTGGATGATGCGCTGGACGTGGCGGTCGTCCATGAAGCGGACTCCCGTCTCCTCCAGACGGCCGCGCTTCTCCACGTAGACCCGCTTGGCGCCGTTGACGAGGATGTCGCTGATGGTGTCGTCCGCGATGAGGGGCTGGATGGGGCCGTAGCCCACGAGTTCGTCGATCAGCTCACCCACCAGGGCTTCCATTTCCCGCTGGTTCACCGGCAGCCGCGCACGCTGGATATAGTCGTGGACCTTCTGGTCGACATAGCGGCGCAGCAGCGGACGCGGCCACTCGTCCACCGAGGCCTGCTCCTCCTCGATGGACTCCACCAGGAACTTGTGGATGTGTCCCTTCAGTGGCTGGTATTCATCGCCCGAGAGCGCGCCCCGCTGGGGTGTGGGTGTGAAGTTGAACATGGTGCTCAGCTCCGTTTGCCGATGCCGCCGAAGAGTTTTCCGCGCAATCCGCCGCCGCGGTTGGCCAGGTTGATGCGCTCGCCGATGAACAGGTCGGTGGCCAGCTTCTTCACCGAACGGGAATAGGGGCTGTTGGGGGCGTACTCGAAGATGCTGTAGCCGGCGTTCATCGCCCCGAGCCTCTCCATGCCGTGGGAGGGCAGGGTGGCCAGCAGCGGCGCGGACAGCACCTCGGAGATCTTTTCGGCCCCGAGCTCCAGCTTCACCAGGTGCCGGTCCACGACCAGGTCGAGATTGCCCGGCTCGCCGCCCCGGTCGACCAGGTAGTCGATCAGCCGGCGGTTGGCGTTGATGCTCGCCACGGACTGTTCGGCCAGCAATACCGCCCGCTCGGAACGATCCACCATCTGGGAGAGAAAGTCCGAGTGGGGCATGCCGCCCAGGTTGGCCACGATGACGTCGAAATGGTTCTTGAGGATGCCGATGAGGACGAGGGCGTCGTTGAGGGTCACGTTCACCGACTGATCGAGGAAGTCCTCGGCCATGGGCAGGACCGACAGCCCGCTGCCGTGCTGGGCGAAGGCGGACTTGATCAGGGTCTCGTCGAAGCGGCGCACGCTGCGGATGGCGTCGGTGAAGGTGTAGGACGGCTTCATGTCCAGGTACAGCAGGGTATCCGCGGCGGGGACGCCCAGGTCGAGCAGCAGTATCCGGCGTTCCGGGTCGGTGCGCTCGCGCAGTGCGAGCGCCAGGTGCACCGCCAGGGTCGCGCTGCCGTCGCCGGGTCGTCCGCAGAGCACGGAGAAGAGCCGGCCCGCACTCCCGGCACCCTTGGCCGGGAGCCGCTCCAGGAGCCGGCCCACCAGCCCCTGGACCTCGATGGGCTCACTGCCGAAGGTCAGGTAGTCGCGGGCCCCGGCACGCATCGCCGCCAGCATCAGGCGCTCGTCCTGGGCCTCGGCCACGGCGACCACCGCCAGGTAGGGCTTGGCCTCGAGCAGGCGTTCCACCAGCCGGGCGCTGGTGAGGACCTCGGCGGGGGTGAACAGGGAGAAGACCACGTTCGCCCCGGTGGCGTCCGCCAGTTGCAGGATGCGTTCGGGGGAAGCCGGGTCCGCGACAGCGATTTCGGCATTGGGCCCGAGCGTCGCCTGCAGCCAGCGGACGATGTCTTCACGATTGGTGATGGCGATGTAAGGTGTCTTCACTGGGTCCACCTCACTCGCTGAAGCCGTAGCCGCGGGGATCGAAGCGGCCGGTTTCGAAGAACAGCAGTTCCCCGGTGCCGGGGTTGTAGTCCTGGTAGGCGGCGCCCGGCAGGGGCGGGGTCACGGCGTTGCGGGCCACGGGACGGACGACATGCGGGGTGACCACCATGATGAGCTCCTTGTCCTGGCGCTCGAAACGGGTGGACTTGAAGAACGCGCCCAGCACCGGGATATTGCCGAGGCCGGGTACCTTGTCCACGTTCGAGATCATGCCGGAGCTGATGAGGCCGCTGATGGCGAAGCTCTCGCCGTCGCCGAGTTCCACCATGGTGTCGGAGCGGCGGACCCGCAATGCGGGCACCGAGACGCCGCCGCTTTCGACACCGGCGGTAAAGTCGAGCTCGCTGACCTCGGGGGCCACCTTGAGTACGATGCGGTCGGCGGAGAGCACCGAGGGGGTGAGCGTCAGGCGCACGCCGAACTCCTTGTACTCGACCGTCACCGATTCGTTGTCGCCGCGGACGGGGACCGGGAACTCGCCGCCGGCGAGGAAGCTGGCGGACTGGCCGCTCATGGCCACCAGGCTCGGTTCGGCCAGGGTGTGGGCCAGGCCGTTGCCCTCCAGCATGCTCAGGGTCGCCAGCAGCCCGCTCTTGGAGCGTCCGGCGATGAGGTTGAAGGCCTCGGCGATGGGCAGGAAACCGCTGTCGCTGTTGAGGGTGTAGCCGCCGGTGCCGGGCCCTCCCTCCACGCCGGAGAAGGTGCCGGGCGAGCCCAGCGCGAAGGTGATGCTTTCGCTGTTGCGGCCGAAGGTGAAGCCCATCTGCTTCAGGGTGTTGCGGCTCACCTCGACGATCCGGATATTGGTCTGGACCTGGGTGTCGAAGGCGGTCTGGCTGGCGTCGACGGCGCCGTCGCCCACCAGTTGCAGCCGGGTGTCCTGCGCGGGGAGGCTGTCGCTCTCGCCGCTCAGCAGGACCTTCTCACCCATGGCCGAGGAGTCGAGGCAGTGCTGCAGGGTGCCGTCGGCGAGGGGGCCGGGCACGCACACGGCGAAACCGCTGGCGGGGCTGTTGTCCCGGGGCCAGAGCGTCAGCTCCGTGTTGCCGGGCTGCCTGCCGATGAGCACCACTTCGCGGGAGCCGCGCACGCGGACATCGGCCACCTGCGGGTCGGCGATGGCGACCTGGCGGATCGATTTCGGATGCGTCACCAGCCGTTGCTGGCCCACTTCCACCTTGACGGCGGCCGGCTGTCCCGCCTCCGCGGGCAGGGCGACGGCCAGCAGCGCGATTCCCAGACCCAGTGCAGCGAGTGTTCTACCCATGGTAACCCCTTCGTTTACTGTCAGGCTTCCCTGCGCGCCCGGCAGGGAGTCGGAGCCCGGCCGTGTGGCGCCGGGCCGTCAGTACGGTTTTCTTCAGCGGCAGCAGGGAACCGTTTCCCGCTGCCCGCCCCGGTAGATGACCACCCGGGGTGTGGCCGCGACCCGGTTCGCCGGCTTCTGCGTGGCGGTCTTGGGGACCTCGGCGAACTCCTTCAGGGTCAGGACCTGGGGCTCGGCGGCGGCGGGCGCCGGCTTCCCCTCGCCGGCGGCCGGCGGCTTGGGTTCCGCCGCGGCCTCCCCGACAGGCGCCGCCATGGCCAGCTGCTCCGCTTCCTTCGCCGCGTGGAGCGACAGCCGGATTTCTCCCGCGCTGGCACCGAGCATGAGCTCCAGCGCCTTCGCTTCCGGCACGCTGAGCACGGCGGTGCGGGCGCTCTGGTTCGGTTTGCCCTGGCCCTGCGGGCCGCTGACCTGGGTTCCCATGGCCAGGACCTTGACCCGCTCCAGCAGGAGCCGCGCCTGGCTGTTCTCGTTCTCCTTGTCGTCGGGAAGGAACAGCAGCACGTCGACAAAGTCGCCCGGCTGGGGATAGCCGCCCACGCCGGTCTCCTCGCTGATCTGCAGGGCCACGGCCCGCTGGCCGGGCTCCAGCTTCTGGGACAGGACGCTGCCGACCAGGAAATGCTTCTCCAGCACGGGCTCGCCCACGTCGATGGGCTGGGTGGGTATGCGCCCCGCCAGCGCATCGATGCGCTCGAATCCGCCCGCGGGCATGACCCAGACCGGCTTCAGGCTCACGGCATCCGCGGGAATGGGCAGCTCGGGCACGATGGGCTTGACCGCGATCACCGCCTGATAGGGGGCTTCGGGTGCGGGAACGGTCTGGACGATCGTCTGGGGCTCGGCGGGGGCCGGGGTGGCGGCCTCCTTGGTCAGCTTGTAGGCATAGATACCCAGCACGATGGCGAGCACCACCATGAACCAGGCCGATACCTTCATCACGTTTCCACTCATTGAACCCCCCCGTCAAAGGTCTCTTGGGTCTGTCTCTTGCGCATGGGAACCGGCGGTGTATCGGCGCCGGTCCGGTCGTTTCAAAGCTGTATGCTCGCCTCGGCCCTGAGGTCCGCGGGGTAGGGTGGTACGGAGCCCAGCCCCGGCAGGGTGATGGCGGGTATGATCGGGTTGCCGGCGTAGTCCGGGTAGCGTACCCGCAGCGTGGCCACGTTGCCGGCGTCGATCACCACCACGATGTTGGCGGAGAGCACATCGCGGTAGGTTTCCGGCAGCCAGGCCAGGCGGTTCATGGCGGTCGTGCGGGCCCGGGTCTGGACCTGCAGGGCGTAATCGGGATAGTCCGGGTCCACGGCGATGGCGGCCCGGGCGCCCTCCTCGGCGGCCAGGGTCATGCTCTGCTGGAGAGTGAACAGGATGCCGTAGGCCAGCAGGCTGTAGACCAGCAGGAAAAGCAGGGGGAAGACGAAGGCGAACTCGATGAGCGCCGCGCCCCGCTCGCCGCTCCGGGACCGCTTGTGCCTGCTGCGAGGCAGCCAGGCCATGGGCATTGCTGTGTGCATCTACCTACCCCTGTGGCGTCGACTTCCCTTCAACGCACTGTGTTGTCTTCGTTGTGTGGTTCCGCGGCTCCCGGTTACCTGAACCAGAGTGCGGCCATGAAGCCGACGGCCATCGCCGTGCCGTAGGGAACCCGGCGATCCCGGCCGACCCTCAGCAGCACGATGGCCAGAACGCCCGCCACCAGCCCGCCGAGGAGAAAGGCCCAGAGGGTGACGGTGTAGCCCCCCATCAGGCCCATGGCGGTGCACAGCTTCACGTCACCCGCCGCCATGGCGCCGCCGAGGTATGCCGGCAGGGTGAAGCCGAAAGCGACTGCACCCGATACCACCGCCTCTCTCCAGTGGGGGCCGGCCAGGGCTTCGCCGGTGACCGCCAGCCAGCCCAGCGCGATCACCGCCCCCCCGAGGGTCAGGGGGTTGGGCAGTCGGCGATAGCGCAGATCGAGAAGGGCGGCCAGCAAGGCCCAGGCTGTGAGACCTGCCAGCACGACCACTTCCACCATCGCATTCCTGTACTATCCCCGCCCCACGATGCCTCTATATTGGCTGACTGCCCGTGTCGGGTGTCGTCAAGTCTGTTACTGCAGGGCATCCACGATTCGCTGGAACACGACCTGGATCTGATCGCCGATGTCGGTCAGCAGTGCTATGGCGACAATAGAGATGAGAGATGCGATGAGGGCATACTCGATCATGGTCGCGCCTTCCTCGTCCCGGGCGAAGGCGTGCATGCGGGATGCGATGCGGCCCTGGATTGTGTGGAACCTGTTCATGAGTTTGTGCATGGCCTGACTCCTGTGTGTGTGAGCCGTGGAAAAGCAGCTGGCTGATAAGTAATTTGTCGACCTGCCGGATCTATCCAGAACGGTCCGGATCGAGGCAGTTGTTGACCTGGATCAATAATTGATTTCAGTCAAAATTTTCCTCGCTCGGTGGATGAAGTTTGGCGAGTGTGTACTGAATTTACAAGTAGGAATATTCGTAAATTTGTGACGGGATACCCATATTTAATACAAAAATAGACCAATTGTGAACACGAATCTCACAATTCTCTCTTGACAGTTGGTGTAACTACAGAAGTAGTAGGGGTATAAGGGGGTCAGGCCGCGGAGCAGTCCATAGCGCAGCCATGTCTTCAGCAGCGATGCCGCCTGGAGCGGCGCGGAATCTGCGGGGAGCCTTTCCACGAGACGGGGGCAGAGGTCCCCTGAGGGGATGTCTGCGCGGGCCAGGCCCGGGGCGAAGCCCGCGCGCGCCTCGGGGCGGCGGTAGCGGAGGGTCGATCCGCTGCGCCGGACGAGGCGCCGTCAGGAATGCTGGACTGGGACAAGCGGGGGGCGGGGAGGTTGCTGCCTGGGGACTGCGCCGGCAGTCGAGGGTGTTCCAGCGGCAGTTCACCCGCCGCGGGATATGGACAACGAAATCCGTTCTGGGTGGTCAAACCGGGCAGCCGTTCCTCTTCCGTGAAGGAGAAGACCCATGCCCGTCTCCAGCCTGCCCCTGCCTTGCGTGTTTGTCTCCCATGGCGCCCCCACCGTCGCCCTGGAGCAGGGGCCGACGCAGTCCTTCTGGACCGGGCTGGGTGGGCGGCTGGCAGGCCTGGAGGCGATCCTGTGCGTCTCCGCCCACTGGCTGACACCGCATCCGGCCCTGGGATCGGCGGAGCGGCCGGGGACGATCCACGACTTCCATGGCTTCCCGGCGCCCCTCTACCGCCTCCGCTACCCGGCCCCGGGCGCGCCCGCACTGGCAGAGTCCATCGCCGGACGGTTGCGGGGCGCGGGCTTCCAGGTGGAGACGGACGCCACCCGCGGCCTCGACCACGGCGCCTGGGTGCCGTTGCGGTTCATGTTCCCCGAGGCCCGGGTGCCGGTGGTGCAACTCTCGGTGCAGATGCCCCTGGGGCCGCGGCACCATTTCGAACTGGGGCGGGCGCTGGCGCCCCTGCGCAGTGAAGGCGTCCTGATCCTCGGCAGCGGCGGCGCCACCCACAATCTGAGGGATTTCGCCGGCCAGGCGGAAGACGCGCCGGTGAAGAGCTATGCGCGCCAGTTCGACGACTGGCTTGCGGGGCGGGTGGAGGCGGGGGATGCGGAGGCGTTGCTGGACTATGCCGGGCAGGCGCCCGAGGCGCAGCACAACCACCCGACGCCGGACCACCTGCTGCCCCTGTTTGTGCCCCTGGGCGCGGCGACGCCGGGCCGGCCCGGACGTGTCCTGCACCGCGGCTTCAGCCACGGCTTCCTGTCGCTGGCGGCGTTCGAATGGGACTAGCCCAAATTTTTCCCGCCAAGACGCCAAGGTTAAAATGATTAATAGCTTGTGAATTAAACATCAGGCATCGTCTCACACGAGGGCTGCCGCAGCATGAGATCGTCAATCTGTTGTTTTTCCTGGCGTTCTTCGCGTCTTGGCGAGAGATTTATGAGATGTTGGGGCTGGGGCGTGTCACCGGCAACCGGCGACTGAATCAACCGCCCTCCACCTCTTCCGGCGTCCGGGCGTTGATGCCGAGGGCGTGGATTTCCGCCTTCATGGCGTCGCCCAGGGCGGCGTAGATCATCTGGTGGCGGGCGAGCAGGCGCTTGCCCGCGAAGGCCTCGGAAACCACGGTGACCTGGTAGTGGCCGCCGCCCTGGACATTGCCGCGATGGCCGGCGTGCTTGTGGCTTTCGTCGATGATCTCCAGCCGCAGCGGATTGAGGGCCTCGGTCAGGCGCTGGCGGATGAATGCGACGCGGCTGTCTTCGCTCATGCGGGGAGCGCCTTGCGGAAGGGCTTGACCGTCACCCGGGCATAGACGCCCGCCTCGATGTAGGGATCGGCATCGGCCCAGCTCCGGGCCTCCTCCAGGGACGGGAATTCGGCGATGACGAGGCTCCCGGTAAAGCCGGCCGGCCCGGGGTCCTCCGCATCGATGGCAGGGTGGGGTCCGGCCACCAGCAGCCGGCCGTCGGCCTGCAGCGCCCTGAGCCGCTCCAGGTGGGCCGGCCGGGCGGCCAGCCGCTGTTCGAGCGTGCCGGGGGCGTCCTCGCTCAGGATGGCGTAGTACATGATGTCACGCGCCTCCCGCGGGGGTGTTCTCCGAACCCTCCGGAATGTACCGGGCGAGATAGAGCGCCTGGGCGAGCACGAACGCCACGGTCAGGCCCATCATGCCGAACAGCTTGAAGTTCACCCAGGTTTCGGTGTCGAAGCGGTAGACCACGAACAGGTTGGCGAACCCGAGCAGGGTGAAGAAGGCCACCCAGCTCAGGTTGAGCCGGATCCAGACGAACGCGGGCAGCTCCACCTTGCTCTCCATGAAGCGGCGCACCAGCGGCTTCTCGCCCACGAACTGGCTGCCGAGGAAGACCACGGCGAAGAGCCAGTTCACCACGCTGGGCTTCCACTTGATGAACATCTCGTCCTGCAGCAGGAGGGTGGCACCGCCGAGCACCACGATCAGCCCCAGGGTGATGAGGTGCATCGCCTCCACCCGGCGCCGACGCAGCCAGACCCAGGCCACCTGGGCTATCGAGGCGGCGATGGCCACGCCGGTGGCCACGTAGATGCCCGCCAGCTTGAAAGCGGCGAAGAAGAGGATGACGGGAAACAGATCGAATAGTAGTTGCATCGCACCAAGATACCCGGCGCCCCTATTGCGGCGCAAGGTTCAGCTGAGTGAGTGAAGGATAAGCTTCCGGACAACTGCGTATGACCACGCTCGCCGAGCTCCGTTCCCCGGCCATGTATACTGTTCGCCTCATGGCTAGCCCTGCCCTTTACCCACAAATCGGCCCTCAGCGAGTCGCTGGACGGTCAGACGCAAGGCGCATCCTCGCCGGGGCAGTTGTTCTGCCTCAAGAGGATGCAACGCCGCGGATGGCCGTCCAGCGGCTCGCCCGAAGGGAGTCCCCCGGAAGCCCCAGTCCTGCGCTGCGGCGCTTGGAAAGGGAACCCACCCTTCCCTGCGCACCACGCCTTGTCCTGACGCTTCCGGGGGGCTCTGATGACTGATTTGTGGGTAAAGGGCAGGGCCTGCTACGACCTCCACACCCATACCACCGCATCGGACGGTCTGCTGACCCCGTCCGAGTTGACGGCCAGGGCCCGCGAGGCCGGGGTCACGGTACTGGCGGTGACCGATCATGACTGCGTGGACGGAGTGGCGGAGGCCCGGTTGGCCGCCCAGGGGACGGCGTTGCAGGTGGTGCCGGGGGTCGAGATCTCGGTCACCTGGAAAAAGGGGCTGGTGCACGTGGTCGGGCTGCGGGTGGACCCCGACCATCCGGAGCTGCGGGCGGGGCTGGCCCGGCTGCAGGAGCAGCGCCTGGCGCGGGCCGAGGAGATGGACCGCCGCCTGAACCGCTGCGGCATCATGGGCGCGCTGGCCGGTGCGCGCGAACATGCCGGCTTGGGCCAGATCGGACGGGCCCACTTCGCCCGTCACCTCGTGGCCGCCGGTCATGCCACGGACATGCAGCATGCCTTCGTCCGCTATCTCAGGCCGGGGAGGCCGGCCTATGTGCCCAGCGAATGGGCGAGCCTGGAGGAGGCGGTGGCCTGGATCCGGGCCTCCGGGGGCGAGGCGGTGATTGCCCATCCGGCCCGCTACCGGCTCAAGCCGGGACGGCTGCGGCAGCTGCTGCAGGCCTTCCTGGAATGCGGCGGCATCGGCCTGGAGGTGGTGAGCGGGGTTCAGTCCGCGGAGGAGACCCGGACCATGGCCGAGCTGGCGCGCCGGTTCGGCCTCCTGGCATCGGCGGGCTCCGACTTCCACGCTCCCGGCGCCTGGAGCGAACTCGGACGTCTGCCTCCAATGCCAACCGGCTGCCGCCCCATCTGGGCGGACTGGAACCTCGACGCCCCGGCCCCGGCGCGCTCCCCGGCCTGAAGGAAGTGCTGGCCACGAATTCAAGCAGAAAGGCAAAAAGATCCTGACCGCAGATTATGCTGATTTACATGGATTTTCCCCGGGTTTTGCAGGCCAAGGGGATCTGGCTGCGCGGCGAGAGGGTCTTCTGCCATCCGGGATGGCGTTCCCACGCTCCATTGCGGGATTGTCGACGTGCGCTTCCCTTGCCACGGAGAAAATCCGCGTAAATCAGCGTAATCTGCGGTTAATACTCTTTTGAAGTCTTTATCGCCTTGCTGAGTATTCCACCCGGAACAGTGTGCAGGATGTCCCGGCAGGCGGTGGCGAGGCAGGCGGGGACAGACGCGCGGCGGGCTTTGGGTTAGAATTCCTCCCTTTCCTGGAACCGTAGCCGGCCGCCGCGCCGAAGCCGTCATGAGCCAGTATTTCCAGATCCACCCGATGAACCCCCAGGCGCGCCTGATCAACCAGGCGGTCGCCATCATCAACAACGGCGGTGTGATTGCCTATCCCACCGATTCCAGCTACGCCCTCGGCTGCCACATCGGCGACAAGGGCGCCATGGAGAAGATGCGCCGCATCCGCCAGGTGGACAAGGAGCACAACTTCACCCTGGTCTGCCGCGATCTCTCCGAGCTGGCCCTCTATGCCCGGGTGGACAACACGGCATTCCGCCTGCTCAAGGCCTTCACGCCTGGTCCCTACACCTTCATCCTGCGCGCCACCGGTGAAGTGCCGCGCCGGCTGCAGCACCCCAAGCGCAAGACCATCGGCCTGCGGGTGCCGGACAACGCCATCGTCCGGGCCCTGCTCGAGGCGCTGGGCGAGCCCATCATGAGCTCCACCCTGATCCTGCCCGGTTCCGATCGGCCGCAGACCGACCCGGAGGAGATACGGGAGCGCGTCGGCCACCAGCTCGATCTCATCATCGACGGCGGACCCTGTGACATGGAGCCCACCACCGTGGTGGACCTCACCGAGGATGTTCCCCAGGTGGTGCGGGTCGGGCGCGGCGATCCCTCGTTGTTTACCGTCCAATGAGCCGTCCGCAGCCGCCGCGGCCGGCATCCGTACTGCGGTTATAATCCCCTGATGCCTGATTTCAATTCGGTTCAACTGTTCGCGGTATGGGTGTTGCCCGTGCTCTTCGCCATCACGCTGCACGAAGCGGCGCACGGCTGGATGGCCCGGCGGTTGGGCGATCCCACCGCCGAGATGCTGGGCCGGCTGACGCTCAATCCGCTGAAGCACATCGATCCGGTGGGCACCATCCTGGTGCCGGGCATACTGCTGCTGCTGGGCAGCGGCGTCCTGTTCGGCTGGGCCAAGCCCGTTCCCGTCACGATGGAGAACCTGCGCAACCCGCGGCGCGACATGGCCTGGGTCGCGGCGGCCGGCCCCCTGGCGAACCTGCTCATGGCGGTGCTGTGGGCGTTCATCATCCACGTGGGGCTGTGGACCATCGAAATGTCGCCGGGGGTGGCCCGCCCGCTGGTGTTCATGGGAGTGGCGGGGGTGTTCATCAACACCATCCTGATGGTGCTGAACCTGGTGCCGATACCACCGCTGGACGGTGGGCGCGTGGCCATGAGCCTGTTGCCGGGCCCCTGGGCCTGGAAGCTGTCCCGGCTTGAGCCCTACGGCATCCTTGTCGTCCTCCTGCTGCTGGTGTCGGGAGTGCTCGGCATCGTGATATGGCCCGTCATCTCCGCGCTGCAGATGGGGCTGGGGGTCATCTCCGGCCTGCCCGCGGGGGACTTCTTCCGCCTCCTGTCCGCCCTTGTCAACTGAATTTGGAGATCCTGGCTTGGAAACCGTCGTGACCAACGTACCCACCCAGCACCAGCGCGTGCTCTCGGGCATGCGCCCCACCGGACGGCTGCACCTCGGCCACTACCATGGTGTGCTCAAGAACTGGGTCAAGCTCCAGCACGAGTTCGACTGCTTCCTCTTCGTGGCCGACTGGCATGCGCTGACCACCCACTACGAGGAGCCGGAGGTCATCGAGAAGAACGTCTGGGACATGGTCATCGACTGGCTGGCGGCGGGCATCAACCCCGGCTCGGCGAGGATCTTCATCCAGTCCCGGATACCCGAGCACGCCGAGCTGCATCTCCTGCTCTCCATGATCACGCCGCTGGGCTGGCTGGAACGGGTTCCCACCTACAAGGACCAGCAGGAGAAGCTCAAGGATCGGGACCTGGCCACCTACGGCTTTCTCGGCTACCCGGTGCTCATGAGCTCCGACATCCTCATGTACAAGGCCGGTCTGGTGCCGGTGGGCGAGGACCAGATCTCCCATCTCGAGGTGACCCGCGAACTGGCCCGCCGCTTCAACCATCTCTACGGCCGCGAGCCCGGCTTCGAGGAGAAGGCCGAGGCGGCCAGCGCCAAGATGGGCAAGAAGAACGCCAAGCTCTACCGCGAGCTGCGCCGACGCTACCAGGAGCAGGGCGACCAGGAGGCGCTGGAACGCGCCCACGCCCTGCTGGAGAGCCAGCAGAACATCACCCTGGGCGACCGGGAGCGGCTGTTCGGCTACCTCGAGGGGGGCGGGCGCATCATCCTGCCCGAGCCCCAGCCGCTGCTCACCAGGGCCTCCAAGATGCCGGGCCTGGACGGGCAGAAGATGTCCAAGTCCTACGGCAACACCATCGCCCTGCGCGAGGACCCGCAGGCGGTGGAGCAGAAGCTGCGCACCATGCCCACCGACCCGGCGCGGGTACGGCGCACCGATCCCGGCGACCCGGACAAGTGCCCGGTGTGGCAGTTCCACGAGATCTACACCGACGACGCCACCCGTGCCTGGGTGCGCGAGGGTTGCACCACCGCCGGTATCGGCTGCCTGGACTGCAAGCGGCCCGTCATCGACGCGGTGCTCGCCGAGCAGGCGCCCATCGCCGAGCGGGCGCGCGAGTTCGAGGCCGATCCCAAGCTGGTCCGCAACCTGGTGGCCGAGGGTTGCGAGGCGGCCCGCGACGTGGCCCGCGCCACCATCGAGGAGGTCCGGGCCGCCATGGGGCTGGCTTATCGATAGAAAAAGCGCGATCTATCCGCAGATTACGCAGATTACGCAGAAACAACATTAAGTCTGGAGTCGTGTCTTCTCATCCCGAGGCGATCAGTTGCGGAACGCGCTGGTTCCCGGTACGGCGGTCGCTCAGGGATGGAGTATGTGGCTGCGGGCCGGCCCCATACTCCGGGTCAATCGGTGTAATCCGTGTAATCTGTGGATAATCAAAGCATCAAGTCTTCTTTCGTGTCCTTCGTGTTGTTCGTGGTTCAATAGGACCTTTACAGGACCTTCGGGGTGGGTAAGCCATGAGCGAGGTGCCGGGTCAGCAGGCGCAGCAGGAGGAGATGCCCTTCGCCATCGTGCAGGGGACGCCCGTGATCAAGCTGCCCCAGGACCTCTACATCCCCCCGGATGCGCTGGAAGTGTTCCTGGAGGCCTTCGAGGGCCCCCTGGATCTGCTGCTCTACCTCATCAAGCGGCAGAACCTGGACATCCTCAACATACCCATCGCCGCGGTCACCCACCAGTACCTGCAGTACGTGGAGCTGATGCAGGGAATGCGCCTGGAGCTGGCGGCGGAGTACCTGGTGATGGCGGCCGTGCTGGCGGAGATCAAGTCGCGCATGCTCCTCCCGCGCCCGGCGGAGAGCGAGGAGGAGGGCGAGGATCCCCGCGCCGAGCTGGTGCGCCGGCTGCAGGAGTACGAGCGCTACAAGAAGGCGGGGGAGGACATCGACGAGATGCCGCGGCTGGGCCGCGACACCTGGACCGTGGTGGCCGAGCCGCCGGTCTACGAGTCGGCGCGGCGGCACCCCGATGTGGACATGCGCGAGCTGCTGCTCGCGTTCCGGGAGGTGCTCCACCGTGCCGAGATGTTCACCAGCCACCACATCCAGCGCGAGGCCCTGTCCGTGCGCGAGCGGATGTCGATCGTGCTGGAGCGGCTGAACAGCGACCAGTTCGCCGATTTCTCCTCCCTGTTCACCCTCGAGGAGGGACGAATGGGGGTGGTGGTCACCTTCCTGGCCATTCTCGAGCTCATCAAGGAGTCGCTCATCGAGATGATTCAGACCGATGCCTTCGGACCCATTCATGTGAAGGTGGTGGGGGCGCGCTCATGACCGGAGACCAGCTCAAGCCGATCCTGGAGGCGGCGCTGCTCGCCGCGGATCGTCCCCTCAGCCTGGATCACCTGCTGGCCCTGTTCGACGAGGCGGAACAGCCGGAGCGCAAGCTGCTGCGCGAGGTGCTGGATGCGCTGGCCGCGGATTGCGCGGGCCGCGGCGTCGAGCTCAGGGAGGTGGCCAGCGGTTGGCGCTACCAGGTGCGGCGCGACTACGCGCCGTGGGTCACGCGGCTGTGGGAGGATCGCCCGCCGCGCTACTCCCGGGCCCTGCTCGAGACCCTGGCGCTCATCGCCTATCGCCAGCCCATCACCCGCGCCGAGATCGAGGAGATCCGCGGCGTGAGCGTCAGTTCCAATATCGTCAAGACCCTGCTGGAGCGCGAATGGGTCCGGGTGGTCGGTCACCGGGATGTTCCCGGCCGGCCGGCCATGTATGCCACCACCCGCCAGTTCCTCGACTACTTCAACCTCAAGAGTCTCGAGGAGCTGCCGCCCCTGGCGGCGATCCGGGATCTCGATGTGATCAGCGCGGAGCTCGAGCTGCCGTTGTCCGGCGAGCCGCCGATGGCAGCCGGGGCCGACGACCTCGGGGACGAGGAGGAGGCGCCGCGCCGGGAGGAGCCGGAGGGCGGTGGGGAGGTCTGGGCGTCCGTCGCGCCCCCGGAGCCGGGAAGGGAGGGGGCGGAGGCAGCGGAGACGCCGGGTGGGGATGAAGGGGAAGCCACCGGCGTTGAGGAGGACTCTACCGCGGAAGTGTTCGAGCCGGCCGGGACGGACGAGCCGGGCGGCGGGGATGAGCAGGATCCGGTGGAAGACCAGGGCTTCCCGCGGCGGGGTGAGGCATGAGCGAGAAGCTGCAGAAGGTCCTGGCGCGGGCCGGATTCGGATCCCGGCGCCAGATGGAGACCTGGATCGAGGCCGGCCGGGTCACGGTCGACGGCAGCCCGGCCCGGTTGGGTGACCGGGTGGGGGACGAGGCCGACATACGGGTGGACGGTCAACCGGTATCGCTCCGGCAGCGGCAGGAGGACCGGACCCGGGTGCTCATCTACCACAAGCCCGAAGGCGAGGTCTGCAGCCGTTCCGACCCGGATGGCCGGCCCACGGTTTTTGATCGCCTCCCCCGGCTGGGCATCGGGCGCTGGATCAGCGTCGGGCGGCTGGACGTCAATACCAGCGGCCTGCTGCTGTTGACCAACGACGGGACGCTGGCCAACCGCATGATGCACCCCTCCACCGGGCTCGAGCGCGAGTACGCGGTGCGGGTGCTCGGCCTGCCGGGCCCGGAGGCGCTGCAGCAACTGGTGCAGGGGGTGGAGCTGGAGGACGGCAGCGCCCGTTTCGAACGCCTCATGGAGGCCGGCGGCAGCGGCGCCAACCGCTGGTACCACGTGGTTCTGACCGAGGGGCGCAAGCGCGAGGTCAGGCGCCTCTGGGAGGCGGTGGGTGCGACCGTCAGCCGTCTCATCCGCGTGCGTTACGGCGCCTTGAAACTGCCGCCGCGCCTGCGCCCCGGGCGTTGGGAGGAGCTGGACGCCCCGGCGGTGGCCGCCCTGCGGGCCCAGATCGGCATGGCCGCGGAAGCACCGGCCGCGCCGCCCCGCACCCCCAGGCGCCGCACCGGTCCCGCCCGCGGGCAGCATGTGCGGCGGCGCTGAACCCGGGGCCGGACCCGTTCCACCCGGAGCGTCCCCATCCACCGCACCCACCCTGGGGGAGCTGTACGACCGGCTCCTGGCCGCCTACGGTCCGCAGCACTGGTGGCCGGGAGACGGTCCCTTCGAGGTGCTGGTGGGCGCGGTGCTCACCCAGAACACGGCGTGGCGCAACGTGGAGCGGGCCCTGGAGGGCCTGCGCGCCGCCGGGGCCCTGAACCCCGGGGCCATCGCGGCGGCGTCGCCGGATCGGCTGGCGGCCTGGATTCGATCGGCGGGCACCCACAACGTCAAGGCCGCCCGCCTGCAGGGACTCTGCCGCTGGTTTCTCGACTCGGGCGGCTTCACGGCGCTCGCCCGGTTGCCCCTCCCGCAGCTGCGGGAGGCGCTGCTCTCGGTCAGGGGGGTGGGTCCGGAAACCGCCGACGACATCCTGCTCTACGCCTTCGGTCAGCCGGTATTCGTCATCGACGCCTATACCCGGCGGATCCTGGGTCGGCTGGGGCTGGCGCGGGGCGACGAGGGATACGAGCCGCTGAGGCGGTCGATGGAGTCCGGCCTGCCCGCGGATCCCGGCCTGCTCGGGGAGTACCACGCCCTGCTGGTGGCGCATGCCAAGGCCGTCTGCCGTCCGCGGCCGCTGTGCGGAGAGTGTTGCCTGCGTCTGCGCTGTCCGACGGGAGCATCAGTCGGGGAGGGGGGGACTCCCGCGAAGGCGCAAGGCTCGCGAAGAAAAAGGCGGACTGAGTGAGCCCGCGAACCCTGCGCTCCGGCGCGGGGCACATCCCGGCCGGGACGACCCCGGGTTCACGTCCGCCCGTTGCGGCGGTCAGGCGCCGCTGGTGAGGGCGGCCCGGGATATCTGGACGGCCAGTCCCCGCAGGCGGTTGGGCAGGTGGAGATTGCCGCCATAGAGGACGAGGACCCGGCGGGGCTCCGTTTCGTTGGTGGCGATGGCCTCTATCCGCTTCACGATGTCGGGCTGCTTCAGCTCCTTCCCGAGCTCGGGCAGCAGGAATACGCCGTACTGCCTGCGGTCGTGGATGTAGTCGAGGGCGTCACTGAGCCGGGACGTCTCCGGGATGGGAATGAATTCGGCGGTGAGACGCCGCAGACCCTGCTCCGGGAGCCACTGGTAGCTGGCCTTGCCGGTGCTGCGGTCCAGGTGCTCGAACAACTCGAGCAGAGCGCCGACGTCGGTCTCCTCGAACAGGATGAAGCGATGACCCGCATCCAGCAGGGTATCAAGCTGCACAATCTCGTTCATGACGCTGCCGTTCCCCCCCTCCGTTTCACCGTCGCGGTGCCGGACAGCACCGCCGCCCACGCCCAGGACCAGCACTTCCGCTTTCGATGAGAATACCTCTTGACGGCTTTCGGGCCTAGCCCGGATAGTGCCGGGTATGAATCCCCGAGCCCGGCCCGGGCAAAGGCGCACCCCGCATCGCGCCTGGCCGGCGGGGTCCGGGGCGAAATCGTCCATCGGCGCTGCGCCTTGGATCGGCCGCGCAGAGCATGAGGCCCGGTGTCTCGAGGCCCGGACGGTTTGGCCCGATTGCCGCGGCGTACCCATTGAACCGGTTACCCCGTGGAGTGCCCGGCACGGCTTTGCCAGGGTTTGGGGTAGTGTGCTTAACTCAGGTGAACGCCGAGCCTGGAGCAATCGAGGCGAACATGGAGAGTCATCCGGTTCGGCCCTATCCCGGCCCGGGGTCAATGGTGTCCTGAACGAGACCGGTGAGGAGCATGCAGCAGCCTACCCAGAACGCCACCAGCCGTACTCCCAAGACCTCGGCCATCACCAGCCTCGAGTCGCTCTTCAACGCCCTGCGCCAGGTGCGGAGGGCCCCCGAACTGCAACTGGGTGACATCCTCATCGACCAGGGACTGCTGAACCTGTCCCAGTTGCGCTCGGCGCTGGAGCGGCAGCGCATGGAGCCGGGCCGCCATCTCGGCTCCATCCTGGTGGAAATGGGCATGGTCTCCCGGGAGGACGTGCACTGGGCCCTGGCCCAGAAGTTCGGCATTCCCTACGTCGACCTGGAGAAGTTCGAGGTGCCCGAGAACGTGGCCCTGCGGCTGCCCGCCGACCTCGCGTTCCAGTACCGGGTGATCCCCATCGCCGAGGTGGACGGACGCCTGGTGGTGGCCATGGAGAACCCCATGGACTGGGAGGCGGTGGAGGTCATCCGCTTCAACACCAACCTCAATATCGAGGTGGTGATGGCCGCCGCACCGGACATCTCCCGGCTCCAGCAGCGGCTCTATGCCCAGTTCGACGAAACCGAGGCGCTGGAGGACCTCAACCTGGTGGGGCCGGTCGGTCCCGCCCGGGGGGAGGAGTCCACCCAGCTGATGGAGCGCGAGGCGCAGAAGAAGCCGGTGGTCCGGCTGGTCAACGCCATCATTCTCCAGGCCATCAGCGCCAGGGCCTCGGACGTGAACATCCGCCCGGAGAAGTCCCGGGTGAACGTCTTCTACCGCGTGGACGGGAGGTTGCAGCTCATCCGCTCCCTGCACAAGACCCTGCTGCCGGCCGTGGTCAGCCGCATCAAGATCACCGGGCAGATGAACATCGCCGAGCGCCGGCTGCCCCAGGACGGCCATGCCCGCATGGTCCACCAGGGACGCACCATCGACCTGCGCATCTCCATCATCCCTACCATCATGGGGGAGAGCGTGGTCATCCGCATCCTGGACAAGGGGGTCGGGCTGCGGCCGCTGGACGAGGTGGGGTTCACGCCCCGGGACCTCGGCATCCTGCGCCAGATGATGGTGCGCAGCTACGGCATGTTCCTGGTCACCGGGCCCACGGGATCCGGCAAATCCACCACCCTGTACGCGATTCTCAACGAGGTGAAGCGGCGCGAGCCCCACATCCTCACCGTGGAGGACCCGGTGGAGTACGACATGGAGGGGGTGGAGCAGGTGCAGGTCCACCTGGCCGCCGGGTATACCTTCGCCGAGGCGCTGCGCCATTTCCTGCGCCACGATCCCGACGTCATCATGGTGGGGGAGATCCGCGATCTCGAGACCGCCCGCATCGCCAACAAGGCGGCGCTCACCGGCCACCTGGTGGTCAGTACCCTCCACACCAACGACGCGGTCAGCACCATCACCCGCCTCATCGACATGGGTATCGAGCCCTACCTGGTGAGCGCGGTGATCATGGGCGTCATGGCCCAGCGGCTGGTGCGCCTCATCTGCCCGGACTGCAGGACCGAGGCGGAGGTGGACCCGCTCATCCGCGCCTCCCTGGGGGTGGATGAGTCCGAGGTGTTCTATACCGGCAAGGGCTGCAGCAACTGCAACGGCTCCGGCTACCGCGGACGGAGCATGGTCTATGAGCTGCTGACCGTCTCTCCCGAGATTGTCGACCTCATCAACCACGAGCGTCCGGTCCAGGAGATCAAGGAGATGGCGGTCAGCCAGGGAATGGTCCCGCTGACCCAGTGCGCCCTCAACCTGGCCCGGGAAGGGCGCACTTCGCTGGACGAAGTGTTCGCCGTCCGCCTCGACTAGCCCCGCCCATCCACCAGCCCGTCACCGCGGCCGCAGGGAGCACCGGCGGGCACGCCCGGATTCGGTCTTCCCGGGATACTCTGTGGCGAGGGCGCCGGTTCAGGGTTGGCCGACAGCCGGCCCCGCGGGCGCATCAGCCGCCGGTCCGGGTCTCCCGCTGGGCGCGGAGCCTCTGGCCGTGCACCCCGTGTCCGTCCGGCCCCAGCAGGTAGAGATAGGGACCGACGATGGACTCCGGCAACGGCAGATGGGTCGGGTCCTCCGCCGGGTAGGCCTCCTCCCGCAGACCGGTGCGCACCGGGCCCGGATCGATGCTGTTGACCCGGATTGCCGTATTCTCCAGCTCGTCGGCCAGCACTTCGACCAGCCCCTCCACGCCCGCCAGCGAAGCCGCGTAGGCCCCCCAGTACGCACGACCCTGCCGACCCACCTCGGCGCTGGTGAACAGGACCGAGGCCTGTTCCGGACGACGCAGCAGCGGCAGGCAGGCGCGGGTGAGGAGGAACGGGGCGTTCAGGTTGACCTGGCAGACCTTGAGCCAGGTTTCGGGGTCGTAGTGATCGATGGGGGCGAGCCGGCCCAGGATGCCGGCGTTGTGCAGCAGCCCGTCGAGGCGTCCGAACTCCTGGTCCAGGGTGGCGGCGAGTTCCTCGTAGTCCTTCACGGTGGCCGTTTCCAGGTTCAGCGGCACCAGCGCCGGCCGCGGGTGCCCGGCCGCCTCGATGGCGTCATAGGCCTGCTCCAGGCGGGCCTGGCTGCGGCCCAGCAGGACCAGCGTGGCGCCGTGGGCGGCGGCGGCCAGGGCGACGGCACGACCGATGCCGGTGCCGGCGCCGGTGACGAGGATGACCCGATCCCGGAGAAGGTTTGCGGAAGGTTTGTAGTCGAGCATGTGGTTGTCCATCGTGCTTGCGGTCGAGGGTAGTCGCCGCGCCGGAAAAAGTGGATAGCCTACCGCGAAGGTGCGTCTGCGGGAATGCGAATTATCGTGCGCTGCGCCAGGCAATCCAGAGCTTGCGCAGGGGCGTCAGGCTGACCCGGCAGCCGAGGTCCCTGAATTCGTCCTGCTCCAGGGTGTCCACCAGCGCCAGGCGCAGGGCCGTGAGTACGCGCAGGTGTGTCAGAGCCGATCGCGACTCCGGTGCCAGGGACTCCAGGGTCCCGGTGTGCAGGCTGCGGATGCGCCCGGCCTGGCGGCCCAGGGCCAGGCGCAGGGCCGGGGTGGGCCGCCCATGGACCAGGTCCTCCGCGTTCGCGCCGGCGGCCTGGAGGGTCTCGGCCGGGAGGGGCAGGCGGCCGGCGCGGGCGCGCGGCATGGCGTCACGTAGCTGCCGGCCGAGCTGATCCACGGCGCCGAGCCGCCCCGCGGCCGCGAGTGTCGCCGGTTCGCGGCAGCCAAGGGTCCGCGCCAGCAGCCGGGCCAGGGAGCCGGAACCCTGCAGGGCGTTCTCCAGCTGCAGCGGGAAGTCGGGATAGCCGCCCCGGTCGAGCTCATCCCGGGTGGCCATGACGAGGCCCTGGAACTCCTCCCGCGGCAGCGACCACTGTTCCACCGCGGGCAGCAGGGCGCGGGTCAGGGGGTGGCGAGGCGTCCCGGCGAACAGGCGTTCAAGCTCCTCTTCCCACCACTGCAGCTTGAGCCGGGCAATGCCCGGTTCGCTGACCATGCCGGGAATCTCCTGCACCTCCCGGCCCAGCCGGTGCAGCTGATGCAGCCACGGCCGCGCCTCGGGCGGTGAGAAGCGCAATGCGTAGTAAAGAGTGCTGCCCCGTGGCGGCGCCGTCTCCTCCGGCACCCGGGGCAGGGTGGGGGACTGTTCGGTCTGTTGCATGGGCCCAGTGTATCCTATCGGTACCCGTGCCGGCGGCTGGAGCCGGCCGGTTGCAGGCGGCAACGATGGCCCCGGCGCCAGGGCGCCGGGGCCTGCCGTCGACCGGCCAGCGGGCCGGTAAACCAGGAACATCGTGGACTTGGTGTCCTCGCGCCCGGCGCCCTGCGCCGGGTCGCGATTCAGGGTCGGCCATGCCGCGGCAGGGCCGGAAGCGGCGTTTGCGCATTGCCGCAAATGTGGGGTAGATTAGGTGGGTTACAATAAAACAAACTTATAAGCGCATCGGGCCGAATAATCATCGCCCGCCGTCCCGAAACCTCGGTTCAACTCCCGACAGATCCCCGCGCCAGGTACAGGGGTGGGAGGCGTCCGGCCGGGAGGCAGCGCTGCAGGAAACCAGGAGTCAACGATGCCGGTATCCGAGTTGCTTTGGTCCGGGCTGGAACTGATGATCATGGGCATGGGGGTGGTCTTCATCCTGCTGGGCCTGCTGGTCTTCACCGTTCACGGTGTTTCCCGGCTCATCCAGCGGTTCGAGGCGCGCCAGCCGCAGCCCTCCCCGGGCGCCGGCCCGGCACCCTCCGCGTCCACGGCGCAGGGGAATACCGAACTGATGGCGGTGATCAGCACCGCCGTGCACCGTTTCCGTTCCCGCCGTCACACTCCCCGCTGAGCCAATCCGCCCCGAGCAGGCACACCGCCAACCCGAGGAGACTCACCGCCGATGACCAACCCGCTCGCCATCACCGACGTGGTCCTGCGTGACGCCCACCAGTCGCTCCTGGCGACCCGGATGCGCATCGAGGACATGCTGCCCATCGCCGCCAGGCTCGACCAGGTCGGCTACTGGTCGCTGGAGACCTGGGGGGGCGCGACCTTCGATGCCTGCATCCGCTACCTGGGCGAGGATCCCTGGGAACGGCTGCGGCGGCTGAAGGCGGCCATGCCCAATACCCGGCAGCAGATGCTCCTGCGGGGGCAGAACCTCCTGGGTTACCGGCATTACGCCGATGACGTGGTGGAGCGCTTCGTGGAACGGGCGGCGGAGAACGGCGTGGACGTGTTCCGCATCTTCGATGCCATGAACGACCTGCGCAATCTCGAGACCGCGGTCAAGGCCGCGATCCGGGTCGGCAGGCATGCCCAGGGCACCATGTCCTACACGGTGAGCCCGGTCCACACGGTGGACATGTGGGTGGAGATGGGCCGGCGCCTCGAGGAGATGGGGTGCCACTCCATCTGCATCAAGGACATGGCCGGCCTGCTGCGCCCCTACGTGGCCGAGGAACTCGTCACGCGCCTGAAGGAGAGCGTCTCGATACCCATCGCCATGCAGTGCCACGCCACCACCGGCCTGAGCACCGCCGCCATCGTCAAGGCGGCGGAGGCGGGCATCGACATGGTGGACACGGCCATCTCCTCCATGAGCATGACCTATGGCCATTCCGCCACCGAATCGGTGGTCTCCATCCTCCAGGGTACGGAGCGCGACACGGGGCTCGACCTGAAGCTGCTGGAGGAGATCGCCGCCTACTTCCGCGAGGTGCGCAAGAAGTACGCGAAGTTCGAGGGCAGCCTGAAGGGGGTGGATTCGCGGATCCTGGTGGCCCAGGTGCCCGGCGGCATGCTCACCAACATGGAAAACCAGCTCCGCGAGCAGAATGCCTCCGATCGCATCGACGAGGTGCTGAAGGAGATCCCCCGGGTGCGCGAGGACCTCGGCTTCATCCCCCTGGTGACCCCCACCTCCCAGATCGTGGGGTCCCAGGCGGTGCTCAACGTGCTCACCGGCGAGCGCTACAAGTCCATCACCAAGGAGACGGCCGGCGTCCTGAAGGGGGAATACGGCGCCACGCCCGCCCCGGTGAACAGGGAGCTTCGGACCCGGGTGCTGGAGGGCGGTGAGCCGATTACCTGCCGCCCCGCCGATCTCATCGAACCGGAGCTGGATCGGCTGACCGGCGAGCTGGAAGGGCTGGCCACGGAGAAGGGCATCGATCTGGCCGAAGCGGTGGTGGACGATGTCCTCATCTACGCGCTCTTCCCCCAGGTGGGTCTCAAGTTCCTGGAGAACCGTGCCAACCCCTCGGCGTTCGAACCGGCGCCGGGGAGCGAGCCCGAACCGGCCCCGCTGCCGGCTGCCGCAACCACGGCACCGGCCGGGCCGGAGCGCTACGCCATCACCGTCAACGGCACCACCTATGACGTGACGGTGGCCCCGGGGGGCGAGGTGACGGGGGTGGTTCCCGGCGCGGCGGCCGCTTCACCCGTCCCCGCGGCAGCCGGTGCGGTTCCGGCCGGCAGCGCGCTGCCGGTGGCCGCGCCCCTGGCCGGCACCATCTTCAAGCTGATGGCCCGGCCCGGCCAGGCGGTCGCCGCCGGCGAGGTGGTGGTGATCATGGAGGCCATGAAGATGGAGACCGAGGTCCGCGCTCCCCGCGCCGGCACCGTGACCGAAATCAGCGTGAAGGAAGGCGACGCGGTGCAGGTGGGCGACGCCCTCCTGCTCCTGGCCTGAGGCGCCGGTCATGGAGAACGGTCTGAAGCAACTCTGGCTCTCTACCGGCCTGGCCAACTTCGAGTGGGGCCAGCTGCTCATGATCGCCGTGGGCGGGCTGCTGCTCTATCTCGCCATCGCCCGGAAGTTCGAGCCCCTGCTGCTGGTGCCCATCGGCTTCGGCGCGGTGCTCACCAACATCCCGGTCGCCGGCCTGGCCGGCCCGGATGGCCTGCTGCACTACATCTACGCGGTGGGCATCGAGACCGGCGTCTTTCCGCTGCTCATCTTCATGGGGGTGGGGGCGCTGACCGATTTCGGGGCGCTCATCGCCAATCCCAAGACGCTGATGCTGGGGGCGGCGGCCCAGTTCGGCATCTTCCTGACCCTGCTGGGCGCGCTGGCGCTAAACATGGTGCCCGGCTTCGACTTCAGCCTGGCCGACGCCGCCGCCATCGGCATCATCGGCGGCGCCGACGGCCCCACGGCCATCTTCCTCGCCTCGCGGCTGGCCCCGGACCTGCTCGGCGCCATCGCCGTGGCTGCCTACAGCTACATGGCCCTGGTGCCCATCATCCAGCCGCCCATCATGCGGGCGCTCACCACCGAGGCCGAGCGCAGGGTGGTCATGCAGCAGCTGCGGCCGGTGTCGAAGCTGGAGAAGATCATCTTTCCCCTCATCGTGCTGCTGATGACGGTGCTGTTCCTGCCCGCGGCGGTGCCGCTGGTGGGAATGCTCACCTTCGGCAACCTGCTGCGCGAGTGCGGGGTGGTGGACCGGCTCTCCCGGACCGCCCAGAACGAGCTCATCAACATCGTCACCATCTTCCTCGGCCTGGCCGTGGGCTCGAAGCTCGACGCCCACAAGTTCCTCTCCGTCGAGACGCTGGGCATCCTGGTGCTCGGGGCGCTGGCCTTCTCGGTGGGAACCGCCGCCGGCCTGCTCATGGGCAAGCTCATGCATCGCCTCTCGGGGGGCAAGGTGAACCCCCTCATCGGCGCCGCCGGCGTCTCCGCGGTGCCCATGGCCGCCCGGGTGGTGAACAAGGTGGGGCTGGAGGCCGATCACCACAACTTCCTGCTGATGCACGCCATGGGTCCCAACGTGGCCGGTGTCATCGGCTCGGCGGTGGCCGCGGGCGTCCTGCTGGCCATCGTGGGCGGTTGAACCCCCGCGTCGCGGTGTTGCCCAAGCTACCAGTCGGACAATAGGTTTTGTCAGTTGACGGCCGGTCCCGCAGGGGGGCGGCCGCTGATCAGGAGCGCCCCATGACGGTGATCAAGAAGGCGGACTTCATCCACAGCGTCGCCGATGCCCTGCAGTACATCTCCTACTATCATCCCCTCGATTTCATCCGCGCCATGGGCGCGGCCTGGGAGCGGGAGCGCTCGCCGGCGGCGCGCGACGCCATCGCCCAGATCCTGGTCAACTCGCGCATGTCCGCCGAGGGACACCGGCCCATCTGCCAGGACACCGGCATCGTGGTGGCCTTCGTGAAGGTGGGCATGGACGTGCGCTGGGAGAGTGACCAGGGCCTGCAGGAGATGGTGGACGAGGGGGTGCGCCGCGCCTACACCAATCCCGCCAATCCGCTGCGCGCCTCGGTGGTGGCAGACCCGGCCGGCGAGCGCCGCAACACCCGCGACAACACCCCGGCCATCGTCTACACGGAGGTGGTGCCGGGCGACCGGGTGGAGGTGATCCTGGCGGCCAAGGGCGGCGGTTCGGAGAACAAGTCCAAGTTCGCCATCCTCAACCCCAGCGACAGCCTGGTGGACTGGGTGGTGAAGACGGTGCCCACCATGGGCGCCGGCTGGTGCCCGCCGGGCATCCTCGGCATCGGCATCGGCGGTACCGCCGAGAAGTCGATGCTGCTGGCCAAGGAGGCGCTCATGGAGCCGGTGGACCTGCACGAGCTGCGCGAGCGGGGACCTGCCAACCGCATCGAGGAGCTGCGCCTGGAGATCGCCGACAAGGTGAATGCGCTGGGCATCGGCGCCCAGGGGCTCGGCGGGCTGACCACCGTGCTGGACGTGAAGATCCGCGACTACCCCACCCATGCCGCCTCCCTGCCGGTGGCGCTGATCCCGAACTGCGCCGCCACCCGCCACGTGCACTTCCAGCTGGACGGCAGCGGCGTGGCGGAGTTGCCGGTGCCGCGCCTGGAGGACTGGCCGGCGGTCACCTGGGAGGTGGGACGGAACGTGCGCCGGGTGAACCTGGACACGGTCACCCCGGAGGAGGCGGCGGCCTGGAAGCCGGGCGAGACCCTGCTGCTCAACGGCAAGCTGCTCACCGGGCGCGATGCCGCCCACAAGCGCATCAATGATCTCTTCGCCCGGGGCGAGGGGCTGCCGGAGGGGGTCGACTTCCGCAACCGCTTCATCTACTACGTGGGTCCGGTGGACCCCGTGGGCGACGAGGTGGTGGGCCCCGCCGGTCCCACCACCTCCACCCGCATGGACAAGTTCACCGAGATGATGCTGGCGCGGACCGGGCTGCTCGGCATGGTGGGCAAGGCCGAACGCGGGCCGGTGGCCATCGAGGCCATCAGGAAGCACCGGGCGGTCTACCTGATGGCCGTGGGCGGGGCCGCCTACCTGGTCTCCAAGGCCATCCGCGCCGCCCGGGTGGTGGCCTTCGAGGATCTCGGCATGGAGGCCATCTACGAGTTCGAGGTGCAGGACATGCCCGTCACCGTGGCCGTGGACAGCCGCGGCGAATCGGTGCACCAGACCGGCCCCGCCGAGTGGCGCATCCGCATCGAGGAGATGCACACCAGCGGGTGATTTTCACCACGAAGGCACGAAGGACACGAAGAAAAGCGAAAGGCACATGAACCGCAGATTACGCTGATTAACGCAGATTGAGCTGTACTGTGAGGCTGGCGCACCGGTGAGTCAGGCTCCATATGGAATCGGTGGGGCCTGCGGTCGGTCGTTCTGCACCGCGGCCGTGATTGTCGGGTGGCAATCCATCAATCGGCAATACATCTGCGTAAATCTGCGTAATCTGCGGATAAACAGCCTTTCTCTTCGTGTCCTTCGTGCCTTCGTGGTGAAATCTTGCTTATTTTCCTCCTGACAACCCGAGGTCCTCCCCAAGATGCCGACGCTGCTGACGGCGCTGCTGCCGGTGTTTCTGCTCATCCTGGCGGGGTGGGGGATGCGGCGCTGGGATTTTCCCGGTGATGCCTTCTGGCGGCCCGCGGAGCGGCTGACCTACTACGTGCTGTTTCCGGCGCTGCTGGTGCGCAGCCTCGCCGCGGCGCCCTTCGCCGAGCTGCCGATCGGGACCATGGCCGCGGCGCTGCTGGGCGGCCTGCTGGCGACCGCCGTCGCGGCGCTCGTCGGGGGCCGCCTGCTGCGGCTCGACGGGGGCGGCGTCGGGGCGCTGTTCCAGGGCAGCGTGCGCTTCAATACCTACCTGGGCCTGGCCGCCGCCGCGGGACTGTACGGCGCCCGGGGCGTGACCCTGGCGGGGCTCGCCATCGCGGTCCTGATCCCCCTCATCAACGTTCTCTGCGTGGCGGTCCTGTCGCGCTGCAATCCCGCCATCGAAGCCCACTGGGGGCGGGTCGCGGGGGCGGTGGCGCGCAATCCCCTCATCCTGGCCTGCCTGGTGGGGCTGGGGTTGAATTTCGCCGGTCTGCGCCTGCCCGTCATGGTGGACGAGAGCCTCGCCATCCTCGCCCGCGCCGCCCTCCCGCTCGGCCTCCTGGCGGTGGGGGCGGGACTCGAGCTGCGCGGCACCCCGGGCTCCCTGCCGGCCCTGATCACCGCCTCCGCCCTGAAGCTGCTGCTGTTCCCGCTGCTGTCACTGGGCATCTCGTTGTGGATCGGCCTCGACGCCTTGGCCGCGGGCGTGGTCGTGCTGTTCAGCGCCCTGCCCGGGGCCACCTCCGCCTACATTCTCGCCCGCCAGCTGGGCAGCGACTACCGGCTGACCGCGGCCATCCTGACCGTGGAAACGGGGCTCTCCCTGTTCACGCTGCCGCTCGCCCTGTGGCTCGCCGGACGACTCGCCCCCCTCTCCTGATGCCCCGGCAGAACCCCGGTTGCGGGAAAAATCCCGACTAAACTTGCATACGGATGCGAGTAAAGATAAATTTTTGCGAATAAATTCGGCTTATGGTGCAACACAACAAAACAGATACCCTGCGAGTGGCGGGGTATCGGGCCGGGTTTTCAACAAGATGACGCGCACCTTATCCGTTTTTCCGACCCTGACCGGGGGCGGGAAACGGGTGTTGCCACGGGCGGGCGGGGTGCAGACGGATAAATTCCAGCACGCAGGGGGATGTCTCCATGACAACGAAGTACGAGGAGGTCTACGGCCGCTCCATGAACGACCCGGAGGGTTTCTGGGCCGACGCGGCCGAGGAGCTCCATTGGGACCGGAAGTGGGACAAGGTGCTCGATGACACCAAGAAGCCCTTCTATCGCTGGTTTGCCGGCGGCCTCCTGAATACCTGCTACAACGCCGTCGATCGGCATGCCGACGGGCATCGCGGCGACCAGCCCGCCATCATCTACGACAGCCCCGTCACCGGGACGGTCCAGAGCATCACCTACCGCGAACTGCGTGACCACGTGGCCCGTTTCGCCGGCGTCCTGGTGCAGCACGGCGTGGAGAAGGGCGACCGGGTCATCATCTACATGCCCATGATTCCCGAGGCGGCCGTGGCCATGCTCGCCTGCGCCCGCATCGGCGCCATCCACTCGGTGGTGTTCGGCGGTTTCGCGGCCAAGGAGCTGGCCACCCGCATCGACGACGCCAAGCCCAAGGTCATCGTCTCCGCCTCCTGCGGCATCGAGGTGAAGCGGGTGGTGGAGTACAAGCCGCTGCTGGACGAGGCCATCGAGATGGCCGCATCCAAGCCGCGCCATACCGTCATTTACCAGCGCCCCCAGGCCAAGGCCGCCATGACCGAGGGCCGCGATCTGGACTGGGCGCAGTCCGTGGCCGCCGCCAAGCCGGTGGACTGCGTGCCGGTGGAGGCCACCCACCCCCTCTACATCCTCTATACCTCCGGCACCACCGGCATGCCCAAGGGCGTGGTGCGCGACAACGGCGGCCACGCGGTGGCCATGAAGTGGAGCATGAAGCATATCTACAACGTGGAGCCCGGGGAGGTCTACTGGGCCGCCTCCGACGTGGGCTGGGTGGTGGGTCACTCCTACATCGTCTACGGGCCCCTGCTGCAGGGCTGCACCACGGTCATCTACGAGGGCAAGCCGGTGGGCACCCCCGACGCGGGCGCCTTCTGGCGGGTCATCGAGCAGCACCGGGTGGAGACGCTGTTCACCGCGCCCACGGCCTTCCGCGCCATCAAGCGCGAGGACCCGGAGGGCGAGCAGCTGAAGAAGTACGACCTGTCCCACTTCCGGAACCTGTTCCTGGCCGGGGAGCGCTGCGACCCCGATACGCTGCTCTGGGCCGAGGCCCAGCTCGGCGTGCCGGTCATCGACCACTGGTGGCAGACCGAGACCGGCTGGGCCATCGCCGCCAATCCGATGGGCATCGAGCAGCTGCCGGTGAAGCCCGGCTCGCCCACCCGCGCGGTGCCCGGCTACGACGTGCAGGTGCTGGACGAGAACGGCAGGCAGATGGCGCCCGGCCAGATCGGCAGCATCGTCATCAAGCTGCCCATGCCGCCCGGCTGCCTGCCGACCCTGTGGGGCAACGACGAGCGCTATGTGAAGTCCTATCTCAGCGCCTACGACGGCTACTACCTGACCGGTGACGCCGGCTTCAAGGACGAGGACGGCTACCTGTGGATCATGAGCCGCATCGACGACATCATCAATGTGGCCGGCCACCGCCTCTCCACCGGCGCCATGGAGGAGGTCCTCGCCTCCCACCCCGATGTGGCCGAGTGCGCCGTCATCGGCGTGGCCGACACCCTGAAGGGTGAGCTTCCCCTCGGCTTCGTCTGCCTGAAGGCGGGCGTACGGCGGGAGGAGGACGCCATCAGGAAGGAGCTGGTGCAGCTGGTGCGCGAAAAAATCGGCCCCGTCGCCGCCTTCAAGACGGTGACCGTCGTCGATCGCCTGCCCAAGACCCGCTCGGGCAAGATCCTGCGTGGCACCATGAAGAAAATCGCCGACGGCGAGGAGTACAAGATGCCGGCCACCATCGACGATCCGTCCATCCTCGGCGAGATTTCCGCTGCCCTGAGCAGCATCGGCTACGCCAGGAAGCACTGAGGTTCAATCGCGCCGCCCCGCCGCCGGAAAAATGCCGGCGGCGGGGCGGTGTCCATGGTCCACTGACGAGCCCGGGCGCGGCGGCTCCACCCCGCGAACACAGCGGAAGAGGACGCCCGGGGCGCGCAGACGGTCTCCTTCATGTCCACGGATGGCGCCGGTGGACCGGGGGGGCCGATTTTCAGCCCGGCAGGGCACGGGCGGCGCCTGTGCCCCGGTGCGTACACGCCCTTGCCGGGCCCTTACCTGTTCAATGCTCGACCGCCCCCCCGGGGCCGGAACTGGAGAATGATGTATGGCGGAGTTTCCCGAACGCACCCTGGCAGACTGGCATACACAGGCGAACAAGGAGCTCAAGGGACGGTCAGCGGATGATCTGAACTGGAATACCCCCGAGGGCATCACCGTGAAGCCGCTCTACACGGCGGCCGACCTCGAGGGCATGGCGCACGCGGACACCCTGCCCGGGTTCGCTCCCTACGTGCGCGGCCCCCGCGCCACCATGTATGCCGGGCGGCCCTGGACCGTGCGCCAGTATGCCGGTTTCTCCACCGCCGAGGAGTCCAATGCCTTCTACCGCCGCAACCTGGCGGCGGGGCAGAAGGGCCTGTCGGTGGCCTTCGACCTGGCCACCCACCGGGGCTACGACTCCGATCATCCGCGGGTGGTGGGCGACGTGGGCAAGGCCGGTGTGGCCATCGACAGCGTGGAGGACATGAAAATCCTCTTCGACGGCATTCCGCTGGACCAGATGTCGGTCTCCATGACCATGAACGGCGCGGTGCTGCCGGTGATGGCCATGTACATCGTGGCCGCCGAGGAGCAGGGCGTCGCGCCCGCACTGCTCGCCGGCACCCTGCAGAACGACATCCTCAAGGAGTTCATGGTCCGCAACACCTACATCTACCCGCCCGAGCCCTCCATGCGCATCGTGGCCGACATCATCGGCTACACCGCGCAGCACATGCCGCGCTTCAACCCCATCTCCATCTCCGGCTACCACATGCAGGAGGCGGGGGCCACCTGCGTGCAGGAGCTGGCCTACACCCTTGCCGACGGACTGGAGTACGTGCGCGCTGCCATCCGGAGCGGGCTGGACGTGGACGCCTTCGCGCCGCGCCTCTCCTTCTTCTTCGCCATCGGCATGAACTTCTTCATGGAGGTGGCGAAGCTGCGCGCCGCGCGCCTGCTGTGGGCGGAGCTGATGCAGGAGCACTTCCAGCCCGGGCACCCCGGTTCGCTGATGCTGCGCACCCACTGCCAGACCTCGGGCGTCAGCCTCACCAGCCAGGATCCCTACAACAACGTGGTGCGCACCGCCGTGGAGGCGCTGGCCGCGGCGCTCGGCGGCACCCAGTCGCTGCACACCAACTCCTTCGACGAGGCGCTGGCGCTGCCCACCGACTTCTCGGCCCGCATCGCCCGCAACACCCAGCTCATCCTGCAGGAGGAGACCGGCATCACCAAGGTGGTGGACCCGCTGGCCGGCTCCTACTACGTGGAGCGGCTGACCCATGACCTGGCGGAGGCCGCCCGCGGGCTGATCCGCGAGGTGGAGGAGATGGGCGGCATGACCCAGGCGGTGGTGGCGGGTCTGCCGAAGCTGCGCATCGAGGAGGCCGCCGCCCGGCGCCAGGCCCGCATCGACCGCGGCGAGGAAGTGGTGGTGGGCGTCAACCGCTACCAGCCCGCCGAGGATACCCAGGTGGATATTCTCGATATCGACAACAGCGCCGTGCGCGAGTCCCAGATCCGACGCCTGCAGCAGGTGCGCGCCAGCCGCGACGATGCTGCCTGCCAGGCGGCGCTCGATAATCTCACCAAGGCCGCGACGGGCCGGGAGAACCTGCTGGCGCTGGCGGTGGAGGCGGCGCGCGCCCGGGCCACGGTGGGCGAGATCTCCGATGCCCTGGAGAAGGTGTTCACCCGCCACCGCGCCGTGGTGCGTTCCATTTCCGGGGTGTACGGTTCCGCCTACGAGGGGGACGAGGGTTTCATGAAGATCAAGCAGGAGGTGGAGGCGTTCGCCGAGGCCGAGGGGCGCCGCCCGCGCATGCTGGTGGTGAAGCTGGGCCAGGACGGGCACGACCGCGGCGCCAAGGTGATTGCCACGGCCTTCGCCGACATCGGCTTCGACGTGGACGTGGGACCGCTGTTCCAGACCCCGGAGGAGGCCGCGCGCCAGGCCATCGAGAACGACGTCCACGTGGTGGGCGTCTCATCCCAGGCCGCCGGCCACAAGACCCTCGTGCCCCAGCTCATCGAGGCGCTCAGGGCCGGGGGCGGCGAGGACATCCTGGTCATCTGCGGGGGCGTCATCCCGCCCCAGGACTACCAGCAGCTCCTCGACGCCGGTGTGGCCGCCGTCTACGGCCCCGGCAGCAACATACCGGTCGCTGCGAGCGAGGTCATCCGTCTCATCCGCGAACGCCGCGGCGTCTAACCAACGAAAGGTAAGGCAATGCACGACATCATCCGGCAACTCGAAGAAAAACGCGCCGCGGCCCGCATGGGTGGTGGTCAGCGCCGTATCGACGCGCAGCACGCCAAGGGCAAGCTGAGCTCCCGCGAGCGCATCGAACTGCTCCTCGACCCCGACAGCTTCGAGGAGTGGGACATGTTCGTGGAGCATCGCTGCACCGACTTCGGCATGGACAGGCAGTCCATCCCCGGGGACGGCGTCGTGACCGGCTACGGCACCATCAACGGCCGGCTGGTGTTCGTCTTCAGCCAGGATTTCACCGTCTTCGGCGGCTCGCTGTCCGGCTCCCACGCGGAAAAGATCTGCAAGATCATGGATCACGCCATGAAGGTGGGTGCGCCGGTGATCGGTCTGAACGACTCCGGCGGCGCGCGCATCCAGGAGGGCGTGGACTCGCTGGCCGGCTATGCCGACGTGTTCCAGCGCAACGTCATGGCCTCCGGGGTGGTGCCGCAGATCTCCATGATCATGGGTCCCTGCGCCGGCGGCGCGGTCTATTCGCCGGCCATGACCGATTTCATCTTCATGGTGAAGGATACCTCCTACATGTTCGTCACCGGCCCCGAGGTGGTGAAGACGGTCACCCACGAGGTGGTGACCCACGAGGAGCTGGGCGGCGCGGTGACCCACAACACCAAGTCCGGCGTCGCCGACCGGGCCTTCGAGAACGACGTGGAGGCGCTGCTCATGCTGCGCCAGTTCATGGACTTCCTGCCCGCCAACAACCGCGAGAAGCCACCCGTGCGGCCGACCGCCGATCCCGCCGATCGCATGGAAATGTCGCTGGACACCCTGGTCCCGGACAACCCCAACAAGCCCTATGACATGAAGGAGCTCATCGCCAAGGTGGTGGATGACGGCGACTTCTTCGAGATCCAGCCCGACTATGCCGGCAACATCATCACCGGTTTCGGGCGCATGGAGGGCTCGACGGTGGGCATCGTGGCCAACCAGCCCATGGTCCTGGCCGGCTGCCTGGATATCCGCTCCTCCATCAAGGCCGCCCGGTTCGTGCGCTTCTGCGACGCCTTCAACATCCCGGTGGTCACCTTCGTGGACGTGCCCGGCTTCCTGCCCGGCACCGCCCAGGAGTACGGCGGCATCATCAAGCACGGCGCCAAGCTCCTGTACGCCTTTGCCGAATGCACCGTGCCCAAGATCACCGTCATCACCCGCAAGGCCTACGGCGGCGCCTATGACGTGATGAGCTCCAAGCACCTGCGCGGCGATGTCAACCTGGCCTGGCCGTCGGCCGAGATCGCGGTGATGGGCCCGAAGGGGGCGGTGGAGATCATCTTCCGCCAGGATATCGGCGACAAGGAGAAGATCGAGGCGCGCACCGAGGAGTACCGGCAGAAGTTCGCCAACCCCTTCATCGCCGGCCACCGCGGCTTCATCGACGACGTCATCATGCCCCACGCGACGCGCAAGCGCATCTGCCGCTCCCTGGCGATGCTGAAGGACAAGAAGCTCGAGAACCCCTGGCGCAAGCACGGCAACATCCCTTTGTGAGTGAGGAGTGAAGGGTGAGGCGCGAGGGGTGACAGGAGGCTGTTTTGCCTCACCCCTAACACCTCACCCCTCACCGAGCGGAGCTCGTCAATGTTCAAGAAAATTCTGATTGCGAACCGCGGCGAGATCGCCTGCCGCGTCATCAAGACCGCCCGCCGGATGGGCATCCAGACCGTCGCCGTCTTCTCGGAGGCCGATCGGGACGCCCTGCACGTGGAGATGGCCGACGAGGCCGTCTGCATCGGGCCCCCGCCCACCGCCCAGAGCTACCTGGTGATGGATCGCATCATCCAGGCGTGCAGGGACACGGGCGCCGAGGCGGTCCACCCGGGCTACGGCTTCCTGTCCGAGAATGCCGCCTTCGCCGAGGCGCTGGACCGGGCCGGCATCGCCTTCATCGGCCCCAGGCGCCACGCCATCGTCAGCATGGGCGACAAGATCACCTCCAAGAAGCTGGCGGAGGAGGCCGGGGTCAACACCATCCCGGGCTACACCGGCGTGGTCCGGGACGCCGACCACGCGGTGGAGATCGCCGCCGGCATCGGCTACCCGGTGATGCTCAAGGCCTCCGCCGGCGGCGGCGGCAAGGGCATGCGCGTGGCCTGGAACGAGGCGGAGTGCCGCGAGGGGTTCGAGCGCGCCACCAGCGAGGCCCGGTCCAGCTTCGGCGACGACCGGGTGTTCATCGAGAAGTACATCGTCGAGCCGCGCCACATCGAGATCCAGGTGCTGGCCGACAGCCACGGCAACGTGATCTACCTGGGCGAGCGAGAGTGCTCGCTCCAGCGCCGCCACCAGAAGGTGATCGAGGAGGCCCCGTCCTCCTTCATCGATCCGGAGACCCGCAAGGCCATGGGCGAGCAGGCCTGCACACTGGCCCGGGCGGTGGACTACCAGTCCGCCGGCACGGTGGAGTTCATCGTCGACCGGGACAAGAACTTCTACTTCCTGGAGATGAACACCCGCCTGCAGGTGGAGCATCCCGTGACCGAGCTGGTCACCGGGCTGGACCTGGTGGAGCTCATGATCCGCGTCGCCGACGGTGAGCGGCTGCCGCTGGCCCAGGCCGATGTGACGCTCACCGGCTGGGCCATCGAGGCGCGTGTCTATGCCGAGGATCCGTTCCGCAACTTCCTGCCGTCCGTGGGCCGGCTGGTGCGCTACGCGCCGCCGCAGGAGGGCCCCCACGTGCGCGTGGACACCGGCGTCTACGAGGGCGGTGAGGTGTCCATGTTCTACGATCCGATGATCGCGAAGCTCGTCACCTACGGGTCCACCCGCGATCAGGCCATCGAGCACATGCGCACGGCCCTGGACGAATTCCTCATCCGCGGCGTGTCCCACAACATGAGCTTCCTCTCGGCGCTGATGATGCATCCGCGCTTCGTGGAAGGGCGCATTTCCACCAACATGATCGCCGAGGAGTACCCGGACGGCTTCCACCCGGCCGACGTGCCCCATGACGATCCGGCCCTGCTGGTGGCGGTCGCGGCCACCGTCCATCGCCGCTACATGGATCTCTACGCGTCCATCTCCGGCCAGCTCAAGGGGCTGGAGCGGAAGGTGCATGACGAGTGGGTGGTGGTCATGGGGGGTGAGGAGTTCCCCGTGGTCATCAAGCCGGTGGAGGACCGCTGCCTGGTCACTCACGACGGCGAGACCTACGAGGTGGTGAGCGACTGGCACTTCGGCCAGCCCCTGTTCCGCGGCAGCATCAACGGCCAGCTGATCTGCATGCAGGTGGAGCGGGACAACATCACCTACCGGCTCCTGCACCGGGGTTCGCAGGCCGAGGCCAAGGTGCTCACGTCCCTGACCGCCGAGCTTAATCGGCACATGATCGAGAAGGCGCCGCCGGACATGTCCCGGTTCCTGCTCTCGCCCATGCCCGGACTGCTGGTCAGGGTCTCGGTCGAGGAGGGGGACGATGTGAAGGCCGGCGAGGAGCTCGCGGTGGTGGAGGCCATGAAGATGGAGAATGTCCTGCGCGCCGCCCGCGACGGTGTGGTCAAGGCGGTGATGGCGGAGGCCGGCGCCAGTCTCGCCGTGGACCAGGCCATCATCGAGTTCGAGTAGACGACGGAGACCGGGACAGCGGATGCATATCACCGCGGCCGCCCTGGCGGAGGCAGTCCACGCGGGCGAGCGCCGGGCGCTCGCCCGCGCCATCACCCTCATCGAGTCCACCCGGGCGGATCACCGCGAACGGGCGGCGGAGCTGCTCGAGCGGCTCATGCCCCTGACGGGCCGTTCCATCCGCATCGGGATCTCGGGCGTGCCCGGCGTGGGCAAGTCCACCTTCATCGAGGCGCTGGGCATGCACGTCATCGACCGGGGCCACCGGGTGGCGGTGCTGGCGGTGGATCCCTCCTCGGCACTCTCCGGCGGTTCCATCCTCGGCGACAAGACCCGCATGGAGGAGCTCGCCCGCCGGCCCGAGGCCTTCATCCGGCCTTCTCCGGCGGGGGGCACCCTGGGCGGCGTGGCCCGGCGCACCCGCGAGGCGATGCTGGCCTGCGAGGCGGCCGGCTTCGACGTCATCATCGTCGAGACGGTGGGGGTGGGGCAGTCGGAGACCGCCGTGGCGGAGATGACCGACCTGTTCCTGCTGCTCCTGCTGCCCGCGGGCGGCGACGAGCTGCAGGGCATCAAGCGCGGCATCATGGAGCTGGCGGACCTGGTCCTGGTGAACAAGGCCGACGGTGATCTGGCCGGCGCCGCCCGCCGCACCGTGGCCGACTACCGCCACGCCCTGCACATGCTGCGCCCGCGCAGCCGGAACTGGACCGTGCCGGTCGAAGCCTGCTCCGCCTATACCGGCGCCGGGATCCCGGAAACCTGGGAGACCATCGGTCGCTACCGCGAGACGCTCGACGCCTCGGGCGAGCTGGCCGCGCGCCGCGCCGCCCAGGCCCGTACCTGGATGTGGAGCGAGACCACCGACAACCTGGTGGCCGCGCTCAGGGAGCACCCCGCCGTGCGCGAACGCCTGCCGGAGCTGGAGGCCGCGGTGACCGAGGGCCGCATCCCGCCCACCCTGGCCGCCCGCCGGCTCCTCGCCGCGTTCCTCGGCGAGGAGCCGGACTCGGAGTGACTTTTTTATATAGACAGGATTAACAGGATTGACAGGATTAATATGGTTTCAGGTTTAAGCTATGGGTAACTGGTAACTGGTAACTGGTAACTGGTAACTGGTAACTGGTAACTGGTAACTGGTAACTGGCTCTTGTCGACCAACCGTATTGTCCGTCGATGACAGATTGTTTCTTGAAATCCTGTCAATCCTGTAAATCCTGTCTATTCATTTATTAATATCATTCGGAGACTATCCATGATCGGTCGACTCAATCACGTGGCCATTGTCGTGCCGGACCTGCCGGCGGCGACGGCCACCTACCGCGACACGCTCGGTGCCCGGGTGTCTGAGCCGGTGGACCTGCCCGCGCACGGGGTCACCACCGTGTTCGTGGAACTGCCCAATACCAAGATCGAGCTGCTGCACCCGCTGGGCGAGGGCTCTCCCATCGCCCGGTTCCTGGAGAAGAACGCCAGTGGCGGCATTCACCACGTCTGCTACGAGGTGGACGACATCCTGGCGGCCCGGGATCGCCTCAAGGCCCAGGGTGCCCGGGTGCTGGGCGACGGCGAACCGAAGACCGGCGCCCACGGCAAGCCGGTCCTGTTCCTCCACCCCAAGGATTTCTGCGGCACCCTCGTGGAATTGGAACAGGCCTGATTCTGTTCACCACGGAGGCACGGAGGACACGAAGAAAAGACTTTTTATCCGCAGATTACGCAGATTACGCAGATGTTTTCGTGCAGTTGGATTGTTCTGTGCCTTTCCACCATGGAACAACACTTCCGCGGTCGGTATACGGCATCGCGGTCGTCACATCCACCAAGTCCGCCAGCAGAAAAACAAATCTGCGTAATCTGCGTAATCTGCGGATAGAGTATTTCGCCTTTTCTCCGTGTCCTCCGTGCCTCCGTGGTGAGCGCTTTTTCCGTGGTGGCATGTACAAGGAGTGGCGATGACTGGGGAACGGGATGCGCGCTGCGCGGAGCTGGAGGCGACGCTGCACCGGGAGGTGCCGCTGTCGGGGCACATGGGCGTGGCGGTGGAGGCCTACGACGGGGAGTCGCTCGGGCTCAGCGCCGATTTCGAGCGCAATATCAACATCCACGGCACCGCCTTCGGCGGCAGCCTCTACTCCGCCTGCGCGCTGTGCGGGTGGGGCCTGCTGCACCTGAAGTTCGGGGAGTTGGGGCTGGCCGCCCAGATCGTCCTCTCGGCGGGCGAGATCCGCTACCTGCGGCCGGTGAAGCGCCATATCGAGGTGCGCTGCAGCCTGCCGGATGACTATCCGGGGTTCATCCAGCGGCTGCAGGAGCGGGGCAAGGCCCGCCTGGCCCTGCAGGCCGGGATCCTGGCCGACGGGGAGCCGGCGGTGGCGTTCAGGGGCGAGTACGCGGGGATCCTGAAGCGCCCCTAGTCTCCGGCCGCCCGCCGATCAAGGTTCCTCCGCTACGGCTTCCTCCGCGCCGCCATCCGCGTCCCCGCCATTCTCCCCGCCGTCCTGGAGCGTGGCGGGGGCGTGGCTCCCGAACTCCTCCACGAACATCTCCCAGGCCACCAGGAACAGGGCGGCGATGATGGGCCCGATGACGAAGCCGGATATGCCCAGCCCCGCCAGCCCCCCGAGGGTGGAGATCAGGATCAGGTAGTCCGGCATCTTCGTGTCGCGCCCCACCAGCAGCGGCCGCAGCAGGTTGTCCACCAGCCCGATCACCAGGGCGCCGAAGCCCACGATGACCAGCCCCTTCACCGGCTCTCCCGCCGCGAACATCCACAGCGCCGCGGGCGCCCAGACCAGGCCCGCGCCCACCGCCGGCAGCACCGACAGGACGGTCATCACCACGCCCCAGAACACCGCCGCCTCGATCCCCACCGCCCAGAACAGCAGACCGCCCAGGACGCCCTGCACCAGGCCCACCACCAGGGTGCCCTTGAGGGTGGCGCGCGAGACTTCGGCGAACTTGGCGAACAGGCGCCGCTCCCGTTCATCGCCGATGGGCAGCACGTGAATCAGCGACTCCACCAGCCGGGAGCCGTCGCGGAGGAAGAAGAACAGCAGATAGAGCATGACGAAGAACATCACCGTCAGGCGCAGGGCGTTCTGGCCGATGTTCACCGCCTGGGAGGCGAGGAAGCGGCTGCCCGTCACCGCCGCCGACGACAGCCCATCCTTGAGCCGCTGGGCGTCCACTCCGAGCCGCTCGAGGAAATCCCGCGCCGCCGGCAGGGTCTGCTCCACGTACCGGATCGGTTTCTGGATATCGATCTCGCCGCTGGTGATGCGCTGGTAGAACAGCGCCGATTCATGGGTGACCGCCAGCCCCACCAGGATCAGCGGCAGGATGACGATGAGCAGGATGAACAGCAGGGTCAATGCGGCGGTCAGCGACTCGCGCCCTCCCAGCGCCGGCAGCCAGCGCACGTAGAGCCGATGGAACAGGCTGGCGAGCAGCGCCGCCCAGAAGACCGGCTGGAGGAAGTCCTGCACCACCCCCAGGAACGCGGCGGTGACCAGCAGCAGCAGGGCCAGGAAAAAGGCATTCTCGAGGGACTGGAAGCGCATCATGTCGTCACATCCCCGAATGAGTCGAGCAGAGAGTCAACCGGCTGCCTTCGCGCAGCCCGAAGTCACCGGAAAAAGAAGATCGACCGCAGATTACGTTGATTTGCGCAGATTGTTCCTGCAATACCAACCTGCAATGTACAGGGCAAATCGTCGGATTACCTGCCCGGATGGGTCCCCGTAACCCCGGGGATAAATCACGACCGGGCTCGATGGGCCGCTATCCCCGACGCAAAAAAATCCACGCTAATCAACGTAATCTGCGGTGGAAAAGATGTTTTCTTTCCCGCCGCAGAGATCGTGGGGCCTCGCTCAGCCGCCCAGCGCCGCGGCGGTCTCGGCGAGGGTGGCGGTGTTGATGGCGGGGAAGTAGGCCGGGGCCTGTTCCATGCGCCGGGTCGCCTTCTTGAGGATGCTCTCCAGGTTGGGGCGCTTCTCGGCCGGCGTCTCGCCGGAGCCGATGCCGCCGCCGAACTCCACGAAGGCGGTGATGCCGTCACCGTCGGCCAGCGCCGTCTCCAGGCAGCCGATCCAGTTCACCGGGTGGAACAGCTGGAAGAACAGCCGGGCCTTGATGATGCCCGGATCCTCCTCGTGGAAGCCGCCGGTGTAGTTGGAGAGCACCCTGCACCCGGGGGTACCCATTTCCGCCTCGTCCAGGACCGGCCGGAAACGGCGCGCGGCCTCCACCATGTAGTAGGTGTGGAAGGCGCCTTCGGTCTTGAGGCGCACGGTGCGCTTGCGCGGGAAGAGCTCGGCCAGCTCCGCCTCCAGGGCGTCGAGATCGCTGCCGGCCCCGGCGGCCACCGTCTGGTCCGGCAGGTTGCGCCCGCCGATGCCGCAGAAGTGCTTGTCGGCCAGCGGCCGCACCGTCTCCACGTCCATGGGCACGGCCAGCATCTCCCCCTCGCCGTAGGTCCCCATCAGTTCGCCGCGCTGGCGCACCAGGCGCAGGGCGTCCTCGAAGGCCAGGCTGCCCGCCGCCACCAGGGCGGAGTATTCGCCGAGGCTGTGGCCGGCGGCGGCATGGGGCGTCACCCGCCCGTCGGTGAGGTCCTGGAACACCCGCAGGCAGGCGATGTGGTGGGTGAGCAGCACCGGCTGGGTGTTGCGGGTGAGGTTGATCTCGCCCTGGGGATCGCGGAAGGAGAGCTCCGCCATGTCGAAGCCCAGGATTTCGCTGGCCCGGTCGTAGACGCTCCGGGCCGTCGCATATTCCGCGTACAGGTCGCTGCCGATGCCGGGGTACTGGGATCCCTGGCCGGGGAAGATGAACATGACGCGGTCGGTGGGGGCGGACATGACGGTTTCTCCTCGACTTACGAAAGACCGGAAAGAATAGGTGGAACGACGGATCGGGGCAAGGGTGCCTCTGTGTGCTGGTTCTCTGCGTGCCCTTCGTGACTTCGTGGTGAGCCCTTTGGAGCGCCCGCCCGGGCCGGCGGCATCCGTCCTTGCATGATACTGATAGGATCGATAAATTCGGCTTATGTTGCGGTACAATATCCAGCCGGCGGGCGGGGCGCCTCAGAAGTGCTGGCGCTGGATGCCGGTTTCGGCCATCACCGTGGTGGCGATCTCCTCGATGGAGCGGTTGGTGGTGTCGATGAAGGGCATCCGTTCGCTGCGGAACATCTGCTGGATGCGCCGCACCTCGTCCCGGCACTGCTGGGGCGAGGCGTAGCGGCTGTTGGGGCGGCGCTGTTCGCGGATCTGCTGCAGCCGCCGGGCATCGATGAGCAGGCCGAACAGTTTCTTTTTGTAGGGAATCAGCACGCTGGGCAGGGCGTCGCGATCCAGGTCCTCCTCGGTCAGCGGGTAGTTGGCCGCGCGCACCCCGAACTGCAGGGCCAGGTAGAGGCAGGTGGGCGTCTTGCCCGAGCGGGAGACGCCCAGCAGGATGATGTCCGCCGCGCCGTAGTGCTGGGTGCTGACGCCGTCGTCATGGGCCAGGGCGTAGTTGACCGCCTCGATGCGGGCGTTGTAGATGGCGAAATCGCCGACGCCGTGGGAGCGTCCGACCTTGTGGGTGGACTCCACCCCGAGTTCCTGCTCCAGGGGACCGATGAAGGTGTCGAAGAAGTCCAGCATGAGCGCCTGGCTACGGGAGACGATGACCCGGATTTCGTCATCCAGCAGGGTGCTGAAGACGATGGGGCGCTGGCCCTCGTGGGCATGGGCGTCCTCGATGAGGCGCACGAGCTTGCGGGCCTTCTCGGGCGTATCGAGATAGGGCAGCCGGACCAGGTTGAACTCGATGTTCTCGAACTGGGTCAGCAGGCTGTGGCCCAGGGTCTCGGACGTGATGCCGGTGCGGTCGGAAATGAAGAAGACGGTTCGTGCCACTGTCTGAAGTCTCGTCATCAGGGGACGGGTGGCTGAGTATTGATCAATTGAGGCAAGAGGGAGAAATCCGGTGCAAGACTACGTAGTGTGGTTCAACGAAGTCGGAATGGATGACGTTGAACGCGTGGGTGGCAAGAACGCCTCGCTGGGCGAGATGATCAGCAACCTCGCTTCCGCCGGGGTCCATGTCCCCGGCGGCTTCGCCACCACGGCCACCGCCTACCGCGAGTTTCTCGAAACCGGCGGCCTGGCGGAACGCATCCACGATGCACTGGATCGCCTCGACGTGGACGACGTGGAGACGCTGGCCGGCACCGGCGCCGAGATCCGCCAGTGGATCGTGGACGCGCCGTTCAAGCCCGAACTGGAGCAGGCCATCACCGGCGCCTTCCGGGAACTCGAGTCGCGCGAGGGGGAGGGCATCGCCGTGGCGGTACGCTCCTCCGCCACCGCCGAGGACCTGCCGGACGCCTCCTTCGCCGGGCAGCAGGAGACCTATCTCAACGTGCGCGGCCTGGACAGCGTGCTGCTGGCCGTGAAGCACGTCTTCGCCTCGCTGTTCAACGACCGCGCCATCGCCTACCGGGTGCACAAGTCGTTCGACCACCGCCAGGTGGCGCTGTCCGCCGGCATCCAGCGCATGGTGCGCAGCGAGAGCGGCGCCAGCGGCGTGATGTTCACCATGGATACCGAGTCGGGCTTCAACGACGTGGTGTTCATCACCGCCGCCTACGGACTGGGCGAGACCGTCGTCCAGGGCGCGGTGAACCCCGACGAGTTCTACGTCCACAAGCCGACCCTGTCCGCCGGGCGCCCGGCGGTGCTGCGCCGGAACCTGGGCGGCAAGGCCATCAAGATGATCTACACCGACGACACCGGGCATGGGCGCAGCGTGGCCACCGTGGACGTCGCGGAAGCCGACCGGCGCCGGTTCTGCATCAACGACGCGGATGTGGAGGAACTCGGCCGGATGGCGCTCACCATCGAGCGGCACTACGGCCGGCCCATGGACGTGGAGTGGGCGAAGGACGGCGACGACGGCCGCCTCTACATCGTCCAGGCCCGTCCGGAGACGGTGAAGAGCCGCGACTCCGGCCGGGTCATCGAGCGCTATCACCTGAGCGGCAGCGGTCCGGTACTGGCGCAGGGCCGCGCCATCGGCCAGCGCATCGGCAAGGGCGCGGCGCGCATCCTCAACGACATCCGCGACATGCACAAGGTGCAGCCGGGCGACGTGCTGGTCACCGACATGACCGACCCCGACTGGGAGCCGATCATGAAGCGGGCCTCGGCCATCGTCACCAACCGCGGCGGGCGCACCTGTCATGCGGCCATCATCGCCCGTGAGCTCGGCATTCCCGCCGTGGTGGGCTGCGGCGACGCCACGGAAAAGGTGGCCGACGGGGCCGAGGTCACCGTCTCCTGCGCCGAGGGCGACACCGGCAACATCTACGCCGGCCTGCTCGATTTCAACATCAAGACCATCGAGCTGGACAAGATGCCGCCGCTGCCGTTCAAGATCATGATGAACGTGGGCAATCCGGATCGCGCCTTCGATTTCCAGTTCCTGCCCAACGCCGGCGTCGGCCTGGCGCGGCTGGAATTCATCATCAACCGCATGATCGGCATTCACCCGAAGGCCCTGCTCAACTATGCCGATATGCCCGCCGAGTTGAAGGCGACCATCGACGACTACACTTCCGGCTACGCGGACCCGGTGAGCTACTACGTGGATCGCCTGGCCGAGGGCATCAGCACCCTGGCCGCGGCGTTCCATCCGAAGCCGGTCATCGTGCGCATGTCCGACTTCAAGTCCAACGAGTACGCCAACCTCATCGGCGGCGACCAGTTCGAGCCCCACGAGGAGAATCCCATGCTGGGCTTCCGCGGCGCCTCGCGCTATGTCTCCGAGAGCTTCCGCGACTGCTTCGATCTCGAGTGCCGGGCGCTGAAGCGGGTGCGCGACGAGATGGGGCTCACCAACGTGGAGATCATGATCCCGTTCGTGCGCACCCCGGACGAGGCCGCCCAGGTGGTCGAGCTGCTGGCAGCCAACGGGCTGGAGCGCGGCGTGAACGGACTGCGCCTCATCATGATGTGCGAGATCCCGGCCAACGCGCTCATCCCCGACGAGTTCCTGAAGCATTTCGACGGCTTCTCCATCGGCTCCAACGACCTGACCCAGCTGACCCTGGGGCTGGACCGCGACTCGGGCCTCATCGCCCACCTGTTCGACGAGCGCAACCCGGCGGTGAAGGCGTTGCTGGGACGGGCCATCGAGGCCTGCCGCGCCCAGAACAAGTATGTGGGCATCTGCGGCCAGGGACCCTCGGATCACCCGGACCTGGCCAAGTGGCTCATGGAGCAGGGGATCGACAGCGTGTCCCTCAACCCCGACTCGGTTCTGGAGACCTGGATCTACCTGGCGGAGAACGTGTCCGCTGCCTGATGCCTGCCCGCGGCGGGAGGCGCTGATGCCTCCCGCCGCTGCGTGGCGGCCCGGCAAGGCTGTCGGTCCATGGCCCGCGCGGATTGCGCAGCTTGCCGGTCTCAACCCGCAGTTCCCGCCCGTCGGCAGGCCGGCCCGGGCTCCCGGCGTGGCGTCCGGGCATCAGTCAGTGCTGGTCATGAAATGTAACCCGCTGCATAATTGACAATTTTTCGGGATCGGCCAGTGGGCCGGCCCCCCTGGAAACCGTGACGTGATGAACGACTGGACACCCACATCCTGGCAGGCCAGGCCGGCCGCCCAGCAGGCCACCTATCCCTCGGAAGAGGCCCTCAACCGCATGGTGGCGCAGCTCTCCAACCTGCCGCCGCTGGTCACTTCCTGGGAAGTGGAGGCGCTGAAGTCGCAGCTGGCGGAAGCGGCCGAGGGGCGGCGTTTCGTGCTCCAGGGAGGGGACTGCGCGGAGAATTTCGACGACTGCTCCTCGCCCATCATCACCAACAAGCTCAAGATCCTGCTGCAGATGAGCCTGCTGCTGGTCCACGGGCTGCGCAAGCCGGTGACCCGGGTGGGCCGCATCGCCGGGCAGTTCGCCAAGCCCCGCTCGGCCGACCTGGAGACCCGCGACGGGGTCACCCTGCCGAGCTACCGGGGTGACCTGGTGAACGGCCCCGACTTCACCGAGGCCGACCGCACGCCCGATCCCGTCCGCCTGATGCGCGGCTACGGACGGGCGGCCATGACGCTGAACTTCATCCGCGCCCTGGTGGACTGCGGCTTCGCCGACCTGCATCACCCCGAGAACTGGAACCTGGAGTTCGTGAAGCACTCGCCGCTGGCCGACGACTACCAGCGGGTGGTGGACTCCCTGGGCGGCTCCCTGCGCTTCATGGAGACCCTGGCCGGCTCCCGCGTCGACGCCCTGGGGCGGGTCCAGTTCTTCACCAGCCACGAGGGCCTGCACCTGCACTACGAGCAGGCCCAGACCCGGCAGGTGCCCCATCGAACCGGCTGGTACAACCTCTCCACCCATCTGCCCTGGATCGGCCTGCGCACCGCGGACGTGGATGGCGCCCACGTCGAGTACTTCCGCGGCATCAGCAATCCCATCGGCGTGAAGGTGGGGTCGGGCATGTCCACGGAGTGGGTCCAGGCGCTGGTGGAGATCCTCAATCCCGACGATGAGCCCGGGCGCCTGATCCTGATTCACCGCTACGGCGCGGGCAAGATCGCCGACGGTCTGCCCGGCCTTATCGAGGCGGTCCGGGCCACGGGCAAGCGCGTGCTGTGGATGTGCGATCCCATGCACGGCAATACCGAGACCACCTCCAACGGCTACAAGACCCGCCGCTTCGAAAACATACTCTCGGAGCTGGAACAGTCCTTCGACATCCACGCCGAGCTCGGCAGCCACCTGGGTGGAGTGCACTTCGAGCTCACCGGGGATGATGTCACCGAGTGCGTGGGGGGAGCCCGGGGCCTGGGCGAGGCGGATCTGGTGCGTGCCTACCGGACCCAGGTGGATCCGCGCCTGAACTACGAGCAGGCACTGGAGATGGCCATGCGCATCGTGCGCAAGATGGGGCCCGGCGGCAACTAGTCGGGCAGCGAATCAGGCGACGGGGCAACTGCCAGGCGCCGGCGGGTTGTCCGGCTGGCGGCGATGGCCCGGGTCGGAGACCTGTCCGCCCGCGCATCGCTGCCGCGGCGGGACCGGTCCGGGCTCTCAGCCGGTGGACTCCTGGGGCGCCCCTTCCTCCGTCGCGTCACCGCTCAGCAGGGCTGAATACTTGCGGGTCAGATCGACGAAACGGCGGCTGGGGCCCAGGTCCTCGTAGATGGGATCGCCGAATTCGTCCTCGGCAACCACCCGTGGCCCCTGGAGATAGGGGAAACTCGCTTCCAGCTCGTCCAGGGCGGCCGACAGCAGTTCGGTGACGAGCTGGGCCTCGGATTTGCGCGGGTACATCTCCGCCAGCGCCGCCAGGCGGGCGGCGTCCTTCACCGGCAGCCGCACAGCGAATTCCCGCGCGGTCATGTCTCCGGCGGAATGCTCCTCCAGTTCCTTCAGCAGTCGCTTGATTGTCGTCATGGTCCCTCCGTGCAGGTGACCGTCAGGGTGTTTCCTCGTTCGATTCCACGCCGGCTGCCGGGTTCCCCGCGGCTGTCGGATGGCTGACGCCGATGTCGGCGTCGGGCTCCACCTCCCGGATCAGGGCGGTGATCTCCTCCAGGCGGGTGCGCGGCACCTCCACCAGCAGCAGCAGCCGGCCCGCGGCGATGGCCTCCTCGTACTCCGCGAGCTTGCGGTTCGGGATATCCTTCGCCACCAGGCCGGCCACCAGGGCCCCGGCTCCGGCGCCGGCGAGTGCCGCCGCCAGGATGGCTCCCCCGCCCAGCAGCAGGCCCGCGGGGGGGAAGGTCACCGCCAGCAGTCCGCCCAGCAGGCCGGCCGCGCCCCCGACCCCGAGTCCATATTCGACGCCGCGGGCGAATTCGCTGCGCTGCAGGAACGTGGCCTCGTGCAATCCTTCCAGGGGGGTCGTGTGATTGGCGATGACATGGAGATGGCGGTCGGGAATGTCGGCCCCGGACAGGGCCTCGACCACGGCCTTGCAGGTGTCGGTGTCCGGCAGCAGCAGGTGCAGGGTGCGCGTCATGATCCCCTCGGACGTAAAGCCGGTCTCACTGCTTAACAATAGACCACCGCTGTTGATTGCGGCAGTCCCCCGGTTGTGGGATCGTTACCGGGGGCGCGTTCCGGCGATTGACGCGGCAGACAGGCGGGAAGAGGGAATATGAACATCGAGTGCTTCACCGTGGGATTGTTCCAGGTCAACACCTACCTGGTCCGGGACGAAGCCAGCGGGGCGTGCGCCATCATCGATACCGGCGAGTCGGACGAGTTGGTGCGCCGGCTGGAGGCGCTCGATCCCCGCCCCGACGTGCGGGCGATCCTGCTGACCCACGGCCACGTGGATCACGCGGGCGCCCTGGTGACCCTGCAGCAGCACTTCGATGCGCCCACCTATCTTCCGGCGCTCGAGCGGCCCCTGTTCGAAGCGCTTCCCAGCCAGGGTGACTGGTTCGGCATGCCCCAGCTCAATCGCCGCTGCGGACGTATCGATCATGAGGTGGAAGACGGCGCCAGCGTCACCCTGGGCGAAACCACCCTGCATTTCCTCTCCACCCCGGGACACACCCCGGGGCAGGGCTGCTGGTATACCGACACGGACATCTTCGTGGGCGACACCGTATTCTCCGGCAGCATCGGCCGCACGGACTTCCCCATGAGCGACCCGGACCTGATGCACGAGAGCCTGCGCCGGCTGTTCAGGCTCCCGGGCCAGCTGCGCGTCCACTCCGGTCACGGTCCGGTGACGACCCTCGGGAGTGAGCTTCGCGACAACCCGTTCCTCGGTTTTCTGCGCCGGGAACTGGGGTTGCCGGAGGGACAGTCCTTCGCCTGGTGACGGGCCGGCCGGACAATGGCGGTGCATTCCGGCGGAACGCGTAAAAAACGGGCTGGATTCACGAACCGAGGCTGTTAGACTAGGTCTAATATTGTGTCAATGACTGCCCACCATAGCGACCATGGCCAAGAGCTCTGCAAATATCCGCCTCGTGCACGTCAAGCGCGCGTGCGAGGAGTGCGCCGTCCGGCGCCTGTGCCTGCCCACCAGCCTGGCCGAGTCCGATCTCGAATCCCTGAGCAGCCTGGTCCAGCGCCGCGGCCCCTTCCAGAAGGGTGACCTGATCTACCGTGCCGGGGAGGATTTCAATTCCCTGTTCGCCCTGCAGAGCGGCTCGGTGAAGACCTACGGCCTGACCCACGATGGCGAGGAGCAGATCACCGGTTTCCACCTGGTGGGCGAACTGCTGGGAATGGATGCCATCGGCAACGAGGTGCATCCCTGCAACGCCATCGCCCTGGAGACCACCTGGGTCTGCGAGATGCCCTACGCCAAGCTCTCCGAGCTGGCCGAGCTGGTGCCCGGACTGCAACGGGAGATGTTCCGCGTACTGGGCAAGGAGATTCGCCAGGACGAGCATGCCCTGATGCTGGTGCGGCGGTTGCGGGCCGAGCAGCGGGTGATGCGCTTCCTCAACAGCCTCTATCAGCGCATGCGTGAACGCTATGGCCTGATCGAGGAGATCCCGTTGCCCATGAGCCGCGAGGATATCGCCAACTACCTCGGCCTGGCTCCCGAGACCCTGAGCCGTGCGCTGACCAAGTTGCGCAACGACGGGGTCATCGATGTCACCACCCGCAGCGTCCGCTTCCTCGACATGGTGGCCGTCTGCCGGCTGGCGTGTTAGGACACGCGGCCCCGATTCTATCGCCACGGCGCACACGGAGAATGCCGGGGATCCGCCGAAGAAACCCCGGTCAGTGCAATTGTCTGCGGTAGGGTTGAAGAGGTATCCGGCCTTGCCGGGGCGTTGAAGGTCGGAGCGGACTATTCCGGCAGGGCGCCGCTCTTCCGCAGAAGCACTTCCACGGCCGCCGCCAGCGCCCCGTAGCCGGCGCCGTTCAGGTGCACGGCATCCGCCTTGAGCGTCTCCTCACCCTCCAGTTCCGCCAGCGCCTCCGCCTCCAGGGGCACCCCGGCCTGCTCCGCGACCTCCCGGTACAGCGTGGGCACCGAGAGCAGCAGCCCGGGCCTGGGCACCCCGATGAGCGCCACCGCCGCACCGCTTGCCTGCGCCAGCTTCACCATCCGCGACAGGTTGAGTTGCAGCGTCTTCCCGCTCTCCAACCGCAACAGATCGTTGCCGCCGTGGCAGATGAGTACCAGGGCGGGGCGATGGCGTTCCAGGAGCGCCGGCAGGCGTTCGACGCCCGCGCTGCTGAGCTCGCCGGGACGACCGGCGTTGATTACCCTCAGCCCGGTACGGCGGGCGAGCTGTTCCGGGTAGCCCAGTCCGGGGGCGGCGCCGGTGCCGTAGGTGAGGCTGTCGCCGAAGGCCAGCACCACGGCACCCGGCTCCAGGAGCGGCAGCCGGGTTGGCTCCGCACACCCGGAGAGAAGCAGGAGGAGAGCGAGTACTGGGAGCCGTGTCCGGCCGGACGCACAGGCGGAGGATGCCCCGCGTCCGCGACCGGGCACCGCGTCAGGAGGGGGCCAGCAGGCGTTCCAGGATGCCTTCATAGATCAGCGACAGGCGATCGAGATCCGCCCCGATCACGTGTTCGTCCACCTTGTGGATGGAGGCGTTCACCGGTCCGAGCTCCACCACCTGGGCGCCCGTGGGGGCGATGAAGCGTCCGTCGGAAGTGCCGCCGGCGGTGGAGAGGCGGGTCGGCTCGCCGGTGGTATCCGCCACCGCGGCGCAGGCCGCCTCCACCAGGGCGCCGGCGGGGGTCAGGAACGGATTGCCGCTCAGGTTCCAGCTGAGATCGTAGGTCAGCTTGTGGCGCTGGAGGATTGCTCCCACCCGTGCTTCCAGTTCCGTCTGGGTGACGGCGGTGGAGAAACGGAAGTTGAACTGCACCTCCAGCTCTCCGGGAATCACGTTGGTGGCCCCGGTGCCGGCGTGGATGTTGGAGACCTGGAAGGTGGTGGGCGGGAAATCCCCGCTGCCCTCGTCCCAGGTGGTGGCGGCCAGTTCCGCCAGGGCCGGCGCGAAACGGTGGACCGGGTTGTCCGCCAGGTGCGGGTAGGCCACGTGCCCCTGCACGCCGTGCACCACGAGCCGGCCGCCGAGGGAGCCCCGCCGGCCGTTCTTGATGATGTCGCCGAGCCGCTCCTCGCTGGAGGGCTCTCCCACCAGGCACCAGTCCATCTTCTCGCCGCGGGCCTCCAGGTGCTCCACCACCCGCACCGTGCCGTCCACGGCGGGGCCCTCCTCGTCGGCGGTGATGAGGAAGGCGATGGCGCCGGCCGGTTCAGGGTGGCGGATGAGGAACCGTTCGACGGCGGTGACCATGGCGGCGATGCTGCCCTTCATGTCGGCCGCGCCGCGGCCGTAGAGAATGCCGTCGCGAATCTCGGGTGTGAAGGGGGGGGAGCTCCAGCGTGCCTCGGGACCGGGCGGCACCACGTCGGTATGACCGGCGAAGGCGAGAACCGGACCCTGTTCACCGCGCCGGGCCCAGAAATTCTCCACCGCGCCGAAACGCAGCCGCTCCGTGCGGAAGCCGAGCCGCTCCAGGCGCTCCAGGAGCAGGGCCTGGCACCCGGCGTCCTCGGGGGTGACCGATGGGCGCCGGATCAGCTCAAGCGCCAGTTCCAGGGTGGGAGAGAGGGCGCCGCTCACGGAAACAGCCTTCCGTAGGCATCTGCGGAAAACCCAACCTCGCGCCGCTCGCCGAGATCCAGCACGGGGCGCTTGATGATGGTGGGATTGGCCGCCATCAGCCGCACCAGTCCCGCGGCATCCAGCCCTGTGCGCTCCGCCTCGGGAATCTTGCGCCAGCTGGGTCCCCGGCGGTTGATGAGCCTGTCCTCGCCCACCTCCGCGAGCCAGGCGCGAAAGCGCTCCGGATCGGTGCCGTCCGCCCGGAAGTCGTGGAATTGGTACTCCACCCCGCGCGCGTCCAGCCACCGGCGCGCCTTGCGCACCGTATCGCAGTTCCTGATGCCGTAGAGGGTGATCATTTTTTATACATTCGGAATAGACAGGATTGACAGGATTTACATGATTATTGAGTCGAGCTGTTATACCGGGCGGATAGGGAATGCTCTCGCCAACCCGGAAACATCCAGTCGGCAGGGAAAATCAGCATCAAGCCGCGCTCACGGTGCCATCGCACTGAAGGCAAAAGCCAATCCTGTTAATCCTGTGAATCCTGTCTATTCAAAAGATCAGATATCCCGGAGCAGTTCGTTGATGCCCACCTTGCTGCGGGTCCTCTCGTCCACCTGCTTGACGATTACCGCGCAGTAGAGGCTGTACTTGCCGTCCTTGGAGGGCAGGTTGCCGGAGACCACCACCGAGCCCGGGGGAATGCGGCCGTAGGTGATCTCGCCGGTCTCGCGGTTGTAGATGCGGGTGCTCTGGCCGATGTAGACGCCCATGGAGATGACCGAGCCCTCGCCCACGATGACCCCTTCCACCACCTCGGATCGGGCGCCGATGAAGCAGTTGTCCTCGATGATGGTGGGGGCCGCCTGCAGCGGCTCGAGCACGCCGCCGATGCCGACGCCGCCGGAGAGATGGACGTTCTTGCCGATCTGGGCGCAGGAACCGACAGTGGACCAGGTGTCCACCATGGTGCCGGAGTCGACATAGGCGCCGATGTTCACGAAGGAGGGCATCAGCACCACGCTGGGGGCGATGTAGGCGCCCCGGCGCACGGTGGCGTCGGGCACCACGCGCACGCCGTCGCGGCGGAACATCTCGTCGCTGTAGGCGGCGTACTTGGACGGCACCTTGTCGTGGAAGCGGGTATAGCCGGCCTCGATGGTCTGGTTGTCCTCGAGCCGGAAGGAGAGCAGTACGGCCTTCTTCAGCCACTGGTTCACCTGCCAGTCGCCGTCGCGCTTCTCCGCCACCCGCAGCGCGCCGCGGTCGAGCTGCGCCAGCGCTTCCTGGACGGCATCGCGCACGTCCGCCGGGGCGTTTGCCGGGGTGAAGCTGGCCCGGTCCTCAAAGGCCTGCTCGATGATGTCCTGAATGTTGCTCATGTCCTTCCTCCGAGACTGCGGCGGCGACCCCGGGTCGCGGCGTGGTAATTGATAGGTGAAATCCTGTTGCATTGATTATGTTGCGGGTTAAGTATCAAGCGTTTCATACGGGGTGCCGCAAAATCGACCTGATACCTGTCCCTTATTCCTTGTCCCGTAATCAATCCCGTCCATTTGAATTCTATCCGAGAAAATCCCGTATCCGCTGCGCCGCCTCCACGCAGTCCTCCAGCGGCGCCACCAGGGCGATGCGCACGCGGCGCTCACCCGGGTCGCGGCCGGCGACGGGACGGGAGAGGTAGCTGCCGGGCAGGACGGTGACGTTGGTGCGGGCAAAGAGCTCGCGGGTGAACTCGGTGTCGGACACCGGCGTCTCCGGCCACAGGAAGAAGCCGCCCTCGGGGCGGTCGAGGGGGAGGGCGTCGGCGAGAATCTCCAGCACCGCATCGAATTTCTGCCGGTAGAGCTGCCGGTTGGCGCGCACGTGCGCCTCGTCACCCCAGGCCTTGGTGCTGGCGGCCTGCACGTGCAGCGGCATGGCGGAGCCGTGGTAGGTGCGGTAGAGGAGGAAGCGTTCGATAAGCCGCTGGTCACCGGCGACGAAGCCGGAACGCAGGCCGGGCAGGCTGGAGCGCTTGGAGAGACTGTTGAATACCAGGCAGCGCTCGAAGCCGGGGCGACCCAGCCGCTCCGCCACCTCCAGCAGACCCGGCGGCGGGCGCTCCTCGTCCAGGTAGATCTCGGAATAGCATTCGTCGGCCGCCACGACGAAGTCGTGCCGGTCGGCCAGCTCCAGCACCCGGGTCAGGAACGACTCCGGCAGCACGGCCCCGGTGGGGTTGCCGGGGTTGCACAGGTAGAGCAGCTGGCAGCGCGACCAGGTGCTCTCCGGGATCGAATCCAGGTCGGGCAGGAAGCCGGTTTCCGGCGGCGTGGCCAGGTAGCAGGGCTCCGCGCCGGCGAGCAGGGCCGCACCTTCGTATATCTGGTAGAAGGGGTTGGGCATGGCCACCAGCGGCTGGCGGGAGCGATCCACCAGCGCCTGGGCGACGGCGAACAGGGCCTCGCGGGTGCCGTTCACCGGCAGGATGTGGCGTTCGGGATCCACCCGTCCCGGCGCCAGCCCGTAGCGCCGGGTGAGCCACTCGGCCACGGCACCGCGCAACGCGGGCGTTCCCCGGGTGGCGGGATAGGCGGATACCCCGTGCAGGTGGGTGATCAGCTCCTCGAGGACGAAGCCCGGCGCGGCATGTTTCGGTTCGCCGATGGACAGCGGAATGGGGCCCAGTACCGCAGGCGGCGTCACGCCGGCCTTCAACCGGGTCAGCTTCTCGAAGGGGTAGGGATGGAGTCGGTCGAGGTCGGGATTCATCTATCCGCACGGCGTGCCAAAACCCGAAGTATACGGGCTCGGAGCGGAGGGACCAATAATTGTGGGTGATGGGATAAGGAATTAAGGGATAAGGGGCGCGCCGTCCTGGATTCTCTGCCCGTCGCTCCGGGACCGCACCGCGGGGGCCGGTACCGGCCCCCGCGGTGCCGGGCTCAGCCCTTGATCCAGTTCTTGAAGTTGTCGAGGTTGTTCTCGCGACCGTCGGCGTAGCCCGCCTGGTAGGCGTCGGTGTCGGTCTGCTCCTCGCGCCCGGGGTTGTGCAGGAACCCGCTGGACCAGCCGGCGATGTATTCCGGGTCGACTTTCGCCTTCTCGAGCTGATCGACCGCTTCGTAATAAGTGTTGCTCATGGTCATTCCTCCGTTGGTTGTTATGGAATCGGGTCCAGCCGCGATTCCTCGTGCCGGATAACCCGAAAAGACCGACTAAAATGGTAAAGATATAATAACCAACGAATCCGCTCTGTCAATCTCTAGCAGCCTGTCGGACTTGAGCGATCGTAGCGAGCCGAGTGGGAGAGCGAGGACAGATGGGGCCGATTTTGAGGCGCATAGTGGGTCTATGTAACGAAAAATCGGTCCCATATGGGCCGCTGTCCCGCCGGCGCAGTAGATCAGCCTCAAGTCCGAGAGGCTGCTAGGTGGCGGCTGCGGTTCAGCTGTCCAGCTGGGTGCGGATGGCGGTGGCCAGGTGGCCCAGGCGATCGGCGTCCTGGAAGGGCAGGCCCTGGGGATCGGTGATGAAGAAGATGTCCTCCACCCGCTCCCCGAGGGTGGTGATCTTGGCGGTCTGCAGGCGCACGCCGTGTTCCATGAAGGCCCGGCCCACATGGGCCAGGAGCCCCGGCCGGTCGCCGGCGATGAGCTCCAGCACCGTGCGATGGTTGGTGGCGTCGGTGTAGAAGTTCACCTCGGTCCGGGTCCGGAAGTGGCGCAGATGGCGGTGGATCTGCCGGCTGACCTCCAGGGCCATGTCACCGGGGGAGGAAAGCACGTGCTCCAGCGCGGCGACGATCTCCGCGGCCCGCATGTCGCTCTGGATGGGCTGGCCGTCCTCTTCCAGGACGATGTAGGCATCCAGGGTGAAACCGGAGATTGAGGTGATGATGCGTGCGTCCACCACGTTGAGTCCCAGGCGCTCCAGGGCCGATGTGGTGGCGGCGAAGAGCTCTTCGCGGTGGTGGGTATAGATGAAGATTTCCGAGCCGCCGCGCCGGGTCTGGCGCCGGGCCAGCACCAGCGGTGTCCGGTCGCGCCCCCGTTCGAGGATGCTCTGGGTGTGGCGGGCGATCTCGTCGGCGGAGTAGCGCAGGAAGTAGTCCTCGCCCTGGTCGTTCCAGAAGGTGCGCACCTCCTCCGGATCCAGTCCGCTGCCCAGCAGCTGTCCGCGGGCGTCCTCCTGGACTTCGCGAATGCGATCGCTCTTGTCGATGGGGTTCTCCAGGCCGCGCCGCAGGGCCCGCTTGGTGGCCATGTAGAGCTCGTAGAGCAGGGACTCCTTCCAGCTGTTCCACAGGGTCGGATTGGTGCCCCGTATATCCGCCACGGTGAGCAGGTAGAGATAGTCCAGGTGCACCTGGTCGCGAACCTTGGCTGCGAAGGCGTTGATGACGTCCGGATCGGAGATGTCCTGGCGCTGGGCGGTCACCGACAGGACGAGGTGGTGCTGTACCAGCCAGGCCACAAGGCGGGCATCGTAGTTGCTCAGGCCATGGTGCAGGCAGAAGGTTTCGGCCTCTTCGGCTCCGATCTCGGAGTGGTCTCCGCCGCGGCCCTTGGCGATGTCGTGGAACAGGGCCCCGAGGTAAAGGAGCTCCAGCTTCGGGATGCGCCGGATCAGCTCGCTGCAGAGGGGAAACTCGTGGGTGAACTCCTCCACGCACAACCGGCGCAGGTTGCGCAGCACGAACAGGGTGTGCTCGTCCACCGTGTAGACGTGGAACAGGTCGTACTGCATCTGGCCGATGATGCGTCCGAACGCCGGGATGTAGACGCCGAGGACGCCGTAGCTGTTCATCCGCCGCAGCGCATGGGTGATTCCCTGGGGCTGGCGCAGCAGCTCCATGAACAGGCTGCGACTGGCGAGGTTGGCGCGGAAGTCGTCGTCGATGAGGTGGAGGTGGTCGCGGATGAGGCGGATGGTGGCCGCCCGCACCCCCTTGATCTCGGGATGCTGGGCCATGAGCAGGAAGATCTCCAGCAGCGCGGCGGGGCGGCGCCGGAAGACCCGGGGGCTGCTGGCCTCGATGAAGCCCTTGCGGAGCTGGAAACGGGCATTCAGCGGCTGGGGCCGCTCCTGGTCATCGGGATAGAGGATCGCCTCCTGGAACAGCTGCAGCAGCAGCTCGTTGAGCAGGCGCAGCTCCCGCACCGTGCGGTAGTAGCGCTTCATGAACTGCTCCACCGCCAGGTTGTGGTCGGCGTCGCGGTAGCCGAACTGTTCGGCGAGGGTGCGCTGGTGGTCGAACAGCAGGCGATCCTCGCGGCGACCGGTGACCAGGTGCAGGCCGAAGCGCACCCGCCACAGGAAGGCCTGCCCGTCGGACAGGGTGCGGTACTCCGCCTCGCTCAGAAAGCCGTGCTCCACCAGGCCGTAGAGCGTGTCGGCACCGAAGTGGCGCTTCGCCACCCAGCCGATCATGTGGATGTCCCGCAGGCCGCCGGGACTGCCCTTGACGTTGGGTTCCAGGTTGTAGCCGGTGTCGTGATACTTCCGGTGGCGCTGGATCTGCTCCTCCCGCTTGGCCTCGAAGAACTTCCGGCTGGGCCAGATGTGGTTCGGTCCGGCCCCGGCCCGCATGGCCCGGTAGAGGGGTTCGGGGCCGGCCAGGAGCCGGGCCTCCATCAGCGAGGTGGCGATGGTGATGTCCCGTTCCGCCTCGCGGGTGCAGTCCTGCAGGCTGCGGACGCTGTGGCCCACCTCCAGGCCGATGTCCCAGAGCAGGCGCAGAAAGCTCTCGATGGGGTCGCGCCAGGCGTCGTGATCATCGCCCCGCAGCAGGATCAGCAGATCCACGTCGGAGCAGGGAAAGAGCTCGCCGCGGCCGTAGCCGCCCACCGCCACCAGGGCCACCTCGGGGGAGTCCGCCAGCGCCAGGTGCCGCCAGGCGCGCACCACGAGGGTATCCACGAGGGCGGTCTGCTGGGTCACGAGCTCGCTGGCGTGGCAGCCATCCAGGTAACGCCGGCGCAGAACCTCCCGGCCGCTCTTCAGGGCGCCACGGAATGCCGTGACCGGGCTGCCGCCGCCGGTGAGCCGGGATTCCAGTCCCTCGCGGTCGAACAGTTCGCTGTCGGTGAGGGCGGTGGCTTCCATGGGCGCGCTCAGAGGGCCTCGTCCGGCCGCAGGGTGAGCACCTCGACCCCGTCGGGGGTGACCAGGAGGGTGTGCTCCCACTGCGCCGAGAGGCTGTGATCCTTGGTGACCACGGTCCAGCCGTCGCGCAGCATGCGGATCTGGCGCTTGCCGGCGTTGATCATCGGCTCGATGGTGAAGGTCATGCCCTCCCGCAGCACCATGCCCGTGCCCGGTTCGCCGTAATGCAGCACCTGGGGTTCCTCGTGGAATTTCTGGCCGATGCCGTGTCCGCAGTACTCCCGCACCACCGAGCAGTTGCTGGCTTCGGCATGCCGCTGGATGGCATTTCCGATATCCCCCAGGCGTACCCCCGGCTTCACCATCCGGATGCCCAGGTAGAGGCACTCCTGGCTCACCCGGCTGACCCGCTCGGCGATGATGGAGGGCTTTCCCACGAAGAACATGCGGCTGGTGTCGCCGTGATAGCCGTCCTTGATGACGGTGATGTCGATGTTGAGGATATCGCCGTTCTTGAGCACCCGCTCGCCGGGGATGCCGTGGCAGACCTGGTGGTTCAGCGAGGTGCAGATGGACTTGGGGAAACCGTGGTAGTTGAGCGGGGCGGGGATGGCGCCCTGCACGTTCACGATGTAGTCGTGACAGATGCGGTCGAGCTCCTCGGTGGTCACGCCGGCGTTGACGTGCGGTTCGATCATCACCAGCACCTCGGCGGCCAGGCGGCCCGCCACGCGCATCTTCTCGATTTCTTCCGGAGTCTTGATGGTAACGGTCATGTCGTTGAACTTATTGGTGATTCTGTGCGTTCGCAGGGGATCGCCGGGCGTGTGGAAACAGCCCCGCATTGTTGTGGGAAGCGAGCTATGGTATAAAGCGCGCCCTTGAATGGCAAACGAGTCCGGCACGCGCCGGGCCCAATCCACACACGCACCGGCACATGTGTCGGGGTGCCCGCCGCGGCGGGTCGGCCCATGGGGTGCGTGGAGGCTCAACCCGAAACACGAGGAAATCCACAGATGGCAGACATCACCATGCGACAGATGCTGGAGGCCGGCGCTCACTTCGGTCACCAGACCCGCTACTGGTGCCCGAAGATGGCCCCCTATATCTTCGGTCACCGGAACAAGATTCACATCATCAACCTGGAGCATACCCTCCCGTTGCTCCAGGACGCCATGAACTTCATGGGCAAGCTGGCCTCCAAGAAGGGCAAGATTCTCTTCGTCGGCACCAAGCGCGCCGCTTCCGAGAGCATCCGCCAGGAAGCCCAGCGCTGCGGCATGCCCTATGTCGACCATCGCTGGCTCGGCGGCATGCTCACCAACTTCCGCACCGTGAAGCAGTCCATCCGCCGTCTCAAGGAACTCGAGACGATGGCCGGCGACGGCACCTTCGATCGCCTGGGCAAGAAAGAGGTGCTGATGCTGACCCGCGAGCGCGACAAGCTCGAAAAGAGCCTGGGCGGAATCAAGGACATGCCCGGCCTGCCCGATGCCCTGTTCGTGGTGGATGTGGGCCACGAGAAAATCGCCATCAGCGAGGCGGCGAAGCTGGGGATCCCGGTGGTCGGTGTCGTTGACACCAACAACTCCCCCGACAACGTCGATTACGTGATTCCCGGCAACGATGACGCCATCCGCGCGGTGCAGCTCTACGTGCGCGCCGCCGCCGACGCCATCGTCGAGGCCCGCGCCCTGTCCATCAATGCCGGCGCGTCCGAGGACGATTTCGTCGAGGTCGAGGACGAGAACATCGTCGCCGAGGCGATGGAGAGCGGGGAAGAAGAGGCCAAGGCCGAGTCCGAAGCCGAGGCCTGATGCGATTGCCCACGGCCGGGCGGGGTGACCCGCCCGGCCGTTCGTGCATTGGTTTCAGGCCCGGGGGGCGGGTCGTCGCCGGGCCGAACCCCGGGCCTTGTAGTGTCTTATTTCTGAATTCGAACAGTTGACTGAGGGCGAGCAAATGGCAATTACTGCGGCACTTGTCAAGGAACTCCGCGAGCGTACCGGGGCCGGCATGATGGAATGCAAGAAGGCCCTGACGGAAACCAACGGCGACATCGAGGCCGCCATCGAGCTGATGCGCAAGTCCGGTGCGGCCAAGGCCGACAAGAAGGCCGGGCGCATCGCAGCGGAGGGACTGATTGTCATCCAGCAGTCCGACGACGCCCGCAGCGCCGCCGTGGTCGAGATCAACTGCGAAACCGACTTCGTGGCCAAGAACGAGGATTTCCAGGCCTTTGCCAATGCGGTCTGCGCCCGGGTGCTGGCCGCCGACCCGGCCGACCTGGATGCGCTGCTCGCCATGCCCCTGAACGAAGGGGACGCCACCACCGTGGAAGAGGCCCGCAAGGCGCTGATCGCCAAGCTGGGCGAGAACATGAACGTGCGCCGCTTCGCCCGCATCGAGACCCAGGGCGTCCTCGGCAGCTACCTGCACGGCACCCGCATCGGCGTGGTGGTGGATGTGGCCGGTGGCGATGTCGAACTGGCGCGGGACCTGGCCATGCATGTCGCCGCCAGCCGTCCCCTGTGCGTGAGGCCCGACCAGGTGCCGGCCGACGAAGTGGCCAAGGAGCGTGACGTTGCCGAGGCCCAGGCCGCCGCCAGCGGCAAGCCCGCCAACATCATCGAGAAGATGGTCGAGGGCCGGATCCGCAAGTACCTCGAGGAGGTCACCCTGCTGGGCCAGCCGTTCGTGAAGGACCCCAACACCAAGGTGGATGCGCTGCTCAAGGGCAAGGGCGCCGAGGTGGCCGGCTTCATCCGGTTCGAGGTGGGCGAGGGCATCGAGAAGAAGACCGAGAACTTCGCCGAAGAGGTGATGAGCCAGGTTCGCGGAGGCTGAGGCCTTGGTTGAATCCGACACAGGCACAGCCGCCCGCCGCATCCTGCTCAAGCTGAGCGGGGAGGCGCTGATGGGCGGCGCCGACCATGGCATCGACCCGGCCGTCCTCGGCCGGGTCGCCGACGAGGTGGCGGAGCTTGCCGCCGCTGGCGTGCAGGTCGGGCTGGTCATCGGCGGGGGCAACATCTTCCGCGGCGCGGCCCTGGCCGCCGCCGGCATGGACCGGGTCACCGGTGACCACATGGGCATGCTCGCCACGGTCATCAACGCCCTGGCCATGCGCGACGCCCTCAGTGCGCGCGGCCTCGAGGCCGGCGTCATGTCCGCCGTCCCGATGAGCCCCTTCAGCGAGGGGTTCGACCGCCTCCGCGCCATCCGGCGCCTGGAGCGGGGCGGCGTGGTCATCTTTGCCGCCGGAACCGGCAATCCTTTCTTCACCACCGACTCGGCGGCCTGTCTGCGGGGCATCGAGATCCGGGCCGACCTGGTGCTCAAGGCCACCAAGGTGGATGGTGTCTATACCGCCGATCCGGTCAAGGACCCCTCCGCCCGGCGCTACACCCGCCTGACCTACGACGAGGTTCTCGCCCGGGAGCTGGGGGTGATGGATCTGACGGCGATCCTGCTCTGCCGGGACCACGGCATGCCCATCCGGGTCTTCAACATGAACAAGCCCGGCGCCCTGCAGCGCGCGGTGGCCGGAGAGGATGAAGGGACACTGGTCGAACAGGGGGTAGAGGCATGATCGAGGAAATCCGCAAAGATGCCGAGGCCCGCATGGGCAAGAGTATTGAGGCGCTCCGGCATGAACTCGCCAAGCTCCGCACCGGACGGGCCCATCCGAGCCTGCTGGAACACATCCGCGTGGACTACTACGGCAGCGAGATGCCCATCAGTCAGGTCGCCAACGTCTCCGTGGGCGACGCCAGGACGCTGATCGTCACGCCGTGGGAGAAGAACATGGTCCAGGTGGTGGAGAAGGCCATCCTCACCTCCGACCTGGGACTCAACCCGGCTACGGCCGGCACCACGATCCGCATCCCGCTGCCACCGCTCACCGAGGAGCGGCGCCGCGATCTCATCAAGGTGGTACGCCACGAAGGCGAAAACACCAAGGTGGCCATCCGCAACATCCGCCGCGACGCCAACCAGCACTTCAAGGAGCTGGTGAAGGAGAAGGAGATCAGCGAGGACCAGGAGCGCCAGGCCCAGGAACAGGTCCAGAAGCTGACCGACAAGTACACGGCCGAGGTGGACGTGGTCCTTGCGGAGAAGGAAAAGGACCTGATGGAGATGTAGGCGGCGCCGGCCGCCACGTGTCTGCCGCCCGGCGCAGGCAGCAGCATGCCGCACCGGCGCGGACCGGCACGGCGCGACGGCGCAGGTGCCGTGGCGGTCGCCATCCTCCGGTACGCAGGTTGTCAGCCCCCAAGCCGTGGCTGGAGCCGGCTGTTCGACGCCGCAATCGATGGTCGGGGTCGCCCCCGTACGTCCCGTTCCCGGCCCAGCCCCATGCAGGGATCCGCCACTGCCGTTCCGGTTCCCGGACGATGTTGCCGGCGCTTGCGGTAGAATGGCGGCACCGGCGCGCCGACAGGTGGTCGTGACCGTCGTGACCATGGCCGAGGGATGTTTCAGCGGGTCCATGATCGATCGACCGACCACCGCGCCCGGTTCCGCCGCCACCAGGCACCGATAATGGCGAAGCAGGACACTTGAGAAAGATGGCCAGGGAAAAACACGCCGACTCGGGCGGTGTGGCGCGTGCAGCTGTCCCGCGCCATGTCGCCATCATCATGGATGGCAACGGGCGCTGGGCCCGGCGGCGGCATCTGCCGCGAATCGCCGGCCACCGGGCCGGGATGGAGGCGGTGCGCAAGGTGGTGCGCAGCTGCGGTCGCAACGGGGTTGAGGTGTTGACCCTGTTCGCTTTCAGCAGCGAGAACTGGCGCCGGCCGGCCGATGAGGTGGGCATGCTCATGGAGCTGTTCCTGACCGCCCTGCAGCGCGAGGTGAGGCGGCTGCACGAGAACAAGGTCCGCCTGCGCATCATCGGTGACCGGAGCCGCTTCGACGCGCGGCTGCAGGAACACATCGAAAAGGCCGAGACGCTGACCGCCGGAAACACCGGCCTCATGCTCAACATCGCCGCCAACTACGGTGGCCGCTGGGACATCACCGAGGCGGCCCGGGCCCTGGCGAGGGAGGTCCGGCGCGGCGAACTGGACCCCGAGGCCATAACGCCCGACCGGCTGCAGGCGCACCTGAACCTGGCCGATCTGCCGGAGCCGGATCTGTTCATCCGTACCGGCGGCGAGCAGCGCATCAGCAACTTTCTCCTCTGGCAGCTCGCCTACACCGAACTTTACTTCACCGATATCCTGTGGCCCGACTTCGGCTCCGAGGCCTTCGCCGCGGCACTGGATTCCTTCGCCGGGCGTGAACGCCGCTTCGGCCGCACCAGCGAGCAGCTTGAACGGGGGTAGGGTGCTCAGACAACGGCTCCTGACGGCCATCGTCCTGGTGGCCCTGGCTCTCTGGGCCATCCTCGGATGGTCGGGGGAGGCCTTCGCCATCGGCTTCGCCGGGGTCGCGACGCTGGCGGCCTGGGAGTGGAGCGCGCTGGCGGGAGTGGGCGCGCTGCCGGCCCGGCTGGCCTACGCGGCGCTCGTGGCGGCCCTGCTGCTGGGCGTGGCCATCACCCCGGTGGGCGCCGGTCCGACCCTGCTCTGGGCGGCCGTCCCCTGGTGGGTGCTGGCGGCCGTGGCCGTGCTGCGCTACCCCGCCGGAGACCGGTTCTGGGCGCGGCGCGCGCCCCGTCTCGCCGCGGGCGTGCTGGTGCTGGTCCCGGCCTGGACGGCCCTGGTGGGGCTGCGTGGCGACGGCTCCGGGGCGGTCCTGGTCCTGTACCTGATGGGACTCATCTGGATGGCCGATACGGCGGCCTATTTCTGCGGCCGCCGCTGGGGGCGCCGCAAGCTGGCCCCGGGGGTCAGCCCGGGCAAGACCTGGGCGGGCTTCTATGGCGCCCTGGCCGGCGGAGCGGCGCTGGCGGCCGCCTGCGCGGTGCCGCTGGGCTACGGTGGCCACCAGTTGCCGGGTTTTCTCCTGCTGGCCCTGGCGACCGTGGTAAGCTCGGTGCTGGGCGACCTGTTCGAAAGCCTGGTCAAGCGGGTGGCGGGAATCAAGGACAGCGGCGCCATCCTGCCGGGGCACGGAGGCATCATGGACCGCATCGACAGCCTCACCGCCGGCGCGCCCATCTTCGTCGTCGGCCTCGGACTGCTGGGATCTCCTGCATGATTGGTGTGACCATCCTGGGCGCTACCGGCTCCATCGGCGTCAGTACCCTGGACGTGCTGGCACGGCACCCCGACCGCTTCCGCGTCGTGGCGCTGGCGGCCAACCGTCGTGCCGACCGCCTCTACGAACAGTGCCTGCGGCATCGTCCCCGCTACGCGGTCCTGCGCGATCCGGCCGCCGCGGCGGAGCTGCGTTCGCGGCTGCGCAGCGATGCGCCGGAGGTGGAGGTGCTGGAGGGCGCCGCAGCCCTGGAGCAGGTGGCCGCCCTGCCGGAGGTGGACCAGGTGATGGCCGCCATCGTGGGCGCCGCCGGCCTGCTGCCCACGCTGGCCGCCGCACGGGCCGGCAAGCGGGTGCTGCTGGCGAACAAGGAGGCGCTGGTGATGTCCGGCGCCCTGTTCATGGAGGAGGTCCGCCGCCATGGCGCCGAGTTGCTGCCCATCGACAGCGAGCACAACGCGGTGTTCCAGTGCATGCCTGCGGATTTCCGTCGCGGCCTGGCCCCGGTGGGGGTCCGCCGGATCCTGCTCACCGCCTCCGGCGGACCTTTCCGCGACACCCCGGTGGACGCGCTGGAGTCGGTGACCCCGGAGCAGGCCTGCGCCCATCCCAACTGGTCCATGGGGCGCAAGATCTCCGTCGACTCGGCCACCATGATGAACAAGGGCCTGGAGGTCATCGAGGCCTGCTGGCTGTTCGACGCCGGAGCCGACCAGGTGGAGGTGCTGATCCAGCCCCAGAGCATCATCCACTCCATGGTGGCCTACAGCGACGGTTCGGTGCTGGCCCAGCTCGGCAATCCCGACATGCGCACGCCCATCGCCCATGCCCTGGCCTGGCCGGAACGGCTGGAGTCGGGGGTGGATGCACTGGACATGCTGCGGGTCGGGCAGCTCGATTTCCGTCCGGTGGACCGGACGCGCTACCCCTGTCTCGAACTGGCCTACCAGGCCCTGGACGAGGGCGGGACGGCGACCGCCATCCTCAACGCCGCCAACGAGATGGCGGTCGATGCGTTTCTCGACCGGCGCCTGGGCTATATGCGCATCGCTCCGGTCATCGCCGAGACCATGGCGGCGGTTCCGGCACGTTCCGCGGGGAGCCTCGATGAGGTGCTCGAGGCCGACGCCGCGGCACGGCGTGCGGCGCAAGCCGCCATCCGGCGCCTGGCGGGCTGAGCATGCCGGGTTTCCTCTCCACCATCCTCGCCTTCATCGTCGCCATCGGGGTGCTGGTGACGGTGCACGAGTTCGGCCATTTCTGGGTGGCGCGGCGGCTGGGGGTGAAGGTGCTGCGCTTCTCGGTGGGCTTCGGGCGGCCGCTCTGGCGCCGTGAGGCGGCCGACGGAACCGAGTACATGCTGGCCGCGATACCCCTCGGCGGCTATGTGAAGATGCTCGACGAACGGGAGGGGGAGGTGCCCGCCGCCGATCTCCACCGCGCCTTCAACCGCAAGCCCGTGGCCAGCCGGATTGCCATCGTCGCCGCCGGACCGGTGTTCAACTTCCTGTTCGCCATCCTGGCCTACTGGCTCATCTTCATCATCGGCGTCACCGGCCTGCGCCCCCTGGTGGGGCAGGTGCTGCCAGGAACCCCCGCTGCCCATGCCGGGCTGCACGGCGGCGACGAGATTCGGGTGGTTGAAGGGCGATCCACGCCCACCTGGGACGCGGCCAGGACCGCGCTGCTGAAGGGGAGCCTCGGCGGGGGGAGCATCGAGCTGGAAGTGGCCGGCAGCGACGGGGCGACGCGTCTCGTGGCGCTCGACCTGGCCGGTCTGCCCCTGGATCTCGAAGGCGGCGATCTCCTCCCGGGGCTGGGTATCGAGCCGTGGCGGCCTTCCATCCCGGCGGTCATCGGCGAGGTGGTGCCCGGGGAACCGGCCGAGCAGGCCGGTCTGCGGCCCGGCGATCGCATCCTGAGCGCGGACGGCCGACCGATTCCCGACTGGAATGGCTGGGTGGAGTATGTCCGCGCCCATCCGGGAACGGAGCTGGAAGTGACCGTGGAGCGCGACGGTGCCGAACTGGCGCTGACGCTCAAACCGGCCAGCGTGGCGGAAGGCCAGCGGGAGGTGGGCCGCATCGGGGCGGCGGTGGACATGTCCCGGGCCCCGGACCTGGAGCGCTACCAGGCCGTCCAGGACTATCCGCCGCTGGAGGCGCTGGGCGCCGCCGCGGTCCGGACCTGGGACATGACCAGCCTGACGCTGCAGGTCCTGGGCCGGCTGTTCACCGGGCGGGCTTCGCTGGAGAGCGTCAGCGGCCCCATCACCATCGCCCAGTACGCCGGTGAGACCGCCCGTATCGGGGTGGTTCCCTTCCTGGCGTTTCTGGCCGTGGTCAGTATCAGCCTGGGAATTCTTAACCTCCTGCCGGTTCCGATACTGGATGGGGGGCATCTGTTGTATTACCTTATAGAGCTTGTCAAGGGCAGCCCCCTTTCCGAGGAGGCGCAACAGCTCGGGCAGCGGTTGGGTATAGTGCTGCTGCTGGGCCTGATGGCCCTCGCCTTCTACAATGACTTCTCGCGCCTGCTGGGCTAACCCGGCGCGACGGGCAGGTCTGCGTGCAGCGCGGGCTAGGCAACACACCGGCCGATGGATCGTAACTCTGTGAAAAAACTAAAGAAGATAGCACTCTCCATGGCGTTGGGCGGACTCCTGAGCAGTGCGGTGTCCGCCGAGACATTCGTTGTCCGGGACATCCGCATCGAAGGGCTGCAGCGCATATCCGCCGGGACCGTGTTCAACTACCTGCCCATCCGGGTCGGCGACAGTGTCGATGAGCAGGCCACCGCCGACGCCGTGCGCACCCTCTACCGGACCGGCTTCTTCCGCGATGTCCGCATGGAGCGGGACAACGGCGTGCTGGTGGTGGCGGTGCAGGAGCGGCCGGCGATCACCAGCATCAAGATCGACGGCAACAAGGATATCGACTCCGAACAGCTGCTCGACGCCCTGAAGCAGGTGGGCTTCGCCGAGGGCCGGGTCTATGACCAGTCGGTGCTGGACAAGGTGGAGAACGAGCTCAAGCAGCTCTACTACAGCCGTGGCAAGTACGCGGTGCGCATCGAGACCACCGTCACGCCGCTGCCGCGCAACCGGGTGGCCATCGACCTGAACATCTCCGAGGGGCGGGTCGCCAAGATCAAGCGCATCAACATCGTCGGCAACGAGGCATTCGAGGACGACGAACTGCTGGATCAGTTCGAGCTCGAAACCAGCGGCTGGACCTCGTTCATCTCCAAGAACGACCAGTACTCGAAGCAGAAGCTGGGCGCCGACCTTGAGCGCCTGCGCTCCTGGTACCTTGACCGCGGCTACATCAATTTCAACATCACCTCCGCCCAGGTCTCCCTTACCCCCGACAAGCAGGACGTCTACATCACCATCAATGTGGACGAGGGGGATGTCTACACCATCAAGGAAGTGAAGCTCGCCGGCGAGCTCATCGTCCCGGCCGACGACCTGGGCGAGCTGGTCACCCTGCGCGAGGGCGACGTCTTCTCCCGCAAGGCGGTGACCCAGAGCACCTCCGCGCTGACCGAGCGCCTGGGCGCGGAGGGTTACGCCTTCGCGAACGTCAACGCGATTCCGGACATCGACAGCGAAAACCGCCAGGTCACCCTGACCCTGTTCGTGGACCCGGGCAAGCGTGCCTATGTCCGGCGCATCAACATGGCGGGCAACACCAAGACCGCCGACGAGGTGCTCCGCCGCGAGATGCGGCAGATGGAAGGCGCCTGGATCGACACCGAGAAGGTGAAGCGCTCGCGTACCCGGCTGGAGCGCCTCGGCTATTTCCAGAGCGTGGCGGTGGAGACGCCCCCCGTGGCCGGAACCACCGACCAGGTGGACGTCAACTTCACCGTCGAGGAGCAGCCCTCGGGCAACCTGATGGCCGGCGTCGGCTACTCCCAGTCCCAGGGCTTCATCCTCAGCTCCAGCGTGAGCCAGGACAACTTCCTCGGCACCGGCAAGCGGGTCAGCTTCGAGTTCAACAACTCCAGCTCCAACACGGTCTACAGCTTCGGCTATACCAATCCCTACTACACCATCGACGGGGTCAGCCGCGGCTTCAACCTCTACTACCGCGAGACCGACGCGGGCGAGGCCAACGTTTCCGACTACACCACCGACGCCTTCGGCGGCGGGGTCACCTTCGGGGTGCCCATCAACGAGTTCGACACGGTGCGGCTCGGCGCCAACCTGCGCAACCTCACCCTGAAGCTGGCCGAGGACGCCCAGGATCACCAGATCCTGTTCGTCAATCCCGACTGGGACGGTATGGCGACGGATTACAACGACAGCGAGTCCTACCTCAGCGCCACCCTCACCGCCAGCTGGGCCCACGACACCCGCAACCGGGCCCTGTTCCCCGATCGGGGCGTGCTGCAGCGGTTCACCGCCGAGCTGGCCGTGCCGGGACTGGACCTGGAGTACTACACGGTCGGCTATCGCCACGAGTGGTACCGGCCCCTGTTCATCAAGGACTGGACGCTGCTGCTCCAGGGCGACGTGGCCTACGGCGACGGCTACGGGGATACCCAGGAGCTGCCCTTCTTCGAGAACTTCTATGCCGGCGGCCCGGCCACCGTGCACGGTTACGAGGACAACAGCCTGGGGCCGCGCTCGACGCCGGACAACGACCCCATCGGCGGCAACTTCAAGCTGGTGGGCAGCGCGAACGTGATCTTCCCCGCGCCGTTCCTCGCCGATGTCCAGTCGGTGCGCACCAGCGCCTTCATCGATGCCGGCAACGTCTACAGCACCTATGATGACAACTTCGATGTCGGCGAACTGCGCTACTCCGCCGGCGTTGCTCTGGTATGGGTCTCACCGCTGGGGGCGTTGACCTTCAGCCTCGCACAGCCCCTCAATGCCCAGGACGATGACCAGACGCAGCAGTTTCAGTTCTCCCTGGGCGCCACTTTCTAGACTCGTGACAGGATGACTATGGCATTGCACAACCGCATCAAACGAACCGCCGTGATCGCAACCTTGGCGTTGTCCCTGGGCGCCGCTGCAGCCGCGGGCGCGGCCGAACTCAAGATCGGCGTGGTGAATGCCGCGGCGGTGATGGAGAAGGCCCCGCAGGCGGAAGCCGCCCGCAGCAAGCTGGAGAAGGAGTTCGCCCCCCGCAATGACGAGCTGGTGGCGCAGCAGAAGCAGCTCAAGCAGATGGAGGACCGCCTCTCGCGCGACGGTGCGGTGATGAGCGACGACCAGCGCCGGAGCCTGGAGCGGGACATTCTCTCCACCCGCCGCGACGTCAAGCGCGCCCAGGACGAGTTCCGCGACGATCTCAACATCCGCCGCAACGAGGAGCTGTCGAAGCTGCAGCGCCAGATCAGCGATGCAATCGAGTCGCTGGCGAAGGAGCAGAATTTCGATGTCATCCTCACCAACGCCAACGTGATCTACTCCAGCAAGCGGGTGGATATCACCGAGGACGTGGTGCAGCGCCTGCTCAAGGCCCGCTGAGGTTGGCGGTGGGAGAGGACCGCGGTCTGAGCCTGCGGGAGCTCGCTGAGCTGCTTGCCTGCGAGCTGCGGGGGGATCCGGATACCCGGATCCACGGCGTGGCGCCGCTGCAGGGCGCCGGAGCCGGGCAGATCAGCTTTCTCGCCAACCCCCGCTACCGTTCCTACCTGGACGCCACCGACGCCGGGGCGGTCATTCTGCGGCCGGCGGATGCGGAGGGGTACCCGGGCAATGTCCTGCTGGTCAAGGACCCCTACCTCGCCTACGCGCGGGTGGCGGAGGCGCTCTATCCGCCGCCTCCGACAGCGGCGGGCATCCATCCCACCGCCGTCGTGGATCCGGCGGCGGAGGTGGACGCGACGGCCGCGGTCGGACCGCACTGCGTGGTGGAGGCCGGTGTGCGGCTCGCTGCCGGTGTGATCGTGGGGGCGGGGTGTTTCATAGGCCGGGACACGGTCCTCGGGATCGGTACCCGGTTGATGCCCAACGTCACCCTCTACCACGACACCCGGATCGGCAACCGGGTCCTCATCCATTCCGGGGCGGTCATCGGCGGTGACGGTTTCGGATTCGCGAACGAACACGGACGCTGGGTGAAGATACCGCAGCTGGGGCGGGTGATCATCGGCGATGACGTTGAAGTCGGCGCCAACACCACCATCGACAGGGGGGCGCTGGAAGACACCGTCATCGAGGAGGGGGTCAAGCTCGACAACCTCATCATGGTGGCCCACAACGTCCAGATCGGCGCCCACTCCGCCGCGGCCGGGTGCGTCGGCATCGCCGGCAGCGCGCGTATCGGCCGGCATTGCACGCTGGCAGGCGGCGTCGGCATCGTGGGACACCTCGAGATCGCCGACAACGTCCACGTCACCGGCATGTCCATGGTGACCCACAGCCTGACCGAACCCGGTGTCTACTCCTCCGGGACCCCGCTCATGGACAATCGCGACTGGCGCAAGAGCTCGGTACGGTTCAAGCAGCTCGATGACATGGCCAGGCGTCTGCGCGAGCTGGAGAAACGGCTCGAGCGGCTCAACACGAACGAAGGGTGAAGAATTTGACGACGATGGATGTCCATGAGGTGCTTCGCCACCTCCCGCATCGGTACCCGTTCCTGCTGGTGGACCGGGTCATCGAGTGCACGCCCGGCGAGTCGTTGGTGGCGATCAAGAACGTCACCATCAACGAACCGTTTTTTCCGGGACATTTCCCGCACCACCCGGTCATGCCCGGGGTGCTGATCCTGGAGGCGCTGGCACAGGCCTGCGGCCTGCTGACCTTCCGGACCATGGATGTACTGCCGGACGATGACACGATTTTCTATTTCGTGGGCATCGACAACGCGCGGTTCAAGCAGCCGGTGATGCCGGGCGACCAGATGCGGCTCGAGGTCAAGTACGTCCGCTCGATGCGCGGCGTGTGGAAGTTCACCGGCGAGGCGAAGGTGGACGGCAAGCTGGCGGCCAGCGCCGACATCATGTGCGCACAGAGGGAAATGAAGCGTTGATCCATCCCAGCGCCATCATCGACCCCAAGGCCGAACTGGCGTCCGATGTGGAGGTTGGACCCTGGACCCTGATCGGTCCGGGTGTGCAGATCGATGCCGGCACCCGGATCGCCTCCCACGTGGTCATCAAGGGGCCCACCCGCATCGGCCGCGACAACCGGATTTTCCAGTTCGCGTCCGTGGGCGACGATCCCCAGGACAAGAAGTACGCGGGCGAACCGACCCGCCTGGAGATCGGCGACGGCAACGTGATCCGCGAAAGCTGCACCATCAACCGCGGTACGGAGCAGGGCGGCGGGGTCACCCGTGTCGGCGATGACAACTGGATCATGGCCTACTGCCACATCGCCCACGACTGCCAGGTGGGCGATCACACCATCTTCGCCAACAATGCCTCGCTGGCCGGCCACGTGGAAGTGGGCGACTGGGCGATTCTGGGCGGCTTCTCCGCCATCCACCAGTTCGTGGCCATCGGCGCCCACAGTTTTCTCTCCATGTGTTCGGTCGTGCGCCAGGATGTCCCTCCCTATGTCACCGTCGCCGGCGACAGCGCCCGGGCGCGCGGTCTCAACAGCGAGGGGCTGCGCCGGCGCGGTTTCAGCGACCGGGCGTTGCGCCAGCTGCGTGAAGCCTACCGCATTCTCTTCCGCCGCAACCTGACCCTGGCCGATGCCCTGGAACAGCTGCGGGTGCTGGCGGGGGATTCGGACGAAGTGCGGCTGCTGGTGGACTTCCTGGAGCGCACCAGCCGCGGCATCGTGCGCTGATGACGGCCACCGGCGGCGGGCCGGGCCCGGGGACCGAAGCGCGGCCGCTGCGGGTGGGCATCGTGGCGGGGGAGGCATCGGGCGATCTCCTCGGCGCCGGACTGGTCCGGGCGCTGGCCAGCCGCCGTAAGGTTTCCTGCGAGGGGGTGGCCGGACCACGGATGGAGGCGGCCGGCTGCGGCAGCCTGGGTCCCATGGATCGGCTCTCGGTGATGGGCCTGGTGGAGGTGCTGGGCCGCTACCGCGAGCTGAGCCGGTTCCGCCGGGAGCTCATCCGTCATTTCCTGGCGCACCCCCCGGATGTCTTCATCGGGGTCGACGCCCCCGATTTCAACCTGGCCATCGAGCGCCGGCTGAAGGCCGCGGGGATCCCCGTGGTCCACTACGTCAGCCCCTCCGTATGGGCCTGGCGCAGCTACCGGGTGCGCAGAATCGCCCGCTCCACCGACCTGATGCTGACCCTCTTCCCCTTCGAGGCGGCGTTCTACCGGGAGCACGGACTCGCGGTACGCTACGTGGGACATCCGCTGGCCTTCGAGTTTCCGCTGCGGCCCGATCGGGACGGCGCCCGCCGGGAACTCGGACTGGACGCGGACGGGGAGGTGGTGGCGCTGCTGCCCGGCAGCCGGCTGGGCGAGGTGCGGAAGCTCGCGGCGGACTTCTTCGCCACGGCCGCCTGGCTGGCCCGCCGCCGCCCCGGCCTGCGGTTCGTGGTGCCGCTGGTGAACGAGCGGGTCGGCGCGGTGGTGCGCGCGGCCCGGGAGACCCATGGGCAGGGCCTCGACGTGACCTTCCTCGACGGCCGGAGCCGGGAGGCGATGACCGCCGCCGATGCCGTGCTGCTGGCCTCCGGCACCGCGGCGCTGGAGGCGATGCTGCTGAAGCGCCCGATGGTGGTGGCCTATCGTGTCGCCCGCCTGACCGCCTTGCTGGTCAGGCCGCTGATGCGGGTGGACCGATTCAGCCTGCCCAACCATCTCGCCGGGCGGCCGCTGGTGCCCGAGTTCATCCAGGACCGGGTGACGCCCGAGCATCTCGGCCCGGCCCTGTTGCGGGAGCTGACCGACGGCGCCCGCCGCGAGATGCTGGCACAGGAATTCACCCGCCTGCACGAGCTGCTGCGCCGTGATGCCAGCACCGAGGCGGCGGCGGCCATCCTGGCGCTGGTGGATGATCGTTCGGCATCCGTAACAGGCCGCTGAAGACGGGACGCCCGGCGATGCCCGCGCGGGAAACGGCTCACTCCGGGGGGATGATGCGACAGCTGACGTTGATGGAAAGTGTGCAGGGTTTGCGCGTGGCGGGCGTGGACGAGGCCGGGCGGGGACCGCTGGTGGGGCCGGTGGTGGCGGCCGCGGTCATCCTCGACCCGGCGCGGCCCATCGAGGGGCTGGCGGATTCCAAGCGTCTCAGCGCCCGCCGGCGCGAGGCCCTGGCCGCGCTCATCCGCGACCGCGCCCTGGCCTGGGCCGTGGCGAGCGCCAGCCCGGCGGAGATTGACCGTCTCAACATCCTCCATGCCACCCTGCTGGCCATGCAGCGCGCCGTGGCCGGCCTGGAGCCCGCCGCGGAGCGGGTGCTGGTGGACGGCAACCGCTGCCCGGTCCTGCCCTGTCCGGTCGAGGCGGTGGTGGGCGGGGATGCCAGCGTGGCGGCGATCAGCGCCGCTTCCATCCTCGCCAAGGTGGCCCGTGACGCCGACTGCGTCCGCCTCGATGGGGACTACCCCGGCTACGGTTTCGCCGCCCACAAGGGCTATCCCACGGCCGTCCACCTGGAGGCACTGGCCCGCCTCGGCCCCTGTCCCGAGCACCGCCGCTCCTTTGCCCCCGTGCGCCGCGCGCTCGGGCTGTGACGGGAATCCGTCACTTCACCACGAAGGCACGAAGGACACGAAGAAACCTAACGGATTGGCGTGCAGTGCATTTCTCGACATGTACGAGCAGGACGACCTTCCGCGGTCAGTGGTGCATTGCGAACGCCTATTCCCCACCCTGTGAACCCTTCGTGCCTTCGTGGTTCAATACAGTCCCGCACCTAGCCAGGAAGAACCTCCGACGATGAGCGCCGGTTTCGTCCATCTGCACCTGCACTCCGAGTACTCCCTCGTGGACGGCCTCATCCGCGTCAAGGCGCTGGTGAAGGCCGCGCGCGCGGCCGGGATGCCCGCGGTCGCCGTGACCGACCAGGGCAACCTGTTCGCCATGGTGAAGTTCTACAAGGCGGCCATGGCGGCGGGGGTCAAGCCCATCATCGGCGTGGATGCCTGGGTGGAGAACCCCCAGGATCCGAACCAGCCGGCGCGCATGGTGCTGCTGTGCATGGATGCCGGGGGCTACCGCAACCTCAGCGTGCTCGTCTCCCGCGCCTACCTCGACAACCAGCGCCGCGGGGTGCCCATCCTGCGCCGGGAGTGGTTCCCGGGCAGAACCGGGGGGCTGATCGCGCTCTCCGGCGGCCGCGAGGGCGACGTGGGCCTGGCGCTGCGCGGGGGGCACCGGGAGACGGCCGCCCAGATCCTGGACGAGTGGCTGGCCCTGTTCCCCGACCGCTACTACCTGGAGCTGCAGCGGACCGGGCGCGCGGGCGAGGACGAGTATCTCAACGCGGCCGTGGAGCTGGCGGCGGAGCGGAACGTGCCGGTGGTCGCGAGCAATGACGTCCGTTTCCTGGCCGCGTCCGATCACGAGGCCCACGAGGTGCGCGTCTGCATCCACGACGGGCGCACCCTCGACGACCCCCGCCGTCCCCGCAACTATACCGACCAGCAGTACCTGAAGAGCCCGGCGGAGATGGCGGAACTGTTCGCCGATCTGCCCGAGGCGCTCGAGAATGCCGTGGAGATCGCCCGGCGCTGCAACCTGGAGCTGCGCCTGGGGGAGTATTTCCTGCCCGAGTTCGACATCCCCGCCGGGCTGACCATGGAGGAGTACTTCGCCCGTGCGGCGCGCGAAGGGCTGGAGCAGCGCCTGCGGGTGTTGCTGGACGCCGGCGCGCCCGATTTCGCCGAGCGGCGCCGGCCCTACGACGATCGCCTGGAGCGGGAGCTCGGGGTCATCAACCAGATGGGCTTCCCCGGCTACTTCCTCATCGTCGCCGACTTCATCCAGTGGGCCAAGAACAACGCCATCCCGGTGGGGCCGGGGCGCGGCTCCGGCGCCGGGTCGCTGGTGGCCTACGCGCTCAAGATCACCGACCTGGACCCCCTCAGGTACGACCTGCTGTTCGAGCGCTTCCTCAACCCGGAACGCGTCTCCATGCCCGACTTCGACGTGGACTTCTGCATGGAGAACCGCGATCGGGTCATCGATTACGTGGCCCAGAAGTACGGCCGCGACCACGTCTCGCAGATCATCACCTACGGCTCCATGGCGGCCAAGGCCGTGGTGCGCGACGTGGGCCGGGTGATGGGTCAGCCCTACGGCTTCGTGGACAAGCTGGCCAAGCTCATCCCCTTCGAGCTCGGCATCACCCTGGACAAGGCGCTGGAGCAGGAGGAGGAGCTGCGCCGGCGCTACGAGGAGGATGAGGACGTGCGCGCCATCCTCGACATGGCGCGCAAGCTCGAGGGCCTCTCCCGCAATGCCGGCAAGCACGCCGGCGGCGTGGTCATCGCGCCCACCCCGCTCACCGAGTTCACCCCGCTCTACTGCGAAGCCGGCGGGCAGAGCCTGGTCTCCCAGTTCGACAAGGACGACGTGGAGGCGGTGGGGCTGGTGAAGTTCGACTTCCTGGGGCTGCGCACGCTGACCATCATCGACTGGGCGGTGCAGACCATCGACCAGCAGCGCCGGGTGGCAGGCGAGGCGCCGCTCGACATCACCCTGATCCCCATGGACGATCCGGCCAGCTACCGGCTGCTCAAGGACTGCGCCACCACCGCGGTGTTCCAGCTCGAGTCCCGGGGCATGAAGGACCTCATCAAGCGCCTGCAGCCCGACTGCTTCGAGGACATCGTGGCGCTGGTGGCCCTGTTCCGCCCCGGCCCGCTGCAGTCGGGCATGGTGGACGACTTCATCAACCGCAAGCACGGCCGGGCCAAGGTGGAGTATCCCCATCCCGACCTGGAACCCATCCTCAAGCCCACCTACGGCGTCATCCTCTACCAGGAGCAGGTGATGCAGATCGCCCAGGTGCTGGCGGGCTACACGCTGGGCGGCGCCGACCTGCTGCGCCGGGCGATGGGCAAGAAGAAGGCCGAGGAGATGGCCAAGCAGCGCGAAATCTTCACCACGGGCGCACTGGAGCGGGGGGTGGAGGAGAAGACCGCCACCTACATCTTCGACCTGATGGAGAAGTTCGCCGGCTACGGCTTCAACAAGTCCCACTCCGCCGCCTACGCCCTGGTCTCCTACCAGACCGCCTGGCTCAAGGCCCACTACCCGGCGGCCTTCATGGCCGCGGTGCTCTCCTCGGACATGGACAACACCGACAAGGTGGTCACCTTCATCGACGAGTGCCACGACATGACCCTCGCCGTGGAGCCGCCGGATGTGAACTCGGGCCAGTACCGCTTCACCGTGCGCGACGAGCGCACCGTGATCTACGGCCTGGGCGCCATCAAGGGGGTGGGTGAGGGGGCGATCGAGGGGATCCTGGAGGCGCGGGCAGCGGATGGCCCGTTCAGCGACCTGTTCGACTTCTGCCGGCGCATCGACCTCAAGCGCGCCAACCGCAGGGTGCTGGAGGCGCTCATCCGGGCCGGTGCGCTGGACAGCCTGGGGGGCAACCGCGCCACCCTGATGGAGAACCTGGGCAATGCGCTGCAGGCCGCGGAGCAGAGCGGCCGGGACCAGGCCCTGGGCCAGAACGATCTCTTCGGGGGCGCCGTCCAGACGGCCGCCGTCGCCTTGTCACAGGTCCCCGAGTGGCCCGAGGAGCAGCGTCTGCAGGGCGAGAAGGAGACCCTGGGGCTCTATCTCACCGGCCATCCCATCGAACGCTTCCTGCCTGAACTGAAGCGCATGCATACGATGCGCATCGCCGACCTGCACCCGAACCGCAACCAGACTGTCTGGGTGGCCGGGCTCATCGTGGCCATGCGCACCATGAACACCCGGCGCGGGGATCGGATGGCTTTCGTGACCCTGGACGACCGCAGCGGCCGCATCGAGCTGGCTCTGTTCTCCGACGTCTACGATACCCAGCGGGACCGCATCGCCAAGGACCGGGTGGTGGTGGTGGAGGGGGAGGTCAGCGTGGATGACTACTCGGGCGGCTACAAGATGAGCGGACGGCGGGTGATGGACATGGACGAGGCGCGCGAGGTCCACGCCCGGCGCCTGCGCCTGCAGGTGGATGCCGCCCGTGCCGGCAACGGATTCATCGGCGGGCTGCAGAAAGTCCTGGCGCCGTTCCGGGAGGGCCAATGCCCGGTCTGGATCGAGTACCGCGGCAGCGGAGCGAGCGCCATGCTCGAGCTGGGCGAGGCCTGGCGGGTCCATCCCACCGACGCGCTCATCGAGCGGCTGCGGGAGCTGGGCGTCGGCAGCGTGCAGGTGGAGTATTAGTGGAAAAGGGTTAAGGGTGAGGGGTGAGGGGTGAGGGG
>NPIE01000187.1_pt1 | contig 128907 bp, 113 predicted proteins | sample 8637661 | NCBI WGS metagenome assembly NPIE01 (sample SAMN07420842, study PRJNA396082) | bioreactor metagenome | isolation source: sample BA12 brine-fed electro-methanogenic bioreactor BA | place: Japan: Kochi | collected 2016-12-09
TTTTGCATCGGACACCTCCTCAGGACATTATTCCCTTATCTGTGTGTCCGTGAAATCGGGGGCGCCTCAACCTGACCCCGTTCACTTTCCCGTTTATTTGGCGCGGATATATTTTTGGAGATGATTTGAGTGCCTGAGCTTAGAATCAGAAAATCACTGCTTACGTGTTGTGAGTTTAATGAGCACTACAATAGTATTGCAGTGCGCAGCTTGTTAACTAAAAAATTAGCCAACGATTTCGAGATTGGTGTGGTGATACAGTTGGCAAAAGGCTCTGGCAGAAAAGATGAAGTTGTAGAGATTGGTGTTCGCATCCCCTCTGTGGAAAGGGTTGTTGAAAGCTATGAATTGTACAGAATGAACAAGATGGGGTTTGAAAAGATTGAGCCCGTTGGATGGCTTACATTTTGGAAACCATTGACATCTCTGTCTGAATTGGTGGATAAGCGACTTCCGTTGAGCAGTGTTTGTGAATCATTTATAGAGTTTGAATTAATGCTTGAGTCGGCAATTATTGAAAGAAAAGAAGAAATATGTCGGTGTTTGCTAAATGCAGCGCGCCCTAGTTGGGCAACATTACCAGCATCATGGGCGTTGGTTCAGAGGGCGATTATTTATAATCGGCTCAAATTTCCTGAAAATGATGGGGTGGTTCGTTGGATCGCTGGGCGTGTAGGTGATATGGCCTCTTATGAGGCAGAGCTAGATGTATTCGAGACATGGCTCTCAAAAGGACTTCTGTTTGCTGAAAGCTGACGTTCTAACGGGGTCTTGAAATACAGCTGCAGGGCGTGTGAGTGACGCACTGACGGGTCAAGTCTTGCAATCAAGCAGAATGGAGTGCGGGTGAGGGATGACGCGGCCGCTGCGCATCGAACTCTCCGGCGGTCTGTACCATGTAACTTCCAAGTGGGACCGGCGGGGGGCGATCTATTTCCGGGATGCCGACCGGGAGGCGTGGCTGTCGCATCACCCGCGCCAGCCGGGAGCGGCCGGAGGCGCCCTGTACCGAGGTGTTCAGCGACACGGAATGGGAGACTGTTTACCTGTTGCAGAAGCGGCGCAAGCCACCGAGTAAGCCGCCGACGGTCAGGCAGCTGACCCGTATGCTTGCGCAGCTGGGCGGATTCCTGGCCCGCAAGGGAGATGGCGAGCCGGGTGTTGAAACGGTATGGCGCGGATACATGGTTCTGCAGCAGTCGCTTCACGCATTGGAAATCCGGGACGCAGTAGATGCCCGGAAATGTGTGTAATGAAGAGGTACGGCTTAATGAGCCTCACGAAGAAAGAGTTGTGGAAGGCCGCGGGTTCACGTCTCGATGCCGCTATTGAGAAACTGAGGCGCAGGCCATTCACAGAGCTTATGGCGCTGGTGGGTCAGGATGAGGGCGGGCCCATCGAGATCGATGGAGTGAAGATGTACGTTTCCTGCTGGGCCAAGAAAGAGGAAGACGGTAGCGTCGGGGTTATTGTCGAGGCACGCAGAATGCGCTTTTTTGGCTGGTCTCAAGTCAGGGTGCGAGGCTTTTTCGCGTTTCCGGACGGAGGCACGAAAGACATGCAAGAGAAAGATCTGTGGGCACATGGATACTAGCCGTATAACACGGCGTTAGAGTCGCCAAACATGACCGAGTCAACCAAGATCACCATAGCCGTCCTGTGTTTTCTTGTGCTTTCCGGTTTAACGATAGCGATCGCGCTTATGCAAGCACAACAGGCCGAACTTGATTGGACCAACCGGCAACTCGAGAAACTAAAGAACGATCGACGCGCTGAATTTCTGCAACTAAACGATCCGCAGGTTAGGAAAGTACTGACGAAGGGATCCGAACGTGGAATGCAGGCTATGACACGAGCATCGGCGGGAGCCCTGCTTCTCGTCGCCACGTACGCCATCGGATTGGGAATCTACATTTTCCGACTTCGAAGGCAGAGCTCACCTCAATCATGAACTCTAACAACCACATCGAGTCCGACGGCTTACCCTACCGCTGCGCTTTGCTCCGCTCCAGGACAAGCCGTGGCTCCTGTGGGCGTAGGGTTTCTTAAGGAGCAGTGTCATGTACTTTAGAGTTGCAGTGGTCGCGAGTATTTTGCTCGTATCAGGCTGCGCGAATCCGCTGAACCGAGTTACCTCGTACGACTACGCTCAGACCTGTACCGTGGCGGAGAGTAATGGTCGGCTAGAGGTTGCGGAGGAGGCGTGTTACCGGGCTCTCGTCAACGTAGATATGGGTAACCTGGGGCCAGAATTGAAGAGCCAACGGCTCTACAATCTCGGGCGAATCAAGCGCCAATTAGCAAAATACGAAGAAGCAGAGAAGCTTTTCACTGAGTCGTTGACAATTGAGGAGAAGTTGTCAGCCCCCACAGATCCAAAAATTGGACGTCGCTTGGTGGAGCTATCCGTCAGTCTGGCTGGACAAGACAAATGGGAGGCTGGTGCTGTTTACCTCAAGCGCGCTCTGCCCATAGCTCCTCAGTTTGCCGGCCGCGAACTTTCCTACACCGCTCTCACGCTTCAGGAATATGGGAAACGCCTTAGAGCCATGAATCAAACGGCTCTTGCTGAGCAGTTTGAGAAGGCCGCCGCGAGCCTCCAATGAAAGCGAAACCAAACAATTTAACTAAAAAAAGCAAAAAAGTGGTCGGTGACAACTGATAATAATAAAGATTTATATTTGTCGCCGACCCTTTTATCTTTGCCCGGATATATGGTTCTGCAGCAGTCGCTTCATGTATTGAAAACCGGGGCGCACTTGGTGCCCGGAAAGGTGTATGTTGGAGAGGTGGGGACATGAAGATACTAATGGTCGTGTTTATGTTGCTTGCTTCCGTTTCATGCATGGCGGAACCTGAAGAAATGATGCAGGTAAACAGGGAGTATGACAGACAAAAAATGGTGGAAATGTTTGTTTCAGAGAACGTCCCGTACAAAATAGTGAATGAAAATCAAATTTACTATCCCGTGTCTTACAGGGATAAGGTCAAAAAAATACGGGAGGCCGTATGGGGGACGGTGGATAATTCCAAAAAAGGAGTGAGCGTAAAACCCGATATCGCTCCAACGCTTGCGGCGGAACTGGTGAGAAACGGTATTTCCTACAGCGTCAACTTCAGTGAGGATTCATATGTGTTCACCTGGAATGCCCACGACAACAAGTCGGCCATGAGTATTGTTCATGCTGTGGTTCCGTAACAAGCACTTGACATGTCGTTTGTTAGATTTCAGAAAGAAAAAAATCGAAAAAACATAGCATTACGCAGAACTTTCAACCCAGAGAGGGGTATTCTGTGAATAAGAAACTGGTCCTGGTCATTTGTGCGTCACTATTGTCCGTTGGCTGTGCCACGGTTCCTATGGAAAACGCCGAAATGTCTGACAAGGCAAAATCGTTTGTTCCTCCATCAGACGGCAACGCGGCACTGTACATTTACCGATCCGGCATCTTCGGTTCCGCCTTGAAGAAGGACGTGTGGGTCGATGGGCGATGCATTGGTGAAACCGCCCCGAATACGTTTTTCCATGAGGAGGTCAAGGGCGGCATGGAGCGCAAGGTTTCAACCGAATCGGAATTTTCGCCGAATGATCTGCTGGTCAGGACCGAAAGTGGCAGGAACTACTTTGTCCGCCAATATATAAAACTCGGTGTGTTCGTCGGCGGCGCGGGTCTTGAACTCGTTGATGAGGAACAGGGCAAGGCGGATGTCTCAAAACTTCAAATGGCCATTAAAGGGAACTGCAGTAAATAGTGCAAACTCACAGTTGCAGTTCGTGTGTGTCTGCAGCAGTCGTTTCACGCATTGGAAATCCGGGGCGCACTTGGTGCCCGGAAATGTGTGTAATGAAGAGTGGCTGGCGTAAGGTCCTGACCAAATCCATTCCCCACCGCAAGGAACTGTTTCAGGATGGACATTCCACGAATATTCAACATCACTGAAAGCGCTCACCGCATCCACAACCCGTTCACACCCGAAAACCTAGCCATTCTCGGCTCGGCGCTGCGTCTGGAATCGGGGACTCGGGTTCTCGACCTCGGCAGCGGTTCGGGGGAGATGTTGTGCACCTGGGCACGGGATCACGGCATCATCGGCACCGGCATCGACATGAGCCAGTTGTTCACCGAACAAGCGAAACTCCGTGCTGTAGAACTCGGTGTCGTTGATCAAGTCAGGTTCATTCATGGCGATGCTGCGGGCTATGTCACTGACGAGAAGGTCGGTGTGGCAACCTGTGTCGGGGCCACTTGGATCGCCGGGGGAGTCGCCGGCACTATTGAGCTTCTGGCGCGTAGCCTGCGTCCTGGTGGGATTATCCTCATCGGCGAGCCCTATTGGCGGCAGTTACCGCCGACGGAAGATGTTGCCAAGGGGTGTTTTGCCAACTCAGTTTCTGACTTTCTCATGCTTCCAGAACTTATCGCGTCTTTCGGCCAACTTGGCTATGACGTGGTTGAAATGGTTCTGGCTGACCAAGACGGCTGGGACAGATACGAGGCGGCCAAATGGCTCACCATGCGCCGATGGCTTGAAGCCAATCCCGACGACGAGTTGGCGAATGATGTTCGAACCAGACTGAACTCGGAACCCGAACGCTACGCCGCTTACACGCGTGAATACATGGGCTGGGGTGTGTTCGCACTGATGCAGCGGTGAAGCGCGAAGACGGGTAGTTTGTGCACTGAATTACCGCCTTGGCCTGATCCTGCGGTCAACCGGACCCGATTGACCAGCCAGCCGCTCTGTTTCCGCAAAGCGCCCGTTGCGTCAAACGCGGCTGAGCTTGGGCCTTACAGCTACAAGCAGAAAAGGATTGAACAGTGGAAGCGTATCAACTCCTGATCGACCTTCATAAGAATGCCGACCGGCAGGGACCGGGCGGGGATGAAGAGACCGAGAAAGCTCTCAGCCTGGCTGGGATAGACCGCACTACGCCTTTGAAAATTGCCGATATAGGCTGCGGCACGGGGGCTTCCACCCTGCTGCTCGCCCGTCTGTTGAACGCCCGGATCACAGCGGTGGATTTCCTTCAGGAGTTTCTCGAAGTACTGGAACGCAGGGCTGAAAGCCAGGGGCTCTCCGGGAAAATAACCCCCCTTTGCTGTTCAATGGACAAGCTGCCGTTTGAAAACGGGGAATTCGATGTCATCTGGTCTGAAGGCGCGATATACAATATCGGCTTTGAAAAGGGCGTGACAGACTGGTACCGGTACCTGAAGCCTGGCGGTATGCTGATCGTTTCGGAAATAACCTGGATTACAGCCTCCCGTCCTTCGGAGCTGCAGAAATATTGGGAGGGCGAATATCCGGAAATCGATATGCCTTCTTCAAAGATAGGTGTCCTGGAGAAGAGCGGCTATTCTCCGCTAGGGTATTTTGTGTTGCCCGAGCATTGCTGGCTGGATAATTATTATCGGCCGATGCAGGCGCGCTTCGAGGATTTTCTCGACCGAAACGGAAATAGCGAGGAAGCGCGTGCAATCGTTGATGCGGAAAACCGGGAAATCGAGCTCTATGAGAAGTACAAGGCGCATTACAGTTACGGTGTCTATATCGCAAGGAAGCTGGATCATGGAAATCCATGATCGCCGCATCAATTCGGGTTGGCAATGCCACTGTGCCCGATTGCCGCCCGGTTGCCCGGAGCATTGGTCGGGAGAGAATCGGAGCCCAATATGACAGACAGCGCAATCAGCAGGGATAACGCGGAGCACTACACCTGGGGCGGGAGGTGCGATGGCTGGCATCTGGTCAAATCGCCGGAGCTCAGCATCATCCAGGAGCGCGTACCAGCCGGCGGTGCCGAGGTCAGTCACTATCATCAGCAGGCCCGGCAGTTCTTCTATGTGCTCTCTGGAGTCGCCAGCCTGGAGGTCGATGGTGATGTCACGCGGTTGGATTCCGGCCAGGGGCTGCACGTTCCGGCGGGCCTGGCGCATAGGCTGGCAAACGACGGCCCGGAGGATCTTGAATTCATCGTTGTGTCTGTGCCGATGGCGCACGGCGATCGGGTGCTTGTGAATGAATAGGGATCTGATGCACATCCGGCCGGCATTATTTGCGACCTTATTCAGGTAGACATTTTTTCAACCAGTATTTTTTACAGGAGGCAACGGCGTGTACGTCGTGATATTCCGGGCAACGGTATGCAAGCTGGATGCCGAGTACTCGGCGGTGGCGAAGCGAATGCGTGAGTTGGCCGTCGATCAGTTCGGCTGCATCGAATTCCATTCCGTAACCGAAGGCGTCAATGAAGTCTCGCTTTCGTACTGGCCGAGTGAGGAGAACATTCGCGCCTGGAAAGACCATCCCGAGCATCTCCTGGCCCAACAGGCAGGACGCGAGCGGTGGTACCAGTCCTATACCGTTCAGGTGGCACAGGTGGGACGCGAATATCATCTCGCCACATGACCACTATATACAGTGGTGACAAGGGGGCAGGTCACCTGGGCGAGGGCATCTGCGAGATGGAGCGCATGTTCGTGCTGCCGGGTATCACGGCAGGGGCGTGGGCTCCCGGCTGATGACGGTCTTCATGGAGCAGACATCGCGGAATGGCGGGCAGGCCGGGGCGGCGGAGAGGCCGGTCCGTTCCGCTGAACTCCGGCGCAGGCGCATCCGCGCGGACGCTGGACGATGTTTCCCGGAACGGGGAGAATCGGTATGAAGCGACGGCGCACCGGGTCCGGCTGACAACCAACCCCCAGGCCGTCGCGAGCCTCTCTACTCCACCCGCGGAGGACCCCGATGACCACGGGCTCGTCAGGTGCGGGACGCGAACCGGTGGTGTTCGGCGCGCTTCTCCCGTTCCTGCTCATCACCTTCGGCCTGGCGTGGGGAATCCTCGCCCTGTTCATCTTCCTGCCCGACCCCATGACCGCGCTGGTCGGTGAGCTGACCGGCCGGCATCCGCTCTTCTTCCTCGCCGTCTACGCGCCCGCCATCGCCGCGGCCGTGATGGTCGCCCGCGGCGGCGGCGCCGGGGGCCTGCGCCGCTACCTGGGCCGGCTGCTGCTCTGGCGCTGCGCCCCGGCCTGGTACGGGTTCCTGGTTCTCGGCATTCCCCTGGTGTTCCTCGGCGGCGCCGCGTTGAAGGGCAATCTGTTCACGGAGCCGTTTCCCTTGCCCTCGCTGCCGGCGCTGCTGGCGGCGCTGGCGCTCACCGCCATCAAGGGGCCGGTGGAGGAGCTCGGCTGGCGGGGTCTGGCCCTTCCCCTGCTGCAGCGGCGGCTGGCGCCCATCTGGGCCGGGCTGGTTCTCGGCGTCGTCTGGGGCTTCTGGCACCTGCCCGCGTTCCTGCTGAGCGGCACGCCCCAGGGCGCCTGGTCGTTCGCCCCGTTCTTTGCCGGCTCGGTGGCCGTCAGCGTGATACTCACCCCCCTGTTCAACCAGTCCCGCGGCAGCATTCTTCTCCCCGCCCTGTTCCATTTTCAGCTCAACAACCCGATCTGGCCCGACGCGCAGCCCTACGACTCGGCGCTGTTCGCGGCCGTCGCCGTCCTGGTGACCTGGCTCAACCGGAAAACCCTGTTCACCCGGGAAGGCGCCGTGACCGGGGTCATTCCCCGAGCCGGCCGGGGGGACGCCGGCGAAGGCTGACGCCGGTCTGCAGGCGGGTCCGTCAGCCGGGCCAGCGGGATCCGATGGGGGCGGTGACAATGGCGCGACTCCCGCGCTTGCGGCACGGACCGGTGGGGACCGCCTGAAGCAGGTATCCGGATGAGGTGATTGTGCCGGCGCTGCCGGCGGGCACGCGACTGTCGGCCCGGCGACGCAAACCCCGATCGCGGCAAGCGCGCCGCAGACACCGGGGAGCGGGCAACAGGGCCGATCACGGTCCATACTTCGCCTAGCAGCCTGTCGGACTTGAGGCTGATCTACCGCACCGGCGGAGCCGGCACACAACGTGGGAACAGGGAGGCGACATGACGGTCAGGATCGACGGTGCCGAAAAGCGGGTCGGGCTTGCGCTCTCGGGCGGCGGCTTTCGCGCCGCGGCCTTTCACCTGGGGGTGTTCCGCAGGCTCCGGGAACTGGGGCTGCTGTGGAAGCTGGACGTGATCAGCTGCGTCAGCGGCGGCAGCATCGCCGGCGCCTTCCTGGCCAGCCGCTGGGGCGACGACGGGGCGCTCGATGCCCTGGACAGCTACCTGCGCACGACCTCCATCGCGGTGTCGTCGGTAATCGGCGGCGTGCTCGACCCGTTTCACACCCGGCTGGACAAGCTCGGCGCCACCTACGACCGCGACCTGTTCGACGGCCGCAAGCTCGGGTCCCTGCAGGGCGGGCCGCGCCTGTACCTGAACGCCACCAACCTGGCCACCGGCAACATGTTCTTCTTCGTCACCGGCGGAGGCGGGCCGGCGGAGATGGGGGAGTGGGAGCAGGGCACGGTGCCGGCGCCGGAATTCCCGGTCAGCAGGGCGGTGGCCGCCTCGTCGGCCTTTCCGCCGGTGTTTCCGCCGCTGCGCGTGGACCACGCCGACTATCCGGGCGCCGGGGTCGATTACGTCACCCTGACCGACGGCGGCGTGTACGACAACCTGGGGGTGAACCCCCTGTTCCGGCGCCGCAACGCGCTGGACTACCTGATCGTCAGCGACGCCGGCAAGCCCTTCGCGGTGGACGAGAATCCGACCGAGTCCGGCGCCGTGGTCCTGAAGGCGTCCATCGACATCCTCATGGAGCAGGTGCGCGGGCTGCAGTTCCAGCGCCTGGAGCTCAACGCCAGCAGCGGCGGCGCCAAGCCGGTGTGGTTCTCCATCGACAGCGAGGAGGGCCAGGCGCTGGACGGCGATGCGGCCTTCGCGTCGGCCATCCGGACCAACCTGAAGCGCCTCGGCGACGCGGAGATGAAGGTGCTCGCCCGGCACGGCGGGGCGCTGCTCGGGCATCGGCTGCAGACCTACACGCCGGCGCTGCTGTCCGCCTGACCGGGTCCGCCGCCCGCGCTGTTCACGGAGGAAGCGCCCATGACCGAGCCGGTCGAAACCCGTGTCATCTCCCCGCTGCTCGCCCTCGCTGAGGGGGTCGACGACCCCGCGGTGCGCCTGGCGGCGCTGGACGCCGCATGCCGCTTCCCCCTCGCGGAGGGCGCCTGGCGGCATGTCGCCGGCCTGCTGGGACAGCTCATCGGCGACGGGCCGGCCCGGTTGCGGGGCGCGGCGCTGGCCCTGGCGGTCCGGGTGCCGCTGCGGTCGGTGCGCGAGCACCTGCGCCGGCTGGCCGGGGACCCGGGCGATGCGGACCACGACACCCTGGTACGCGCGCTGGTGGCGGTCGGCGATCCGTCCCAGGTAGGCACCCTGCTGGCGTGGGCCGGGGCCGGCGACGAGGAGGCGTTCGCCCTGCTCGCCGCCATGCCGGTGGAAGAGGTGCTGAACGAAGCCGACCAGGTCCCGGCGCCGCTGCCGGACGCCTCCGCCACCACCCGCTTCTGGCACGCGCTGGTGCGCGCCCGGCTGGGTGACTATGGGCCGCTGGACGAGTTCCTGGCGGGGCGGGCGCCCGAGCCGGAGCTGTTCCATGGCAGCCCGTGGGCCGCCTACGATGCCATCGCGGCCATCCGGCCGGTTCCGGGGGCGCTGGGCGATCACCTGCTGGCGATGCTGGCGGAGCCCGGCGAGTCCGACCGGGCGCGGCTGGTCCGGCTGACCGCCTGGGCCGCCACCGGCATCGCCGATGCCGAGGGCGAGGCCCCGGCGCTGACTTTCCCGCCCGACATCGGGGTGTCGCCCGGAGACGCTTCGGCGGAGACGGCCGTGGAGCTCGCCGGCCAGTTGCCGGAGCGGCTGTTCGCGGGCGGGCTGTCGGCGCAGGAGCGGGAGCTGCTGTGCGGGCTGCCCGCCGAACGGGTCGCCGGCCTGGTGACCGGGCTGGTGGCCGCCGGCAACCGGCGCGCCGGGTCCGCCCGCGCCGGCCATGCCGGGGCGATCATCGAACCGCCTCCCGGCAACCAGGTGGTGGACCTGGTCGGCTGCCTGCCGCGCAGCGATGACTGGCCGGCGGCGGCGCTCGCGCGGCAGCAGCTCGGCGCGGACCAGCCGCTCCTGGACGACGACCAGCTGGCCTGGGTCATCGCCCGCGGGGGTGCCGGGCAGGCGGTTCGCGAGCTGGCCGGGCTGCTGGAGGAGCCCCGTCCCGTCGCGGAGCGGCTGCGCATCCTGGGGCTGCTGGGCCGCGCCGGCGACCACCTTGCGGGCCGCGGCGGGTCGCCTTATCGCGGCGCCGGCGCCGGCGCGGGATCCGCCGGGGCGCCGGCCATCGGCCGCGGGCCGCTCATCGACGACCGGCCCCTGGCCGCGGCGAGGGCGCCGTCCGCGCCCGGCCGCCCGGGCGACGAAGAGGCACCGCTGACGGCCGATGAACCGGCCACGGGCGCCGCCGACGAGCTGGACGTCCACGCCACCGCCGCACCCGTCGCACCCGCCGCGGCCGCGCCGGCCGCCGCGGGCCCGGGGCCGGACGATACCGGGCCGCCGGCGCCGGGGCCCGAGGACCGGCGCCGCGTCCATGCCCAGCTCCGCCACGAGGGGCGCCGCCGGAACACCTTCGTGGCCGGGGCCGAGACCGTGATCCGCTGCTGGATCGGTCTGCCGGAGCGGGAGCGGGCGGCGGTGGCCGACCGGCATATCCCCCACGTGGCCATCCCGGCCGGCGGCCTGCCCCTGGAGGTGGAGCTCTGCTGGGGCGACCAGCACGACCGCCAGCCGCTGCGGCTGCCCGAAGAGCGCACGGCGCGCACCGCCGACTGCGACCTGAGAATCCGTGTCCCCGAAGGCGAGCGCCAGGTCAGCGCGCTGGTCCTGTTCCGCTACCGCGGCCGGGCCTTCGAGGTGGTGCAGGTGAGCGCCGGGGTCCGCGCGCCCGGCGAGCCGGAGCAGCCCGGCGACGAGGTGCGGGTGCGGGTCCAGGCCAGCCTGCGGGAGGTGATCGAGCTGCCCGACCGCATTCCCTACGACACCTGTGCTGTCGCCGGGCGCGAGGAGGACGCGCCGCCGGACGCCCGGCCGGGGCCGACGGCCACCCTGTGGATGTTCGGCGGCACGGGGGCCGGCCGCTGCGATCTGGAGGGCACCGAGGCCGCGCTGGAGTGGCTCAACCAGGACCTGTTCACCACCCAGAAATCGCTGGTGCGCCGCCGCGCCGCGCAGGGCGCCGGGGCGGACGGGGCCCTGCTGGATGCCGCCGACCCGGAGGTGCTCCGGCTGCTGCGGGACATGGCCCGCCACGGCAGCGCCATCCACAAGCAGCTACGCGCCGGTCCCTGCCGGGACCCCGGCGAGCGCATCCAACTGCTTAACCTGGAGCCCGGCGGCTACGTGCCGCTGGAGTTCGTCTACGATCGCGGCTACCCCGCCGACGACGCCACCCTCTGCGACGGCTGGCTGGAGGCCCTGCAGTCCGATGCCCCCGCATGCCCCGCCTGCAGCCGGACGGCGCCCACCCCACGACAGCTGCGCTGGATGCCGACCATCTGCCCGCTCGGCTTCTGGTCGCTGCAGAAGATCATCGAGCGCCGCGACCCGGCGGCGGGCGCGGAGGCCGGGAGCGCGGCGCACCCCTCGGCGCCCACGGCGGCGCGCCGCCGGCTGCCCGTCATCGACGATGTGGCGTTCGCCAGCAGCCACTACGTGCCGGCGGAGGAGCGCCAGTCGACCCGGGAGGCACTGCGGGCGCAGTTTGCGGCGCCCGGCCTCGCGGACGACTGGGATCAGTGGCTGGACGCCCTGGAGGCCAGTTACCGCCCGCTGCTGGTGATGCTCCCGCACCACGATGCCGAGGCGGGGCTGGACTTCCTCGAGATCGGCGACGCGCAGCTGCCGCCCGCCAGGGGCCACCTGAGCCGCGGCCAGCTGGACGCCTACTACGTCAACCCGCGGGGGATGGAGCCGGGCCCCATCGTGCTGCTGCTCGGCTGCCGCACCGGCGCCCGGACCGAGGTGGGCTACGTGCAGCTGGCGCGGAGCTTCCAGCAGCTGCACTCCTCCATCGTCGTCGGCACCCTGGCCCAGGTGCTCGGCCGCCACGCGGCGCCGGTGGCCCGGGAGCTGGTGGCGCAGCTGCTGGCGGTGGCGGACGGGACGGTCGATTTCGGCGCCATCATGCGCCGGGTGCGCCGCCGGATGCTGGCCAGGGGCTACCTGATGGCGCTCTGCCTGGTGGCGCTGGGGGACGCGGAATGGCGGCTGACCCCGCGCCCCGCGCCCGGGCCGGCGCCGGGCAACGGCCCCTGAGGGGCCGATCGGGAGGCCCGCCGGGAGCGGGGGAGTGGGGGTCGCCCCGCGAAGCGCGGTGAATTCATTACTGCAAACACTCAGGGAGTCGTGCTGATGTTCCGTATCGAGATGCTGCCCGCAGCCCACGGCGATTGCCTCTGGATCGAGTATGGCGCCGGCGACCACGTGCACCGCATCCTGGTCGACGGCGGTCCGGCGCACACCTACCCGGCGCTGCGCGAGCGCATCCTGCACCTGCCGGCCGACCGGCGGCACTTCGACCTGCTGGTGATCACCCACATCGACGCCGATCATATCGAGGGCATCGTGCGGCTGTTGCAGGATGCGCCGGCCCTGGGTTGCCGCTTCGACCGCATCTGGTTCAACGGCCGCGACCAGCTCAACCAGGTGCCGGACCCCGCCGGGCAGCCGCTCGGCGCATTGCAGGGCGAGATGCTGGGGGTGCTGATCGCCGACTACGAGGCGGCCGCCGGCCGGCCGGTCTGGAACGTCGGCCTGCCGGACCGCATCGCCGTCATCGATCGCGGCGCCGGCACACTGCCGTCCTGCGACCTGCCGGGCGATTGCCGGCTGACCCTGCTGTCCCCCGACGTCGACCGGCTGCTCGATCTGAAGGACCACTGGGCCGATGAGTTGCGCCAGGCCGGAATCAGCTCGGGCGATGCCCGGGCGCTGCGCCGCAAGCTCGAGGAGAGCCGCAATCTGCGCCCGCTGGGCGACGTGCTCGGCGTGGAGGATGAGCCCATGGCCGGCCGCTTCGAGCTGCCGGCACCCAATGACGCCGATCTGGCCGGCGACAGCGCCGATACCCTGGGCGGTGGCGGCGGGGAGGCGGGCGCGGACGCGCCCTTCGGCGGCGATGCCAGCAGGGCCAACGGCAGCAGCATCGCCGTGCTGCTCGACTACCCCGGGGACGATCCCCGGGTGCGCATGGTGCTGGCCGGCGACGCCTGGCCCGCGGTGCTGGAGGCCTCCGTGGCCCGGCTGCTGCCGCGGGCGGATGCCAGGCTGTCGGTGACCGGCTTCAAGATTCCCCATCACGGCAGCGTCGCCAACCTGAGCGCCGCGCTGCTCGATCGGCTCAGCTGCAAACACTACCTGGTGTCCACCAGCGGCGCCGTCTTCCGGCACCCCCATGGGCGCGCCGTGGAGTTGTTGCTGAGCAGCCATAACGGCCGCGGGAAACCTCGTCTGCACTTCAACTATCTGACGCAAACAACGGAAAAATGGTCTGATTCGGAAGACCAGGAAGCCCGCGGCTACGAGGCGTTCCATCCCAAGGGGCTGTCCCTGGAGCTCTGAGAACGCCCGCGCCGCGAGTCGCCGGCCTCCCGCCGCACGGCTCCCGGCCGGCCGCGGGCCGGCTGCCGCCGCCTCAGTCCGCCGCGCCGAATCCACCCCGCAGTCCGGCCAGCTCCCGCTGCAGTGCCGCGACGGTCTCCTCCAGCGCCGCCACCCGGGCCTCGAGCGACTCCTTCTCCCCGGCGATGACGGCCGGGGCGGCCGCGGCGGCGAATTCACTGCCGGCGAGCAGGTGCATGAAGCGCCGCTCCCGCTGTCCGGGCTGGCGGGGCAGCTCCTGCACGTAGGGGCCGTCCGTGCGGTCGGCGAGGCCCTGCAGGGTCCGCTCCACCGCCTCCAGGCTGTCGAAGGCGGCCAGGCGCGTGGTGCGGGTGCGCAGCTCGCCCAGGGTCTGGGCCTGGCGCAGCATGAGGACGGAGAGAAGCGCGAGCTCCTCGCGGGAGAAGTCGTAGGTCCGGGTGAGGGTGTCGGAGAGCCGGTGGGCGTACTTCTGCACCCGGCTGCCGGAGCCGCCCCGTTCCACCACCAGGTGCTTCTTCATCAGGCCATTCAACGCCTCCAGCACGGTGGCCTCGTCCAGGTCCATGACCGGCTCGCGGTTGGACTTCTGGTTGCAGGCGCCGGTCAGGCCGCTCAGGGAGAGGGGGTAGTAGTCGGGGGTGGTGAGGGCCTTTTCCACCAGGGCGCCGAGCACGCGCACCTCGACGGGGTCGAGCACGAAATCCATGGGTCATCTCCTGGGGTCTGTCGAACCCAAGTATCGCACGGGGAAGGGTGGGCCGTTTCCCCCAACCACAGGCGCGCCATCCTGGCGCGATGGGGGGATGCGGGCGCCGTGCGGGTTCGCGGCTGGCGGCCGCTCCTGCGGAGGGGGGCAACGGTCGGGCGGCGTCAATCCGCCCCGCGGGCGGCGAGCGGCGGCGGGGCGGTCGGACCGGCCAGCACCGCGGCGCAGGCCTCGGGCAGGGCCGGCGGGGGTCGCTCCGGGCGCGCCTCGGGAGGATTGGCGGCGGCCCGCTGGAGGGTGCGGACCCAGCCGTCCAGGTCCTCGTCGCAGCCGTCCCCGGGCGGCGGAGGCGCCTGTGCCCGGCAGCGCGGGCTGTCGGGCGGGCAGGCGAGGCGCACGTGGAAATGGGCGTCATGGCCCCACCAGGGACGCAGCCGGCGCAGCCAGCCCCGGTCCGTCTCGACGGCGCACAGGCTCCGCTTGATGACCGGGTTGACGAAGATGCGCTCCACTCCCGGCCGGGTGGCCGCCAGCCGGAGGAGATCCCGCTCGCGGGCGGTCCAGTAGCGCGGGTCGAGCCGCCCCTCGTCGAGCAGCACCACGGAGCGCATCTCCAGCCCGTCCCCGGCCCGGTTCTCCGTCCCGGCGGGGGCCGGGCGCAGCCAGATGTCCACGTCCAGGCCGCTCTGGTGGCTGGCGTGGCCGGAGGGCATGGGCCCGCCACGGGGCTGGGCCAGGTCGCCCACCAGCACCGGGCCGAGGCCCCGGCGCTGCGCCTCCCCGGCGAGGGTGCGCACGAAGCGGATGAGCTCGGGGTGGCCGAAGTAGCGGTGGCGGTAGGTGCGCATCACCCGGTAGCCGGCGCCGTCGGTCGGCAGCGCCTCGGCGCCGGCCAGGCAGCCGGCCGCGTAGCCGCCGACCACCTCGGGGGCGCCGCCCCGGGGTGCGTCCACCCGGCTCCAGGGGTTGTCCTCCGGCTCCGCCGCTGGCGTGGTGCCGATGAGGAGACAGAGACCCAGGGCGAGGGCGGTTCCGGTGTGCAGGGACATGGTCGATCCCCGAAGGACGGGCGATGTTGGGATCACTATAGCCCAGGAACATCCCGGGGACTGCAGCATAACCGGCGGGGATCGGGATGACGCGGAGCAGCCGCCCCGGCTTCAGTCCCTCGAATATCCCAGTAATGCGCTATGCTTCTCTGCATCGGGACAGAGCAGGCCTGAAATCCGGAACGGGAGGCGGCAGCCATGGCTGATTCTCACTGGAAGTGGACCGACCGGCAGGAGTCGCAGACCTTCGAGCAGCGCTACCAGGATGGCGATGCGCCCAGGGACGGCATGCGCGAGGAGGGCGACGAGACCCGCATCATCCCGCCCGGCACGCCGGCCGACGAACCCCATATCCGCATCGAGATGACGACCTGGTCGAATGTCGCCTGCACCCCGCCGCCGGACCTGGTCCTCGAGGAGTGCGACAAGTGCGACGGACATCGGCACCAGGTGAAGATCCTGTTCGGAGCCGTCGTGGGAACCCCGCCCGGCGGGATCCAGGGTCCGGGGGTGGGCGACCAGCAGCACGTGGACGAGGCCCATTACGGAAGGCATCTCGGCGAGCGGTATGTCAACGCACGCTGCCGCGGCGAGGAGATCAGCCGCAGCCACCTGACCTGGACGGAAAGCGGTCGCACGGACGTCGTGTGGAAGCAGCGCACGGTGGACCACGTGAAGAACGGCTTTGTCTGGATCGGCGATATCGGCAACAACCCGTGCGCCGGGCGCAAGGAGGTCGAAGAGCATCTCGATCCGGATTGGTTCGAAGGCGAGGGCGCCGGGCAGCGCAAGGTCTGATCGTATCGGGTGCACCGGAAAGGGAGGCCATGGCTTGGCGACGTGGCGCACGGACCTTCAGCGCTGGAGCTGGGCGGAGGGCGACACCGCCCCGATCCGCTACTGCTTCGTCGACCCGCCCACGGGCGGCGATCATCCCCGTCGCGCCTGGTCGGCCGCCGAGAAGGGTGCGGCCCGGCACGCCATCGGCGAGTGGAACGAGGCCCTGAAGGCATTTGCCCGGCGCAACGGACGTACCGGGACGGACCGCGTCACCGAGGCCGCCGCCGGCCAGCGCTGCGATGTCACCCTGCGCTGGGAGGATTCCCGCTTTTTCCGGGACTACCGGGTGCGTGATACGGCGACCGGCAAGGCCACCCATGGCATCGACCTCACCGGTACGCCGGCGTATGCCGATCGTGCTGGCGGCGGGTCACTGGAACCGGTACGCGGCAACCCGCTGACGCCTTTCACACCCGGCCGCGATACGGCGCGCTATCCGCGGGGTGAAATCTACTTCAACACCGAGCCCTACGCGTCCATCTCCGATTTCAAGGGCTGGTTCGTCGACCCGACGCCGGATCGCGACGAGGAGTTCGAGGCGGTGGAGTCGGACACCCTGCCGCCCTATCGCAAGCTGCAGGCACGGCGCGGCGGACCGGCCGACGACCGCATCGACTTCTACACGGCGGCCAAGCACGAGTTCGGGCACATGCTGGGTCTCGGCCACCGCGGCAAGGCGGGCGCCAACGGCGACCGCGGGCAGGTGATGGCCTCCGGCGCCGGGGCCCAGGAGCGGCGCCACCAGCTCCCCATCCTGAAATGGATGGAAAACGAGCGGCGTCACCTCACGGCCGGGGACATCGCCCTGCTGGAAAAGCACTACCGCCGCGAGCTCGGGCCGCGAAGACCGCCGGTGTGGCGGATCGTGCTGGGCGTGGCGGCGGCCGTCGTGTTGATTGCCCTGCTCGTCCTTGCCGTACGCGGGGGGAATTGACAACGCACTGCCAGCAGGAGGCCCAGCCATGGAAAAGACCGGGAAGCCCATCAGTGAACATTCCATCTGCACCGACACGAAGTATTCCGCCCGCTGGCGTAACGCCGCCATCGACGGCAGTGTCTGCGCCCGTGACGCCGCCGGGGCGCGCGCCGCCATCTCCGACGCGCAGGTGAGCCGTGACGCGCGCCGCGCCGCGGGCCGTGCCGCCGCGGCGCAACTCGCCTGCGACGAGCTTCCCTGCCCGGTGGGCCCCTGTTCGCAACAGGGTGCGCGGGTCGACAACCTGTCGCGCCGGGAGCAGCCCTACAACATCCGCGATACCGGTGAGCGGGGCGATTGCGCCGCGAACGAAACGCGCTGGACCTACCGCGTCCGCATCGACGCGGACATCGAGGTCCAGTGCGATTGTCCGCAACCGGCATGATCTCCGGCCGCGTGTCCCCGCACCGCCCAACCGCCCGGCGCCATGGTGTCGCCGTGTCGGGAAAGGGTCCGGCCCCTCAGGCGGGAATGAAGCGCAGCGCCAGGCCGTTGTTGCACCAGCGCTGGCCGGTGGGCTGCGGGCCGTCGTCGAACACGTGGCCCTGGTGCCCGCCGCAGCGGATGCAGTGGTACTCGGTGCGCGGGATGATCATGCGCCAGTCGCGCTTGGTGCCGACGTGATCCGGGATGTGGGTGAAGAAGCTCGGCCAGCCGGTCCCGCTGTCGTACTTCATCTGCGAGCTGAACAGCGGCAGGCCGCAGCCGGCGCAGACGAAGAGGCCGGGGCGCTTCTCGCGGTCGAGCGGGCTCGAGCCGGCCCGTTCGGTTCCCTCCTCGCGCAGGATCCCGTAGCGCTCGGGCGGCAGGATCTCCTTCCACTCCGCCTCGGTGCGCTTCAGCGGGGCGGTGGAGGTGGCTACCTCGGCACCCTCGGCGAGCAGCGCGCGCCAGTTGTTCCGGATCTCCTCGAGCGGAATCCCGTGGGTCGCATCACCCATCCGCGCCGCGCGTCCGGCGCCCGGCAGTAGGGCCAGCAGCGACGTGCCCGCCAGCGTGTACAGGAATTTCCGTCGCTTCATGATCGTGTCCTCGGTCTTGTCCGGGCAGGGGGCCCCACGCGCACACTGCCCACGAGGCGCCCTGCAATAGTCGATTAACCCATGAGACCGGGGAACGGCGCGAATGTTTTCAGCCGCCTGCGGTCGGGCGGCGGATGGGGCCGCTGCTGATCCTGTCCTCCGGCGCCTCCCTCGAGGGCGCGGGGAGATCGCGGCGGAGCGCTGCCCCGGGGAGGATTTCACGGCCATTGGCCGGGGCCTGTGGGAGGCCCGCCCTCGGGGCGATTTGTTTTCACCCGTGCCGGGGGAATCCGGCCGGCCGTGCCCCGCCCTGTGTCAAGGCGGCCTGACCGCTGACCGCTGTAAATCATTTCCCTTGCCCGTTCTCTCTCCGTTCTATATTCTCCAACGGAGAACCGAAGGAGAACGCGCCCATGTCCGCCCCTGCCGATGAGCTCCCGTCCCCGGCGGAACCGCCCGCCCGCCCGCGCCTCGATGCCGGCCAGCTCGCCGCTGTTCTGAAGCGGGAGGGCGCCGGCCGGATTACCGGGGAGCTGGTGATTCCCGCCCGCCCGGCCCGCCACGCGCCGCTGCCCCCGGAGCTCGACCCGCGCCTGGCCCGGGCGCTGGCGGCGCGGGGCATCGAGCGGCTCTACAGCCACCAGGCGGAGAGCTGGGGCCACGTGCGCGCCGGGCGCCACACGGTGGTGGTGACCCCCACCGCCTCGGGCAAGACCCTGTGCTACAACCTGCCGGTCCTGCAGGCGGCCCTGGAGGCGCGGGCCAAGGCGCTCTACCTGTTTCCCACCAAGGCCCTGTCCCAGGACCAGGTGGCCGAGCTCAACGAGCTGAACGCCGCGGGCGCGCTCGGCATCCGCGCCTTCACCTTCGACGGCGACACCCCGGGCGACGCCCGCAAGGCGGTGCGCACCCGCGGCGACATCGTGGTCACCAACCCGGACATGCTCCACCAGGGCATCCTGCCCCACCACACCAAGTGGGCCCAGTTCTTCGAGAACCTGCGTTTCGTGGTCATCGACGAGCTGCACACCTACCGCGGCGTGTTCGGCTCCCACGTGGCCAACGTGCTGCGGCGGCTGCGCCGGGTGTGCCGCTTCTACGGCGTGGACCCGGTGTTCATCGCCAGCTCCGCCACCATCGCCAACCCCGGCGAGCTGGCCACGGGGCTCGTGGGCGCGCGGGTGGCGGCGGTGACCGAGAGCGGCGCGCCCCAGGGCGCCCGCCACCTGTTGTTCTGGAACCCGCCGGTGGTGAACCCGGATCTCGGCATCCGCGCCTCCAGCACCTCCCAGACCACGCGCCTGGCCCGGCAGACGGTGGAGGCGGGCCTGAAGACCATCGTCTTCGCCCGCTCGCGCCTGACCGTGGAGGTGATCACCAAGTACCTCAAGGACACCTTCGATGCCGACCCGCGCCGGCCGCCGCGGGTGCGTGCCTACCGGGGCGGCTACCTGCCCACCGCCCGCCGCGACACCGAGCGTCGCCTGCGCGCCGGCGGGGTGGATTGCGTGGTCTCCACCTCGGCGCTGGAGCTGGGGGTGGACATCGGCAGCCTCGACGTCTGCCTGCTCAACGGCTACCCCGGCACCGTCGCCGGCACCTGGCAGCGGCTCGGCCGGGCCGGGCGGCGCAACCGCGCCAGCCTCGGCGTCCTGGTGGCGGGCAGCGATCCCCTGGACCAGTACGTGATCCGCAACCCGGAGTTCTTCCTCGGCGCCGACCCGGAGCACGCCCGCATCGACCCCGACCAGCTCCTGATCCTGCTCGACCACGTGCGCTGCGCCGCCTTCGAGCTGCCCTTCGGCGAGGGCGAGCGCTTCGGCGCCGGGCCGCCCGGGGAGCTGCTCGCCTACCTGGAGGAGGAGGGGGTGCTGCACCGCGAGGGGGGAAGCTGGCACTGGATGGCCGACAGCTACCCCGCCAACGCCGTCTCCCTGCGCTCGGTGGCGGAGGGGAACTTCACCGTCATCGACACCACCGGTGGCGGCCAGGAGGTCATCGCCGAGGTGGACTTCTCCAGCGCCCCCATGACCCTCTACGAGGGCGCCATCTACCTGGTGCAGGCCCGGCCCTGGCAGGTGGAGCGACTCGACTGGGAGGGGCGCAAGGCGTTCGTGACCCGCACCCGCGCCGACTACTACACCGACTCCATCGACTACACCCGGCTCAAGGTCCTGGACCGGTTCGCCGGCAGCGGCGCGGGGGGCTCCGCCTGCGCCCACGGCGAGGCGCACCTGGTGCGGCGCATGGCCGGCTACAAGAAGATCCGCTACTACACCCACGAGAACGTGGGCTACGGCCCCATCAACCTCCCCGACCAGGAGCTGCACACCACCGCAGTGTGGTGGCAGCTCGACGCCGGTGCCCTGGAGGCGGCCTTCCCGAGCCGCGAGCAGGCGCTGGACGGCTTCCTCGGCGCGGCCTACGCGCTGCACCACGTGGCCGCCCTGCAGAGCATGGCCGAGCTCCACGATCTGGGGCGCGCGGTGGGCGACGGCCAGGGCACCTGGTTCGCCGCCGTGGACGCCCAGGGCCGGGGCGGCGCGCGCACCCTGAGCGGCGAGGCGGTGGACCTGCAGGCGCCGGACCGCCGCTTCCAGCCGGCGGTGTTCCTCTACGACAACTACCCGGGCGGCATCGGCCTTTCCGCGCCGCTCTACGACCGCCGCCGGGAGGTGGTGGAGGGGGCCCGCGCCCTGGTGCGGGGCTGCGACTGCCGCCACGGCTGTCCCGCCTGCGTGGGGCCGATCCTGGCCTCCGACCAGGTGCGCGGCTTCTCGCCGCGGCAGGCGGCGCTGCGGCTGCTGGACCTGCTGGCGGCGGCGCCGGCGTGAGCACGGTGCCGGCGGATGTCCGTTAGGAACCGCCTCGACCGGCTGCGCCGGCAGGGCGGGGCGGCCGCCCCGTCCCCGCTCCCGCTGGCGGAGCGGCTGGCGCGCCTGGGGCCGGCGCGCCGGGAGACCGGCGTGCGGGATAGTGCCCGGCCCGGCGACGCCGAGCTCGCCGGGCGCTGCGGCGGCGAGTGCATCGCGCCGGGGGTCATCCGCCTGGTCGAGACCGTCGCGCCGGCCGCGTTGCACGGCCGCCTGGCCCTGTCCGAGACCATCCGCTGGCGGCCGGCGGACGAGGGCCCCGCGGCGGGATACGGGGGTGCGCCGCTGACCCTGGTGGACACCGAGACCACGGGCCTGGCCGGGGGCACCGGCACCCTGGTGTTCCTGCTCGGCCTGCTGCGGATCGAGGCCGGGACGCTCCGCCTGACCCAGTTGCTGCTGACCGGCTTCCACGGCGAGAGGGCCTTCGTCGAGGCCGCGGAGGGGGAGCTGAAGGGCACCGCGGGCTTGGTGAGCTACAACGGCAAGGCCTTCGATATCCCCCTGCTCAGCGCCCGCTGCCGCCTCACCCGGCGCCCGGATCCCTGGAGCGGGCTGCCCCACCTGGACCTGCTGCACCCGGTCCGCCGGCTGTTCGCGGACCGCTGGCCCGACTGCCGCCTGGCGACCGCGGAGCGCCGCCTGCTCGGGTTCGAGCGGGTGGGCGACCTGCCCGGGTCCGAGGCCCCGGCCGCCTGGTTCGACTGGGTCCGGCGGGGCGATTGGCGGCGGCTGCCCGACGTGGCGCGCCACAACCGCTGGGACCTGCTCTCCCTGGCGGGCCTGCTGCCGGTCCTGGAGCGGGCCTGGAGGGCGCCGGGGGAGTGGGGCGGCAGTCCGCTCGCCGTGGCCCGCGCCCATCTCGCCGGGGGGCGGGAGTCGGCGGCCCTCGCGCTGCTGGGGCAGGCGCGGGCGACGCTGGACGCGGAGGGACTCCTGCTGCTGGCCCGGATCCATCGCCGCCGCGGGCAGTGGCGGGAGGCGCTGGCCATCTGGCAGCCCCTCGCCGAGGCCGGCCACCCCGAGGCCGTGGAGCGGCTGGCCAAGTATCACGAGCACGTGGCCCGGGATTTCACGGCGGCGCTGCGCTGGACGCGCCGGCTGCTGGAACTGCAGGGAGGCACGCCCGAACACCGGCGCCGGGCGGAGCGGCTGTGCGGCCGCCTCGCCGGCGCCGCCGCCACAGTCCCGGTTCCGTAGGGAACGGACTCCGGCGGCGAGCGGCCCGGCCCCGCTGCCCCCCGTCCTCCCATGGCAGCGGCCTCCAGCCGCGAACCGGCATGGCGCACCTGCGGGGGAGCAGGCCCTCATGGGCGGTTCCCGCCGGAAAAGTTGTCCACAGAATCTGTGGATAACTTTGTGGATGATTTATGGAAACCGGACCGCAGCCCACGCCAGCGCGTACCGGGTAACAGAATGTTCAAAATTTAACCGTCAAGCCCGAATACGAAAAATCAAGTAGTTACGCTACTGTTGTCGATACTTTCTCATGAGTTCCCTCTATTTGCCCGTTCCGGCGCGATGTCATAAAACCCGTTGTGCATAAGCACATGCGCCCGGCGCCGGAGTGACGCACTGCAGTAGTCGGGCAAGCGCGGTGCGGTTATAGTTGCCCTGTCAATATTTCCGGCATCGACCGCCCCCCTGCAACCGGCTGGAGCCCACATGTCAACTGCCCATCCGCCGCCGCTGCGACTCGCCTGGACCGTCTGGGGTCTGGGTGCCGCGCTCTACCTGATCGGCTTCTACCAGAGGGTGGCGCCGGGGGTCATCACCGGCGAGCTGATGACCGACTTCGGCCTCGGCGCGGCGGCGCTCGGCAACCTGTCCGCGTTCTACTTCTACAGCTACGTGGCCATGCAGGTGCCCACCGGGCTGCTGGCCGACCACTGGGGTCCCCGCCGCCTGCTGACCCTCGGCGCCATCGTGGCGGGCGCGGGGACGCTGGTCTTCGCCCTGGCGCCGAACCTGTTCTGGGCCGGGGCCGGACGCCTGCTGGTGGGCGGCTCCGTGGCGGTGGCCTTCGTGGGCATGCTCAAGCTCGCCGGCCACTGGCTGCCGCCGCGCCAGTTCGCCCTGGCCTCCGGCATGGCGCTGTTCTGCGGCATCATCGGCGCGGTTTTCGCCGGGGTGCCGCTGCGGCTGCTGGTGGACGCCTTCGGCTGGCGGCCGGTGATGGGGGTCTCCGCCGCCGTCACCCTGGCGGTGGCCGCCGGCATCTGGTGGGTGGTGCGCGACGACCCCTCGGAGCGCGGCTTCGCCAGCCATGCTCCCACCGCCCGCGCCGCCGATGCCGCCACCCGCGTGGGCAACGGTGTGCTGGCGGGCATCCGCGAGGTGCTGGGCTATCGCAACACCTGGCTGCTCTACCTGGTGCCGGGCGGCATCGTGGGCAGCGTGCTGGCCTTCGCCGGCCTCTGGGGCGTGCCCTACCTGACCACCCATTACGCCCTCGACCGGACCACGGCGGCGGCGGTGTGCTCGGCGCTGCTGGTGGCCTGGGCGGTCGGCGGCCCGGCCTTCGGCTGGCTCTCCGATCACCTCGGGCACCGCAAGCCGCTGTATGTCATCGGCTGCGCGGGGATGCTGGCGGCCTGGGCCGTGGCGCTGCTGGTGCCCGGACTGCCGGTGTGGGGCCTGGTCAGCCTGCTGGTGGTGGCGGGCTTTCTCTCCGGCAACATGATCATCGGCTTCGCCTTCGCCAAGGAGTCGGTGCCCGCCCGGCTGTCGGGGACCGTGTCGGGGGTGGTCAACATGGGGGTGATGATGGGCCCCATGCTCCTGCAGCCGGGGGTGGGCTGGATGCTCGACCGGGCCTGGGGGGGCGAGCTGCGGGAGGGCGTCCGGATCTACGACCTCGCGGCCTACCGCGGCGGCTTCGCCCTGATGCTCGGCTGGCTCGCCCTGTCCCTGGTCCTGGTGCTGTTCACCCGCGAGAGCCACTGCAGGCAGACCCCGTGAGCGCCACCGGCATCGCGCCCGCCGCCCGGCCCTGGTCCACCTACGGCCTGCTGACCCTGGCGGCGGTCTTCTGGGGCGGAACCTTCGTCGCCGGGCGGCTGGTGTCCGCGGAGATCGGGCCCTTCTCCGCCGCCTTCGTCCGCTTCCTGCTGGCCAGCCTGCTGCTCGCCGGGCTGCTGCTGCGCCAGGGCAACGGCCTCGGCCGGCTGCGCCCGCGGCAGTGGGGCGCGGTGGTGCTGCTGGGGGCCACCGGGGTGTTCGCCTACAACGTGCTGTTCTTCACCGGGCTGCGCACGGTGGAGGCGGGGCGGGCGGCGGTGATCATCGCCGGCAACCCCATCTTCATCGCCCTGTTCTCGGCGCTCCTGTTCGGCGAACGGCTCAACCTCGCCAAGGGGATCGGCATCGTCCTCTCCGTGGCCGGGGCGGTGACCGTCATCTCCCGCGGCGATCCCCTCGCCCTGGTGCAGGGCGAGGTGGGCTACGGCGAGCTCGCGATTCTCGGCTGCGTCGCCAGCTGGGTCACCTACACCCTGCTCGGCAAGCGGGTCATGTCGGGCCTGAGCGCCCTGGAGGCGGTCTCCTACTCCTGCATGGCCGGGACCGCGCTGCTGCTGCTGCCGGCCTGGCACGAGGGCCTGGGCGCGGCGCTGGGGCGCCTCAGCACCACGGGCTGGGGCGCGCTGTTTTACCTGGCCTTCTTCGGCACCGTGCTCGGCTTCGTCTGGTTCTACCAGGGGGTGCGCACCATCGGCCCCGCCCGGGCCGGCCTGTTCATCAACTTCGTACCGGTCAGTGCCGTGATCGCCGGGGGGCTGCTGCTCGACGAACCCGTCACCCTGTCGCTGCTGGTGGGCGGCGGGCTGGTCCTGGGCGGGCTGATCCTGGCCAACCGCTTCGGCTGATTCCATCACCGGGAGACGCGACATGGCAGACAACGACGAGGGCTACCGCCACACCTGGCTCGACGGCAGCGCGTGCCCCTGGCCCGCGGGCAAGGTGGTCTGCGTGGGCCGCAACTATCTGGACCACATCCGGGAGCTGGGCAATCCGATCCCCGAGCGGCCGGTGCTGTTCATGAAGCCGAGCACCGCCCTGGCGCCCCTGGAGCGTCCCCTGGCGCTGCCGGCCGGGGAGGGGGCCTGCCACCACGAGGTGGAGCTGGCGATCCTCATCGGCGCGCGCCTCAGCGCGGCCGACGTGGCGGCCGCGCGGGCGGCGGCGGCCGGCTACGCCATCGCGCTGGACCTGACCCTCCGGGACGTGCAGCAGTACCTGAAGGAGCGCGGCCAGCCCTGGGAGCTGGCCAAGGCCTTCGACGCCAGCTGCCCCATCTCGCCGTTCGTGGGCGCCGATGCGCTGGAGCCCGACGCCGCCACGCTGGAGCTGCGCATCAACGGCGAGGTGCGCCAGCGGGGCTCCACCCGCCAGATGATGCGCCCGGTTTTCGAGCTGGTGGCGACCATCAGCCGCCATTTCACCCTGCTACCCGGCGATGTGGTCCTGACGGGCACGCCCGCCGGAGTCGGTCCCCTCGCTCCCGGCGACCGGCTGGAGCTGGTGCTGGACGGACGCTACCGCTTCGCCACGGCGGTGGCATCCCGGGCAGGGGGGGATGGACCGGAAGCGGGCGCGGGTTGACGGGGATCGGCAATGGGGTCTAATAATTTAGTAATCCACTCGGATAAACGGACCCCGAACCCATGATCGACCCGACCCGTCGCGACCACACCCCGGCTGCCCTGGCCACGGACGCCTCCTGGCTGGCCCGCCGGCTCGAACCCCTGGAGGGCATCGGCCTGCTCCTCCTGCAGTGGCTGATCGCCATGGCCCTGTTCGGCGGCATCACGCTGCTCATCCTGGGGCTGTCGGTCTGGAGCCCCTGGCCCTTCCTCGCCGGCCTGATGGCCCTGCGGGGCTACTTCTACCTCCACCGGGTGGCCGGCGAGCTGCTGGAGGAGTGAGATTGTTTTCAACGCAAAGGCGCAAAGACGCGAAGGGATAAGGGATAAGGGATAAAGGTGAAGGGATAAAGGTCTACGTCTACCCCCTCCGATTCGCCGTACACATTTGTTTCCTGATGTTCTTGGCGCCTTTGCGTTGAACCCCCCTCACGGCCTCATCACGCCCCGGGCGATCAGGGCGTGCAGGGCCAGGCCGGCGATGAACGCCGCGCCCACGTTCCACAGGGCGAGGGCGGTGGTGACCAGGGCCACGAAGCGGGGGCCCCGTTCCTCGCCCAGGCGACCGGCGCCCAGCGCCAGCTGGGTGCCGGCGAGGAACAGGATGACGCCGAGGACCGCCGCCGGAAAGGCGGCCATGAAGGACACCACCGCGTCGCCGAGAAACAGCGCCAGCAGCAGCAGGAGGCTCCCGAGAATGATGGGGGCGCCCCCGGTGTGGGCGCCGAAGCGCACGTGGCCGGCCATGCCGCCCGCGCCGTGGCACATGGGCACGCCGCCCACCAGCGGGGCGGCCAGGTTCATCGCCGCCGTGGACAGCGCCACCCCGCGGTGCCGGACGGGGCGGTCGGGAAACAGGCGGTTGTTCTCGTCGGTCACGGCGATGAGGGCATTGCCCAGGGTCAGCGGCAGCTGCGGCAGGGCGAGGAACAGCGCGCCGACGGCCAGGTCGTCGAGGGTGATGGACCCCAGCTCCGGGCTCGGCAGATGGAGCCCGGGGCGCAGGGCGAGCAATTGCCCCATGAGCCCCGGTTCGAGCAGGAGGGCGGTGATGCCGCCGATCAGCAGCAGGGCGAACATGGCCGGCAGGCGCCGGCTGTCGAGCAGCGGCAGGCTGGCGGCCAGGGCCGCCAGCGCCAGCCACCAGGTGTCGAGCATGAGCTCGATCCCCCGGCCCATGAAGCCCAGTCCGAGCCCCAGCACGATCCCGGCCACCACCGGCCGCGGCGTGAGCCGGGCGAGGCGTTCGGCGATGCCGGTGAGGGCCAGCAGCAGCCACACCAGCCCGGTGACGAAGCCGGCGGCGTAGACCGCCCCCGGCGTGAAGATCACGCCGCCGGCGGCCTGGGCGGTGGCGGCCGCCCCGATGGCCTTCATGGGCTGGACCGGGAACGGCGTCCGGCGCAGCAATCCATTGGCCACCAGGGCGATCCCGAACCCGATCAGGATGCCCACCGGGTCCATCCCGAGCAGGGTGACGTAGGCCACCACGAAGGGAATCAGGGTGCCGAGGTCGCCGAAGGCGCCGGCCCATTCGCGGCTGTCGAAACGGTTGTTCCCCACCAGTCGGCGCCAGGTCCTTCGCCACTCCCCGGTATCCATGTTTTTCCCATCCGGCCTGTTATGATTCACTACTCGCGGCAGGGTATCGCACCCCGCCGTCTGGGTGGCGAACCGTGCGCCCTCACAGACTACAACGACAGCGAGGAGGAGCCATGCAGAAAGAGAAGAAACCGGGGTTCACCACCATCGATCACGTGCTCATCGCCATCGGCACCCTGCTGGTGGGCCTGGGTGCGGTACTGGTCTACGGCGCTGCGCCCATGGGATGGGTGATGATGGTCGCCGGCTTCGCGCTGTCCGCGGGCGTGTCCGCCAGCGTCATCCTGCGCGCCCGGCGCGGAGGCTGACTCCGCGCCGGGGCCTGCCGCTCCTCAGTGATCGAGGATCTGGCTCAGGAACAGCTTGGTGCGGTCCGACTGCGGATTGTTGAAGAACTCCTCGGGCGCGTTCTGTTCGATGATCTCGCCCCCGTCCATGAAGATGACCCGGTTGGCGACGGTCTTGGCGAAACCCATCTCGTGGGTGACGCAGATCATCGTCATGCCGCTCTCCGCCAGCTCGATCATGACGTCCAGCACCTCCTTGATCATCTCCGGGTCGAGCGCCGAGGTGGGCTCGTCGAAGAGCATGATCTTGGGGTTCATGCACAGGCTGCGGGCGATGGCCACGCGCTGCTGCTGACCGCCGGAGAGCTGGCCCGGGTACTTGAGGGCCTGCTCCGGGATCTTCACCCGCTCCAGGTACTGCATGGCGATGTGCTCGGCGTCCCGGCGCGGCATCTTGCGCACCCACAGCGGCGCCAGGGCGCAGTTCTCCAGCACCGTCAGGTGGGGGAAGAGGTTGAACTGCTGGAAGACCATGCCCACCTCGCGGCGGATCTTCTCGATGTGCTTGATGTCCCCGGTCAGCTCCACGCCGTCGACGACGATCTGGCCGGTCTGGTGCTCCTCCAGCCGGTTGATGCAGCGGATGAGGGTCGACTTGCCGGAGCCCGACGGGCCGCAGATGACGATGCGCTCGCCCTTGTTGACGGTCAGGTTGATGTCCTTGAGGACGTGGAACTGGCCGTACCACTTGTGCACCTGGCGCATCTCGATCATGACCTCGTCGGAGATCATCATGCCGGGGGTGCCGTGGGCCGTTTCCTGGTTCATGGGTTATTCCTCCACAGGCGATCAGCGGGCGTGGCCCGTATGCAGGCGGCGCTCGAGCGCCTGGCTGTAGCGAGACATGCTGAAGCAGAAGATCCAGAACACCGCGGCGGTGAAGACGTAACCCTCCACCGAGAAGCCGAGCCACTTGGGATCGGCCAGGGCCAGCTGGATGATGGCCAGCAGGTCGAACAGCCCGATGATGAGCACCAGCGTGGTGTCCTTGAACAGGGCGATGAAGGTGTTGACGATGCCGGGAATCACCAGCTTCAGCGCCTGGGGCAGGACGACCAGGGCCATCGTGCGCCAGTAGCCCAGCCCCAGGGCCGCGGCCGCTTCGTACTGTCCCTTGGGGATGGCCTGCAGCCCGCCGCGTACCACCTCCGCCATGTAGGCGGACTGGAACATGATGATGCCGATCAGCGCCCGCAGGAGCTTGTCGAAGTTCACCCCCTCGGGGAGGAACAGGGGCAGCATCACCGAGGACATGAACAGCACGGTGATGAGCGGCACGCCGCGCCAGAACTCGATGAAGGCGATGGAGAGCGCCTTGACGATGGGCATCTGGGAGCGCCGTCCCAGCGCCAGCACGACGCCGATGGGCAGGGCGGCGACGATGCCCACGCCGGCCAGGACCAGGGTCAGCAGCAGCCCGCCCCACTGGTCCGTCTCCACCAGCTCCAGCCCGAAGCTGCCGCCGAGGAACAGGTAGTAGGCGATCACCGGGTAGCCCAGCAGCAGGAAGGCGCTGAGCCACCCCTTCCAGCGGAAGGCGCGGATGAACAGCGGGATCGTCAGGACGATCAGCAGTCCGAAGGCGAGGTTCACCCGCCAGGATTCGGCCTCGGGGTAGAAGCCGTACATGAACTGGTAGAAGCGCACCTGGACGAAGACCCAGCAGGCGCCGCCGCCGGTGCAGTCCTCGCGGCCGGTGCCGGACCAGTCGGCATCGATGAACGCCCACTGGATGGCCGGCGGCAGCAGCAGCCAGAGCAGGTAGAGGGCGAACAGGGTGAGCGCCGTATTCGGCAGCGACGAGAAGAGGTTGCGGCGCATCCAGCCGATCACGCCCACGCTGATGATGGGCGGCGGCAGGTCGGGTTGGGGGACGTGGGTCGCGGGCATGATCTATCGCTCCACCAGTGTCTTGCGCTTGTTGTACCAGTTCATCAGCAGGGAGATGACCAGGCTGATGGTGAGGTAGACCCCCATGGTCATGGCGATGACCTCCACCGCCTGGCCGGTCTGGTTCAGGGTCGTGCCGGCGAACACCGAGACCAGGTCCGGGTAGCCGATGGCCGTGGCCAGCGACGAGTTCTTGGTCAGGTTCAGGTACTGGCTGGTGAGCGGCGGGATGATGACCCGCATGGCCTGGGGGATGATGACCAGGCGCAGGGTGAGTCCGGGACGCAGCCCGAGGGCATGGGCCGCTTCGGTCTGGCCCTGGCTCACGGCGAGAATGCCGGCGCGGACGATTTCGGCGATGAACGCGGCGGTATAGATGGACAGCGCCACCAGCAGGGCCGAGAGCTCGGGAATGACGGGGATCCCGCCCTGGAAGTTGAACCCGCGCAGCTCCGGCAGCTCCCAGGCCAGCGGCGCGCCCGTGGCGAGGAAGGCCAGCAGGGGCAGTCCCAGGATGAGGCCGATGGAGGTGTAGATGGTGTGGAACTGCTGCCCGGTGGCCTCCTGCCGCCGGCGGGCCCAGCGGGCGATGAACATGCTCCCCGCGATGGCCGCGACCAGGGCCGCGAACACGTACCCGAAGCCCGGCTCGAACAGGGGGCGCGGCAGGTAGAGCCCGCGCAGGTTCAGGAATACCGCGCCACCGAGATCATAGCTCTGGCGCGGCGAAGGCAGGGCCCGCAGCACCGCGAAGTACCAGAAGAAGATCTGCAGCAGCAGGGGAATGTTGCGGAACAGCTCGACGTAGGCGGCCGCCAGCTTGGCGATGAGCCAGTTGCTGGAGAGCCGGGCGATGCCGATGACGAATCCCAGCAGGGTGGCCAGGGCGATGCCGAGCCCCGACACCAGCAGGGTGTTGAGCAGGCCGACGATGAAGGTACGGCCGTAGGTGGAGGTTTCGCTGTACTCCACCAGGGTCTGGATGATGCCGAAGCTGGCCTGGGAATCGAGGAATCCGAAGCCGGTGGTGATGCCACGCTTTTGCAGGTTGGTCAGGGTGTTGTCGAACAGGTAGTAGCCGAAGGCCGACACCGCGACCACGATAACGATCTGGAACACCAGCGCGCGGATGCGCGGATCGTTCCAGACCGGGGGTTTCGACGGAAGGTCGTCCTCGCGCGGGTCTGCCGCCATGGGTCAGGCTCCTGCGATTGCCGGAAAGGGGGAAGGGCGGCACACCCGGCAAGGGGTGCGCCGCCGCTTCAGCTGCATGTCGACGAGGTCAGCGGATGGGCGGCGCGTACTGCAGGCCGCCGTTCGTCCACAGGGCGTTCAGGCCGCGCTCGATGCCCAGCGGCGAGCCCTTGCCCACGTTGCGCTCGAACATCTCGCCGTAGTTGCCCACCTGCTTGACGATGTTGTAGGCCCAGTCGTTGGTCAGACCCATGCCCACGCCGATGTCGCCCTCGGTGCCGAGCAGGCGCTTGACGTTGGGATCGGTGCCGGTCCTCATCCCGTCCACGTTGGCGGAGGTGATGCCCAGCTCCTCGGCGTTGACCAGGGCGAACAGGGTCCACTTCACCACGTTGAACCACTGGTCGTCGCCCTGGCGGACCACCGGGCCGAGGGGCTCCTTGGAGATGACCTCGGGCAGCACCATGGCGCTGTTGGGGTCGGCCAGCTTGATGCGCAGGGCGTAGAGCTGGGACTGGTCGGAGGTGAGCACGTCGCAGCGGCCCGCCTCGAAGCCCTTGATGGTCTGGTCGGAGGTGTCGAACACCACCGGCTGGAACTCCATCTTCTTGGCGCGGAAATAGTCGGACAGGTTCAGCTCGGTGGTGGTGCCGGACTGGATGCAGACCGAGGCGCCGTTGAGCTCCAGCGCGCTCTTCACGCCGAGGTTCTTGCTCACCAGGAAGCCCTGGCCGTCATAGTAGTTGACGCCGGTGAAGTTGATGCCCAGCGAGGTGTCGCGGGTGGCGGTCCAGGTGGTGTTGCGGGAGAGCATGTCGATCTCGCCGGACTGCAGGGCGGTGAGTCGCTCCTTGGCGGTCAGCGGGGTGTACTTCACGGCATTGGCGTCGCCGAGCACGGCGGCGGCCACGGCGCGGCAGACATCCACGTCGATGCCGGTCCAGTTGCCCTTGTCATCGGCGGAGGAGAAGCCGGGGATGCCGGTGCTGACCCCGCACTGCACGTGACCTTTCTGCTTGACGGAATCCAGGGTGGCGCCGGCCTGGGCGGTGGTGCCTGCGGCCAGCAGGGCGAGAGCCGTACCAGCGGCAAGAAAACGCAGCTTGCTCATGTGTTTGAATCTCCGATCTGGACTGAATGAATGGTCGACCGTCAAGGTCGCGTGGAATCCCGATCCCACGGCGACGTTGCGGCAGGCCTGCTCATGCATCCGAACAGCAATTGTTATATATGGAAGTGGCCGATTGCGCGGCCGTTGTGCTGCTGGGCACTAAACTATTACGCGTTTGCCACGCACTGCAAGCAAATCGTAATGAAAGGCGGGCAAGACAATGGACGCGCGGAGGCGATTGTTCACAATGGTTCACAATGCAGCCGTGGCTTGCACCGGAATGGCTCACGGCCTGTGCGCCGCGGGACCCCCATGCTCCCGAATCGAGCAGGGCCGGGCAATCGGGTAATATGCCGTCCTCCATGCCGCTCCGTGCAGGCATGACGGCGCACGGTCCCGATTCAGGAAACACCAGGAGAGTTGAAGCCGATGCAGCATACGTTCTTCTTCGAGGAAGCGGTCTGGAGCGCCGAGGGCAACTACCACAGCGGCAGCGGCGCCGAGGTGGCGCTGGAGGGCGAGAGTCGCGTCGAGCATGAACCGGGGCTGTGGATCGTGAACACGGTCATGCAGGTGCGCGATCAGCCCTCCCAGTCCGTGTCCAGCCGCTACGAGATCGTGCCCATGCGCCCCGGCGGCAGCTCCACCCGCTGGCGCATGGAAAATCCCACCGTCGGCCGCGTGGAGGGAAAGTACGTGGTGGTGGAGGACACCCTCCTGTCCCTGTACCGCTCACCGGACGGGCGCCACAGCGGCACCGAGTGCCTGGTGCGGCTGGACGAGCGGCGCTATCTCAACCGCGGCACCCTGCTGCGGGCCGGCCAACTGGTCTCGTCCTGGGCAGTGGAGCTGATCCGCCGCTGAGGGCGGGGACGGCATCCCGGTTCGGCGGCGGCCGTCTCACTCCGGCAGCACCTTGCCCGGATTCATGATTCCGCGCGGGTCGATGGCCCGTTTCACCCGCTGCATCAGGTCCAGTTCCACCGGGCTCTTGTAGCGGGCCATCTCGCCCACCTTGAGCCGGCCCACCCCGTGCTCGGCGCTGAACGCCCCCCCCAGGGCGGCGACGATGTCGTGCACTTCGTGGTTGAGCCGCTCCCACAGGGCCAGGAACTCCTCCCGGTCCATGGACACCGGCTGGGAGAGGTTGTAGTGGATGTTGCCGTCACCCACGTGGCCGAAGGCGCAGGGGCGGATGCCGGGCACCAGTTCCGTTACCCGCGCGTCGGCCCGGCGGATGAGCTCCGGCACCCGCGACACCGGCACCGACACGTCGTGCTTGATGGACCCCCCCTCCAGGGGCTGGGCTTCCACCACCCCCTCGCGCAGGCGGCGGAAATCCTGCGCCTGCCCCTCGCTGGCGGCCAGGGCGGCGTCGGCCGCCAGCCCCCGTTCCCAGGCGCTCTCCAGCAGCCGCTGGAGACGGGCGGACATGCCGGCGTCCGGCTCGGTGCCGGCCAGCACCAGCAGCACGTACCACTCGTGGGCGGTGTCGAAGGGGTCGCGGCAGCCGGGCACGTGGCGGACGGCGAACTCCAGCGCCCGGCGGGACATCAACTCGAAGGTGGTCACCGCGTCACCGCTCATGCCCCGCGCCAGCGCCAGCAGCTCCAGCGCGGCGTCGAGATCGCGCAGGGCGACGAAGGCGGTCTGGATGTCCGCCGGCTCGGGGTAGAGTTTCATCACCGCCGCGGTGATCACCCCCAGGGTGCCTTCCGCGCCGATGAAGAGATCCCGCAGGTCGTAGCCGGTGTTGTTCTTACGCAGGGCGTTGAGGCCGTTCCACACCCGTCCGTCCGGCAGCACCACCTCCAGCCCCAGGGTGAGCTCGCGGGCGTTGCCGTAGCGCAGCACGTTGGTGCCGCCGGCATTGGTGGCCAGGCAGCCCCCCAGTTGGCAGCTCCCCTCCGCGCCGAGGCTCAGGGGGAAGAAGCGACCGGCCCCGCGCGCGGCCGCCTGCACGTCGGCGAGGATGCAGCCGGCATCGGCGGTCAGGGTGTAGTCGAGGGGATCGACGGTGCGGATACGGTTGAGTCGCTTCAGGTTGAGCAGGATCTCCCGGCCGTCGGGAGCCGGGGCGGCGCCGCCGCAACGGCCCGTGTTGCCGCCCTGGGGCACCACCCCGACCCGCTGCTCATGGCACAGCGCGAGTACCGCGGCCACCTCCCCGGTGGAGGCGGGCAGCACCACGGCGCGCGCCCGGCCGTGGTAGAGTCCCCGGCTCTCCTCGAGGTAGGGGGCCATGTCCGTCTCGGCGGTCACCAGCCCCCGGGGGCCCAGCGCCGCGGCGATGTTCTGCAGAATCTCGTTCACCGTCGTCCGTCCGGCAGCCAATGCACGCTGCTATTCTAGTGTACTGCGCCTTGTCCTGGCGTTTTCGGGGGACTCTGAATATACCTCCTGGCGTGTCGCGCTACACTAACGGGCATTTCCAGGTAATCGAACGCGGATTGCATCGGGTCCGTAATCACCGGGGACAGGGCCGTGCCGGGAGCGGGGGGAGGTCCGGAAGTCCCGCCGCGCCGCGCCTGGTGCAGGATGTGCCTGCCGGCCCGCCCCGGCGGGAACCGGCCCCACCCGGGTCCGATCCCGTGAATCCGCCGCCCGGACGGCAGCGAGCCCACAGGCTTCCTGGGGTTGAACTCGGCCCTTCTCTATCGCACCCTTGCACGTTTTTCGGAGTGTCACGGTATCCCATGCAGGCTCTCGTTCTGGACAACCTGACCAAGACCTACCCCAACGGCTTCACCGCCCTGCACGGCATCAGCCTGGCGGTGGAGGAGGGGGATTTCTTCGCCCTGCTCGGACCCAACGGCGCCGGCAAGTCCACGGCCATCGGCATCGTCACCTCCCTGGTGAACAAGTCCGGGGGCACGGTGAGCGTGTTCGGCCACGACCTGGACCGCGACCTCAACGCGGTGAAGAGCTGCATCGGGCTGGTGCCGCAGGAGTTCAACTTCAACGTCTTCGAACCGGTGGTGGAGATCGTGGTCAACCAGGCCGGCTATTACGGCATCGATCGGGAGACCGCCTTCGAGCGGGCCGAGGAGTATCTCAAGCGCCTGGGGCTGTGGGAGAAGCGCCGGGAGATGGCGCGCAACCTCTCGGGCGGCATGAAGCGCCGGCTGATGATCGCCCGGGCGCTGGTGCACCGTCCGCGGCTGCTGATCCTCGACGAGCCCACCGCCGGGGTGGACATCGAGATCCGCCGATCCATGTGGGCGTTCCTGCGCGACATCAACCGCCAGGGCACCACCATCATCCTGACCACCCACTACCTGGAGGAGGCCGAGAGCCTGTGCCGGAACGTGGCCATCATCGACCACGGGCGCATCATCGAGAACACCTCGGTGAAGTCCCTGCTGGCCACCCTGCAGATGGAGACCTTCGTGCTGGATCTCGCCAACCCGCTGCACGAGACGCCCGATCTGCCCTGCTACGCCAGCCGGCTGGCGGACCCCTATACCCTGGAAGTGGACGTGGACAAGCACCAGGGGCTCAGCGCGCTGTTCGTGGCGCTGGATCGCCTGGGCATCCACGTCGCCTCCATGCGCAACAAGACCAACCGCCTGGAGGCCCTGTTCATGGGCCTGCTCGAGAACAGCGCCGCCCAGCGATGAGCGCCTTCGCTCCCGAGCGGGGACACAATCACACGCCTGAGTAGACCCCTATGGATCTCCGTCAGCAGTACCACGCCTTCAAGACCATCGTTCTCAAGGAGTTCCTGCGCTTCATCCGCATCTGGCCGCAGACCGTCGTGCCGCCGGCGGTGACCATGGGGCTCTACTTCATCATCTTCGGCAACCTCATCGGCCGCCGCATCGGCGAGATGGGCGGGCAGCCCTATATCGACTTCATCGTGCCCGGGCTGATCCTGATGTCGGTGATCAACAACGCCTACTCGAACGTGGTCTCCTCCTTCTTCAGCTCCAAGTTCCACCGCCACATCGAGGAGATGGTCGTCTCGCCGACCCCCAACTACGTCATCCTCACCGGTTTCATCGCCGGCGGGGTGGCCCGCGGCCTGGTGGTGGGCGTGGTGGTCACCGGCGTGTCGATGTTCTTCACCGAGCTGCGGATCCACCATTTCGGGGTCATGCTGGTGGTCGTGCTGCTCACCGCCACGCTGTTCGCCCTCGGCGGGTTCATCAACGGCATCTACGCCCGCACCTTCGACGCCATCTCCATCGTCCCCACCTTCATCCTGACCCCGCTCACCTATCTCGGCGGCGTCTTCTACTCCATCGACATGCTGCCCGGGTTCTGGCAGCAGGCCTCGCTGGCCAATCCCATCCTCTACATGATCAACGCCTTCCGCTACGGACTGGTGGGCGTCTCCGACATCCCCATCGGCACCGCGCTCGGCATCATCATCGCCTTCGTCGTGGTGCTCTATCTCTTCGCCCTGCGCCTGCTCAACCGCGGCGTGGGCATCCGGCACTGACGGGAAAGAACCGGAATCGACAGGATTCACAGGATTAACAGGATTGAAGGGCAAAAAAGGACAAGAGGATATTCATCCGCAGATTGCACAGGTTACGCAGATTGGTTGGTTCAGACCGTTGTATGGCTGCGCGGGTGTGGTGGCACAGGGCGTGCCGCTTGCCAGCAGCATGAAACAGTCTTAATCCTGTTCATCCCGTAAATCCTGTCTATTCATCCTTTTCCTTCTCTCTCCGTCTAGCGGTCATCCAGGCAGCGACGACGAGGACGGGGCGCCGTTCCGCGTAGGCGCGCCCGCCCCCGGGCCGCTTTGGAAGCGTCAGCAGAAATCCGGGACCGTTCCGGGAGTCCCCGCCGGGCCCGGGATCACCGGGCAGTGCCTGCGCTCGGTCGCCGGCGGCGTGCCGCGGGGGCCGGGCCAGTTGGGGGAAACCCTGGCGCGCATGCGGATCAGGAGCGGCGATTCGAAGGCACCGGTCTCGCGGTCGATGCGCTGCTGCTCGGCCGGCGCCGCTGTCTGTCCGGCATCCGGCGAGTCACCCTCCGCGGCGGTCGCGACGGAGGCCGAGGCCAGCAGGAGGCCGCAGCAGAGAACCCGGAGGAACCGGGTGGGAAGGGCGGACGGGGTGGGGCTGGCGGCGGTCATGTGGGTGATTCCCTAGAAGCTGTATCCGAGGACGAAGGTCACGATGTTCCTGTCGTAATCCAGGATCGTGTAGTTCGAATCCTCTCTTCGATGGCTGTAGGAGAGGCTGGCACTGAGCCGGTCGCTGATCGGCCGCGAGAGCGCGATCGAGCCGCCACGAATGTCGGTCTCGCGCTCGCCCTGGTTGCCCTGGAAGTCCGGATATTCCTCCCGGCCCACATAGCCGGAGAACTCCAGGGTGAATGCCTCCGGCAACGCGAGCGAGAGGCCGGCGCTGACCGTGTGGGTGCGCGAGTCATGGTTCATACCGTCCGCATCGCGATGCTTGTACCGGTAGCCCAGGGAGAGCCTGGATTCGCGGCCAAAGGTCTCGAACAGGAAGTACTGGGTGACACCCGCTTCGTGGGTCACACCGTCCCGCGAGGTCACCACGGGCTGGAAGCCCTCGTCCTCGTAGTCGTCGATGGCGGCGCGATAGAACAGGTCCGTTTTCAGGCTGCTGGTCCAGCCGATGTCGGCGGCAACGGCGAGCCGGTGCCCGATAACGAGTTCATCACCTTCGAGGTAGGTGCCGGTCAGGCCGTAGCGCAGCGACGGCACCACCGAAACCCCGCCCAGCGCGGCCGCGTGGTCGAGGGATGCCGCAGCCTCGATGAACTGGACGTCCTGGCTGTCGAAACCGTGCTGCCAATGCTGCGAGAAGTAGCCGCTGGCTTCCGCGCGCAGCACCCATTCGTCGTCGTTGACCAGGTTGTAGCCGAAGCTCAGGTACTCGAAACTGCCGAGGCTGTCGCGGTCGTCGGTGCCGTCGGGCGCCGCCCCCACGTTGTCGTCGTACTGCAGGCCGAACTGCGCGTAGGCGTCCCAGGGCTTCCGCGCCGCCGGCGCGGTCCGGGAGGCCGTGTTGGCCGTGAGGGCGGCGAGAAACTCGCGGGCGCGCGCGCCGTAGTCCGTGTCGGGCGCCTCGGCGGCAACCGCGGCGAAGGCTTCTTCCGCGGCCCCGAAGCCAGCCCGGTTGTACTCGCTGACTCCGAGGAAGAAGAGGATGGCGGGATCCCCGGGCGCCACGCGCAGGGCCTCGCCGAAGGCCGCGACCGCTTCGTCGTAACGCTTCAACCGGTCGAGCGTGATGCCGATGTAGCGCAGCACCAGGGGGTCGTCGGGATAGGTGGACACCAGGTTCCGGAAACCGTCGAGCGCCGCCGTGAAATCCTGTGCCTTGAAGGCGCTGGCGGCCGGTGAGGTGAGAAAATCCTCGAGCTTGATGCGCTGCTGCGCGAAGCCAGGCGACGCGGCACCCGCCAGCATCACGAGGCCGGCGGCCACCGCCGCGACACGCCGTGTTCCAGCCGCTCCCCCCATACCGTCTCCTCCGGCTGATCCGGCGCCCGCCGCCGGATTCGGGTGCCCGGCGGGTTGACGCTGAATGCGGTTGTCCCGGTCCCCACCGTGGATCCGTACGAAGGCCGGCGTTGCATGGGGACCGGCATGAAACTCGTGCCGGATCCATGGCGTGGTCACAGGAACACTTCCCGGATGACTTTTTCCAGACTCGGTTTGATGTTAGACGAACCGGCCGATATGGAAAAGCACCGATCGCCGTCCGGCAGGGAAGGCGCAGGATTGGTCCCCGAAGGCGGGGTCGCGGTCGAACGGAAAGAGCGCCACGGCCATGTCCGGAACAGGGCCATCCGGGACTGCCCCAAATCAATGAAAATTCACCGGATCGGGGCTATAGATCACTCATTGAAAGAGAGCCTTGCAAACCGTACTCGACCTGAGAACGGGAACCACAGGAGGGGGCCATGAACACGTTCCCGAAAATGCGACCAATCCTCTGTCTGGCAGCATGCCTGATGCTCACGCTGGGTCCCCAGGTCACCCAGGCCCAGGACCCCGAAGACGACGAGCCGGTCCAGGGCCGGGACGTCGGCGCCGATGCGCTCCTCATGCAGCCGGGCGACGTCGGGCGACCCATATCGATGGAGCCGCTCGACGAGCACTCTATCGATCCGGGCGATGACGGGAAGGGTGGGCCCGCCATCGGTACGAAGGCGATAGATCCGGGCGATGACGGAAGGATGCGGCCCGGCGCCGACTTCCGCCAGCCCGCCATGCAACCCGCGGCGCCGGCCACCCGGATGGCGCCGGCGCAGCAGGCGCCCATGCAGCCAGCCTCGCCCGGATCGCTGAGGGGGTTCAATCCCCAGCCCGAACCGCCCGCGGTGGGACGCTGAGAGATCAGGCGTGACCGGTTAGTCTGACTAAGGCTGTTTGGTGAACCGGCAACTGGTATCTGGTCCGTGCGGCATCATTTTTCCCGCACGGGCCTTCGGCGGGCGTCAATGACCACCGGCACTACCCGAGCAGCCCTCGGTTGGCAGCTCCCGTCCGGGAATCCTGTTGATCCTGTAAATCCTGTCTATTCATCCTTTTCCTTTTCAACCCGCGTCCCGGTCAACGCCCCGGGATCGAGCAGGCGGGCGAGCTCGTCGCGGGGAATGTCTGTCATCTCGGCGGCCACGTCCAGGACGGGGCGTTTTTCCGCGTAGGCGCGCCTGGCGATGGCGGCGCCCTGTTCGTAGCCGAGGCGCTCGTTCAGGGCGGTGACCAGGATGGGGTTGCGGGCCAGCGCCGCCTCCAGGCGCTCCCGGTCGACGGTGAAGCCGGCGATGGCCTTCTCCGCCAGCAGGCGGGCGGCGCCGGCGAGCAGCTCGATGCTCCGCAGCAGGTTGTCGGCGATGAGCGGCAGCATGGTGTTGAGCTGGAAGTTGCCCGAGCGGCCGGCCAGGGCCACGGTGTGGTCGTGGCCCGCCACCTGGATGCAGGCCATCAGCACCGCCTCCGGGATCACGGGGTTCACCTTGCCGGGCATGATGCTGCTGCCGGGTTGCAGGGCCGGCAGCCGGATCTCCCCCAGTCCGGCCAGCGGCCCGCTGTTCATCCAGCGCAGGTCCTCGGCGATCTTGCCCAGGGTGGTGGAGGCCACCCGCAGCAGGCCGCTGAGCTCCACGGCCGTGTCCTGGCTGGAGATGGCCGCAAAGGCGTCGGCGGCGGGCTGGAAGGGCAGCCCGGTGGCGCGGGCCAGCTCGCCGGCGAATTGCCGCGCGAAGCCGGGGTGGGCGTTGAGCCCGGTGCCCACGGCCGTGCCGCCCTGGGCGATCAGCAGGAGCCGCGGCATGATGCCCTCGAACCGCGCCATGTCGGCACGCACCAGCTGGACCCAGGCGCCAAGCTCCTGGCCCAGGGTGAGGGGCAGGGCGTCCATCAGGTGGGTGCGCCCGGTCTTCACCACCCCGGCCAGCTCCCCGGCGCGCCGCTCGACGCCCGCCGCCAGCTCCGCCAGAGCCGGCAGCAGCAGCTGCCGGAGCGCGAGGGCCGCACCGAGGTGGATGGCGGTGGGAATGACGTCGTTGCTGCTCTGGCCCCGGTTCACCTCGTCGTTGGGGTGCACCGGGCCACCCAGGCGCCGCCCGGCGAGGCTGGCAATCACCTCGTTGGCGTTCATGTTGCTGCTGGTGCCGGATCCGGTCTGGAACACGCTCACGGGAAAGTGGTGATCGTGCTCGCCCCGCGCCACCGCCTCGGCCGCCTCCGCGATGGCCGCCGCCCGCTCCGGTTCGAGCCGGCCGAGGGCGGCGTTGGCCCGTGCCGCGGCGGCCTTGATGAGCCCCAGGGCATGGATGAAGCGGGGCGGCAGGGCCCGATCGCCGAGGGGAAAGTTCTCCACGGCGCGCTGGGTCTGCGCGCCGTAGAGGGCCTCTTCCGGCACCCGGACCTCGCCGAGGCTGTCCCGCTCTATCCGATAGCGTTCCCGTTCCCGCATCTGTGTCCCCCCTGGCGGCAGGCTCCCGGTTTTTCCTCCCTGAGTATAGAAAGGCGGGGGGCCGCGCCGGCGGGGCGGAGGGCAAGGGGGGGGGCATTGCAGACGTTGATCCACATCAATTGTTGTTGGGCTGGAAAAGGGATTAAATGTGAACTCCGTCACATATTTTGACATTTGACGCGCCAGGTCCCGGCATTTGGCAGGCTGGGGGCTTCCGGAAATTCGGCGCGGATGCAACGGCGGATGTCCAGTCCGGAATGTGCGCAGCGGGCGAGGTGTACCAGGGGGCTGCGTGAGCAGGCCCGCAGCGCCGTACCGGGGGGGCGTCCACTGTCCTCGGGCCGGGTGTGCGCGCGGGCGAGGCAATCCAGACCGAAGAACCGGAAGCCCCCACATCGGCCGCCGAACCGCCCTGACCGGCGCCCCAACCAGGGAACCCGGATCATGCGTCTTCGAAATCCAGTCATCGTCACCACGTTCGTTCTCTCGCTGAGCGCCTGCGCGGTCCTCCAGCCCGCGGCCGACAAGACCGCGCAGGCCCCGGCGGAAGCCACCCAGGCGACCGCGGCCGACACCTCGGGCCTGGATGCCTCCCAGCATCTCGATCGCGCCCTGAAGCAGCTCCAGGCCGGCCAGTACGAGGCTGCGCGTCCCGATCTCGAGGCTGTTCTGGCGCTGGAGCCCGGCCACTGGGGGGCGGCCAGCCTGCTGGCGCAGCTGGATGCCGATCCCGAGCAGGACCTGGGCAGCGAGCACTTCAGCTACACGATTCAGCCGGGCGACTCGCTGTCCCGGCTCGCCAGGCGGCATCTCGGCGACCGCTACAAGTTCGTCATCCTGGCCCGCTACAACCAGCTCGACAATCCGGGGCGGCTCATGGCCGGGCAGACGCTCCGCATCCCCGGCAAGGCGCCGGCCGCGCCGGCGGCTGCGAAGAAGGCGGCGGCACCGGCGGCGGTGACGGCTCCGAAAGCGGCCGCAGCCGCTACGCCGGGCAAGGGTTGCGCGGCCGGGATTCCGGAACTCGAGCAGCGCATGGCGCAGTCACCGACCGCCTCCGACCGCGAGCGGCTGGTGGGCTGCTACAGCGAACAGGCCGATGCCCTGGCCGCCTCCGGTGACGTCCAGGGCGCCCAGGCGCTGCTGCAGAAGGCGCTGGTCCTGGATCGGACCAATGCCGAGGTGGCGCAGCGCTACATGGCGCTGAGCGGCGCGGCGCGGGCCGGGCAGCTCTACCAGCAGGGCCTGGCCCAGCTGCAGGACGGCAAGCTCGATGATGCCGCCGCCACCTTCGAGCAGGTGCTCGCCCAGCAGCCGGACCATGCCGCCGCCAGGACCCAGCTGGCCAACGTCAACGCTCAGCTCGCCGATCGCTACCACCGGATGGCCCTGTCCCTGTACGAGCGGGAGCTGATGGACAGCGCCCTGACCCTGTGGAACAAGACGCTGGAGCTCAAGCCGGACCACAAGGAGGCCCTGGCCTACGTGGACAAGGTCAAGGCCCGGCAGTAGGCCCGCCCGGGAAGCGGCGGGCCGGGGGCCCGCCGCTTCCCCAACCCGGGCCGTGGGTTGACACCGATCGGGTCCCGCTCCCGGGATGAAAGATGCCGGTTGCCCTCTCCCGCGGTCCCGACACTCCACGCCAGGCCGCCCAAACCCCGGTCATCAGCCCGCGCCGGCTTCTGCGGCCACCGCCGCTGGCGGCGCAGCGCACGCGCACGATTCCGGTGGCGGCTCCGCAACGCAATTCCCCCTCCCTCCCGGCGGCACGCAGGCGGCCGCCCCGATGCATCGGCGGCTGCCTGCGCGCGGTCGTCTGTGATACACATAGGCGCGGAGGCCCGCACGCCGGGGACGGCAACGGCGGGCGCGTGAATCGGTGCGCGATCGCCGGGGCGATTGCCGCCCCCTGCCCGGGAGGGGTCCCATGAATGCCCACAGCGTACCCATGACGGCCAGCGCCGTCATGAATACCCAGCCGGTGGTGCTCAAGGAAACGGATACCGTCGCGGTGGCGGCATCCCACATCATGCAGCGGCGCTACCGCAACCTGCAGGTGGTGGACGAGGATGGGCGCCACCTGGGGGCGTTCGGCATCGGCTGCCTGCTGCGCCTCTCGCTGCCCCGGGCCGTGACCCTGGAGCACGGGCTGGAGAGCGCGCCCTACGTCTCCGACACCCTGGAGCAGATGTCCGCCCGGCTGCGGGCGGTGGCCGCCGATCCGGTCAGCAAGTACATGGACACCACGGTCCGGGTGGTGCACCCGGACACGCTGCTGATGGAGACCCTGCTGATACTCTACCAGACCCGCAGCAGCCTCGCGGTGGTGGATCGCGGGAGCAGGCAGCTGCTGGGTGTGATCTCCTACTGGGAGGTATTGCGGAAGGTGGCCGGAGGGCTCTGCTAGTGTACTGCACCACTCTTGGAGGCCCATTCAGCGAGTCGCTGGCCGGTCAGATGCAAGGCGCGCTTGCGCAGGAATGGCAGGCCCCCTTTCAAGCAAGCGCAACGCCGCAGATGGCCGGCCAGCGGCTCGCCCGCAGGGAGCCCCCCGAAAGCGCCATGACGGCGTTGCAGCGCTTGACAAGGGAACAACCATTGCCTGTGCACTGCGCCTTGTCCTGGTGCTTTCGGGGGGCTCTGAACGTACCTCCAAGAGAGACGGAGTACACAAGATGACGCCCGGCAGTGACATGGCGACGACGGTCGTCTTCGGTCTCGACCCGCAGTGGTTCGCGGCGGTGGTGTTCTTCCTCACCTACGTGGTGATCATGACCGAGCGCATCAACCGGGCCATCGTGGCGCTGACCGCGGCGGGCCTGATGATCTTCGGCGGCGTCCTCACCCAGGAGGCGGCACTGCGCGGGGTGGACTTCAACACCCTCGGGCTGCTCACGGGGATGATGGTGATCGTGGCCATCACCAGCAAGTCGGGGATCTTCCAGTACCTGGCCATCTGGTCGGCGAAACGGGTGAACGGCCGCCCCTGGGGCATCCTGGTGATGCTGACCGTGGTGACCGCGATCCTGTCCGCGCTGCTGGACAACGTGACCACCGTGCTGCTCATCGCCCCGGTCACCCTGCTCATCACCGAGGAGCTGGAGGTTCCGGCCTATCCCTTCCTGTTCAGCGAGATTCTCGCCTCCAACATCGGCGGCACCGCCACCCTCATCGGCGATCCGCCGAACATCATGATCGGCTCGGCGGTGCGGCTCACCTTCAACGACTTCCTGTGGAACCTGGCGCCCGTCGTGCCCATCATCCTGGTGGCGTCGATGGTACCCATCTACCTCATCTGGGGGCGCCGGCTGCACACCTCCGAGGCGAACCGCCAGCGGGTGATGGACTTCGACGAGGGCAAGGCCATCACCGACCCGCGGCTGCTGCGCCAGGCGCTGGCGGTGCTGGCGCTGGTGATCATCGGGTTCGTGCTGTCCCACTCCATCGGCCAGGAGCCTGCGAGCATCGCCATGTTCGGGGCGGCGGTGCTGCTGCTGGTCACCAACATCGGCGTGAAGGCCGAGGAGCAGACCCACCGGGTCCACTCCGCCTTCTCCCAGGTGGAGTGGGTGACCCTGTTCTTTTTCATGGGGCTGTTCGTGGTGGTCCACGCGGTGGACTCCACCGGGCTGCTCAGGCTGCTGGCGGAGCAGGTGGTGGCGCTGACCGGGGGGGTGCCCCAGACCACCGCCATGGCGATCCTGTGGGTTTCCGCCCTGGCCTCGGCGGTGGTGGACAACATCCCCTTCGTGGCCACCATGATCCCGATCATCAAGTCCATGGCGGCGACCTTCGGCGGCCACGAGGAGCTGCTGCCGCTGTGGTGGTCCCTGGCGCTGGGCGCCTGTCTCGGCGGCAACGGCACCCTGGTGGGGGCGAGCGCGAACCTGGTGGTGGCCGGCTTCGCCGAGCGGGCGGGGCACCCCATCCGCTTCGTGCCCTTCATGCTGATGGCCTTTCCGCTGATGCTCTTCTCCATCCTCATCAGCACGGCCTACCTCTATCTGCGCTACTTCTGAGGCACTGCGGGCCGGCGGCCGCGCGGCCCCAGCGGCTCAACGCGGCCGCTGATCCGGTCCAGCCGGCCGGGGTGGCGCCTGCGCCGCGGAACCGCCGCGGCGCCAGCGGTGGTAGCGTTCCAGCCAGCGCAGGGCGCGCTCCGGGGCGTGGGCCCGCTTCCAGGCGCCGGCGGCGTACTTGTTGGCCTCCATCAGGGTCGGGTAGACGTGGATGGTGCCGAGGATTTTGCCGAGTCCCAGGTTGTGCTTCATGGCCAGCACGAACTCGGCAATCAGCTCGCCGGCATGGGCGCCGACGATGGTGGCGCCGAGAATACGGTCCGAACCGGGCTTGGTGAGCACCTTCACGAAGCCCTGCGCCTCCGAATCCACGATGGCCCGATCCAGGTCGTCCAGGTGGAAGGTGGTCACCTCCACCGGGATGCCCCGCTCGCGGGCCTCCTGCTCGTTGAGCCCCACGCGCCCCACCTCCGGGTCGGTGTAGGTGGCCCAGGGAATCACCCGGTCGTCCAGGCGGAAGCGTTTGAGTCCGCCGAACAGGGCGTTCACCGCGGCGTACCACGCCTGGTGGGCGGCGGTGTGGGTGAACTGCCAGCGCCCGGCCACGTCGCCCGCGCAGTAGAGGGTGGGCAGGCTGCTCTGCATGAAGGCGTCCGGGCGCAGGGCGCCGTTCGGCGCCAACTCCACTCCCAGGGCCTCCAGCCCCAGCCCGGCGGTGTTGGGCGTGCGCCCCAGGGCGACCAGCAGGCGGTCGAAGGGAACCTCCACCTCGGCCTCGCCCCGGCGGCAGAGGAGCACTTTCCGCACCGCGTCCACCCGCTGGGCGGCGTGACCGGTGAGCACGGTGACGCCCTCGCGCTCGAAGCGTCCGGCCACCGCTGCGGCGGCGTCCGCATCCTCCTTCGGCAGCAGGCGCGGGCCGCGCTGCACCAGGGTCACGTGGCTCCCCAGCCGCGCGAAGGCCTGGGCCAGCTCGCAGCCGATGGGGCCGCCGCCCAGGACCACCAGTCGCCGGGGGCGTTCGCGCAGGTCCCAGACGGAGTCGGAGGTGAGGAAATCGGTGTCCCTCAGGCCCGGCAGGTTCGGCACGGCGGGGCGGGCGCCGGTGGCGATGATGATCCGGCGGGCGGTCAGGGGACGGCCGTCCACCTCCACGCTCCAGGGTCCGGTCAGGCGCGCATCGCCGCGGATGCACTCCACGCCCAGCGCCGTGTAGCGCTCCGCCGAGTCGTGGGGCGCCACCTGGCGTATCTTGCTCCGGACCCGCTCCATCACCTCGGCGAAGTCGAATTCCGCCCGGGTCTCGCGCAGCCCGAACTCGGGAGCGCGGCGGATCTCGTCGAGCACGCGCGCGGTGCGGATGAGGGTCTTGCTGGGCACGCAGCCGGTGTTGAGGCAGTCGCCGCCCATGCGGTGCCGTTCCACCAGCGCCACCCGGGCCTTCACCGTCGCGGCGATATAGGCGCTCACCAGGCCCGCCGAGCCGCCGCCGATGACCAGCAGGTTGTAATCGAAGCGGGACGGCCGGGGCCAGCCGGCCAGGGCGCGGCGGCGCTTGAAGGCCCCGAGCAGCCACTTGGCGATGAGCGGGAACAGGCCGAGGAGGGTGAAGGAGAGCAGCAGGCCCGGCGAGAGGATGTCGCCGGCCGACTCCACCCTGCCGAGCGCCGTGCCGGCGTTGACGTAGACGATGGTGCCCGGGAGCATCCCCAGCTGGCTGACCCAGTAGAAGGTGCGGGTGCGGATGGGGGTCAGCCCCATCACCAGGTTGATGACGAAGAAGGGAAAGACGGGCACCAGGCGCAGACCGAAGAGATAGAAGGCGCCGTCATGGCGGATCCCCTCGTTGATGGCCTTCAGCTTGTCGCCGAAGCGCGACTGGACCGCGTCGTGCAGCAGGAAGCGCGCCACGATGAAGGCGAGTGTCGCGCCGATGGTGCTGGCGATGGAGACCACCACCAGGGCGGTCCAGAAGCCGAGCAGGGCGGCGCCGGCGAGGGTCATCACCGCCGCGCCGGGAAGGGAGAGCGCCGTGACCAGGATGTAGATGCCGGCGAACAGGGCCACGCTGGCCGCCGGGTGCCGGGAGCGGAACGCCTCGAACGCCTCCTGCTGCTGCTTGAGGTAGTCCAGGCTCAGGTAGTGCTGGAGATCCAGGATCAGGAAGGCGGCAATGAGCGCCGCGACCACCAGCAGGACCAGGGCTCTGGACAGATTCTTGGGCATGTGTCGCTCCAACGGGCCGTGCGGTTAGTTATACCGCAACCTTCATCCGGAAGCCCGGCCCGCCGGGCTGGTCCGGCCGGGGTTGTCCGGCGTGTAGCGGCCATCCAGGATGCGGGTCATCAACGCGGCGAGTTGCGCGGTCCACACTGGCTTGCGCAGGACTCCCCGCACGCCGGCGTCCATGGTCTCCACGGCCGGCTCCACACTGCGGTCGCCGGTCATCAGCACACCCTCGAGCCCGGGCTGCAGCCCGCGCAGGCGCCGGAACAGGTCCAGACCGTTGCCGTCGGGCAGATGGTAGTCGAACAGCACCAGGCGATAGGGTCCGCGCTGCATGGCCGCCAGTGCCTCGCGGCAGTCGTGGGCGATGCGGACGATCCATCCCTGGGCCTCCAGCTGCCAGCCGAGCATCACGCCCAGGGCGGGGTTGTCTTCGACGATGAGGAGATTGCGGGTCATGGGAGTGCGCCTCCGGGGGATGTCGTCGCCGGTGCTCAGGCTTCACCGAGCAGTTCGAGCAGCTTGCGCCGGGCCCGGTGCAGGCGGGTGGTCACGGCCGCCTCGCTCAATTCCATCCGCGTGGCGATCTCGGCATAGCTCAAACCCTCCAGAACCTGCATCAGCAGCGGCTCCCGGTACTCCGGCGCCAGACGGGCGAGGGCATTGCGCAGCACCAGCGCCTCGATGCGGGTATCGCAATCGACGCTGGGAGCGGAGGCCTGGATGTCCGGGTCGGAGATTTCCAGGCAGGGCCGCTCGAAGCGGCGCGCGTTTTCGCGGCGCAGGATGGTGAGCAGCCAGGGACGGGCGGAGTCTATGTCGCGCAGGTTGTCCAGGGCGCGCCAGGCGCGCAGGAGGGTATCCTGCACCAGGTCCTGGGCGGTGTCGGGGCAGTGGCAGAGCCACAGGGCGTAGCGATGCAGGTCGCGGGCGTGGGCCTGGACCAGCGCCTCGAACAGGCACTGCCGGTTTTGCGTCAGCGGACCGGTACGGCTCCAGTCGGGCAGGTTCAGGGCGGCTGCGGTCATGGTTGGCTCCTTGGTTCTCCAGCGGGTCTGGATTGAGACTTGCAATGCCTATGCCATGACATAACATATTGAAATACAATATAAAAAATGCCCTGTTTCGGAGCTTCGGAAACGCTTCGTTAAACCCGAGCCCGGTTATGGTTTAACGAAGCGTTAAACATTTCGTGTCCTGTCATTGCTACACTGGGCACCGGTCACCACCCCCTGTCCCCGCGCCGGTTCCGCGGAACGTAGCCGGACCGGGTACCCGCGGGATGGGCGCGGATACGGGGAGACGGTTCCACTCGCGAGGGCGGGAGTCCGCCCGGCAACCCTGACGCGGAGTCGCGCCATGTCCGAACCTCTCCTGTTGTGCAGCGATCTGGATCGCACCCTCCTTCCCAACGGCAGCCAGCCCGAGTCACCCCTGGCCCGACCTTTGTTGCGGGCCCTGGCGCGGCGGCCGGAAGTGCGCATCGCCTATGTCAGCGGCCGCGACCTGGGGCTGCTCCGGGAAGCGATCCGGGACTACGACCTGCCGGCGCCCGATTTCGCCATCGGCGATGTGGGAACCACCCTCTATACCGTGGAGGGAGAGAGCTGGCGGCCATCGGCGGCCTGGGCGGAGGAGATTGCGCCGGATTGGAGCGGCCTGGGTCGGGAGGCGCTGGCGGAGTGCCTGGCCGAACTGGAGACCCTGACGCCGCAGGAGCCGGAGAAGCAGAACACCTTCAAGCTCAGCTACTACGCACCGGAGGATGAGGATCGGGACCTGCTCCTGGCGGAGATGCGCGAGCGACTGGAACCCCTCGGAATCCGCGCCAGCCTGATCTGGAGCATCGATGAGGAGGGCCGCACCGCACTGGTGGACGTGCTGCCGGCGGGGGCCACCAAGCTGCACGCGGTGCGGTTCCTGCACCGGCGACTCGGTATTCCCGAACGGCGGCTGGTCTTTGCCGGGGACAGCGGCAACGATCTCCCGGTGGTCACCAGCGGGGTACAGTCGGTGCTGGTGCGCAACGCCTTCCCGGATGTGGTGGCGGAGGCGCGCGGGAGCCTGGCGGCGCAGGGGCTGGAGGCGCGTCTGTATGTCGCGGAGGGCGGTTTTCTGGGACTCAACGGCAACTACAGCGCCGGTGTTCTGGAGGGGCTGGCCCACTTCCTGCCGGAAACGCGGGCCTGGCTGGCGGTTGCGCACGCCGGCCTGAAGTGAGCGCCCGGCGGCTGCGCAGGCAGCCGCCGGGGACGTCCGCCCGCGGTCAGTCGGGCAGGATGTCCTTGCCGTTGCCGGCTGTGCGCACCCGGGACGGCGGCACCTGCGCCAGTTCCACCAGGTCCGCGAGCACCCGGGCGGATTCCTGCAGCACCACGTCCAGGCGCGGATCCTCCTTCTTCTCCTCCTCCACCACCGCGTTCTCCTCGGTCCACTCCTCCGGCTCGGAGTCCCGGGGCGGGAGGCCGACGACGGCGCGCAGGCGGTTCTCACGGGCCAGGCGCTCCTGCTTGCGGGCTTCCTGCTCCGCGCGCCGGTGTTTCTCGTTCAGGGTGACGGTCTTGACGGCTTCCAGCTCACGCTGCCGGTCCCGGGCCTCGGCCAGCAGGCGGAACGCCTCGCTGGACTCCACGCGCGACTGGTGGCGCAGTCGCACGGCCTCGGTGAGCTGCGGACCGATCGTCTCGGCGTGGTAGCGGACCGGGCGGACCTCCGCCCAGGGCAGGGCGTTGTCGTTGCCGCTCTCCCGCTCGTCATCGTCCACGGCGATGACGGGCATGGGGATGTCCGGCATGACGCCCCGGTGCTGGGTGCTGCTGCCGCTGACGCGGAAGAACTGCGCCACGGTCACCTTCAGCTGGCCGAGTCCCTCGCCGGGAGGATCCATCATGCGATCCAGGTCGATGATGCTCTGCACCGTGCCCTTGCCGTAGGTGGGCTCGCCGATGACCAGCCCCCGCCGGTAGTCCTGGATGGCGCCGGCGAAGATCTCCGAGGCCGAGGCGCTGTGGCCGTCCACCAGTACCGCCAGCGGTCCCGAGTAGGCCACTCCGGGGTCGGGATCCTTCTCCACCTCGATCCGGCCGCCGGCGTCGCGGACCTGGACCACCGGCCCCTCGGGTATGAACAGCCCGGTGAGCTCGGTGGCCTCCACCAGCGATCCCCCGCCGTTGCCGCGCAGGTCCATGATGATGCCGTCCACCCCTTCGGCCTGCAGCTCCCCGATCAGTCGGCGCACGTCGCGGCTGGTGCTGCGGTAGTCCTGGTCGCCCCGGGCGCGGGCCTCGAAATCGAGATAGAAGGCGGGCAGGTCGATGACACCCACCTTCAGGGCCTCCGCGCCGGTGTTGACCTCGATGACCGATTTCTGCGCCGCCTGCTCCTCCAGGACGATGCGGTTGCGGACCAGGCCGATGGTGCGGGCCGGGCCGTCGGGGCCGGTATCCTTGGGCAGCACCTGCAGGCGCACCTGGGTGTTCTTGGGGCCGCGGATCAGGTCCACGACGTCGTCCAGGCGCCAGCCCACCACGTCCACCATCTCCTCGGCGGCGCCCTGGCCCACGCCGGTGATGCGATCGCCCGGGTGCAGCTGTCCGCACTTGTCCGCCGGTCCGCCGGGGACGATGCGACGGACCAGGGTGTATTCGTTCTCGTTCTGCAGCACCGCGCCGATGCCCTCCAGGGACAGGCTCATGTTGATGCGGAAATTCTCCGAGGTGCGCGGTGAGAAATAGCTGGTATGGGGCTCCACCGCCGCGGTATAGGCGTTCATGAAGCGCTGGAAGACGTCCCCGGCGTTGATCTGGGCGGTACGGGTCTCGAGCCGGCGGTAGCGCTTGCGCAGGGTTTCACGGATCTCCGCGTCGGCCTTGCCGGCCAGGCGCAGGCCGAGGAAGTCGTTCTTCACCCGCTGGCGCCAGAGGGCATCGAGCTCCGCGCGGTCGCGGGCCCACGGGGCGTCGCTGCGGTCGAAGCGGTAGCTCTCCTCCATATCGAAGTCGAACTCCTCCTGCAGCAGCGCGCAGGCCTGGTCCACGCGCTGCCTGAGCCGTTCACGGAAGATTTCGAACATGATGTAGGCCGGATAGAGGTCGGCCCGCAGCAGGCTGTCGTCCAGTTCGGTGCGGTACTTCTCGAACGCCGCGATGTCCTCCGCCAGGAAGTAGCTGCGGTTGGGATCGAGGCTCTCCAGGTAGCGATCCAGCATCGCCGCCGAGATCCGGTCGTCCAGCGGTGTTCGCCGGTAGTGGTACTTGGACATCAGGTGAGTGATGAGGACCGCCGCCTGCTGCTGGGTCTGCGTGGGAGCGAGATAGGCGTCCGCCGCCACTGAGGCCCGGGGCGGGGTGGCGGTGATCAGCAGCAGGGCGGTCAGGAGCGCCCGGAAGATGAAGTTGGTCATGTACCGCATAGGCTGGCAGGCGTCTGGCATGGCGGCCGGGCGCCGGTGGCGTCGGCCGGGTGGAAACGGTGGTGCTCCTATCGCACGGGCGGCCGCAGGGTAGCGGCCGTCGCGCTGGCAGGTTCCGGTCGGCGCCCGGCGAGCGGGCGCCGACCGCAACACTGCCAATACTATCACCATGCAACGGCCTGGGGTCAGGACCGTTACACATTTTCAAATCAACGATTTGACCGGTGCGGGCGGGATTGGTTCAGTGCCGGTCGGCATCCCCGGCGCCCACGTCCGGCTCCAGCTGCTCCAGGAAGGTGGCCAGGCCCGGGGCGAGGGTGCGCCCGGAGGGGCGCGCGGGACGCTCCAGCACCACGCTGCCGTCGTCGTTGCGCAGGCTGAGGATCAGTTCCGGGTCCTCGGTGCAGGCGAAGAACAGGGTCAGCGGGAGACGGGCGCGGCGCCTGGCCAGGGCATGTCCCAGCAGGTTCTCCACCAGGCGCTCGAAGTCGGCGGGGTTCCAGAGCTGAATGAGATCCAGTCCCCCTTCGGCATGGCGGGCAGGGAGATGACCGGACCAGAAGCGGCCGTAGTAGGCCTTGAGCGCCGGGTGGACGGGGGTTTCCAGGGCCGTCTCCAGGCCGCTCCAGTCCAGTGCCGAGGACTGGGCCACCGGCCGCCAGTGGACGAAGCCGTGCCAGTCGGGCTCCCCCTGTTCGCAGGGGGAGGGCCAGTCGGGATCGTGCTCCGCCTCGTGCAGGCTGCCGTGGCGGGCCAGCCAGGCGCTGATGAAGCGCTCGGCGTAGGCTTCGAGCAGCGTCCCGGTGTCGCGGCTCACGGGTTCGCCTCCGGCGCGCCGTAACCGCCGCCGCCCGGCGTTTCGATGACCAGGGTGTCGCCGGGCTCCACCTCCAGCCGGACGCAGCCGGGAAGCTCCTCCCGCTGGCCGTCGGCACGCTCCACGGCGTTGCGCCCGCAGGCGCCCGGGGCGCCGCCCGCCAGGCCGTAGGGCGGTACCCGCCGGCGGCCGGTGAGGAGGGCGGCGGTCATCGGCTCGCGGAAGCGCAGCCGCCGCACCACCCCGTCGCCGCCCGGGTGCCGCCCCCGGCCGCCGGAACCCGCGCGCAGGGCGAAGGCGTCCAGCAGCACCGGGAAGCGCCACTCCAGCACCTCCGGGTCGGTGAGCCGGGAGTTGGTCATGTGGGTATGGACAGCGGCGGCGCCGGTGAAACCGGGCCCCGCGCCGGCCCCGCCGCAGAGGGTCTCGTAGTACTGGTGGCGGGCGTTGCCGAAGGTGAGGTTGTTCATGGTGCCCTGGCTGGCCGCCATCACCCCCAGCGCCCCGAACAGGGCGTCCACTACGCACTGGGAGGTCTCCACGTTGCCCGCCACCACCGCCGCCGGGTAGGCGGGGTTGAGCAGGCAGCCCGCGGGGATCAGCACCTCCAGCGGCTTCAGGCAGCCGGCGTTGAGCGGGATGGCGTCCCGCACCAGGCAGCGGAAGACGTAGAGCACCGCGGCCTTGGTGACCGCCACCGGGGCGTTGAAGTTGCCCGGATGCTGGGGGCTGGTGCCGGTGAAATCCACCCGCGCCGTGCGCCCGGCGCGGTCGACGGTGATCGCCACCCGGATGGTGCTGCCGTCGTCCATGGCGCAGCTGAACCGGCCGTCATGGAGCACGTCCAGCACCCGGCGCACGCTCTCCTCGGCATTGTCCTGCACGTGGCCCATATAGGCCTGCACCGCCTCGAGCCCGAAGTGGCCGACCATGCGCGCCAGCTCCTGCGCCCCCTTCTCGCAGGCGGCCAGCTGGGCCTTCAGGTCGGCGAGATTCTGGTCCGGGCTGCGGGCCGGCCAGGGGCCCGAGGTCAGCAACTCCCGCATTTCCGCCTCGAGGAGGCGGCCGCGGGAGACCAGCAGGCTCGGGTCGATGAGGATGCCCTCCTCGAGCACGCTGCGGCTCTCCGGCGGCATGGAGCCGGGGGTGATGCCGCCGATGTCGGCGTGATGGCCGCGGGCGGCGACGTAGAACAGCGGCGGGCCGCCCGCGGCGGCGCCGAATACCGGCCGCACCACGGTGACATCGGGCAGGTGGGTGCCGCCGTTGTAGGGCGCGTTGAGCACGTAGGCGTCGCCCGGGCCCATGCGCCCGCCGAAGGTGCGGATGACGCTCTTGATGCTCTCGCTCATGGAACCCAGGTGCACCGGCACGTGGGGGGCGTTGGCGATGAGCTCGCCCGCACCGTCGAAGAGCGCGCAGGAGAAGTCGCGCCGCTCCTTGATATTCACCGAGTGGGCGGTCTTCTCCAGCACCGCGCCCATCTGCTCGGCGATGGACATGAACAGGTTGTTGAAGATCTCCAGCAGCACCGGGTCCACCCGGGTGCCGATGGCCACCCGCGCGGGCAGGGGCACCACCCGGGTCAGCAGCAGGTCGCCGCGGGGGGTCAGCTCGCCCTCCCAGCCGGGCTCCACCACGGTGGTGGCGGTGGGCTCCACCACGATGGCCGGGCCCGCCAGCCGGTCCCCGGGCCGGAGCCGCCCGCGGTCGTGGACCGGGGTCTGCAGCGTCTCGCCGTCGAAGACCGCGGCGACCGTTTCCAGGGGCGCCAGCGCCTCCGGCCCGCGTCCGCCCGCGGCCGGAGTCGCCGGTCCGGTGACCGCCTCGCCGCCGCCGGCCGCCTCCACCTGGAGCGCTTCCACCACGACGGCCTTCTCGGGGCTCGCGAAGCCGTACTGGCGCCGGTGGGCGCGCTCGAACCCGGCCTGGATCGCGGGCAGGTCGGCGACCTCCACCAGCAGCGAGCTGTCGGAGCCGGCGTAGCGCAGGTGCAGCCGGCGCACCGCCCGGATCGCCTCCGGCGCCACCCCCTGCCCGGCCAGCTCCGCCTCCGCGGCGGCGGCCAGCCGGTCCAGCTCCGCCGCCAGCACGGGCAGCAGGTTCCGGGTGAGCTCCGCCTCCACCGCCTGCTCCTTCAGCACCCGCAGGTCCGCCAGCCCCATGCCGTAGGCGGAGAGCACCCCGGCGAAGGGGTGCAGCAGCACCCGCTTCATGCCCAGGGCGTCGGCCACCCGGCAGGCGTGCTGGCCGCCGGCGCCGCCGAAGCAGTTGAGCAGGTAGCCGCTGACGTCGTGGCCGCGGGCCACGGAGATCTGCTTGATGGCCAGCGCCATGTTCTCCACGGCGATGGCCAGGAATCCCTCTGCCACCTCCTCGGGGGTGCGCGCCTCGCCGGTGGCCGCGCCGATCTCCGCGGCCAGGGCGGTGAAGCGCTCGCGCACCACCGCTCCGTCCAGGGGCTGGTCGGCCGCCGGACCGAAGACCCGCGGGAAGTGGGCCGGCTGCAGGCGCCCCAGCATCACGTTGCAGTCGGTCACCGTGAGCGGGCCGCCGCGGCGGTAGCAGGCGGGCCCGGGCGCGGCGCCGGCGGAGTCGGGTCCCACCCGGAAGCGGCTGCCGTCGAAGTGGAGGATGGAGCCGCCGCCGGCGGCCACGGTATGGATCTGCATCATCGGCGCCCGCAGCCGCACGCCCGCCACCTCGGTCTCGAAGGCGCGCTCGTACTCACCGTCGTAGTGGCTGACATCGGTGGAGGTGCCGCCCATGTCGAAGCCGATGACCTGGCGCTGGCCGGCCAGCCCGGCGGTGCGCGCCATCCCCACCACGCCGCCGGCGGGGCCGGAGAGGATGGCGTCCTTGCCCTGGAAGCGGTGGGCGTCGGTGAGCCCGCCGTGGGACTGCATGAACAGCAGCCGGGCATCGCCCAGCTCGGCCGCCACCCGCTCCACGTAGCGGCGCAGGATGGGGGAGAGGTAGGCGTCCACCACGGTGGTGTCGCCGCGGCTCACCAGCTTCATCAGCGGGCTCACCTCGTGGCTGACCGAGACCTGGGGAAAGCCGATTTCGCGCGCCATGCCCGCCACGGCCGCCTCGTGGGCGGGGTAGCGGTAGCCGTGCATGAACACGATGGCGAGGGCGCGGAAACCCCGGGCGAAGAGGTCCTCCAGCGCCGCGCGGGCGCCGCCGGCGTCCAGCTCCAGCAGGGTCTCGCCCTCGGCGCTCACGCGCTCGTCCACCTCCACCACCTCCCGGTAGAGCATCTCCGGCAGGCGGATGGCCAGGGCGAAGAGATCCGGGCGGTTCTGGTAGCCGATGCGGAGCGCATCGCGGAAGCCGCGGGTGGTCACCAGCGCCGTGGGCTCGCCCTTGCGCTCCAGCAGCGCGTTGGTGGCCACCGTGGTGCCCATCTTCACCGCCGCGATGCGCGCGGACGGAATGGGCGCATCATCGGCCGCACCCAGCAGCTCGCGGATGCCCTGGAGCGCCGCGTCCCGGTAGCGCTCCGGGTTCTCGGACAGCAGCTTGCGGGTGTGCAGCCGGCCCTCGGGGTCGCGGGCCACCACGTCGGTGAAGGTGCCGCCGCGGTCGATCCAGAACTGCCAGCGGCCCGCGGGCGGTGCGGCGGGGTCGTGTGCCGTCATGAGGGATGAGAGTCCGGACTCGGGTTGTGTGTCAGGCGGGTGTCAGGACTGTCATAATAACAACTCGAGCCCCGCATCCGAACCCGCCCATGTCCGCCCTGACCGACTTCCTCCATCGGCTCCTGCGCGATGCCGTGCGCATCAGCTGGACCCTGTTCCGGATCATGGTGCCGGTGATCGTGGCGGTGAAGGTGCTGGAGGAGCTGGGGGCCGTGGTGCTGCTCTCGCGGCTGCTGGAGCCGGTGATGGCCTGGGTGGGCCTGCCGGGCGGCATGGGTCTGGTCTGGGCCACGGCCATGGCCACCAATCTCTACGGCGGCATCGTGGTGTTCGCCGCCCTGGCCGACACCACGCCGCTGAGCGTGGCCCAGGTGACCGTCCTCACGGGGATGATGCTCATCGCCCACAGCCTGCCGGTGGAGCTGCGGGTGGCGCAGCAGGCGGGCGCCCGGCTGCGGGCGATGCTCCTGCTGCGGGTGGGCGGGGCGCTGCTGTTCGGCATGGTCATGAACCTGCTCTATACCCGCGGCGGCTGGCTGCAGGCGCCCGCCGTGCTGCTGTGGCGGCCGGAACCCGCGGCGGCGGGCTGGGCGGCCTGGGCGCTCGGCGAGCTGCAGGGGCTCGCCCTCATCTTCGTGGTGGTGGTGGGGCTGCTCTTGACCCTGCGGGTGCTCGAGCGCATCGGCGTCATCCGTCTCGTCAACCGCCTGCTGCGGCCGCTGCTGCGGCTGCTCGGCATCGGCGAACAGGCCATGACCCTGACCCTGGTGGGCATGACCCTGGGCATCTCCTACGGCGGCGGGCTGCTCATCGCCGAGAGCCGCGCCGGGCACGTGAGCCGCTTCGACGTGCTCTACGCCATGAGCCTGCTGGGGCTGTGCCACAGTCTCATCGAGGACACCCTGCTGATGCTGCTGCTGGGCGGGCACCTGTCGGGCATTCTCTGGGCCCGGCTCGCCTTCGCCCTGGTGGCGGTGTTTCTGCTGGTGCGGCTGGTGGGCCGGCTGCCGCTGGGCTTCGTGGACCGCCACCTGGTCCGCAACCCGGCGGCGGGACGCCCCCTGGCGGCGGAGGAGGGACGTTGAAACCGGATCTGGATCGGCTCTACGACTACGTGACCGGCGACGAGGACGCCCGGGTCTGCCGGGACATCCCGGAGGCGGCCTGCCGGCACCAGCCGCGCAACTTCTTCGCCTACCTGCTGGCCAACCTGCTCAACAAGGTGGCCGACGAGATCACTTCCGCCAAGCTGGTGCTGCCCTGGATGCTGGGGGCGCTGGGGGCGCCCGTGGCCCTGACCGGCTTCCTGGTGCCCATCCGCGAGGCCGGGGTCCTGCTGCCGCAGCTGGCGGTGGCCGCCGCGGTGCGCCACCGCCCCCGGCGCAGGGGTGTGTGGCTGCTGGGCGGGGCCCTGTCGGGCCTCGCGCTCGCGGGCATGGCGTTCGTGGCGGGGACGCTCGAGGGGGCCGCGGCGGGCTGGGCGGTGCTCGCGCTGCTGGTGATCTTCAGCCTGGCGCGGGGACTGTGCTCGGTGGCGGCCAAGGATGTGCTCGGCAAGACCGTCTCCAAGAGCCGCCGCGGTGCGCTGATGGGCACCAGCGCGGGCCTGGGCGGGGTGGCGGTGCTGCTCGTGGGCCTGGCGCTGGGGGCCACCGACCTTGCCGCGGCGGGCGGCGGCGTGTTCGTGGCGCTGCTGCTGGGGGCGGCGCTGCTGTGGGGGCTGGCGCTGGCCTCCTTCGCCGCCATCGTCGAGGAGCCGGGCGCCACGGAGGGCGGGGGCAACGCCTTCGGAGTGGCGCTGCAGCACCTGGCCCTGCTGCGCACGGACGCGGGATTCCGCGGCTTCGTCTGGACCCGCATTCTCCTGCTCAGCGTGGCGCTGGCGCCGCCCTACTACATCCTGCTCGCCCAGGCCCACACCGGCGGCGGGGTGCAGGGGCTGGGCTGGCTGGTGGTGGCCGCCGGACTGGGCGCCAGCATCAGCTCCCCGTTCTGGGGCCGGATGGGGGACCGCTCCAGCCGCACGGTGATGGCCCTGGCCGCCGGCGGCGCCGGGGTGCTGGGCCTGGTCACGGTGGCGGCCAGCTGGCTGGAGCTGCCGGGCATCGACTCCCCCTGGCCCTGGGCGGCGGCCATCCTGCTGCTCACCGTGCTGCATTCCGGCGTGCGGCTGGGGCGCAAGGTCTACCTGGTGGACATGGCCACGGCGGAGAACCGCGCCGCCCTGGTGGCGGTTTCCAACACCGTCATCGGCGTGGCCATGCTGCTGGCGGGCGCCATCGGCGTGGCGGGCAATCGCATCGGGGCGGTCGGCCTGCTGCTGCTCCTGTCGCTGCTGGCCTTCCTGGCCGCCTGGCGCGCCCGGTACCTGCCCGAGGTCTCGGGCTGAGCCACCCTTCACCGCGCGGGCGTTGCCGCAACCCGCGCTTTCGGCTCTACAAGCAGCCACGCATTCACGCTGACGGGTGATGCGTTGGGAGTGATGGGACGATCGGCATCACGCACTCACGCACTCACGCACTCACGCATTCACGCACTCACGCACTCACGCCCACAACAGCGGCAGTCCCAGCACCAGTCCCCATACCAGCGCCACGTTGAGCAGGGCGGTCAGGACCGCCGCCGAGCCGATGTCCTTGGCCCGCGCCGAGAGGGGATGGCGATCCAGCCCCACCCGGTCGATGGCCGCCTCCACGGCGGTGTTCAGCAGCTCCACGATGAGCACCAGCACCAGGCAACCCACCAGCAGCGCCTTTTCCAGCGGGGTGGCGCCGAGCCAGAGCCCGAGCGGGGCGAGCAGGGCGCACAGGACGACTTCCTGGCGGAAGGCCGCCTCGTGGCGCCAGGTGGTGCGGAAGCCGGCGAGCGAGTAGCCCAGCGCCCGCGCCACCCGGCCCAGGTCGGAGATGCGATCGTTGTTCATGCCGCCCGGCCGGTCCGGTCCGGGCCGAGGCCGTGGTGGGCGAGGAAGGACGCCGCCGCCTCCCGGCCCATGTAGCGGGCCAGCACCCTGGGATCGGCCCGGCGCAGATCCATCATGATGAGTCCGTCGAGGGCGTCGTTGAAGGCCGGGTCCACGTTGAAGGCGAGCAGCTGGCCGCCCATCTTCAGGTACTGGCGCAGCAGGACCGGCACCCCCTTGCGATCCGGCTCCAGGCTCGCGACCAGCTCGCCCACCGCCTCCAGGTCTCCCGGTGCCTGGGATCCTGCGGCCGTCAGGCTGTCGCGGCCGGCGCGGAAGGGCCGGCGCGGGCGGACCAGGCGGGCGTGGTCGGGCAGCAGGGTGTTGGCGCTGAGGAAGTCCACCAGCAGCCGCTGGGAGACGCTCTGGTAGGCGTTGCTGATGGAGACCGGCCCGAACAGGGTGGTGTAGCGGGGGTTGCGGGCAATCAGCGCGCCGATGCCCTTCCACAGCAGCATCAGCGCCGAGTAGCTCTTCTGGTACTCGGCGCGGACGAAGGAGCGGCCCAGCTCGATGGCCGGGTTGATCCGCTCCAGCAGCGTGCGGCGGTAGCGGAACAGCGTGTGGGAATAGAGCCCCTGCCGGCCATGCCGCGCCAGGATGGTGTCGGCGAACCCCAGCCGGTAGGCACCCACCACTTCCCCCGCCGCCGCGTTCCAGATGAACAGGTGGGTGTAGTAGCGGTCGTGGACATCGAGATCCTCGGGGCGGCCGGTCCCCTCTCCGGTGGCGCGGAAGGTGAGCTCCCGCAGCCGCCCGAGCTCGTGCAGCAGGTTGGGTATCTGGTGGGCCAGGGCGGCATAGACGTGGAACTCTCCGCTGCGCAACAGCAGGCACTCCGCCGGCAGGGCCGCGACGTCGCCGGCCAGGCGGGCCGGATCGACCGGCCTGGCGAGCGGTGCAGGGGCGGAGCCGCGCACTGGATGCAGGCGCCGCCGGTCCCGGTCCGCCGTTGCGCCGAGCAGGTAGGTGCGCAGCCGCAGCTGGGCGGTACAGGCCGTGTCGTCGCCGAAGGCCGCCAGCCGCGCCGGCTCGACGGGCTGGCCCACGCTGATGGTGATGGTCTTGCGGCACTTGTTCACCAGCTCGCGGGGCAGCAGGGCGGTGCGCAGGTGCGGATGCACGAGCCCCAGGGCCTGGAACAGCCAGCTGTTGGCCCCGTGGAAGTAGACAGGCAGCACCGGCGCGCCGGTGCGGCGGGCCAGCTTGGCGGCATGGTCGCTCCATGCCGGATCAGTGATGACCCGTCGGCGCAGGTGCACATGGGAGACTTCCCCGGCCGGAAAGATCACGAGGCAGCCGCCGGCCTGCAGGGTCTTCAGCCCTTCCCGCAGGGGCGACAGGTTGCGTTGCCGCGCGGCGGGGCCGCCGAAGGGATCCACGCCGAGGAACAGATCACGCAGCTCGGGGATGCGCCGCAGCAGCCCGTTGGCCATGATGCGGACATCCTTCCGGACGCCGCGCAGCAGCAGCGCCAGGAGCATGCCTTCGATGCCGCCGAAGGGGTGGTTGGCCACCACCACCAGCGGGCCGCTGCGGGGCACGGCGTCCAGCCCCCCGCCGGTGACCCGGTAGTCCACCTGGAACCGCTCCAGGGCGCGGGCCAGGAACTCCGTGTCGCTGCGGGTGGAGGGCAGCTCCGCGTACCAGCGATCCAGCCTCTGCAACGCCAGCAGCCGCTCCAGCGGCGGCTGGATCAGGCGGGTGAGGGAATGGGGCAGGTGCCGATCGATGAGCCCGTCCAGGGAGAAGGGGCGGGGCGCGCTGTAGCGGGTGCGGGGCGCGGGAGTGCCTGACTGCCATTGCATGCCATCCACCTCGTGTGTGATCGCGGTCTGGATGGACACGGACTCTATGAGCCGGCTGTTACAGCGCGGTGAAGCGGATATTGCCGGGATGCGACACAAACCGGGTCTGGCGCGGATGGTGGCGATTTCCTCAAAGTTTCATGGAAAGTTCACCCCGGTTTCACGCCGGTCCGGCACATTGGGCCCGGGAACCAGCCGCCATGAGGCCTCCGGCATGAACCGAGAGAGATACCGCGCCATCTTCATCTCCGACCTCCACCTCGGGGCACGGGATGCGCAGTCCCGCTTCCTGCTCGATTTTCTCAACCAGACCGATTCCGACCATCTCTACCTGGTGGGGGACATCATCGACCTGTGGAAACTCAGGCGTGGCTGGTACTGGCCGCAGATCAACAACGACATCGTGCGTTGCGTGCTGGACAAGGCCAGGCAGGGGACGAGCGTCGTGTACGTGCCCGGCAACCACGACGAGCTGCTCCGCGACTACGTGGGCATGGAGTTCAACGGTGTGCGGCTGGCGGCCGACTGGGTGCACGAGACGGCGGACGGCAGGCGGCTGCTGGTGCTGCACGGAGACGAGTTCGACAGCGTGGTGAAGCACAACCGCTGGCTGGCCCACATCGGCAGCTGGGCCTACGACCTGCTGCTGGTGGCGAACCGCTGGTACAACCACCTGCGCCGGCGTCTCGGTTTCGACTACTGGTCGCTGTCGGCCTTTCTCAAGCACTCGGTCAAGGAGGCGGTCAACTACATCGGCAGCTTCGAGGACGCGGTGGCCCGCGAGGCCGCCCGCCGGAATGTGGATGGACTGGTCTGCGGCCACATCCACAAGGCGGCCATCGACGACAGTCATGGCGTCCTCTATCTCAACAGCGGCGACTGGGTGGAGAGCTGCACGGCCCTGGTGGAGGACGCCGAGGGCGGTTTCCGCATCCTGCAGTGGGCTAACGCCGGGGCCCTGGATCGGCTGGCCAGCGAGCGGGCGCGGCCCGTGGATGCCGGCGCCAGCGAGGAGGAAGGCGTCCTGGCCGCCGACTGAAGCTGCACACTACGGCACCGGCCGCAGGCCGGGGGAGCGGGTCAACAGGTGCCGGTAGAAGGCGGCGCCATGGCCGGGTTGCCGGAAGTGACGCCACGCCTTGACCGCGAACACTTCGGGGCCGAGGGCGTGGAGCAGGGCGGTGATCTCCGCCTCGCGGGCGAAGGGGGGCTGGTCGAAGCGGGAGAGAACGCGCTCGAGCAGCGGCGGCGGCAGCGTCCCCAGCTGGACGGTGAAGGCGATGTACTCCTGGCCCGCCACGTCGTGCAGGGCGTCCTCCCCGTTGAACCGCGCCACCAGGTGCGCCACCTCGTGCACGATGATGCTGCGGTAGAGCGCCGGGTCCAGCTCCAGGCCGAACAGGCGCCCGCCGCCCCGGCGGCGGCAGGCGGCGGGACTCAGCACCTCGATGCGGATGCCGCGCCGGTCGTAGGAGCCAAATGTCCGGGGCACGCCCGGTTCCTCGACCACCTCGACGAGGAACGCCAGGTCGGTCTCGAATCCGTGCGCCGCCATGAACCCCAGGGCATCCCCCACCGCGGCACAGACCGCTTCGGCAACGGGCGGCCCGGCGTGGATTACGCTGACCCTCGAGTCGGCGCAGTGGCTGACAGCGGCTTCGGCAAACCGGGGTGCCAGGCCGGCCGAGAGGAAGAGCTGCACCAGCACCAGCAGCAGCCGGAAACGGGTCATGGGGGTGCACTCCGTTCCGCATTCCCCCGTGCGGGGGCGTTCTGTCATTCCCTATAGCCCAGCCGCAGCGTCCTGTACATGCGCAGACGGTGTTTTCCGCCTCCTCCTGGTGCGGGGCCGCCCCCTCCTGGTGCGCGTTCAGCGCCGGGGGCGTGGTTCGCGGAATTGAAACACCAGGTAAAACAGGCGGATGAATCGAAATCATGGGGGTGGTGCGTTGCTTGCAGGACTTCCAGCGTCCCGCGACGGGATTTTTCACCGGGGAAGAGGCGGATGGAACGCTATCTCAAGCGGATGTTCTGGGTTCTGACGATCGGCGCCGGCGTGCTGCTGCTGAACGGCATCGCGATCCTGTCCGGCATCATTCCAGCCGGCGGCTGACGCCCGGCCCGGGCCCGGGGGATCCGCTCCCCGCCACTCTGCTATGATCCGGCCAGTCCTCCTGCTCCCGGCCGGTCATGAAACGAACCCTCGCCGCCCTGCTCATCGTCCTCTCCCTGAGCCCTGCCGCGCGGGCCCAGGACTTCGACATGGGCGGCAGTTTCGCCTGGATGCTCGAAGCCATGATGGAAGCCATGGTGACCTTCATGGACCGCATGCGCGATCCCGTGGGCGGTTACGGCGGCAGCCCCTGGGGTGGCGCTCCCGGCTTCTCCAACCCCTGGAGCAGTCCCTGGTCGTCCGTCTCTCCCTGGGCACCGGGAGCCGGAGGTTTCCCCGGCTATGGTGGCGGGCCCTGGGGCGGAGGGGGCAATCCCTGGGCCGATCCCGGCGGCGCGGCCAACTACATGCCCAAGCTCAACGGCGCCTGGTACGGCGCCGACGGCAGCCTGCTGTACATTCAGGCGGACCGGTTCCAGCTCGGCGCCAGCGGCGGTGGCGTGGTGCGCGGCGCCATCAGCTACCTGCCCAACGGCTTCATCGACCTGCGCCCCGCGGGCGGGCGCGTCATGCGCTACGAATACGCCGTCATCGACGACTTCCTCCTCCTGCGCGACGCCGGCGGCCAGCCGGTCCTGTTCCACCGCATCCCGGAGGCCTATCTCCGCGGCTGGTGATTGCCGGGATTTTATCCGCAGATTACGCGGATGACGCAGATTGGTTATGGAAACCGGGGGCCCGTCGACAATCCTGCGTTTCTGGCGTCTGAAATATTCAGGATATAAACCGCAGATTTACGTTTATTGACGTTGATTTCACCAAGGGGCTCCCTCTCCGGTTGGCGTGAACAGCGGATACGGACGCCATCTCACCACCCATGGAATCAGTCCATGCCCTCATTTTTTAATCAACGAAAATAAGCGTAAATCTGCGGTTGAAGATCGACGGCCTTGCAAAAAGTAAGGCGGGGGACTGTCGACGGGCTTCTCAACCGGGAGAGAAACCATCTGCGTAATCCGCGTAATCTGCGGATAACCAAAACAGCCCATCCGTGTGAACCACGGCGGGTCCGGGCTACTCCAGGCCGTCGAGCATGCGGCCGCGCCAGGCCTTGACGCGGGGATCGTCGTTGCCGAGCAGGCGGAAGATGGCGGACAGGCCGCGGACGACGGCGCCGTCGCGGTAGGTGCGGTCGCGGCGCAGGATCTCCAGCAGCTGATCCACCGCCGCGTCGTAGTCATCGGCGGCCAGGCGGACGGCGGCGAGGCGGTAGCGGTGCTCGCAGTCCCCGGGTTCGGCCGCCACCCGCTCCAGCAGCGTCTCCAGCGGCGGCGCGTCCTGGGCGGCGAGGAGGAAGCCGAGGTGGGCCAGCAGCTGGCTCGCCTCGCCGCCCCAGGCGCTGCGGGGCAGGGCGTTCAGGCGCGCCTCGGCCTCGGCGTACTGTCCCTCGCGGATGCGCAGCTTGGCATGGGTGAGGGGAATGCGGGGATTGTCCGGGTCGGCGGCCGCGGCGCGGTCCATGAGCTCGAACGCGGCGGCGCTGTCGCCGGTCTGGTAGAGCTTCAGCGCCTCCACCAGCAATTGGTCGGAGTCCCGCGGCACATAGCGGTCGATGAGGCGGCGGAAGGCCTTGGCATGATCGAAGCCGTGCACCGTCTCCACCACCTCGCCGCGGTGGTATATCTTCACCGTCGGCACACTCCCCACGCCCACGTCCCGCGCCACCCGCTGCTCCCGGTCCACGTTCACGTTCACCAGCAGGAAGCGGCCCTGGTAGGCGCGCGCCAGCTCCTCCAGCACGGGCCAGAGGCGCAGGCAGGGGCCGGCGCCGGGGGACCAGAAGTTCACCACCACCGGTCCCTTGTGGGAGTTGCGGATGACCGCGTCGCCGAAGTTGGCGGCGGTGCCGTCGAGGATGTAGGCGGGTGAGCTGCTCATGGAGGTGAACCTTAGCGCAAACCCGCGCCGGTTACAGCAGACGGGCGGTGGTGTTTTTTCGTTCCCGCGGGGCCGCGGGCGAAGGTGACGCCGGCGGGTTCAATCAGCCAGGGCCCGGGGGCGCTGGCGGCGTTCCGGGGAGCTCTCCCCGTCGGTTCTCGAACAGGCTTGCCATCAGCGGCCGACGACGGTCCCCGCCCGCTCCGCTCCCGGGCGCCCTCCCGCTCGAGTTGCCGCACCATCCGCGGATCGCCCGACCGAGCCTCTTGGGTCCGGTTTCGCCGTAGCCGTGGCCGCCCGCCGGATGTCGATTCCATGCCGGGCCCGCCTCCCGGCATCAGTGGCATGGCGCACCGTCCGGCGGCTACTTGCCGGCCTTGGCGAACGCTTCGGCGAATGCCCCGGCCATGGCTCCGGCCGGCGCCTGGGGCGCCTCCCGCCGGCCGCCGCCGCGGTCCTGCTTCTTCCCGCCGCGGCCCCGGGCGGGACTGTCGCTCCGCTCCGGCCGGCTACGCTCGGGCGCATCGTCGAGGCGCATGGTCAGGCCGATGCGCTTGCGCTTCAGGTCCACCTCCATCACCTTGACCTTCACCAGGTCGCCGGCCTTCACCACCTCGTGGGGATCCTTGACGAAGCGGTTGGCCAGGTTGGAGATGTGCACCAGCCCGTCCTGGTGGACACCCACGTCCACGAAGGCGCCGAAGTTGGTGACGTTGGTCACCACGCCCTCCAGCACCATGCCCGCCTCCAGGTCCTTCATCGCCTCCACACCCTCGCGGAAGGCGGCGGTGCGGAACTCGGGGCGTGGGTCGCGGCCCGGCTTCTCCAGCTCCCCCAGGATGTCGGTGACGGTGGGCAGGCCGAAGCGCTCGTCGGTGAAGCGGCGGGGATCGAGCTGCTGCAGGAACGCCGAGTCGCCGATGATGGCGCGGATTTCGCGCCCGGTCTGTTCCTGGATCCGGCGCACCACCGGATAGGCCTCGGGGTGGACGGCGGAGGCGTCGAGGGGGTCCTCTCCGCCCATGATGCGCAGGAAGCCCGCGGCCTGCTCGAAGGTCTTCTCGCCCAGGCGCGGCACCCGCTTCAGCGCGGCGCGGCCGGGGAAGGGGCCGTGCTCGTTGCGGAAGGCGACGATATTCTCCGCCAGTCCGGCGGACAGGCCTGAGACCCGTGCCAGCAGGGCGGGGGACGCGGTGTTCACGTCCACGCCGACGGCGTTCACGCAGTCCTCCACCACCGCGTCCAGGGCCCGGGCCAGCTTCACCTGGCTGACGTCGTGCTGGTACTGGCCCACGCCGATGGACTTGGGGTCGATCTTCACCAGCTCCGCCAGGGGATCCTGCAGGCGACGGCCGATGGAGACGGCGCCGCGCAGGGAGACGTCGAGCCCGGGCAGCTCGCGGGAGGCCAGCTCCGAGGCGGAGTAGACCGAGGCGCCGGCCTCGCTCACCACCAGCTTCAGCAAGCGCAGCTCCGGGTGGCGTTGCATCAGGTCGAGCACCAGGCGGTCGGTTTCCCGCGAGGCGGTACCGTTGCCGATGGAGACCAGTTCCACCCCGTGCGCCGCGCAGTGGCGGGCCAGGGTATTGATGGTGGCGTCCCACTGGTTCCTGGGCGCGTGGGGGTAGACCGTATCGGTGGCCACCACCTTGCCGGTGGTGTCCACCACCGCCACCTTCACCCCCGTGCGCAGGCCCGGGTCCAGGGCGAGTGTGGGGCGCGGGCCCGCCGGCGCGGCCAGCAGCAGGTCGTGGAGATTGCGGGCGAAGACCTTGATGGCCTCTTCCTCGGCGTGCTCGCGCAGCTGTCCCATCAGCTCCAGCTCAAGGCTGAGGGAGATCTTCACCTTCCAGGCCCAGCGCACCGTGTCCCGCAGCCAGCCGTCGGCGGGGCGGCCGCGATCGCTCACCCCCGCGTGGGAGGCGATCAGCGCCTCGCAGGGGTGCGTGCCGTCGGGGTTCTCCGCCACCGCCAGCTCCAGCAGCAGCACGCCCTCGTTGCGGCCGCGGAACAGCGCCAGGGCGCGGTGGGAGGGCAGGGTACGGATCGGTTCGGCGGCGTCGAAGTAATCGGCGAACTTGGCGCCTTCCTCGCGCTTGCCCTCGGCCACGCGGGAGCGCACCTCGCCCCGCTCCCACAGGTATTCGCGCAGGGTGCCCAGCAGGTCGGCGTTCTCGGCGAAGCGCTCCATCAGGATCTGGCGGGCCCCGTCCAGGGCGGCCTTGGTGTCGGCGACCCCCTTCTCCGCGTCCACGTAGCCGGCCGCGGCGCGCTCCGGGTCCAGCGAGGGATCCTCCAGCAGCGCCAGCGCCAGCGGCTCCAGGCCGGCCTCGCGGGCTATCTGGGCCTTGGTGCGGCGCTTGGGCCGGTAGGGGAGGTAGAGGTCCTCCAGGCGGGTCTTGGTGTCGGCTTCCAGGAGCGAGCGCTGCAGCTCGTCGGTGAGGTGGCCCTGCTCCTCCACGCTTTTCAGGATGACCGCACGGCGGTCCTCCAGTTCGCGCAGGTAGGCCAGCCGTTCCTCCAGCAGGCGCAGCTGGATGTCGTCGAGCCCGCCGGTGGCCTCCTTGCGGTAGCGGGCGATGAAGGGCACGGTGGCGCCCTCGTCCAGAAGACCGACGGCGGCGGTGACCTGGTTTTCCCGGGCCGAGAGCTCCTCGGCCAGTCTGCGGATGATGCTGGGCAGGGATGACATCTCTGGTTCTCGATTCCTGTTCTGCGACCGGGGGCGTTTGGGAAGGGGTCAACCATAACCGTCTCCGGGGGTGGCTGGGAAGCTTGCGCGGCGGTGGAAAATGTGCCGCTGCTCTCCCTTGCCTTGCCCCTGCAAAAAAGGTACGTTTGCCGGCCGTCAAACACCGAGAACCGGCGCCCTGTGTCCGGCGAGGAAATCCCATGGAAATCGCATGTCTCGACCTGGAAGGGGTCCTGGTACCCGAGATCTGGATCAACTTCGCCGAGCGCACCGGTATCGACGCCCTGCGCGCCACCACCCGGGACATCCCCGACTACGATGTGCTCATGCGCCAGCGGCTGCGCCTGCTCGATGAGCACGGCCTGAAGCTGGCCGACATCCAGGCGGTGATCGACGAGATGGGTCCCCTGCCCGGTGCGCGCGGGTTCCTGGACTGGCTGCGCGAGCATTTCCAGGTGGTGATACTGTCCGACACCTTCTACGAGTTCGCCGCGCCGCTGATGCGCCAGCTCGGTTGGCCGACACTGCTCTGCCACCGCCTGGAGGTGGACGGGGAGGGCCGGGTGAGCGACTACGTCCTGCGCCAGCCGGACCAGAAACGGCAGGCGGTGGAGGCCTTCCAGGGGTTGAACTACCGCGTCATCGCGGCCGGCGACTCCTACAACGACACCGCCATGCTGGGCGCCGCCGAGGCCGGAATCCTGTTCTGCCCGCCCCCCAACGTCATCGAGGAGTTTCCCCAGTTCCCCGTGACCACCGACTACGACGGGCTGCGCGCCGCCTTCTGCGCGGCGAGCAACCGCGAACTGGCCTGATGCGGACCCTACCCCGGCCTGAAGGCCGGAGATCCGACCCGGATTTTTCTCGCCAAGATCGCCAAGAGCGCCAAGGTTCGAAATGATCAGGACCTTATGAATGGAGCATCGAGCATCGTCTTGGACGAGGACCGCTGCGGTACTGAAACCGTCAGTCCCTTGTTTTCCTGGCGTTCTTCGCGTCTTGGCGAGAGCCATATGAAATATCGGGGCTGCTAGGAGCCTGTCGGACTTGAGCGATCGTAGCGAGCCGAGTGGGAGAGCGAGGACAGATGGGGCCGATTTTGAGGCGCATAGTGGGTCTATGTAACGAAAAATCGGCCCCATATGGGCCGCTGTCCCGCCGGCGCAGTAGATCAGTCTCAAGTCCGACAGGCTCCTAGGGTCCCGCCGCGGACTCCTTCGCTCCATCCTCCGCCGCGGCGGCCGAGCGCAGCATGCGCCGGTCCTGCCCATCATCCTCGTTCCCGTTCCCGTTGGCGCGGGCGTCGTTGCTCTCCCTGATCGCGGCCAGATTGCGGGTGGCCTCCACGTAGGCGTCGTAGCGGTTGCGGATCTCCCGCACGTAGTGCACCGTCTGGTTGCAGCGGCAGTAGCCGTGCTCGGCCTCGCGGGCGTAGCGATCGAGGGTGAGCAGGCCCATGGCCTTTTCCACGTTGCCGCTCCAGCGATCCGGGTCCAGGTCCAGCTTTCGGGCCAGGCGGCGGGCATCGGCCACGTGGCCGTAGCCGGCGTTGTAGGCCGCCAGGGCCAGCCAGGTCCGCTCGGCGAGGGGGATGCCCGGATCGAAGCGCTGGCGCAGCAGGGCCAGGTAGCGGACCCCGGCGCGAATGGAGCTGGCCGGATCGGTGGGCTCGTCGTGGCCGAGTTCGGTCGCGGTGCGTGGCATCAGCTGCATCAATCCCTGCGCCCCCATCCAGGACTCGGCTTCCGGGTCGAAACGGCTCTCCTGGTACATCTGCGCCACGATGAGACGCCAGTCGAAGCCATAGTCCTCGGCGTGCTGGCGGATGACATCGTCCCAGGGTGACAGCACCCCGCTGCGGGCCGTGCGGAACTCCACGTGGCGGCGCACCTTGTGGGGATCGCGGAAGTACTTCCGGTAGAGGATGTTGTAGTCCCGCCCGCGGTAGGTCCTGGCGATGAAGTCGTTGACCGCGGCCAGGAGCTTCGGCGCCTGCCGGTGCACCACCCAGCCGTGGGGAACCGGCTCGCCGAGGACCAGGTCGGCCTTCACGTCGTCACGCCAGGTGAGTTCGATGTCGAGGATGTCGCTGTCGGCCACGGTCAGGTCGTAGACCGTCTCCGCCACCTGGCCGATGATCCATTCCGTCTCCTGCTCCTCCGGAGCGGGCCGCAGGCGCACCGGCACCCCCTGCTCCTGGATCCTCTTGATCGTCTCCCAGTAGGAGCTGCTGGGGCGCACCACCACGTCCCGGCCGGCGAGATCGTCGACAGAGCGCAGCGGCAGCTCCGCGGCCCGCGACACCAGGGTTTCGGACACCTCGTTGTAGGGGCGGGAGAAGGCGATGTCGGGGATGTTCCGCCGCTCGTCGGTGATGGTCAGCGAGGCGGCGATGAGATCGCCGCGGCCCTGCTGCAGCCAGGGGATGAGATCCTCGCGGCTGGGTGGGATCACCATTTCCACCCGCAGTCCGCGGCTCTTGGCGAATGCGCTGACCAGCTCGTATTCGAACCCGAGACGTTCGCCGCGCAGGATGAAGTAGGTGGCGGGATTGTTGCGCGTCAGTACGCGCAGGACCCCCCGCTTCTTCAGCCCGTCCAGGTCCTCGGTGTAGGTCTCCGGCTGTTCGGCCAGGCGGTTGGCATAGATGAACTGGTCCAGGGCTTCGCGCAGCGCCGGGGCATCGGGACGTACCGCCCAGGCCGTGGGGCGCTCGTCGCCGAGGAAAAAGGCGGCGGCGAGCTGCGGGCGGGTGGGCAGCACCTCCCGGCCCAGGCGTGCGGGGATGACGGTGGCGTCGTAGAAGCCGTCGGCCACCTGGTCGAGCGTCTTCACCAGGGTCTGGCTTTCGGGAAGCGCGGCCAGGGTGAGCCCGGGTATCTCCTCCTGCAGCAGCTCAAGCCGCTGCCAGGCCGCGGTGCCGGGGTGCAGGGCGACGGTCCGGTTGTGCAGGTCGGGGGTGCCGGCGATGTCCGCCCGATCAGCGCCCCGGACCACCACCTGTTCGCGTACCACGCCCAGCGGCACGGTGAACGCCACCTTCCGCTTGCGCTCGGGGGTGATGATCAGGCTGGTGCCGATGAGATCGCCGGCCCCGGCCAGGAGTTGCGGAATCAGGTCGTCGCGGGTCTCGGTGTAGACCCAGCGGATGTCGACCCCGAGCCCGATCGCGAACTCGGTGATGAAGGACTGTCCGGGGCGCGGCGTGTCCGCGGGCAGGACCTGGTCCAGGTAGTGGCGCGGCAGGAGGACCCGCAGTTCGCCGCGCTTCAGGATGGCGGCGAGATCGCCTCCGGGAACGAGATCGATGGCACGCCCGGTGTCCGCCTCGTCGGAGCACGCCGACAGGAGGAGAGCCAGCAGCCACAGCAGTGCCAGCCAGCCTTGCCCGGAGCCTCGGGCTGTCGCGCGACGGGGGGTTGTGGCGGTCGTGACGGGCAAGCGTGGCGTTCTCCGGCAGCAGACGACGCACTGCCGGGGAAACTTAGCACGAACCGGACGGGATAGGCACGATCAGGGTAGGGAATTGGGACGGCTGCGCCGGTGGCGCCGGACCCGCCGCAGGATGCGTGCGGTGGGGCGGGATCGCACCCGCCCGCGGTGCGGCCGGGACGCGATCGGCTGGCTGCGGGGAAAACCGCGGCTTTCCCCCGGGGCACGGCCGTCAGTCGTCGCCCATGGGGATGTACTCCCGCTCCGTGGTGAGCAGCCGCTCGGCCTCCTCGGTGTCCTTGGCGAAGATGACCTTCACCACGTAGTCGGCATCGGTGGGCTTCTGCGCGCGCAGATCGCGGGCCCGCTGCCGGGCCTCCCGGTAGCCGCTGAAAGTCTCCACCAGGGTGCATCTCTTGTCGGTGGTCACGTTGTAGACGAAGTAGGGCATGATCTTCCGCTCTCCGGTTGGCGGGAGCCGGCAGGTCAGCCGCCGGCGTGTGGGACGCAGGCCATTATAGGAAGCCCTGGCGGTCATTCAACCCGCCGCCTTTCCCGGCTTTTCCCGTCCTCGGCCGCCGGGCGCGGGGCTCGTGCCCGGCGGCGCGTGGCTGTCCCGTTCAATCCTCCTGCGGCTGGAACTCGGCCATCAGCCGCTGCTGGATGTCGAAGGGCACGGGATCGTAGTGGCTCAGCTCCATGGTGTAGCTGCCCTGCCCACCGGTCACCGATTTCAGCTCGGTCTGGTAATCGCCCAGCTCCGCCAGCGGGGCCATGCCGTGGATGACCGCCTGGCCGTCGCTGATGGTGTCGGTGCTGTTGACCCGCCCGCGCTTGGAGGAGAGCCCGCCGGCGATGGCGCCGATGGCCGAGTCCGGCGTGGTGATGTGGATGTTCACCATCGGCTCCAGCACCACCGGCCGTGCCTGCTTCACCGCCTCCTGGAAGGCCTTCTTGCCGGCGGTGACGAAGGCCACCTCCTTGGAGTCGACGGGGTGGTACTTGCCGTCGTAGACCGTCACTTCCAGGTCGTGCAGCGCGTAGCCGGCGATGATGCCGGTTTCCAGGGCCTGGCGGATGCCCTTTTCCACGGCGGGGATCAGGTTGGTGGGGATGGCGCCGCCCACCACCGCATTGACGAAGCGGAAACCCTCGCCACGCTCCAGCGGCCGGACCCGCAGGAAGACCTCGCCGAACTGTCCCGCGCCGCCGGTCTGCTTCTTGTGCCGGTAGTGGCCCTCGGCGGCGGCGGTGATGGTTTCGCGGTAGGCGATGCGCGGCGTGCGGGTGTCCACCTCCACGTTGAAGCGATCCCGCATCCGTTCCAGGGCGATGCGCAGGTGCAGCTCGCCGAGGCCGCGGATCACCGTTTCGTTGGTGACGCTGTTGTGCTCGACCCGGAAGCAGGGATCCTCCTCCGAGAGCTTGTGCAGGGCGTCGGAGAGCTTCTGCTCGTCGCCGCGCCGGGTCGGCTCGATGGCCAGGCCGTACATGGGCTCCGGGAACTCCAGCGGCTTGAGATGGATGAGATCCTCGTCGTGGGAGTCATGCAGCACCGCATCGAAGTGGATGTCGTCCACCTTCGTCACCGCGCAGATGTCGCCGGGGATGCCGCGCTCCATCTCCCGCAGCTCCTTGCCGAAGGGGCGATACAGGTGTCCCGCCTTGAACGGCTTGCGCCCGTCGCCGATGAACATCTGGCTGTTGGGGGTGATGGTGCCCTGGTGGATGCGGAAGGTCGCCACCTTGCCCATGAACGGGTCCATGGTGACCTTGAACACGTGGGCCACCACGTGCCGGTCGGGGTCGGGTACGGTGGTGAAGGGCGCGGCCGCCTCGTCCCAGCCCTTGACGAACGGACGGGGATTGCCCTCCAGGGGGTTGGGCATCAGTTCCACGAACAGCTGCTGCAGGGCGTCCAGCCCGGCGCCGGTCGTGGCCGATACGAATGCGACCGGAACCAGGTGCCCCTCCCGCAGCGCCTTCTCGAACGGCTCGTGGAGCTGGTCCGGGGAGAGATCCTGGCCCTGTTCCAGGTAGAGCGCCATGAGGTCCTCGTCCACCTCCACCACCTGGTCGATGATGGCGGTGTGGGCCTCGGCCACGGAGGAGAAGGCACTCTCGCCGTCGGGATTGAAGAAACAGTCCACCACGCTGCCATGACCGGGCGCGGGCAGGTTGATGGGCAGGCACTCGGCGCCGAATGAATCGCGCAGGTGATCCATCAGGCCCGCCAGGTCGACGCCGGGGGCGTCGATCTGGTTCACGATGATCATGCGGCAGAGCCTGCGCTCGGCGGCGTAGTTCATCACCCGCCGGGTCATGGGCTCGATGCCGACCTGGGCGTTCACCACCACCGCGATGGTCTCGACGGCCGGCAGGACGCTCTTGGTCCGGCCGAGGAAGTCGAGGAAGCCGGGCGTGTCGATGATGTTGATGTGGTAGCCGCCGGAATCGAAGCTGGCGACCGCCGAATCGATGGAGTGGCCGAGCGTCTTCTCCTGGGGCGAGCTGTCGGAGACGGTGGTGCCCTTGCTCACGTTCCCCGGGGCTTCAATGGCCCCGAAACGGTGCAGCAGGGCTTCGGCGAGGGTGGTTTTTCCGCTGCCGCTGTGGCCCAGCAGGGCGATGTTGCGGATGTTTTCAGTGGTGTAGCCGGGCATGGTTCCCTCCCAAGTAGGGTCCGGATCATTCTCCGAAACTGACAGGAGTATAACTCGACGGCCACCGCCTTCGGCTTTGACGTGGATCAGACGCGCGGCAAAGGATGACGGCCGCCCGGCGCGGGGGCCGCCGGTCCCGGAACGGGGGCGTGGCCGGCCTACAGGAACAGGGTGAGCACGCCCGTGTAGCCGTAGAGCCGGTTGTGGAAAATCTCCCCGTTGGCGTAGAAGCCCGCCAGGGGACAATCGCCCAGCCGCTCCCGGACCAGCTTCAGCTCGGCGGAATCCTCGCCGAACAGGTGGCGCCCCCGCCCCAGGCAGGAGATGTAGACGGCGCCGCGCGGCGGGCGGGGGAGGCGCCGCTCCAGGTCATCGAGCATGCGCAGCATGTCCTCGCGGGCCGTATTGCCGTCCCGGCGGCAGAACATGATCTCCTGGCCGCTGTGGAGCAGGTCGCCGATGGCCAGCAGCTGGTGGTCGGGGTCCACCCCCACCAGGTTGCGCACCAGGTAGTCGCCGGTGTCGGAACCGTGGATCGGGAACCCGGCGAAGATATAGCCGGCGGCGCGGCGGAGATCGCGGGCCAGTACCTCGCCGATATCCTCGTGGAACACCTCCAGCGCCGGCCGGCCGTCGATGGTCACGGCCACGTTGCGCTGCGCCTCGGTGATCACCCGCCTCGGCCCGATGGGGGTGCAGCCCTGGGTGTGGGCGGTGAGCAGTTGCACCTCCGGACCGAACATGACTCCCGAGAGCCCGCCCTGCACCACGTTGTCGGCCAGCTGGGGGAGGGGGCCGCGGGAGGAGCTCAGGCCGCCGGCGAGGAACCCGCCGGGCAGCTCGTCGGCCAGCCGGGTGATGAGCTGGGGCGTGGCGGGGTTCTCCGGGTCGGCATGGACCAGGGCGAAGCTGCCGGGGGTGTCATGCATCCAGCGGCCGTCACGGGCCAGGAACTCGTCGAAGCCGCTGCGGATGCCGTGAAACACCCGGAAGCTGGCCTCCGGCAGCCGCGCCACCATCATCACCATGGCCGGCTCCTCGTAGAACTCCCGCCCGCTGGCGCAGATGCCGAGCCCCACGGTTCCGATCCAGTGGGTGACCGGACTGTCGCGCCGCGCCCGGTGCAGAACCGCCTCGAGGTGCGCGGCGTGGGCGTCGGTGACATAGAGGAACCCGAGGTTGCCCGGCTCCGGGCCCAGCTGCGCCAGGCACTCCCGGCAGGCGGCGAGGGGGTCGCTGTGGGTGGAGGTGGCGAGCGGAAAGGTCTCCATCGGGTTCCCCGGGTATGAAGGGCATGGTTCCGGTCCCGGGCGGGACATAGGCACCGGCACGGCATTGAAGCCACAGGATACGGAAAAGACCGGGCCGGTAAACAGCCCCGCGGGGGAGGGTTTCTCGGCAGCCGGGTGGATTGCCGCTACAATGGCCTCCGTAGCAGGACGCGCCGTGAGCGGTTGAGCGAGGTCCGGCGCGACCCGCGGCCGGTGCCCCCGGCCATTCCTGAGCCTACCGATGCCGTTTCACCAGCCGACGATTGCATGGAAGAGAGACGCCCGCTCGCAGAACTGCTCGGTCCCGACGGCCCCTTCGCCGAGCGGATCGACGGCTACGCCCCGCGTTCCGCCCAGCTGGCCATGGCCGAGGCGGTTGAGCGCACCCTGGACGATTGCGGCCGGCTCATCGTGGAGGCGGGAACCGGAACCGGCAAGACCTTCGCCTACCTGGTGCCGGCGCTGCGTTCCGGGGGCAAGGTCATCATCTCCACCGGCACCAAGGCCCTGCAGGATCAGCTCTACCACCGCGACCTGCCGCTGGTGGCGGAAACCCTGGGGATACCGGCCCGGACCGCGCTGCTGAAAGGGCGCTCCAACTACCTGTGCCGGCATCGCCTGGAGGTCAACGCCGAGAGCGGGCGCTTCCGCAGCCGCGAGATGGCGTTCCGGTTCCAGCGGGTGCGGGAGTGGTCCGCCGCCACCCGCAGCGGGGACATCGCCGAGATCGGCGACATCCCGGAGGACTCCCCGGTCTGGCCCTACGTGACCAGCACCGGCGACAACTGCCTCGGCCAGGAGTGCGCCCACGTGGGGGACTGCTTCCTGATCAGGGCGCGCCGGTCGGCCCAGGAGGCGGACCTGCTGGTCATCAACCACCACCTGTTCTTCGCCGACATGGCCCTGCGCGGCGAGGGCTTCGGCGAGCTGCTGCCCGGCGCCAACGCCGTCATCCTCGACGAGGCCCACCAGCTGCCCGAGGCGGCCTCGGCCTTCTTCGGCCTGGCGGTGAGCGGCCGGCAGCTGCTGGAGCTGGCCCAGGACGCCCTCACCGAGCAGGTGCGCGAGGCCCCGGACATGGCTTCCCTCGCCCGGGCCGCGGAGGGGCTGGAGAAGGCGGCCCGGGATCTGCGCCTGGCCTTCGGGCCGGGAGACCGGCGCGCGGCCTGGAGCGAGGTGGAACGTGACGCGGGGGTCGGTTCCGCCCTCGACGAGCTGCGCAGCCGCCTGGCGGCACTGAACGCGGTGCTGGAGCCCGTCGCCGCGCGCGGCAAGGGGCTGGAGAGCTGCCAACGCCGGACCCGGGAGCTGGGCGAGGCCATCGACCAGCTGACCGGCGACACCCCGCCCGGGCAGGTGCACTGGTTCGAGACCCGCGGGCGGGGCTTCACCCTGCACCTGACGCCCCTCAACGTGGCCGCCCCCCTGCGCGCCCACATGGATGCGCAGAAATGCGCCTGGGTCTTCACCTCCGCCACCCTGGCGGTCGGCGATTCGTTCCGGCATTTCTCCGCCCGCCTGGGGCTGGAGGATGCGGAGACCCTCCAGCTGCCGAGCCCCTTCGACTACCCCAGCCAGGCGCTCTGGTACGTCCCCCGGGGTCTGCCCCAACCCAACACCCCCGGCTATACCCGGGCGGTGGTGGATGCCGCGCTGCCGGTGCTCGTGGCCAGCCGCGGCCGGGCGTTCCTGCTCTTCACCAGCCATCGCGCCCTGCGGGAGGCGGCGGATCTGCTCGAGGGACGCCTGGACTACCCGTTGCTGGTGCAGGGCACCGCCCCGCGCAGTGAGCTGCTGCGCCGGTTCCGGGAACTGGGCAACGCTGTCCTCCTGGGCACCAGCAGCTTCTGGGAGGGGGTGGATGTGCGCGGGGAGGCGCTCTCCTGCGTCATCATCGACAAGCTGCCCTTTGCCGCACCCAACGACCCGGTGGTGAAGGCGCGCATCGACACCCTGCGCGAGGAGGGGCGCGAACCCTTCATCGAGTTCCAGGTGCCCTCGGCGGTGATCACCCTCAAACAGGGCACCGGCCGGCTCATCCGCGATGTGAGCGATCGCGGGGTGCTGGTGATCTGCGACCCGCGGCTGCTGCGGCGCGGCTACGGCCACGCCTTCCTGGACAGCCTCCCGCCCATGGCCCGCACCCGCGACGTGGCGGACGTGGAGCGGTTCTTTCAGGCCGGCTGAAGGATAAAGGTGAATGGATAAAGGTGAATGGGTGATGGGTCATCGCCATTCACGCACTAACGCACTAACGCACTAACGCATTCACGCACTCACGCATTCACGCACTCACGCATTCACGCACTCACGCAAATGAAACTGCTTGCCATCGAAACCGCCACCGAAGCCTGTTCCGCCGCCCTCTTTGTCGACGGGGAGGTGGAGGAGCGGTTCCAGGTCGCCCCCCGGGATCACGCCCGGCTGATTCTCACCATGGTCGATGATCTCCTCCTCGATGCGGGCATTGCCGTCGGGGAGCTGGACGGCCTGGCCTTCGGCCGGGGACCGGGCAGCTTCACCGGGGTGCGCATCGCCACGGGGGTGGCGCAGGGCATCGCCTTCGGGGCCGACCTGCCGGTGGTGCCGGTCTCGACCCTCGCCGCCCTGGCCCAGGGCGCGCTGATGGACCTGGGCGCCCCCCGCGTGGCGGTGGCCCTGGATGCCCGGATGGGCGAGGTCTACTGGGGCGCCTACATGACCCGGGGCGACGGCATCATGGTCACGGCCGAAGAGGAGCGGGTGTGCGCACCGGAGGCGGTGCCGCCCCTGCGGGACGGCGTCTGGCTGGGCGTGGGCAGCGGCTGGGGATCCTACGGCGACATTCTGCACCACTGCTGCCGCGAACGTCTGGACGGCATGGTGCCCGATCGTTACCCGGCCGCACGCGACGTGGCCTGGCTGGGGGTGCACGGCCTGCGCAACGGCCGCGCGGTGGCGCCGGAGCGGGCGTTGCCGGTCTACCTGCGCGACAACGTGGCCAAGAAACCCTCGTTATGAGTTGCCAGTAGCCGGTTTCCAGCTGTCAGCAGCCGGCAACCGGCAACCGGCAATCGGTTACCGGCTACTGAATCAGTGTTCCCGGGTGGCCAGGAACTCGATCCCGGGCCAGCGCTCCTCGGTGAGGCTCAGGTTCACCCGCGTCGGCGCCAGGTAGGTGAGGTTGCCGGCGCCGTCCATGGCGAGGTTGTTGTAGGCCTTCTTGCGGAAGTCCTCGAGCATCTTCGCATCGGTGCAGCGGATCCAGCGGGCGGTGTGGACCTCCACGTTCTGGTACACCGCCTCCACCTTGTATTCGCTCTTCAGCCGGCTGGCCACCACATCGAACTGCAGGATGCCCACCGCGCCCAGGATCAGGTCGTTGCTGTTGAGCGGCATGAACAGCTGGGTGGCGCCCTCCTCGGAGAGCTGCTGCAGGCCCTTCTGCAGCTGCTTGCTCTTCAGCGGGTCCCGCAGGCGCACCAGCCGGAACAGCTCCGGCGCGAAGTTGGGGATGCCGGTGAACTGCAGGGACTCGCCCTGGGTGAAGGTATCGCCGATCTGGATGGTGCCGTGGTTGTGCAGGCCGATGATGTCGCCTGGCCAGGCCTCCTCGGTGTGGGTGCGATCCCCCGCCAGGAAGGTGAGCGCGTTGGCGATGGTCACATCCTTGCCGATGCGCACGTGATGAATCTTCATGCCGCGCTCGTAGTGGCCCGAGCAGACCCGCAGGAAGGCGATGCGATCCCGATGGTTGGGATCCATGTTCGCCTGGATCTTGAACACGAAGCCGCTGAAAGTCTCCTCCGCCGGTGCGATGGTGCGCGAAGTGGTCTCCCGCGGCTGGGGTGAGGGGGCCCACTCCACGAAGCCGTCGAGCATCTCGCGCACGCCGAAGTTGCCGAGCGCGGTGCCGCAGAAGACCGGCGTCAGCTCACCGGCGCGGAACGCCTCCAGGTCGAATTCGTGGCTAGCGCCCAGCACCAGCTCCAGCTGCTCGCGCAGTTCCTGGGCGAGGCTGCCCACCGCCTCGTCCAGCGCCGGGTTGTCGAGCCCGTCGATGGTGCGCACGGCCTGGATGGTGTGACCCTGGCCCGACTGGTAGAGATAGGTGCGATCCTGGTGCAGGTGGTAGATGCCCTTGAACTGCTTGCCCATGCCGATGGGCCAGGTCACCGGGGCGCACTTGATGTTGAGGATCGCCTCGATCTCGTCCAGCAGCTCGATGGGGTCGCGGATGTCGCGGTCGAGCTTGTTGATGAAGCTGACGATGGGCGTGGTGCGCAGCCGGCACACCTCCATCAGCTTGATGGTGCGCGGCTCCACGCCCTTGCTGCCGTCGATGACCATGAGCGCCGCATCCACCGCGGTCAGGGTGCGGTAGGTGTCCTCGGAGAAATCCTCGTGGCCCGGGGTGTCGAGCAGGTTGACCGTGCGCCCGCCATAGGGGAACTGCATCACCGAGGTGGTGATGGAAATCCCGCGCTCCTTCTCCATCTCCATCCAGTCCGAGGCCGCGTGGCGGCCGGACTTGCGGGCCTTGACGGTGCCGGCCATCTGCAGCGCGCCCCCGAACAGGAGCAGCTTCTCGGTGATGGTGGTCTTGCCCGCGTCGGGGTGGGAGATGATGGCGAAGGTGCGCCGTTTGGCAATCTCGTCGGCGAGGTGTGTCATGGTCTGCAGGGGGAGCCCGGTAAAACCGCCAATTATACCCGTAGCGGGCCGGCTTTGGCGAACCGGGCATATCAGGCCGGTGGCGGGGCGGCGGCAGGTACAGCGGCTCCCGGCCGGGACGGCGCCCCGGCCGGGAGCGCCGGATCAATCGCCGAGGACGGTGGCCTTGAGGATCTTCGGCGGGTTGGCCGGGCGGCCGCTGCGCATGTCGGCCAGCTCGGTGGCGGCGATGCGGTCGACCGCCTCGATGCCGGAGACCACCTTGCCGAAGGCCGTGTACTGCCCGTCCAGGTGCCGGCAGTGGTCGCGGGAGAGGCAGACGAAGAACTGGGAGCCGGCGGAGTCGGGGTCCATGGAACGGGCCATGGAGAGCACCCCCTTCTCATGCTGCCGGTCGTTGAACTCGGCCTTCACGTTCCAGCCGGGTCCGCCGGTGCCGTTGCCGATGGGGCAGCCGCCCTGGATCACAAAGCCGGGCAGGATCCGGTGGAAGGTCAGGCCGTCGTAGAAGCCGTCGCGGCTGAGCTTGAGGAAGTTCTCGGCGTGCCCCGGGGCGACGTCGGACCACAGCTCCACCACGATCTCGCCTTCGGAAGTCTCCAGCTTCACCTGCGGATAGCTGTCGCTCATGTCGAAAATACCTATCTGGCTGAATGGATTGTCGCGAGCGCCCCGGACCGCCGGCGGAATGCGTCGACGGAGCCGAACCGGGCACCCGGGAGCGCGGCAGTCTAACACCCCCCTCCGGCATGACCAACCGGATCGGTCAACGGCCGGCCTCCCCGGCCAGGGCGCAGGCCAGCTCGCCGAGGGTGCGCAGGGCGTCCTCCGCCCGGTCGCCCTCGGCGTTGGCGTAGCTCAGGCGGATGAAGTTCCGGTAGCGGCGCTTGGCGGAGAACAGCGGGCCGGGGGCGATGCTGATGCCGTGCTCGAGCGCCTGGCGGTAGAGCAGCAGGGCGTCCACCTGCCGGGGCAGCTCCACCCACAGCACGAAGCCGCCGGTCGGGCAGGTGGCGCGGGTGCCGGCCGGGAAGTGCCGGCCGATGAGGGTCAGCACCCGGTCGCGGCGACGGCGGTAGGCGGCATTGGCCAGGCGCAGGTGGCGGTCGAAGCCGCCGTGCTCGAGAAACTCGGCCACGGCCATCTGCGGCAGGCTGGCGGTGGCCATGCTCGCCACCAGCTTGAGGTGCTTGAGCTTCTCCAGGTAGCGCCCGGGCGCCACCCACCCCACCCGCAATCCCGGCTCCAGGGTCTTGGAGAAGGAGGAGCAGAGCAGCACGCGGCCATCCCGGTCCCAGGACTTCACCGCCCGTGGCCGGGGCGGCTCGAAGGTGATGTCGCCGTAGATGTCATCCTCGATGAGCGGCAGGTCGTGGCGGCGCAGCATCTCCATCAGCTGCTGGCGGGCCGGGTCCGGCATCCGGTAGCCGAGCGGGTTGCTGAAGCTCGGGGTGAGCAGGACGGCCCTGACCGGCCAGGACTCCAGGGCCAGCTCGAGGGCCTCCAGGCTGATGCCCGTCTCCGGGTGGGTGGGGATTTCCAGCGCCTGCATGCCCAGGGACTCGATGGTCTGCAGCGTCGCGTAGAAGGTGGGCGACTCGATGGCGATGACATCCCCGCGCTCGGCCACGGCGCGCAGGCTCAGGGTCAGGGCCTCCTGGCAGCCGGTGGTGATGACGATGTCGTCGGGGCTCAACCGGCAGCCGGCGTCGACCGCGCGGCGGGCAATCTGCAGGCGCAGCTCCGGCAGCCCCGGCGGGGCGGCATAGCTCGAGAGCTTGGCGCCGCCGCGGCGGGCGATGCTCGCCATGGTCCGGTGCAGCTGGGCGATGGCGGGGAACTCCACCATTGGGACCACGGCGCCGAAGTTGACGATGCCGGGCCGATCATTGGCCTGGATGACCTGCATGGCGAGGTCGCTGACCCGGACCTCCGTCGGCTGGGGAAGGGGAGCGGAGATGGCGGGCGGCTGCGGCGGCCGGGCCGGTTCGCTGCGCACGTAGTGGCCGGACTGGGGGCGGGCCTCGAGCAGGTCCCGGTCCTCCAGCAGCGCATAGGCCTCCTGGGCCGTGGCGATGCTCACCCGGAGCTGGCGGCTCAGGCGGCGCAGCGAGGGCAGGCGCTCGCCGGGCCGGTAGACTCCGTCACGGACCTGGTTTTCGATGAAGGTGGCCACCTGCTCATACAGTGTTTCGGACATCGCCCGTCTCCCGACCGGTACAGTTTCCACGTTCCCGGACCATGACAGTCAGGGGGTTGCTCAACTGTAACGGTTCATAAACTTGTTCACTGAATCTGTACTGGTTCCAGTATCGCCCATAAGCTGGACACCGTAAAGAAAACGCCGGGAACGGACAGGGGAAACCGGAGGTGAACATGAACGGAGAACTGGTCAGCAGGTTGCTGGAGGGCGGAACGAAGTCGGGATTCGGTGCGGCCGCTGCCGTCACCCCGTGGGGCCGGCTTGCGGCCTGGATCCGGGCGGGCGTGGAACTGGTGTCCCTGTGGATGTTGCGCAGCCGGGAGCGCCGGGCCCTGGCCCGGCTCGATGAGCGTCTCCTGAAGGACGTGGGCATCAACCCGGCCGACGCCTGGGAGGAGAGCCGCAAACCCTTCTGGAAATCGTGACAGCGAGGCAAGCCGGAGATGAAACAGGAGCTGTGGCTGCGGACGGAATCCCGCAGCGCCGGAAGCAGACGGTTGTGCTGGGTCAACGGGGCGCTGGGCGGCCCGGAGACGGCGGTCGTCTCCGCCTACGACCACGGCCTGCTCTATGGCGACGGGGTGTTCGAGGGGATCCGCTTCTACCACGGGCGCCCATTCCGCCTCGCGGAGCACCTGGAGCGGCTCGAGGCCTCGGCCCGGGCGCTGTGCCTGGAGCTGCCCTACACCCGGGAAGAGCTCGCCGCCGCGGTGGCGGAGCTGGTGACGGCCTCGGGGCTGGGTGACGGCTACCTGCGCCTGCTGGTGACCCGCGGCGAGGGTGCCCTGGGGCTGGACCCCGCCCGTTGCGAGAGGCCCAACGTGCTGATCCTGGCCGATCGGATTTCACTGATGGACGGGCGCGTACAGGAGACCGGGGCGCGGCTGGTCACCGCCACCACCCGCCGACTGCCCCTGGACGGGCTCGATCCGCGCATCAAGTCCCTCAACTACCTCAACCACATCCTGGCGCGGCTGGAGGCGAACAACGCCGGCGCCGACGAGGCGCTGCTGCTGAATGCCGCCGGCCGGGTGGCGGAAGGCTCGGCGGACAACCTGTTCCTGGTGCGCGGGGATCAGCTCCTGACGCCGCGCCCGGAGGACGGCGCCCTGGAGGGGGTGACCCGGGCCGTGGTCATGGCGCTGGGCCGGGAGGCGGGCCTGCGGGTGCGCGAAGCGCCGCTGGCCCTCTACGACGTCTACACCGCCGAGGAGTGCTTCCTGACCGGTACCGCCGCGGAGCTCATCCCCGTGGCCGAAGTGGACGGCCGGCGCCTGCCGGCGGCCCCGGGGCCGGTCTTCCGCCGCCTGCGGGAGGCGTTCCGGGCGCTGGTGGCGTGGGAGTGCGGGGATCCCGGCCCCGCCTGAGGCGGATGACGCCGGGATCGCTCCCCGGGGCGGGCCGGTGCACTGGCAAGGGGGGGCGGGATTGGCCATAATCCCGCCCTCCCATCCACCCCAGGCACGGAGCCTTCACACCCGCCATGTGGTTCAAGAATCTCCAGCTCTACCGGCTTACCACCCCCTTCGCCCTCTCTCCCGAACAGCTCTCCGAGAAACTTGCCGGCCAGGCCTTCCGGCCCTGCGGCAGCCAGGAACCGGCCACCCTCGGCTGGGTGCCGCCGCTGGGCCGCCAGGCCAGCGACCTGGTCCACGCCGCCAACGGCTGCATCCTGCTCTGCGCCCGGCGCGAGGAGCGCCTCCTGCCTTCCACCGTGGTGCGCGAGGCGGTGGAGGAGCGGGCCCTGGAGATCGAGGAGCGCGAAGGGCGCAAGGTGCGCCGCAAGGAGCGCCTCGACATCAAGGACAACGTGGTGCAGGAGCTGATGCCGCGGGCCTTCGTGCGCTCCTCCCTCCACTACGCCTACCTCGACGCGCCCTCGGGCTGGCTGGTGGTGGACGCCGGCAGCGCCAAGCGGGCCGAGGAGCTGGTGAGCCTGCTGCGGGAGTCGGTGGGCACCCTGCCGGCGCGGCTGCCCGCCACGGTGGATGCGCCCAACGCGGTGATGACCCACTGGCTGGCCGGCGAGTCGGCCCCCGCCGGCTTCGAGCTGGAGGACGAGTGCGAGCTGCGCGACCCGGACAGCGACGGCGGGGTGGTGCGCTGCAAGCGCCAGGACCTGACCGCCGAGGAGATCCAGGCCCACCTGCGCGCCGGCAAGCGCGCCGTGCGCCTGGCGGTGAGCTGGGAGGATCGCCTCAGCTGCGTGGTGGCCGAGGAACTGGCGGTGAAGCGCCTGCGCTTCCTCGACCTGGTGCAGGAGACCGCGGCCGAAGTGGAGGCCGAGGACGAGGCCGCCCGCATGGACGCCGACTTCAGCATCATGACCCTGGAGCTGCGCCGCTTCATCCCCGCCCTGCTGGCGCTGTTCGGCGGCGAGGACACCGAGGCCTACACCCCCGGTGCGGGCACGGCCGGGTAGGCGGCATTTTTCGATAGACAGGATTTTTCAGGAGTCACAGGATTTCGGATGCAGGCCTTGTCCTGATCGTGGCCGGATGGAGTTTGGGCATGTCGTCGGATACTGAGTCGCCACAGCGGTCGGGCCGGAAAACGAAAGCGTTATCCTGCAAACAGAAATCTGCGTAATCTGCGTAATCTGCTGATAAAAAGGAAAACGGGGGAGGGGGAATGAAGCAGCTCAAGATCGGCATTCCGAAGGGCAGCCTGGAGGAGGCGACGCTGGCGCTGTTCCGGCAGGCGGGCTGGCATATCACGCCGCGCTCGCGCAACTACTTCCCCACGGTGGACGACCCGGAGCTGCGCTGCGCCCTGGTGCGGGCCCAGGAGATGGCGCCCTACGTGGAGAACGGCACCCTGGATCTCGGGCTCACCGGGCTGGACTGGATCCTGGAGCACGGTTCGGAGGTGGAGGAGATCTGCTCGCTGGAATACTCCAAGAGCTCGGACCAGCCCTGCCGCTGGGTGCTGGTGGTGCCCAACGACTCCCCCATCCGCTCGGTGGAGGATCTGCAGGGCAGGCGCGTCGCCACCGAGCTGGTGGGCTTCACCCGCCGCTACCTGGCCGAGCGCGGCATCGATGCGAAGGTGGAGTTCTCCTGGGGCGCCACCGAGGCCAAGGCGGTGGAGGGGCTGGTGGACGCGGTGGTGGAGATCACCGAGACCGGCAGTACCATCCGCGCCCACGGCCTGCGCATCGTCTGTGATCTGCTCCATACCCATACCCGTCTCATTGCTAATCGCGAGGCTCTGGCCGACCCCTGGAAGCGGGCCAAGATCGACCAGATCGCCCTGCTGCTGCAGTCCGCCCTCAAGGCCCGCCACAAGGTGGTGCTGAAGATGAACGTCCCCGCCGCGCGCCTCGACGAGCTCATGGGCCTGCTGCCGAGCCTCCATGCCCCCACCGTCAATCCCCTGTTCGACCCCGACTGGGCCGCGGTGGAGACCGTCGTCGACAAGGACCAGGTCCGCGACCTCGTCCCCCGCCTGGCCGCCGCCGGCGCCGAGGGCATCCTGGAGTACGCCCTGCAGAAGATTGTCTGAGGTTTGTTAATAGACAGGATTTACAGGATTCAGATACAAGAAACTGTTTTTATCCGCAGATTACGCAGATTATTTAAAAAGCGGAAAAATGTGAATGAGATGGTAGGCTGAGTTGATGAATCGACTCGCGTGAATAACCCATTTCCCCTTCGCAGCCGAAGGCTAAGCTTTCTTCGGATCTGTTTCTTAAAATAATCTGCGTAATCTGCGTAATCTGCGTAATCTGCGTAATCTGCGTAATCTGCGGATAAATCCTTTCTGTTTTTAACCTGTCCATTACGACTTTCAGGACTCCTCCAACTCCGCCCGCAGGGCCTCGATCCGTTCGCTGGTCTCCAGCCAGCGGTGCTCGGCCTGTTCCAGGCGGGTGGCGGTTTCGGCCTGGCGCTGGAGCCACTGCTTCAGCTCCTCCTTGCGCCCGGCGTCGTACAGGGCCGGGTCGGCCAGGGCCGCCTCGATCTGCGCCTGTTCCGCCTGCCGGCGCTCCATCTCCTGCTCCAGCTTCTGCAGCTCCCGGGTCAGCGGCTGGAGGCGGGCGCGCTGCTCGGCGGCGGCGCGGCGCTGGGCCTTGCGCGCGGTCGCGGTGTGGTCCCCGGTCGGGGCCCCAGACTCCTCCGCGGCGCCGCCCGCCTCCCGCGCCAGCCAGTCGCGGTAGTCGTCCAGGTCGCCGTCGAAGGGGCGCACGGCGCCGTCCGCCACCAGGTAGAGATCGTCGGTGGTGGTGCGCAGCAGGTGGCGGTCGTGGGAAACCAGCACCACCGCGCCGGCATAGTCCTGCAGCGCCCGGTTCAGCGCGTCGCGCATCTCCAGGTCCAGGTGGTTGGTGGGCTCGTCCAGCAGCAACAGGTTGGGACTCTGCCAGACCAGCAGCGCCAGGACCAGGCGTGCCTTCTCCCCGCCGGAGAAGTGGCCGCAGGGCTCCAGCACCCGGTCGCTCTGGAAGGCGAATCCGCCGAGGAAATTGCGCAACTCCTGCTCGGTGGTGCGGCCGTCGAGGCGCTGCAGGTGGAGCAGGGCGGAGGCCTCCGGGTCGAGCTGCTCCAGCTGGTGCTGGGCGAAGTAGCCGATTTTGAGCCCGTCGCTCCCGGTGCGCTCGCCGCCCAGGGTGGAAATTTCACCGGCCAGCAGCTTGATCAGGGTGGACTTGCCGGCGCCGTTGTGGCCGAGCAGGCCCAGGCGCTGGCCCGGAAGCAGGGTCAGGCGCACATTATCGATGACGCGGTGGCCGGCGTAGCCGGCGGCGGCCCGGTCCAGCACCAGCAGCGGGTTGGGGAGCCGCTCGGGCTTGCGGAAGGCGAAGCGGAACGGGGAGTCCACGTGGGCCGCCTCGATGATCTCCATGCGCTCCAGCGCCTTGAGGCGACTCTGGGCCTGGCGGGCCTTGGTGGCCTTGGCGCGGAAGCGGTCCACGAAGGCGCGCATGTGGGCCACCTCCCGCTGCTGGCGCTCGTGCAGGGCCTGCTGCTGGGCCAGGCGCTCGGCCCGCTGGCGCTCGAACTCCGAGTAGCCGCCGCGGTAGAGGGTGATGGTGTTGTTCTCCACGTTGGCCACCCGGTCCACCACGTTGTCCAGGAAGTCGCGGTCGTGGGAGATGAGCAGCAGGGTGCCCGGATAGGCCCGCAGCCACTGCTCGAGCCACAGCACCGCGTCCAGGTCCAGGTGGTTGGTGGGCTCGTCCAGCAGCAGCAGGTCCGAGGGGCACATGAGCGCCTGGGCCAGGTTGAGGCGCACGCGCCAGCCGCCGGAGAAGGCGGATACCGGCCGCTCCAGGTCGGCGTCGCTGAAGCCGAGCCCGTGGAGCAGCCGGCCGGCGCGGGCGCGCACGGTGTAGCCGTCCAGGGCCTCCAGTTCGGCGTGGAGGTGGGCGATGCGGGCGCCGTCGTGGGCGGTCTCGGCCGCCGCCAGCGCCGCCTCCACCTCCCGCAGCCGGGTGTCGCCGTCGATGGCGTAGTCCAGCGCGCTGCGCGCCAGCGCCGGGGTCTCCTGCGCCACCGAGGCGATACGGGTCTCCTCGGGAACCGCCACGCTGCCCTGGTCGGGATGCAGCTCCCCGCGCAGGAGCTGGAACAGGCTCGACTTGCCGGTGCCGTTGCGGCCCACCACCCCCACTTTCCAGCCGGGGTGGAGGGTCAGGGAGACCCCTTCGAACAGGAGTTTGCGGCCCCGCTGCAGGGCCAGGTCATTGAGGCTGATCATGGCGGCGGATTCTACCAGCCCCGCCGGCCGCCAGTCAGTCCGCTTCGGCCTCGAAGCCGAGCAGTTCGCCCCCGGCGGCGCTGCAGCGGATGCGAATGGGCCGGCAGCACACCTCGCAGTCCTCCACGTACTCCTGCTCCGGCACGCTCAGATCCACCAGGGTGGAGATGGCGGCCCAGCAGTGGGGGCAGGTGAAGGCGTGCTCGATGAGGAGGTCGGACATGGGAGAGTGTGAATCCAGTCACAAAACTTGATCGATGCAGATGCAACATGACCGTGTTACCGGTCTGATGATGTTGGGAGATGACATAGGACATACCGGTCCCATGGGACGGCGGTTGTGCTATACAGATTCCAAGTTAGAACAGCCGCCGGTTGCTGTACAGTGATGTTGCCATAACAGCCGGGATGAGGCTCCCGTGAACGGCAGCGCCGCTCGGCGCTTAGCCAAGGCGCGGGTGCGGGAACAACCGGCCGGTTATCGCTAGGGAGGGCGAATTGTTCAACCATTGGGGCAAAGCGGGAGAAGGGCGGGACTGCCATCCGCTTCCTTATCATCAGCTCGATGTCGCCGCTGTTGCGGCCCGCCTGCTTGCCCGTCACCCGACGCTGGGCGGCCGGCTGATCCGCCTCTCCGGCCTGCCTGAAGAACGCTTCTTCGTCTGGGTCCTCTTCTTTGTCGCGGTCCATGATCTCGGCAAATTCGCCAGTGCCTTCCAGCAATTACGGCCAGAACTGGCACCACCACGTTCCCGGCGCTACTTCTACACCCTACGGCATGACTCCCTCGGTTACCTGCTCTGGATCAACCGCCTCAATGCCCGGTTCAGGGAGCGTCTTTGCGGATCTCCTGATTCCATGGACGAATCCGACTACCTCGATGAAATCATCGAATCGTGGGTACTTGCGGTCACCGGACATCACGGTCAGCCGCCCGGAGCGTGCTCCGATCCCCTTGCGCTTCATTTCGCCCCGGAAGATGAGCAGGCAGCCATCGTCTACGCGGAGGAAGTGGCCGGATTGTTCCTCCCCACAGATGCTGGATCACTGTCCGTTTCCGTCCAGAAGCTGCGGCGGAGTGCACGGTTGTTCTCCTGGTGGCTGTCGGGATTGACGATTCTGTCTGACTGGCTGGGATCCAACCGGGAGTTCTTTCCGTTTCATGCCGGGGAGATGCCTCTGGAGCTTTATTGGCGCGATGTTGCGCTGCCTGCAGCCGACGTCGCGCTCGATCGGAGCGGAATCCTGCCCAACCCCGTCTCCGCCGAGATTCCCGTCAAGGGCCTGTTCGAATACATACACACGCCGACACCACTACAGCTCGCATGCCGGGAAATGCCCATGGAGAAAGGGCCGCAGTTGTTCCTGGTGGAAGACGTCACCGGTGCCGGCAAGACCGAGGCGGCTTTCGTTCTTCTCAACCGGCTGCTGGCGGGCGGCAACGGGGAAGGCGCCTATCTCGCCCTGCCGACCATGGCGACCGCCAATGCCATGTACCGGCGCACGGCGGGTGTCTACCGCCGGCTCTTCGCCGAACGGGGCCATCCCACCTCACTGGTCCTCGCCCACGGGAGTCGTCACCTCAACGATGGATTCCGGGATTCGGTGCTGCCGGCTCCGACGGATGGAGTCGAGTACGCGCCCGGTGAGACCGACGCTGGTGCCCGTTGCAGGGCATGGCTTGCCGATGGCAGCAAGCGTTCCCTGCTGGCGCAACTGGGGGTGGGCACCGTCGACCAGTCGCTGCTTGCCGTGCTCACCTCGCGCCACCAGTCGCTGCGGCTCCTGGGATTGCTCGGAAAAGTACTGATTGTGGACGAGGTTCACGCCTCAGACGCCTACATGCACCGGTTGTTGTGCGAGTTGCTCACGCTCCATGCCCGGGGTGGCGGCAGTGCAATCCTTCTCTCCGCGACCTTGCCGAAGCGGATGCGGCAGGAACTGGCTGCTGCATTCTGCGAAGGCATTCCGCGCGACTGTCCGGGCCTGGGGGAGGAGGGCTACCCGTTGCTGACCCGGATTGGGGCCTCGGAGCAGCAGGTTGCAGTTCCAACCCGGCCGAGTGTTGCGCGTTCACTGGGCTTTGCCTTTTTCCATGATGAATCGTCGGTCCTGTCATGGATTGTCGAACAAGCAGATGCCGGGGCCTGCGTGGCATGGGTCCGCAACAGCGTGGGTGATGCTCTCGATGCCGTCCGGTGCCTGGGAGAGCGGATGGAGGCCGGGCGGATTTCACTCTTCCACGCCCGCTTCGCCATGGGTGATCGGCTGGCCATCGAGAACGAGGTGATCGATGCCTTCGGGGCGAAGAGCGGGGCCGGCAGCCGGGCCGGTCGCGTCCTCGTCGCCACCCAGGTCATCGAGCAGTCCCTGGATCTCGATTTTGACGAAATGGTCACCGACCTGGCTCCGATGGATCTGCTGATCCAGCGGGCCGGGCGCCTGCGGCGGCATGCCCGCGATCAGGAGGGTGATCGGGTTGAGGACGGGGATCTCCGCGGTCCCGTCAGGCTGCATGTCCTGATGCCGGATCCCGACCTGGATGCGGACCGCGACTGGTATGTCCGGCTACTGCCCCGTGCTGCGCCGATCTACCCGGACCATGGTCAGCTGTGGCTCACTGCCTCTCTCCTCAACAAGCGGAAGACTGTTTCCCTGCCGGAGGACCTGCGTGCGTGTATCGAAGGTGTTTTCGGCGATGGGGCGGCGGCCCAGGTGCCTCACGGTCTCCGGGCGCGCAGTGACCGGAGCGCCGGACAGCGCAGTGCCGATGCCTCCCTGGCACGTTTCAACTCCATCCGGCAGACCTCCGGTTACCGCAATACCGGTGGAGAATGGTGGGATGAAAGCCGTACTCCCACCCGGCTGGGTGAGGTGTCGGTACCGGTCCGGCTGGCGCGTTGGGATGGACGCGCCCTCTCGCCCTGGCGGGAGGAGGATAGGGACCATCCTTGGGCAATGAGCGAGGTGCGCGTGCGTCAGGCACTGCTGGCAGAGGTGGAAGCGCCGGAATCCGGGCCTCTCGCCGAGGCGATCGCTGTGGTGCGATCGGGGTGGTCGAAGGGGGCGGATCGAATCCTGCTGCTTCCTCTGTGCAGGGAAGGGGAGCACTGGGAGGGCTCTGGACTGGATGAGAGAAATCGACCGGTAAGGGTTCTCTACTCGAGCCGTCTCGGTCTGCAGATGGAAACAGTGGACAAGCGGAAGGAGGCGTCATGAACCTGATGGATGATCCCTGGCTTCCCGTGCGGAGGCAGAGCGGTGCCCGGGAGCTGGTTGTACCCTGGCAGATCACGGAGGGTATCGGGGTCGACCCCATCGTCGCGCTCGACCTGCCGCGCCCCGATTTCACCGGGAGCCTGATCCAGTTCCTCATCGGCCTGTTCCAGACCGCCTGGCCGCCCGGGGACGACATGGCGTGGGGGAAGGCCTATGAATCGCCCCCCTCCCCGGCGGTGCTACAAACGGCCTGCCTGCGCTACCGGGACGCCTTCGAGCTTGACGGGGAAGGCCCGCGGTTCCTGCAGGACCTGGATCTGGCCGGGGAGGCGCCGCAGAGCATCGGTTCGCTCCTCATCGAGGAACCGGGGGGGCAGACCCGGCGCGAGAACCGCGACCTCTTCATCAAGCGCGGGCAATACCCCGTCCTCGGCCTGACCGCCGCCATCGCCGCCCTTGTCACCCTGCAGACCAATGCCCCGAGCGGTGGGAGGGGCCATCGCACCTCCCTGCGCGGCGGCGGTCCCCTGACCACCCTGCTGGCGCCCGATCCCCTCCACGATCCGCTCCCGGCCAACCTGTGGCGGCTGGTCTGGCTGAATGTATTGAGCCGGGAGGACCAGGACGAACTGACGGGGGAGCGGAAGCTCGACAACCCCGCCGCCATCTTCCCGTGGCTTGCTCCGACCCGCACGAGCGAGTCACCGGGGGGTGTCGAGACCACGCCGGCAGATGCCCACCCGCTGCAGATGTACTGGGCCATGCCACGGCGGATCCGCCTGGAACTGGATGACCTGGAGGCGGGTGAATGCCCCATGACCCTCCAGGAGGGTCCTCTCGTGAGGGGCTACCAGACACGCAGTTACGGCGTCAACTACACCGGGGCCTGGGAACATCCCCTATCTCCTCATGTGCGCGACAAGGAGGGTTCCCCCCTGCCGCTGCACCCGCAACCCGGTGGTATCGGCTACCGCCACTGGCTGGGACTCGTGCTGGGAAACGAGGAGGGGGGGCGTCCGGCTCGTGTGGTCGCACAGGCCAACGCCAGTGGGCCACGCCGGCGCCGGCGGGTCCGGCTGTGGGCGTTCGGTTACGACATGGACAACATGAAGGCCCGAGGCTGGTACGAATCGGTGATGCCGCTCTACCACATCGACGAGTCCTGGCGGGAGCGGTTCATCGCCGAGACCGAGAGGCTGCTTTTCGCCGCGTCGGAAATCGCCCGCAACCTGCGCCAGGCCCTGAAGAAAGCCTGGTTCGCCCCGGGGGCCACAGTCCGGGGCGACCTGGGATTCGTCGTCGATGCCTTCTGGCATGACACCGAAGCCGGTTTTTTCTCACAACTGGATACCCTTCACCGTCACTTCACCGATGGGGTACCGGAGTCTGAGCCCCGTGAGTGGCTTCGGCTCCTGAACCGGCAAGCCTTGAGGCTGTTCGACGCCTGGGCCGCCAGCGGTGCCCTGGAGGACGAGGATCCGAAACGGATCGCCGTAGCCCGCAATGAACTGGAACGCTACAACCACGGCAGGAAGATCATGAACCGGCTGGGCATCGAGACCCGGGCCGCCTGAGAGACAGGGAGGAACCATGGCCGAACCATCCACGACGAGTGACACGGCACCCGACCCCGGCGAGATTGTTCGCGCCTGGTGGCGGGAGCTGAAGGAGCGGCGTGGCGACCGGGCCGAGCTGCGCCGCGCCCATACGCTGACCGAGGTGGTGTTCACCCCGGCCTATCAGCGCCTCTGGCGACGGCTGCGCGGCAGCCAATGGAGCAAAGCCGATAGCATAGCGCTCGTGGCCGGTGTGCTGGCCCACGTGGATGAAGACGACGCAAACCGGAGCTTCGCCCAGCATCTCGCCGCTGTCGATACCGCCGGCGGCAGGCCGCGCTACTCGGGACTGCGCTTCCGCCGCCTCCTGCAATACCGGGAATCAGGAGAGCTTCTCGAACCGGCGATCCGTGCCGTTGCCCTCATCGGCAGAAAGACCAATGTCTCCAGCCTGGCCGGGAACCTCTACTGGTGGAATGACAGGGTCCGCCGCCAGCTTGCCTTCGACTACTACGCTCAGAACCCGAAGGCGGATTGAGTACTTCAACATCCAACAACGAGCAATCAGGGAAGGAAATGCCATGAACCGCTTTCTGCAACTGCACCTGTTGACCGCTTACCCGCCCTCCAATCTCAACCGGGACGATCTCGGCCGCCCCAAGACGGCCATGATGGGCGGGGCCACGCGCCTGCGCATCTCATCCCAGAGCCTCAAGCGGGCGTGGCGCACCTCGGATGTGTTCACGTCGGCACTGCAGGGGCATGTGGGCACGCGGACCAAAGAGCTGGGTGTCGGGGTGGCTGCCCGGCTGGTGGAGAAGGGGGTCGACGGGAAGAAGGCGCGCGAATGGGCGCGACTCGTCGCAGGCCGTTTCGGCAAGCTCAAGCTGTCAAAGGACGACGGTAGTGAAAATGCGTTGCACATCGAGCAACTGGCGCACTTCGGTCCCGAGGAGGTGGCGGCGGTCGAAGCACTGGCCGATACCCTCGCCGAACGCAACAGCGGCCCCACCGACGCGGAGCTGGACCTGCTGCGTGAATCGCAGCGCGCGGCGGACATCGCCCTGTTTGGCCGCATGCTGGCGGCCAGTCCGCGGTTCAACGTGGAGGCGGCGGCCCAGGTGGCCCATGCGGTGACCGTACACAAGGTGGCTGTCGAGGACGATTTCTTTACTGCCGTCGATGATCTCAATACGGGGGAGGAGGATGTGGGCGCAGGCCACATGGGGGAAACGGAGTTCGGTGCCGGGCTCTTCTATCTCTACCTGTGTGTCGATCGTCACCAGCTGCTGGAGAACCTGGCTGGAGATGCGGCGCTCATGAACAAGACCCTTGCGGCCCTGCTGGAGTCGGTCGCCACCGTGTCGCCCACCGGCAAGCAGAACAGCTTCGCCTCGCGGGCCCGCGCCTCCTACATGCTCTGCGAGACCGGCGACCAGCAGCCCCGGTCGCTCTCGGTCGCCTTCCTCGAGCCGCTGGGGGGGACGAAGCTGTTGCAGGAGAGCATCAAGCGCCTCGATGAAACCCGACAGAGGATGGATTCCGTCTACGGCCCTTGCGCCGAGCGGTCCAGCGAGCTGAATGCCTATACCGGCGAAGGCAGCCTGCGGGAGGTCATCGCCTGCGCAATGGAGTGAGCACATGAGCGAGTATCTTCTGTTCCAACTCTATGGCCCGCTGGCCTCTTGGGGCGAGGTGGCCGTGGGGGAGGCGCGTGTCAGCGCCACCCACCCCGGGCGCTCGGCACTGATCGGGCTACTGGCCGCTGCGCTCGGCATTCGCCGTGATGATGAGGAGGGCCAGCAGCGCATCACGCAGGGGTATCGGTTCGCCGTGCATGTCCTCTCCCCGGGGAGCTTCCTGCGCGACTACCATACCGCCCAGGTTCCTTCCCGGGTGGCGCTCAAGGGTCGGCCCCACTACACCCGGCGCGATGAACTCGCCATGCAACGCGAAGGTCTGGGGACGATCCTCTCCAGCCGTGACTACCGTTGCGACGCCTATTACCGGATCGCAGTCGACCCAGCCTCCCAGGACGCCGGCTGGACCCTGGAACAACTCCAGGCGGCTCTGCTGGCGCCCCGCTTCCCCCTTTTCCTCGGCCGCAAATCCTGTCCACCGGCACTCCCGCTGCAGCCACAGATCGTCACGGCGCCAAATCTCCGCGAGGCCTTCGCCGGGGCCCGGTTCACCGGCCCTGGAAAATTGATAGGGAACCTGGGGCACCGGCGCATCCATCCGCCAGAGGCTGACGAACCGGCATCACTGTACTGGGACGACGGCATGGAGGCGGGGGAGCCCGCCCGGGAAACCTTTACGCGGCGCGACCAGCCGCGCACCCGTCGCCGCTGGCAGTTCGACGAGCGGCTGGAGCACCATGCCACCCTGATGGTCAAGGAGTGACACGATGTATATGAGCCGTGTGAGGTTAAAGGCGGAGGGGCAGGAACTGGATCGGCTTGCCCGTGTCGCAGGGGGAGGAGGTTACCGGGTCCACCAGGCGCTCTGGCGTCTGTTCGATACCGGGGACGGTGCCCAGCGTGAATTTCTCTACCGGCAGGAGAGCGTACCCGGAGTGCCGAGCTTCCTGCTGCTCTCCCAGCGGTTGCCCGAGGACCGGGATGGCCTGTGGGCTGTGGAGACCAAGGAGTACCAGCCGCAAGTGAGGGGTGGACAGCAACTGGCCTTTTCTCTCCGGGTCAATCCGGTCGTTTCCCGCCGAGACGGGGATGGACGCCAACACCGGCACGATGTCGTCATGGACCGCAAGCGGATATTGCGGGAACAGGGCATCCCAGCCGGGCAGGCGGGTTTGGTGCAGGAGGCCGTTTGGGCGTGGGTTGAATCCCGGGCGGACAAAGCCGGTTTTTCGGTCATACAGGACTCTTTCCTCGCCGAGGGCTATCGCCAGCACGAACTGTCCAAGAAGCAGAAGCGGAAAATCCGGTTCAGTACGGTGGACTGCAGCGGGCTGCTGGTGGTGACCGACGAGGCTCTGTTCCGCGATGCTCTGTTCAACGGGATCGGCCCCGCCAAGGCTTTTGGCTGCGGACTGCTCCTGGTACGGCCGGCATGAGACCCGGCCGGCGCTGGCCATGTTGATCAACCTGGTGAGATATTGACAGGCGCCGCTCGATGCTGCCGCCCCTGAAACCGATCGCCATGAAAGAGCGCATCTCGATGATCTTCATCGAGAGAGGGGAGATCGATGTGCTCGATGGGGCCTTTGTGGTGGTGGACAAGAACGGGGTGCGCACCCACATACCGCTTGGCAGCGTGGCCTGCATCATGCTCGAACCCGGCACCCGGGTCTCCCACCGGGCTGCCGCCCTCGCCGCACGTGTGGGCACCCTGTTGGTCTGGGTGGGAGAGGCCGGTGTGCGACTGTATGCCTCCGGCCAGCCCGGCGGTGCCCGCTCCGATCGATTGCTATACCAGGCGCGTCTGGCCCTTGATGAATCCGCCCGTCTCAAGGTGGTGAGGAAGATGTATGAGCTGCGATTCGGCGAGCCTCCGCCCCAACGCCGGAGCGTGGACCAGTTGCGGGGAATCGAGGGCGCGCGCGTAAGGGAGATGTATAAAAATCTGGCCAATAGATACGGAGTGAAATGGCGCCGCAGAAAATACGATCCCGGTGACTGGGATGCCAGTGACGTGCCGAACCTCTGCCTATCCTCGGCGACCGCCTGTCTCTACGGCATTACCGAAGCAGCGGTGCTTGCCGCCGGCTATGCGCCAGCCGTCGGATTCATCCATACGGGCAAGCCGCTCTCCTTCGTCTACGATATCGCCGACATCTTCAAGTTCGAAACCGTGGTGCCCGTCGCCTTCAGGATCGCGGCCCGGAATCCCCCGCAGCCGGAACGGGAGGTTCGCCTGGCCTGCCGCGACATCTTCCGACAGAGCAAACTCCTCGGCCGCATCATCCCGTCTATTGAAGAGATTCTGGCGGCAGGCGAATTGAAGCCACCGGAACCCCCCGAAGGGTCGATCCCACCGGCATTCTCCGACGGCGAGAACCTGGGCGATGCTGGTCATCGTCACTGAGAACGTGCCGCCACGGTTGCGCGGCCGTCTGGCGGTCTGGTTGCTCGAGATCCGAGCCGGGGTGTATATCGGCAATCCCTCGAAGCGGCTGCGTGAGCACATCTGGGATCAGGTTATCGAAGGCGTGGAGGAGGGCAATGCCGTCATGGCATGGGCCACCAACACGGAATCCGGCTATGACTTTCAGACGGTCGGAAAAAATCGACGCATACCCGTCGACTACGACGGCCTGAGGCTGGTCTCGTTCCTGCCGCCTGACGGCAAGACGGGTGCTCTTTAACAATTCGGACTTCAATCCGGCTCCAGACAGAGCACCTTACCCGCGGGCATCCAGAAAAGATGAAGCGCATCGTGGTGCGCAAGGGGGCCCATTTCGCCCTGATGTCCTCTCGGGAGGATGCTGTCGCTGGCGTGGAAATGCCGGTGGATTTTGTGCTCTGTGAAAACGCCTGTAAAATCAAATGGCTGCATTAAGTGTGTTCCCCGCGCCCGCGGGGCTGAACCGTTTTCAGGAGGGGCGAGGCCGTTGGACTCGACGTGTTCCCCGCGCCCGCGGGGCTGAACCGTCCAGCGCGGGCGCGCCGGTCGGGTCGTAGCTGTGTTCCCCGCGCCCGCGGGGCTGAACCGGCTCGCCGAAGGGCCGGACACTCTACATCGGGGTGTTCCCCGCGCCCGCGGGGCTGAACCGTCGAGAACTCCGGCGCCGCCACAATGCCGCCCGTGTTCCCCGCGCCCGCGGGGCTGAACCGCATCGCTACCAGTGCCGCCTTGATTGGCCCCGGTGTTCCCCGCGCCCGCGGGGCTGAACCGCCTCAGCAGACCGACAACCCAGCAGGGAACGCGTGTTCCCCGCGCCCGCGGGGCTGAACCGGCGCAGGAAATCGAAACGCTTCATGACCGGGTGTGTTCCCCGCGCCCGCGGGGCTGAACCGTTCAGCCGGTGCCACAGCTCCAACGCTTCATCGTGTTCCCCGCGCCCGCGGGGCTGAACCGTCGCGGCTGCAGTGGAGCCGGGACGGCTTCCAGTGTTCCCCGCGCCCGCGGGGCTGAACCGTTCAGGTCGCCCGGGTCGGCCTTGATGGTCTGGTGTTCCCCGCGCCCGCGGGGCTGAACCGACCCCATCGTCGCGCGAAACATGCGTGACATGGTGTTCCCCGCGCCCGCGGGGCTGAACCTTACCTCCACTTGATTGATAGATTGTGCGAATCGTGTTCCCCGCGCCCGCGGGGCTGAACCGATCCTCAAGCGGCGGCTGACCGATGCCGAGCGGTGTTCCCCGCGCCCGCGGGGCTGAACCGTCGAGTTCTTTCATGGGGTTACTCCCTGTTGTGTGTTCCCCGCGCCCGCGGGGCTGAACCGGCATACCAGTCGTTAACGCTTCAAAAGGCGCGGTGTTCCCCGCGCCCGCGGGGCTGAACCGGCTTTCGTACTGGTGTATCTGGCAGATGCAGCGTGTTCCCCGCGCCCGCGGGGCTGAACCGGGGTGGAACGCATGAGCGCACCCATCGAAAACGTGTTCCCCGCGCCCGCGGGGCTGAACCGATACGTCAGGTTATCGGTAGTTCTAATCCTCCGTGTTCCCCGCGCCCGCGGGGCTGAACCGTGATGGCCGCACCCGCTACATGCGGTGATTGTGTGTTCCCCGCGCCCGCGGGGCTGAACCGTCAGGACGTACATGCCGCTTGAAATCTAACGCGTGTTCCCCGCGCCCGCGGGGCTGAACCGAGCGAGGCCGCGGCCCGGGCGGCCACCCAGATGTGTTCCCCGCGCCCGCGGGGCTGAACCGCGGGACCAAAAACCGCAGGGGTGAAAAATGATGTGTTCCCCGCGCCCGCGGGGCTGAACCGGTAGTGGGTTCCGTGGAGGATGCCGCCCCAAAGTGTTCCCCGCGCCCGCGGGGCTGAACCGTCTACAGCAGCAGCACGGTAAATGGCAGCAGCGTGTTCCCCGCGCCCGCGGGGCTGAACCGAAACTTACGATGAGGACAGGAACGGGGCATTAGTGTTCCCCGCGCCCGCGGGGCTGAACCGCAGACATCGTCAGGGAGCGGGCGTTGATGCGCGTGTTCCCCGCGCCCGCGGGGCTGAACCGGTTCACCGAAGGGCCGAACCCTTTACATCGGTGTGTTCCCCGCGCCCGCGGGGCTGAACCGTGACCACCCGCGAGGTGGGCAGCGGCTACGTGGTGTTCCCCGCGCCCGCGGGGCTGAACCGCATGCTGACGGTAGCAGTCATGTATGCCGCCGGTGTTCCCCGCGCCCGCGGGGCTGAACCGGCAGCGCCCGCCACATGCGGAGAGTGTAGGCAGTGTTCCCCGCGCCCGCGGGGCTGAACCGATTATTCAGCTGAAGCTGTTATGAGCGGCGTTGTGTTCCCCGCGCCCGCGGGGCTGAACCGACGGGCGAGCAGTTCCGTATGCGCGAGCAGGTGTGTTCCCCGCGCCCGCGGGGCTGAACCGCCTTTGGACCTCGACGACGCAGCCTGCCTGAAGTGTTCCCCGCGCCCGCGGGGCTGAACCGACTCCGGCCCAGGTCACAGCGCTGCTGATCGTGTGTTCCCCGCGCCCGCGGGGCTGAACCGCCTACGCAATAGCTGATACAGATGGCGGCAGGGTGTTCCCCGCGCCCGCGGGGCTGAACCGACGTATTACAACACGGCGCTTGGGAAAGGGACGTGTTCCCCGCGCCCGCGGGGCTGAACCGCCGGGGTATGAGTGGTGGGATATTAAGCGCGCGTGTTCCCCGCGCCCGCGGGGCTGAACCGCTAGCCGGGCTGATGCTGTAGAAACCGGGCCGGTGTTCCCCGCGCCCGCGGGGCTGAACCGCCGTGGGGCCTCATCGGCTGCGGCATCCTCTGGTGTTCCCCGCGCCCGCGGGGCTGAACCGACGCATTTGCGGGTCGTCGCGGAACTAAGCCGGTGTTCCCCGCGCCCGCGGGGCTGAACCGCTCCTATGAGCGGCGTCTACTTCATCACCGGCGTGTTCCCCGCGCCCGCGGGGCTGAACCGGGCCAGGTCCTCGTCGATCTGTTCCATGCCGGGTGTTCCCCGCGCCCGCGGGGCTGAACCGGGCCTGCGCACTTGTTTGTGGATGATTGGCGGGTGTTCCCCGCGCCCGCGGGGCTGAACCGGAAGTGGTGGATATACAGGGGGTCGAGTTTCTGTGTTCCCCGCGCCCGCGGGGCTGAACCGAGTCAGCCCCACATCATCGCCGGAGAAGCGGAGTGTTCCCCGCGCCCGCGGGGCTGAACCGGCGGTGTGGGAGGCGGGCCGGCGGCCGAGGACGTGTTCCCCGCGCCCGCGGGGCTGAACCGAGCCAAGAGGCATTTGCGAACGCTATTGGTGCGTGTTCCCCGCGCCCGCGGGGCTGAACCGGCCACCGAACGCAACACCGTTGAAATCGCCCTCGTGTTCCCCGCGCCCGCGGGGCTGAACCGTCGTTCAGCACCTCGACCTTTGCTGATTCCTCGTGTTCCCCGCGCCCGCGGGGCTGAACCGCATCTCACCCTTATGAGACCGCCCTTTTCTGGGTGTTCCCCGCGCCCGCGGGGCTGAACCGCTGTGGGTGGTCGACCAGCGGGGCGTCGAGTAGTGTTCCCCGCGCCCGCGGGGCTGAACCGATTTTCTACGACATCACCGGTTCGAGCCTGGAGTGTTCCCCGCGCCCGCGGGGCTGAACCGTTGTGTGTTTCTCCGAGTCGCATGAGAACTGCGTGTTCCCCGCGCCCGCGGGGCTGAACCGGCTCGGGGCGACAAGTGGCGCGAAGCGTTACCGTGTTCCCCGCGCCCGCGGGGCTGAACCGTAGAGGGTCAGAACCCCGGCGGTATCGTTGCGGTGTTCCCCGCACCCGCGGGGCTGAACAGTCCCCCCAGAGCAGGTCAGACGACAGACCGCTCAGGGCAGTGGTCGAGATGGGATGGCTGGCGAAAACTGGCCGATGCAGGGCTCATTCCACAGAGCTTACAAGAGCAAGAGCACGTTCGAGGACATCAAAGGGCACATAAAAGGCGGGCAGTGGTTGCTGGTTCGAGGGGGAATCGAGTGATGGGCGGGAGGCCGGCCGTCCCTCCATCCCAGCGGTCCAGAGGACCCCTGCCGCAGGCGTGCCGAGAATTTCCTGCTGTCGCCCATCACTCTGTATCGGAGTATAGCCAATGGCTAAGACCGCGATTGAGTTCGAGATTGATGACTGGGAATTTCTGGACGCTCTCAACTATTTGGTCGAGTTGGGGCGAGATATCAGCACCGTCCTGATTGGGGGTTGTGAGAGGCGCATTCGTTGCCGACCCGGCTACGGGCATGTTTCCCGCGCCCGCGGGGGTTGGCATTGTGCGAGAGCAGGGTGCGTCACGGGACAGCGCAGGGTGGTACGCGTGGCGCACCCTACGGATGTGGCATTAACCCCGTCAATCCTGACAATCTGCGGTTTGAATTTCCTTCATCTGCCCTGCACGGGGTCGGTGGCTTCAGTCGCGGAAGTTGGTGAACTGCAGGGGCAGGTCGTAGCCGGCCTGGCGGATTTCGGCCATGACCGCCTGCAGGTCGTCGCGCTTCTTGCCGGTGATGCGCACCTGCTCGCCCTGGACCGCGGCCTGGACCTTGAGCTTGCTGTCCTTGACCCGCTTGACGATCTTCTTGGCCAGCTCCTTGTCGATGCCCTGGCGGGCGGTGATCACCTGCCGCGCCTCCCTGCCCACGGTGCTGGTCTCGCCCACGTCGAGGCAGCCGGTGTCGATGTCGCGCTTGGCCATGCGGGTTATGAGGATGTCGCGGATCTGGTCCACCTGGAACTCCGACTCGGCGGTGAGGGTGAGGACGTTCTCGCTCTGCTCCACCCGGGCGTTGCTGCCCTTGAAGTCGAAGCGGTTGCCCACCTCGCGGTTGGTCTGGTCCACCGCGTTGGTGAGCTCGTGGAGATTGACTTCGGATACCACGTCGAAGGAGGGCATGTTGCGGGTGTCCCCTGGCAGCTGAACGGAATAATTCATTCTATCCTGTCGGCGGCGGGGGGGTGAATGGCCGCGGGTCTGCGTGGCGGGGTCTGGTGCCCCCCGTTCAGCTCTGCCAGCGGTGGGTGACCCAGCCCTGGCCCAGCTGCGCCGGGGTCAGGTGCGGGGTGAAGAACGCGTCCGCCTCGTCCTGGGTCAGTTCCCTTTCGCCGCCGTCCTGCAGCGGCTGTTCGTAGTCGTTCCAGCCCCGTACCCCGGTCTTCAGCGAATGCACCCGGCGGTAGCCGAGCACCTGCAGGGTCCAGGCGGCCAGCACGCTGCGGTTGCCCGAACGGCAGATGACCACCACCTCGCGCTCCCGGGAGGCGGCCAGCTCGGGGTGGGTGTCCTCGTAGCCGTATTCGCAGGCGGTTTCCAGGATGCCGCGCGGAACATTGATCGACCCGGGGATGTGGGCGGCGGCGAATTCGTAGGGCTCGCGCACGTCCAGCAGCAGCAGTTGCGGGTTGCGCTGCCGCAGCTCCAGGAGATCCCAGGGAAATACCTCGTTGACCCGGGGCAGGCAGATGTCGAGCAGGTCTTTCAGACGTTTCATGGATTTCATTTCAGTACTTGGCCGTTGTCCGAGAATGACAGCACCGAAAGTGCCCGGCATTGAAAAGGGTCAATCGGCCCGGTCATGGTTTTGTCACAAAAAAAGCATATAAGTTCATGATGATAAATAAATAATTCTCGCCATATCGACGCTGGCGCGCTATGGTTGTCAATGCGCGACCAGACGACAAGACCGGCCGGGAAGTGCCGGATTGAACCCGATGGAGGACTATCATGGAAGAATATGCAACCGGGCAGTCCACCCTGCCCAGAGAGGACGAGCTGCTGGCGTTCATCGCCGATCTCGAACACCGCCTCGCCTATACCACGCGCCTGAGTCCCATCTACCGCCTGCGCCTGCTCGAGGCGCGCCGGCAGTTGGAGAAGCTGCGCGATGGCGAGGTGAGGATCCCCGCCCACCACTGAGACATCTCCTCGCAGCTGCAGCCGTCCCGGGCGGTGTCCCGGCGGCGGGTGCGGCTGCGCAGGGAGGGTGAATCTCCCATCCGGACTCTCCCGCCTGATCCGGCCATGGGGCTGATGCCCCCCTCCTGCCTACCTTCAATCCCTTCCTCCTGCAGCAGCCATGCCCGCCTCGCGCAGCGCCAGGGCGGGGGAAGCCCTTGTGGATGCTTGGATATTTCGTTCCAGACACGGTATCTGGATCACTGAAATTCATGGCGGGAAACGCTAATGTATCTGGAATAAGAATTTATAACGCGGGTCGGTGCGCTCCGGAGAGCCATCACGGCGTGCCGCCCGCCTGATTGACGAGGCCTGTGATGAAACGACGCTCCCTCCGCCCATGGCCGGGACTGGCCCTGCTGGCGGCACTGCTGTTCCCGGGTATCGCCACGGCGGGCAACCAGCAGATGCTCCAGCTCCTCACCATCCTGCGCGACAACGGCACCCTCACCGAGGAACAGTACCAGCAGCTGGTGCTGGCGATGGATGAGGAGGAGCCGGCCGCCGCGCCTTCCGCTCCGTCCTCACCCGGCATCACCACGGCACCCGACATCCAGCTCACCACGGAAGGCGGGGTGGGCGTGCAGACCATGGACGGCCAGTTCGGGATGCGGCTCAAGGGGCGGGTGATGACCGACGCGGCCCTGGTACAGGACGCGGTGCCCAACGTGAAGAAGGGCGAGGTGAAGGATCGGCTCGGCAGCGCGGCGGAGCTGCGCAGCGTCCGACTGGGCCTGGAGGGGTGGTTCTACGGCGACTGGGAGTACCAGCTGGAGGTGGATTTCGCCGGTGACGACACGAATGTGGGTGATGCCTGGCTCGGCTACAGCGGCTTCGACCGGAGCCGGATCCGCGTCGGCGCCATCAAGGAACCCTTCGGCCTGGAGGAGCAGACCAGCGCCCTGAACACCACCTTCATGGAGCCGGCGCTGCCCGGCGCGCTGGTGCCCGGGCGCAATGTGGGTGTCGCCTACGATACCCACGGAGAGAGCTGGAGCCTGGCCCTGGGCCTGTTCGGCGAGGGGCTGGACGACGGTGACGACAACGACGTGGGCGACGAGGGCTGGGGCGGCGGATTCCGGGCCACCTATGCGCCCATCGCCGGTGCCCGGCGCGCGCTGCACCTGGGTCTGGCGGCGAACTACCGGACCTACGGGGCCAACCCCGATTACGAGGACAGCCGCCTGCGCCTGCGCTCCCGGCCGGAATCCCACGTGGCCGACACCTGGCTGCTGGACACCGACGACGACCTGGTGGCGGTGGACGCGGCCACCCGCCTGGGGCTGGAGGCGGCGGCCGTGCTCGGCGCCTTCTCCCTCCAGGGGGAGTATCTGCAGGCCAGCGTGACCCGGGGCGACGGCCAGCAGGACCTGCTCTTCGACGGCTACTATGCCTACGCCAGCTGGTTCCTGACCGGCGAGTCGCGCAACTACGACGCCCGCCACGGCGAATTCGACCGCATCCGGCCGCTGCGCAACTTCGGCCGCGGCGGGCCCGGCGCCTGGGAGTTCGGTCTGCGCTACAGTGCGCTGGACCTGGAGGACGGGGATATCGAGGGGGGAGTGGCCCGCAACTTCACCCTGGGCGTGAACTGGTATCTCAATCCGCAGTTGCGGCTGATGGCCAACTATATCTGGGTCGACACGGAGCCCGACGCCTTCGGCAATGACAACGACCCGCGGATTCTCCAGCTGCGCGCCCAGTACGACTTCTGAGGCGCCCGCCGCGATGATGCGAGGCTTGCTTACCGGGCTCTGCCTGGCCGCCGGCGCCCTCCTTTGCGGGGGCACCGCGGCGGCCACCGGCGCGCCCGCGGGCGCGGAGCCGGCGGTGCGCACACACACCCTGGTCATCGGCAAGGTCAGCAGCAATCCCCGCAAGCACTACCTGCGCCTGAAACCGATGGTGGATTACGTGGCGGAGCGGATGGGGGACCTCGGCATCACCCGTGGAGAAGTCCTCATGGCGCGGGACAACGCGCAGATGATCCAGTACCTGCGCGAGGGGCGGGTGGACTGGGTCACGGAGACCCTCTACTCGGCGGTGCTCTACGAGCGGGCCGGGGTGGCGGAGTCGATTCTGAGAAAATGGAAAAAGGGCGTTGCCGAGTACCGGACCCTGTTCTTCACCCGCATGGACAGTGACATCCGTACCCCTGCCGATCTGCGCGGACGGCGTCTCGGCCTCGAGGACCCCGGCTCCACCACCGCCTTCTTCGAGCCCCTGATGATTCTCCGGGACGAGGGCCTGGAGGCGGTCCCCCTGTCCGGTCCGCGGGTGGCGCCGCCGCCCGACAAGGTGGGCTATGCGCTGGCCGGAGGTGAAATCAACCTGGCCACCTGGGTCTACAAGGGGCTCGTGGATGCCGCCGCCTACAACGATCTGGACTGGAACAATCCCGACCACACCCCGGAGGCGTTGCGCCGGGAGCTGCGGGTGTTCCATGTCAGCGAGCCGCTGCCCCGGGCCATCGAACTGGTCCGGAGCAGCCTGGACCCGCGGGTCCGGACGCGGCTGATCGAACTGCTGCTGGCGGCGGCGGAGGATCCCGAAGCCCGTTCGGTGCTCTGGTCCTACCAGCGCACCAGCCGCTTCGAGCGCATCGACGGGGAGATGCGCGGGGCGATCAGGGCCTATCACGGCGTGCTGGACGATGACGACGGCGGGGGTGAACCATGAGGGGCGGTCTGTTCCGGCGTTACGCCATCCCGTTCCTGGCCCTCATCGCCGGGGTCGCGGCGGCGATCACCACCGCCCACCTGCTGCTGCTCGGGCAGGCGATGCACAGTGCCAGCCAGTCCAGCGCGGAAGCGCTGGAGAAGGCGCTCTACGCCCAGCTCGAGCAGCGTGGCCGGCTGCTGGCCGGTTTCCTGGCCGATGACCTGGTCAACTCCGTCTACAACTACGACATGGCGACCATCCAGGAGACGCTCGTCACGGTGACCGGGCAGCCCGACGTGGCCCATGCCCTGATCTACGACACCGACGGGCAGATGCTCCATGACGGCCGGCAGGGCATACCCGGCTTTTCCAGGCCCGTCGACTCCCCCCTGGACGACCTCCGCGCCGGGGAGATGCGTCTGCGCCGACTGGCCGAAACCCTGGAGGTGGATGCCCCCATTCTCCTCGGCGAACGTCCGCTGGGCGCGGTGCGGCTGGTTCTCTCCCTGGAGGGAATCCGCGCCGGGATCGACGCCAGCCGTTCCCGCATCGACGCGGTCGCGGATGCGAGCTTCTATCGCGACATCGTGGCGACGGCGCTGATCTCCCTTGTCCTCATGGCCGTGGGCGGGGGGCTCGCCCTGTGGGTCACGCGGCGTCTCGTGCGTCCGATCCGGCAGCTGGCCCAATCGGCCGACCGGGTGGGCAAGGGCGACTACAACATCGAGGTGGACAGCCGGCGGGACGATGAGCTGGGTGACCTGGCGCGCAGTTTCCAGGCGATGGGCCGGAACCTGGCCCACACCACCATCTCCAAGCAGTACCTGGACAACATCATCGGCAGCATGGAGAACGCGCTGCTGGTGAGTACGCCGGAGGGCCGGGTGACGCTGGTGAACCGGGCGCTGTGCGTGCTGCTCGGCCAGGCGGAGAAGGATCTCATCGGCTCGCAGGTTACCGACCTGGCGCCGGAGGTGCCCCCCCAACGGCTGCTCTCCGAGGGGATCATCAACGGCCTCGAGACCTGGCTGACGAGCCGCGGCGGACGGCCGATTCCGGTCTCCCTGTCCGGTTCGGTGATGCACGAGAACGGTACGGTGAGGGGGCTGGTGCTGGTGGCCCAGGACATCACCGAGCGCAAGCAGGCCGAGGAGCAGTTGCGGCTGGCGTCCAGTGTCTTCGCGAATACCAGCGAGGGCATTGTGATCATCGACGAACGGGGCGTGATCCGGATGGTGAACGGCGCCTTCGCCCAGCTCGTCGGCCGCAGTCCCGCCCAGCTCAACGACAAGGTGTTCGGCGAGTTCCTCGTGGACGCCATCGGCGGGAGAGAGGATCCCGTCGGGGAGATCGTCGAAGCGGTCGTGCGCAAGGGGCAATGGGAGGGTGAAATCAGCGTGCAGCGGGGTGACGGCACCCGCGCACCCCAGTGGCTGACCGTCAGCGCGGTACGCGATGATGCGGGCGCACTGAGCCAGTGCGCCTGCATCCTGCTGGATCTCACCGAACTGCGGGACGCCGAGGAGCGGGTCAGGCACCTGGCCTATTTCGACACCATCACCGGCCTTCCCAACCGCACGCTGTTTCAGGACCGGCTGGAGCACGCCCTGGCCCATGCCAACCGGGAGGGCCACCGCCTGGCGGTCCTGTTCCTCGACCTGGACCGCTTCAAGTCGGTCAACGACACGCTCGGCCACGCCATGGGCGATCAGCTGCTTGCGGCGGTGGCGCGGGGGTTGTCGCGCTCGCTGCGGGCGGAGGATACCGTCGCCCGGCTCGGCGGCGACGAGTTCGCGGTCATCGTCGACAACATCGCCCAGGCGGAGGACGCCGCCCAGGTGGCCGCCAAGGTGATGGAGATATTCGGCCGCCCCTTCCAGGTGACCGGCCACGACCTGTTCACCAGCGCCAGCATCGGCATCAGCGTCTACCCGGACGATGCCCGGGATGGCGAGGGCCTGCTGCGCAACGCGGACACCGCCATGTACCGGGCCAAGGAGCGGGGCCGGAACAGCTACCAGTTCTTCACCTCGGACATGAACGCCCGCGCCCTCGAGCACATGGCGCTCGAGCACGGCATGCGCCGGGCGCTGGAACGCGACGAGTTCCGCCTCGCCTACCAGCCCATCGTGGACCTGGAGACCCGGGAACCGGTGGGCATGGAGGCGCTGGTGCGCTGGACCCATCCGCAGCTCGGCGAGGTGCCGCCGGGACGCTTCATCCCGGTGGCCGAGGACTGCGGCCTCATCGGCCGGCTGGGCGAGTGGGTGCTGACCGAGGCCTGTCGCCAGCTCTCCGCCTGGCGCCGGGAGGGCATCACCGTGCAACGCCTGGCGGTGAACATCTCCTCACGCCAGTTCTATGATCCGCAGCTGGTGGACCGCATCCAGGATATCCTCGCGAGCAGCGGCATCGCCCCGACCGATCTCAGCCTGGAACTGACCGAGCGGACCCTCATCGACGACGTGGAGGGCAGCACCGGGATTCTCACCCGGCTCCATGAGCTGGGCCTGGAGATCGCGCTGGACGATTTCGGCACCGGCTACTCCGCCCTGGGCTTCCTCAAGCGGTTTCCGATCCAGTTGCTGAAGGTGGATGCGAGCTTCGTCAACGACATCGCCCTGGACGATGACGATGCGGCGCTCGTGGAGGGTATCGTCACCCTCGCACACAACCTGGGCCTGAAGGTGGTGGCGGAGGGGGTGGAGAACCTGGACCAGGTTCACCTGCTCGCCGGCTACGGCTGCGACTACGCCCAGGGTTACTTCTTCGCCCGGCCCCTGAGCGCGCAGCAGATGACCGACGTGCTGCTTCAGGGCCAGGGGTTGTCCGCGCGGAAGTTCAACCGCGACCGGGCCGGGACCTGACCGGTGGTGGCGATGGCTTCCCGCCGGCCGCGCCGGGCGGCATCCGGGGTGGGGTGGTCCCGGGCGGGATTGCGGACGGGCGGGGAGAGCGCTACGACTCGTCGGTGGGGGACGCCTGCCTGTCGCTCTTCCGCGAGCGGCGCTTTGCATTCGGCGACGGCTGAGAACGGTTGAGCCGGGAGCGCAGGGTCGGGCGCAGGTCACGGCGCCACACCGGGAAGGCGAGAATTACCGCCGCCACGACCGCCTTGGCCAGGTCCCGGTAGATGGGGACGGTCCGTGCGGTGGCATCCATGGAGGCGGCGATCTTCTCGCCCAGGTCGCCGATCCAGTCGCCCAGGAAGATCAGCACCAGAAAGGCAAGCACCGCCTTGACCAACAACTCCTTTCCCATCTGCCCATCCTCCGCTGCCCGGAACGGTTTCCGATTCGGTAGATTTCATCCAGCCCAGGGGCCGAGTATCCCAGTTCATGGGCTCCACGCAAAGACCAGTGCCGTGTCTCACGCCGGGAGGCGCCTTGAGCGGATCACCGGGCGGTCAGGTGCAAAGGGCGCTTGCGCAGGAATGGCAGGCCTCCTTTCACGCGAGCGCGCCGCCCTTGGCCGGCCATCGGCGTGTAATCCATTTCCTACAGGGTACAGCTTCGATCGCCTACTGACGTTATAGGGCGGCTTGGCTATTGTTGCGATCAAGGACAGCACTGCGGTTCATCGCGGTGACCCACGGGCAGGAGGCCCGGGGTGGCACAAGGATGCGCCTGCGACTCACCCGGGCCGGGCTGGCAGTGCCCACTGCCAGCCCGGCCCGGGTGGTCGTCTGGTTCTGCAGCCGTCATCCAACAATTCAAACATAAGAACAAGGCCGCCTATGGACACCTCCTCGCGTTTTTTCAATTTCCCGGGATTCGACCGTGTTCCCTCGGAACATGAGGTCCGGCTCGAGATGGATCGCCTCAGCCAGGCCCTGCTGGACAGTCCCGACATGGAGGGCGTCTACGGACCCCTGCTGGCCTGCTGCCGCCAGCTGCTGGCGGCGCTGAAGGATGGGAAACCCCGTGACTGGGCGCTATACCCGGCCGAGTGAGCCACAGGGCGGCGGTGTAGGGATGCATACCTACCTCAAGAGCGAGGCGGATGTGCTGGATGAGCTACGGCGCCTGCAGGCACGCCTGGCCGAGTGCAGTCCGGAAATGCGCAGCGTCTACCGTTACCGGATCCGCTATTGTCGAATGCTGCTCGCGGCTTTTCAGGATGGTGTCCCCGAACGCTGGGCCGAGTATGGCGATCGGTTGGGCGACGAGGAGTGATCGCCCCGGACCCTCGCCAACATCCCCCCGGCTCGTGCGGCCGGATGTTCATGCCTTGCGAATCAGGCAGTGGAACTTTCCGTCCGTCTCCACCAGTTCCAGGATTTCATGTCCCGCCTGGCGGGCATAGATGAGGAACTCCCGGGGTGAGCCGGGATCGGTGCCGATGACATTCAGCACCTGGCCGGAATCCATCTGCGCCAGCATCGCCTTGGTGCGCAGCAATGGCATGGGACAGTTCAGTCCGCTGAGATCCAGCGTTTGGTCGAACTGAATCATGAGGGCTTGTCCAGCACGGGCGTAACCGCCGACGGGTCGGGTGCCGGGACATCCGGTTCGGGCGCCCGTGCCCAGGCTTCATCCTCGACCCGCCTCACCGTGGAGCCGCAATGGGGACACGGGCCCCAGGGAGAGTTGTCGGGGTAGTGATAACCACACTCGTGACATGTCACCACTCTCATAACGCATCCTCCGCCTGATCTGGCGGTCGCCTTTTCAATAACATAGCAAATATGTATAGAAAGTGCGCAAACCGGGGCACTTGTCCGGGGGCAGGCTATGCTTCATGGATGATCGGGAATCATCGGAGGTGGGGATGGACGCGCAGACACTGATTGATGCCGCATATCTGCGACACAGCAACAAGGAGGATCCGGATGCCCTGCGACGGAACCTGCCGGATGTGCTGCGTACGGTCCTGGACCTGCTCCTGCACGGAATCGACTTTGAAGGCGAGCCGAAGTCGAGTGCGGCTTCCGCAGCCCGCATGCTGGCCTGCATGGTGGCGACCCTGGAAGAGAGGCCGCCGGCCTACATCGACGCCACCCGCGCCCTGATGCGCCGTACCGAGGATGTCTACGAGCGGGCGCTGGGGATGCTCAGCTTCATCGCCCAGAGCGATCCCTACGTCCGGGAGATCCTGGACCAGGTGACGGCGGGGAATCTGGGTGTGCGGGAGGCGCTGGCCAAGCTCGACAGCCTGTGGCACTGGTCCCGTTGAGCCGCCTTGGCGGGCGCGGAAGACCCGGGCGGGGAGGGGCTGTGGGCCCCGGGTCGTGTCGGCATGCCTTATGGCCCCCTGCCGAGGGTGTTAAACCCGCTCCCCGTGGGGGCCGGGCCGAGTGGCCGGTTTCCGCGTCAGCCTAGGAGAAATCCTGTTTGCTGAACCAGGGAATCATACGCTCGAAGGCGCGCTCGATGTTGTCCATCGAGGTCGAATAGCTGATGCGCAATGCATTGGCTGAAGAGTTTCCGAAGGTCTCGCCGGGGATTGTGCACACGCCGGTCTCCCGCAACAGGCGCAGGGCGACATTGCCGCCATTGACCCCTTCGGGCAGCGACGGGAACACGTAGAAGGCCCCATCCGGCTTGTAGCCGGTGAGGTGGGGCGTTTCATCGATCAGCTCGATCAGACGATTTCTGCGGCGGGTGTATTCCTGCACCATGTCGTCCACGAAGCGGTGATCGCCGCGCAGGGCCTCGACGCCAGCCCACTGACATGGGGTGTTGGCGACCGTGGTGGTGAACATGTGGTAGCGGCGCAGCTTCTTGATCGCGCCCTGGCTGGCAATCAGCCAGCCGATGCGCATGCCCGGCATGCTGTAGGTCTTGGAGAAGCTGCTGATCACCATCACGTGGTCGAGATCGCTGCAGCAGTTCAAGACGCTGGGATAGGTCTTGCCGTCATAGAGCAGGTGGTCATAGACCTCGTCGCTGATGACATAGACACCCCGGTAGGCCGCCTCCTCGACAATCGCCTCGATGGTCTCCCGCGGATAGACCGTACCGGTGGGATTGCTCGGCGAATTGAGGACGATGGCGTAGGTGTCCATCCGGATGGCGTCGATCACCTCCTGGGGATCCAGCTGGTGATTGTTCTCGGGCCGGGTGGGTATCGCCCGCACCACGCCGCCATTCATGCGAATCAGGGGCGCGTAGAGCATGAACGCCGGATCGGGGACGATGAATTCACGCCCGGGCGCGGAGGTGGCTGTCAGCGCCAGGTAGATCGCCTCGGTGGCGCCCGTGGTGACGATGACGTTTTCCGGGCTGAGTGAGCGCTTGTAGCGCTTTCCGTAGTAATCGGCCAGCGCATCCAGCAGCTCGGGCAGGCCGGCGTCCATGGTGTAGCCGGTCTGGCCCGCCCGCAGCGCGTCCACCGTGGCCTCGATGATATTGTCCGGCGCCGGCATGTCCGGCTGGCCGATGGAGAGGTGGATCACGTCATCCATCTCCGCCGCCATGTTCACCATGCGGCGAATGCCCGGCACGGGGATGGCCAGCAGGGCGGGATTCCAGATCGGATCCTCGGATTCGTAGAAGTCGTGGTCCAGTGACTCGGTCATCCGGCGGCCCCCCCGGCCGCGAACAGCGCCGGCCTCCGGTCGGTCAGCGGCGCCGCCTTCTGGTAGGCCTGGCCCGCCTGCAGCACGAGCTTGTCGGCGAAACGCCCGCCGATGATCTGCAGCCCGATGGGCAGGCCGGCGCTGGAGAAACCGCAGGGAACCGAGAGAGCCGGCTGACCGGTCATGTTGAAGGGGTAGGTAAAGGGCGTCCAGCTCGGCCAGCGGGTGCTGTGCCAGTCGGGCGGGACCTCCCGGTTGGTCTGGAACGCGGTGATGGGCAGGGTCGGGGTGACGAGCAGATCGTACTTGTCGTGAAAGACCGCCATGCGCTCGCTGAGCGCCAGGCGCTTGTTCATGGCGTCCAGGTAATCGAGCATCTTGAGCTTGCCGGCCTTGTCGGCGACCTCGATCAGGCTGGGATCCATCTGCTCCCGCTGACGGGGCCCGAGATCCCGCAGGGCGTTGGCCGCGCCACTGTAGAACAGGTGCCCGAAGGCGGCGAGGGGATCGCTGAAACCGGGGTCCACATGGCTGATATGGGCGCCGAGCGCCTCGAGCACGGCAACGGCCTTCCGGACCGATTCCTGGATCTCGGCATCCACGTCGACATAGCCCAGGTCCGGGCTGAAGGCGATGCGCAGGCCCTTGATGTCCCGGTCGAGGTCGGCGAGATAACCGAAATTCGACCGCGGCGCGGCGAAGCTGTCCCTCGAATCGGGCTCGGTCATCACGTCCATCATCAGGGCGCAGTCCTCGACGGTCCAGGTCATCGGCCCGGCGTGGGCGAGGGTGCCGAAGGGGCTGCCCGGCCAGTGCGGCACCTCGCCGAAGGTGGGCTTGAATCCGACAATGCCGCTGAACCCGGCCGGGATTCTGATGGAGCCGCCGGCATCGGTGCCCAGTGCGAGCGGACCCATGCCCAGGGCGACGGCGGATGCGCTGCCGCCGCTGGAGCCGCCCGAGGTCATGGCCGGGTTCCAGGCGTTGTTGGTCGGCCCGCAGAGGAGGCTGTCCGTGACACCCTTCCAGCCGAACTCGGGCGTGGTGGTCTTGCCGAGCGGGACGTAGCCGTTGCGGCTCAGGGCGGAGACGGCCGCCGAGGACTTGTTCAGGGTGCTCTCGGGCCTGACGATGCGCGATCCCTTCAAGGTCGGCCACATGGGAGTGAGGAAGACATCCTTGACGGCCACGGGCACACCGTCCACCTTGCCGAGGGGCTCATGCTTCAGGTAGCGCTGCTCCGACTCGCGGGCATGGGACAGGGTGGTTTCCGGGTCCACGAGACAGTAGGCGTTGACGACCGGGTTCAGCCGTTCGATCTGATCCAGCATCGCCCGGGCGGCATCCACCGGGGAAAGCGCGCCGGTCCTGTAGTGCGACAGCAGCTCGATGGCTGTCATGCGCAGAATTTCTTCGCTCATATCGGTTCCCTGTTCAGTTCAGCCCTAGAGTGACGCGGTACACGAGTGACGCAGTACACTAGCTTGCCGAGGCATAGCCCCGTGTCTTGTCGACGATGTTGCGCAAGGGTTTCTGCTGCCGCCAGAGACGGAAGTTGTCGACGAACTGCTCTCCCAGCGCCTTCTGCCAGCCGCTGAAATCGCCGGCCATGTGCGCCGAAATCATCACGTTGGACATGTCCCAGAGCGGACTGTCCTCCGGCAGCGGTTCCTCCTCGAACACATCGAGGGCGGCGCCGGCGAGTTTGCCGCCCTGCAGGGCCTCCACCAGGTCGGCGGTACGGACGATCGGTCCGCGCCCGACGTTGATCAGGCGCGCCCCGGGGTGCATGTGCCCGAACGCCGCGTGATCGAACAACCCCCGGGTCTGGTCCGTCAGCGGCGCGGTGATGACGACGAAATCCGCATCGGGCAGCAGTTGGTGCAGATCCCTGCTGGCGTGAACCGCATCGAAAGCCGCATCCTCCCGGGCCCGGGATGCGGTGGCGATTACCCGCATGCCCACCCCCCGCAGCAGCGTCGCGACCTCCCTGCCGATGGAGCCGGCGCCGACAATCAGGGCCATGCGCCCGTCGAGCAGCTCCGTCTCCCGGTGCCGCCAGAGATGCTCGCGCTGCAGGCGGATGTTGGTCAGCGTGTCCTTGGCGAACAGCAGCACGGCGCCCAGCACGTATTCGGCGATGCCGCGGTCGAACACGCCGCGCGCATTGGTGACGACGATGTCACTCCGCACCAGTTCGGGGAACATCAGCCGGTCGACCCCGGCGCTGGTGGCGTGCAGCCACTGGATGCGGTGATTCCGGGGCCAGGCCCGCCGCAACACGGCCGTGCGGAAATCCGTGACCACCACGATATCGGTCCGGGGGAGGGCGGCGCGCAAATCATCCTCGGCCGAGACATGAACGATATCCGCCTCGCCCCGGATCGCCTCGAGCCCGGGCAGCTCGCCTTCCCCCGGGGCGTTCAGAACGACGATGCGGGTCGGCCTGCTCACGCCAGCGACTCGGCCGCGGCGGAGAACTTCGTCATGGCCTCGTCCACCTCGCCGCCGGTGATGACGAGCGGCGGCAGCCAGCGGATGATCTGGCCGTGGGTGCCGCAGCGCAGCAACAGCAGGCCGTGCCGCTCGGCGGCCTTCAGCAGATTGCCGGCCAGTTCGCCGTCCGGCTGTCCCTCCGCATCCACGATCTCCATGCCGTGCATCAGGCCCATGCCGCGCACCGCATCGATGAACGCAAACCCGCTCTTCAGCTCCTCCAGCCGCCGGCGCAAATGGGCGCCTGTCGATTTCGCGTTTTCGACCAGATTCTCCCCTTCGATCACGTCGATGGTGGCCAGCGCCGCGGCACAGGCGACGGCGTTGGCGCCGTAGGTTCCGCCCTGGGAGCCCGGGAGGCCCTTGGACATGAGCGCGGTCGACGCGGCGATGGCGGAGAGGGGGAAGCCGCTGGCCAGTCCCTTGGCGGTGATCAGGATGTCCGGCGTGACGCCGAAGTGGGCATGGCTCCAGAACCGGCCCGTGCGCCCGAAGCCGGCCTGGATCTCGTCGGTGATGAGCAGGATGCCGTACCGGTCGCAGCGCTCGCGCAGGCCCTGCATGAAGGCCGTGTTGGCCGGGTAGTAGCCGTACTCGCCCTGCACCGGCTCGATGATCATCGCGGCGGTGTCTTCCGGCGCGGACTGGGTCAGGAAGATGTGGTCCAGCTCCTGCAGGCAAAAACGGGTGGCCTCCTCCTCGTCCCAGCCGTAACGGTAGGCATGGGGAAACGGGGAGTGCACCACCCCCGCCATCATCGGGTGAAAGCCGGTCCGCACCTTGTTGATGGAGGTGGTCAGCGAGGCCGCCGCCATCGTCCGGCCGTGGAAGCCGCCGGTGAAGGCGATGATGTTGCTGCGCCCGGTGGCGTGCCGGGCGAGGCGCACCGCCATTTCGACCGCCTCGGAACCGGAATTGGAGAATGCGATGGAGTCGAGCGGAGCGGGCAGGTGCTCGTAGAGGCGATCGGTCAACGCCAGCATGCCCGGATGCCTCACTGTCGTGTACTGGGCATGGATCAGGGTTGCGACCTGCTTCTGGGCCGCCGCGACAACCTTCGGGTGGCAATGACCGGTGCTGGTGACGCCGATGCCGGCGGTGAAGTCCAGGTATTTCGAACCATCGGCATCATACAGCCAGGCGCCCTCGCCGCGTGCCGCGAGAATGCCGCTGGACTGCTTCAACAAGGGTGAAAGATGACTCATAGGGCAAATCCTGTTGTCTGGGGTGTCTGTTACGTCGAGCCGGCCAGGGAACCGGAAGCCGGCCCGTGGCCGCATTCCGGCATGCGCGTCCCTCGGGCCTGCCGCCGTGCACCAGGGGGGCAGGCGGTGACAGCCGGACTATTCAGGCTGAAGCCGGGCCAACACGGCGGCGGTGATCTCCGCGGTGCCGCGGTCCTCGTGCTGCTCTGACAGATCCTTCTCCACGGCCCGGCGGATGCCGAGGCCGGCGGCCTGCGCCGCTTCGTCCTCAACGCCCATCCATTCCAGCATCATGGCCGCGGTCAGGAACATGGCGCGGGGATCGGCCCGGCCCTGGCCGGCGATGTCCGGGGCGCTGCCGTGGGTCGGTTCGAACAACGGCGGCACGCCGCGGTCGTCGGGCTTGATGTTGCAGGAGGGCGCCACGCCCAAGCCGCCGGAGAGCACGGCCGCCAGGTCGGTGAGGATGTCCCCCTGCAGGTTGCTGGCAACGACGACATCGAACTGCCAGGGCGACTGGACGAATTTCATGCAGGCCGCATCCACCAGTTCGTGATGCATGCCGATGTCGGGATAGTCGCGTCCGATCTCGTTGAATACTTCCGTGTACAGCTCGCCCCAGTGGGGCAGGGCGTTGCGCTTGGTGACGAGGCAGACCTGCGCCCCGGACTCGCCGCCGCGATCATCGCTGAACGACCGGGCCGGGAGATGTCCCCGGCGGCATTCCTCCAGGCGGCGGGCGGCCGACTCGAAGGCGTGCCGGATCAGGCGCTCGGTCGCCACCCGGGTGAAAACCTCCACCTGGGTCGCGGTTTCATGGGCGGTTCCGCGGTGCAGGCGTCCGCCCTGGTTGACGTATTCGCCTTCGCTGTTTTCGCGAATGACGAGCATGTCCATTTCCAGGGAACGCGGATCCGCCAGGTACCGGCGGGCGCCGGGATAGAAGCGCGCCGGACGCTCGCAGGCCCAGAGGTCGAACTCCTTGCGCAAGGTCAGCAGCGGCGCGAGCGAGATCCCGTCCGGCAACACATGGCGGCTGCGGTCGCTCAGGGGGCCGGGATCCCCCAGCGCGCCCAGCAGCATCGCGTCGTAGCCACGCAGCCGGTCGAGCGCATCGTCCGGCATCATCTGCCCGGTCTCCCGGTGCCAGGCGCAGCTTGGCCACGGGAAGGTCTCGTGGACGAGATGGAGGCCGGACTGCTCCGCCACGGCATCCAGCAGCGGCAGGGTGGCATCGATGACCTCCACGCCGATGCCGTCGCCGGGGAGGACGGCGATTTTCCAGGTTTTTCCAGGCATGGTTATCCGGTCCCTCACTCGCTTCCCATGCAGAGGTATTTCACTTCCATGTATTCGTCCATGCCGTACTTGGACCCCTCGCGGCCGAGGCCGGACTCCTTGACGCCGCCGAAGGGGGCGGCCGGGTTGGAGATCATGCCCTCGTTGATGCCGACCATGCCCGTCTCGAGCGCTTCCGCCACGCGCCAGATGCGATGGATATCCCGGCTGTAGAAATAGGCGGACAGGCCGAAGGGCGTGTCGTTGGCGATCTCGATCGCCTCCGCCTCGGTCTCGAACCGGATAATCGCCGCCAGGGGCCCGAAGGTTTCCTCCCGGCAGACCTTCATGTCGGGTTTCACCCCGGTCACCAGCGTGGGCGTCACGAACTGGCGGCCGAGCGGGTGGGGCACGCCGCCGGCGAGGACGGTGGCCCCGCCCTCCAGGGCGTTGTCCAGGTGTTCCCGCACCTTGCCGACCGCGGCGTCGTTGATCAGGGCCGACTGGTTGACTCCCTCCTCGAACCCGTCGCCGACCTTCAGCTTCGCCATTTCCGCCTTCAGCTTCTCCACGAACCGATCGTGGATGCCGTCCTGGACGATGAACCGGTTGACGCAGACGCAGGTCTGGCCGGTATTGCGGAATTTCGAGGCAATCGCGCCTTCCACCGCCCGGTCCACGTCGGCGTCGTCGAAGACGATGAAGGGGGCATTGCCGCCGAGCTCGAGGGAGATCTTCTGGATGTGCTCGGCGCTCTGACGCATCAGTATCCGGCCCACCTCGGTGGAACCGGTGAAACTGATCTTGCGCACCGTGGAACTGCTGTTGAGGGCCTGGCCGATTTCCCGGGCGTTGCCGGTGACGACGTTGAACACGCCGGCCGGAAGCCCGGCCCGCTCGCCCAGCTCTGCCAGCGCCAGGGCCGAGAAGGGGGTCTCCGAGGCGGGTTTCACCACCATGGTGCAGCCCGCAGCCAGGGCCGCGCCGGCCTTGCGGGTGATCATCGCGGCCGGGAAATTCCAGGGGGTGATGGCCGCGGACACGCCCACCGGCTGCTTGATGACGACAATGTGCTGCCCGGGCCTGGCCGCCGGGATGGTGTCGCCGTAGGCCCGCTTGGCCTCCTCGGAAAACCACTGCAGGAAGGCCGCGGCATAGGCGATCTCACCCTTCGCCTCGGGGAGCGGCTTGCCCTGCTCCAGGGTCATCAGTGCGCCGAGGTCGTCCTGGTTCTCCAGCATCAGTTCATGCCAGCGATGCAGGATCGCGCCGCGCTCGGCGGCCGTCCTGTTTCTCCAGCTCCTGAAAGCCGAATTCGCCGCGGCGATGGCGGCATCCGTCTCGGCGGCACCCATGTCGGGCACGGAACCGAGTACGGCCCGGTCGGCCGGATTCACCACCTCGATGGTGGCCCGGTCGTCGGCATCGCGCCACCGGCCGTCGATGTAGCACTGCTGGCGGAAGAGCGCGGGGTTCTGGAGCTGGTTGATATGCATGAAATTCCCTGGAATCGAGCCGTTGGCCTGGAGAGGACGGGAGATGCATGAGTGCGGAGTCCTTCCGAACACCTCGATTCCGAACTTAACAACTCGGGACGGGGTTTGTAAAACCGGCGCGGTGCCGATAACCATCGGGCACCGGAAAAGAGCGCAGCGAGGAATTCCGCTGCGGGATTTCAATCAGTCGCGGGGTCGCGGCATGCCGGATTTGCGCCCGGTACGGGAACGGGAGGCAAGGAAAGGTTGAAAATCGCCGACATAGTCAGTGATGGTAAGAGGCGATGCCGTCACGAAACCGTGCCGACAGTCGCCCGGCGTGTGGGGCAATGCGTCCCCGTGAAATTGCCGCGGGTGCGTCACCGTCTCTCATGGCCAGCACCGCCGCGGGCGGGCTTCGGATCCGGCAGGTCGTGCGCGGGGCGCAATGGCGCGCGAAGGGGGTGGCTCGGCGGGGGGAGGCGAGGACCAGGCGGGGCGGGTGCCGCCACGCGGGCGGCAAAGAAAAAAGGGATTGGCGATTTCTCGTCAACCCCTTTTCTGTCTGGCTCCCCCGGTTGGACTCGAACCAACGACACACGGATTAACAGTCCGATTTTTCAGAATCTTTTTACGACCAGCGAAATCCGGCATGTTTTTTGTAACCATCAACAAAACAATGAGATAGGCGCTTACATTGTCCGATATAATCCGTTAGTATCCGTTCCAAGCCAGCCGACTTTTTACGACCATCTTACGACTGGAGGCGGGGCAGACCATGAGACGGATAACCGAGCGGGGCATCGTTGGAGCCGTGACGGAGGCCAACAAGAGCGGTCGGATCGTGTGGGTGATGGAAAGTCTAGGCCGAGGCGCTGGAAGCCTGGCGCTGAAGGCCACCCCCCAATCCCGGCACTGGTACTATCGCACCGTCATAGCGGGGACAACCAAGAGCTATTACCACCCGCTGGGTCCGTATGGCGGGACAAGCGGGTTATCCCTGGCGGACGCTCGCGCCGAGGCCCAACGGCTGGCCGAGTTGCGGCGGGGGATACCGGACGGGGATCTCCGGGCGCACTTCGTGCGACAGGCGGCGGAGGAGCAGGCCCGCAAAGAGGCGGAAGCCCGCGCCCGTGAAATACAACGGCAGGAGCGGGAGGAAGCCGGGAAGCGCAGCCTTCGTGCCCTGGTGAATGCCTACACCGCCCATCTTGAGCAACAGGGCAAGGCCACGAGCGCCAACGATGCCTTGCGGCTGATTACCCGCCATGTCTTGAAGCCGTTTCCGGCTTTCGCCGACGCGCCCGCGCACGACTTCACCCGCCAACAGGCGACCGAGGCTTTGCGCTCCATCGTGGAAAAGGGCAAGGGGCGCACGGCGGGCAAGGTGCGGTCCTATCTTCGGGCCGCCTATGCCCTGGCGCTGCGGGCCGAGAGTGACCCGGCGGCGCCCTCCGCCCTTATCGGGTTCGATATCCAGAACAACCCCGTTGCGGATACCGCCGCGCTGAGCCGGTTCAACAAGCCGCGGGACCGCGCTTTGTCCGAGGTCGAGTTAAAAGCCTTCTGGAAGCGGCTTCAGGATGAACAGGGGCCGGCGGCGGATGCTTTGCGGGTGATGCTGTTGTGTGGTGGCCAACGAATCACGCAGGTACTGCGGGCGGCTGTCCCTGACTTCGACACCGAGGCCGCTACCCTGACCCTGAGCGACCCGAAAGGCCGGCGGGAGCAGCCCCGGCGGCATCTGGTGCCCCTGCCGGTCCAGGCCGCCGCCGTGTTGGAGGCGCGGGCGGCCCTGGCGCGGGGGTTGGGGGTGCCGTGGCTCTTCACTTCCACGGGCAAGACCCCAACCGTTACGCAAACGGTCCACCTGTTGGTCAAGGCGCTTGCCGTGGCGATGGTGGAGCGGCAGGAGGCGGAGCCCTTCGGGCTGGGTGACTTGCGTCGGAGCGTTGAAACGCACCTAGCCCGGCTGGGGATATCGCGGGATCTGCGGGCGCAGATTCAAAGCCACGGGCTGGGCGGGGTGCAGTCCCGCCACTACGACCGGCACGACTACCTGGAAGAGAAGCGCACGGCCATCAACGCATGGGCGGAATGGCTGACCCGTGGCGTTGAGGCAAACGTGGTACCGCTGAAAACGAAACAGCCGAGGAAGGGCCGCCGCCATGCCGGTTAAAAAGCATCCGCCCATAACGCGGCGATTCGGCCGGACGGGGCAGCATGAGGGGCTGCGGCGGATAGAGAAGATCACTATCACACCCTGCAAGGATGGAACGTCAACGGGTGAGGAGATCGCCGCGCTCGAAGGGATAGCCAAGCGCAGCAGCCTTGATGCTTCGTTCTCATGGCTGGAGGCCCTGGCGCGTGATGTGCTGGCCGTCGCTGAACTCCCGACAGAAGATGGGACGTTTGATTTGCCTGACCGCGAAGAGGGGAGAGAGAACACGCGGGGCAATCTTCTGGCGTTGGTGAAGGCCCGTGGTTATGGCCCCTTGGAACCGGAAAGCGCGGCCGCCGATGTACTCTTCTACGTCAATTCTTGCCGTCGCCATATCGCCAATGGAAACGCAACAGACGCGGTGTGGTGTGCGCTCCGGGCGCAGAGTGCAGCCGATGACATTTTTGTTGCCCTGAATGAAGAAAATATCTTGGTAGGGCGGGCACAGATAGGAAACGGGAAGAAGGCGCAGCGGTACACAGACGAGGATAAAGCCCGCTGGGAAGCCCTGGCGCGTGATTACTTCGAGCGAAACCCGAGGGCCGGCCGTTCCGCGGCTGTAAGGTTTGTGCGAGAGGAGACGGGGCTTCCAGAAAAGGCGGAAGATTCAATCCGCAAGCATCTTACCGAGGCTGGAATCCCGAGGCCGAAAAAGCCAAGAACGAAATAGTTGGGAAAAGGCTACTTTCCCAATCCAGCATCCTAAAAGATTGCCATCGTACCGATACGGACGGAGGCAATCGAAAATGGTCAACCTTCCTGAAACCGGGTTTCTCCGGCTTCCTCAGATCATCGGCAACCCTGAGAAGAATATCCCGCCCATTGTTCCCGTGAGCCGGTCCACCTGGTGGGCGGGCGTCAAGTCCGGCCGATACCCCGCCCCGGTGAAGCTGGGTCCGCGTGTCACCGCGTGGCGCGTGGAGGATATCCGCGCGTTGGTCGAACAGGCTTAAGGGGGGCGCTATGGCAGACGGAAAAAAACCCGCCGGGGGTGGCCGCCCCCGTGCGGGCTCTGGATATCCGGCTGAGCGCCATATTAGCGAGGCTGAAGCCATCGAGCAATTCCGCGCGGCGATGCTGGAGGCGGGCATTACGCCGCCCGAGGATATCCGCGCCGATGGCAACCTGCACCGCTATCCCACCAACGGAAAACGCGGCGATGACTCGGGGTGGTACGTGTTGCACCTGGACGGCATTCCGGCGGGAAGGTTCGGGGAATGGCGTCTTGGGACCGATGAGACATGGCGGGCCGATATCGGGCGCAGCCTGAGCCCGGAAGAGGAGCGGGTACACCGTGAGCGGCTGGAACGGATGCGGCGGGAGCGAGCCGATAAGGATCGCCGCCGCCGCGCGGACGCCGCGAAGAAGGCCACAAAGATATGGGGAGCCGCCCCGGATGCCCCCGCCGAACATGCCTATTTGGTCCGGAAGGCCATCCGGCCGCACGGGACGCGGGTGCAGGATGAGTCCCTGGTGATTCCGGTTCGGGATGTGGACCAGTTATGCAGCCTTCAATTCATCGCGCCGGATGGGGATAAGCGATTCCTTCCAGGCGGACGGGTGCAGGGCTGCTACTTCGCTATTGGGGGCACCCTGGACGCTGCCCCGGCCCTGGCCATAGTGGAGGGGTTCGCCACGGGCGCGACGGTCCAAGAGGCAACCGGCTGGCCCGTGGCCGTGGCGTTCAATGCCGGCAATCTGGAGCCGGTGGCGGTGCGTATGCGGGGACGCTGGCCCGAGCTCCCGATCATCGTGTGTGCGGATGATGATTACCGCACGCCCGGCAATCCCGGAGTGAGCGCCGCGAAGGCCGCCGCTGCTGCTGCCGGCGGTACGGTGGTAATCCCGGTTTTTCCCGACCCGCGCCCGGAGGGGGCAACCGACTTCAACGACCTGGCCGCCGTTGTCGGCCCGGAGGCGGTGCGTGAGCTGTTCCAGGCCGCCGCCAAACAGCCGGCTACCGCCTCCAGGACAGCGGGCGGCTCCTGGCCAGAGCCCCAACCGCTGGCAGTGCATGTGGAGGAAATCCCGTATCCACTGGATGCGCTGCCGGACGGTATCCGCGCCGCGGTGGAGGAGGTTCAAAACTTCGTGCAATCGCCGTTGCCGATGGTGGCCGCCTCGGCGCTGGCGGTGCTGTCAACCGCCGCCCAAGCCTTGGCGGATATCCAACGGGCCGAGGGGCTGGAGGGGCCGGTTTCCCTGTTCCTTTTGACAATCGCCGATTCCGGTGAGCGCAAGAGCTCCACCGATGGTCATTTCTCAAAGCCGTTGCGAGCCTATGAGGCAGAGCAGGCGCGGACACTGAAGCCGGAAATTGAAGCGTTCGAGGCCCGCAAGACCGCCCACGACGCAGAGCGGGAGGGATTGGTTTCCGCCCTCCGCGCGGCGAAGAAGAAAGGCGATCCGACCGAGGCATACCGGGCGGAGCTGGAGGAGCACGAACACCGCCGGCCGGAGCCGCCGCGCGTTCCGCGCTTAATGCTGGGTGATTCAACGCCAGAGCATATGGCTTTCCGGCTTGCGCGTGAGTGGCCCGCCGCGGCAGTCCTTTCAAGTGAGGCGGGGGTAATCTTCGGCTCTCATGGCATGGGGAAAGATTCGGTTATGCGGAACGTGTCGGCGCTCAACGTCTATTGGGACGGCGGAGAACTGACCATCGGACGCAGGACAAGCGAATCCTTTGTGGTGCGGGGGGCACGGCTGACGCTGGGCCTTCAGGTTCAGGCCGAAACCTACCAGTCATTCGGCGAGAACACAGGGGGACTAGCGAGGGGAACCGGGTTCCTGGCGCGGTTCCTGATGTCCTATCCCAAGTCCACCCAAGGGGCACGGTATTTCAGGGAACCGCCGAAGAGCTGGCCCCGGCTGGCGGCCTACCATTCCCGCATTCGGGAGATCCTGACGCAGCCGGTGGCATTGGATGAAGAGGGCGCATTGACCCCGGCGCTGTTGACCATGACGCCCGAGGGGCAAAGAGAGTGGATTGCCTTTCACGACCGGATTGAATCGGAGCTTGGAGCCGGCGGCGAATTGGGCGACGTGCGCGACGTGGCGAGCAAGACCGCGGACAACGCCGCACGACTGGCGGCGCTGTTCCACATGTTCGAGCACGGCGGCGGGCCGGTCGGGGTGGATGCCGTCGAAGCGGGGTGCCGCGTGGCCGCATGGCATCTGCACGAGGCCCGGCGGTTCTTCGGGGAGCTGGGCGCACCGCCCGAGCTCGCCGACGCGGCGCGGCTGGATGGATGGCTCATTGAATCATGCCGCCGGAAAAGCGTGGATCGCGTTCCGGTGTCCGAGGTGCAGCAGTACGGACCCGGCCCGCTGCGCCGGAAAGCTGCGCTACGGGCCGCACTGGATGACCTGGCAGAACTGGACCGGGCGCGGTTGGTGGTGGAAGGCCGGCGGAAGTATATCGCCGTGAATCCGGCTCTTATCGCGGAGGTGGAAGGGTGATGCCTCTCTCGGATCTCATACTCAAAAAAAGAAAGAAAGATATTCTTGCTAATGCTACTAATGCTAATCCTGCTAATTCAGGGGCAACAAAACAGCCACCATTAGCAGAACTAGCAGACTTAGCACTAGCAACCCCCACGGACGCAGCAGGCGCACCCGTCCAGGATGTGCCGCGCTCCTGGTGGCGCGTGGCCTATCCAGGGCGGGAGCCGGTGCGGGTGAACTGCGTTCCTCCAGCCACTCGCGCGGAGGTGCTGGCCGGGCAGGCGGGCGCAACCGCCGAGCCCTGCGGCCCGCCTCTGGTAGTCCGGCCCAAGTTGTTAACGGGACGGGATGAGATGGCTATCCGGGATTGGCTGCGGCGAATTGGCGAGACTGACCCGGAGATTGTCCGGGAAGTGATTACCGCCGCACTCACCGACGCTAACGCCCGATGGCAGTTGCTCCAGAAGGCGGGCGCGGTGGTTTGGGACCCCGAAGCGGTTGACGAAGCCGTGGAGGAGCGGACCGCCATCATGGGGGAGAGTGGCCCAGACCCTGAAGTGTTCCAACGAGTAACCGCCCTGGCGCGTTCCTATTACAACCATGTTTTCCGGGGCGGGTGCTGTTATGCCCCGGTGGGCCGCCACTGTGCGGAAGGTGAGCGGTTGCGGTTGGCGTACTATCGAGCAGCCGCAGAGGCTCCACCAGCCACGGCAAGGGGAGGGGGGTTCAAATCTCTGGAGCCGGTAGGCGCTAGACCGTCGCCCCAGTCAAAATTTCACGATGGCAAAATTCAGGTGGGGGGGTATCTATTCGATGCCTAGACGCCACAACCCCCACCGACCACCACCACGCCCGCCGACTCGCTCCCCACGGAAGGTTGTCCAGGCTGCCGCCAAGATTCGCGCCGGGAAGCGGGCAGGGCAAACCAGCGCCGCCGCTGCCCGGTGGGCATGGTCCCTGCACCCGTGCCTTACCCTGCGCGAGCTCAATAGGGCCGCTGCCCTGGCTGCCAGCCGCGAGGCACTGCCGGAAGTATCCGCCCCATTCCTGGATGTGGCCGCCGAGATACGGGCAGGGATGCGACTCGGGCTATCGTGCGACGAGGCCACCCGCTGGGGATGGTCAATGCACCCGACCCTGGAGCACGGGCAGATCGCCGAGGCCCGCCGCGTGGCTATGACCCGGCTGGATCTCCGGGTGATTGATGCGCCCGTTGAAGCCGTGGCCGTGCAAGTTCTGCTGGCGCTGGAGCGTGGGCGATCTGTTGACGCTGCAATGAATCGCGCATGGGATGTTTATCCGGCGGTGGAGTTTGGCCAGCTACGGCAGGCCGCCGGGTTGGCTGTACGTATGCGACGCCGCGCTTTGGTGTACCGGCTGGCCTGGTTGGCGGCTTGGCTCTCAGGCCGGGGTGATGCTCTGGTAATGCCCGACGCGGCTATGCCGCCGTTGTGTGGGCCAGTGGCACCGCCCGAGGTGCTGGGTGCGGCGCGTTCAATACTGGAGCCACTGCGAGAGTCCCGGCGGGATATCTTCCCGGAGCTTAACGGGTCCTTCCGGAAGCCCTCCCCACACGGGCACGGGCGACCGCGAAATAAACACAGCTACCGGAGTTAGTAGGGGGTTCCGGTTCCTTGTGCTCTACAACAATGCCAGAGGCTATTAGCCAGCAACCACGGAGAAACCGCCATGAGCAGTAGAGAAAGCTATTACATCGACAAGATTGACGAGCTCAGTTTGGCAATAAGCCATGCCCGCGCCATCTTGGCGGCGCTGGTGACGGAGGATCAATTCCGTAATGTGTCTGATGACGTGTTGGTGGGTGCCATCGGCGCAGCCGAACATATCTTGTATGAAGCGGAAAAGGGCATCTGAGCTGCCACTTGACCGTGAAAGAGTCAATCGACCCTGAAGCAATGCTGACCATGCTCCCAGAGGGAGTGGCGCGTGATGAACTCTCGCGCCTGGTGGCCTTGGGACGTCGCTTTGAGGCGCAGCATGTAGGGCGCCGTCCTGGTTTCCTGTCTCGGTACCTTATCGGCGTTGCGAGAAAGATACGCGGGCCACTCACGTTTGAGGCAATGCTTGATGAGCTGGAGCTCGAGGCTGCGCGCCGCGAGCTCCACGGTGAATCAGCGAGCCCAACGGAAAAGGTAGATCGCATCTGGCAGTTGGTGACATATCACCATCCGCACAAAGGACGCGTTCAGATCACATTCAAAACCATTCGGAACAAGCTTTCTTGGTGCAAAAGAGAAATAGCCAATTCCCGGTTGCCCCTATATGAGGAATAACGCCCGCAATACTTCAACCACGCAGCGCACAGGGCGCCGCTCTGATGAGGAAAAGCATTATGACCGATCTGGCAGAAATCAAGTCTCTCATCGAAGATCACGGCAGTGCATTCGAGGAGTTCAAGGGAAAGTACGATGCCCGCCTGAAGAACGCAGAAGAACTGCTCTTCGACATCGCCAAAAGGGCAAATCGCCCTGGCTCTGCTTCTTCCTCCGGGGTTGAGGATGAGCACAAGCAGTCGTTTCTTTCGTATCTGCGCACCGGGCGGGAGGGCGACCTCGACCGCAAGGCCATGAGCAGCGGATCGGACCCGGACGGCGGCTACCTGGTCCCCAAACTCATCGATGGCACCATGACAAAGGCCCTGCGCGAAATGGGAGCCATGCGCAAGGTGGCCCGTGTGGTGCAGGCCGAGAGCGGCGACTACGCCATGATTCACTCGGTCGGCGGTACTGGCTACTCCTGGGTGGGTGAACTCGCATCCAGGCCGCAGACCGATTCGCCGACGCTGCAGGAAATCAAGCCGCCCATTGGCGAGATCTACGCCTCCCCCGGGGTCAGTCAGCGCCTCCTGGATGACAATACCTTCGACCTGGAAGGGTGGCTGATCGAAGAGCTGGCCGAAGCATTCGACGCCGGTGAGGGTGACGCATTCATGAACGGCAACGGGATCAACAAGCCCCGCGGCTTGCTGACCTATGACATCTCGAGCGACACCGACGGCACCCGCTCGGAGAAGGAACTCCAGTACGTTGCAAGCGGTGCGTCCGGGGATTTCGCCAGCTCCAACCCGGCCGACAAGCTGGTCAAACTGGTGCACGCCCTCAAGCCCCGGTACCGCCAGGGCGCTGCTTGGCTGCTGAACACGAACACACTCGAGCAGGTCCGCATCATGAAAGACGGCCAGGGCAACTATATCTGGCGTGCTGGCGTTGAGGCCGGCCAGCCGGACACGCTGCTGGGCTACCCGGTCTACGAGGATGAGAACATGCCGGACCTTGCGGCGGATTCGCTGTCGATCGCCTTCGGCAATTTCATGCTCGGCTACACCATCGTGGACCGGAACACGGCCATGTTGCGCGATCCGTTCACGGCCAAGCCCAACGTCCTCTTCTACACAACTCGCCGCGTGGGCGGCGCCGTGCGCGATTTCCGCGCGGTCAAGTTGATGAAGTTCAGTGCCAGCTAACCGCTGGTCAGTCGCTTCAACTGAAAGCGAGCGATCCAGACGCCTCCAGGCGCGGGACAAGTCGCCGAGTGTCCCTGGGCAGCTGCCCTAAAGAACCACGACAGCCGGCGGGCTGAGCCTCAGCATAGCCGCGGCCGGCACTACGCAAAATCCAATGGGGCTCGGCTGGCGGGCCAGCACCATGCTGGAGACCGTCACCTTCCCACCAAACCCTGTCATGGTCCGCCCTGGCGGGGTTTTTCTTTGTGCTGCCCACATCACCGCCTCCAGGCCGGCGGGGATGCCCCGGCGGAACTCCTGGCCCACGTTGACCTGGTGCCCCGGCGCTGGTGCCGGCGGGGCGCATCGAGGCCCACCGGCCGCCGTCCACCTGGAGAAGCGCATCGAGGCGCAGCCGCGGCGCTGCTGCTGGGTGGAGCTGCCGGCGGGTGAGGGACCCGTCCGGGGTCCCGGCTCCGCACCGTCTCCGGGCGCTGGAGGCCGCCCTGCCTTGGTCCTGGCGGTGGCGGAACTGCCCGAGGCCCCGCCACCACTTCCAGTGCTGGCCCTGCTGCCGATGATTAGCAGGAATAGCAGCATTAGCACTAGCAACCCTGACCGGGAGCGCGGGGCCGCTGGCCCTGGAGCCCGCCGCGCCGTGGCCTGGCGGTGGCGAAACTGCCCGAAGCGTAGCCGATGGAACACCCGCGGCCTACGCCGCTGCTTCCAGACCGGCGGGGATGCCGTGGCGGAACTCCTGGCCCACGTTGACCTGGTGCCCCGGCGCTGGTGCCGGCGGGGCACATCGAGGCCCACCGGCCGCCGTCCACCTGGAGAAGCGCATCGAGGCGCAGCCGCGGCGCTGCTGCTGGGTGGAGCTGCCGGCGGGTGAGGGACCCGTCCGGGGTCCCGGTTCCGCACCGTCTCCGGGCGCTGGAGGCCGCCGCCATGCCGTTGCCGTGGCGCTGGTGGTGGAGCCCGTGGAGGGACTGGCGGAGTATTCTGGAGGGGTTAAGCCGACCGACTTTTTACGACCATCTTACGACTGGGGCGGCTAGACAAGAAAAAAGGGGTTGGCGAAAATTCGCTAACCCCTTGTATTTTATGGCTCCCCCGGTTGGACTCGAACCAACGACACACGGATTAACAGTCCAATTCCAGGGCCCAAATCCAAGGTAACCGAGAGTAGACACCCTCCAACAAGAGGAGGGTGTGATGATCGCAGTAACTATCTGTTCCACAAAGGGTGGTGTAGGCAAGACGACCATAACCGCCAATCTGGGCGGTATCCTAGCCGACTCCGGCATCCGCGTCCTCATAGTGGATGCGGATATCCAACCAACCCTGAGCTCTTATTACCCACTGGAGTTCCGCGCCGAGGCGGGCCTGCACCGTCTCGTGACCTGCGGATCGGCCTCGGGCGCCATAAGCCGCACCAGCATCCAGAACCTGGACATCGTCCTGTCGGATGACCCCGACGGCAGCCTGGAGAACTGGATTCTCCACACGCCCGATGGCCGGGTCCGGATGCGGCATGCGCTCCGGCAGCTGCAGGACTACGACATTGTCCTGATCGACACCCAGGGCGCGGTGGGTCCGCTCCAGGACGCGGGCGTGCTGGCGGCTGACATCCTGCTCTCGCCCATCCCGCCGGAGATCCTCTCCGCCCGCGAGTTTGCCCGAGGCACCCTCGGCATGCTCGAGCGCCTGCGACCCATGCAGTACCTCGGGGCCCCGGTCGGGCACCTCTATGGTTTGGTCTACCGCATGGATCGGACCATCGACGCGCGCCGGGTCGCGGATGGCCTGCGCAAGGCCACCTTCGCCGAGTCGCGCGGCGGCATCTCCATTCTGGACACCGTCGTTCCCACCACCGTCGCCTACCGGGAGGCCGCCACGGCCCGGGTGCCGGTCCATCGCTGGGAGCCTCAGCGCCGCGGCGCCACGGCCTGCGCGCTGGAGACGATGGTGATCCTGGTCCAGGAGCTGTTTCCCCATCTCGACATCACTCTGGATGCCGTGACCGAGCGCTCG